>LWDU01033294.1_pt1 | contig 220673 bp, 192 predicted proteins | sample 727161 | NCBI WGS metagenome assembly LWDU01 (sample SAMN04566230, study PRJNA314399) | hydrothermal vent metagenome | isolation source: deep sea hydrothermal plume seawater | place: Mexico: Gulf of California, Guaymas Basin | collected 2004-07-11 | reverse complement strand
TGACAAAAAGCCCGATACTGGAGTATCAGCATCGGGCCTGTCATTCATGTCGCGTCTGATTATTCTGAACTTTATTTCAAAGCATAAACATCTAGGGTTGCAGTTCTGTTTAACGGATCCAGAACAATCCGATCAAGATTGATAGTTCCATCCGAAAGATTTATAAGCTGTTCCATAATGATAAGGTTCACTCCATCTCTATTCCACACCCCAACACCCGTGCCTGAAAAAGTATTTTCTTCGTCGACATAGCCTCTGCCTTCGAACGTATAAGTACCGCCATCACCAGTATCGTTGCGAGCCAATATGAAGGTCATGTATACGCGACCGTAAACACCCATTTGTGCCTCGGCGTTGATAGTGGTGAAATCCCCATCTAACGTGATAGATGTAAGTTCTAATTCCGATCTTGGCTGGCGTGCTTCTAAAGCTAATCCGTGGTGATCGGCGAAAGACAAGCTTGAAAATATTAACAGTGATAATAGTAAGACGACTTTGTGCATTTTTAATTCCTTTGTTTAGTTGAGAGTTATGGTTGAGCGTTTTCTGCCTTTCCATTCGTCTAGAATAGTATGTATAGGGGTGCGATGGAACCCACTTGGACAAATGGGGGGTACCCCGGGGGTGGGGTCTGGATATGAGCATTTTTAGGTTTTAGGGGGTGGGTGTGAACTAAGCGGTTACTGGGTTGATATAAGAGGCGCTAAATGGCGAGCGCCAGCCAAAAGTTATGGGTATGTATTTAGGTATGCACAGAATTTATAATGGCTGTAAGTCTTTATTTACGGGGTTGTGTGGCGGAGAGAGAGGGATTCGAACCCTCGATAGGTTTAACCCTATACGCCCTTAGCAGGGGCGCGCCTTCAGCCACTCGGCCATCTCTCCGTAAGGGGTGCGAATAATAGCATAGGAGGTAAAAAAACTAGAAGAGCCAGAACGAAATAGATCTAGCTGAATTTTAGCTTCGCGATGGAATGGAGATTTGACGAAGCCAAATGTCACCCTGCTGATCCAAAGTGCATTACGCTACTAAGCGCTGGAGTTTATAATTTACTCTTCTTCGCTGGCTGGACCGTCACCGCTTTTTTCTTTCTGGATGCGCTGGTAAATTTCTTCGCGATGAACCGCGACTTCCTTAGGAGCATTCACGCCAATCCTCACTTGATTACCTCTAACACCTAATACAGTAACAGTGACGTCGTCCCCTACCATCAAAGTTTCGCCAATCCTGCGCGTCAGTATCAACATGGTCACTCTCCATTATCAATCCTTTGCACCTCCTCATAATTAGACTGTGGAAGCGCAAATTGTTGGTCGATTCGCTTTAGATGATCCTTATTCTGGTGAATTCCTATTCACTGAAATTTGATCTCCATCTCCTTTAGCTCATAAATCTGCAGTTTTGTAGCTCCATTTTCTTTAAAAATCTTGCCTTTTTTCACTAATTCTTGCTGATTCCTAATCTCAGGAACAGTTAGCACAGTATCTGCCTAAGTCTGACAGAATCCAATCGCTATTAATCCTAATATTAAACAATATTATGAATACTAAAAACTAGATCTAGGCCCTAGACCCAAACAACAAATGGTTACTCTGGCTTCTTCTCGTAATCAGGATCTCCTAAATCGAAGGCGCTGTGCAATGCTCGCACCGCCAACTCCAGGTACTTCTCTTCTATAACTATAGATATCTTTATTTCAGAGGTGGTAATGAGCTGAATATTAATACCCTCATCCGCCAGTGCTTTAAACATCCTACTGGCGATGCCCGCGTGTGAGCGCATACCTACACCAACGATAGAGACCTTACATATTTTCTTGTCTAATATAACTTCAGCCGTGCCTAAAGAATCAGCGACCTCATCAAGAATCTCTTTTGCCTTGTCACTTTCTCCGCGTTTTACGGTAAAAGTAATGTCGTTCGTGCCATCAGCGGCGGCATTCTGAACAATCACATCAACCTCGATCCCGGATTCGCTCACGGGACCAATTACCTTATAGGCAATACCCGGCAAATCTGGGACACCGGATACTGTTAGCTTGGCTTCATCACGCTGGAATGCAACTCCAGCGATGGCGGGATCTTCCATCTTAGTATCTTCCTCTAAACTAATGAGAGTTCCATCACCCTCTTCAAAACTGGATAGTACTCGCAAAGGCACTTTGTATTTCCCAGCAAATTCTACCGCGCGGATTTGTAAAACCTTTGCCCCAAGACTTGCCAATTCGAGCATTTCTTCAAAAGTTACGCTGTTCAATAGCTTAGCGTCTTTCACAACTCGTGGATCGGTAGTGTAAACACCTTTCACGTCAGTATAGATTTGGCACTCGTCTGCTTCCAGAGCAGCGGCCAACGCTACCGCAGTAGTATCAGAACCGCCTCGACCTAATGTCGTAATATTGGAATTGTCATCGACGCCCTGGAAACCAGCAACAACTACGACATTGCCTAGCTCGATTTGAGCATGGATACGCGCACTATCAATATCCCTGATACGTGCTTTAGTATGAGTCCCATCAGTGAGGATACGCACTTGCCCACCAGTAAATGAACGAGCGCTGCAGCCACGCTTTTCCAAAGCCATACTTAACAATGCGATAGTGACTTGCTCTCCGGTAGAGAGTAAGACATCCATTTCTCTGGGAATTGGCCGTTCCATAATACTGTGGGCAAGTTCAGCCAGGCGATTGGTTTCACCACTCATCGCTGAAACCACTACCACAACATCATCGCCATTATTACGAAACCCAGCCACCTTGTCAGCAACAGCCTTAATTCGTTCTGCAGTACCTACTGATGTTCCACCATATTTTTGAACAATTAGAGCCATTACTCTTCCATACTTTTTTAATACTATCTGATTCTTAACATTCTCTATTTGCAGTTGAGTATATTTTCAATTTGATACTCTATCGCACAGTTCCAGTTATTTGGTAATTACATATCTAGAAACTACAGTTTAGACTCGACCCAGGGTTTGACGCTGGCCAATGCTTCCGGCAAAGCACTAGCATCACTACCTCCTGCCATTGCCATATCGGGGCGACCACCACCCTTGCCTCCAATTTTTAAAGCAACCATATTTACTAGTTCTCCGGCCTTAACTTTGTCAGATAAGTCCCCACTGACGCCGGCAACTAAACTCACTTTGCCATCACTGACATTGGCTAGCACAACAATTGCGCTACCAAGTTTGTTCTTCAACTGATCTACTGTGTCACGTAAAGTCTTGGAATTAAAACCTTCAACGGCAGTAACCAATAATTTCGACCCTGCCAGCTCCTCCGCTTGCGACGCCAAATCACTTCCGGTATTGGAGGCCATTTTAGACTTTAGCTGGTCGAGTTTTTTTTCTAAAGCTTTGTTTCCGGCAACAAGTTTCTTCACTTTATCAACTAGCTCATCCGGTTTCGATTTTACTATTTCACACACTTGTCTTAAGGTTTGCTCTTCATGGACAATTAACGCGTGGGCACCATTGCCGGTTACTGCTTCTATCCGTCTAACGCCTGCGGAGATTCCGGTTTCGCTGACAATCTTGAACAAACCTATATCACCTGTGCGGTTTACGTGGGTCCCTCCACAAAATTCTACTGAGTACTCACCACCCATGCTTACTACTCTTACGTTATCGCCATACTTTTCACCAAACAGAGCAAGCGCACCTTTTTGTTGTGCATCCGCGATAGGCATCACTTCTTTATTAACTAAAAAGTTAGCCAATATTTTCTGATTGACCTGATCTTCAATTTGTTGCAATTCGGCTTTACTAACTACTGATGAATGAGAAAAGTCAAACCGCAATCTATCCATATCGACCAACGAACCTTTTTGGTTTACATGGATACCCAATACACTTCTTAGGGCCGCATTCATGAGATGAGTTGCCGAATGGTTCAATGTAATAGCAGCGCGCTCACTGACAGAAACTTCAGTGAAAACCTGATCCCCTACTTTTAATTCACCGCTGCGGAGTGCGCCTCGATGAATGGGTACATCTCCCTGCTTCTGAGTATCGAGCACTTTGAATTCAGCCGTATCATTTCGAAGCATCCCTGAGTCTCCTACTTGCCCTCCGGACTCCCCATAAAATGGACTTGAATCTAACAGTAGCAATACTTCTTCTGACCCAGCCTCATTAAGGCTCTCATTCGAGAGACTATAAATTGCTGTAACTTTTGCTGAACCGGCTAGCTCATCATAGCCAATAAAGTCAGTACTAAGCACTGGATCCAAGTCAAGCTTATCTACTGCAGAAAAATTACTTGCAGCTCGAGCTTGTTCTCTTTGCAAGGACATCGCTTTGTTAAAGTTATCCATATCAATGGTGAGCTCATATTCTCGTGCTACATCAGCAGTTAAATCAACTGGAAATCCGTAGGTATCATAGAGGCGAAAGACGGTTTCACCGGGAATTATTTTCCCGTCGAGATCATCAATAGCTTTCTCTAAGATGCTCATTCCATTTTCAAGGGTTCGGGCAAATTGTTCCTCTTCCTCTTGCAAGACTTTTTCTACAAGGGCCTGGTTTTCCAAAAGCTCTGGATAAGCATCACCCATGATTTTCGCCAAGCCATCTACCAATCTGTAGAAAAAAATATCCTTTACACCTAACTGGTAACCATGACGCACGGCTCGACGGATGATACGCCGCAGCACATAACCTCTGCCCTCATTAGAGGGAGCAATTCCATCAACCACGAGAAAAGCACATGAACGTATGTGGTCAGCAATCACTCGCAAGGAGTTATTCTGGGTATCTTCAACGCCTGTAACTTCAGCAATGTTATCCAAAAGGTTTTGAAATAAATCTATTTCATAATTGCTATGGACGTTTTGCATAACCGCAGATACGCGCTCCAAGCCAGCACCGGTGTCAACTGAAGGCTTCGGTAATGGTGTCATGGAGCCGTCGGCTTTACGCTCGAATTGCATGAAAACTAGATTCCAGATTTCGATGTAGCGATCGCCATCTTCATCCTGGCTACCTGGAGGCCCGCCAGCAACGCAGTCGCCGTGATCATAAAATATTTCTGAACAAGGTCCGCAGGGTCCGGTGTCCCCCATTGCCCAAAAATTATCTTTCTCACCAAGGCGTGAAAACCTATTGGGATCAATCTTCATTTCGTCTAACCAAATTGCCGCGGCTTCGTCATCATCTTCAAAAACAGTTACCCAAAGCTTTTCTGGCGCCAAACCCAGTTCCACAGTTAGAAAGTCCCAGGCATGCTGGATCGCTTCACGTTTGAAATAATCACCGAAAGAGAAATTGCCAAGCATTTCGAAAAAAGTATGGTGGCGTGCGGTATAGCCGACATTTTCCAGATCATTATGCTTTCCCCCGGCTCGAACGCAACGCTGCGAACTAGTGGCACGGGGGCAAGCGCGCTGTTCATTGCCCAAAAAGGCATCCTTGAATTGCACCATGCCTGCATTTGTGAATAGCAGAGTTGGGTCATTTGCGGGTACCAGCGAGCTGCTCGGAACAATTTCATGTCCACGGTTAGCAAAAAAATCTAAGAACCTCTGTCTAATCTCGGCACTGTTCATCAATGAACCTCAAGAACTGCCAGCTCCCGCCGGAAAGCTGTTCGTTTCCAAAAAAGCAGGGGATTATAGCGCTTAATACGCTGAATTTGCAGGGTTTCAAGTTGTTATTCTTAAGAGAAAGTCAATCTATAGCAAAACTCCCTCCAAACCACAGTTTAATCCTTGTCGGGATTTCCAGCTTGGTCTGGGGGTAACAGGCTTTTCGTAGGGTCAAAGCCGAACGCACCCATAGTTTTGTCCAAAGGAACTCTCAACCGCCCATCACTGGAAAGCATGATGGCAATTCTCCGAGTTTGAGGAAAATGGCTCAAGACAATGGTAATAATAATCAAGAACGGCACACAAAGAAACATGCCGGGAATCCCCCAAATATAATTCCATAAACCAAGATTCAACAAAATTATAATCGGGCTAAGATTAAAAGAAGAACCCATAAGCCGCGGCTCAAGAATATTTCCGATACAGATTTGAAGCACGCCTATACCAACCAATACCAAGAAAAACAATGAATAACCATCTGACTGAGCAAGCGCAATCATAGCAGGAAAAATTGTGGCAATGATCGAGCCGACTGTGGGAATAAAATTTAACAAAAAGATTAACAAGCCCCAGAGACCTGCAAAATCTACTTCTACCAGCCGCAGGAAAGTGTAGCTCAAAATACCTGTCATAGAGCTGGTGAAAAATTTGATGCTTATATATTTCTGAATATCATCTCGAATGCGCTTAAGGATTTTTTGAACATTTTCTTCGTCTTCAGGATTACCAACTAATGCTGCTATCTTTGATCGTAATTGACCCTGCTCGAGAAAAAGAAAACTTGTATATATGAGAATAATGCCCCCGCTGGTTAGGATGCCAGTGAAGGAGCTTGCTAAAGATGCGAGAAAACTTGGCAAATTTATCCAGCTTCCTAGCAGTTCGGTAGGAGTCTGCCCTTCGAAGTCTGCCAAATTTATTAAGGGGAAATCTTGCAGCCTCGTAATGAGATTTATCTGGTATTGGTCAGCCACATCTAACACATCGCCGAAAGTTGAGCTGAGGAAGCTTATTAACCCCCAAATAGCCAAAATAAACGACAGCAATGAGGCTGTCAGACAGATCGGTTTAGGAAAGTGAAAACTACCTATTCGAATTCGAGCGAAGGCGCTGGCGAGAGTATTGATTAAATACCACAAGGTAATTGCAATGACTAAAGGTAACAATAAACCCTCCCCGGCATTGAGAAGGTAGAAAACCAGCACCACTAGAATTGCTGTGGCTGCGTAATTGAGTGTTTTCATGGTTTGCAATACCCTACCGCTGAAGTTAGCGATTTCGCCCGTTTACGCAGTGATTTTCGATAATATCACATTGTCCTTGACTCTCTCTCATTCTGCCGAAAGACATCTAAGAACTCAACATGGAGATACCTTAAAACTAGAACTTAGCTTTAATGCAACAAACTTGCCGACTTTTCACTCGGCAAGGAAGTGATCACTATTGATCGAAGTTTAAAACAATACGAAGGTTAGCGAGCAGATAATTCTGGAGTATGCAACGGAGTAAGTATTTCGGTTTCAACTAAATCATACAACCGCCCCAGATGCCCACGCCGGCTAGGACCGGGCTTGCTATCCGAAGTCGCTACAACTACCAGGTCCAGCTCTTTGACCACAAAAATTAACTGGCCGCCGTAACCCCAGGCAACGGGAACTTGCATACCTGCCAGATCACGTAGCCACCAACCGTAGCCATAAAACCTACCTTGCCCACGGGGAGAACGCGCATGAGCCTGATGAGAAACCTCAACCCAACGTTCCGACAACACTTGCTTCCCTTGATGACGACCATCATTGAGATAAAGGTTTCCAAAAGTCAGCATTTGTCGCGGCGTCATCTCCATGTCGTTACCCCCAAAATATATTCCCTGTGGATCTTGCGACCAGTAGGACATGGAATAGCCTAGCTTAGATGTTAGCATTTCCTGAGCGAATTTTTTCGTATTCATACCCGTAGCTTTTGCAAGTATTGCCGAAAGCAAATGCGTACTACCTGTACTATAAAGCATGCGCGTACCAGGGGCTGCTACCAGGGGTTGATTCACTGCGAATTCAACCCAGTTATCACTAAGGACCCACTTCCCGTAATTTCGATTACTGGTAGTCTCCAATCCAGACTGCATGGTTAAAAGATTTTTAATGGAAATTGATTGTTTATCACTATTACTTCTAGCGGAAATCAATTCAGGAAAATAATCTGCAATCTTTTCATTCTCGGATTCGATGTGACCATTATCTATAGCTATTCCTACCAGCGCAGAAATCACACTCTTTGAAGCCGACTTCATGTTCGCCGGTCGAGTTGGGTCAGTACCGTTATAATATTCTTCAAAGATTAAGTCACTGCCACGACTAATCAGCAGACTGTGTAAACGCGGCATATCAAGCGCAACTTCATGTGCACTATCGAACTCTTTCGACAACGATTGCTTAGGCACATCTGCCGGGATAGCCGCACCGCTGGCTGAATTTGCCACCAATAATAGACTAAAAAAGTTGATACAGATTGCATTCATAATTCTAAAGATAAAACCGAAATCACAAATAGAAAGGATTAATTGAGAATACCGTCAGAATTCCTATCGAAGAAAACTGCTCAAGCCCAGTTAGAGCCATTTATGGATTAGCTGAGCTTAAATTTCTGCGAAAGCAGATGCCACAATTCCAGGGGTCAATATCTGGGGCAGTATCACGGGCTCTTTGGAACTATCACCGGGATACAATATATAAAGTGGCACTGAAGGACGATTGAAACGCTCAAGAATATCGGTAATTTCTGGGTCTTCGTTGGTCCAATCGCCTTTCATATAAGTGATTTGATTATCATCCAAGGCCTGTTGAACTCGCTCTGTGCCCAAAGTTGTTTGCTCATTGGCAAGGCAGGTTATACACCAAGCTGCAGTCATGTTTACAAATACAGGTTTACCCTCGGCCTGCAGCTCATTCAAACGGGCCGTACTGAAAACTTCATAGTTGAGAGTGGAATTATCATCATCAACGCTAGCTGCCTGTGCAACCGGTGCGGACTGTAAAAAAGGGGTCTGCATGAGATAAATTACTATTGTGATTATACCTACACCTACAGCGTAGTTCGCGGTGCGCATAATTGGACCAAAGCTAAACCTACGTTGGTACATCCACGCAGCAAAGGCTAGCAAGATACAAGCAGCAAGAACCAAAGCCATTCCCATCACCCCTACCTGATTACCCAACACCCAAAGAAAGAACAAGGCGGAGGCGTACAACGGAAAAGCCATAAATTGTTTGAAAGTTTCCATCCATGCGCCAGGCTTAGGCATATATTTGGTTAACCAAGGCATATAGGAAAGGACTAAAATTGGTAGAGCCAAACCCAGTCCGAGAGAGACAAAAATCAACATCGCCACTGCCCAGGACTGAGTTAGAGCGAATCCCAAAGCGGGGCCCATGAAAGGTGCCGTGCAAGGAGTAGCTACCGTAGTAGAAAGGACACCGGTAAAAAATGAGCCTTTGTAGCCTTTCTTTTCCGCTAGACCACTACCCGCTCCCATTAAGCCAGTGCCAATTTCAAAAACCCCAGAAAGGCTTAATGCCATCATAAAGAAAACATAAACCATGAGGGCTACAAACCAAGGCTGCTGGAATTGAAATGCCCAGCCAATGCGCTCGCCACCGGCCCGCAGTACGATAAGTACAGTTGCCAGAGCAACAAAAGATGCTATAACACCTGCTGTATAAGCCAACCCATCCATTCGCTGGCGATGGGCCGACTCGCCGGCATTTTTTGCGAAGCTTAAGGCTTTTATCGACAATACCGGAAACACACAGGGCATTATATTAAGAACTATCCCGCCTAACAGCATCGCAGCCATGTACATCAAAATACTACCGCCAGAATTAGAGTCGGAGCCGGAACCAAAACCAGAGCTCCCGGAGTTAGCTACTACTGCTAGTGGCAAAATCGTGGTGAGATTTGCATCCGTGGCTGGATTCTCAAAATCATAGGCTGTTCGATTGCCATTGCCGTCTTCAAGAACCAACACACCATACACATCGGTTAAATCTGCCAACATTCTTCGAGGTTGGTGGTGAGTAATTTGCAATAGGTTTTGCTGAAAACTGACATCCCGCAATGGACCTGGTTTGATAATTCTTCTTTGCTCGGGGAAAAAATATGCTTCGGTGTAATCGGCGAACACAGCATCACTAGCTTCAAACCCCAGGCTAATCCGCTCACCTGCTACCGCGATTATAGATTTTAAGTCATGACCGATAATCGGTAGAGCCTCTCTCGCACTAGCGAACATTGAGACTGTCCCAGCATCGAGTTCTGATGAACTGGCTACCGGTAAATTTATTGAAAGTCGTTGTTCTCCTGGAATACATATTTGATCGCAAACATTCCAAAACGCCAGCGTAGATAATTCAACAGAATCACCTTCATAATCTGCGGGGATTGTTACCGAGATAGGTAAGAGAATTTCTTCTTTATAACCAAAATTGACTAAATCTGTATCATAAAATGGCAGCCAATGCGGCGCCGGCCACTGTATATCCCCTATCACTGTTCCTTCCGGGGCAGTCCATTCTGTCATATCTGAAGGCTCACCGCTGTCACCACCCATCTTCCAATAGGTATGCCAGTGTTCAGCCGGATCGAGTCTTAATCCCAACCAGACAGCTTCGCCGGGAACAATATTTGTTGTCTCTGACAACAATTCGACTTCTATACTGTGATCCCAAGCTTTAGTGGTTTTCCCCGGGACGATGTCATATGCATGCCAGCTGCCGTCGTCATCAACAACTGACAGTAACCCATTCAGCTCCGTTAGATCAGACGAAAATCTGCGATGTTGTTCAGTGCTGATTTGTACTCTTTCTCCGTCGAACATGACTTTGCGAAATGGGGCGTATTTCATCACACGTTTTTCTGTCGGAAAAAACCAAGCTTCATCTGCATTAGCAAAAAGCGCTTCTTCAGCTTTGACCATGACATTAACTTTGCCGTCATGGGAATTGAAGTTTGCGGCAAGGCTGTGTTGATCAACTGTCAGCGGTGTCATCGCCCGAGTATCAGCGAAAGCTTCTTGCCATTTACTATCGATTTCTGCTGATTCTGCAACTGGCAAGGAAAGAGCAAATTCTGCATCGCCAGGTATGCAAATCTCTTCGCACACCTGCCAATCAATTTTTGTCTTTAAATCAAAAGTTGAACCACCAAAATTCACTGGCACGGTTACGGGCAGTGGCAACAGAACCTCACGCTCAAAAGTGAAGGTAACTAGCTCGCTACCGAGAAAAGGAGTCCATTCTGGAATTGGCCAAACTATTTCACCAGCGCTAGCGCCAGCTGGTAATTGAAACTCACTGGCTTCGGTTGCAACACCGCTATCGCCACCAAATTTCCAATATGTATGCCAGTGCTCTGCAGGGTCGAGTCGAATCGCCAGCCACAAGGTTTCCCCAGGCACTACATTAGTAGTTTCCGAAATTAGTTCGACTTCGATTTGATCCGTCTTATGTAACTGGCCATATACTTGGCCAGAGCCGCTTCCGACTAATACCATAAAACTAATTAAAATCAATAACCTATGAGAAATGTGTTGCATTATGACTCCAGTCATCTCAAGCCAGTCATTCTACCCGCTTGTGTGCTAAAACGTAACAAATATGCATTACTCTGTCATTTGATAGATTCGGCACTTCTTCACATTGCTGGACCAAAGAATCCAACTAATTGAGTCGGGCAGCTAATCGACATCCTCGCCTGATCTCTTTTTCTCTCTCGTCACAATCTGTGTTAAATAAATTCCAATATTTTCTCAACCATAAGTTGCAGACTTCGATTCCCACGAAATTCATTCACCGACATTCTATAGGCCAGGTGAACTTCGGTTGCATTGTCAGCGGGCCAATTTTCTTCATCGATATTAAATGCGATTGCATCTACTGCTTGTTGAGGCGATTGCAAAGGACTTAGTACCATCTTTAAATGATTCTCACCAACTCGTCGAAAATTAACCAAATTAAAACGCCCATCAAAAATTGGTTCGGGGAATTCCTGTCCCCAGGGACCGCCTTGCTCGAGAAGATTAGCAATCTCCAAAGAAAAATAAGAATGATCTACTTCTCCATCGCTGAGCAACAATGCTTGTAATTGATCTTGTGACAGCAACCTCTCTGCCTCTTCTGTAAAAGCTTTGGTGAAATTTTCGAACTTATCTTTTTCAAGACTTAATCCAGCAGCCATAGCATGACCCCCAAATTTACTAATCAAACCAGGATTCTTGCTCGCAACGCTATCTAGGGCATCGCGAATATGAAAGCCCTTAATCGAACGGCCTGAGCCTTTTAATTCGATAGGATCAGAATCGGCGACTTCCGCGAAAGCGATTACCGGCCGGTGATATTTATCTTTAACTCGAGAAGCCAGAATGCCAACGACACCTTGATGCCAGCGGGAGTCAAAAATACTTAAAGCAGCTGGAATATTTGCCACCTCAATATTGAGCTCATTCAAATTCTTAAAAGCCTGCTCCCGCATAGCGGCTTCTATCTGCTTACGATCTTTGTTCATGGCATCTAACTGCATCGCCAACGAATAAGCATCACTTTCATTAGTGGACAACAAACACTCAATGCCGGTAGACATATCATCCAATCGGCCAGCAGCATTTAGGCGAGGTCCAATAGCAAACCCTAGATCGGTTGCAGTAAGCCCCGAAGGATTTCGATTAGCGATTTTTAGTAAGGCAGAAATTCCTGGCCTAGTGCGTCCTCCTCTAATACGTTTAAGCCCTTCAGCTACCAGAATTCTGTTGTTCCGGTCCAACGCCACAACATCCGCAATGGTTCCCAACGCCACCAGATCGAGCTGATCTGCCAAATTTGGCTCCTGAATATCGCTCTGCTGGAACCAGCCAGAATTTCTTAATTCTGCTCTTAGCGCTAACATGGTATAAAAAATTACCCCGACACCGGCTATGCATTTACTTGGAAAGGAACAAGCTAGTTGATTCGGATTAACAATAGCTGCTGCGGCTGGCGTTTGTTCTGCAGGGAGATGGTGATCGGTAATTAATACTTTGATACCAGCAGCATTGGCTGCAGAAACCCCATCTATACTAGATATTCCGTTGTCTACAGTAATTATCAAATCTGGGGTTTTAGTTTGAGCTAATTCCACAATTTCTGGAGTAAGTCCGTAACCGTAGTCAAAACGATTCGGCACGATGTAATCGACATGCTCAGCTCCAAATTGATGCAGTGCGTTCATCACCAGTGCGCAACTGGTTGCACCGTCAGCATCGAAATCTGAAACAATGAGTATCCGCTGTTGTTCAGTCAGAGCAATTGTTAGCAATGCAACTGCTTCATCCATGCCGTGCAACTGATTGGGAGGGATAAGGTTTGCTAAGCCAAGCTGCAGGTCTTCACCGGAATTTAAGGATCGTTGACTGTAAATTTGACGAAGTAACGGATGAATAGAATCTGGAAGGGTTAAATTTGGATTGGCTATTCGGCGCTGGAGTTGAATTGACATTAGGTATATTGCACGCTTGAACGACTTAGGTGTTAACCCGACACTCTGGCATTGCGTTGAATGAAATCCGTGACCACATCGAGAGAATTGGGAATCACAGTATAGCGCTCCTCACGCTCAAAAAGATCCTGAATGTGTGACGGTAACGCTGGCGTTTTTAATCCGGCCTTGGCAATAGCTTCACCAAACTTGGCTGGATCAGCAGTAGCTAAAGTAATAACTGCCGCCCGCTCATTGCCCATTTTTTTGCCTAGGCATTCTCTGGCAGCTCTTACGCCGACTGCAGTATGAGGATCTAATAGCACTCCATGATCTGAATATACTTGAGCGATAGTCTTGCAGGTAAGCTCGTCGTCAACACTGGCACTATCAAAGAAGCTTTTGAGTTCTCGCCACTGCGATTCAGAAACACTCAAGGCTTCTCGACTAAATCGAGACATAAAATCTGCTAAGGCAGCACCATCTCGCTTAAATAAGTCGAATAGGTATCTTTCAAAATTACTAGAAATAAGAATATCCATACTCGGTGAGCAAGTGTGGCTTAGATCTGTTGTGGAGTATTCGTTCTTGCTGATAAATCTATGCAGAATATCATTGGTGTTAGTGGCAACTACCAGACGATCTACCGGCAGTCCCATTCGCTTGGCTAGATAGCCGGCGTAGATATCACCAAAGTTCCCTGTCGGAACTGAAAAGGAAACGTTTTTGTCCGGCCCACCTAGTTCAAGCGCAGCGGAGAAGTAATAGACTATCTGCATCATTATGCGGGCCCAGTTTATGGAATTTACTGCGACTAGCTGTCTGTCTTCAGGCAAAAATGATTGATCGGCAAACGCGGCTTTAACGATACGCTGGCAATCGTCAAAGCTGCCTTCAACTGCCAGGTTAAAGACGTTGTCATCAGAGACTGTTGTCATTTGCTTTCTCTGCACATCAGACACGCGTTGATGTGGATGCAAGATAAAGATGTCCACATGGTCTGAATGGCGGCAACCCTCCAGAGCTGCAGATCCGGTATCGCCAGACGTGGCACCAAGAACAACAACCCGCTTATTTTGCTTGGCCAATATATATTCCAATAAGCGACCTAAAACCTGCAGCGCAAAATCCTTGAACGCCAAAGTAGGTCCATGATATAGCTCTAGAATCCATTCATTTTCACCAAGTTGCGAGAGGGGTGCAACCTTGGGGTGGTTAAAATTGGCGTAGCTCGATTTAATAATCCGGCCGAGCTCTTTCTCTTCGATCTCACCATCAATGAAGGGAGTAATTATTACCATCGCCAAATCGGGATAACTGAGCCCTTTTAAATCACGAATCTGTTTGACGCTAAATTGGGGTAGTTTATCTGGCACGTAGAGGCCACCATCAGGAGCTAACCCCGTTAAGAGTACTTGCTGAAAATTTTGCGCCGGACTTTGACCCCGAGTACTTAAATATTTCAACTGCCACCTTCATCATCGAATGCTTCTAAACGAATTCTCGCAATACTCTCGCTCACATCATCGAGTTGCTCAATCTCTGCTATGGCCCCGTTAAGCTGCTTCTCTAAGGTATTGTGAGTAAGAATTACAATTGGCACGTTTTCACTGATGGCTTCTTTCTGAATTACCGCTTCAATACTAATTTCATGCCTCTGCAATATGCTGGAAATATTCGCCATCACTCCTACTTTGTCTTTCGCGAATATGCGCAAATAATATTCCGAGCGAATATTTTCTATTTTTAATACCGGGACATTTTCATGATGTTTTAAATATCCAAGCGCTGGAATCACCGGTTTTTCCATTCCCGCTGTTTGATAACGAGCGATATCAATCACGTCTGCGACAACAGAAGAAGCAGTAGCCTCTGCTCCTGCACCGGGACCGCTATAGAGTGTTGAGCCTACTGCATTACCATTAACTAAAATCGCGTTGCTGACTCCGTTTACGCTGGCCAGTAAATTTTTATTAGAAATCAGTGTGGGGTGAACACGAATTTCAACACCTGCTTCGAGCAGTCGCGCAATACCCAGATGCTTTATTGTGTAGCCTAGCTCTTTGGCATAAATAATGTCTTCTGGAGAGACTTGACTAATACCTTCAATATAAGTTTTTTCGAATTGTAGAGGAATGCCAAAAGCAATAGATGCCATGATTGTGAGCTTGTGCGCAGCGTCAATTCCTTCCACATCAAAGGTAGGATCAGCCTCGGCATAACCCAGCTCTTGAGCTTCTAGTAAAACATCTACGAACTGCCGTTGTTTAGCAGCCATTTCAGACAGAATGAAATTTCCAGTACCATTTATTATCCCAGCGAGCCAATTAATTTTGTTGGCAGCCAAACCTTCTCTTAGCGCTTTGATAATAGGAATTCCGCCAGCCACAGCACTCTCGAAGGCTAAAATCACATTATTAGTTGCAGCGATCGAAATAAGCTCGCCCCCCCTTTCAGCAATGAGGGCCTTATTTGCGGTTATAACATGCTTACCATTACTCAAAGCCTGTTTAACGACTTCGAAGGCAGGGTCAAATCCACCAATGGTTTCAATAACAACATCTACATCCGGATCATTCGCCACCGCGAATGGATCGGTTCCCGTATTGGCAATATGAGGTAGTGAGCCTGGCTGCAATGACCTCGAAGCCACCGCGATTACTTCGATTGGTAATCCTGTTCTGAGGCTAATCTCCGCACCATTATTTTCCAACAGAGCAAGCGTACCCCCACCTACAGTACCTAGTCCGCAAATGCCGAGTTTGAGTGAATTAGCAGCGCTGGAATTCAATTATCCTGCCTCATTAATCTGGGGGAGAACCAAGCGCGAATTATACTGGAATCACAGAATAAGCCCAGCAATCAGATGCTTATGAAGGATCATTCTTCCTCGATCGAGTGATCTCTGTCGCCGAATTACAGAAATTTGCCGTTTGTGAACTTTAACTTAGACGATTATGCAGGTCTGAGGACGAAAACTCCGATTCAACGCTAGCCAAACCGGGGATAGTGAATCTTACTACCCTCTCTGAGATCTCAGCAAATTAAAGCATCAGGAGTCAGGCTAGTTGAGCCCAAGGAAAGTCGCCATGCGATCAATATCCATGTAGCCAGGCACGACACGGCCATCTTCAAAAACTAAGGCCGGAGTGCCGCTAATACCCAATTCATTTCCAAGAGCATAATGGGCGAGTATGGGAGTTTCGCAATCGCGGATTGGTAAATTTTGTCCGTTCTTGGCTTGCGTCAATGATTTGTGCCTATCATCTGAACACCACACTGAAATCATTTTGGAGTAAGAATCTGCGGCTTCGCCGCCCCGAGGATAGGCTAAATAGCGAACTTGGATACCTAACTCCATCAGTCCTTCGAGGTCGCCGTGCAAAGCTCGGCAATAAGTACAATCGACATCGGTAAAAACTGTTATCGAAGCACGAATTTCTGTTTCTGGAGTGAAGACGATCATTTCTTCTTCAGGGATTGCTTGAATTTTTTCAACTGTGCGAGCCTGACGAGTGCTGGTAGAAAGGTTTAGTAACCCACCTGGTGTGGTTTGATACATGTCTCCCGCGAACAAATAGTCTCCGGAAATATCGCTATAAAGAATTTCACCTGTACTGAGTTCAACCTCGTATATAGAAGGCAGCGGAGTCTTCACCAAGCGAACTATTTCAAGTTGGTTCTGAGAAGCTACTACTATCGCTTGAGATAGTTTTTCTCGGAGGGATTGTGGCACAGCTGCATTCTGAGCGAATGTAATAGCCGAGAATATTGCTAAGGTAACAACGCTCAATACAACGATAGTTTTTTTAACTAGTGCTATCATTAATAAATCTCCAGGCTCTCTTTCGGACATGAAGTCTTCCCACTATAAAAGATCGGTAAAAAGCAGTTCATCGAGGCCGATTTCTTTTTGCCGCTGCCTTTACTACTGTCATTCCTGCAGCTTTTTCATATTGATGAAAATTATCATGCTTGACGATCGCTTAGCTAACACTTTTTCCCGGAGCTACAATTTGTAACGTACTGGGTTACCTTGCTCTAGAGAGCAATCGGCCCAGCTTAACGAAGCATGCTGCCAGGAGGCCCTCAGGGAATGCCAGAGTAACCCTAAGCCAGTGCTCCATGTTATCGGCAGCAACGCCAACGTATTCACACTAAAATCAACAAAAAAAATGAGAAGACCGCGGCCTGCAGACTTCTCATTTGCTCTGTTCCCACCCATTGCTTAAATATAGGAATCCGTGGGTGTAGGACTCAAGTCTAACGACGAGCCCGATTTTCTATTTAGTCCTTAACTAGCTTTTTCTCGAGTTTCTCAGAGATACGCGCCGCTCTTCCCGCCAATTCACGCAAGTAGTACAACTTAGCCTGTCTCACATCACCGCGACGTTTCAAAGTAACACTGTCAACTGCAGGGCTATAGGCCTGAAAAGTTCTTTCTACACCGACACCGTGAGAAATTTTTCGCACGGTGAACGAAGAATTTAATCCTCGATTGCGTTTGCCGATCACCACTCCTTCAAATGCTTGCAGTCTTTCCCGATCGCCTTCCTTGATCTTTACCTGCACAACAATAGTATCTCCAGGACCAAACTCTGGCAGCTGTTTTTCCATTTGGCCGATTTCGACTTTCTGGATGATATTGTTCTTGTTCATTTGTTTGCTCCTAAAATTTGTTCTTGCTCATGTTCGAGTTTAAACTCTTGCAATAATTTTTCTTGTTCCAAACTCAAAGATGCGTCTTCTAGCAAATCGGGGCGTTTGAGCCAAGTTGCGCCTAAACTTTGTTTTACTCGCCATTTTCGAATGACTTCATGGTTACCGTTTAATAATTCTGTAGGCACTTCCTGGCCCTTAAAATTCTGCGGCCTGGTGTACTCAGGACTATGTAAAAGACCTGCGGTAAAACTATCTTGCTGAGCAGAATCCTTGTCTCCAAGCGCGCCCGGCTGAAACCGAATCATGGCATCAATCAAAGCCATGGCGGCAATCTCTCCACCGCTGATTACAAAATCTCCTAGAGAAATTTCTTCATCTATTTCTGTTTCAAGTATTCTTGCATCGATGCCTTGATAACGACCACAAACCAAGATCAAAGAATCTTTAGCTGCCAATTCCACAACTCTATGTTGAGTCAGTGTCGCTCCCTGTGGTGACAGGTAAGTAACTTTAGCATTGCTCAAGCTCGATTTCGCTGCTTGAATCGAAGCCACTAAAGGCTCCGTCTTCATTAACATTCCTGGCCCACCACCAAAAGGCTTATCATCAACCGTTCGATGTTTATCGAGACTAAAGTCTCGCGGATTCCAAAAATCCAGCGATACTAACTTTGATCGTATCGCTCTCCCGCTAATACCATGTTCAGCAATAGCAGCAAACATTTCTGGAAACAGGGTGACTAGGCCAATTTGCATCAAGTGCACCTCTGTTTAGCTTAAGCGCCATTCTAATAGCCCCAGCTTACTAGGTCTGACTTAACTTAAGTGCTCTCTTAATCGAGATAATCAGCTTCCCAATTAACTCTAATTATTCCAGCTTCTAAATTTACTTCTTCGATAACTGATTCTCTTATATAGGGGATCAGTCTTTCTCGATCATCAATGCTACTTCCTGTGGCTTTCACCACTAGTACATCATTGGCGCCGGTTTCTAGCAATCTGTCTACTTGCCCTAAAACCTGAGCAAGGCGATTTACTACTGAGAGGCCTTCTAACACATGCCAATAGAAATCGCCTTCTTCCAATTCGGGCATTTGATCACTGGTAACAGCAAGCTGTTTACCGGTGTAGGGCTTTGATGATTCTGGATCATCACTACCCTTTATATGCACTAAAAACATGCTTGCTTGCTCTCGACACTGATCTATCTCTAATTCGCGCCAACTATTCTCACTGCCAACAAACAATTGTGGATAATCCAAGATATTCGCAGGGGGTGCAGTAAAAGAAATGAGCTTAAGCCAGCCCTTTATTCCGTGCACCTTACCAAATTGACCAAGTACTACTTTATTGTCGATGTTGTTCACTGTTTGTTTTGTATTCATTGACGTTTAACGATCACGTCAAATCATTCACGCTGGCAATTCAAAGAAAACGCTCAACGGGATATCCACCGAACGAATTAAACTTCTGTACTAGGAGCCGCAACCGCATCTTTGGTTAGATTTGTAACCCGGGGGCTCAACTGTGCACCCTGAGACTTCCAGTAAGCCATTCGATCTACATCTAAACGCAGACGCTCTTCCGCTCCTTTAGCTAAAGGATTAAAGAAGCCAATGCGCTCAATGAACCGACCATCACGAGCATTGCGGCTATCACTAACGGTGATGTGGTAAAAGGGCTTTTTCTTAGCGCCACCACGAGCCAATCGTATCGTGACCATAACTAGTTTCCATTTTAGAAAAATTATAATATTTACAAAGGCCTGCTCTAAATTCGCTGTGAATTTTGACATGCCCGGGTAAAAAGGCGGGTATTCTATGTTAATTAGGTCAGTATTGGAAGCGCCCCAAGCCAGTATTTACGCGGGATGGTGAATCATCGACGGGATTAGAATCGCGGGAAATTACCTCCGCCTGGGCCAGGAAACCCACCAGCTCCACCAACTCCGCCTGGACCCTGCATGCCGCCTAGTCCGCGCATCATATTCGCCATCCCGCCGCCTTTCATTTTCTTCATCATTTTTTGCATTTGTTTATGCTGTTTTAGCAGCCGATTGAGGTCTTGAATTTGGGTTCCAGAGCCCTGAGTGATGCGTCGTTTGCGGGAACCATTGAGAACTTCTGGATTAACCCTTTCGCGCATGGTCATAGAATTAATTATTGCTTCCATACGGCGGAACTGAGAATCATCGACTTTGCTAGCAGCACCAGGAGGTAACGCACCCATTCCAGGCATTTTATCCATGATGCTAGCGACTCCACCCATGTTTTGCATTTGCTTGAGCTGTTCTTTGAAATCTTCTAAATCGAAGCCCTTACCCTTCTTGATTTTCTTCGCCAAGCGCTCGGCTTTATCTTTGTCTACCTTTCTCTCAGCCTCTTCGATGAGTGAGAGCACATCACCCATACCCAAAATTCTCGAAGCTATTCGATCAGGAAAGAAAGGCTCAAGGGCATCTATCTTCTCCCCCATACCAATAAACTTGATGGGCTTCCCGGTTATATGTCGCACCGACAGAGCTGCCCCACCGCGGGCGTCACCGTCAGCTTTAGTTAAGACAATACCAGTCAATGGCAAGGCATCATTAAATGATTTGGCGGTGTTCGCAGCATCCTGCCCTGTCATGGCATCTACCACAAACAGAGTTTCAATAGGATTCAGCTGCTTATGTAAATCACCAATCTCCGCCATCATTTCTTCATCTATGGCTAAGCGGCCAGCGGTATCAACTATGAGCACATCAACAAACTTGCGCTTTGCCTGGGCAAGGGCTGCACTGGCAATGTCCTTAGGGGTTTGACTTACATCACTGGGAAAAAACTCTATGCCGACTTCTGTGGCTAATGTCTGCAGTTGCTGAATCGCTGCCGGACGGTATACATCTGCACTCACGACCATTACTGACTTTTTCGCCTCGTGCTTGAGCCAATGAGACAATTTCGCCACAGTTGTGGTCTTACCTGCACCTTGCAAGCCTGCCATCAAAACTATCGCTGGAGGTGCTGCCTTTAGATCCAACTCAGCATTTGCCGAACCCATAATAGCTTCAAGCTCAGCTTGAACAATCTTTATGAAAGCCTGACCTGGCGAAAGGCTCTTTAAGACCTCCTGCCCGACGGCGCGCAAACTGATGCTGTCTGTAAAATACTTCACCACACTCAGTGCTACATCAGCCTCCAATAAGGCACGGCGAACTTCTCGCAGCGCTTCCTCGATATTGTTTTCTGTGAGCGTCGATTTGCCGGTAAGTTTTCGGAAGGTACCGGATAGCCGATCGGTTAGGTTATCAAACACGAGTTATTGCCCCCTGCACTTAAGCAATTAAAGCCGAATGAAATAGATGAGCCGCGCATTATAGCCAAATTGCTAAGCTATAAAAAAGAACTTCAACCCCCAGTGCACATATGCGACACTTTCCAATCAATTCACGCACTTACCTGCACAATGATTACTTTAATGACCATCTATAGCTCTGGTGATTATAGTAATAACCGTTCAGGTAATTGATTTCTCCTAATAATATGCAAATTACGATCATCTCAGGCTTCTTCGCTGTAGGATTCTATCTGATGGGTACCGCCTTTCAGGGCCTTAATTTTGCCTACAATAAAAAAACTCGCAAGAAGGTATTCACCTTTGGAGCAATAGCAGTGGTCGCGCACGCCATCAGCGCCTATGGCGTGATACGGACAGCCAATGGCTTCCATTTTGGTATCTCTGAAATCAGCACTTTGATCACTGCATCAATTTCACTCTTGGTGCTTATTAGTAGTATTCGTAAACCTTTAGAGAATTTATTCTTGGGCCTATTTCCTTTGGCAATCATTACCATTATTGCTTCACTAACTACTAGCAGTAATTATCCCCCAACTAATATGAGTGTTGGCCTAGGTTCGCACATTCTGCTGTCTATTCTTGCTTATAGCTTCATCACTATTGCTGCCCTCCAAGCGGCCTTTTTGGCTTATCAGAATCATCAGCTGAAACATCATCACGCCGGCGGCATCATTTCAAAATTTCCACCTCTACAGGACATGGAATCTTTCTTGTTCGAATTGGTCTGGGTCGGTGAGTTTTTACTGAGCTTTGGCATCGCTGCCGGCTTGTTATTCAGCGACAACAATTGGGAAGTCGATGGGTTAATTCACAAAACATTTTTCTCAATTATGGCTTGGATTGTGTTCGCTGTACTACTATGGGGAAGACATCAATTAGGTTGGCGAGGCCAAACCGCCATTCGTGGCACCCTAGGAGGTTTCGCCCTGCTCATTGTTGGTTTTTATGGCTCCAAGTTCGTTATAGAATTCATTCTTAGTTAATAACTAGTTAAACAAAAAATCGAACTAAAATTCAAACATTTTAATTATAAATAGTTATCTTTCTTAAACGAAAACCACTAATCTTTAACCTGATAAAAGGTATCCCTTAAATTACAACTATGAGCGCTGAAGGCTCCTCCATAACTGCACTAATTTCTCTATTTGTGTTTTTAATTATCGCGTCAGCTTATTTTTCCAGCTCTGAAACTGGAATGATGAGTTTGAATCGCTATCGTCTTAAGCATCTAAAAAGAAACAAACACCCCGGAGCCACCAGGGCATCAAAGTTGCTAGAGTCACCTGACAAATTGATCGGCGTTATATTAATTGGGAATAACTTTGTTAACTTTCTTGCTGCTTCCATAGCCACATCGATTGCGATTAATATATTAGGAAAACCGGCACCTTTAACTACTGCCATAATTCTAACTCTAATAGTTTTAATCTTCGCAGAAGTTACTCCGAAGACGATTGCCGCACTTCACCCTGAAAAAATTGCCTTCCCTTCCAGCTTTTTCTTATCTTTATTATTGAGAATCCTGTATCCAGCGGTTTGGATTGTTAACGTAATTTCCAACGGATTAGTAAGGATCTTCGGATTCAAACCTCACGCAAATGAAAGTGGGCAACAGCTATCAAAGGAAGAATTGCGCACTATAGTTTACGAATCTAACGCACGCATTCCGCAAAAACGCCATGGAATGCTGTTGAATATTCTTGATCTTGAAAAAGTATCTGTTAACGATATTTTAGTGCCAAGGAATGAAGTTATCGGAATTGATATCGAAGACGACCTGGATGAAATACTTGATCAGATCGGGAACGCGCAGCATACCCGCATTCCCGTATACAAAAACCATATCGATAACATTATCGGTATTCTGCATCTACGCAGCGCTGGAAAATTCATACAAATTGATGTCCTTAACAAAGCAGCCATTATTCAGGAAACCATCGATCCCTACTTCATTCCTGAAAGTACGCCGTTGCATACCCAACTATTTAACTTCCAAAAGAAGAAGCTTCGCATGGCTGTAGTGGTTGACGAGTATGGCGCCATGAAAGGCTTGGTAACTCTTGAAGATATTCTTGAAGAAATCGTAGGTGAATTTACCACAGACATGGCGGCGAGCAATAAAGACATTAATGAACAGAAGGACGGTAGCTATCTTATCGACGGCACTACCAGCATTCGTGATATTAATCGCGTGCTATCGTGGAATCTAGATAGTAGCGGCGCAAAGACAATTAATGGGCTGTTGACCGAGGCTTTAGAATCAATTCCAGATTCCTCAATCGGCATTGATTTGCATGGTTACTACGCCGAAATTGTGCAAGTTAAAGACAATGTCATCCGAACGGTACGAATGTGGAAATCTGTCAGTGGAACATTAGAGCAAATTGAAGAGGCTAACTCAGAACCGGATAAACAGCAGGCGAAAAAAACTCCAGCATCAGGAAAAAACAAATAATTTTCCTATCGCACTTATCAAGAGCGTCGAAGCAGTCGCAGGTTTTGTGCAGAATAGTTTTCCAGTCCATTTAAATTCCATGCCGACAAACTGATGATCTTATTCTCTGGCTCACGCTTAATTGCAAGTGCCAGTTTGTAGTTCCCAGAACAAGCGATCTGCCACATTTGCCAATTGCGCACATCGTCATCACGCTCATCAGCAAATGAAAGCGCAATACCAGTTTCATTCGGAAACGAATAAATAAAGTGTTGTAGGGGTATTGCCAAACCTAAACCACAGGCCTTTATGTAAGCTTCTTTAAGGGTCCAGAGATCGTAGAATCTTGATAATTGTTCGGAATCAATCAGACTGAGCAAGTCAATCACTTCTTCTGAGGCAAAAAAGCGATTAGCGATTTTTGCAATCCGCCGACGTTTATCACTTTGCTCAATATCCACTCCTACTGAATCTGATAGGCAAACAGCTAGCACTTGTTTTTCTCCTGAATGGGAGAGATTAAAAAATAAAGATTTTGAATTTTGACTATCGACAATACGGGGTTTGCCGTACTCATTTTTTTGAAACTTCCACTGCTGCGGATCGACAACATCATATTCACTCAAAACACTGCGTATTAAATAACAACCAAGTAAAAATTGCTTTTTGTGCCGGTCAAAGTAATAACGTTGATAGCGAGCCTGTTCCGCTTCCGTCAACCAAGTACCACAACAATCCCGCAGCTCCTGATGATCGAAGTCTTTATCATTTGCTGTCCACAAATGAATCTCTGTTGGTAAAATTCTCATATAGTTATTGAGCCTACACTTACCTCTATTCACGCTCATAGACACAATGCAATTGTTTACGCGCTATTCGACCTTCATTCGGATAGGCGAATGCATTATTAATGAAATAAATATTATCTATTCGATAGATTGGTTCACATGACTATGCCCATAAACATGGATGTCTGGTTGTAGTTGTTTCAATTGTTCTCCAAGGTTTACGCTGCCCAAAACAGGATAGACTTGTCTCCTATTCAGAGGAATTAGCGAAGGCATAACATCTATTCTCGGAAAGAAATGTCAAAAGCTAATAACCGTCTCGGCCGCGGTGTTCAATAGGGGAATGTTTTTCTCTAAAAAGTATGCAGATATCGCCGCACAGGTATTCAAATGATCGTCCAGATCTAAAACCCACTCCAAATTCTCTTGGTATCCACATGTATGTCAGATATTGCAAAAGCCTTCATCGGCTAATCTCGTTATACTATAGAGATGAATACTCCCATTACTATTTATAGCACCTCGAGAAAATTAAAGGCCTTACTTATGGAAGAAAGGACCTGTCATATCATGCGGACAATATACCAGCACCACACCCAGTATTGAGATCACAAAATTTGGCATGCCTATTAATTATTAGCCAGGCTCCAGGGTCAAGGTCAATGTTAGCTGCAAGCAACGTTGCAACTGCTGCACCAGTTCGGCACTCATCTCCTCTTTTAAATACAATGTCAATTTGGAGTAGCGCTTGCGCAAATCAGAAAGTACTGGCGGCAATAGAAAAGGTCCTTTGGTAGGAATCACCCCTAGTCGCAAATCCCTTAAAATCTTCGACCTCACCGCGGATTTTGCACGCCTGAAGCATTAACTTCTCTCCACAGTATCTGGAAGGTGGGGTTTAGAAGCCACCTCTCAGCACTTGGCATTGCACTTACCTAACGTTTGATGTCAACGGTCCTGCTTCAAAATAGGTCTGCAGTCATCACCTTGTTCCAAGCACTGACGAAGTCGCGAAGCATTTTCTGTTCCGCTCCATTTGAAGCGTAGACTTCAGTAAGTGCCCTAAGTTGCGAATTGGAACCGAACACTAGATCTACGCGTGTCGCCAATCTGACCTTTTCGCCTGAGACACGATTGGTAGCCTCGAACGAGTTTCCTGTACCATTAGGCTTCCACGCCACCGACATATCCAGCAATGTGTTGAAGTAGTCGTTGCTGAGCTTGTTGGGATCGTCAGTAAATATGCCGTAGCCACTGGAGCTAATGCCTAGAGAGCGCATGCCGCCAAGCAATACTGTCATTTCTGGCGCAGTCAGTCCTAACAATTGTGCTTTGTCGAGCAACATGTCTTCCGGCGAGGCTTTTAGATCCGCTCTATGGTAGTTTCTGAAAGCGTCGGAAACTGGCTCTAGAACGGCAAATGATTCGACATCTGTTTGTTCCTGCGTAGCATCACCGCGCCCGGGTGTAAAAGGCACCTCGATACCTGCGGCTCTTTCGATACCAACATTTCCGGCTAGCACAATGACATCGGCGATCGATGCGTTGCTTTCGTTAGCAATACTTTCATAGATGGCCAATGTTTTTGCCAGTTCCTCAGGTTTATTCACCATCCAGTTTCTTTGAGGTTCGAGGCGAATACGTCCCCCATTAGCACCGCCCCGCATGTCGGAACCGCGGTAGGTCGACGCACTAGCCCAAGCGGTTTCGACCATTTCACGAACACTTAATCCACTAGCTTGAATCTTTGCTTTAACCCCATTGACATCGTAATTGGCGTTGCCTGCCGGCACAGGGTCTTGCCATATCAATTCTTCCGATGGCGCTTCTGGGCCCATGTAGCGGGTTTTCGGACCCATGTCACGGTGCAGTAGCTTAAACCATGCGCGGGCAAAGGCATCCGCCAGTTGATCTGGATTCTCATGGAAACGTTTAGAAATTTTTCGGTAGGCTGGGTCTTCACGAAGTGCTAAATCAGCAGTTGTCATCATCGTTGGGACCCGCTTTTCGGGATCTTCTGCATCAGGCGCAAGATCTTCATCTTTTTGGTCGATGGCGTGCCAGACAGTCGCGCCGGCTGGGGTTTGTACCATTTCCCACTCATAACCGAACAGCAGGTCAAAATAGCCGTTATCCCACTGCGTAGGGTTACTCGTCCAGGCGCCTTCAAAGCCACTGGTAGTGGAATCACTTCCTTGGCCTGAGCCGTGCGTGTTGCGCCAGCCAAGGCCCATTTGCTCAAGCGGGGCACCCTCAGGTTCTGACTTGACCGCGTCTTCTGGACCTGCTCCATGACCCTTGCCAAATGTATGGCCGCCGGCTACTAGGGCGACGGTTTCTTCATCGTCCATGGCCATACGCCCAAAGGTCTCTCTAATATCATGCGCGCTGGCGCGTGGGTCGGGATTGCCATCAGGGCCTTGGGGATTGACATAAATTAGTCCCATTTGAACTGCGCCCAAAGGATTATCTAATTCCCGCTCGCCCTTGTAGCGCTTATTGTCCAGCCACTCGGTCTCAACTCCCCAGTGGATGTCTTCCTCTGGCCCCCAGATGTCTGGTCGACCGCCGCTAAAACCAAAGGTTTTGCCGCCCATCGACTCAATGGCAACATTACCGGCCAGCACTAGTAGATCGGCCCAACTAATTTGCTCGCCATATTTCTGTTTAACTGGCCACAAGAGTCGTCGAGCCTTGTCTAGGTTGCCATTGTCGGGCCAGCTATTTAGCGGCGCAAAGCGCTGCGCCCCAGTCCCGCCGCCCCCGCGGCCATCGGTATTTCGATAGGTGCCCGCCGCGTGCCAGGTCATACGGATAAAGAAGGCTCCATAGTGCCCGTAGTCAGCTGGCCACCAATCCTGTGAATCGGTCATTAGAGCGTTAAGATCTTGTTTGAGAGCGGCGTAATCGAGCTTTTTGAACTCTTCGCGATAGTCGAAGTCGGCTCCCATGGGATTCGTTTTATTATCATGTTGGTGAAGAATATTTAAATTTAACTGGTTCGGCCACCAGTCCTTATGCGAGGTGCCGGAAGAACTGTTGGTCGTCATAGCGCCGTGCAGTACTGGGCACTTGCCTTCGCTTTCAGTGGACATATAACCTAACTCCTGTGAAAAATAAAATTTTTAAACTAGATGCTCGTCGCCTAACTGTTAATCATGGACAAATTCTTAGAACAATTTTTTGTGGTGGACCGTAATGTAACGCTTGTTGATGTACTATTAAATTTCATATTAAAGAAAATTACGTTCGATTTTTTCGAACAAATAGAATTTTTCGATGATCACCCTCAAGCACATTAACTACCTCCTCACTGTGGCTAACACGTTGCATTTTAAAAATGTTGCGGATGCCTTTTTTATTTCACCATCGACGCTGAATATGGCGATTGCCGATTTGGAGGACCAACTCGGCATCAAGATTTTCGACCGCGACAACAAGCAAGACCATTATCGCTCAACTTGGGCGAACGGTGTTAGAAAAAGGTAAAGAAATTAAACTGCAAATAGACGATCTTGCAATTGCTTGGTATCGAAGACCAGGTTTCTATTCAGATTGATGGCTTTGATCCTGTTTTCCCCATATCCAATGAGGATTTACCTCGATCTAACGACAAAAAAATGTCTTCTGTACATTTCCTTCGTTTCGCGCTTTCTGAGACGATTATTAACGCGGCGAAAGCTGGCGGTTCCTGAAATATTCATAGCGGACATCTTAATTACCAACATGAAACCGGCACGCTAGCTGCTGAAGTTAGTCAATCATTAATCCGAGATTTCGATTAGCACGGCTGCTCATGATTCCGAGTTGTCGGGCTTCCCAGCATCAGTTACCATCGATCGCCATTGCCAATGTAATTAGCCTATTAAGGCAGGCATTCGATTCATTACGGAGGAACGCGAATTGAAAAACCAAATTACTTTTGCACCATTGCTGACTTTAGTCCTGACATTTTGCCTCTCTATAACAGCAATTGCTGATCATCATGACGAAGCCAGCAACCTCAGCTCAATCAAGCCTATACATTCTACCAACTTTGGCATAGATCAAGCGGACATCGAAAAGATAGTTGCTCAAATGCAAGCAGCTGTCGATGGAGAGTTCATACCTGGCGCCCTGCTTCTGGTGGGCAATAGTGACGGAGTCGGAGTACTGGAAACTGTTGGCATGCAAAGTCCAGGTAGATCAACGCCGGTTAATAAGGACACGCTTTTCCGAATTTACTCTATGACAAAACCAATCATCAGTGTGGCTACTTTATCTATGGTTGAAGAAGGGCTGATCGCACTTAATGATCCTGTTAGTAAGTACATCCCTGAATTCGATAATCTCAGATTGATCGATCAGGAAAATGGAGATATCAGCTCGGCAAAAAATGTGATGACCGTGGAGAATCTACTTACCCATGAGTCTGGCTTGATTCAGGAAATATTTTCACCAAATAGCACCCTCGGACAAATGTATGGCGAAAACATTAAAGGGAATATGACCGCGCGAGAGTTAGCCGGCACCTTAGGCAAGCTTCCAGTCTTTTTCGAACCTGGATCGGCTTGGCATTATGGCCACTCCACTGATGTGCTTGGCGCAGTAATTGAAGTAGCCGCAGGGAAACCTCTCGACGTCTTATTGTATGAAAGAATATTCGGCCCACTAGGCATGAATGAAACAACTTTCTTCGTTCCAGTTAGCAAAAAGTTTCGCATCGCTGAACCGATTCATGGCGCGATGAGTGACAACACAATTGTACGACCCTTACTATCAGGCGGTGGCGGCTTAAATTCCACAACCGAGGATTATGTGCGGTTTGCAGAGATGCTTCTTAATAACGGGGAATACCGAGGCAGTCGAATTATCGAGGAAAGTACTCTTGAGCTAATGCTGGAGAAACGCATTGGACCAGAAGTATCACGAGAATTTTTCTTTTACGGCAATACCGGAGACTGGGGCTTAGGATTCCACCTTCAGCCAACCGATGGCACTAATGCTAACGGCCCTCACAACTACGGCTGGCGTGGCATTGGCGGCACCATCTTTATTATTGATGAAGAGAATGATTTCTATATGATCTACATGGAACAGAAGCGTGGAGGCCCTAGAGGCGCGCCTTTTGATAACAATGTAGCACAACTAATGGTTTACGAAGCAATGCGTAACTAAACGTGAAGGGAGCGACCAAAATCAAGAGTAAAGGGTTCTAGAAAAACTTCATCTGCCTATACTGAGCGAGCTGACCCAACTTCCATTCATTCAAACACTAAGGGATACAGTCGAGAAAAGCGCAACGAACTTTACTCGAAGATAGGAATGCGATTGAGTGAAGTAGCGCATTCCTAACCTCTAAGAAATTTGGGCTCCACCGCGAGAATAAAGACAGCTTAGCAGACAATAGACTGGATCTATTCAATCGCCTCCTTCGGCTGCTTTCCCTGCCTACCCAAAAACCAGTACACTACGCCCTTTCTTGTTTACTGGTCTCAGGCTAGAAAGCACCAAGTGCTTGGCGTTTTCAATACCCACTTATGAAGTATTGCCATCAATGTGCTGCCCTATTGGAACTTCGAGTTCCCGAAGGTGATGACAAACCTCGTCATTGCTGCAAAAGTTGTGGAAGCATTTTCTATCAGAATCCAAAGAATGTAGTAGGAACTCTGCCGGCATATGGTGAGCAGGTACTGTTGTGCAAACGTGCCATTCAACCGCGTATCGGAAAATGGACCTTACCTGCTGGCTACATGGAAAATGGTGAGTCCAGTCTAAACGGAGCGATTCGAGAGACTAAAGAAGAAGCTGGCGCAAATGTTATTGTTGCTGCAGATAGCCTCTACACCCTTTTCAATTTGCCAACCATCAATCAAGTCTATATGTTCTTCCGAGCAGAATTGGCAGATTTAGATTTCGCTCCCGGTGAAGAATCGGAAGAAGTCGCTCTTTTTCATCAGCACGAGATACCCTGGGATAACATCGCTTTTCCTGTGGTCAAGAGTACGTTGGAGCTATATTTCTTGGATTTCGCCGCACAGAGCTTTCCGGTCCGCATGTTTGATGTACATCATGGTGAAAAGCGAACCATTACCACCCGCCTAATTAGCCATAGTAACCCTAAGGCTTAAATAGTTAGATCAACTACTTAATTACCTCGCACATAATTTCTACTTTGAATTCCGCTAGCGTTTAAACCACAGTCTATTGATCTTGTTGGGCGGACTTGCACGAAGTGGATGAAATTGACGCTGCTCAAGAGTTTACCAAGTTCACTAGCTGAGCCATCGTCGAGCGTTACGAAACATACGCATGCTCGGTGCATCTTCTTGCCAGTCAGCGGGATGCCAGGAATTTTGACTCGCTCTAAACACACGTTCTGGATGAGGCATCATGATTGTGACACGACCATCGTTGCTTGTAATACCTGCAATACCGTCTGGGGAACCATTGGGGTTAGCTGGATACACTTCTGTAGTTTGACCATTGTTATTAACATATCGAAGCGCAATAGCGTGACTGTCCGTGAGTAAAGCCTGATCAATATCGCTTTCGAATTTCGCTCTACCTTCACCATGGGCTACAGCCAGTGGGAATCGCGAACCTTCCATTCCTGATAGAAATGCTGATTCTGTTTTTTCAATTGTTACGAGACTGAGCCGGCCTTCAAATTGTTCAGATCGGTTGCGAGCAAAAGTGGGCCAATTTTCGGCACCAGGGATCAACTCATGTAATAGAGAGATCATCTGACAACCATTGCAGATTCCCAGAGTTAAGGTATGTGGATTGTTAAAATAAGCCTCGAATTTTTCCCGCAAAGCATCATTAAAGAGAATGGTTTTTGCCCAGCCCCCTCCTGCACCCAACACATCTCCATAGGAAAAACCGCCACAGGCGACCAAGGCATTAAAACTACTCAGATCAATACGGCCTGATATTAAATCGGTCATATGTACATCGACAGAGGTAAATCGGGCAAGGTCGAATGCCGCTCCCATTTCGATTTGACCGTTTACTCCCTGCTCTCTAAGTATCGCAATTTTTGGCTTTACACCAACATTAATAAAAGATGCGGATATGTCTTCATTAACATCGAAGGCCAACTCAACATTCATCCCGGGATCTTTTGCCTCGAGAATTCGATCGTATTCTTCTTGAGCGCAGTCAGAATTATCTCTAAGGCTCTGCATTTGATACGACGTTCTTGACCAAACTCGTTGCAGTTCGATCCTGCTCGAGCAGTAAATATTTTCCTGCCCCAAGGCAATAGTGATTTCATCTCGATTGTTTACTCGACCCACAGGCAAGAGGCAATTACTAAGCCCATGCTTCTCAGCAAAATCGGTGACTTGCGCCAACTTTTTATCCTCGATTTGAAAAACGAGACCAAGCTCTTCAGAAAAAAGCGCTTCTATGGCGTGACCAGAACCTGCAAGCTGGCCGAGTTGAATATCTACTCCACAATGGGCGGCGAATGCCATTTCAACAAGAGCCGTGAACAAACCTCCATCAGAACGATCATGACAGGCCAGCAGCAAATCCTTTTGGCGACTTTCTTGCACAAAGCTGAAGAGGTTTTTCAAATCTTCTGGATCATCGAGATCTGGCACAGATCCTTGCATCTTGTTATACACCTGAGACAAGATTGAACCACCTAGTCGATTCTTCCCTCTTCCCAAATCTAATAACAAAAGCATACTGTCACCTTTGTCGGTTTTTAGTTCTGGTGTTAGGGTTCGACGTATATCAGAGACCATTGAAAATGCAGATACAATCAGAGAAAGAGGTGCGGTGTTACTCTTTTCAGCTTCCCCCTCCTGCCAAACCGTTCGCATTGACATGGAATCTTTACCAACTGGAATACAAATACCCAGTTGAGGACAAAGCTCCATGCCAACGGCTTTGACTGTGGCGTACAGTTTCTCATCTTCACAGCCATATCCCGCGGCAACCATCCAGTTGGCGGAAAGTTTAATATCAGAAATTTTTTCAATATCTGCGCTAAGAATATTTGTAATTGACTCTGCTATTGCCATTCGCCCTGAGGCTGCTGCATCAAACAGAGCCAATGGCGTGCGCTCGCCCATAGCCATGGCTTCACCTGTGTAACTTTTGTAGGAAGAGGCGGTTACTGCAACATTAGCAACCGGCACTTGCCAGGGACCAACCATTTGATCTCGACTTACCAATCCAGTGATGGTTCGGTCACCAATGGTAATTAAAAAACTTTTATTCGCTACGGTGGGATTAGAAAGAACCCGCTGAATACTTTCGGACAAATCCAACTGCGCAGCATCGAACTCCTCAGTTACTATTTTCCCTGACTTCACTGAGCGGTGCATTTTTGGTGGCTTGCCAAACAACACATCCATCGGCAGATCAATAGGTTTATTACCAAAATGCTCATCCGCCAGGCTTATATGTTTCTCTTCGGTGCTTTCACCAACCACTGCATAGGGACAGCGCTCACGAGCACAGATTTTTTCAAAGCACTCCAGCTCTTCAGTATTTACTGCCAGCACATAGCGTTCTTGTGCTTCATTGCACCAAATTTCGAGAGGCGACAATTGAGATTCGGCATTAGGAATTGCGCGGAGATTAAATGCACCACCCGTTCCTCCGTCTTTCACTAACTCGGGCAGAGCGTTAGATAGCCCGCCAGCACCGACATCATGAATAAAACTAATGGGGTTGGCATCGCCTAACTGCCAACATTGATCGATAACCTCCTGGCAACGACGCTCCATCTCGGCGTTTTCCCGTTGCACAGATGCAAAATCCAGATCCTCAGAACCAGTTCCCGAAGCAATTGAACTGGCAGCCCCGCCACCCAGACCGATCAGCATAGCCGGGCCACCCAAAACTATGAGTTGCGAACCGACGTCGATAGCGCTTTTTAGTACGTGAGATTCTCGTATATTGCCGATACCGCCAGCGATCATAATAGGCTTGTGATAGCCCCGTACTTCGAGTTTACCGGCCTCGTTGATTACTTCTTGCTCGAAGCTTCTAAAATAACCACACAAATTTGGGCGGCCATATTCGTTATTGAAAGAGGCACCACCAATTGGCCCTTCTAGCATTATCTCTAACGCAGAAGCAATATGTGCAGGTTTGCCTAGATCTGTTTCCCAGGCTTGCAGAACGTTTGGTATTCGCAAATTTGAAACACTAAAACCATTGAGGCCAGCCTTAGGTTTTGACCCTTTGCCAGTGGCTCCTTCGTCTCGAATCTCACCACCTGATCCTGTCGATGCCCCTGGGAATGGTGCGATAGCTGTTGGATGATTATGGGTTTCCACTTTCATCAATATGTGGATCGGTTCAGCGTGGTAGCTATACTCTTTCGATTCGAACTCGGGAAAAAACCTGTGACTATCATGACCGGTCATCACTGCAGCATTATCTGAGTATGCCGAAAGTACATTCGCTGGAGATATTTCGTGAGTGTTCCTGATCATTGAGAACAGGGATTTATGCTGGTCCACGCCGTCGATGGTCCAACTGGCATTAAATATTTTGTGTCGACAATGCTCTGAATTTGCCTGGGCAAACATCATTAATTCAACATCATTTGGATTGCGATTTAATTCGATAAAACTTTGATAAAGGTAATCGACTTCATCATCAGCTAAAGCCAAGCCAAGGTTTGTGTTTGCATCATTGAGCGCCTGCTTACCGGCGGATAGGATATCTATAGAATTCAGTGGCTGGGGCTCAGCACTATTAAAGAGGCAACCCGCTTCTTCCACTTCGTTAAGCACAGCTTGGGTCATCCTGTCATGGAGAAGGCTATCAAGCTCGGCAGTATCGTCAGCATTCAGATTTGAATCTGCTTGCAGATCGACCAGGTAAACTATTCCCCGCTCAACACGCTCTACCTGTGTTAAACCACAATTGTGAACAATGTTAGTTGCTTTACTAGACCAAGAAGAGATTGTTCCTGGCCTGGGAACCACAACTCGCTGCACCTTGGAGGGTGCAATACTGACTCCTTTCTCCACGATAATATCTGTCGAATCGCCGTAACTAAGCAATGACTGCAAGACACCGAGCTGATCAACAGAAAGGTCCGTTTTAAAATTGACGAAATGAACAAATTGCGCGTGAACTGCTTTTACCGGAGGGATTTTGGCTTGGAGAGTGTGAAGTAATTTCGAATTTTTAAATGCAGAAAGAGCTACTGCTCCAAACATCGCTTGCATTGAGATTGCCCCGACCCAAATTGGCTAGTGATAACTATAACGAACTAGTTTGGCCTATCGCGAGGCTGTCTCGCGATAGGCCAATGATAATAGATTTGTAGAGTGAATTCAGGAAAAACTTTGCTCTGTTAGCAATTAGAGTGTTTTATTGGCGAACTGGAATATAACGACCATCTGCGCGAGTAACGATTTCATTTCCGCGCTGATCTTCCACCCAAAAATCTATATGTGAAAGAGTAGTAATATCCTGACTATTGCTGTTGAAATGGGGCCGCGCTTTTACGGTATAACGCTCACCTGACCTGGCATTGAAGCGCAAAGTACGGCTCAGAGCATCCCGAGAAGCTGAATAATTAACCAGTGCAGGCCCCAAGCCACGCTGACTACCAAGGTCCCATTGATAGTAGACTCTTAAATCATGAAATCCTGGAGTAATTTCGATACTGCTATGCTCGGTGTGGTTTTCAACAGTATTACCGTCAACAACAGTGAAGCGAATAGCATCAGTGTAACGGTTAATCCATTCTCGACGCATATACTGATCGCCCTCAACCACGGATAATTGCATAGAGGGCAGAACGGGTCCTTCATAGGCCTTATAGCTTGCCAACCCAGCACAACTAGACATCAACACTAGAGACAGCGAAATCAATATCAACTTATGAAGAAAATTCTGCTTAAGCATATCGGTAACAATGGTGGTTTAGTTGCGTCCTTGTTCTTGTTCTTGTTCTTGTTCTTGTTCTTGTTCTTAGTGGCGAGTTGTATATTTTATACTCTTTAGCATCTAACTTAGCAAACTAGGGAAGTCCCTCTTACGCTGAAAGAAATTCTGCATCAGCTCACTACATTCTTGCTCCAACACTCCTTCCACGAACTCTAGCTGATGATTGAAGTGGGTGATTTCGGCTAAAGGTAGATTGCTCACAATCGCACCTGCTCTGGGTTCTCGAGCACCGAAAACTAACAGTTCAACCCGCGCATGAATCAATGCTCCCAGACACATTGTGCAGGGCTCAATTGTGACATAGAGGGTAGCCCCAGGTAGGCGGTAGTTTTGCTTAAACTGTGACCCATTACGTAAAGCCACTATTTCAGCATGCGCCGTGGGGTCATTCGATTCTATTGGTTGATTGTGGCCGGTACCAATCTGTTTGCCATTTTCAACTAATATTGCTCCAACGGGCACTTCACCCTGCTCTCCGGCATAATCGGCTAACTGCATTGCCTTTCGCATCCACTTCTCATGATTAATCATAGTAGCTAAAGCGCCCGCAGTATTGTCAATTTGTGAAAGGGTCATGTCTAATCTTATGTAAGTTGTTGTCTATACACAGCGCATTCTTGCGCGGTCTACAGTGAATCTTCAACTGGTTCTGGAGACAAACATTTTACTGCATGCAAACCAATCGATAACGCTGGGCCAATTCCAAAGGCGAACATTAAAGTCCCTAAGCCAACAGCCCCCCCAAGTACCCATCCTAAAAAAACTATCGCAACTTCAATAGATGTGCGCACATAGGTAATCGGGTATCCAGTAATTCGTTGCAAACCTGTCATCAATCCGTCTCGTGGACCTGCGCCAAGATTCGCAACGAGGTATATAGCACTACCTAAGCCAACCAAGAGCACCCCAACCGCTGCCTCTGCCGCCCTAAGCACATAGAGTTGTGGATGAGGAAGATAAGGCAAAGAAATTTCCATTACCGCAGCAATAATTGTCGCATTTAAAATTGTACCGATACCAGGGGTTTGTCTCATCGGTATCCAGAGAATGAGCACTGCAACTCCCACTGTAAAAGTCGCGACCCCAATGCTCCAGCCGCTAATGATCGCTATTCCTTGTGCAAATACAGTCCACGGACTAACGCCAGCACCGGAAGCTATTAATAATCCTTCGCCGAAGCCAAAAATCACCAGGCCAAAGCACAAAAGGGCCAAAGTTAAGAATCGTGGCTTGAAATTCAGCGAGCGACCTGAACTCCAACTCACAGTAGGCACAGATTTAATCAAAAATATTTTCATGCTGTTTTTACGAAAAGCTCGTGCTTGGGAAAAACTGACTCTTGCCCCACAATCAACGAAAAAATTGTCTCAGCCTTACTTGATTTCTACTCCTACTCAATAGTTGCGCTGCCTAGAAACCCAGTATAAATAACAGCTTAAGAGTTATTTTCTCTTGGTATGCGAGGGAAAAACTCAAGGCTCTCGTCTATTTCACACCAGGCAGGGGCACTTTCAGGACAATGATTTGATAAAGGCATGAAATGACTTCGATCGTCCAAAGCAAACGCGTTAATACTAGCCAAGCTCATCGATTTGTGCCCATATCCTGCTTCGGCAATCTGAACAGAATCGCCGTGAATTTGTTCTCCCCGGATCTGCAGTTATATCAAATGTTTTAGGCTCCCCTTTTGTCACAACAATGCTTTCTATTGTTACCCCATAGGCTGCAAAATTTGCTGCCCCACTTATCCTTTGGCAATCCGTACAATAACAAAGTAACTGGTAACTTGGATCCTTAGTAGTCTGAAACCGTATGTTGCCACATAGGCAACCTCCTTCTACTGTGTCTGACATTTTTCGCTCCTTCTTATTCACATTCCATTCTTACCTAAAAATACCGCAGTAAATATAAGAGTTTTAGAGGATAAAAACTTAGTTTGTAATGACTTTGTAGTGCCTAGGTATAGCACTTATTTTTGATCATCGTAAAATGTCTTTAATATCAACAAACTTCCATTCTCTTGCTACGCAGAGTGTAACTTCATTTCAAAACTTTCGCATTCCACCAAAAAATAACTGGAGTTATCAATGCTGTTGGAAGCACCCACCATATCCATACCGGTTTGATATCTACATTTACAACCAGAACAGCTGTAATAACTGCAATGGTTCCACCCATCATATTAGTTAAGTGCCTTGATAGTCTTTCTTTCCCTGTGGCTGTTTTGTTCTTATGACTCTTAAAATCAGCATAACCCAAAGCAATAGCTAAAAATCCGAAAACTAGAAGAGGTATGTTTTGCGAATTGTTATTCGAGAAGTAAATTACAGCCAGAATCCACATCCCTAGCCCTGATAAAATCATTAAGCTAACGGCAATCCAATCCAAAGTAGTTGCGACACCCTTTCTATTCCTGGCAAAGCGCATACCTGCGAAAGCCAAATAGAAAGAAAAAATAGCTATTAGAAACAAAAAGATGTTGCTGGTGATAATCGACATTGGAATAGCTGTTAAGAAGATAGCAACCATGCACCAGAAATATGTTCTAGATGAAACTGCCATAGCAGCACAAAGCAGAGCAATTGTTCCGGCTAGGATATGTATTGGTAATAGAATTTGCATCATTTCATTCCCACTCAGTAGTATACATGTAAAATATTATTATTATTCAATAACTTACCATGTTTTAACTACACAGAGTGTAGTCCATGTGTAACAAAATCTTCTACTTGTTTATCGGTATGCAACCTAACGAACTTGATATGTAACCTTTACTTATCTTTAGTGCTACGGTAAGTTTACGTTACATTTCATGACGCGGTGTTTGCCACACATATAAACAGGAGTAATTGATGAAAAATCTTTTTTTAAAACATCGTGATGAACTTGCTGATGGCATAGGCATTGTTTCTTTTTTTCTGATCTTTTTGCCCATGTATTATTTTGAAATTAATTTTGTCATCAACTTCTTCATAGCATTTGGGATCTGTCTCGCAATTTCTTATTTGATAAAAGAAAATGAAGTCGAAGACTTAAATCAGGCAGTTGAAAATTTTGAAGAAAAATAAAATTGGGTAAACACCACAAAACCCTTCTAAATAATCTTGCAGCACTTAGAAAATCTGCAGGTCTAACTCAACAAGAACTTTCCGAGGGTGCCGAGGTTTCAAGGAAAAGCATCAATGCAATCGAAAACGAAATTTATGTGCCCTCCACTGTTCTTGCGTTAAAAATTGCTAAAACTCTCAAATGCTCTGTTGAAGATTTATTTCAATTGCCCTAATTTCATCTTTAAACCAGTCATTTCCACTCAATAGTAGACATGAGAAAAACCCCACTGTTTATAAGGGTTTGAGAGGTGCCTTTTACTAGTGTGTAGTAAACAGGTTATTTTCGATTTGTTTTCTTCCATCATTATCAATAACTTACCAGGTTCTAACTACACAGTGTGTAGTGAAATCTTCTCATTTTCCTTTTTTAAGATTCATTAAGGAAACTGTTGCCAATATAACAAGCATTAAAATAGCAAACTGTTTTTCATCAACTATTGAAACAACAAGGATAGCTGCTGCCCACATGATCGATTGAGTAATCATAATTTTTTTCATATTAATTTCTCTCTTTTTTTATATTTTTCCAACAATTCTTTTGAGTTCTCTTAAAAATTCTCTTTAATATCAACAAACTTCCATTCTCTTGTTACACAGCGTGCGACTTCCTGCTAATCCTCTCTTTTTCCGATTATTTGATAAGTCGACAATGCTTAGAATAAAAAATTAGCCACAACAAATGTAATGTGGGTAGTCATGTGGGAAATCATTGAACACTCCAATCCTTTTTTCCAATACAAATACCCATACACAAGTCCAGCAACTGAATTACCTATAAGTATGTAGGTAACTAAACCAAAAGAGACAACCTCAACAGTTGCGTAAACTATTGGTAAATGTCCGAGGGCAAACATTAGCGAAGAAATTAATATGGCGGAGAGAAAAACCCAATTCGATTCAGAGTTACTTATTTTAGCTATTATCCAAACTAGAAATGTCATTAAGCCAAAACGCATAAAAATTTCTTCTGTTATCCCTCCATACATCAATCTAGTTATGATGTTGAGACTAGAACTTAGCGGAGAGTTAACCAATTCACTGCTAATCACTTTCTCACTAACCACAGAAATTAGTATTAGAATTATTCCCAACACTATTCCGCTTATAACGCCAACCTTCAGAAAGTCTCTAATTAGAGGTTGAATTTTCTGTAAATCAAATTTTGATGAGAGTATTGGTGCTTCAAGTCCAACCTTTCCAAAACATAAATTCCCAACCAATACTGATATAGACAATAGTATTAAGGGGTTAATTAATATAAGAAACTGTATTTGCGTACTACTATATTGAGATGTAATTTCCAGAGGCAGTTCTATGGCATTTTGAAAATTGCTCAGAAGCAGCGACAAGACACCTAACAACCCAATGATAAATATTTTTACCACAAAATGATTTTCCGTAATTATTTTCATACAAATCCCCTTTATTCCCACTCAATAGTAGAGTATTTTGAAACCCTTATAAACAGGAGGTTACAGAGAGATAAAAAGCAGTTTGTCATAAGTTTGTCACGACTGTTTACTCTTTTCATACCCATATTCCTAATTTTAACCCATTTTGTGATAAGGTTTGCCTCTATAAAATTTTTGAATACATTGGATATTTTAAAAGCAACTTCTAAGGATGGGGAGTATTTGTCTTTTTCAATGGCAAATATTGTTTGCCGAGTTACACCCACTTTGTCTGCTAAAGTTTGCTGAGACATTTCGTCTGCCTCAAATCTTAATTTTCTAATGTTGTTACTTAAACTCTTAGACAACTTAAATACCTTTGCGGTAATGGTAGAGCTGGGTAATGAAATTAGTCACTTCTGCTAGAACAAAAAATAGTAGTAACAAATGGGGTATAAATGCGGGGGACGAATTTTCCAAAATATCATACCAACCACCACTTCCAACATACAAAAGTTGTATCAATAGAAACCATACTCCTATACTCAGAACCCAGTAACCATTTCTGTAAGAAGTTAATTCAATCAGTGCATCTCTTTCATCTTCTTTATTTTTATCCTTTCCTGCCAAAAAAGATTGAATAATAATCTCCAATACCACGATTAGAATAATTGGTCTAAAAATGTCATTGAACGTAAATTCATGTCCAATATTAAACATTTGATTTGAAAAAACTTGATAAAAATACCATCCAAACACTAATAACGTAGCACTCAGAGAGGCAATTAAACTTTTTTCCTTATACGACATACTCATCATCCAACTCCATGTATAAATATTTTTACATATTGTAAAATATATTTTACATAATATCAAGATGAAATATCAATTCAACTTATGAGATTCAATAGTAGCAAGAGTTTGCTATATCTTTGTTTTTAGTGCTCTGAAACCCGCATTCTTTCGTTGCTTTGACAGAGTTTGTCACACTTTTAATGGTCTGAACGGGTTGATTCTAGAGGGTTTGTTAGATTTGCAACTATTCCCACTCAATAGTTACGTTACTAAAATATACTGTAAAATCAATATTTTACAGGCTCTATAATTAGACTTTGTAACTTCTTTGTAACTATTTTTATCCATTAATCAATTTCCTCTCTTACATTTCCTCTTTGTTTTCAACAAAGTTATCATTTTTAGTTACAAACTTTGGATCTGAATTTTAACCTCGATCTAATAGGTTTCTTAGGGCAACTAGAAGAAATACTCGATGATTTGCGACTCCCTGTGTCACTAGTTGGCATATTTGTAACAAAGTCTATGAAGTCGAGCATTGGAAGCACGGACCGCAACACAATCCTTTTTATTCCCACCCGTTAATCTGAATTTTCGGTAGACGCCGGTTTTATACAGTTGGCTCTTCCTTTATTTCTCATCCAATGTTTCTATCAGTTCGAAAAGTAATTGGTCAATATTTTCGCTTTTCTCGTTAAATGCAGAAACATTTGACAGTATAATTATTCCGTTTTTATTTTCTATATCTAAACCCATTGAGGACCTATAACCTCCAGTTGCCCCATTATGCCAAATTAGTTCTCCACCGTTTTCTGTTTTTAAAATATGCCATCCAAGTCCTATCTGCATATTGTCATTTACTTTAAATGTTGGCTTTTGAGTCAGAGTTAATTCATTATTCTCATTGTCAAATTGAGCTAAAGCAAATTTTGATAGATCTTCTACTGTAGACAAAATTGCTCCACCACCTGCTAAAACATCAAAGTCCCAATTCGAGGTTGTTTTTCCATTCGGTTTTAATCCATTAACGAGTTCAGATTGTATATTTTCTCTTTTGCTTGTAGAGTTTTCCATTTTATATTTTGTAAATATTTTCTCTTGAAGTAGTGATTCATATGATGACTTGGAAATAGATGCTAATTCAAATCCCAAAATTCCAGCACCAAGGTTAGAGTATTCGTACTTAATTCCAGGTTCTTGATTTAGTTTGACTTTTTTTGTTAAATAATCCACAAGCTTTTCTTTGTTGTAATCTTTATAAGGATTGTCTTGGTTAAACAATAGGTACAATAGGTTCAGATTTGAAGGTAATCTCGGAAATCCTGAAGTGTGATTTGCAAGCTCCTTAAAAGTTATATCGTTTTCGGAATTGATTTTGAAATCAAGGTAATCTTGGATGTTGTCATCTAATTTTAGCTTTTGGTCATTAACAAAATTTGATAATAAGGTTGCGGTAAATACTTTAGTTATAGAACCGATTTCAAAAACATTCTTATAATTTTCAATCAACTTTATTGTGTCATTTGTTCTTTCAATTCCAATAAAGTCAATTTCCCCATTTCTAATTAAGGCAAGCGATAATTGAGTATTGTTTGGAAATGATTTCGTGTTATCAAATATAAGTTCAGATTGTTTTTTGTTAATTCCATTATTAGAAACTTCGATTCCATTTTCAGCAATTGTTGTTTGTAGGTTAGAACAACTTGAAAGCAAAAGTCCGACTAATGCAGTTAAATATTTTTTCATTTGTTTCTTCATAATGAATGCCAACGTGTTTGTGTATGAGTGACGGTTACTCCCACTCAATAGTTGCCGGGGGTTTACTTGAAATATCGTAAGCCACACGCGAGACATCCTCTATCTCATTCATAATTCGATTAGAAATAGTTTCTAACAGTTCTGGCTCCAACCGCGCCCAACGTGCAGTCATGAAATCTATCGTTTCTACAGCCCGCAGTGTAATTACGTACGAATAACGACGTGAATCCCCTACCACTCCAACACTTTTAACTGGCAAAAACACAGCAAAAGCCTGACTAACTTTGTTGTAACAATCAGATCTGTGTAGTTCTTCCATGAAAATCGCGTCTGCCAGTCTGAGAATGTCACAATACTCTTTCTTAACTTCTCCCAAGACACGAACCCCGAGCCCAGGCCCAGGGAATGGATGCCGGTAAACCATGTCATAAGGTAAGCCCAACTCCAAGCCGATTTTGCGCACTTCGTCTTTAAACAGTTCACGCAGTGGCTCCACTAACTCCATTTTCATGTCTTCTGGTAGGCCACCCACATTGTGATGAGATTTTATGACATGAGCTTTGCCAGTTTTTGAACCAGCGGATTCGATAACATCTGGATAAATAGTTCCTTGAGCTAACCAGTTAACATCCTGCAATTTCGAAGCTTCTTCATCGAATATTTCAATAAATGTGTTGCCGATAATCTTTCTTTTCGCTTCCGGATCACTAACGCCAGCAAGCCTTGAGAGGAAAAATTCCTCTGCGTCAGCGCGAATTACTTTAACGCCCATGTTCTTGGCAAAAGAGGCCATGACCTGATCGCCTTCATTGAGACGAAGCAGACCGTTATCTACAAACACACAAGTAAGCTGATCTCCAATTGCTCTTTGCAGCAGCGCTGCAACGACAGATGAATCAACTCCACCGGAAAGACCAAGTAAAACTTTTTCACTACCGACGCGGGCACGTATGGTCGCAATCGCATCTTCAATAATACTTGCTGATGTCCACAGAGATTCGCAGTTGCAAATTTCTTTAACGAAACGCTCGAGAATGAGTTGTCCTTGCACCGTGTGAGTCACTTCAGGATGAAACTGTATCCCATAAAATTTTCGTGACTCATCACACATAGCTGCAATGGGAGCGCTTTCGGTGGCAGCCACTAATTCAAAGTTTGGCGGCACGGCAGTGACTTTATCGCCATGGCTCATCCAAACGTCCAACTGTTCTTGCCCTACTTCATTAGTGCGGTCCTTGATACCGTTCAGCAAACGATTATTACTAGTAACATCGACTTGCGCGAAACCGAATTCAGACTTCGACGATGCTTCAACCTTCCCACCGAATTCCTCCGCCATGGTTTGCATGCCATAGCAAATCCCCAATATAGGCAAACCCGCTTCATACAAGAAATTCGGCGGTCGAGGCGACTCATTGGTATTGGCTGACTCAGGGCTCCCCGAAAAAATGATCCCTTGAGGAGAAAATTCCAGAAACAAGTTTTTGTCGACTTGGTAATCCCAAATTTCACAATAGACTCCCATTTCGCGAACGCGCCGCGCGATGAGTTGTGTGTATTGAGAACCGAAATCCAGAATTAGAATTTTCTGGCTATGAATATTCGCTGCTGTCATCTACTGGCTAAAATCTTTGGCTTTTAAAATAAAAAAAGAGAACTATGCCTTGGAGCTCAAGACGCAGTTCTCAACGATTTTCGTCTTAACTCACCCTATAATTGGGTGCTTCTTTGGTAATGCTGACATCATGAACGTGAGACTCATTCATTCCTGATGCAGTAATTTTCACGAACTGAGTTTTAGTACGCATCTCATCAATATCAACACTGCCGGTATAGCCCATGCTGGAGCGAAGACCGCCCATCAACTGATGAACGATGGCAGACATAGGGCCTTTATAAGGCACCCTGCCCTCAATACCTTCAGGCACTAATTTTTCTGTGCCAGAATCGATGTCTTGAAAATATCGATCACTGGAGCCATCCGAATGAGACATAGCACCCAGAGAGCCCATACCTCGATAAGCCTTGTAAGATCTACCCTGATAAAGTTCCACTTCGCCCGGCGCTTCTTCAGAGCCGGCTAATAGACTGCCGATCATGACGACATGGGCACCAGCGGCAATGACTTTAGCAATATCACCTGAATAACGAATACCGCCATCAGAGATAACACAGACATCTGTGTCCCTCAATGCATCAACAACATTAGCAACCGCAGTTATTTGCGGCACGCCTACTCCAGTCACTATTCGGGTTGTGCAAATAGAGCCTGGCCCAATTCCCACTTTTATTGCGTTAGCACCAGCTTTAACTAAGGCTCTTGCTGCTTCGGCTGTCGCAATATTCCCACCAACAACGGATATTTCTGGATGTTTAGATTTAATCGCTTTGACTTGATCTAGCACGCCTTGGTGATGACCATGAGCTGTATCAACAACAATAATATCAACACCTGCATCGATGATTGCAACAACTCTATCAGCAGTGTCGGCACCAACTCCGACCGCCGCCGCAACTCGCAACCGACCTTGTTCATCCTTACAAGCATTGGGATAGTCTTCAGATTTTCGAATATCTTTTAGAGTGATTAAGCCCTTTAATTCGAAACCACCATTGACCACGAGTATTTTTTCAATACGGTGACGATGGAGGAGTTCTTTCACATCATCGAGCTTAAAATCTTCGCCTACGGTTACCAGGCGTTCCTTTGGAGTCATTATAGATTCGACTTTCGCATCGAGATTGGCTTCGAACCGCACATCTCGACTGGTTACAATCCCAACCAAGCCAGAAGTACCAATAACAGGCATTCCAGATATACCGTATTCCTTCATCAGCACAATCAGATTGCGAATTGTTGCAGAGTCTTGAATAGTAATTGGGTCTTTAACAACACCACTTTCATATTTTTTAACGAGGCGCACTTCTTTCGCTTGTTTGTCCACACTCATGCTTTTGTGAATGACACCCACGCCGCCTTCCTGAGCCATTGCTATTGCAAGACGCGCTTCAGTAACTGTATCCATAGCAGATGACACTAGAGGAATATTAAGTCCAATAGTTTTGGTCAGTTTAGAATTTAAAGAGACTGATTTTGGAAGTACGTTGGAGTGTGCAGGCAGGAGCAGTACATCATCGAATGTTAGGGCCTCTTCAGCTATACGCAACATAAGATTTACCACTATCTACAAAAAAGGGATTATACAGAGAGCATTCCAGCTTGTATAGAAGTAGCTTATGCTCGAATGGATAATTAGCCCAGAAAACTAGAATTTAGCACTTGAATCAAATTCATTCAGAATTCACACTAGCGCCTATATACCTGCGGATTCTGCTCTATTTCAGCAATCTGCTCTATTTCAGCAATCTGCTCTATTTGCACAATAAACCATAACTAGCTATCTCAATAAGTAATCATTGATGTCAGAATAACTAAATAGGAAGAATCACAATCTCATTATGCTGAAATCCTGGTCACAAGAACCTACCCTACACTTCTTCTTAATAGCGGGAATAATCTTTGCTTTATATGGATTCACACAGGCTAACGATGAGAACGTTCTTGAAGTAAGCCAGCGCGAAATCGACGCCAGGGTTTTTCTTCAAGAATTAAATAGTGGCGAAACAGTTAGTGATCAACAGCGAGAGATGATTACAGCTTTGTTTATAGAAGAGCAAATCTTGGTCCAGGAAGCCTTTGCCATGGATCTGGATAACGATGCCCGCATTTATGACATGCTGGCTCAAAAGATGCGCCATGTATTAAGTGGCGATGTTATCCAGCCTAGCTCGGAAGAATTATTCAGTTTTTATCAGGACAATGCCTCTCGTTACGAAACATTATCTACAGTTTCGGTAGACGAGTTGGTTTTTGAGAGCCGTGATGCGCTGCCTGCTATCGTGCAGACTCTACTTTCGAGTGGCGCTGACGCTGAAGAGTTATTGGAATTGTCGGGAGGGTCTACCTCGCCCTTACCCAATGTAAATTTTCTTGATCTATCAAATATTTTTGAAGAAAGTTTTGCTACAAATGTATTTTCAGCAAATTTTGGGGATTGGTCTGGACCATTCATTAGCAATAGAGGGCAGCACTGGCTCCGCATAACTGAGAGAAATGAGGCTCGCCTTGCACCATTAAACGAAATTGAGGATAGAGTTCGTCTGGACTGGATAGCTCAGGAAGAGGACCTGCGCCTGCAGCAACAAGTAGATGAACTCTGGAATAAATATTCCATTCGTATTATTAATGATACCCAGTCTGAGTAGCTCTGCTAGGCTAAATATTTCTCTATGACAAAAAAATTCACTTTAGCTCTCTGCTTCTTATTCGCAATTCCTGCTAGTTCTTCAGTATTCGCTCATGACATCGATGTTACTGGAGTTGCCCGGGTGTTCATGGATGAAATGGAAAACAACGAATACCGCCTATCGATAGTGGACCAGCAAGTCCCGCCGCTATTCAATGTAGAACGAATATTGCCTGAACGCTGTGTTGGCTTGGAACCTGGCGGCTATAGTTATCGCTTCAGCTGTTATCCCAGTCTGAACATTAACGACAGTATATCCTTCCCTTGGGGATTACAGGGAGTTGTGGTCGTGGCTCGCTGGAATAGCGGCGACAATGTGTCCGGATATTTCCCCGGTGACGGTAATTACATTGATGTTCCACTGGCAGAATTGAAGGCAGGCGCCGGGTCGATTAGAAACCTGGCTATTCGATATTTAGAACTGGGCGCCGAACACATCCTCTATGGTATAGATCACTTGTTATTCGTACTCGGCCTTTTGTTACTACTCAAAGGATTTTGGATACTTATTAAAACTATCACAGCATTCACCATTGCCCACAGCATAACTCTTGCCTGTGCAGTTCTAGGAATATTCCCTGTTCCTGGACCCCCTATTGAAGTATTAATCGCGCTCTCAATTATTTTCTTAGCTCGTGAAATTATTATGGGACATCGTGGGCAACAAACTCTAGTGCATTCTAAACCTTGGTTGATTGCTTTCGCCTTTGGCTTAATACATGGCTTTGGATTTGCCGGAGCGCTCGGAGAATTAGGCCTCAGCAATGCAGATATTCCACTGGCATTATTATTTTTTAACTTGGGAGTGGAAGCCGGGCAGGTCGGCTTTATTTGCGTTTTAATTGCTGTAAACTTGGCCCTCGCGAAATTTCTCAGCAGCTCGTTGCTCAGCATTCACAAAGGACTGGCTTATGGGCTAGGAGGAATTGCCGCATTCTGGTTTCTCGAGCGACTACCCTTAATATTGGTTGCCTAGCTATATGACACAAAGCAAGAAGTTCGATGTAGCAATTGTAGGCGCAGGTTTCGCTGGCATGTACGCCCTCCACCACTTTCACAGCTTAGGATTTTCTTGCCAGGTATTCGAAACCGCTGACGGCGTTGGCGGTACTTGGTACTGGAATCGCTATCCTGGTGCGAGATGCGACGTTGATAGTCTTGAGTACTCTTACCAATTTTCCGATGAACTGCAGCAGGAATGGAATTGGTCTGAAAAATACGCACCCCAATCTGAAATATTAGAATATGCCAATCACGTAGCAGATCGATTCGATTTGCGAGAAAATATTCAATTTAATACACGAATTATTGCGATGCATTGGAATGAAAATAGCGATAGCTGGGTTCTTGAAAGCAATCTAGGAGAGAACTTTAATGCAAAATTCGTTGTTATGGCTACCGGCTGTTTGTCAAAACCCCATACGCCCATATTCCCTGGCATTGAATCCTTTACTGGTACGATTCTACATACCAGCAGTTGGCCCCACCGCCCGGTTAGTTTCGTCGGCAAAAATGTCGGCATTATTGGAACTGGGTCCTCCGGAGTGCAATCAATTCCAATAATTGCTGAAGAAGCAAAATCATTGACTGTATTCCAGCGCACACCTTGTTACTCCATCCCTGCCCGCAATAGATTGATGGATAAAGAGTACGAAGAAAAAGTGAAGGCAAGCTACAGCAAATTTCGACAAGAAAATGCCAAATTAAATGCTGCGATCAGCAATAACCCCAACAACCAATCCGCGATGGAAGTTGACGCTGAAGAGCGCTTAAAAACTTACGAGCAGAGGTGGCAAAGTGGCGGCCTACCGTTTCTCGCCGCATTTAATGATTTAAATCTCAATAAAGAATCAAATAATACTGCTGTTGACTTTATACACAGAAAAATAAAGGAAACCGTTAAGAACCCAGAAGTTGCTAACTCGCTTTGCCCAGATACCGTAGTCGGTTGCAAGCGTCTGTGCGTCGACACTAACTACTATGAGACCTACAATCGAGAAAACGTAAAGTTAGTAGATGTCAGCGCTACTCCAATTGAAGAAATAATCAATGACGGGCTTCGAACCAGCATTACAAAATATAATTTTGATACCTTAATCTTCGCTACTGGTTTCGACGCTATGACCGGTGCTCTTCTCTCTATCGACATTCGTGGATTAGACGGCCAAACCCTCAAAGATAAATGGCAGGACGGGCCTAAGAATTACTTAGGGCTGACTATCAACGGATTCCCTAACCTATTTACTATTACCGGTCCAGGTAGCCCTTCCGTATTAGCGAACATGATAGTGGCCATCGAGCAGCATGTGGAATGGGTAGGTGGCTGCCTGAGCTATTTGCGAGAAAACTCCCTAATATGTATCGAAGCGAGCGAAGAAGCAGAACAAACATGGGTTAATCGCGTAAACAAAATTTCCGGGAAGACTCTCTACACCACAGGGTGTAATTCCTGGTACTTAGGCGCGAACATACCCGGAAAGCCTAGGATATTTATGCCTTTTCTTGGTTACCCTAACTATGTAACGGAATGCAAGCGAGTGGCAGAAGAAACTTACGAAGGTTTCCTTCTCAGTCCGCAAGCCTCAGACCCGAAACCTTATGCTAAAACCTAATTACTGTTGCTGATATTTCTGGTGACAGGATTCACAGGGCGGATAGAGAGAATCATTGCCTGCATTGAATAGGGAGTCTTCGTCTTGCTCTGTCACTGCCGCCAATACTTCTTTCGCGGCAGAAATCATTTGATTATTAAAAGTTTGCCAATCAATTTCCTGAGCCTTTTCCTCTTCAGATTCTCCGGCACCACCCTGGGCAAGCAGATTACCGGCGGCAAGTACTGTTAGCGCGGCATTCTGAATTTCTAACCACCCTTCGTCAGTTTTCAATTCATAAGCACCCCAAATTGCGGCAGTAGATGGAGTGATTATTACGTTCATTATTTCTTTGACTGTTAGGAGAGGTTGCTTGGTATCTTGTGCCGAGAGTGATTGGATAATTAAAAAAAAAGCTATAACCAAGCCAAACAGACGAAAGCAATTCTTAAACGACATATAAATTTTCCTGAGCGTGTAGTTACACGCTTATTTTGTCAAAAATTAAAGCCTTTAAGCTGATCTGCATCAAATCAAATTTCAATAATACCAGTGTAACAGCTCACATAAACTCAAGGAATCTGCTATGTCTACTAGCAACGAGAACAACTAGATACAACAAAATTTACTCAATTACTCTTCTGGACATAAACATTTAGCCAAAAATCTGCTTTAATCGATACATCGGACAATCTCTTATTAAGACTCAGCTTGTTAGCGCTCAACCGGGATGCACAGATGCGAATAGACATGTCTAGAAATAACCTCAAACCCGAACAAACATTTTGATATCTCCCTAGAACTATTGGAACCAACGTTATGGTAGTAAATTTCTCACTACAAAAATTTAGAGCTTTGATTTGGCTCGCATCTGCATTTTCTTTGTTGTTTTTCAGCACTCAATTGTTTGCCGATATCTGGGATGAAGTCGAGCACGGTTACGCTGACAACGGCGGCGTCAAAATTCACTATGCAACAACTGGCGAAGGTCCCCTTGTTGTAATGATCCATGGTTTTCCAGATTTTTGGTATTCCTGGCGTCATCAAATGGAAGGCTTGAAGGATAATTTCAAGGTCGTGGCCATCGATCAACGTGGTTACAATCTTAGTGACAAACCAGAAGGCAATGAAAATTATGCCATGCGCTATTTGGTATCCGATGTCGCCGCGGTAATTAGCCACCTAGGTGAAGAGAAAGCTACCATTGTTGGTCACGATTGGGGTGGTGCAGTTTCCTGGCAATTCGCTTTTGCCCTTCCGCAAATGGTGGACAAGCTAGTCATTTTAAATCTGCCCCATCCAAACGGAATGGGAAGAGAGTTGGCAACCAATACAGCACAACAAGAGAACAGCAGCTATGCACGTACGTTCATCGATGGCTCTCCTTCTGATCCTGATATCTTTTTCGGTGGGCCAATGAATAGTCAGTCACTTTCTGCCTGGGTAACAGACCCAACGGCGCGTCCGCGCTATCAAGCCGCATTCGAACAATCGAGCTTTGATGGCATGCTGGCATACTACAAGCAAAATTACCCTAGTGACGCTTCAGGTTCGAGCCCACCCACAGCACCGCCACAACTTGATGTACCACTTTTAATTTTCCATGGCTTGCGAGATACAGCGCTGCATTCAGATGGCCTTAATAACACCTGGGATTGGAATGATTCAGACACCACAGTAGTATCAGCACCAACTGCTGATCACTTCGTACAACAAGACGCCGCCGAGCTAGTTACGTCAACTCTAAAATGGTGGCTGCTAGCTCGACCTTAGAAAGAACTCATCAAAAAAGGAGACCAGCAATCTGGACTCCTTTTTCCTGGTTTTTAATGTGCAACTAGCAGCAAATAAAACCAGAACAAATCATTTCACCGACATAGCCGATATCTTAGTTAGTAGAACCCTCACAGTGCACTCGTGACGCCGTGTAATTCTTACTACTACTCCATTCCTCTTTTTCAGGATGCGTAATGAGCTCTCTTCGGTTTCGCTACCAGACCAGTGTGTTTGGTAAACACGATATTCATTTCAGGTGCCTTAGAGACCGCAATCAATTTGAAGATATTGGTGGCATTGCTGAGGAACTTGGTATCTCTTCAGCGTCATGGCCACTGTTTGGCATGATTTGGCCATCCGGAGAAGTGCTCGCCCAATTGATGTCTAACTACGATATCAAGAATCGCCGAATACTGGAGCTTGGTTGCGGTGTCGGCCTGGCGAGTCTGGTTCTCAATGCCCGAGATGCTGATATTACTGCTACCGATATCCATCCCTGCGCCGAGAGCTTTCTCAACCACAACACTTCTCTTAACAGCGGACCGATCATTCCATTCTGGCGCACTTCTTGGGAAGATCTCCAAAATAAAGAAAAAGGTGAATTTGATCTAATTATTGGCAGCGATGTTCTTTATGAGCCAAATCAATCGGAAAAACTCTGCGAATTCATTCAGCACTACACAAAAACAGACTGCGAAGTGCTAATTGTGGAAGCAGGACGCGGCTATGCTGCAAAATTCGGCAAATGCATGTCAACTCTAGGTTTCAGCCCAGATGTAATCTTCCAGGAAGAGTGGGCTGGCCACCCGGAGAAGTTTAAAGGAAAAATTCATCGTTTCCGCCGGGCGAAAAACAAAAGACACTAATTAAAACAAAGAGATAACCATTGACATCACCAATGTAGGGGTTACAATGCGGCCAGCTTGAATGAAAGCCAACTATTTATACCTATTTCGAAGTCTTCTAAGTAATTCCTCGTCCTGTCGTCTATAAGTACCAGCCCAATTTCATGCACTTACTCCTCGGTCGACTTTGGTTTACCAAATGATCAGGGAAAATTTATTTCAAAACAGGATATTAGTATGTCTGACAAAATTACTGGAACCGTTAAGTGGTTCAATGAAAGCAAAGGTTTTGGCTTTATCGAAAGAGAAGGCGGACCTGATGTATTCGCACATTTTAGTGCAATTTCAGGTTCTGGGTTCAAGACTCTCGCCGAAGGCCAGCGTGTTGAATTCGTAGTAACTGATGGCCAGAAAGGTCCTCAAGCGGAAGATATCGTCGCTCTATAAGGATCAGTTGGCCCCCGGCCAACTTTTCTAAACAGAAGATTTCAATTTAGGGAGTTCTGAATAGAAAACCTCTAGGTAGAAACTTTGACAAAAAAAGGCAGATCTATTGATCTGCCTTTTTTATGTGGAAAAATTAGCTTTAAGCGAATTGTAAAAAACCTAAGCGCTTACTGCTTGGTTTTTATGTACATATTCTCCTTTGTTTTTAACCCTACCCTAGTTCATGATCTGGCCAAAGATCCACCCTTGAATTTTATTGTCTAGCAGTAAGTCTTAGCTTTATTTTGATATCTCTCTACTGTTATCAAGACCATATGGAAAGCCCCTGCGACTAAGTTGATCTCGACGATATTAAGTAAGAAGGATTTCGTTTAGATAGAGCAAATAACGCAATTGAAGCACCTACAAAAACCGCTTTTCACTTCTTGAAATTTCTCCACTGCTGACAATTTTTTGGTACAATCTCACTATAGCTAAATGCCGTTTTTTAAGCTTTAGTTACTCCTAAATCGAGCAGACCATGTTTCCAAAACTAAACCTTGCGACAGCCTGTTGCGTTGGCATTTCTTTCATTGCTTCTTCGGTAAACTCCGCAGATCTAAGCAGTGCGGATTTCAGAGTGAGATCAGACGATGGCTACGCAGTCGAAATACATAGCCAGCTGTCTCCCATTAAAATCAATAAAATTCATAATTGGATAATCAAAGTTACTGATAGCAACAATCGCCCGCTTAACAACGCCAGTATTGAAATGATTGGGGGAATGCCTGATCACGATCACGGTCTACCAACAGAGCCCCAAGTTACTGAAGAGGTGGGGCCAGGCAAATATCTTCTACAAGGAGTACGTTTCCATATGCAAGGGAAATGGCAGATCATCTTCACTATCACGGAGAGCGGCAATCAGGATCAGGCTATCCTTAACCTCCAATTGTGATGAAAAAAATTCTCGCCAGTATCGTCGTAGCAACCATTAGCCTTTCCTCGCTCGGCTATTTTATCTGGGACAACTTCTCATTAAACACCACCAATGAATGGTCCGCGGAAGAGCTAAGACTTATTCAATCCCTTTCCCTGGCAGAATTGCCTTCTTTATCAGCTGATCCCAGCAACCGACTCGCTAATGACAGTCGTGCCCTGGATTTAGGTTATAGACTCTTTTTTGATACTAGGTTAAGCAGCAACTCCCAAGTGTCCTGTTCCAGCTGTCATCGCCCGGAATTGATGTTCACTGATGGACTGCCCCTAGCATTGGGAACTGATATTGGCACACGGCACACACCAAGTCTCGTGGGGATCGCCTATAGCCCTTGGTTCTATTGGGATGGCCGCAAAGACAGCCATTGGGCCCAAGCCTTAGCACCGTTGGAAGCAAGTCACGAACATAAATCTGATCGTATTAGCATTATCCGCCTACTAGCAGAAGACACACTGCTAAAAGCTAGTTATGAATCCGCTTTTGGTAACCTTCCCGATCTAGAATCCCTCCCCAATTCAGCTTCACCCTTGGGTACAGCCGCTCAGCAGCAAGCTTGGCAAAGCATAGAAAGCAGCCAGCAAGCTACTATTTCAGCAGCCTTCGCTAATGTCGGCAAGGCACTGGCAGCTTATCAGCGTTTAATTCTTCCAGGGAGAACAAGGTTTGATCGTTATGCTGATGAGTTAGCAGATGGTAAAGAAATGGGAAAAAGTGAAATTCTTGATGCTATTGAAATGGCCGGCCTAAAACTATTTATCGGGCAGGGCCAATGCATTAACTGCCACAATGGCCCGCTGTTCACCAACCATGAATTTCATAACACTGGAGTGCTGGCAGTTGCCGGCCAATTGCCACCTATGGGCAGGTACGATGGCATCAGAACTGCCAGACAAGATCCATTCAATTGCTTAGGAAAATTCAGTGATGCCGGAGAAGCTGAATGTATCGAATTGCGCTTCGCGCGAGATGAAAATGATTTAGTTGGCGCCCAAAAAACACCGACTCTTAGGAATGTCAGTCTTACCGCCCCATACATGCACGGCGGACAAATCAAATCCCTCGCGGAAGTAATGACCCACTACAACGATGCCCCGGCTTCCATGCTCAATCATAACGAGGCAAAATCTTTGGAGCTGCGCGCCGTTGAACTTAAGCAACTAGAGGCATTCATTGAAACCCTAAGTGCTCCCCTCGCGACTCCCGCAAAGTGGCTGTCAGCACCTTAAGCAACGAATTTGACTACTACGCTGCCCGAAAATTATTCATTACCTAATCGATAGCCGATAATCTAACACCATCTCTTCCGTCAACGAAGTTCCAAATCCAGGCTTAGTAGGAGCTTGTACGAATCCATTTTCCACCGAGCAGGACATAGCATCGAGTATTTCTGAACCTTCAGGAAAGCTCTCTGCCATAGTGCAACTCGGAGAGGTTATTGCGATAGGGAACCCCCAGGAGCTGCCTCCACGGTGTGGAATGATCTCTAGGCCAGCGGCCTCCACCAAACTCGAAATACGTCTTCCGGCGGTGGTGCCACCGCACCAAGTGATATCCGGCTGTAAAACTTCCGCTGCACCCAGCTGTATTAGCACATTAAATCCATGTTGCGTGTACTCGTGCTCTCCGCAGGCAATACGGGTCCAGGCTTCACCCTTGCCACCGATTCTATTGACCAGCTCGGCATAGCCGAACACATTATCCGGTGAGAGCAGTTCTTCCATGAAATACAGATTCGCCGGACGCAGTTCTTCGGCCAGCTCAATAGCCCACTCCACTGTGCCATCACGGGACACGCAGTCAGTCATCAGGCGCACATCTGGGCCCAGAGTGTCTCTGGCCTCGAGCACAGAATTGACGTAGCGGCTACGCGCACCTTCTGGCATACGCGGACCTCCGCGGGTCGTGCGTTTAAAATTGCGCACGCCAGCAGCTTTGCCTGCTGCGAAGTCGCCATTGGTCTGATAAATCTCAATTCTATCTCGGCTAGCCCCACCAAGAAGCTCATGCACTGGCAGCCCAGCGTGTTTGCCAGCGATGTCCCACAAAGCGTTATCCAAGGCACTCAATGCCATGACAAATAGCCCACGCCGTCCATAAAAAATACCTGAGGTATACATCTGATCCCAGAGCTGTCCTATGTTCAAGGCGCTGGCATTAAGCAATAGATGGCTGAGGTGGCCGTCAATAATTTCTACCGCGGCGTTGCCTCCAGCGCCCATGCCAAACCCGGTAATCCCTTGGTCAGTCTTTATCACAGCAATAATAGCTGAGGGTAATTGCTCGAAAGGACCGCCGTAACGCCAACGACGCAGATCATCATCACCGGAAAAAGAGGGAGGATCCAGCAAGCCCTCTGAGCGCCCATCCATATAGATGGGGTAGGCCCTAACTTCGCGGATGCGAGGTACAGGAGCTTGAGCCAATAGCTGACTTGGCATCAAGCAAGGGCTACCAACCGCCGCAGCCATAGCAGCAAACTTTCCTGACTGAGTAAGAAAGCGACGCCGGCTTAATTTTCTGGAAATACGATTCATAGAGTAGTCTCTGAGCAATGTTTAGCCTGTAAGCGATGGGCGATGAATTTGATCTATCTCGACTATAATTGGCCGTTCACGCTAAGGTGCCATGCAGGATCTCTGTTGTCACCAAACTCGAAATGCGTCAATAAAGTGATTATCTCTCAACTTCTATTTGCTGATGTTTTGAGAATTCACGGATCTTCCAGCCTTCTGCCCGGACACCCAGACCCATTTACCGTAGTCACTCTGAGAAGAGTAATTCCTCGATTAGCGAATGCATCGATGTCGGAACAGCGTACAGCGGTGAAGCGCAGGTCTAGCTCGTCGCCCTCTCCGATGCTTTGGTTAAGCAGCAAAGGTTGCACGTCATAGAGCGAGAAGTTCCGCGCCAGACTTAGCTCTTTAAGTTGATTGAACCCAGCGAGAGCGTTCACGTCGGTAATGTCATTGTTCTCAAGGCGCAGAACTTCTAATGTCTGTAATCGCCTAAGTGGAGTGATGTCTTCAATAGTGTTGCCGCTGAGAAATAAATGCTTCATTTCGATCATATCCCCAAGGGCGCTGATGTCGGAAATCCCATTGTCATTCAGACTGAGTTGCTCCATTTCGCTCATGCCACTCAAGGGACTGATGTCTTCAATCTGATTGCCGTGGGCCCACAACAAAACCAGTTTATTCAGGTGAGCAAGCGCGCTGATGTCTTCAATCTGATTATCGTACATGCGTAAATGGATGAGGTTGGTGAGATTGGCAAGGGGCGTAATATCGGAAATGGCATTGAGATGAATCCGTAGCAAGCGCAATTCCGTGAGCCCAGCAAGCGGGCTGATATCGGTGATGCCATTAAACACTACGTCGGGATCGCGCCCGTCATCCATATCGAGCCAATATTGAAGTTGATTCGGATACAGGCCGTGCACGTGCAATTGGCGAAGTTTTGTTAGTTCTCTCAATGGACTAATATCAGAGATTGGGTTTTCACTGATAATGAGCCGTTCGAGATTGACCAGCCCACTTAAAGGTTCGATGTCACTAATCCAGTTAGTGTGCAGGACAAGATCGGTGAGATTCGTCAGGTGGCGAAGCGGGTTGATGTCGGTGATGAGTCGATCAAACATTGTGAGTACAGTTAGACCAGTGAGATTCTGAATGCCATCCAGGCTCTCGAAGGCTGGGTCGGATGGTACTCTTGCTGGTCTTAAGGTACCGCCGTAAACGACGCGCTCACTAGTGGCGGTAACAGCAAGCCGCATTAACTCAGCTGCTTGCTCGCAATTAAGCGGCGCCTGCACATCCAATCCAAGCGCGCCATTAACAACCTCGGCCAGATCTGAATCTGCGAAGGTGACAATTGCATCCGCCGAAAAATCCCGGCAATGATCCGTGGGTGATAAGGTCGTTTGTGCTTGAGTACTAATGAAGGGATAGCACAGCAATATCAGTGTGATCAGGTTTGATAAACGTGAGCGAAGATTCATGGGGACTCCCTTCTTCATAGTCTTTGTTCTTTATATAGGTGTGATGAACTAAATTAATTAGCGGTCACTGAACTCAATTTCAGCGACAGCGATGCCACTTTCACCCGCAACTGAATAGAGTAAATACGTGTTATCACCTTCCTGATAAATGGCCGGATCACGAAGCTGGTTGACCCGCACATCGATATAGCCTCTTCTGGATGGTTCGTTTGGCAGGTTCGCACCTTCGTAGGCAAATTCGGGGCGCAATACCTCTACCGGTTCAGTCGCAGTCCATTCCTGCCAATCTTCCGTCAACTCAATGGTGGAAAGTAGAATTCGTTCCGGTTGTTCTCCAGCCTGGGAGAAAAACACATAGAGGCGATCGTCACGGATCAATAGCGCCGAGTGCCGCATGTCGACATTGAAAAACTGAGGACCTGCTTCGAAACGCGATAAACCATCGGACGAGCGATGCAGAAAACCAGGCATGCTCATGGCGTAGAAGTAATCATCGTGTTCAATCACGCGAAAATAGTGTGGCCCTAATTCGTCTTCTCTGCCTTCGAAATGAATACCGTCTTGAGACACAGCTGCACGTGTGAATTGTCTTCCTTCACCCCGCCCATGGTAATACATCACTATTTGCTGAAGATCTTCGCGCACATGCACGTCGGGTGAGGCGATATGTGCATACAGCGGAGCAGTCCGCCCCGGCGCAAGTGAACAGGGAGGACAAGTGGTGGGAAAGAAGGAGTCTTCGAGTTTTAAGGAGCCTGGTAAATACACAGTCCACGGGCCAGTAACTTCATCTGCATAGGCCATGCGCATGTATCTGCCACGATGATCGGCAAAATACAGATAGTAGTTGCCAAGCGGGTTCTCTACCCAATCAGGCACCTTGATCAACGAAGGTCCCTGGATATTGCCGCCCATTCTAGTATCCATTTCAGGCGTAATGATAGGAGCATCGCCGAGACGGGTGGCAGTGATGTTGGCTGGCTCTGCAGCGTGCGCAGCAGACGACAAGACAAACAAAGAGTACAAGAGTAGAGCTAAGATTTTTGTTGTTTGCATGAGAGGCCACTGTGACAATCAAATCGAAAACTATCTCAGAAGCCAAAAATTATCCAGTATTATGGACAAAATCGTGCCGACATGTCGCGGACTTGTCTGTCAGCTACTAGCCAGAACTGACCTATACTAGATATCATTGAGCAAAGCGTCTCAAAGCGCATTTCGAATACGAAAAGGGAAGTAACTTTGAAGTCTCGATTGAATCCATTCTATTTGCTGGTCACCTGGTATTGCTTGTATGTGCCGATCGTAACAGCACAACCTGGTTCAATAGACCCAAGAACTGCAATGCCTTCTGCATGTATTGCACCTTCTGAGCAAACCAACGGTCTGGAATTTTCTCCGGATAGGTCCTATCTCCGATTAGGCAGCGCAGGTAATGCAGCCTACGCTTCAATCGACGGCGAACGCATGAAGCGTCTCGTCGAACAACAGGCTGAAATTGCACAACGATATAGACAAGCGGGCAATCAGTTTTGGGGACGAATTATTGGTACTAGTTCTGATCGAGAGACCGCTAATTGGATGATGGGCCAGCTTCGCCAGACAGGCGTAGAAAATGTACGACTTGATTCTATACCGCTTCCAACTCAATGGCTTCCTCAAAGCTGGCACCTAACTGTTGAGAGTGATAACAAAACCACAGAGTTGACCTCTGCCTGGCCAGCCTATGGTTCGGTTGGCACTTCTCAAGCGGGAGCAAAACTTGAATTGATAGATGTTGGCCTGGGCATGGCTACTGATTTCCAGGGCAGGGATGTGCGTGGAAAAGCGGTTGTTCTGCACTCAATTGCAACCAGCAGCACCGTATTCAATTCGGTGCGCAGAACTGGGGCTTTACAAAGAGCGGAGCAACTGGGAGCGGCAGCAATATTTTTAGTGCTCGAATTGCCAGGCAATTTGCAAACCGCGTTCTACGATGTAGGAACATCGGTGCCAACTTTTTCCATTGGATCGGAGGATGGCGTAATCCTACAACGCTTACTCACCGAAGCTACCATGACTGAACCAGTTGAAATTGATTTGCAGTTCGAAGTTGATTATGTGGACGGATTAAGCACCTCCAGTGTGCGCGGCGAAGTACTTGCCGCATCACCCGATGCCGAGAAAATTGTTATCGTAGCCCATCGCGATGCGTATTTTGAAGGTGCCGCCGATAATGCTTCCGGCGTAGCCACCGCTCTGGAATTAATGCGCTACTTTTCCCAGATTCCGAAAGCAGATAGAAAGCGAACAGTAGAAATTATTGGCACACCAGGACACCATAATATCGCGAGAACAGGCTTTACCTGGTTGTTTGAGAATCGAGAATCGATACTCGATAAAGCTGTACTGTTAATCAATGCAGAACATACTGCTCATGCGCTGGTTGATCGCTTCGGTGATGAACTCTGCACCACCAACGCAATAGGGCCTTTTTCCTGGCAAATAAACGGTTCAAATAAATTAGCAGAAATAACACTGCAAACCTTTGATGAATTTGGTATTCCGCGTTGGGCAGAGACTGGTGGGCCTGTGGGGGAGATTAGAACTATAGCCGATCTTGTTCCCTCAATAGTATTGATGCATGCTGGCGTTTTGCTGCATACCAATATTGAAACAACTGAAGCGATTCCTGCGGCTAGCCTTGCTGCTACAACAAGAGCCTATGCCAAGATAATCGAGCAGGTGAACAGTATGAGTCAAGCTGAACTAACTCAATAACGCGAGAAGCGAATCAATCGTCCAGATCAAAATATGAAAAGTAAATAAGGATGAATATGAAAACTAAAGTGAATAAGCTCCGCCAATTTGTACTATTTGCTATAACAACTCTCACGTTTTCAGCTGCAGGCAGTCTGTCCTATGGCCAGGGAAATTTTGCCGGGGTGGAGCTTTCCATAACACCCGTCGCCGGCAATGTTTACATGATCCAGCGCCCAGGTGGCGGCGGTAACATCGGCGTTCAAATCGGTCCCGACGGTGTGCTGCTGGTGGACTCCCTGTTTGCGCCACTTACAGAAAGATTAGTAGCAGCCGTCAAGCAGGTGACCGACGAAGAAATTCGATTTCTGGTCAACACCCATATTCATATTGATCATGTCGGTGGCAATGAAAATCTGATGGAGATGGGCGTGCTGATCTTTGCTCATGACAACACGCGCCTGCGCTTTTTCGAGGAAAAAAGTCGATTCCCTAGAGCTGGGGGCAGTTTCGCCCCACAACAACCTGCCGCAGCTAGACCGCTCATAACTTTCAACGACACCATGAGCTTCCATCTTAATGGAGAAGAGGTTCGAGCTTTTCTGGCACCTCCGGCCCATACAGATGGAGATAGCTTCGTCTACTTTCGCGAATCCGATGTGCTCCACCTTGGCGATGTGTATCGCACCACCAGCTACCCCATTATCGATATCTACAACGGCGGCAGTCTTAGAGGCACAATTGCGGCTATGGATAAGGCTATCGATTTAGCAGGCCCAGACACAAAAGTTATACCGGGTCATGGCCTCGAAGTCGTTGGTCGAGACGAACTAATAGAATTTCGTGACATGATTCTCGACATTCAAGGCCAAGTTCTCAGCATGATCCGAGAGGGAAAAAAATTGGACGAAGTGATGGCTGCACAACCGACTGGTGCCTATGATGCGGAATGGACCGATGACCCTGGCTGGGGTCCGGAAGATTTTGTCCCTGTTGTCTATTATGAACTCGGCGGCTCTGGACGATTGGCCGACCGCTAATCCAACTCTGCAAACAATCAATTTTAAAACATTAGGTTTATATCATGGCTGTAACAAGGAAAATTTGTTTGTTCTTTCTTATGCTGTTTAACTCCCAGGCTTTGCTAGCACAGGATGATGATTTTGTTTTCTATTCTGATTTAGCGAGAGACTGGTATCAAGGCGGTGATTATTTCGAGTGGACTTCAACCACCGAAGACAATAACGACGCTAAGGTAAATATTTTCTACAGAACCTGGGGAGACGAAACCAAACCGAAGCTTGTGTTAATTCATGGCTTCCCGAATTCCAGTTTCGACTACTACAAGATGATCCCCTTCCTCGAAGACGAGTATCACATCGCGGTGCTAGATTTTCCTGGTTCCGGTTTCTCTGACAAACCGCTCGATGACTACAATTATATGTTGGCAGAAAACGCAGAGATCGTGGACTATTTCGTTCGTGAAGTGGTCGAATTTGCAGACTTCGCGCTTTATACCCATGATCGCGGTGTGAGCATAGGTCTGTCCTTCCTCGGCAACTACCTGGATAACCCTGACCCGGGTTATACGGTTAATTATCACTTTCTATCAAACAGCGGCATGTTTCTCCCACTCGCTAATCTGTCGGCCGGTCAAATGAGGATGCTCGATGTCGATACTGCCGAGCAAATGATTGCATTCCGTTCAGCACAACCCAGGCGCACCGAAGGCACACCGGAATCACTAGCGTACTCCGATATCTTCGCATTCAACCAAGGCAATATTTCCTTAATCTATGTTGGTCGCTATTTATTGGAACGCCAGGCGAACGAAGTGCGCTGGCTGGAGAATTTACCACGCAGCCCCGTGCCCGTGGCTTATCTTTGGGGATTAGGGGACAACGTGAATCCCGTTAGGATTTCGAATCATGTGTGGGGTAGCTATCTAAATGACCGGGAAGCCCAGAGTAGCTTTTGGGTACTACCCGCAGCGGCCCATTATCCTCAGCGCGAGAACCCAGAAGAAGTCGCGAAAATTGTTCGCATGGCTCTGACAGGTCAGATACCCGACCGAGAATCTGAAGGCGATTTTATGCAGAGTTATCTCGGTAGTAGAGCAGCTGATGATGCTGTCTTTGTAGGACATTCAAAGATTGAAGAATTAGACTTCCCCAGCTCTATTGAGTACACACCTTCGGGCTATCGTGTCATAGACTAGGATATCGCCGTGTGCAGAAGTTTAAGTGCCCCATTGCTTAAGGAACCTTGATATGAAACAACTTCCAATAAGATTGTCTTTAACTGCGCTCTGCCTTGTTTTTTGCTCTGGGTCCTGGGCCCAGCAAACTCTGCAGCCAACTGACAACTGTCGAGATCATGCTGCTTCTGCCATCGTAACCTTTGCAGATGCAGTTCTGGAAATGGAGGTGCGCGAGGCCATGTCACTCGGGCCACTAGAAACTCTTAGCTGCGATCGAGCCGCGCAATTAACGACGCTTCGCGCTTCCGGTGGAGGGGCGAGAAGGTCGGTTTCAGGATCCCCTGAATGGGTTGATCCTGAACACCTATTTCATGACCTTTCCGGAATACAGAATCTCATAGGTTTAACTAACCTCGCTCTCAGCAATCGAGNNGCTGAAAATCCCTTGACTGATATCAGTCCCCTGAGTGAGCTTACTGAATTGAGAGTGCTTCGGATGCACCGTCACGGCGACTTCATCGGGGGGCAAAATCCTAGGTCGCATATGGGAGCGACAGGCTTACTTTTTACTAATGCCGTTACTGATATTAGCTCATTGGCAAAACTTACCAAGCTAGTGGATCTAAATATCCATACTCAGGATATAAGCGACCTGACACCACTAAGTGGATTGACATCTTTGATTGAATTGAGACTAGCCGCAAACTCGTTTACCGACCTCAGCCCTTTGCGTGGTCTCACTACTCTAGAGTATCTCGAACTAACTGGGAACGACCTTACTGATATAACACCACTTAGTGGACTTACAAATCTGATGGCACTCGACCTGCGCTTCAATCCTGATCTAAGAAATATACAAGCGCTATTTGAGAACCCAGGTATTGGGGCTGGAGATATTGTAGAGCTAAGACATACGAACGTGTCTTGCACAGACCAGGAGCGACTGGCCGAAAAAGGAATAGAAGTTCGGACTGAATTGTTTTCTTCTTGCGCCACTGCGACTAGACAAAGATAAGAAATGCTATCCGAATTGCAACAGCCGAGTTTGTAAACCCCGATTCAGTAACCCCAGGAACAGCGATGAAAGCAATTAAGATCCAGAAACAGCTAGGCTCCGTTTGGTCGCGGTTTAATTTACTGCTACTCGTTCTAATCAGCATTCTAACAACTAGCACGTCAGCACAGACTGATTTAACACCTTTAGCCGCCAGAGATCGAGCAATGACAATGCCAGGAGAATTTGTTCTCGCCAGCGTGGGAGACTTGATGATTCGCCGACCAGCTTCCCAGCTCGCTGACCCTGAAGTACAAGCGGTTTTGGACTTGATCAGAAATGCCGATCTTGCAGTCGCAAACATGGAAGGCGAGTTAGCCAATTTGAGAGATTTCGATGGCCCACTCAATGGTTTCGTTGGCAGTCATGAGGTCGCGGAGGATCTCAAGTTGATGGGATTCGACATGGTCAATCGCGCCCAAAATCATCTTCTCGATTCTGAGTTCGAAGGCATGTTTTCGACGAACACCTTGTTAGACGAAGCAGGCATCGTACATGCTGGTAGCGGAAGCAATTTACAAGAAGCGGCCGCACCGGCTTTTCTCGAACTGCCAAAGGGACGAGCAGCCTTAGTCGGCGCCCATACTCCCATCTGGCCAGAACACCGTCGACTCGCAGCAACCGCTCGTAACGGGAATTTAGGCGGAAGACCTGGCCTCAACATGCTCAACTACAGCGAAACCATTTTGGTCTCCGCACAGCAGTACGATGCACTGCAGCAAGTTCGCCAGGGCTTTTTGCAGTACGCAGACAACTATGACAACCCACGACCCGTGGCCAGCACTTCGCCAGATTCTGACATAACCATTCCTGCCTCGAGTTCCGGTCGTAATGATCCGAGCTATCGAGTAACCCAGGGCGATGAAATTCCAGGCACTGTTGTTTACAGGTTAAATGACAATGACGTGGATCGCATGCTCAGGAGTATCCGAAATGCTCGCCAGCTGGGGGATTTTGTTATTGCCGCCGCTCACATTCATCAGAGTCAGTCGGTGGTAGAATTTCAGCATTTGAGCACACGCCCGCCAGAGTTTTATGTAGATTTAGCTCACCAGGCTATTGATGCAGGCGCTGATGCATTTGTTGGTACGGGAGTGCAAACATTGCGTGGCATTGAAATCTACGATGGTAAACCGATTTTCTATGGTTTAGGCGAGTTCTTTCGGGAAGCGCAGTGGGAATTGCCGATCGTTGTCGGTGCTGACGACTCAGATCCACGAAGAAGAATGCAGCGGTTCTCGAGAAATTTTGGAGGTTCCACTCAGTCTCTGGAAAGCCTGGTTGCTACGAGTCATTATGAGAATGGTGCACTTAAGGAAGTGCGGCTCTATCCAACAGAGCTGGGAATAAACGGTCCCGATTCACGACTTGGCATCCCGCGCATGGCAACAGAACAACATGCGCAACAAATACTAGAACGCGTTACTCGCCTTTCAGACCAGTGGGGGACAAAAATTGATGTCGAAGGAAGTATTGGTATTATTCGGGTCGACTAAAAAGTAGAACGAAGAAATTAATCTGTCTCCACTATAATTGGGCATTCACACTAAGGTGCCATACTGGATCTCGCCTGTGTTCCCCAATGACCATCAACTTTGGTAACAATATACAGTGACTGGTAGGTGGATATCGGCTGGTTATCACTGTTGTATCGCTGAAATACTGTTGAGATATGAACTTTCTCTAATGACACCAGAATCACCTCACGCGTGAGCCAATGGGAGTGATCCCACCCCGCTCTCTGCAAACGTTCAAAGGAATCGGTTTGTGCAAATTCCTCGGCGGAATCCCAAACAGTAACAGTTCCACTGGCAAACCTGACATGGGGATAATTTAATGATGCCGCCCAGGAATGAGGGTCTCTCGCGTTAAAAGAAACCATGAATTCATCCATGGCAGCCATAGCACTTGCAATTGCTTCCTCTTCTTCATCGTTACTCTGGGCCATAGCTGATGAACAAAGTAAAAGACCAAGGAAAAAAATAATTGTGGATGAGAGTGAGTGAAGCAGCTTATACATTTGTCCGTCCTCTGAATAATATTTCTAAATTAGTCATTGAAGCAAAATAGCAGAGAATTCTAATCACTCAAGGCATCATGTGAAAGATCACCTAGGTTCGATTCACTCCTGGGACTATAGCGAAAGAAACGGCGAGTGAGTTGACATGCCCGGAGCTTATCTATCAGCTATACGGAACGCTTATGGTGCAGACTTACCTATCATTCCGATTGAATAATTTGAAGAGTGGGGGCGCACTACTGAGACGCTTACCCCGGGGGACACCCCCTTTGTCCGAGTAGATTCTATTGCACCCCTATACATCGCAAGTACCTTCGTTCAGCTAGCGCACCACCACTGTCACATCAGCATAGGTAGTATAAGCGCCATCATCGGCGTAGGCGCGAAGCACGTACGTCCCGCTCTGACTGAAGTTAGCCGTAGCTGCGGCTTCTTCGCCACTGGTACTTAGCGGAGTCACCGCCGAATCTAATTGAACCTGGCCAGGTCCGCGGTATTTAATCCAAGTAATGGCTAACCCAGTTTCGTCTGCGGCAGTATAGTTCACGACACCCTGAGACTTAGGCGAATTACGCCCTAGCCCTCCACCGACTTCCGGCAAATCATTGGGGAGAGGCTCACTCTCCCTGCTGCGCCGATTGTCGCGCGGTCCAGGCAGCCCATCATCGGTAGCAGTAGCGCGCAGCGTCAGTGGACGACCTAAAGCTGCCGATAGCTGTCCTTCAATGCCTGATATACGCACCGAAGGACGTTCATTAGTATAAGTCACTCCAGTTCGACCACCGGTTCCGCGCCCACGGTTGGCAGCCCACACGCCCTCATCAACGCTCCAGATATTATCTTTTTCTAGCGTCCCTACGGCGGTGCGTGTTTCACCATTATGACTTAGAGTCCAGACCAGTTCCTTGCCGACGAAATCTGCGGGAACATCAACACTAAACACGAACTGCTGGCGCCTCGGGTAAAAGTAAGTGGGCTGGCCCCGATCATTGGAACCGGGATCGTCCAGAATCAAGTTAGGATCAACCGGCCCCGCGAGCAAAACGCCATCGGCTTCCTGAAAAGCGTTTTTATCACCGAGTGGAATATTGGGCATTTCATCGTAGTTTCGATTCAAGTAACCGAACCACATAGTGAAGGAGCCGTCGGCATTGGTCTCAAAGCCTTCAAAAATTGGCTGTACGCTCTGGCCGAAGCGGTGCAGGATTTGCGCACTTGCAGCCCCACTGATGCTTGTTAACATTAACGTCAACACCATCGTCAATAAGCTCGTCGACCATGGGAGCATTTTGATACCGCTAGGCATTCGTGTCTTTCGATTCACCATTACAAAGCGGCTCCTCTAATTTTTATTATTGTTTAAGGATTTGATATTTAGTCGCTGCGCGCGGACAACCGCGCCTGGCGCTCACTAACAGCCCCATCGTATTCCTCGTCAGTCAGTTCGTACCAACTTATCCAAGAGAAGGACATGTCATCCGTAGAGCGCTGACCAAAACCGACCCAGTTGCGCGAATCTCCCGCCCAAGGATTAGTAGTAGAGTTGTTGTACCAACTAGAGACGTGCAACATAGAACCTTTGGGAATCAGTGGTTGTACATCCTCCTCGTAGTTGTAGGCGATATGCCAGCCGAAATCCCAATCTGCGCAACTCAGTGTCTGTCGACGATTATCTTGATAGATCACCTCGATACACTGCCTGGTGCCCAGATTGTGGAGGTGAGGTTGGAACGCAGTCATACGGATATTTTTATCCAGGAATTCATAGCCGTCAGTGCGGATTGTCTCTTCTCCTCCGGGAAGGTCCAGATCCTCGTTATCACCCATATGAGAGCGCACCAGCTTGTGCTCAGGCTCTTCACCTTTGGGCAATAGCCAGAGTGCCAATCTGGTTTGGTCCGTATGATCTCTCCCATCGGGGCTGGCGGCATAGTGAATATTCCAGTTTAACCTGGTACCCGCCTTGATCAATTGTCCAGTGCCGGGGGGATTAATATCGGCTGTCTTGCCGAGTGCATACTCACTGAGAAATCCACCTCCACCTTCGGGAAACTCCATTGAAGTTACTGCATGGTGTACAACAGGGAATCCATCTGCCGAAGGTTTTGTCTCGAAGGCCTTGATCCAGCGGTCTTCAGTCAGACCAGTATCACTATAGAATGTCATCCACCAGTTCGGGCCACCGGCCGGCACATTGAAGGGATCCGGAATGGGTATGACCAAATCCGGTGGACGACCCATATCGTCTTGAAGTGTCCAGGCTACATTTTCTTCGAAGACCGGGACAGAGGGCATATTGGCCTCATCGCCCTGAGGTGCGCCGCTGTCCGCCCAGCTCACAATAATGGCTATTTCCTCGTCGGTTAATGAACGATCGTCCACGAAGTTCTGCACGCCGACAGTTTTATCGATGAAGTAAGGGGGCATCTTGCGATTCGCCACCCGATCCTTGATAACTGGAGCCCATGCCCTGACGGTTGCGTAATCGATCAGAGACATAGGGGCTATAGAACCAGGCCGATGACACTCAACGCAATTATCGTAGATGATAGGAGCTACGTGATCGGCAAACGTCAGGTTTGAAGTACTTACCTGTTGACTGATAGCGGGTGACACTCCAGTCAGCATGATGAATATTGTAGCCATTGCGGCAAAACACTGCCACCACGACGACTTTGAAACTGCCTGGCTTCTCGATCTAAACACTTGGCACCCTCCTGCATCCCTTCGACTATGATGCCCTGTTGTAGGCAGGGAGTAATGTCGAAAGTTGCTTATCATTGAATTATCATTCTCTGCAAAGAAGTTAATAATGATACAAGCCTACAGTCAAGCTATTCCGTAGTTGTTGGTATTTCTAACTTAGACGTCTCTGCACTTTAAGTAGTTTTTGAGATTCTAAACAAATATTGCTCGATAAGAATTCTTGGGGGCTTGAACTATTTAATTTCACCAAAAACACAACCTCATCAAATTTATCTGTTTTATACACTCCGTGACAATTTATGCTGAGGTTTGATAGTGCATCCGTAATGGTGCTCTTTGCGTCAATTGTTGTTTCTTTACCACGATTTGGTAAAGGTCCCCAAAATTCTTCAAGTGAATCCTTCACATCATCCCACTGACGTCTGCCTGAGTTAACGACCTCTACTACTATTTTATTTAATTATTCTAGTGTCCTCTGTCTATTAACATAAAAAAGGCGCAACAAAGTTGCGCCTTGATTCTAACGGTGTGCTTGAGTAGCTTCTTACTAATTAACTCGCTTCATCGTGGTATAGCGGTAGGACGTCAGTTTGCCGCCCCCCCAATTAGCTGTCCGCGTTTCGTAGGTATCTTCGTCGATAATCTTCATATAACTATGGTGAGCATGAGGATCCACGTTGACATCCATATTCGTTCCTTTGGTGAATTGGAAATCGATGACACCTTGCTCGGCGGTGTTCGCGAAAGTCATAGACGGCTGATTTCCAATTGCACAGTAATGCGTATGGATAAGCTCATCTTTGCCATTTTGATGATACATGCTGATCATTTCTGCAGGAGTTCCGGCGGCGAAAGTTTGCATCACCGAGGAGTTACCGATGGTCTTAAAAGAAACAGTAGTAGGTGATATATCGGCGTCTCCTTTGGCTTGTCCGACCGGAACCACAATAGCTTCGCCAGTCCAGGTCCCTTCGAGCTTCAACATGGTCTGAAATGCTTCATCGGAAGTGAAGCCGTCACCCGCAAGCGCAGCGGTGCTAAGCATTAGAACAACGGTAGACAGCGCAGCAAATTTTAATTTTTTCATGAATCCGGTTCCTGAATAATTGATAAAAGCTGACCCAGCCTAATATGGGCTTTGAAGCATGTCAAATGTGTAAGAATGGTCGGCGTAGAACAAGCCTTTAGAAACCACAGGAAAGCAATAACAGGTGACTTTAGTTATTAAGTTAGATCAAGCAATAGATAGTGCCTTAGCTAAGAACTACTTTAACTTGGAAGGAAAACCTATAAGAAGCGAATATTGGTGGTTAGGTATTTTCGTAGTACTTCTTAAAAGACATCAACCAAGATAGCCGTGTGCAGCAAGCTGCACCAAAATACCATCAGGGTCTGTGAAATAGAGTTGATCGCCACCGCTGGTTCTATTAGCGGCGTCTCTACTCACATTGGCTTGAATACCATGATCAACTAACTTTTCTTCCAGTGCATCCGGGTCGTAGTTTTCAACACCGATACACATATGATGCATGCCGCCTGGATTTGGTAAGTTATAGAGACCAAGAAAGCTCTCGTCACCCAAGCCCATATTCAAACCGCCATTTGGAGGCCTGCTAATAATCTCCATCCCCAAAACTCGATTGTAAAAATCGGCAGAACGATTCACATCAGTCACTGACAATGAAACGTGATTCATTGAACGGCCGACGGCGACAGGAGCTGGCGCTTGCGCCGCTTCACTGGGAACTGTTGCTACCGCCGTAGCAGCCAACAAAGAAGAAACCAATTCCCGCCGCGTCATTTTTTTCTGTTCGAATCGATCTAATAAAGTGTCGATTGCACTAATATCTGCCATCGAAATTTCTCCAAGCCCATAGAAATCATTGAGATTTAGTTAATCCGGCAAAGCAAAAACCCAAATTACTCCACCCTGGGGCACGTAATGATTTTCACCTTTAACCAGATTCAAAAGATTTTGCTCACGCTGCGCATCAACTCCCCACCCTGACTGAACGGCAATATATTGCTTGCCATCTAATGAGTAGGTCACTGGTACTCCAGTAATCCCAGAATTGGTTCGCTGCTGCCATAAAATTTCGCCGTTGTTGGCATCAAAAGCACGAAAATAGCGATCGTTGGTGCCACCCATAAAAACGAGGTCGCCAGCTGTCGCTAGCACCGGCCCCCAGTTCTGACTGGCAAAGGAAGTAGTCCAGGCTTTCTCACCCGTATCGACATTCCACGCCTGCAACTCGCCTATGTGGCTGGTGCCAGGTCGCACAAAAAAGCCACCATTTTCCGATGGCGCACGTCCCATAAATGGCCGACCCGGTCGAAATTGAACCTCTTCACCTTCCATTGTGGAGCAAACATTATCGTTCGCTGGGATGAAGAGTAGTCTAGAGACTGGATTAAAAGCTGCTGGCGGCCAATCCTTACCTCCCCAAAGGGACGGGCAGAAGCTTGCTTCAAATCCGGTACCTGGTTTTTTAGACATGTCGTACTCAGGACGCCCTGTTACTGGGTCAAGGGTGGTAAACACGTCTTGATATACATAGGGGTTAGCATCGACAAAGTTGATCTGATTCTCTTCTCTCTCCAGAAACCAAAGGTAACCATTCCTACCCGGATGAACCATGCCCTTAACTGTTTCACCTTGCCGTTGATAGTCAATTAATAGTGGCGCGGAAACTTCGTCCCAATCCCAGGAATCATTCCAGTGATATTGATGATGCGCTTTCAGCTCGCCAGTGCTCGCATCTAAGGCGATTGTTGAGGTGGCATAGAGGTTGTCACCTGGTCTGGTATCTCCCATCCAAGGACCACCGTTGCCTGTCCCCCAATAGGTGACATTAAATTCTGGATCGTAGGAACCTGTCAGCCAAACTGGCACTCCACCGGTTTGCCAAGTATCTCCTGGCCAGGACTCTGAACCTGGCTCTCCTGGCGCTGGAATTGTATAAGTTTTCCAGGCAGGCTCTCCGGTCATGACATCAAATGCTGCGACAAAACCTCGAATGCCAAGCTCTCCACCTGACACTCCGACCATAACTTTGCCATCAGCAATCAATGGGGCCATGGTCATATAATAGCCATTGTAATAATCCTCAACTTCAACTTCCCAAATCACATCACCAGTTAAGGCATCGAGAGAAACTAGGTATGCATCCACTGTGGCCAAATAAACTCGATCACCATATAAAGCAACACCTCGATTGGTTGGGTGCATTTGCTGTAGATCGTCTGGCAAAAATCTGACATAACGCCAGATCATGTCTCCTGTTCTGGCATCGATGGCAATGATGTGATTTTGCGGTGTGCTGACATACATATATCCGTCATTAACTATAGGAGGTGCCTGGTGCCCCTCTCTAAGGCCTGTTGAAAAACTCCAAACTGGCACTAAGTCTTCGACGTTCTCAATATTAATTTCATCTAAAGTACTATAACCATGAGAATCATAAGAACCTCGGTACATTAACCAGTTACTCTCTTCTGGGTTTTGCAATCGCTCATCGGTCACCGGGTTGTAAGGTGGCAATGATTGCGCAATTGGGCTTAAACACCAGCTGCAAAAAAGCCCGGCAAGGATGATACGATAAGTACTATTCAACATGTAAATTCCTCTAGTGATGCCATTTTTTAGTAGTCATTAGTAATACATTAATTATTAGAAATTTTGGGTAAATCCAACTCGGCCTTTAAAAATACCAGCGACAGTTACGATTCCGTCTACAATCTCCAGCGGAAGCATTGCCAATGGCCGTGGAGCAGGACCTCCTACATTTTTCGCGCCGTCATAAACATCAAATTGCGATTCGTGGCAGGGACAGGCCATCCGCAGCAAACCCTCATCCCAATTAATCACGTCGCAACCAGTGTGGGTGCAAACTGCAGAGTAAGCCACAATACCCTCGGCGGCATTTGCTTGGAATCGTGAGCTAAGCTTTTGACCATCAAGCCTCATTATCATCACCCGATTCAGCCTAGAACCATCTCTTATCGTTTCGGTCTCTGGATCCCTCGCTAGCGCCGATACTGGTTGTTGATCCAGCTCGAGCATGTCGATGCCTATTAACTCCCCAATACGATCACCTTCATCGAAAACCAACTGATCTCCCTGTTGTGGCCGCATTTGATTAGGTGCTTGCCCAAGCACTGTCATTGGAATTGGCATTGCCATGCCTGAAACCAAGCCAGCTTTGAATATAGTTCTTCGACTTAATAAAGCCTTCTTGTCCTTTCCAAACGACATCTCATTATCCAATTTTTTACACAGTTAATTTCCGGTGTTCGTTTTGCATTGTTAGTGCAGCTCGAAAGATAGCAAAGTGCCTGCAGCCCCGCAATCAAGCCATTAAATTGGAGATTGAGCAGACTGGCTTAAGCACCCTAACTTGATCTGCCCCAAAATCATCTAGCAAGTGCATGCACTAAACATTTTACGCTACTGACAGGTCCAGACGGAATTAAGAGATGCCCGTGCAGGCCACTGAAGAAATTACCAACGTGAACTAGTGGATAAGCAAGCTTCCTTGCCACTAATTCAAGTTAAATGACCGGCTACTATTCAGAAACTCTAAGCTTAAGGCACTTTAAAAACAATCAGCTCACCAGAGTAACCGCCTCCGCTCACCGCAACCGCTAAATATTGCACACCATCGACTCGATAAGTCATTGGTGATCCAGTCTGTGGTGCTGGCATTCGTAAGGCCCCAACTTCAGCCCCTGTACTTTTATCATAAGCACGCAACATGGCGCGACGGACACCATTTTCATCTGAGGTTAGTTCTGCTTCACCAGCAATCAATAAAGTACTGGTTACTAGAGTTCCTACCGAAGCATTCTGGCCAGTACGGGGGATATCCAAGCCCGCCAAAGCAGGATGGCTGCGCACCCGGTCCGGGGTTTCACCATGGGCTATCTGCCATAGGATCTCACCACGATTCATATCAATAGCGGTTATACCTCCATAGGGCGGTTTCAACAAAGGCAATCCATCAACCCTTAGTCCAATGGGAGGTGTCCCGCGTGACGATTGAGGCCTTTCTGTCCTAGCACCACCGAATTCAGTGCGACCACCACCGGCTGAAGAACCTGCACCTCCAGAGGTTCGTGGTCCGGTTGCAGCATTACCTTGAATATATGCCATATCCGACTGCCCTGGATAAGGGGGAACAACTGCTATGCTAGCCAAAGAACTATTAGATGAAACATAGAGAGTATTAGTTTCAGGGTCGAATGAACCGCCAGGCCAATTAGTGCCACCACCTGTTGCAGGCGCCATCAAGGTGCCAAGTGGCCCATTTATGTCGCTAACGACCGGAGGTGTAAAAATGGGGCCAAGTTTATGCCAGCTAGCCACTTCAAGAGCTTTAGCATTTAATTCTGGGGTAAAGTCCATTAAGTCACTGAGCGCAACCCCCTGCCGATCGTATGCGGGCGGTTTCGTAGGAAAAGGTTGAGTAGATGAATACCATTCGCCGGGCACATCACCCTGCTCCACCACACGTTCTTCTATGGGCCAAATGGGCTCGCCAGTCTCTCGATTAAAGACGTATAAGAACGCCTGCTTAGTTGGCTGAGCTACGGCTTTTATCATTTGCCCGTCGACATTAATGTCGATCAAAATTGGCGCACAGGGAATATCGTGATCCCAGATGCCATGATGGACCAGCTGGTAATGCCATTTCCTTTCACCAGTGTGCAAATCAACTGCCAGCAGGGATTCGGCAAATAAATTATCCCCTGGGCGATAGGCACCGTAATAATCACCTGTGGCGGTTTCTACCGGCAAATAAACAGTCTCTAGCTCGAGATCTACGGATATTTGGGCCCAAACTCCGGTGTTGCCTGTGTAACTGGCGGAATCTCCTTCCCAGGACTCAGAGCCATATTCTCCAGGCATTGGGATGGTATGGAATATCCAAAGCCGTTCGCCGGAGCGAACATCAAAACCCCTGACATAGCCTTTTACGTTTTGTCGAGATTTAGGATTACCACCGGTTCGGTGAGCAGCACCAACAATGACAACATCATTCGCCACTATCGGAGTCGCATGAAGACCTATTTCACCAGTAACTAAATCGATCTGTTGATCTGCATTTTGTTTTAAATCTACAACACCGTTCACACCAAATGATTCGATAGGGTCACCGGTACCGGCGTCTAAAGCCACCATGCGATACCCAGGTGTTACATAGATAATTCGAGAGTCTTCACCTTCCTGCCAGAACGACAAGCCACGCCCAGAAAGCTGTCTCGGCGAGTTCGCTCCTCGCTCTCCTTCGCGCATACTGTACTGCCATAGAATTTCACCGGTAATGGCATCTAAAGCCACAACCGCGCGGCGAGAACCCGCAGTGGTATAGATAGTGCCGTTAACCATCAACGGCGTGGCTTGAAATCGATATTCGGGATTGGGTCCAAAATTGTCAGTCTTGAATCGCCAGGCAACTTCCAAATCGGAAAAATTTTCTGCAGAGATTTGCCCTAGTGCAGAATATCGAGTATGACCGAGATCGCCACCATAAGTTGGCCATTCTCCATCAGGCGCCCCTTTTTGAGCCAGGGCAAGTCCTGGGAGGCTAAATAAGAGAATCAGCAAACTCGAAATGAAGGGTTTCATGGGCACCTCTTTCTATTTGAGCGGAAATATGACGGCAGTCTAGCATAGAAAATCTACCCTTCCCCAGGGTCTTCAAAGCGAGACATCTTCTTGAATTTCAAGTACTATCTTTACAGTTATGTGCTGCATATGAAGCTTTGCAACCAGAAAATCAAACCGATTATTACAGAATCGGTAAATCTAATAATTAGAATTGACTACGACTATCGGGATTCAACTTGGATATAAGTTGGATACAAGCTAGATCAATCTAAAAGAAGCTTACAAGTGACCACGACAAAAATCATTTCCAGGCTATTACTCTGCGCACTAGCGTTTGGATCACTGCTGCCTGTAGTTAGCGCTCAGCAAATCGCCCTTTCTCAACAAACCTGGTCCGCAGAAGTTATTCGCCCACGCGGCCAACCTGTTATTCCTCTCTATGATGGTTGGTTTCCCAACGAGGATGGAACTCGAACTCTTTGCTATAGCTTTTTTAATTTGAATACTGAACAAACCCTATCGATCCCATTAGGGGTAGATAATTATCTGAGTGATGATCGCTTTGATGCAATCTTACCTACTCATTTCGATCCATTGCCACCAAGATACCGTCATAAGTTTTGCGTATTCACCATATCCGTTCCAGAAAGTTTTGCTAGTGATGAGACAATTGTTTGGCACTTAAACAGCGCCGGACAATCTCTCAGTGTTCCCGGTCACACAAAACCAGCTTATGTTCTAGATGAGCCTTTCTCTGATGGTCGCGGTGATATCGCCCCTCTAATAAAATTAACCGCCACCGACGAGGGTGCTCGCGGCCGCCTCGGAATTCATAACAAAACAATATTAACTGGCAAAGCGGGAGAAGCTGTTTCATTAACTGCCTGGATAGAACATCCCGACCCCGAAGTATGGATTGGCTGGGCGAAACACTCAGGACCTGGCTCAATTGAGTTTAGTGATTTGGAATATACGATTTCACCGAACCAGGGCCCCACTCAAGTACAAGCAATCTTCTCTGAGGCAGGCGATTACACCGTTCGACTGCAGTCGATTGATGATGTCGCCGCCTTTGAATTTTATTGTTGCCATAGCAACGCCTATTACCGGATCAATATAACTAACTAGCTATTAGTTAATTAACTATGAATTAGTTCTTTGATTAACTTTTAATTATCTGTGAATTAAAACAGCAAGACCCAACCCTGGCGCTAAGCGCAAAGGAGCTACGAATGATCACTATCCGACATAGTCAACAAATCATGACAATTGCAACTGCGACTTTCTTTGCTGCTGTCTGCTTTAGTAGTTCGGCATACACACAGTCTTCTGAGCCAACTTTTTCACGTGATGTGGCACCAATATTTCAGGAGAAGTGTCAGACTTGTCACAATCCAGAAGGCATCGGACCGATGCCCCTGATGAATTATGCGCAGGTAAAACCATTCGCGGCCCTGATCAAAGATCGCACTACTAAAGGTATTATGCCTCCGTGGCACAACGACACGACCACAGGCATTCAGAGTTTTAAAAATGATGCGTCTCTCAGTGAAGCACAGATCACTACCATTGCTCAGTGGGTAGATGAGGGTGCGATTGAAGGCAACCCAGCAGACCTCCCAGCTCCTATCAAATTATCTAACGGCGCTGCGTGGCAGCTGAGCGACCAACTGGGCCCGCCTGATGTAATCATTAAATCAACTCCCTACAATGTAGTCGCCAATGGCCAAGATCAGTGGTGGACCCCAAACGTTCGTTTCGAAGGCATGGACAAAGAACGCTGGCTGCGAGCTGCAGAGTTTAAACCCTCCTACCCACTGGGGAAGAAAGTAGTTCACCACGGTCATGCTGTTTTGATCCCTGAAGGTGAAAAACGACAGGTCGCACTTGCCAGATATGGTGTGGGGAAATCCTGGGAAATGTATCCTGAAGGCACGGGCATGCGAGTACCCGCTAAGGGAACTATCGCCTGGAATTTACATTACTTTCCGGTTGGTATTGAAGGTGACAATGATGTTGTCGAAGTCGGTTTATGGTTCTATCCAGAAGACCGGCAACCGGAGTTTGAAACTGCAGGTGAAGCCATGTTCCGCGTCGATGGGCTAAATGGCATGGCTAGAGGCCAAGACATTGTGATTCCCCCTCACGGCTATCAGGTTATTACTGGCACCCATGTCTTGCAAGAACCAGCAATCATTCACAGCTATCGCCCTCATCTCCACATGCGTGGGAAAGTCATGACCATGGAAGCAATCTATCCAGATGGTCGCACGGAAGTGATTCAGCAGGTGAACAAATATAACCATAATTGGCAAATTTCGTACATCTACGAAGATGATGTAAAGCCATTGTTGCCGAAAGGAACAGTATTACAATTTACTTCTGTTTTTGACAATACGGTTAATAATCCAATTAACCCGGATCCAAATCAATGGGTTGTATTTGGCCGCCGTGGGGTGGACGAAATGAGCCACGCCTGGGTCGGCATCACTTATATCAATGAAGAACAATACGCAACGGCAGTTGGCGCGCGACGAGCCTCACAGGAAACTCTCTCTCTCGACTAACTGAGAGAGAATGTTATGGAAAATACTTTTCTTCATTCCAAATGGCTTGGTGGTGAATCGCTCGCTGGCTATAAATTTCTAGCTAGAGCTAGCCAAGTATTATTCGTAGCTATAGCATTTGGTTTCGCGATTCTCTCTTCCACTAACCTTGTCGCACAATCTCAGCTGCAACAAGCTACTTACAAGGAAGAACAATCTCAACTAGGGGAATCTCTTTATCAGCAACACTGCATGGTATGCCATTTAGCTGACCTACAGGGCTCTTTCGAAGCCAGTTCGTTAAGTGGTGGGAATTTTGTTAGAAGCTGGAACAATCGTACCATAACTGAGCTTCAAGATCTGTTGAGACGCACCATGCCTCCGCAGTCTCCTGGCAGCCTCACTGACACAGAATACTCAAACCTAACCGCTTTTCTACTAAAAGAAAACGGCGTCGCCAACGGTATCCAAGCTTTAGATTTTCAATCCAGTGGTGTCGCCTTTATTGGTATCGGTAATGACGGTCGTCAAATTGAAGAGCGTCTGCCGGTACCCGGAAGAGCAGGCACGATTCCTTCGCCAGGCACCCGTAACCAAGTTCCGGAAATCGCCACTGTTTACCAGTCCGATAGGGCTATAAGTCGCTCCCTGCAACCAGTACCTGGATTTCACAATGTTAGCGAAGAAGAGCTAGCGAATCCCGCTGCCGAAGACTGGACCTATTGGCGCCGCACTCCAAGCAGCCAGGGATACACTCCACTCGATCAAATTAATACCGGAAACGTTCAAAATCTCAGCCTGGAATGGGTATGGGGCATGGAATCTGGACGCAGTCAGCCTGCACCGCTGGTGCGAAACGGAATTATTTTTGTTCCCAACTTCGGCAATATTGTGCAAGCTCTAGATGGGCGAGATGGCACCTTGTTATGGGAATATCGAAGACTGTTTCCCGAGGGCGGACGTACGGGTGCGCACCTACGAACCTTGGCCATGTGGGAAGACATGATTTATGTCGCCACTACTGATGCTCATCTCGTAGCACTGGACGCGCGCACTGGGGCAGTTCGTTGGGATGTGGAGATTGATGACGAAAGCAAAGGTTATTCCAATACAAGCGGTCCCATTGTCGCAAATGGTAAGGTCATCAACGGTATTACCGGTTGCGGACGATTTTACGAAGATAGCTGTTTCATAACTGGACACGATGCTCACACCGGCGAAGAGCTTTGGAGAACTTACACCGTTGCCAAACCCGGGGAGCCCGGCGGTGATACATGGGGTGACTTACCGCTCGAATTCCGTGGAGGTGTCGATGTATGGATGACCGGAAGCTGGGATCCTGAACTAAACCTGGTGTTCTTCGGAACTGCTCAAGCAAAACCATGGATGGCTGCAAGCCGAGGTATGAGTACGGAAGATTCCGCGCTCTATTCAAACTCTACTCTGGCACTGAATCCAGATACTGGCGAACTAGTTTGGTATCGCCAACATGTTCCCGGCGAATCACTAGATATGGATGAAGCCTTTGAACAGGTGCTAATTGATATATTAGACGAACCTTTTCTACTAACAATTGGAAAGAGCGGAGTCTTATGGAAATTAAATCGTCGGACCGGAGAGTTCGAAGGGTTAAAAGAGACTGTTTACCAGAACATATTTTCCGACATTAATCTGGAAACGGGTGAATTACGATATCGAGAAGATATTCAAAATATGCAGATTGGCGAGTGGCTTTCGGTTTGTCCGTCGACCGCAGGCGGACATAATTGGCAGTCCACTAGCTTTCATCCCCCTAGCAGACAATTAGTTATCCCCTTAAGTCAATCATGCATGGAAATGTCTCCACGAGAGACCACTTTTGAAATTGGCTCTGGTGGTAATCAAGGTGACCGCATGTGGATGGAAATGCCCGGCACCGAAGGTCAATTCGGAAAACTTGCTTCTTACGATGTTGAGACTCTCGAAGAAAAGTGGAGCATTGAACAACGAGCACCCTTTTTAACAGCAGCATTAAGCACTGGAGGGGACTTATTATTTATCGGTGACTACAATCGTTATGTGCATGCCTTTGACATTAATTCTGGAGAGGAACTCTGGAGAACACGTCTAGCCACTTCTGCACAGGGTTTTCCTGTATCGTATGCTGTCGACGGCGAGCAATACATCGCCATACCTGCCGGTCGTGAAGGTGGCAGTCCGTGGCGGATCGGTAATTTTCTCGCACCTGAACTGGTAAGCCCCGACGGCCACAATGCCCTGTATGTGTTTAAACTTCGCTAGCTATTTGAGACTTAAAACTTCCCAACCATGAGTCTTTTACACAACCCATCCTTGCGCATTCTCATTGGGCTTACCCTGGGTTTGCTAGGCGGCATTGCTGTCTCTTTCGCAGAGTCAGGTTTTCTCTCCACACTTCCTGCTCTTATTGAACCCATTGGCGCACTTTGGGTAAATGGGATTAGGATGACGGTAATTCCACTCTTAATGGCCTTACTAGTCACCGCGATCGCAGGCCAACAAAGTACAGGGGTCGTTGCAAAGTTAGGCGGCAAAACCATCTCCCTATTCATTATTTTGATCGGCATAACCTCCTTCTACACCTTAATTTTGGCCCCGCCCTTATTAAGTCTTCTAAATATCGATCCTGCTGCTAGTGAAAACCTGCTAGCAAGAACAGGGACCGCTGCAGTCACAGAGACAGAAATTCCGCCATTCAGGGACTGGCTGGTGAATTTGATTCCAGCCAACCCCTTTCAAGCAGCTGTTGATAATGCTGTCCTTTCCCTGCTGGTATTCACTGGACTGTTTTCCCTGGCGTTACTCCATATTGGTCCGGCAGAGCGGGAGACAATGGTGATATTCTTTGCTGCTATAAAAGATACGATGTTTGTCTTAATCAATTGGATAATGAAGCTCGCTCCCTATGGGATTTTTGGACTGGCGTTTCCACTTGCTGCTAATTTGGGTCTGTCAGCAATATCGGTCCTGGGATCTTTTATTGTGGTGACCTGCGGTCTTATTTTGTTGATGATGTTAGCACTCTACCCAATCGCTGTTTTTGCTGGAAAAATTCCCCTGCAACAATTTTCCAAAGCAGCAGCCTCGATTCAAATTATTGGCTTTAGCACCCGCTCCTCCCTAGCAACACTACCAGCTACTTTCGCCGCGACCGAATCCTTAGGCATTTCTCACAAAATATCTGGTGTTGTTTTGCCTATCGCTTTCACTTTATTCAAATTTGCCTCCCCCATCGGAAGAATTGCTGGGACGTTTTTTGTCGCTCAACTTTACGGAATTGATCTCGCTTTTTACGAAATGCTGATAATTAGCTTGGCTATTGGGCTCTTCAGTTTTTATTCGCCGGGCATCCCTAGCGGCGGCTTATTGATTATGTCCCCAGTATATATATCACTGGGATTACCGGTTGAAGGTATCGGAATTCTAATTGCCCTAGACTTAGTGATCGACATGTTTTTAACCATGACCAACGTAACAGCTAATTTAACAGCTGTAGCATTGCTCTCAAGACAGGAAAGATAATTTTAAATAATAGGCATATAAAACTTATACAGTGCATCATTGTGCAACTAATGATTTAGTAATGATTACCTAATGAAAATTCACTCAGCAAAAAATTATTAGAATAAAACCAAAAACTGAAACTTCTGATTGCTACTCCGCAAAAACTCCTCGTCTTGATTCCCCAAAGCGCAACAAAGCGCTCGGATTATCGGGAAATTTACTTCTTTATTAGCTATGCCAGACCAGGTCTGTCAATAATCTCTATTAACACTAAAGGAAAATCAGTTCGCACCAGAACGTCCATGGAGAATAAGAAATAACATTCCTCTAGGTTATTTCTTTTCCAATCTGTTTGCTTGCAAAGCAAGCGTTCATCCTTGGCCGTCTTCATCATACAATTCCAAACGCCTCTGAGGTAGACTGGACCAATGGTTTATAGCAATGAAACTCTAGCAGACGGCAATGGCAGACAATCTGAGCCTGTTATTACTGTAAGCAGTCTTAACAAAATGGCTCGCTCGCTGTTAGAATCCAACTTTTCTTCTGTTGTCGTCGAGGGAGAGATATCAAACTTGGCTATGCCTGCATCTGGACACTGGTATTTAACTCTCAAAGATCGGTCATCTCAAATTCGCTGCGCCATGTTTGTAAACCGAAACCGTTCAGTGGAATTCAAGCCGAGCAATGGCAATCAAGTAATCATTCGTGGTCGGCTGAGCATCTATGAAGGTCGCGGAGACTACCAGTTAATTGCTGATGGCATGGAGGAAGCTGGAAATGGCGCACTACGCCGTGCCTTTGAAGAGTTAAAAGCTAAACTTCAGGCAGAAGGCTTATTTGACTCTGATTCCAAGCAACAGGTTTTCCAAAACTATCAACACATTGGAGTAATTACATCAGCCACTGGCGCGGCGATTCAGGACATTCTGAGCGTATTCCGCAGACGCTTTCCGTCCACAGAAATTACGTTGCTGCCTGTCGCCGTTCAAGGTAGTGAGGCAGCTGGCGAAATCATCAATGCCATTAATACGGCTAATAAGCTGGCTGCCGAACTAGGAATACAAGCCTTAATTATTGGTCGAGGTGGCGGTTCACTCGAGGACTTACAAGCCTTCAATGAGGAAACAGTTGCTCGAGCTTTATACGCAAGCGATCTACCTATAATAAGCGCCGTAGGCCATGAGGTTGACTTCACCATAACGGACTTTGTCGCCGACCTTCGTGCTCCAACTCCTTCTGCAGCGGCGGAATTAATGAGCCCTTCCCAGAACGAGTATTTCGATTTATTCCAAGGATATTCATCAAAGTTTACTCAATTTGCTCGATCGAGAATTCAAACTGGACAGCAACAACTGCACTGGTTATTGAAGCAATTAAAACACCCAGATCGAAACTTGCAAGAACATGCTCAGGATCTTGATCGTATAGAAGGTAGACTGCAGCGAGCAATAAGTAATCGAATAGCGAGGCAAAACCAAAGCCTGGCTGAACTTAATCGTAGTCTACTTGCCAGTTCGCCAAGCCAGCTATTAAAGCAATCACGGTTAAGGCTGCAGAATGGTTTAAATAATCTTAAACACGGCGTGAAAGCGCAGGTAAAACACAAGCAAACCAATGTAATTGAATTAAGTCGAAGCCTGAATGCAGTTAGCCCTCTCAATACCTTGGCCCGCGGCTACAGTATTACCTATAATGCAGCAACAAAAGTTATTAGAAAAAGCGTCGATGTAAAAGTAGGTAGCAGAATTGTCTCCCATGTAGAGAAAGGAAGAATTACATCTATCGTTGATGGGATCCTGCCTGATAAAAGCTGAACTTCCTAAACACAGAGTATAAGAGAAAATCTTGGATAATTTAATCAAAGACAAGGGATACATAGAACAACACTTAACTATTACCAATAGCAGGTGGGTCATCCCCAACACCGACGATATCGGTAAGAATTAATCACGAAAACGCGCAAATGAACCTGGTATTTTCCACTTGGGATGATTCTTTAGAGATAATTTTTTTCTATACAATCCACTAGATGGAATACCTAGCAGTTCTTTTGGTTTAAAACGCTTCTTTAATGGCCCAGGCTGAAATCCGCACCCCGGGATGGATATAGCAGCAGACTAAGGCACAGCATATCTTCCATAATAGCTATTAGTCATACACTTCTTGGCTCGAGCAAATAGCATCGGTGATCAGATATGCATTACTCCCCGCCAGTTCCATGCTAAGGCTACCCTGATTGACAGTTTTCCCCATAGACCTTTTACCTCTTTGCCTCTGGGAACTTTCTGGTACTATTAGAAGTACCCGATACCGAGGACCATAGCAGTCAGATGATTCTAAACAATGAGTTAAGGCCGTAAAACAACTCAATTAATATACTCATTAAATAATCAATGCAGCATTGCCTAACCCCATGCTATTTAGTACTCCTCTATGAGAACAATGAAATGAGCACCAAAAAATGAGCAAAAGAGAAGATCAAAAAAAACGCAAAGAAGAGAAGCAACTAGCTGCACAGCAGAAATTGCAAACCCAGAAGGTCATGATGAAATTTGGACTTTTTGGTGTAGGCCCTGTCCTGCTGGTATTTGTCCTCTACACACTACTCAGCCAGGGTCGAACTTATTCACCGATCGAAATCGCTGAAACTGACCATCTACGCGGAAATGCAGAAAACCTCGTTTCCATTGTTGTCTATTCAGATTTCCAGTGCCCTGCATGTGCCACAGAACATGAGACCATGACACAACTTTGGCCAAGAATCGAAGATAAAGCTCATTTGATCGTACGCCACTATCCAGTTACTACCACTCACGCACACTCTTGGACCGCCGCACTGTACGCAGAAGCTGCAAGCAGGCAGGGTCGATTTTGGGATATGCATGATTACTTATTTGCTTACCAACCTATTTGGTCTGGTTTATCAAATGTTGAAGCAGAATTTGAAAGTTATGCTCTAGAACTCAATCTGGATGTAGAGCAGCTTCGTTCTGATGTAGAAGCCGATGATGTTATTGAGAAAGTACGAAATGATCAGCGCGGAGGAACTTCTGCGGGCGTGAGGTCCACACCAGCTGTCTTTGTAAATGGTAGGCTTTTGGCTCGACCATCCAGGGCACGGATAACTGAAATAGTGGAAGAAGAATTTGCTGAAGCGGCAGCTGCAGGCTAAACAAAGGAATCAATTATGCTTGGCCCGCTTAATGCTTTCGTTGGTGACTCTTTAGAGGATAGGAAAAATTATGTTTGGGCACTTTTTCGAATTCTAGTTTCAGCCATGTTCATGACTCATGGTTATTCTAAATTATTCGGCGAAAGCCCACAGGCGTTGACAGGGTCTGGCATAACCACTCTAAACATTGGCGACTTAATTTCATACCCAATTCCAATGGATATAAACCTCCTTTTCATTGCTGGGAGTATCGAATTAGTAGGCGGTTTTTTTATCTTGGTAGGGCTGTGGACGCATCTAGTCGCCTTTCTAACTATGACTTTAATGCTAATGGCCTACCTCATAGCCCATTTCGCATGGTTTCCAACCCTGAATGGTGGAGAAATGGCAGCCTTATATTTTCTTTGCTACTTGATGATATTTGTTTTCGGTGCCGGCCCCATAAGCATAGATTCATGGTTAGCAGTACGAAACCAAGAAGAGCATGAGAAACAATGAGCGGGATTGCTTAGGTAGCTCAGATGGTTTAGTTATCTGCGACTAATAAATATTTAAGTACACCACTAGCGTCTTGAGGAACACCTTCTACTAGCTTGGGCCGAAAGCGTAGCCAGTTTAGCTTCTTAAACAACTCCTCTTCTTTCACTTCGACTGAATCGGGCTTCTGCACAAGCTCAATATTCTGCATGGCACCCAACGCGGAGATAACTAGAAGCTCACTGGTTATAGATGCTCCGTGTAGACCAGTTAGATTGAACGAGATTAGTGCTGCATTTGATTCTAATCCATCTTGATTAGGAAAACCGCCAAGCCTGCGGATGTTTGGAAAAGCAGAAGACCATTCACTAAATGAGAGCATTTGCGAAGCATCCACGGTAATTTCTCTGAATCCAGTTTCACTGCCCTGCTCTCTATTTACTATAGCTTCTAGTACATTATCATAAAAAGTCAATTCAGGTAGCACGACAAGCTGACCAAAAAACGTAGACAGCTGATCATTGTTCACTCCGGCTTCAGTAAACAATTTAAAAGCCAGCTGATAACTCCGTAACGCTTCTCCTCGCTTGGAGAACAGCAGCTGCCAATCCGCAAGGTAGAGATCAGCCATTGCCAATTGCTCTAATTGAACGGGCTCGCTCAAAGCATAGATGCCCTTTAATTGCGCCAACAGCTGTAAGCCATTGCGATAAAATATTTCTAGAGATTCCTCCCGCCGTAAAATTCTTTCCCGCCCATTAGCAATCTGCCGCAACCCATAACCAGCTCGCCCACCTCGGTCAATTGCGACTGACTGGAAATAATATAACTTGAGTTGGTTATAAAGAACCGGCGCCAAGCGAGGATCGTTGCGACTCCAGATTTCTTGTGCGATATTGAGAGCAAGCCGAGTTTGTATTGCCGCATCAAAAAAATGCTGAGTCTGATTTTCTTCTATGTCTTCAGCAACACCTCGCAAATGTATGTCCGATAAATGCATCAGGCTTTCCACAAGACGGCCATCAGCATTTTTTATCTTTCTAGTAGAAAGCCAGAACAAATGCTCAATCAGAGTTTGTGCACTACCCCAATCTCCCCAATTGACAAAGTTGTCAATTTTTTTTTCTAAAAAAGGAACTTGTTTAGACGTGTATAACCCATTGTTAACTCTAACTAATTGCTGAGCACGATCGAGGACATCATGTGCTTCGGCATACTGATTCAGTGACATTAAGCGATCGGCTAACTGTTCAAGTGATTCAAGTAATCTAATATCATTGCCACCAATTTCGTCTTGCAGCTGTGCAAGTATAGAGCGAGTGGCTTGTAGTTGATTTTCTAATTCAGGGGAGTAAACAGTTTGCGCAGAAAGCCCACTACTCAGATTGAGCAAACAAATAAGGTAGAGAAAAAATTCCGCTACTCTTCTCATAAAAATACTTTGAGCTTTCTAATGATTTTTCGGGTCTGCCAATATTTTCTTAGCGTTGCATCTAGGTCAAATTTTTGATTTCTTCTGTGATCCATCGATAAATATCCAATCGCAGTAAGTTATTTTCAGCAACCCATACGAAGAAATAAATAGTTAAATCATAGACTTAAGGAACTATAAACTATTTAGACCATTACTCGAAAATTCGCCTACTGAAATTTATACTCTTGTTACTGCCATTTTTCCACCAAGAATCAAAGACAAAGCTATACCTTGCAGTATCGAACTAGTTTTGAGAAGAGAGCCAATGCACTAAACCCTGAGCGTTTAGATTCATATCACTAGCGATTAACTCTTTTATCGCAATAGCGTCTAGGCCACATTGTTGATCCAAGAGGTAGTTAATACTTGCTTGTTCTATTGACTGCTGTATGGAGGAGGTTAATGACTCAGAGTTTGCATCACTACTTCTTATTAATGCCCCGAGTTCCAGAGCAGTCTCAGAGTAGTCCCGAATGGAGCGCTTAAGCATTAACATTAATGGCTCTATATTTTTATACATTCCAAAGTGAGTGACGAAGATTCGATCTGCTTGGTACTCCATCAGCCGATCAATTGTTTGCGGCCAAAGCTCAGGGTCAAATTGAACTGGCGTAGAGGGAGGAAAAATAAAACGCGCTCGCCCATTATTTAGTTCTGGGTAGCTGGCACCAAGTGTATCGCCGCTGAATATTCCACGACTAGTTACGTCCCAAATACAATAGTGGTGAAATGCATGACCAGGGGCGTGCAGAAATTCTAAAATCCGACCATTGAAATCCAACACCTCACCATCTTTCATCTTCCTTACCCTACTCTCGTCTATGGGAAAAAGGTTACCAAAAACTTTTGAGAAAGCTTCCTCACCATAAACAGCTACCGAGCCCCGCTCGAGGTTTTCAGGGTTTATTATATGCCTGGCTCCGCGCGGATGAATCAACACGGTCGCCTTAGGAAAATGCTTTATAAGACTACCGATACCACCGGCGTGGTCCAAGTGGACATGTGTAGGCATAAGATAGACTACTTGCTCTTTAGCCAAGTGTTTTTTCTTTAGCACCTCTAACAAAATTGGCACGGAATTATTGGTACCCGTATCGATAAACCCAACTGCACCGTTATGTTCAATCAGATAACAACAAGCAAGGCCTCGGCGATGTAGCTGAGTATCGATACAAGTAATGCCATAGCCTAGCTCTTGATAAATTACAGTGGCCGACACTTAGCTTGCCTCAGATTGGTTCGGAGAAGTTGTCGCCATTAATCTCGGTACCCATAGAATGCTAATGACGCGCGATACAGACTGTATATATCAACCTTGGAGCTAACAGAAAAGGGAGTATGAATTGACAAAAGTGGCACACCAAAATCAATCACTTCTATATTCTGACTGGAAAACTCTCCGCCGATTGTGCCTCCACTTGCACTGCCAACTTTATAGGTGCTAGTTTGCCAGGGCACATTATTGGTATCTAACAACTGTCGAGTCCAAGCGACAAATTCAGAGTTTGCATTATTGCCTTGACCATAAAGTTTAAGATTTACGCCGTAGCCAAGTTTTGGCGCATTACCCAATTCCCAGGCACTAGGGTTCATAGGGTTCACTCCAGGGTTTACATCGATGGAAATAAATCGGGTATTACGCAGCGCACTCCTAAACAAAGGCTCGCGGTAATCGTCTCCGAGTTCTGAATAGAGCAATCGAGACAATAGATCTGCAAAATGATCAGAGCGGGCTCCAGTATTATTACGATTGCCGACTTCCTCATTATCGACCAAGAATGCCATTGTGGTTTTTTGTGGGTTAGAAATCTCTGCAACTGCTCGCATGGCAGTATAAGATGCTAGGCGGTCATCTTGTCCGTAGGCCGCAATTAAGCCCCGATCAAAACCCATGTCTCTAGGAGCACCGGCCGGTACCAGAGAAAGTTCCGCTGAAACCAAATCTGCCCGACTAACCCCATATCGGTCAGCGAGGTAAAGCAATATCTGATCGACAACTCCGCCACCTTCTATAGATTCTGGAATATGCCCAATCACCGGGTCTAAGTCTTCTGGCCCTATGAAGTTTGCCAGTGTCTGAGAATTTCTACCTCTATCTACATGAGGTGAAAGTTCAGGAATCATAAAAATTGGATCGGATAAATGTAGGCCAACAGAAATATTTACGCTATTACCATTTTTCTGGTCGATTCTCCCAACTAAAGCCAGCGGCAGGTTAGTCCATTGATGATATTTGATACCGCCATGATAATTTGTTTGAAAGAGTGCAAACTCACTCTTTTCATAGAGAGGCCTTCCTTTCAAATCTAACCGCGGGGAATCGATATGAGAACCAATAACATGGAAACCTGACTGAATAGAGTCTTCACCAACAACAATTAGACTAATTGTTCGATCTCTGTTCACTTCATAGATTTTCTTACCAGGGCTTAGCGATGTGGAATCAGTGAGCTCTTCGAAGCCATTGGCTTGTGCGAACCTAATGGCCTCGGCAACAAAACTAAGTTCCGTTCTAGCTAGATGAATAAACGTTTTGTAATCTTCAGCGAAGGCGAACACGTCGGCCCGATCTTCTTCACTCAGGCCAACCCAGGATGACTCGCATTGTAATGAATCTATACACTCTCCTTTAACTTGCGCCAAAACTGCATTACTCAACAACCAAAGCATGGAAACTATAATAAGCTTTGTAGATAATATGGACTTGAATTTCATAGGGTTCCCCTCTGCTGCTTCTCACCATTCGCGCAATCAGAGCACGTTCGAAGAGTTGAGTAGCCGCAATCATAAGATTTATTTTAAAGTATCAAGAAAGTGTTTTAGGGTGAAGGGTGTTTATTCAGGCAGCTTTCGAATGTTTCTCTATCAATATTTCCTCCGGAAACAATAATAGCTGCAGAGCTACCCGTGATATCAAGCTTTCCCTGTAATAATGCTGCCAGCGCCACTGCTCCTCCTGGTTCCACGACGATTTTGAGATAGCGAAAAGCATAGGAGATTGCATGAGCAACCGCATCTTCGGAAACAACTAAGTAATCATCTACATTCCGAGAATTGATCGACCATGTGAGCTCTCCGGGAGTAGTTGCCATCAGAGCATCGCATAAAGTTGCTTTGGTGCCGTCGACCGCGACTCTCTTGCCTGCTTGTTTGGAAAGATAATGATCCTCAAAATTCTCCTGCTCGACTCCATATACTTTTGTACTCGAACTCATGCTCTTTACCGTAGTTGATGAGCCCGCAAGTAGTCCGCCACCACCCACGGGGCTCAGCAGATGGTCGATAGAGAGTTTTTCCTCGTCCAGCTGCTGAAGAATCTCTAATGCACATGTACCCTGACCGGCAATAATATCGACGTCTTCAAAAGCCGGAACCAAAATTGCTCCTGTCTTTGCAGCAATATCAGCTGCAATATCTTCTCTAGATTCGGTAAACCGATTGTAGTATCGAATCGTGGCGCAAAGATTCTTGGTCCCTTCTTTTTTAATCTCAGGCGCATCAGTCGGCATCACTATTGTCGCGGGCATACCGAGAAGCTGTGCCGCGTAAGCGATTCCCTGAGCATGATTACCGGATGAAAATGCCACTACACCAGCCTTTTTGCAGCTTTCTTCTATTTGGCTTAGTCTGTTGTAAGCCCCGCGAAATTTAAAAGCCCCTATATGCTGGAAGCATTCTGGCTTAATAAAAACCTTACCGCCGAGCCTAGTATTCAAATGGGCGGACCGAAGTAGCGGTGTTCTGATGGCAACGCCATATAATCGCTCAGAGGCTTGCTGAATGTGTTCCAGAGTGACAGTCATCGTACACTGTTAGTCCCGTGGTTAGTTCCGTGGCAACTTTCGACTATTCTTAATTCTTCTATTTCGAGCAATTTTTTTCGCTGACATATGTTCCTCTCTCTTTACAAAGGGGTTGTCTCCGCTACGTAATTCTATTCGCACAGGGGTACCCTCAAGCTTTAGCACTTTCCGAAACATTTTCTCTAAGTATCTAATGTAATGACTGGGAAGTTTATCAGTTTGCTTACCATGAACAACAATTGTTGGTGGATTCTGACCACCAGCATGTGCATAGCGAAGTTTTATGCGTCGACTATTTACCACAGGCGGCGCATGATCGGTAACTATATCTTGAAGAATTTCGGTTAGTTGATTTGTTGCCAACTTCCGTTTTGCAGACTCGTAAGCTTTGTGAATAGACCGGTAAAGATTACCAACTCCGGTTCCATACAAGGCCGAAATGAAATGAATTTTAGCAAAATCCACAAAAGTAAACCGTCGCCGTATTTCAGTTTTAATGTATTCTTTTTCTGCTTGCTCCATTCCGTCCCATTTGTTCAACGCTATAACTAGCGCTCTTCCAGTCTCAAGAACATAGCCTAGTAAATGCAGGTCTTGTTCGACTATTCCGGTTCTTGAATCCACAATGAGAACTACAACATTAGCATCTTGAATTGCTTGTAATGATTTTACGACTGAAAATTTTTCTACAGTTTCTTTGGTTTTTCCACGCTTCCGAATTCCGGCGGTATCAATAAAAGTGTATTTTCTTCCACGCCGTTCATAGGGAATATAGACACTGTCGCGAGTTGTGCCTGGCTCATCGAAAACTACTACCCTCTCTTCACCGAGCATACGATTAACTAAGGTAGACTTACCAACATTTGGTCTGCCAGCAATAGCGATTTTTATACCGTGCTCTTCATCTTCTTCTGTTTGTTCTTCTACTTCAAAGCCGGCTAGAACTTCTTGTAGAAGTTTCTTTACACCACGTCCTTGGGTCGCTGTAATGGGGAAACTATCTGCCAGGCCTAAGCTATAGAAATCTGCCATGGCCTGATCTTCATCCATACCGTCAACCTTATTAACAACCAAGAAAGTATTTTTATTGTTGCGCCGTAAATGATCGACAATCTTGCTGTCATCCGGAGTAACACCTGCTTTGGCGTCGACAAGCAAGAGGCAAACATGTGCCTCTTCGATTGCCAACAGAGATTGCGAGGCCATTTCGAAGTCGATTCCGTCCTCATATCCAGTGATTCCACCGGTGTCGATTGCAATAAATGAGCGGTCATCTATGGTGCCTTCGCCATACTGCCGATCCCTCGTTAAACCAGGTATATTTGCAACGATAGCATCGCGACTTTTAGTAAGACGATTGAATAGAGTAGATTTACCGACGTTGGGCCGTCCAACGAGGGCGATAACTGGCCTCATGAGGGATACCTGTTTGGGGGCGCTATTGTAAGGCTAGAGCTGTGAGTCTACCGCTATTTCCATAGACATACAGTGTGCCATCATTGGCTAGCATATTAGCTCGAACACCGTCATCATCGATTTTTGTTCGGCCAATAATACGACCATCAATCTGCGACAGTAAATGAACGTAACCCTCATAATCTGCCACAGCGACATAGTTACCTATAGCGGTCGGTGCTGTTATAGAGCGGTTATGCAAATCTTCATTTTCCCATGCTACATCGTCTGAATTATCGCGCACAGCAACAATATGACTCTTGTCGTCGCAATAATAAATATTGCCGAATCCCTGATCCAATCCGTGATAACTTGAAGCTTCTCGCCCCCAAACAATCCGACCACTCTGTATATCGAAAGCCATGATATTGCCTTGATAACTAGAGGCTAAGACCCTCTGACCGTCTAAAAGTAAATTACCATCAACATCAATAACTCTATCTATGTCGTAACGACCTTCAGGAATTGCTACCCGCTCCTCCCAAAGTAAGACCCCGTCTTCGGCCCTTAAAGAAATCAGAGTACCATTGCTAAAGCCAGCAATAGCAATTCCGTTTCGAGTAATTACTGGGGAGCTTGTGCCACGAAGAGTGAGAGCCGGCAAAGTGGTTTCGTAAATCCAGCGTTGTTCACCAGTTTCGTGATTCAGGGCTACTAGTTTGCCATCAACAGTTTGCGCCACAACAACGTCACCATTGGTTTGAGGAGCTGATAGCACTTCACTAGAAACTGCAGAACGCCAAATCTCAGTTCCATCTGCTTGGCTGAGGACTACAACTTCCGCTTCTTCAGTTCCAAACATAACTACACCTTCACCGGCTCCAACTCCGCCAGTAATAGTCTGGTCTACCTCTTGTCGCCAACGAATTTCCCCAGTAGCTGTATCTATAGCAACGAGATTCCCATTTTCACTAGCCACATAAAGAGTATTATTATCGATAATGGGATTTATTTTTGTGTAATTACCGCCTTGTCCATTACCGACGTTAACACTCCAACGAGGTCGCAGATCTACTTCTTCCACGATGCTAATAAGCTCAGCAGGCGGGTCTATCTCATCATCGCCAAACCATTCAAGTGGATTAATCGTGTAATTCGCACAACCACTGAGAAGAGCCAGCAGCAAAGCCATTACTGCCCGTGCAGCGCTTATGCTCCCATGCCTGAGAAAGCTTGTTGGCCTTAACAATGAAATCATGAATTTTGCCCGTTTGATCAATTCTTAATTTTAAGAAAGAGTATTCTGCTTCTATTGCCCGCTTTTCATTTGCTGCTTAGCTATTTCTCTTTATCTAGCTCTCATTGCTCAAGTCATCGAGTTTCATGCGAAGAGCATCACTCACCGATCCCGACTGTTGGGCTGCAATGTAAGCTTCCCGAGCATCAATGAAACGGTCCATGACAACGTAGATATCTCCACGCAGCTCAGCAAAGCCCGATTCGAAAGTTTTGGGATCGACACCATTAACTAATGTCAGAGCGCGCTCTGCTTCTCCTTTAGCCAAAATAACCCTTCCAAGGCGCAAACTTGCTGTTAGTACTAAGCCTTCATCTCTTGTGGAGAACAGACCATCTTTCTGATTGTCTAAGACCCATTGCAGAGCATTTTCTGCTCCGTCGAGATCACCGTTTCTCACTAATTGTTGAGCAGAAAACAACGAAGCGAATTGTGCATAAATAGAAGCGTTGTGCTCTTCCTTTAACTGCGCCGAAAGCTCAATTATTCTCAAGCTCTGCCCTTCATCAGGAACAGTACCGGGCTCTAATACTGCATTCCTTAAAACCTCTTCATAAAGGTCAGATGCAACTTCGAGAGTTGCGATTCTTGAATTCTGTAATAGCAACCAAGAGGTATAGGCTGCAAGTACAGCAATCGCAATAAGAACTAGGCGTTTACCGCTCTCATCCCACCAAGTTTTTAAATTTTCAATTGTTTCTTCTTCCGAAGCTTGTAATGCCACGACTCACTCCTGACTACTTTTACATTCTTTCCTAATTAGGCGAAATTCCACGAAAAGTCGCTAATTATCTTAACTAGATAAAAATATATTGATTGAATTCTCTGTTACAAGCCTGCTAAAGAAATTCGCTGACTATAATCAGACAGCGATTCTACCTGTTTGTTCGACTAGAGGCACGAATCTAGAGTGCTTAACGGTAAAAAGAACTATGAATTTTGTAGAAATTCAGCGATTTTCCCCACAGAATCAGCTAATTCAAGAGTAATTGATTCTCCGCTATCGTCCAGACGTCGTATCTTAACGTTTTTCAGAGGCTCTTCTGCGCCTGGCTCAGATTCCAGAATTATCGCTAGTCGTGCTCCTGAGGCGAAAGCACGCTTGAGTTGGCTATTGTATTTACCGCCCCCACAGTGATTAAGAACACCCAGATCTGGGTACCTAGCACGAATTTGTCTGCTCAGTTGCAAACCTTCAGCCGCGAGAGTATCACCCACAACTAACACGAAAATATCGATAGTCTGTAACTCAGACGGTGGAATTTTCTCTAGTGAGTCCAGCATTAGTACCAGACGCTCTTCACCGATGGCAAAACCTGCTGCTAAAGTTGGCTTGCCGCCAATTTGCTCTACTAGACCGTCGTAACGACCACCACCGCAGACTGCACCTTGGGCACCTAGGCTGTCAGTAGTCCATTCAAAAACACAGTTATTATAGTAATCGAGACCACGTACTAAGCGCGAGTTTTCAATATATGCGATACCCAGCCCATCTAGTAAGCCCTGTAATTGCCTATAGTGAGAAACACTGCCCTGATTCACAAAATCTGTCAGTAGCGGCGCGTCTTTTAATGCATCTTGAACTAGCGGGTTTTTGCTATCTAACACCCGCATTGGATTACTGTGCATTCGATTGCGAGCGTCATCATCTAGCTCTTTTTCTCTTGTCTCCAAATAGGACGTTAGAGCTGCCCCGTAATTTTTTCGATCATCAGCGCTACCAATATTGTTTATTTCCAATACGAGGTATTCAGTAAGCCCAAGCTCTTGCCACAGTGTGGCCGAAAGCTGTATTACTTCAGCATCGATATCGGGCCCCGCCATACCGAATGCTTCGGCGCCAAATTGGTGAAACTGGCGATAGCGTCCTTTTTGCGGTCTTTCATGACGAAACATAGGTCCTTGATACCAAAGCCGCTGATGTTGATTGTAAAGCAAACCATGTTGATCGGCGGCGCGAACACACCCAGCCGTGCCTTCTGGACGCAAGGTCAAATTGGCACCATTGCGATCATCGAAACTGTACATTTCTTTTTCAACAATGTCTGTCACTTCACCAATTGAACGCTTAAACAACTGAGTTTGTTCTAGAATAGGAAACCGAATCTCACTGTAACCGTAACTTTGAACAACTTTTTGGAAACTGTTTTCCAAATATTGCCAGCTAGGCGTTTGCTCTGGAAGAATGTCATTCATTCCTCGAATGGCTTGAATTTTTTTTTTGGACTTTGACATAGAGTTTTAGTTAAAGGAGTGTGTGAGAATTATTCAATTACTTTAAAAGCCGTTTGTTTATGATTTTAGTCTGATACGATAAGATTCTTTTCAGCAGCTTGCTTTTCTGCTACTCGCTGACGAACCATAGTTTCTAATTCATCTACTAAGTTTTCATTATTAACCTTATGGTCAGGAACACCTTCAACATAAGCAAGATTATTTGGTGATGCTCCAGTTAACCCTATTTCAGCAACTTTGGCTTCGCCTGGGCCATTTACAATACAGCCAATAACAGCCACATCGATAGCAGTGGTAATGTCTTCCAAGCGAGACTCCAATTCATTAACTACTGATATCACATCAAAATTTTGTCTTGAGCAACTCGGACAGGCAACCAAATTGACACCCTTGTGCCGTATACCCAGACTCTTCAATATGTCGAACCCCACTTTTACTTCTTCAACCGGATCAGCAGCAAGAGAAATTCTAATGGTGTCACCGATGCCATCCATCAACAAAGAACCCAAACCAATAGCTGATTTCACTGTGCCGGATCTTAAACCTCCAGCTTCGGTAATTCCCAGATGGAACGGCTGATCGATTTGCGATGCTAGATCCCGATAGGCATCTAGAGTCATAAATATTTCTGATGCCTTTAAGCTAATCTTGAATTCATGGAAATCCAATTTATCGAGAATATCGATCTGAACAAGAGCCGATTCGACCATCGCCTTGGCATTAGGTTCTTTGTATTTACGTAAAAGAGATTTACCCAAAGAGCCCGCGTTAACCCCAATTCGGAGTGGAATATTTTTATCTTTAGCACTGTCGACTACCGCACGAATTCTCTCTTCGCTGCCAATATTTCCAGGATTTATTCTTAAGCAATCGACGCCATATTCTAGAACTTTTAAGGCTATACGATAGTCAAAATGAATATCAGCCACCAGAGGCACGTTGACTTGATGACGAATTGATTTAAACGCTTCCGCGGCGTCCATCGAGGGAACCGAGACTCTAACTATGTCGACACCAGCGTTCACCAAACGCTGTATCTGACCGAGAGTTGCATCTACATCACACGTCTCTGTATTTGTCATACTTTGGACTGAGACTGGAGCATTGCCGCCCACAGCAACGTCTCCCACCATAATCTGGCGAGTCTTGCGACGAGGTATTAAAGAATTGGCACTCATGGCTTACAAGCCTACAGTGAGGCGTGCAGAGTTGTCGATACGTATATCGCCCGAAACGTCTATTTCATCACCGTTCAAACTTAGACTAATGAAAGGCGCATCTCCAAGCAAAATATTAAAAGGTGCATTTCCGTGTATCTCCAGAATATCCCCTTCAGCACGAATATTTCGGTAAATCTGATTTTCCTCACTGTCGCTAACGTCAATCCAGCTCTCCCCCGCAAAGGTTATTTTCAACAGGTCATCTCCAGTCATCCCAATTCTAATTACCGTATCCTGACCGATACTAACAATATCCGCGTCTGCAGCTAATATGGGGGCCCTTGTTGTATCTACGGGATTAGAAAGGGTATTGATTACCGTCGCGAGGTCCAAGTTGAGCTCGGACTCAGCCGAGATAGATGATTGTCGCACCGATGATCTGTTTGCAGTTGCTGTGCTATTAGATACAGAAAGGGTTGGCGATGGAATGATGCTTGCAGTTGTTTGAAGTATCGCTGATGGCTCTGGAACTTGCCCTGACGTAACAGTGTCTTCTTCATCGGAATACTTGTCGATAGCCCAAAGCCCTGCAAAACCAATAACAAAAACTACTACGGGCACGATTAGCCAAAGTCGGTTTCTGTCTTTCTTCCTCCGCACTCGTAAATGCCCCGCATCATCCTTGCTGGCTTGCAGTTGCTCAATATACTCGTCATACAGAGAAATAACCTCATCAACATTTAACTTTAGAAGTATCGCATAACTCTTAATATAACCTTTTGCAAAAATAGCACCTGGTAACTTCTCATAAAGATCTGCTTCAATGGATCTTACGTAATTCTTGGTAATGTGTAATTTTTCTGCCACTTCTTTTTCTGAAAAACCACGACGCACACGCTCTTGGCTTAGCAGCGAGCCAACAGTTTCATTGGCAACAACGTTGTCTTTGATATCAGGCTTGGGAATTAATTCTTCAGATGGCATTACTGAACCTTTGATAAGCCTGCTATTAACAGGACAATACCAGTGGTTTTGAGCTTGAATTTAGGCGAGCTGATCACTTTGGGCCCTGCATTATTTTGGCACTTGTATACTTGCATAGACGTGCTGCCACTAGTACAGCATTTAGCACATTGACCTTACTTCATAGTCTGTCGGCAGTTACAGCTAGATTATCAACACTGTCGAAGACTTTTCTATCCTCAACTGCCTGCTCTGATCGTCGCTTATGACGGCTACTACGCCGGGTTTGATCGGTCACATCACCCACCAATTGGCCACAGGCCGCGCCAATATCATAAGCCCTTGTAGTCCGGACCGTGACCGTATAACCCGCAGTTTGCAAAATTTGGCGGAAATTACTGATCGCAGAGCTGCTCGGACGCTCGTAATCACTCAATGAAAAGGGATTAAAAGGTATCAAATTGATCTTGCACGGAAAGGACTTCAGCAATTCAGCAAGATCCCTAGCATGCTGTCGATGATCATTAACGCCTTTAATCAAAGTATACTCAATAACAGCCACCCTCTTATCGCCAAGACTATCCATATAACCCGATACAGAGCTTAGCAATTTAGCAATGGGGTACTTCTTATTAATGGGCATTATCTGATTGCGTAGTTCATCGTTGGGTGCATGAAGGGAAACCGCCAAAGATGCATCAGTGTAAGCTTTTAATTTATCGATTGCTGGAACGACACCAGAAGTACTAATAGTAACTTTCCTTTTAGATAAACCGTAAGCACAATCTTCCATCATGATATTTAGAGCTTCCATGACATTGTCAAAATTTAACAACGGTTCACCCATGCCCATCATAACCACATTACTAACCGGACGTTCCATTTTATCTTTAAAACCTCCAAGTTTTTTATTCGCCCACCAAAGTTGACCTATTACTTCTGCAATGCTTAGGTTGCTGTTGAATCCTTGCTTACCTGTTGCACAAAAAGTGCAATCCAATGAACAACCAGCCTGGGAAGATACGCAAAGTGTCCCGCGACCAGCTTCGGGTATAAAAACCATTTCAACCTTGCTGCCACTAACGACCTCGATTATCCATTTATGACACCCGTCTTCAGAAAGATAATCTTCAACGACCTTAGGAAGAGAAATATTAGTAGTGGCTTTGAGTTTTTCACGAAGTGGTTTGCTGATATCTGTCATCACATCGATATCCACCACGCCACGCTGATGAATCCATTTCATTATTTGTTCGGCGCGAAAAGGTTTCTCCCCTAAATCAATAAAAAATGCTCGAAGGTTTTCTAAACTTAGGCCAGCCAGATTGGGTTTGTTTGCTACCATCATGTTCAACTTACCTTTTTATCATGTCTTTGAAACATGCCCTTTTAACTTACGTTTGCAATTTCTAACTACAAAGTAATTCGACTTATTAACCAGGGGATGGGCTGCCTGGCTTTGGTCAATAGGAATAGCAGTAATCAGTCGTTACTTTAGGGACAGATTTCGTCAGCAGGAAAGAAATAACTTACTTCTCTTTCAGCAGAAGTAGTGGAGTCGGATCCATGTACGGCATTAGCATCGATAGAATTGGCAAAATCTGCTCTGATAGTTCCGAGTTCCGCATCAGCTGGGTTTGTTGCTCCCATCAATTCCCGATTAAGTAATACTGCACCTTCACCCTCTAGTACCTGCACAACTACTGGTCCCGAGGTCATAAACTCTATTAGGTCGCCATAAAATGGCCGGCTCTGGTGCTCTACATAAAACCCGCCAGCAGATTCTTCATCCAACTGTAGCATCTTTGCTGCCACTATTTTCAATCCAGCTTTTTCAAACCGACTAATAATTTCTCCAATAACATTCTTAGCTACGGCATCAGGTTTGATTATGGATAAAGTTCGTTCGATCGACATTACTACTCCTAGTATTTTGTATCGTAAAAAGATCGCGCATTATACGTGGTAACAAGCAGGTTTTGTACGCTTTTTAAGCCGAATTATGCGAAGAAAAGCCCTATATTTCAGGGTTTTATTCGGCAGCTTCCTCAATCCACGCTGCTTGAATTGCTTCGAGTATTTTCTCGCCGCTGCGCTCCGGATCATCATCGAATTCTTCGAGTTCGCAAATCCAGCGATGTAAATCTACAAAATTCATGTATTGAGGATCTATGTCTGGATATTTATCTACCAATTCCATTGCTATGTCGTACACATCAGTCCACTTCACCTTAGCTGTATCTCCTCGCTTAAAGCCATATTGGCGGCCTTCATCTCAACGAATTCTTAATAATCTCTTAATGGCCTCTTAATGACCTTCCGATACCATATTAATCGTGTATTTCGGAATTTCTATAATCAGGTCCTCCTCCGCTACCAAAGCCTGACAACTAAGACGCGACTCCGGCTCTAGACCCCAGGCCTTATCGAGGTAGTCTTCCTCATTTTCTTCTGCTTCTAAGAGAGAATCGAAACCCTCACGCACAACAACATGGCAGGTAGTACAAGCGCAGGATTTCTCACAGGCGTGCTCGATGTGAATCTTATGAGCCAAGGCAGCATTGAGAATGGTAGTCCCTGATTCGACTTCAACAATTGCTCCTTCTGGACAAATAACTTCATGCGGGAGAATGGTAAGTTTTGGCATATTACTTCTCGTCTCTATTCTCGTCTCTATTCTTGTAGCTGGATTCTAAGTTCTAAGTATTGGATAGTCAGTCCGAAGATGATTCAATCATGTCGATAGACTCACCCCGTAATGCCGCTCCGATGTGAAGATCCATTCGACGAGCCGCAAAATTTCCGCTCACTCTGTTCAAATCTTCTGTTAAAACTCGAATCTCAGAAGAATCCCCTTCCGTGTTTGCGCGCTCTAGTTTTTCGATAGCAGCCTTGATAAGCAAAGATTCACTTTCATCTAGCAGATCACCATCAATTTCCACCGCTGAAGCTAGTGCATCAATAAGTTGTTGCGCCTCTAGTCTTGCTTCTCCTATGGAGCGCGCCTCCATATCAGCCAGCGCATTTTCCTGGGAAGATTGCAGCATTTCTTCAATTGCATCAGCGTTTAAACCAAAACTCGGCTTTACTTGAATTTCTGCAATCATCCCAGTACTCAGTTCTTCTGCGCTGACACTCAACAAGCCATCGGCATCCACCTGAAACTTTACTCGAATCTTAGCAGCCCCAGCCACCATGGGAGGTATCCCCCTCAACTCAAACCTAGCAAGAGACCGGCAATCACTAACTAATTCTCGCTCTCCTTGTACAACATGGAAAGACATTGCCGTCTGACCTTCTTTGAAAGTAGTAAATTCCTGGTCCCGGGCAACGGGAATTGTTGTATTACGAGGAATAATTTTTTCGACCAACTCACCCATGGTTTCGATTCCGAGAGAGAGTGGGTTAACATCAAGCAGGAGAAAGTCATTGGCGGGCTTATTCCCAATCAATACATCTGCCTGTATGCCTGCGCCAATAGCAACAACTTTATCAGGATCGATTTCAGCTAGTGCTGGTTTTCCAAAAAACTCAGCAACAGCCTCTCGTATAACTAACATTCGTGTAGCGCCGCCAACTAAAACAATATTGTCTATCTCATCAACACTTATCGAAGCATCTCTGATTACACGACGGCAAGTATTGATTATACGTTTAACCAATTCAGCGCTTAGCTCAATGAATTGTGCACGGCTTAAGGCACCTTGCCAATTTTCGAAATTAATCTCGACTATGTCTGCTTCGGTCAGACTATGTTTGGCGGCAATTGCAGCGTTTCGTAGCCGAGCAAAGGATTTGGAGTCTGTTATCTGATCTAGACCGGCTTCGCTACAAATCCAATCCATGATTACTCTATCGAAATCATCGCCGCCTAGATTGGTATCACCGCCGGTTGATAACACTTCAAATACTCCGCGCTGGAGACTAAGCAGTGATACATCAAAAGTGCCACCTCCAAGATCAAATATAATTATTCGCCCTTGATCATTTGTATCTAAACCGTAAGCCACAGCTGCAGCCGTGGGCTCATTTAGAAGTCTCAAGACATTTAGTCCTACCAGCTTTGCAGCTTCTTTGGTTTGCTGTCGCTGCGCATCATTGAAATAGGCAGGCACTGTTATTACCACACCTTCTAATTTCCCCCCCAGCACTGACTCTGCTCGTGATGCCAAAGTGCCCAGGATATCCGCAGATATTTGTACAGGACTCTTTAATCCTGCTGCGGTTAAGATTTGCGGAACGCCATCTCTGCTGTTTTGATCAAATTGATAAAGAGAAGTAGCAGCTTTGTTGGCATCGCCTTCTGCTTGAATATCTAGCAGGTTTTTTCCCAACATTCTTTTCGCAGAAATAATTGTATTAGCCGGGTCTATAGTGAGCTGATCCAGCGCGTCCTGCCCGACTACTGGCTCTAGACCAGCTGGATAGTGCACTACAGAGGGAAGTAAATGACTGCCTTCATCATCAGCTAGGATCTCAACAGCTCCGGCGCTACTCGCCGCTACCAGCGAATTAGTAGTACCCAAATCGATACCTACAGCTAGGCGGTGGAGAGGTTTTGCCGGCTTGCTACCGGGTTCTGATATTTGCAGTAACGCCATAGGGTTCTATTAATTATTGCTATGTCCCTGGTAATTTCACTGGATATTTAGCTTTTGGGGACAGATGATTGTAAGCCTAATATCCAAGCCGCTGCTCTTCGCCTTGATTAATTTCCAACAATAGTTTTTTCAGGAACTGCATTTCATGAAAGATTTTTTTCGCCGTTGCTAACTCGTTATCCATAAGCATGCTAGAAAAAGACTCTTCTCTCGAATTCAATTTTTCCGACACCTCTTTCTTTAATCGGCCCAATGCATCCAGAGCCGATTCATTTTTTGGGAGCTCATCGAGAGATTCTCTCAATTCCATTTGCTCCATAAGCAAATCTATTCCTAAGTCATGTTGGCTAACTTGTTCAATATTCATACCTTGGCGCTCCAACATATAGGCAGCCCGTTTCAACGGGTCCTTCAAGGTGTCATAGGCTTGATTGAGCACACTACTTCGCTGAACTGACCACATCTTTTCTTCTTCAGATGCATTAACAAACCTATCCGGATGCATTTCGACTTGCATCCCACGATAATTCTCTCCGAGCAAATCTATATCAAGCTGATAAGTTTCAGGGATACTGAACAGCTGAAAATAATTTTTATTGATTGTTTGCACTTATGAAGAATCGATACAGCTAGATGCTGCTAGTTGAAAGTATTTAGAACCACAGCTCACAACCTAATCATGATGCGGAAAAGTATTTTTAGTGAGCCAAGTGAATGAAAGGTTTTGATTATATAATCTTTAAACGCTAAAACTTTCTCCGCAACCGCATTCTCCTTTCACGTTTGGATTTCGAAATTCGAAACCTTCGTTGACGCCCTCTTTTACAAAATCCATTTGTGTCCCATCAATATAAACTAGGCTCTTCGGATCAACGATGATTTTGATACCCTGCTCTTCAAATACAAAATCACCAACTTCCAGGCTGTCAACAAATTCCAAGACATAGGCCATACCGGAGCAACCAGTAGTAGTAACACCAACTCTAATACCCAGCCCATGCCCTCTGCTTGAAAGCTGCCCGGAGACATGTTTCGCCGCAGCCTCTGTGATTGATATAGACATCTTTCCGAAATAATCCTTCTAGCACTTACCTAAATAAATATACAAATTCTAGCTGATGCCTTCACGCTTTTGTTTTACATCTTCAATAGCAGCTTTGATTGCATCTTCAGCAAGAACTGAACAATGAATTTTTACTGGCGGCAATCCTAATTCATCGGCAATGTCCTTATTCTTAATTTGAGTCGCTTCTTCCAAAGATCTACCTTTAACCCACTCAGTTAATAGTGAGCTGGATGCAATCGCTGATCCACAGCCATAAGTTTTAAATTTGGCGTCTTCTATTACACCATTGTCATCTACCTTGATTTGCAATCGCATCACATCACCACATGCCGGAGCACCTACCATTCCGGTACCTACGTTTATGTCATCATCGTCCATCTTGCCAACGTTACGTGGATTCTCATAGTGATCTAATACTTTATCTGAATATGCCATTGTAGCCTCTCCTGCCTAATGGGCAGCCCATTGAACTTGTTCCAGGTCGACACCGTCTTTAAACATATCCCAAAGGGGTGATAAATCTCTGAGTTTAGCGACGGCCTCATGAATTTTTTCTACTGCGTAATCAATTTCTTCTTCGGTAGTAAACCTACCGATTGAGATCCGCAACGAACTATGTGCCAACTCATCATTTAGGCCGAGTGCACGTAATACGTAGGAAGGTTCCAGACTAGCCGAAGTGCAGGCAGAGCCAGAAGATACCGCCAAATCACGCAGTGCCATCATTAATGACTCACCTTCCACGAAATTAAAACTTACGTTTAAATTGCCAGCAACTCGTTGCTTGATATCTCCATTAAGATACACTTCTTCGATATCATCAAATCCAGCAAGCATTCTGTCTCGTAGCGCAAGCAATTTTTCGTTGTCTGCTTTCATTTCTTCTTTGGCTAATCGGAAGGCTTCGCCCATACCAACGATTTGGTGAGTTGCTAGAGTGCCTGAACGCATTCCACGCTCATGTCCACCGCCGTGCATTTGCGGCTCGATACGCACTCTCGGCTTACGCCTGACAAAAAGCGCACCTATACCCTTGGGGCCGTAGATCTTATGTGCAGTCAAAGACATTAAATCTACTTGCATAGTTTCGAGATTGATTTCTAATTTCCCAGTGCTTTGTGCGGCATCAACATGAAAAATCACACCTTGTTCTCGAGTGATTTTGCCGATAGCTGCTATATCATTAACCACTCCAATTTCATTATTCACATGCATTAGAGAGACCAAGGTTGTGTCTGGTCTAATCGCAGCAGCTACTGTGTCTGCGGAAATTAGTCCATCGCTACCTGGGTCGAGATAAGTAACTTCGAAACCTTCCCTTTCTAATTGACGGCAACTATCGAGGACCGCCTTATGTTCAATCTTCGAAGTTATTATGTGCTTGCCTTTCTTTACATAGAAATGAGCCGCACCTTTGATCCCCAGATTATTGGCTTCTGTGGCTCCCGACGTCCACACGATTTCCCTCGGATCTGCATTAATCAAATCAGCAACCTGACGTCGTGCTGTTTCTACTGCTTCTTCAGCCTTCCAGCCGAACATATGTGAGCGAGAGGCTGGATTACCAAAATTTGCCTCTAGAGTTAAACACTCCGACATTTTCTCAGCGACACGGGGATCCACGGGAGTGGTCGCTGAATAATCGAGATAAATAGGAAATTGCATTTTCTACTCCGCTGCTACTGCATTCTTAGCATGCTGTTTAAATTCTAGTTTGATCTAAAGACTACTCGCTGAAAAACGCAAACCATCTACCCGCTCTCGATCGTTGATATCACCGATTTCATTAATGGTTTCGGTAGCAATGAATTGTTTCCGATCTTGATGCTCTGCTATTCGTTTAACTTCGCTCTTAGCTACTAAATCAGCCAGGCTTATGCCCCCAAGAAATGCGTGTATTTGTTCGCTCAAGTCTTCCCAAAGATGATGCGTCAGACAAGTTTCACCTCCTTGGCAATCTCCCGCGCCCTGACATTTAGTCGTATCTACAGATTCATTCACAGAATCAATGATTTCAGCAATATAGATTGATGCAGCAGAACGCTCCAGCTCATAGCCACCCCCAGGTCCTCGCACACTGCTCACGAGCGCGCTCTTGCGCAATTTGGCAAAGAGCTGCTCTAAATAAGATAGCGAAATAGCCTGGCGCCGCGAGATGTCAGCAAGGCTAATTGGTCCCTGATTCTTATGAAGAGCCAGATCCAACATTGCGGTTACTGCGTACCTGCCTTTGGTAGTTAGACGCATAGGAATATCTATCCAATTAGATATTAAATAGTAACGACTGAGCCAGGATGGCTTAGCGACCAATGGGAGTGATTATCGAATACCTAAGTAAAATAGTCAAGTATTAAAGAGTCCTCCTGAGTCAGCAATTCCGGTCTTTATCGCGTATTTGCAAAGTAAAAACCGAAGCTTTGTGAAGATATTTAATTGAATTTAGCTAATACAATCTGGGTCAATCTAGGAACGCTCATAGACAATAGTTGAAGGTGCCTTGCCAAAGTCACTTCCCACAATGAAACCAAAGGGTTTGACCAATAGAGCTATAATGGCGAGGTGATGGATGCTGTGATTTACCAACTCCATTAACTCTCGATCTACTGTACTTGGAATAGACACAGAAGGTCTCTCATGATGCACAGACTCACAAACAGTGACCCCTCGGCCCAAGTTCTCAGCCAGATCTAAAGCCTCAATTCGCCTGCTCAAAGAGCTCAGAGCAAAATTAGCAGCTTCGAGATTGGACTCAATTGACTTGTCCTGCTTCCGAGCATCATAGTTAATTACCCCTTCGGGAATGCCATTAAAAAAACTTTGATATCTATCTAGAATATGGCGGATATGAGCCCCAACAGAAGATGAATTTTCAGTGCTATTTACATAGATCGATTGTGAAATCATTCTTAGTAGTTGGTCACATTGGTCAACGCAATACATGCAGCCGTGAATAAGCTGACTAGCATCGCTTGAAATATTGGCACCATTATCGATTGGATTAAACCTCGTTATTTGTATCTATTACTTTATTAACCCGGCGAGTTTGTATTCAGGCTTCACCTTACTGCTTAAGTATAAATCATTAGTAGTTAGATATTAATTTTGACCTAAAACTGTTCGAGCTATTCTTTGCGAACCTAGTCAAAAAAGCGCGCGCAATATCGCTCTTCCATAGCCTCTATAGGTTACTCTGACTATATCACATGGACCGCAGACTTAGCGCGAATTAGCATCTTCTGCTTTTCGTAAGCTGAATGAAATCAGATTACAGCCAGCCCATCTGTTATATCTAAAGACTCTATGAAAACCTCGCTTCTTGCATCTTGAAGAAATGTTAATCAATATAGCTGGCACACTATTAATCTCATGAGAAACGACAGAGCCAAAATTCATGAAAGCGGATTTACACAGCCACAGTTATTACTCTGACGGCAAGCTATCACCTGCTCAGCTATTACTTCGGGCAAAAGATAATCAGATAACCCATTTAGCAATTACCGATCATGATTGCACAATGGCTTTACAAGAATTGAAGAATGCAAAATTCGAACTTACACTAATCACTGGAGTTGAAATATCTTGCGATTGGAACAGTAAAGAAATTCACGTTGTCGGTTTAGATTTTGATTTAGAACAGAATCAGATGAATCAGTTGCTCACCGCTCAGCAAGCAAAAAGGAAGCATCGTGTCGCCAAGATTGATCAGCGACTCGTTGAGCTAGGACACACTGGGTTAATCCAATACCTCGATACGCTTCCCTGCGTTTCCTACACCCGCAGTCATGTCGCAGATTTTTTAGTAGAAAAAGGTATTTGTAAGAATCGCCAGAAGGCTTTTAAGAATTTCCTAGGCAAGAAAGGCCGCTGTTACGTCGCCAGTGAATGGTGCTCTCTGAGTGAAGCTGTTACCACAATTAATACTGCCGGTGGCATTGCGGTACTTGCCCACCCTGGGCGCTACCCTCTCTCAAAATCAAAACTCGAGAGCTTGGTAGCTGATTTTGCTGACTGCGGAGGCGGGGCGTTGGAGGTCATCTACTCGAATATCGACCCCCATACTCAACAGCGATTAACAGATCTGACTAAAACCTACTCTCTCTACGCATCTCTAGGCTCAGACTTTCATGACAGCGCAGCACATTGGATGGATCTTGGCAGAATAGCGAGCTTTAATCCTGAGACAAAAAAAAATGCCATCTGGTTGCATCCTCGATGGCATTCTTCAATTTCTTAAGGTCTGTTTCTTAAAACAAAAGCCTTGAAAATTGATCTGACGGTCTTTACTAACGCCGCTTAAGTGATGCGACGGCATCTCTAAAAATATCCAATAGAGTTTCATATTTGTAGTCAGTGAACTCGCCCGCATCCATAAACATTCCGTGTTCTGAGCAAGCTTCATATTCCAAGTGGGATTGCTTCGAATCGTTAAGCTTTACCATTGGCTTGCTACAACGGGGACATTGAATATCCCGTACCCTATTATAGGCCTTACCAACTACTGAATCGCCGCTATCGGCAAATTCTGCCATCCAGTCGCCTTTAAGTTGTTCCGCTTCGCCATTGTCGAACCAAAGACCTTTGCAGCTATAGCACTTATCAATAATTACTTGGCCGTGCAAAATCTCGATCTTAAGTTCTTGCATTTCTGAATTACACTTCGGACAGTCCATCTTTATCTCCTCAAATACGGCTTTTTATTGTCTCGGGCTTTTACAACGCTTTTCTCAAGTGCTTTTTCGCAAACGATCGAGAGCTAATCACTTTGGAGCTAAACGGCTGATTAACAGGACTGAAGAGACTAACAAGCCCCAAAAACCCGCTACTAAAGTATCTTATAAGATATTCCGGCTTAAGACCAAGCCCAAATTTGCTTAATAGCAAAATCTCTTTTTTTAATTCGTTAAGCCCAAGCTAACTTTTAGGCGACTAGCATAGGCATCGCAGAAGAAAAAACTATGAACTGTGTAATAAATTTGGAGATTTACTATGAACAAGCTTTGGATAATTGCATTGATAACATTTTCGAGCGCTTCATCAGCAATCTAGGCACTCAATAGTACTGCTAAAGTTAGCAGTGGCTGTGCGACTCTGAAATTCATGGCAATAAAGGTCTTCCTGAATCCCATGCTGCTAGTTGACTTAGATGATGTGCCGAGATCCGGGAAATAGAATATGTTATGGAGGAAGAGAGCAACTTGGTGTGTCAGCCGATTATCTTAATCGCCTAAACTCGGGGAACGAATAATTACAATAATGGGCAATTAGTTTCCCTAGACATGTATTACGACCCCCGGCACTTCTCCAACGGACAGACGTTTTCTGCTGCACCGGGTGAGGATATAACTATTTATTATCCTAATGACAACATAATGGCCAACCATTGGATGCCCGAAGACCAGGCTTTATATTGGCCCTATAGCTATATTGCTACTGATTACTTTCGCAGTTTTGACGAAACCTGATGGTAATATCATGACCTATGAATCAGACTACTCTGGTGATCGTTGGTTCTACCCTTTCGAGCAGTTGAGTGGAGGTATTAGTCAGGAAGCCACTTCCAGGAATCGGGGCATCAAAATTGAAGATTTTGCTTTTCTATACTTCACTGCCAGTGGCACCTTGGTTACTACGCAGGAAAGAATCTGCAGAAAATTACTAGATGTGCCAGGTATCCTTTTACTAGTAATTCGCATTCATTATATCTCGAACGATGAAAAAGAGCTCTCACCAGCAGATGTAAACATTATCGCTGCACCATTCTAATATGTTGTTTGAACTAATAATTATATTGGACTGATTGCTGTTGCAGGCTTGCTGCGCCAATATCGCCTGACTGACATTGCAGCACATCAGATTTAGCAAAGACATGAACTTTGTCTCTACGACGACCTCCAGCAGATTCATCTCCTAAACCTCTGAGAATCACCGAAATGCTCTCCTCAATGGATAGCTCCCTCAGGGTAGAACCATAGTCACACATGGCAGCATACAGGCTCGATTCAAAAGCTATGACATCTTCTTGCCAGCGAGCGGCATAGACGCGCTCAGCTTCATCACTGCGCTGACGAAATTCTTCTGCTTTGGCAACGGCCTGATCTTTGAGCAGTTCGATCTTAATAATCAATTCATCAAGACGAGTTTGTAATCCCAAACTTTGGTCAGCAGCCGCGACGCCACTGGTCTGATCTCCCGTAGCCGGCGCAGCCTGGTTAGACAACCGAAGTATATTGGCTTCGATTTCACGTAACTCTTCCATGTTCGATTGCATCTGATCGCGCAAATCATCTAAATCCGAACGCATATCCTCATAACCTGAATCGTCCACCGAGCCTAGAGATCGCAAAGAACGCGCGGCTTCCGAGGCCTGTTGTATAGCCGAATTTACCATTAATGAATAATCCACATGCGATATCCGCTCCATCATTTGTCGATAAAAGCCATTGGCTACCGCCAAAGGCATAACCGGAGTATTTTGAATAGGTATTGAAGGTTGGCGAAGACGCTCGAACGGATTACCTCGAGGTTGTAGGGATTGTAAGGCTGAGTTTATAGACGCCAAACCCATGACATGACGGCGGTTTGCCAAAGGAGAGCGAACCTCAATTACAACACCTTGACCATAGAGATAGGTACTTTCAACTCCGCCAAGACTCATGCCAAACAAACCCAAACCCTGGCTTAAATCCAAAGCTTCTTCCAGTACTCCGGAAAAGATCTCAATGTTTCGCTGCAAATCTCGTATTTGAATTTCCTGTGCTGAAAGCGGTACCACAACAAATATCAACATAATACCAAGCAGGGAAGAAACTGGATTGCTATTACAAAGACGAGGTTGATTAGTCAGCATCACAGTTTTCTACCTCACGTCACTTTCGTAGCTAACGAATTGAGCTAGTAGTTCCAGTGACCGTATCGTTTCATAATCACTCTCTACAAGCTGTTGATAGCCTACTCGCATATCCTGCAGATCGATCAGCCGCTGCTGCTCAAAGAAAGCGTAGACTCGATCCATGTTCTCTGCAGTGGCTTGTTGGGTTTGGTCCACTACAGCCTGCAACAGTTGAAGGTTGTTGCTATCTTGCCTAGATTCAACTCTGGCCACAAGTTCGGCCATTTCGCGTCGCTGAGTTTGTTGGAGCTGGTCAAATAGCTCTTGCACGCTCTCCGTGATTTCATCATCTCCACCAAAACTAATAGAGAAACCCGACTCGCTGGAAGCGATTGAAACGCTAAATACCATTATGGTTAGCATGGCAAAAGAAGCCGCCGTTGGTAGCCATTGCCAGCGATTCCAGAAGCCTATTTGATGAGATGGAGACCTGTGTTCTCGCTTAAATAATTCCAGACCACGATCCCAATGAGGGACTTGCTGATCTTGCCACTGTTGCAAACTAATTTGTGACGTTAATAAGGCTTCTAATTCAACATTACAGTCAGCACATTGCGCTAAATGTTTTTCTAATTCTTCTCCAGCCAATGGCGCTAAGTCATCAGAAAAATATTCTTGGAGTAGGTGCGGGGTTTTAGGACAAGGCATGATTTTCCTCCGAAACAACTTTCAATTTTTTTAATGCAGTATAGAACCGAGTTTTTGCTGTGTTTACAGATATATCCTGCATATCAGCGATCTCTTCAAAAGTTTGAGATTGGTAGACTTTTAATTCCACGATTAGGCGTTGTTCCATTGGTAATTGGCTCAGCATCTTCAAAACTTGCCCATTCTGCTGCTGCTCCCCAATCTGAGTATCAGGTTCATATTGAGGGGGACTTGCTATCGAATCTAATACGTCACTCTCTTCTCCATCAATGACTCTCGTTGAAGCGGTCATTAATCGTTTCCTACGATTCATATCTATAGCTTTATTGTGTGCAATTCGAAATATCCAGCTACTAAACTTTGCATCCCCGCGAAACCTGTGCAAATTCCGATAAACCCCGAGGAAAACTTCCTGCATTAGGTCCATAGCATCCGCGGCATTACCGGTGAGGCGCATGCCATAGTTATATATCTTGCTTTCATAACGTTTAACTAGCTTTTCCCAGGCATAGGCAGAGCCATTAAGAGCAGCAGCTATTAATGCTTCGTCTTCATCAATAAGACTCATGAATTCCCCGTTTCCGTGTTATCTATGACTCCATCGCCTTACTTTATATCGGTCAACTGCTCGCTCTTTAATAGATAAAGAACAAGGTTCAACAAAGTTCTAGTCAACCTCTACCTTGTTGACATTACTGCGCCTTTGACATGGAAAGATATGGTGAACAAACGATGGGTAAAACCATAGATTACTCAGAATACTGGCTTTAAAGATTAAGTCGCAAGCTATTCGCAAAAAGTTTTAATTGAATTAGCATTTTCTAAGGATATTGATGAAAGCGGGAGGCAACTAGTGCCCCCCATGCCCTATTAAAGGGATGGACCTTATCAGTATCACCTTGGTCATCGATCATAGGGTAGTTTTTGTTTGCCCACTCAAAGATTGAGTGCTGAAGGCTTAAGACGTTTTCATAACCCATTCCTTGTAAACCAGCAGCAACTCCTGCTGAGCGATAGCCAACCGAGCAGTACACAACTATAGGTGTCGATTTGTCTGTAATGAGCTGGGCAATTTCTTCCGCGGTTTTTACATTGACTGCCGTTTGAAGATGGCTGATTTTATATTCTTCTATTTCACGAACATCGATCAGCATTGGCGAAAGCCTCTCTTGCATTTGATTCAGCAAGGAGTCGGTACTTAGCAATTCGACCTGGGGAAATTCTTCAGTGATGCGGGAGTCGATATCTTCCCAATTAACGCCGAATAGGCCGAAAAAAAGCGAATTGAATAAGGCGAGTATTACAAGGGCGTGCATATTGATAGTTGCTCGAATTTCCCGAATTGATGGCGCTCGTTATTAAGACCGGCGACGAGACCAAATCCATACACCAGTCATTGCCATAAGCACAAATAATATTGCCATCAGATCAACGAGAAATACCCCCATACCTCCCAACACTCGGCCGCTGTGTATATCCAAGATAAAACGCTCCCAACTAAGCAAGGAACCACCATAGTCTTTCTGTATAGCAGCGGTCTTATCGCCGTCTAGCTTTGCCAGCGTATTGAAGCTCCTTATTGAGGCCTCCGCATTGACCCACTGTAGAGTATTCAGATTCACCTGCAGTGCAGCTTCACGAGTGCTAACGTAAACCGTGCCATCTGCGAAATTGCTGGAGCCCTGAATGTGTTGGATTCCCTGAGGCACACCATGGACGGAACCTAATATTTCAATTAGCTCGCCCGCTTCCGAAATCAGAATCAATTGAGTATCTGTGGCTGCAAGATAACCAAAACTCGTGCCCACTAAACCCTGCAAGGTGCTAAACACTCCTGGCATCCTAATGTCATCAAAATACAGAGCGTCCGCTATAAGAGAAACCGAATGTTCATCAACTGTATAACTAAGTGTGATATCTGGAACTTCTATGTCGTACCAATTTAGAAGTAGGTCGGAATTTGTAAAGCGGGCATTAAGGCCAAGGGACAAACTGTGATGGAGAGCTAGGCCAGAAATGGACAGAAGTACCACAAAGAGCGCACTAACTATACCCATGCGACGATGGAGACTTAAAAGAGACCGTGGTCTTGCTAAGGACTTGGTCGAAATAGCACTCGAAGATTTGTTGCTCAAATGTCTGTGCCAGAAACTTAAATCATTGGCTAATGTCTAGAATTCGAACTAAGTAGAAAGGGATTTAGCCAAGTACAAAACCAATCTCGAAACATTCGTCATAGCCCGAACTGAAAGTGTTGCTCCGCTGATACCATCTATAGAACGACTCAGATGTTGAAGTTCCTGAATAGCGACACCATTAAACTGGCGCGTAAAAAAATCATACTTTATTTCCCAACCTCGCGACTCTCGAAAAGCCAAAACCTTAACTTCTTCAATCTGATTACTCTGGACAACAATACCAATGGTGATAGGTTCAGTTTTGCCAATCTCATCTATTATCCAAGCGGAACGTTCGGCGTCACCCCAATAGCGAGCTCGAAGAAAGCCCGGTTTATGCCCAAGAATTTCCTCAGCAACCTGTTTTACTTCTCCAGCAATCCAAACTGTATCGCTTTGAGGAATTTCCCCCACAAACACTCGGCGTAGAAAGTCTTCTGAAGAAATAAAATCGTCACTAGCAAATACCAATGGAAAAACCAATATTGCTGAGAAAATTAGCACTAGCTTGGCACCGCATTTATTAATTATTTTCACCTTTCAAACCCATTTAACATTAAAACTGCCAACCCATTCCAAAATTAAAACCATCCAAATCTCGAGCTCGATCATCACTCTCAAACTGATAATCTAATTTTAATACTGCATTACTATTGAGCCAGTAATTGAATCCCAATAACATTCGGTTTGTTGCAGAATCGTAAGCTGAAGCCACATTACTACCTGCCCTTTCATTAGTACGCTCAAGACGAGCAAAAGCTCCAAATTTTTCATTGAAGTAATAAGAAGGCTCAACATAGTAACCATATTGACGATCACGTCCTATTCCATTGTTCGTCAAGTCAGAATTTGCGACAGTCTCGATAGTGCTATCGATATCCCATTCGGCATAAAGACCTTTAAAGCCCCAAGGGCCGGATCTATAAGCTATATGAGCCTCACTCAGCACACCTCCCAGATCTACTACTGGGTTGCCAAATACATCAATCACGCCATCGCGACCGATATTACTTCGGGTACTCCCATCTTGAGTCATATCCGGCTGTACCTGCACAGACAAACCTAATTCCAACCCGGGGATTCCGGTATAACGAAGCCGACCAGTGTAGGCAGGACTATCCATTTCCGCACGGGCGCCACTTTGTCGAGAGTCTCGAATAGCCAATTCATCACCATTGCCACTTTCAAAGAACAGCCCCTCATGAATACCTAGGTCGTAACTGAAACCACCACCTAATTGTCCCGCAAATTTGATACCGTTTACTCGGTAGGTAGATGGAATAATTCGAGATTCAATACGATTACGTTCCACGCCAAAAAACGTGTTCGGTTCATGCGTTTCATTAATCAAGCCCATAGGAACTAGGTGCATACCGGCCAAGACATTGTGATTCCGGGAATAATCCCACTCAAGATAGGCCTGCTCTACCTCAACAGCCCCCGGTGAGCGAGCATCGTCATTTATAAAAGAATGCTCGATTTCCAGCTCCGAAACAAAGCGGAGGTTGTCAGTAAATGCATGACTAGCAAATAGTACAAACCTTTGGATATCTAGCTCTTTAGAAGAAGCGGTACTGGTTTCATTGTTATAAAGCATTTCTCCATAGCCACCGATGGTCGTTCTATCTGCCCAGGTACTAGATCCATTTCTCTCCGGTTGATCAATAATTTCACCTACTGCCTCGATACGTTCAGAGTTTTCTAAAGACTGAATCTCTACGGACCTGGTAACACCACGAGTAGACGCCAATTCTTCTTTCAATTCATCTAGCTCAGCTTGCTGCTTCTGCACAATTTGCCACAGCTGCTCCACAGTCGGAGAATCTTCAGCAGCAATACATGCACTGCTGCCAAATATGATCAGTAAAACTACAATTGTTACTGATTTATGTACATACACAATTAATTCCCCACGGATAAAACGTTGCTAGGCATACTAGATCGGACTAACGCTAATCAACTGAGCTACGAGTAGACTGAGCATTTCTTTTTAAATGACGCAAAGAAGCATAAATCAATATTAATCTAAATGCAAATCATTATCATTAAGGTTAATGGCAATGATTTACCTGGTAAGTTTTTGCCTATGGATGACTCAAAAGTGATCAGATGCGAGAGGGAAAGACATAGATCATTTCCTCAGGACGGGTTGAGAATTACGGGGAAAAATTAGCGAAGTAAACGAGATGCAAGCCACTACCCGCTAGAAGGAGCCTAAAACTAGGAGTAAGAGCAAGTAACGATTTCTGCAGCCCAATCCACTCGATGACCCCTTGTATGGATGGGATATTACTAAATCAAGCCCGCTTCCCGCTGGCTTTGGGATAGGAAAAGTCGAGCCGCTCAGGCTGCGACTTGCTTTTCGCTTAGTAACTGGCTGGCTGCATTCATAAAAGCATTTAATGAGGAGGAAATAATATCTTTACTAATAGCAATACCGGTATAACGCCCTCCTTCGCACTTTAGCTGAATATAGGTAACAGCTTCAGCATCGGCGCCTTGACCAAGAGCATGCTCTCCATATTCCATGATTTCAAAATCAATCTTAATAGCATTCTTCAGGGCAATTACAAATGCATCCAAAACACCATCGCCCTCACCGTTAATTTCTATTTCTTTGCCAAAATAAGCCAACTTGGCAGTAAATGTTTCTCGGCCTTCATGCTTTGCGATTGTAAAATCCTCCAGGCCCAACATCTTTTCATTATTCAAATAGTACTGATTAAATAGATTCCAGATTTCATCAGGGTGAATCTCCTGACCACTTTCCTCTGTTACTTTTTGCACCACTCTACTAAATTCTATTTGTAACCAACGCGGTAGCTCGAAGCCGAATTTGTTTGCCAAAACATAAGCAACTCCGCCCTTACCTGATTGGCTATTTACACGAATTACGTCTTGATATGTTCGCCCGATATCGCGAGGATCGATTGGCAGGTATGCAACCTCCCAGGATGATCCTTCTTCATACATATCTAGACATTTTTTAATTGCATCTTGGTGAGAACCGGAAAAAGCGGTAAAAACCAGGTCGCCGGAATAGGCCTGACGAGGATGGACGTCAATCTGAGTGCACTCACGAATAACGGAGACTATTTTATCCATGTCATGAAAATCCAGTTCCGGGTCTATACCCTGGCTATATAAATTCATAGCCATTACTACGATATCCATATTGCCAGTGCGCTCGCCATTGCCCAATAGGGTCCCCTCAACTCTTTGCGCGCCAGCCATAACTGCTAATTCAGCCGCTCCAACTGCACAACTCCGATCGTTATGAGTATGCAGGCTGACAATAATTGATTCTCGGTTTTTAATATTGCGGCAGAACCATTCAACCTGATCTGCATAAATGTTTGGCGTGGCCATTTCAACTGTCGATGGTAAATTAATTATACTGCAGCGCTCTGGCGTTGGTTGCCAGACATCATTTACTGCATCACATACTGCAACGGCGAAATCTACCTCAGTCCCTGTAAAACTTTCTGGAGAGTATTCAAAAGTCCAATCTGTTTCTGGCGCGAGCTCCGCACAACGCTTTACTTCTGTAGCTCCCTCAACGGCAATTTCAATTATGCCGGCTTTATCGGTCTTGAAAACTTTTTCTCTTTGCACAACGGAAGTGGAATTGTAGACGTGTAGTATCGCCTTCTTCACACCTTTGAGTGATTCAAATGTTCTTTGGATTAGCTCAGGTCGTGCCTGAGTAAGAACCTGAATTGTGACGTCATCAGGAATTTTATTTCCTGTGACAAGACTGCGAACGAAATCAAAGTCCGGTTGTGAAGCAGCAGGGAAGCCTACTTCAATTTGTTTGAATCCTACCTCCACCAGCAGCTCAAACATTTTCCCCTTCTGACTCACCGACATAGGTTCAATGAGCGCCTGATTGCCGTCTCGCAGATCGACACTACACCATATCGGTGCCTCGGTGATTTGTTGGTCAGGCCATGTTCGACCTTTAATATCGATAGGCTGAAATGGTTTGTACTTGCGATGGTCAAACATTCTGTATTCCTGCCTTTCTAGTTCTTAGATACTACTTCATGGAACTTAGTTCAAAGTTCCTGAAAACTTCTTGCACCGACTGACTATCTTTTGAACTCAATTTTGCTGGTTTTCTTCAGAGCTTTAGCGATCCGGATAATCACGCTTTTGCTACCGATAGCTGCTAAATCCAGGGATCACCCGCTAGACAACTTAAGTTCGTGAAGCATAGAGAAAAATCGGTGGTGAATCTACGCATAAATTTCACTCAAACTAGGAATTATTAGATTTATTATCTATTATTGAGTATATTATTGAGCATATTATCTAACATTATTGTAATTATAATGATTACTAACTCTCAAATGGAGATTTAAATATGCAACTGGATAAGTTGGACACTCGTATTCTCAGGGAATTACAAAGCAACGGCGCTATCACTAATCTCGAATTAGCGGACAAGGTTGGCCTATCACCCTCACCCTGCGCCCGTCGGGTTAAGCAACTGCAAGATATTGGTATTATTGAACGTCATGTAACGCTGCTGAACGCATCTAAATTGGACCTAAAACTTACTGCTCTTATCCAAATTAGTATGGACCGGCACACCCCTGACCGTTTTGAAATCTTTGAGGAACAAGTAAAGAGCTACCCAGAAGTTGTGGAGTGCCTTTTGATAACCGGCCAATCCGCCGACTATCAAATAAAAGTTGTGGTACCAGATATGGAGTACTACCAGGTATTCCTCTTAAATAAGATTACCCGTATTGAAGGGGTGAGTGATGTGCATTCCAGTTTCATGTTACGTGAAGTACTAAACACTACAGAGTTACCACTCAATCATATTAGCTTCTCGTAATATTTAAATAACGAGCTCTCGGCATTTAAAACTGATCGTTTAAATATTTGTATGAGACAAAAATTAAATGAATATCGAAGGAGACCCATTTGTCAGAATCTATAGACTACTACCTCTCATTAATTTCACCTTGGTCCTACCTGGGGCATGAGAGGCTGCAAAAAATGGCAAGAGAATATGGTACAGAGATTAAAGTCCACCCGGTTGATCTTTCAATAATTTTCCCGGCTACTGGCGGCATACCTCTGCCAAAAAGATCACTCCAACGCATCGAATATCGTATGCAGGAATTGATCCGTTGGCGCGATCATCTCAAGTTACCTCTGACACTAAATCCACGGCATTTTCCTGTTCGTGATAGGCAAGCTGCAATCATGGTAGTAAACCTTCGAGAACAAGATCCTGCCGCTGCGACTGATTTAGCTGGGGCTCTTTTGCGCGCTGTTTGGGTGGAAGAACGAGACATTAGTGACCAAGAGACACTTCTCACTATTGCCAGAGAGAATAATCAAGATGGTAATGAGCTGTTAAGTAATCCGGCGAGATGTGAAAACACAATCGCCAAAGATACAGAGGAAGCAGTTTCCCGCGGTATTTTTGGTGCTCCAAGTTATGTTTATCGAGATCAAATTTATTGGGGACAGGATCGCCTAGACTTTCTTTATCGGTCGCTTGCAAGATAGGGTTAAGAATACGTACTAGAAAAAATACTTAGCCTTTTCTTTGTAGGATCTACTCATTTTTAAAGATGTGCCACAAAACAAAATGAGATGATATTCGCCATTGATATGAGAAGATACTTTTTCTATTTTATCTAAGTTAACGATTGTCGAGCGATGGATACGTTGGAAGATCGAAGGATCAAGTGTGGCTTCTAGATCTTTCATGGTTGTTCTCATGATATGAGTTATACCTTTTACATGCACGCACATGTAGTCGCCAGCTGCATCAATCCATTCAATATCTTTCACCGGAACAAAAGTTATCGAAGAGCCGTCTTTTATGGCGAGTCGATCCGCATGCTCGATTAACTCTTCTTGGTTATCCAGTAATTCACCAATAGCAAATTCAGATTTTCCAGTAATATTGATTACCAAATCCAACAAACGCTGTTTTTCATCAATGGCTGATTTCTGCCCACTCTGCCGCATGGCTTTATCAATCGCTTCAGAAAGGCGTTCTGCTTCAACTGGCTTCAATAAATAATCTATTGCATGGAGATTAAATGCATCTATAGCAAATGCATCATAGGCAGTGACAAAAATAAGCATCGGCAAAATATCAGTTTGAATTTCGCTGATCATCTCAATTCCGCTCATCCCTGGCATCTGAATATCAACAAATACTAGATCCGGCTCATGCTCAACAATTGCAGCTAGCGCATCGCGCGCATTTTGACATTGAGCTACTATTTCGATTTGAGAATATTCAACTAACCGCAAAAATAATCCTTGCCGCGCGAGAGTCTCATCATCGACTAGTACTACTTGCAATTTTTGCTGATCAATCTCGCTCATAAGGAATTTCAACTCTAACTGTTAACCCGTGTGGATGGGCATTGGAGAAAACCAATTTATGATTGCTACTATATATTTCATTTAATCTATTTCTAATATTGCTGATACCAACTCCTGAAGAGGAAGCTATCCCTTCTGTTAATTCTGTGCCAGCAGACAGTCCAGGGCCATCGTCAGTTACTTCCAGCGATAGTAATCCGTTGATAACTTTTGCAGAAATTTGGATTGTCCCTCCACTTTCGCTCTTTGAAAGCCCATGCTTTATACAGTTTTCTATAAGCGGTTGTAGTATTAAGGTTGGTACAAGGGCAGTTTCAGAATCAGCTGAAATATCGAAATCCAACTTCAAGCGCTCAGCGAATCTGACTTTTTCGATATCCAAGTAAAGCCGGGAAGTTTCCAACTCATGAGCAAGGCTAACCATGGCTAAAGGAGAGTGATCGAGGGAATAGCGCAGAAACTTACTTAGCTTTGTAAGCATTTGATTGGCCTGTTCGGTGGATCTCGACAACACCAGAGTTGAAATTGCATTCAGAGTATTAAATAAGAAATGAGGATTAAGTTGGTAGCGCAACATTAACAATTGAGCTTCACGAGCCAGAGCCTCGGAGCGCAAACTCTTCTCTTGTTCCGCCTGCAAGAGTTGGTAATATTTAATAATGAAATAAAGAGCACTCCACGTCAGCATTAATAGTAAGCCTCCCTCAATTCCTTCAAATAAATTTAAGCCCTCTAATCGCTCTGCGGATAAATCATTGGCTCTGCTGAAAATAATTAGTTCACCAAAGACTGGTTGAATAATATAGTTCCGAATTGGTGTCCAGATAAGAGCGGCAAAAATAGAACCAAACCAACCTATAAGAAAACGAACTATAAATCCTCTGTCCCACACCAACCGATAAATAAGTCGCAGCCCGGCAGTAACTATTATTCCCACTGCGGCGCTTAGGCTAAAAACCAAAACACGATCTAAGATGGACTCTGGAGGGCCGGAGAGCAGTTCAAGCAGTAACCGCATGAACACCCAGATACTCCAGCCGATGATCTGAAATATCCAGAACTGTTTACTTCTTGTTATTACGAAAGACACATTGCTCATAATATTAGATCAGAATCGGCTATATGCGACTCCGTCCTCAGTCTGAGTTTAGAAGAGCAATCTAAGGGAGTAGTTGGGCTACTGCGTCGCGCTCTTCTTTTAGTTCTTTTTCGGTATTATCAATAAGACCTTGGCTTACTTCACTAATGTTCAGATTCTGGACAATTGAGTAGCTGCCATTCTCACAAATAACTGGATAAGAGAAAATCAGCCCTTCTTCAATACCATAACTCCCTTCGCTGTGAATTCCCATGCTAACTATCTTGCCATTCGTTCCTAATACCCAATCACGAAGGTGTTCGATGGCTGCGTTTGCTGCAGAAGCGGCACTGGATAGACCACGGGCCTTAATAATTGCTGCGCCTCTTTGTTGCACAGTAGGGATAAATTCATTGAGAGTCCAAGATTCATCAACCAATTCTGTCGCAGCTTGACCGGCAACGGAGCAATGATTTATATCCGGGTATTGGGTTGCGGAATGATTTCCCCAAATAATCATGCCATCAACTTCGGTATTGTGAGATTCAGTTTTCTCCGCTAATTGCGCGATTGCCCTGTTGTGATCCAAACGCATCATTGCAGTAAACTGACCGGGATTCAGAGACGGAGCATTACGATAAGCAATAAGCGCATTCGTATTAGCAGGGTTTCCTACTACCAGAACTTTCACTTCGGGATTCGCATTATCATTGATCGCCTTGCCCTGCACAGAAAAAATTTGCGCATTAGCTTCTAATAAATCTTTCCTCTCCATGCCAGGCCCGCGAGGCCGCGCACCAACTAACAGACAGTAGTCTGCGTTTTTAAACGCGATACTTGGATCATCGGATTGGACAATTCCGGCTACCAAAGGAAAAGCACAATCTTCAATTTCCATGACCGTTCCGGCAAGGGCCTTCATGGCGGGAGTAATTTCTAACAGTTGTAAGATAACAGGCTGATCTGTTCCTAACATCTCGCCAGCGGCGATTCTAAATAGCAAGGAGTAACTGATCTGCCCTGCCGCTCCGGTTATGGCAACTCGCACTGGTGCTTTCATTTTTTGACTATTCCTTATTTATTTTGGTTAATTGAACGAAATTCCGTTCATTGTTAATTATCAGCCTTAGTTTTGTATCTGATATTTGGGCTGCGCAGTATAGCAGAATTTATGGGCAAACCTAAGCATAGTCTAGTCTCGAAGAAGATCTTAAGTCAGTGCTTCTTAGCGGCAATGAGATCAATATTACCCAGTTTCTTAGTGGAGGATCGAGCTTATCAGCGCAGAATTATCTGGAGTATTTTTAGGCGGTTACCTCAACTCTCACAAATCCCCCAGATGAAAAAGATCCTTATCTGCTAATCAACATCGCATCGCCATAACTATAAAAACGGTATTTCTGTTCTATAGCTTCCCGATAAGCGTCAAGTAACTTCTTTTGTCCACAAAAAGCACTCACCAACATCAGCAAGGTTGACTCTGGCAAATGAAAATTAGTGATCAACCCATCCACAGCTTTAAATTCATAGCCTGGATAGATAAAGATATCAGTCTCACCACTAAACGGTTTGAGAACTCCGTTAGCAGCAGCCGTTTCCAAACTGCGCACTGTAGTTGTACCCACAGCAATTACTCGACCACCCCGCTGCCGACAATTTTTAATTTGCTTACACACTGCGCTACTGACCTCAACTAACTCAGCATGCATCTTGTGATCGCGAATATTTCCTGCTCGAACAGGCTGAAACGTTCCTGCACCAACATGCAAAGTCAAGAAGGCTTGCTCTACTCCTTGCGCAGACAATTTTTCTAAGAGATCTTTGTCAAAATGCAGACCTGCCGTAGGTGCTGCGACTGCTCCTTTTCGTTTTGCGTAGATAGTTTGATAACGTTCAATATCTGTCAATTCATCATTACGTTTAATATACGGTGGCAATGGCATGTGGCCTATTTGGGAAAGCACATTGCCGAGGTCAGCATGTTTAGCAAATTGCAGTACAAAAAAACCACCTTGCCGACCTAACACTTTAGCTTGAATTACTGATTCTGCCGAACTACCGGTCAAACCATCGACGGGCAATTCTTCTCTATTAAAAAATTTTATAATACTGCCCGGCTTCGGAGTCTTACTGGCGCGAATTTGCGCGAGAATTTTATTCTCATCAGAGAGGCGCTCCACGAAAACTTCAACCTTTCCTCCGCTTTCCTTAAGACCCAACAAGCGAGCTGGGATCACCCGCGTATCATTAAACACTAGTAAGTCACCGGCCGTGAGTAGTTGCAAAATGTCACGAAAACCATAATGTTGATTTTTAGATTGCTGGCAATCAAGATACAACAATCTACTACCCGACCTTTCAGCTGTGGGATATTCCGCGATGAGTTCGGAAGGTAGTTGGTAGTGGAAATCTGAAAGTTGCATTATGTAGAGCTTTTCAAAGAATTAATGGTGCGCTAGTCGTAAAATTATTTCGTCAAATATTTCATGCCAGCGAAGCCTATAGAAAATTACCTCAACATAAAAGACAAAAACAGAGAGACTGCATTCTATGTCACTTAAGCCTCTCTTCTAAGAGCCACTCATTGCACCTGAAAGCCCAATTGGTATAATGGCCGCCCGCTGTAATTGAGCTTTTCGGCAAGGAGCCAATGCTCTAACTAAGCGGGCTTTTACTAGTGGAATAAAGCCAGCGTGGTGAAATTGGTAGACACGCCGGATTCAAAATCCGGTTCCTTTGCGGGAGTGGCGGTTCAAGTCCGCCCGCTGGTACCACCTAGTAGTCCAGATCAAGTCAACCCCTTTGGGGAAACCTCGTAAGAAAACGGATACTAGAAACCGACCCGATATATACCAATAAGATGAGGCTATTCATTTCCATTTCCATATTCATTGCTCAGCACAAGGCACACTTATGACTAACTATAAAATAGCTCTTCTTGATGGCGACGGAATCGGTCCTGAAATCATGACTGAAGCGGTAAAAATCATGGAGTTGGTTGCCGAGCGTAAAGATATTGAATTCGAACTAGTGCATGCCCCTTTTGGAGCTCAGGCCTATTTTGATTACGGCCATTCCTTTCCTGAAGAAACCAAAGCCATTTGCGACCAAGCCGATGCGATATTAAAAGGCCCAATTGGATTAAGCCATGAGGAATCAAAAAAAATCCCTGTGGACATGCAGCCTGAACGAGGCGCATTACTACCTCTTCGAAGGCGTTTCAACACTTACGCTAATTTTAGGCCAGTATTTCTACCAAAAGGTCTCGCTCATTTCTCACCTCTCAAACCAGAAATCATAGGTGACGGAATCGACTTCATCATCATTCGCGAACTAGTCGGCGGTTTGTATTTTGGCAAAAAAGAAACCGGCGTGAATGCGGCAGGAAAACGCTATGTTAATGAGAGCCTGGAATATGATGAAGATCAGATAGCTCGAATTGCAATATCGGCGTTCGAAACGGCGCAAAAGCGCAAAAAGGTTTTGCACAATATTCACAAAAGTAATGTCTTAAAGTCTAGCGTATTGTGGAACGAAGTCGTGGCTGAGGTTGGAGAAGATTACCCAGATGTTGAAGTGATACATATCTTAGTGGACGCAGCCGCAACTTATCTCTGCCTGAATCCAGGCCAATTCGATGTAATGGTCATGGAGAATATGTTCGGCGACATCCTCAGCGACCAAGCTGGTGGCATATTAGGTTCTCTGGGACTCATGCCCTCAGCGTGTATCGGGCCAGACAAAGCTTACTACGAACCTTCCCATGGCTCGGCCCCTGATATCGCGGGCCAATTTATTGCCAACCCCTACTCTATGATTGGCTCTGTGGCTATGATGCTAGAGATGAGCTTTGGTATGGAAGATGAAGCTAAAAAAGTATGGCATGCAATGCAGAGTGTTTTCGCCCAGGGCAATTCGACGCCCGACCTCTCTAAGCCTGGCGCAGGTGTAAATATGATTAGTACTCACGCCTTTGGCGACTTGGTAGCTAAGGAATTAGCGAAAAGTTAACGACTCTAAGCTAATTCTCGCTATCGACATGTAGACGAACGTTAATCATTCGGAGGGTGGCTTTCACTGCTGCTAATACTTGATTGGAATCCACTCCACGGGTTTTGAATTCCTGTTCTTGCCACTCCCAGGTAATCATGCACTCGGTAAGTGCTGTTGATTTGCCGCCCCGTGGAATGTGAACTTCATAATCCACCAATACCGGCATTTCAAAATCTCTCGTTTCCAAGATTTTCTGGATCGCGTCAATAAAGGCATCGAAACCGCCATTACCTGAACCAGAGCCTTGATATTCTTCACCTTCAATTGATACTCGAACGCTCGCGGTACTATCAATATCGAATCCGGTATTGATATAGCAGTTGAGCAAAGAAATATGATGATACTCTTTACTCTCCATCACATCGGCAATTATGAATGGTAGATCTTCTGAGGTGATCACGTGCTTTGAATCACCTAGCTTCACAATTCTCTGCAACACTTTTGCCTGCTCTTCTTCAGTCAAACTGATTCCGAGTTCATCAAGATTGTTAATTAGCGAGGCTTTGCCACTCAACTTACCAAGGGCATAAATTCGTTTTCGGGAAAATCGCTCTGGACTGAGATTGGTGACATAGAGATCACCCTTAAGATCCCCATCGGCATGAATACCTGCAGTTTGAGTGAACACATCGGCGCCAATAATCGGTGTATTAGCAGAAATGAATTTTCCCGAAAAGTTTTCCACCATGCGACTGAGCATGGCGATATGGGATTCATCGATTGAAACCTCCATGCCCATCTTGTCTCTTAAACCTACAACAACTTCAGCTAGCGAAGCGTTGCCTGCGCGCTCCCCTAGGCAATTTACTGTGCAATGAACATTGCTGATCCCAGCCTCCACTGCCGCCATGATATTGGCGGTTGCCAAGCCATAGTCATTATGAGGATGAAAATCAAATTCTACTTCTGGAAACTCTGTCAACATTTCTGTTATAGCTGCATGAACTTCCCAGGGTGCCATTAAGCCCAAGGTGTCCGGCAACAGATAATGGCCGATGCCAAGATGCTTAGTGCCGTTTATCAAGCCAAGAACGTAGTCCTTACTGTCGGCATAACCGCCAGACCAATCCTCCAGATACATATTGATCTTTAAGCCCTGCTCCTTGGCATACTCAACTGTGCGACAAATATCTTCGACATGGCTCTCCAAAGTCTTGCCGAGCTGCTCACGGCAATGCTTCTCACTCCCTTTTGAGAGTAAATTTATTACTTTACCACCTGCACTGACTATCCAGTCGGCGCTGCGTTTATAGTCAACGAAGCCGAGTATTTCAACTCTGTCTACCAAACCTTCGACTGCCGCCCACTCATTAATGCGAGAAACTGCTTGTTTCTCGCCTTCAGACACTCCAGCAGAAGCAACCTCAATACGATCGACCTTTAGAGTCTGTAGCAGGGCCCGGGCAATATTCACTTTTTCATTCACTGAAAAAGAGACACCTTGTGTTTGTTCGCCGTCGCGTAATGTCGTATCCATTAGGCTTATATGGCGAGCTTGTTGAACAGCACTCATACTGAGTTTCCTACTCTTGGCGGTTTATGCGGATTCCCGCAGTAAGCTGACGATTTCTGTGAAGACGCCGGCGGGGAACGGATTCTAACAAGAATTACGGACTCGGATAACCCGTAAATGCAGATAATCAGGTCATTTGACCTTCTCCATGATCAATATATACTGCGCGCTCCATACGAATCTGAGTATTAGAGGTTTCTTAGTATGCAAATAGGTATTCCCAAGGAAACTCATCCGGGAGAAAACCGGGTGCCTATCATTCCCGATACTGTAAAAAAACTGTGCCATTTGGGTGCTGAAGTAGTAATCGAGGGAGGTTTGGGTTTAGGCTCGGGGTTCAAAGATAAAGAATACACTGAGGCTGGAGCCAGTATTAGTCCGGACCGCACTGCGCTGTTTTGCAATTCCGATATCTTACTAAGATTACGCAAGCCCGATCTTTCAGAAGTAGCCTTGATGAAATCGGGCTGTATTCACATCAGCTATCTCGATCCATTTAACGAGCAGGAATTGGTCCAAGCCCTTAAGGAACAAGGTGTTACCTCACTTAGTATGGAGATGATTCCCCGCAGTACTCGTAGCCAGAAGATGGATGCTTTGAGCTCACAGGCCAACCTGGCAGGCTACGTGATGGTGTTACAGGCTGCAGCGCATTTGCCGCGGATTTTCCCAATGATGATGACTCCGGCTGGCACGATTAAGCCCGCCAAAGTATTCATTATCGGCGCCGGCGTTGCAGGACTTCAAGCCATCGCTACAGCGAAGCGCTTGGGAGCGAAAGTAACAGCTTTTGATACGCGACCTGTAGTTGCTGAACAGGTGAAAAGCCTGGGAGCTAATTTCCTTGACATCGATCTCGGTGAAACTGGCCAGACAGTGGATGGCTACGCCAAGGAATTGACCGCGGAGCAAATTCAGATGCAGCGCGAAGCCCAAAAAGCCGTGATTGCCGAATCTGATGTGTTGATCACAACCGCGCAAGTATTCGGACGCAAACCGCCAGTAATTGTCACGCGAGATATGGTTGAAGGTATGCAAACAGGATCAGTGGTAGTAGATATGGCCGCCGAAACTGGCGGTAATGTAGAGGGTTCAGTCCCTAATGAAACAGTTCTGATCAACGGTGTCACCGTTGTAGGCAAGGGAAACCTACCTAACGAAGTCAGTCGAGACGCCAGTCAAATGTATTCGACCAATCTTTTTAATTTAATTGAGGATAACTGGGATAAAACCTCTGCTACCTTTATTATTAATTTTGAACACGATATTTTGCCGGGCTGCATCATTACTCATGGTGGTGAAGTAACCAATGAAACTATCAAAGAAATCCTACAAGGGAGTAATTAAAATGGAAGCCGTATTCCTGACATTTATATTAATGTTGGCAATTTTTTTAGGATTTGAACTAATCAATAAAGTTCCAGCAACACTGCACACGCCTCTGATGTCTGGCGCCAATGCTATCTCGGGTATCACTATTGTCGGAGCTATCGGTTTGGCAGGCACGGGACAACAAGACGTTGCCAATTGGCTTAGTACTGCCGCAGTAGCGTTTGCATCCATTAATGTGATCGGAGGTTATTTGGTGACTGACCGGATGTTAGCAATGTTTAAAAAGCGGGGAGACTGATTATGGCCTCGTCGGAATTGGCTATTCAGTTAGCTTATGTTGTAGCCGCGGCTATGTTTATTTATGGCCTTAAATTGCTGGGCTCTGCCGACTCCGCGCGTCGTGGCAACATGCTGTCAGCAATTGCTATGCTGTTGGCCATAGTGTCCGCCTTGCTTGATCAAGGAATCGTGGAATATCAATGGATACTGTTAGGCTTTGTCATTGGTGGTGCTACTGGTGGTTTGGTGGCTCGACAAGTGAAGATGACCGCTATACCCGAAATGGTCGCATTGTTTAACGGTTTTGGTGGTCTGGCCAGTTTATTAGTTGGTACAGCAGCACTTAGCACTAATCCCAGCACATTCACTCTCGTAAGTATCGTGCTCTCCATCCTTATAGGGGGCTTAACCTTTACGGGTTCATTGATTGCATATGGCAAACTCAGTGAGACCTTAAGTAGTGGCGCAGTAATATTCCGCGGTCAACAAATAGTCAACAGCTTGCTTGTGCTAGGGATCTTTGCCAGTGCGACGATGTTTTGCCTGGAACCAGGCAATATACAATGGCTTTTTTTAGTAGTGACTCTTTCCCTGCTCTTCGGTGTGATGGCAGTTATTCCCATTGGTGGCGCGGACATGCCCGTAGTTATATCTCTACTAAATTCATACTCTGGCCTGGCCGCCTGCGCTGCTGGCTTTGCCATCAATAATAATATTCTCATCGTCGCCGGTTCACTGGTTGGGGCTTCCGGCATCATTCTCACTCAGATAATGTGTAAGGCGATGAATCGATCACTCAGGAATGTTCTGTTTAGTGGCTTTGGAAGTGCCAGCGATAGTAGCTCGGAGATTGAAGGCGAAATCAAGCCAATTTCAGTTGAAGATGGATATTACGTACTAGAAGCGGCTTCTAATGTTGCAATTATTCCCGGGTATGGCATGGCGGTTGCTCAAGCACAGCATGTCGTCAAAGAATTGAGCGAATTACTAGAGAAAAATGGTGCAGAAGTTAATTTTGGAATCCATCCTGTGGCTGGGCGTATGCCCGGACACATGAACGTCTTGCTCGCGGAAGCGGATGTACCCTATGACCAGCTGTTAGAAATGGACGACATAAATCCTCGGATGGAAACCGTTGATGTGGCGATAGTTATTGGTGCGAATGATGTGGTAAACCCAGCTGCGCGCGATATGGAATCGTCTCCGATATATGGTATGCCAATTATCAACGTGGATCAGGCCCGCACAGTTTTTGTACTAAAGCGCTCCATGGCTTCGGGTTTTGCTGGTATTGAAAACCCTCTGTTCTACAAAGAAAACACTCGTATGTTATTCGGTGACGCCAAAGAATCCATTGCCAGGCTAGTCCGTGAATTTAGTTAGACTCCACCAAATTCTCAGGAACAGAAGATCTATCTTTATCTAGGTATGCAAACACGCGGCGGGCTTCTGCGGCGGCTTGGAGCATTACTCTACGATGGATTTCTAGTGGCAGCGATTTGGATGTTACTGGGTTTCATCATGCAGCTAATTTTCGGACCTGATACCAACCAGTTAATTGATGGCCAAGTACAAACTAATCCGCTTATCGACAATATTCTTTTCTTACTTATGCTCGCCACTAGTAGCGGATTCTTTGTATAGTTCTGGACCCGCAGCGGTCAAACTCTCGGCATGATTGCTTAGCGCATAAAAGCAGTGGCACTCAACAATCAGTTAATGAGTCCCGGTCAAGCCATGTCTAGATTCCTATTGGCTTGGCCGGCTTTTTTCTTACTTGGTGGCGGATATTTATGGCTCTTCTTGGATGCGAACTACGATACTCTCCATGACAAAATATCGAATACAAAAATTGTGCTTCTCTCAAAGTCACACCGCCCCTTTAATTAGTCGAGCTCAAGACTATCCAAAAACTTAATCATTAAGCGGTTAGTTTCTGCCGGTGCCTGCTGTTGATTGCGATGCCCAACTCCCGGCAATAAAACAATGTCTTTTAGATCTTCAAAATGCCGAGCTGCTCGCTGGTTCAACTCCTCTATGCTGGCTCCTCTGTTTACAATATCCAGATCACCAGCAATAAACAGCGCTGGCTGCTGAATCTTTGCGTTAGCCAACAGCGGGGTTAACTCCCAATTGCGCGCACTATTACGATAGTAATCTATCCCACCGGCGAATCCAGCTCTTTGAAACTGATCTACATAGTATTCAAGATCTGCCTCCGATAGCCAGTCTGGCAATTGAATCGGTTCACCCAACCGTTTTAACCAACCTCCTGCCTTTGCTCGCAGGTCAGTTACTTCGGGTGGGTAGGTGGGAGTACCCGGCGACCTTGAGGTGTACAACCGCGCAATCAACTTTCTAGGATCAGCATCGAATTCAGCCTCCGCTACTCCGGGTTCTTGAAAATAATCTATGTAAAAAAATCATCTTCAGGGTCTTGGCGCAATGACCTTGAAGGCTGGTTTTGCGAACGGCCACCATAGGGTACGCTCATACCTATCACCGCCTTAAACACTTCTGGATAAAGTAGTGCTGACTGCCAAGCGATGGGCGCCCCCAATCATGACCGACGACCACAGCAGTTTCTACCTCTAATGCCGAAACAATTCCAACAACATCAGCAGTAAGTTCGAGAATATTATAATCCTCAATGCTCTGAGGAATTTCTGATCCACCATACCCACGCATGTCCGGCACTACGACACTATAGCCTGCTGCAACTAGCACAGGAATTTGATGCCGCCAGGAATACCAAGACTCAGGCCAGCCATGGACCAATACAATTAATGGTCCTTCCCCAGCTTCGACGATTCGAATCTTAATGCCATTACTTTCGACACTACGCACATGACCACCAAATTTTTCGGCCATCAGAGCAGTGGGGTCTGGCATTAGAGAATTATTAAAAAAATTATTAGAGCTCATACTACAAGTTGTTAAAAGTAGTGGTAGGAAAATGAGAATCTTCAATCGGAACCAAAGTCGGTGCTGGGGCATAGCAATCACCTCTATCGGTAAAATCCGACATCATCGTAACAAGGCTTAAATCAACGTACTCGGTGCATAAAGTACAAGCCGAGCATTGCACATAGAAAAATAGGAGTTAAAACTGCGAGCAAGGGGTTGATTCCGTAGAGTAGGCTGGCTGGTTCCATGATCCGTTGCAGTATTGTAAATATCAGCCCAATGGCTATCGAGACGAATACACGAAAGCCCGTAGTTGCTTCGCGTAACGGCCCGAATACAAAAGAAATCGCTAGAATAACCAAAACCATACTCGCAATAGGCTGGAGTAATTTTTTCCAAAACGCCAAAAAGTATACATCACTCTCCAAACCTTCTGCTTCAAAAAATCTAGCGAACTGAAAAAGGCCGCTTATAGATTGCCGATCAGGCTCTACTAGCAGAACAGAAAGCAGCGCTGGGGGAAGGTCGACGCGCCAGTCTTCTTCAAGGTATTCCTGAGCACTGATTGAACCAGCGGAGAAATAGGTTTGTTGAATATTCGTCAATTGCCAGTAACCGTCTTCGCCCTCTTGAATATAACGGGCAGATTCGGCAAAACTACTGCTATTTATTCTACGATCAGCTGCTACCCGATAACGAGTTAGACCATATAGCAAAGCTCCTCCTGGAGCGATAGCATTAATGTGTATATAGTCGTCACCTACTTTCCGCCAGGTACCCCGCTCATTATTAATCGCTCCATTACTACTGAGTTGAATTGCCTTATTGCTTTGAGCCATTTGCTCCAACGGTGGGGAAATATACTCACCTAAAATAAGACTCAAAATCATAATGAATAAAGTTGGTTTAAGTACAGCTATGACGATTCGCCATACTCTGATCCCGGCGGTTTGCATTACCATCAGTTCATTGTTTGATGCCAGTATCCCCAAGCCAATTAACGCCCCACCTAAGGCCGTAAAAGGTAGTAGCTCATAGATACTTGTAGGCATAGACAACAACACAAAACTTAGGGCGTTAAGCATAGAGTAGTTTTCATCCGTGTCTGCCATTTGATCTGCTAGGGTAAACACTAAATCTACTGTCGTAATCAAGGAGACAACCACCAGCATGGACATCAACACTGTATTACGTATGTGCTTATCGAGTGTATTCATAATGTTGAACTTTGGGTAGGTGCTAACCTCCCTTTAGATGTCAATGCAAACATTCCGCCGATAGAGGGTAAACGAAACGCAGATATTCCAATGACAATAAATAACAGATGCACCCACCACATTCCAATCACTGGGTTAAGCTCGCCATTAGCGATCATATCTTTCGAGAACTGCAGCAGCACAAAATAAACAGCATAGAGCAAAGCCGCGGGTACCAATTTGCTATATCTGCCCTGCCGAGGATCAACTTTGCTCATTGGAACAGCAATGAGCGTTATTATTGGGATCAGTAGCAGAGTCGAAATTCGCCATTGTAACTCCGCCTGATGTTCGGGAGTTGAATACAAAAATAGCTCAGCAGTATTCAGAGACTCTTCCTCGAGAACTTGTTCGATAACTGAAGGCTCCGGGAGCAAAATGGATTGCACATCAAACTGCCCAACAGTATATTCTAAAGTACCAGGTGTCCCTTCATATTGCAGAACGTTTTCCAAACGCATAAATCTAGCACCTGTCTCTTCATCTACTTCTGATTCTGCTGATTCAGCAATAATTATGCGGAGACCATTTTGAGATAAATCCGAAACCTCGCCGCTAACGGCCACAAAAACATTCTGCAATTGTCTGCCCGCATCCGCACTAGCGCCTATTCGCTCAGCGTAGGTAATCCGATTTCCATCGCCAAAAGACTGAAACTGACCAGCCACTATCAAATCAATTTCCGTAAGCTGCTCCTGATTTTGTTTTAATTGTTCGGTGTTTCTTACTCCCCAAGGTGCGAGTTCTAAGCTTAACAGCGCCACAGCAAATAAAACCACACTCGCTGCCCCAAGAGTCATGCACAGAAGTCGAAATTGGCTAAATCCCGAACCCATAAGTACGACCATCTCATTGTCGGCATACATGCGACCATAAGCTAAGAGGATGCCTAGAAACAAAGCCAAAGGAAGAATTACAAGAAGAAAATCGGGCAGCCGGTAAAGCATTAACAAAAGCAAAACATCTGAGGCTAGCTTCCCGGCTACTGCATCACCTAAATATTGAATAAATCGGCCAGTGAGAGCAACAACCAAGAGAATCAATGTGACCGCAAGCATTACCTGAAGAATTTGCTTGCTGAGATAACGAAATATGATCAAATGATGATCACTCCTGATAAGCGATAGCAGTCAGTTTACTCGATTATTTGCGAATAAGTCAGCTGATAGGTTTATTAGAAGTCAATAAATAACGGATAGTTCTAAATTTAGAGAGATTTAACTGGTGAGACCTGAACAGTTGTTAGGGGAACTATTCGGAGCCAGAACTAATGCCTTCGCGGCAATTAGGCAACATGGCTCTCGGGCAATGCCAGGAAATTCTTGAATGCTACTGGAACTTCAGTAATTTTATGCTTATCGAAATCAAAGAAGACAACACCCATCTTGGCGTTACAAACTACAGTCTCAGAGGCACTATTGGTAACTTGCAATCCGATATCGAATCCGTAACGATTAAATGAGCCAACACCTACATCGATCAATAAGCAATCATTAGCAAATGATTCCGACCGATAGTCAACTGCAAGATCGGTGACCACCATTCCCAGACCATAAATATTCCCCTCGCTAAAACCCAAACTAGCTAGAAATTGCAATCGAGCTTCGTGAAGAATATTCACCATAGCAATACTGTCGAGATGCTTCGCATAGTTAATGTCACTGATACCAACACTTCGCTCCATGCTAAACAGAAATTTTTCAGGTGAAGATATTTTTATCCGCGGCATAGTGACTCCAAATCAATTCCACTGCTTTTCAATACACTCTGACAATGGAATCTCCAATTGGTTCAACGGAGTCCCTTCGATACGTTCATCGGAAACCCGCAGGCGGTAATTTAATTTTCTATTTGTAAATTGTGAATTCTCATACACGCCGATGGGGAAAACACAGACTACCCCAACTTCAAGGGCTGCGGAGGCTGCCAGAATTTAATACTTAGCCATCAATCAAAATTTGGTTAAAATTTAATCAACTTTCTCCTAGCTCTATGGCTTATGTTGTGACAAAGATAGCGCAGATTAGCTGGCTTATTTTTCAACCTCTAACTGACTAATTCGAGTTATCTTTCCCACAGTCAGGCTTAATTGCATAACTATCTGAATAGCTTTAGGATTATTGATCAAAGGGCAACCCGATTTTTACCTAATACCAATTTCAACTTACTAACAAGTTAATCGCTCAAAGCTTAGGAGCCAATTGTTCCCATGAAGTTCTCAATAAAAGCAGGATCTGCAGAAAAAATTAATACTGGATGTGTTGTAGTAGTCGTCTCCAGCAAAGGCACTCTCGGCGATGAGGCCAAGCTTTGCGACAAAGCCAGCGGCAAAAGCATTAGCAAGATAATTCGTTCAGGAGATTTCAGCGGAAAGCTTGGGGAAACCCAATTAATCCACAACCCCACCGGCATAACGGCAAAACGACTGCTCCTGTTGGGCTCAGGAGATGCCCGGAAATTTAACAGCCGTAACAGCGCTAAAATGTTCCGTGCCGGAATTAACGTCCTACAAAAATCGAACGCTACAAGCGCACATTTCGCTATAGCCAGCCTCAAAGTTAGTGATCGCGATGCCAATTGGATTGCCTCACGCCTAGCCCAAGAGTCTGAGGATTGCAGTTACCGATTTGACGCAACCAAAAGTGCGAAGATAAAAGCGTTAGCGATCAAAAATATTAGCCTGGCAGCAATTACAGGCAGCCGCCGCAAAGAACTGGTAGCAGAGTTAAAAGCAGGACAAGCCATAGGCAAAGCAATAAACCATGCAAAACAACTTGGCAACCTCCCAGGCAATGTATGCACACCTAGCTACTTGGCTAAGGAGGCACAAGATCTGAGCAAAAAGCATCGTAGCCTTAACACCCAAATCTTAGGTGAAAAACAAATGGCCCGCCTAAGGATGGGTTCACTGCTTTCAGTCTCTGCAGGATCAGTGGAAGAAGCAAAGTTCATTATTATCAGCCACAAGGGTGCTAAGTCCGTCAACCGGCCTCATGTGCTCGTGGGCAAAGGTATTACTTTCGACACCGGTGGTATAAGTCTGAAGGGTGGCGCTGGTATGGATGAAATGAAATTCGATATGTGTGGAGCTGGAAGCGTTATTGCCACCATGGGATGTATAGCAGAAATGAAGTTACCGATAAATATCATTGGTATTGTAGCTGCAGCAGAGAACATGCCAAGTGGGATAGCCACAAAGCCTGGGGACATCGTAACTAGCATGTCTGGCAAGACAATCGAAGTATTGAACACGGACGCCGAAGGTCGTTTGGTATTGTGCGACGCACTCACCTACGTCGAACGGTACAAACCAAGGAGTGTAATCGATATCGCCACGCTTACTGGCGCGGCAGTCGCCACATTTGGCCCCCATGCCAATGCCTTGCTCAGCAATGACGACAAACTTGCCAGCACTCTCCTACAACACGGTGAATACTGCCTCGATAGGGCCTGGCAGCTCCCCCTATGGGATGAATACCAAGATCTGTTAAACAGTAACTTTGCAGATATTGCCAATATTGGCGGTCCCCGCGCTGGCACAATTACAGCTGCATGTTTTCTCTCACGATTTACCAAGAAGTACAAATGGGCGCACTTGGACATTGCCGGCTCAGCCTGGCATTCCGGCACACTTAAAGGCGCAACAGGCAGGCCAGTGCCCTTGCTAGTAGATTACTTGCGCAATCAAAAGGCATAGTCTGAATGACCCAAATAAGTTTTTACGCTCTCAGCACTGACTCCGAAGAATCTCGCCGGCAATTCGCTTGTCGCTTGGCAGAAAAAGCTTTTTCTATGGGCCATCAGGTATTTATTCAAGTACAAAGCATAGCCGAGGCCAAAGAAATTGATGACTTACTTTGGAGCTTCCGGCCCAATAGCTTTGTTCCCCATTCTAGCGATCATGAACCAAAAGTAGCCGTGCAAATTGGAGTAGAGGCTGAGGCGAACCAACACGATGAAGTTCTAATCAACCTAACCAACTCTCCCTGCACTCAGCACAGGAATTTCCAACGTATTAATGAGATCCTGACCACCGATGAAGCAAGCTTAAAACAGGGCCGAAACTGTTATCGTTTTTATCAAACAGCAGGTTACAAACCTGAGACCCACAAAATCTAAGTAAAATTTACTTTCTCAGCGGAGCTTGAAAACTATACCTAGTATCGATTTATTTCTCCTTATAAGTTGCCACAGAAACGCGGCAAAGCCCTGACCATCATGTATACTTGCGCCTTTTTGAGCGACGGTGAATTTCGAACTCCATGGATAAGACCTACCAACCCGAACAACTGGAACAGCACTGGTACAAGACTTGGGAAGAACGTGGTTATTTTGCGCCCCAAGGTGATGGCGACCCTTATTGCATCGTAATACCACCGCCAAACGTAACTGGTCGCCTCCATATGGGACACGGTTTTCAGCATGCCATTATGGATGCTCTGACTCGCTACCATAGGATGCTTGGCTGCCAAACCCTTTGGCAAGTGGGTACTGATCATGCAGGTATCGCTACACAAATGGTTGTCGAGCGAAGGCTTAATGCAGATGGCAGCAATCGTCATGAGATTGGTCGTGAAAATTTTGTAAAAAAAGTCTGGGAATGGAAAGAAGAATCTGGCGACATCATCACTCAGCAACTGCGCCGCATGGGCTCATCGCTTGACTGGTCAAGAGAGCGCTTCACCATGGATGAACAATTGTCCACGGTGGTTGAGAAAGCTTTTGTGGATCTTTACGACGAAGGGCTGATTTATCGTGGCAACCGCTTGGTGAATTGGGACCCCCAGTTAATAACTGCAATATCTGATCTTGAAGTAGTATCTGAGGAAGAAACCGGTTCTCTCTGGCATTTCCGCTACCCCATATTCGATAGTGATGAGCATCTGGTTATTGCCACAACTCGCCCCGAAACACTGTTAGGCGATACTGCGGTGGCAGTCCATCCTGAGGATAAACGGTACAGTTCATTAGTAGGAAAATTTGTAGAGTTGCCACTGTGTAACCGCAAAATTCCAATTATCGCTGATGAATATGTAGACCCAGAATTCGGCACTGGCTGTGTCAAAATCACTCCAGCCCATGATTTCAATGACTACGAAGTTGGAAAGCGTAACGATCTAGAAATTATTAATATTTTTACTGATGAAGCGGCAATAAATAACAACGCACCGCCAGATTATGTAGGTCTGGATCGGTTTGATGCTCGCAAAAAAGTATTAGTCGATATCGAAGCGCTAGGTTTGCTAGATAAAGTCGAACCACACCAGTTGAAAGTTCCCCGGGGCGACCGCAGTGGTGTCATTATCGAGCCCTATCTCACTCATCAATGGTATGTAGCGATTCAGTCTCTAGCTGAACCTGCCATCAAGGCCGTTGAAGACGGCGATATTGAATTTGTACCTAAAAACTGGGAAAACACTTATTTCGCTTGGATGCGCAACATTCAAGATTGGTGTATATCGAGACAACTTTGGTGGGGGCACCGAATTCCAGCCTGGTATGACGAAGCTGGAAATACCTACGTTGGCTTCAGTGAAGACGAAGTTCGCACCAAACATAGTCTTGATCCGGATCTATCTATAAGGCAGGACGAAGATGTTCTCGATACTTGGTTCTCCTCTGCGCTATGGACTTTTTCTACCCTCGGCTGGCCTGACAATCGCGAATATTTTGAACGCTTTCATCCAACCAATGTTTTAGTAACAGGTTTCGACATCATATTCTTCTGGGTTGCCAGAATGATCATGATGACGCTGAAGTTCACCAATGAAATTCCCTTCAAGAAAGTTTATATAACCGGTCTCGTTAGGGATGAGCACGGCCAGAAAATGTCTAAGTCCAAAGGTAATATTCTTGATCCTATTGACTTAATTGATGGCATTGAATTGGAAGAATTAGTTGAAAAGCGCACCGCCGACATGATGCAGCCACAACTAAAACAAATGGTTGAAAAGCACACCCGCGCATCATTCCCTGATGGAATTACCGGCTATGGAACCGACGCGCTACGCTTTACTTTTTACTCTCTTGCTTCTACTGGCAGGGATATTAAATTTGATTTAGGTAGAACTGAAGGTTTTCGGAATTTTTGCAATAAAATCTGGAATGCCGCTCGTTACACTATGATGAATACCAAAGATAAGGATGTCACGACGGAACCACTAAATAGAGCACAACTCTCTATTGCCGACAAATGGATTATGAGTCGCTTTGAGCAAACCGCCAAAGAGATTGAAATGGCGATGTCCGAATACCGCTTTGATTTAGCATCTCAAACATTGCAGGAATTCATCTGGAATGAATATTGTGATTGGTATGTGGAACTTTCAAAACCGATTCTCTGGGATGATGAAAATAACCCCGAAAAAGCTGCAGCAACCCGTCGTGTTCTATTGAGCACTCTTGAGAAAAGCTTACGACTTTTGCATCCATTTATGCCATTCATAACAGAAGAAATCTGGCAGCGAATAACACCTATGTTGCAAATCGATGGGCCGAGCATCATGCTGCAACCTTATCCTAAATTTGAAATATCCAACGTGGATGCCGATGCTGAAACAAGCATTGAGTGGGTTAAGGGAGTCATCATCGCCATTCGCAATATTCGCGGAGAAATGGATGTATCTCCGGCTAAGTCGATTAACTGCTTTTTACGCAAAGGTTCCAAAATCGATCAGAACCGGCTTAGTGACTTTAGACCCTATCTCGAAAAACTGGCAAAACTTGAAAGCATTCAATGGCTAGAAGAAGATAAGGGCGCACCTGCTGCGGCTACTCAGCTATATGGTGACTTGGAAATACTAGTCCCACTGGCGGGATTAATTGATGTTGCATCTGAACGCGCACGCCTGAAAAAGGAAATTGGCAGACTTCGAGGCGGTTTAAAAGCGGTGTCTGGTAAATTAAATAACGCTAAGTTTATCGACAATGCACCGGAAGCCGTCGTTGCCAAAGAGAGAGAGAAAGAAAAACAAATGTCGACAACGCTTGCTGCGTATCAACAAAAGCTCGAACAACTAGCAGATCTATAAATTAGAAAAGAGAAAACTGGAAAGCAAAACTGCATCTTGAAGCCATAAGAAAGGATTATTTAGAGCCTTAATTCTTTCGGCAGACTAAATACGATATTCTCTTCAACACCGGACAATTCTTCAGGCTCTTGATGACAGATTGAACGCAACCGTTTTACTACTTGTCGAACTAAATTTTCCGGCGCCGATGCTCCCGCAGTTACCCCAAAATTTTTCTTTCCATCAAACCACTGTGTATCTATATCTTCCACACTATCAATTAAATAAGAAACACAGCCCAAGCGTTCCGCCAATTCCTTTAGTCGATTTGAATTTGAGCTATTTGGTGAGCCCACGACCAAGAGTAAATCGCACTCTAGGGCGAGCTGCTTAACTGCATCTTGTCTGTTCTGCGTAGCATAGCAAATATCTTTTTTCCGCGGACCCTCAATAGCTGGAAATTTTTCGCGTAAAGCATCAATCACTTTAGAAGTGTCATCCATAGACAGAGTAGTCTGAGTTACATAAGAGAGCCGATCTGGGTTTTCTACTTCTAGAAATTGAGCATCTTCCGCCGATTCAACCAAATACATCTTGCCACCTGTAGCTTCATCATACTGCCCCATCGTACCTTCTACTTCCGGATGAAACTGATGCCCAATGAGCACGCATTCTCGACCGGCCTTGCTGAATTTAATAACTTCGAGGTGAACCTTAGTTACCAGCGGGCAGGTAGCATCAAAAATTTTAAATCCTTTAGCACTAGCCTCCTTTTTTACTGCTTTAGAAACTCCGTGAGCACTAAACACAACGATAGAAGACCTGCCGGTTTCATCTACCTGAGGAATATCTGAGAGCTCATCGACAAATAAAGCACCACGCCGGCGAAGATTATCGACGACAAATTTATTGTGTACGACTTCATGACGCACATAGATAGGCGCACCAAAAATATCCAAGGCGCGATTTACAATATCAATAGCCCGATCTACACCTGCGCAAAAACCCCTGGGATTTGCCAAGCGAATTGAAAAGCTTTCATCTTTTGATAATTTGACATTCATATTGAATATTTAGATCGTGGTTCCCTATCGATGAATCTAAGCACTCTCTTTAAAGCCAAAAGCGGGTCTAAAGCTTGATCTCTACCGACTGAACATCAGCTGCCGCTACAGCTATTATTGCAGCTCGAAATACTATTTCTTTCCCAGCTAGCGGGTGGTTGAAATCCACCGAAATAGTTTTGTCATTAATCTCAGTAACCACTCCAGGTAGGTCAAACCCACCCACGTCCTTAAAAGAAACAACACTTCCCACTTCAGTTGGAATTAAATCATCTTCCAGTAAAACCCGAAATTTGGCAATGGGGAATCGATGGTTATTGTCTGGATTCACCTCACCAAAAGCCTGCTCAGGAGACAGTAGAGTTTCAATTTCAGCACCTGCTTTGAGACCAAGTAAACTCTCTTCAAAACCTGGCAACATGCTGCCGTCGCCTAGGTGAAAGTTTGCTGGCTGGCCTTCAAAATTACTATCGACCAACTCACCAGAACTCAGCGCAAGGGAAAAATGCAGAAAAACTTTAGCGCCAGGCTCAATAAGTGGTTGATCAATCGGCTCTGTTGGATTGCTAGACACTAATTTAAATCTCTTAGGCTACTGACTCTACTTTTTAGATGAACTAAAGCTCTTACACGCATGACCGGTTGTTCTTGAGATAGGAAGTTTTCTTAGGCGAATTGGCGCTGTTCGCCTTCACCTTCGATATTTTCAACGCAACGATTGCAGATTGTCGGATGATCCGCACTTCCACCAATATCTTCGCGATGATGCCAACACCGTTCGCATTTCTCAAAACTTGAAGACAACAAAGTGAGGCTCAGACCATTTACGTCTGTTGTGACCGCATCAGAGGGTACATTTTCGAGCGCATGGACAGTAGCTCGAGAAACAATCAACACAAAACGAAGTTCGTCACCTAGAGAGTTTAAGGATGCTGCAAGATCAGCATCGCAGTACAAATCAACTTCAGCGCTTAAGCCAGAACCAATGACCTTCTCAGCCCGCTTGGTCTCCAGCTCTTTATTCACTGCAGTTTTAACTGCCAACACTTTTTTCCAAAATGCATCGGGAAAATCTGTAGATTCTTCAAGAGTTGATTGAGTGTCTGAAAAATTGCTTAAAAATACTGACTCTTCTTTGTCACCGGGTATGTTTACCCAAATTTCATCTGCAGTAAAACTTAAGATTGGCGCAATAAGACGGGTTAGAATCATTAAAATTTCATACATCGCAGTTTGAGTGGAGCGGCGCGATACTCCGTTAGTTTTCGTGGTGTACTGTCGATCCTTGATAACATCCAAATAGAATCCGCCCAATTCAATAACGCAAAAATTGTGAATCTTCTGATAGATATTAAGAAAGTTATACTCGTGATAATGAGCGATAACATCACCCTGCAACAACTGACACTGACGCATGATCCAACGATCTATTACCACCATTTCTGAGGGAGGCACTATGTCGCTAACTGGATTAAACCCATTCAAGTTAGACAGCATGAATCTTGCTGTATTTCTAATACGTCGGTAAGAATCTGCTACCCGCTTAAAAATTTCGTCGGAAACGGTCATCTCGCCGCGATAATCAGTAGCAGCCACCCACAAGCGTAAAATATCAGCACCATACTGTTTGAAAATTTGTTCTGGCGCCACGGTATTCCCGACGGACTTCGACATTTTCTTGCCTTCAGAATCGACAAAGAAACCATGTGTTAGTACTTCTTTATATGGTGCAGTGCCATTCATCGCAATTGCAGTTTTTAGCGATGACTGAAACCAACCACGATGTTGGTCCGAGCCTTCAAGATATAGATCCGCGGGATATTCAAGTTCTTTCCTCTTATCGATTACTGAATAATGGGAAACTCCAGAATCGAACCATACATCCAAGGTATCGGTTACTTTTTCGTAGAGGCTAGCTTCATCGCCGAGTAGTTCTTCTGCTTTGAGATCAAACCAGGCATCAATTCCAGTTTGTTCAATTTTCAGAGCTACTTGCTCAAATAATTCCTCTGTATCAGGATGCAGCTCTTGGGTTTCTTTATTAACAAATAAAGTAATAGGGACTCCCCAGGTTCGTTGGCGAGAAATACACCAATCTGGGCTTCCTTTTAACATTAGTTCTATACGGGCCTGACCCCAGTCAGGAATCCACTTGATATTCGCAACTCCATCAAGTGCAGTCCCTAATAAGTCTTGTTCGGACATGCTGATAAACCACTGTGGTGTGGCTCTATAAATTAATGGAGTCTTAGTACGCCAGCAGTGAGCGTAGCTATGGTTAATCGTTGTTTCCGCTACCAATGCATTATTAGATCGCAAGCGTTCCAGTATTTGCTCATCAACTTTGTAAACGTGGGCGCCAGCAAACTCTCCTGCGGCAGCGGTAAACACACCATTTTCATCAACTAAATTTAGTGTTTCTAGTCCGTAATCTTTACCAACATTAAAGTCATCCACACCATGATCTGGCGCGGTATGAACTGCTCCAGTACCCGCGTCAGTGGTTACGTGTTCTCCAAGAATTATTGGTACTTGCCGATTAATAAAGGGATGTTGTAACCGCTGATTTTCCAATTCGCTGCCGCTCACTGAAGCTAGCAGTTCAAATTTCTCACAAGCATAGCGAGACATAACATCCGCAACCATGTCACTAGCAAGGACCACAAAAGACGGCCGATCGTTGAGCACACAGCGCACTAAGGAATACTGTAATTCAGCGTGCAAACATACGGCTTGATTAGATGGCAATGTCCAGGGAGTTGTTGTCCAGATTACTACCGAAATTTCTTCAATTTCTGCAAACTCTAGTGAATATCCAAATGCTGCCAAGAAACAGCTTCTGTCAGTCACGGCAAAACTCACGTCGATAGCAAAACTATTCTTATCCTGATATTCAACTTCGGCCTCGGCTAACGCTGAGGCACCAACCACACTCCAGTAAACTGGCTTATAGCCTTTTACCAAGTGTCCGTTAGCGACTATCTTACCGAGAGCACGGACAATATTTGCCTCGGTATCAAAATTCATTGTCAGGTAGGGATTATTCCAATCGCCAAACACACCTAAGCGAATAAACCCTTGTTTTTGAATTTCTACTTGTTTAGCAGCATATTCGCGGCAGGCTTGGCGGAATTCGCTATGGGATATTTTCTGCCCCGCCTTACCTTTTTTCTTTTCTACATTGTGCTCAATAGGCAGCCCGTGACAATCCCAGCCAGGAATATAAGGAGCATCGAAGCCACTTAGCTGCCGTGATTTAACAACAATATCTTTTAGTGTTTTATTAATCGCGTGACCAAGGTGCAACTCACCGTTGGCATAAGGGGGTCCGTCATGAAGGATAAACTTTGGTTTTCCTGCATTCTTTTCACTTATCTTCTGATAAATATCCATTCTCTGCCAGTTATCCAGCATTGATGGCTCGCGCTGTGCCAGGCTTGCCTTCATCGGAAAGTCGGTGTGAGGAAGATTCAGTGTTTCTTTATAGTCGCTCATTTTACTTCTGCCCAACCAAAACTAATTTGATTGTCTTAATCCATTTTTGTTAATTAATTCGAGTGAACTCACCCTAAATACAGTGTATCTAGATTTATTAAGATAACTTAATCAGAAATATTGCCTAATATCTGTCTAGTTAATTCGACGTCTAAAATAATTTGTTGCTTCAATTCTTCGAGACCCTCGAATTTTTTTTCATCTCTGATTTTATGTCGAAAAATTACTTCGATGGTCTTACCGTAAAGATCTTCATCGAAGTCCAATATATGAGCTTCCAATAAAGCATCACCATTATCAGAAATAGTGGGACGATAGCCAATATTCACCGCCGCCTGCCGAATGCGATCACCCAGTCTGACCTGGCAGGCATAGACTCCTTGAAGAGGAATCCTGCGTCGTTGTGGATTGATATTACAAGTAGGAAAACCCAAACCCGTGCCTATTTGCAGACCTTTTACAACTTCGCCCTTGATTGAATAAGGCCGTCCCAACAGCTGCTCAACTAAACCAAAATCAGCCCTGGCTAATTGTTCGCGAATAAAGGTGCTGCTGATCTGCTTGCCATTCCGCTCATAGACCGCTGTTTCTATCACTTCAAAGTCTAATTCTTTACCCATACTTTCTAAAAGGCTGAAATCACCTAACCGTTTGTGACCGAAGCGAAAATCGTTACCAACGATTACACTGGCAATACCGAGGCCATCAACCAAAATTTCTTGAACATATCGCTCAGCGCTAAGCTCACATAGCGCCTTATCAAAAGTTAACTTCAAGACAAAGTCGATACCAAAGCTTTCGAGTAGCTCCATCTTCTCTTCAACAATTGTCAATCTGGCTGGACAGCGATCAGAATCCTCAGCAAAGAACTCCTCAGGGTGAGGCTCGATCAATATAACTATAGAAACGAGATTGAATTGCTCCGCTTTTTGCTTCAATTGATCCAGAATCAATTGATGACCTAAATGGACACCATCAAACTTACCAATAGTGGCCACGCAGCTCTGCTGCAGCTGAGAGAAGCTATTTGTATCTTCAATAATAATCATTGGGCTGCGCTGCGAAATGGTAAAAGCGCGAGATTATACTCTTTTCTCTAGAAACTGTGCAGAATTCCTACACTAAATTAAGTTATTTCAATGGCTTGAACAGGGTTTGGTTAACTTGCCTAAACCGAAATCTTGCCTTTGCTAATAGGGTTATAGCTTCGGTAATTCAGTAACTGGAGAGCTGCCAAGGCCTGTGGCTGCATGCGGATGTTAGATTTTGAGCTATTAGCCTTGATCGGGCTCTTGTTCAGCGCCCACTTTAAAACGCATTTTGCCATTTCTAAACAAGATCCTCGATATAACCAATAAGCAGATAATTAGTACACCCTGCCCAATAATGGCATTAACCACGGATATAGTTTCAGGACGCATGGTAATCAAGATGAGATTAACCAGTGTAGCCGCTGCGGCGATGACCAGAATCGCGGCTAGGGCTAATTGCAAGATAGCTTTGAGTTTATTCATGGTCGAATTATACGGGGCGATGCTTACTGGGGTCTAACTCAAGCTGAGTCCTGCATCGAGTGAAAAGACATGAAATGATCATAACCTTCTCGGCCAAGAAATCGAGTCAATGTTTTTGGATGAGTTTGCCGAACATCAACGATAATCAAACCCTCTAGGGAATCATTAAAATTAGGATGAATGTTAAAACACACGAGCTTGCCGCTCACAGACAGATAATGCCTTAATAACACCGGTACGGCTTTGCCGGGATCGCAGCGACCAATTAGTTTTCCTAACATCTTTACATTCGATAAATCCGTCAACATCTCTTTAGTCCAGACACGATTCATTATCTTATGGGGAGTAATAGGTTCTACTAATTGCTCGAACTCACTTGCTTTGAAATTTGCCAGCATGGTGTCCGCAATGAGTGCCCTAGCCAGATCACTATATTCTCGCGAGATGCTCACGGATCCAAACAAAGTATGGTATCTAGGCCACTTCACCAAGATTGCACCAATCCCACGCCATAGTAAATTGAGAGATACTTGCCGACGTTGATAATCTGGGTGAATAAAGGATCTCCCCATTTCCACTGCTGAACCCAATCGCCTTATGAAGGCTTCATCATATTTATACAAAGACCTGCTGTAGAGGCCTTTTACCCCATGCGCAGCGACAATCTTATCAACCAGGCCAACCCTATAGGCGCCGGCAACTCTCAACTCGGCTTTATCCCACAGAAAAAGGTGCAAGTAATGAGGGTCGAATCCATCGGAGTCTTTGGATAATCCAGTGCCTTCTCCCACAGAGCGAAAAGTAATCTCGCGGGCGATAGCTATCCGGTCCATGATGACACCAAGGCTCGCATAGGGTGCACAGTAAACGTCGAATTCATCGTGCTTAACTAATCGGTATTCTTCAAGGTTTGCGATAGCCAAATGCAATTCATCCCTGCATACTTTGGGATCGAGATCATTGATGCTTACCTGCTCCACTCCAGTTTGATGAGAGTTAACTTGACCCAATGCATCGGTCGCCACTCGAAGATAATCAGTGATAGATTTTGGATTTTTAAGTAATCGAAGTTCCAGTGCTGGAACTGGCCGTCCAAGGGTAAGGTGAAGATAGGAACCCTGTTTGTTGACGAGTTGCCGAGGAAGTAAGACTGTTCTGAGTCGAGGATGAATCAAACCAGCGGCATAGAAATAACTGCTATTTCGACCTCCGACATGAACTGGCAGGCAGGTACATTGATAACGCTTAATTAACTGTCCGACAATTCGACTCCACGTTCTATCCTGAATCCTTCTCTGTTTAACCTCATACGCTGAAACCATGCCAGCCGGAAAAATCAATACTGCACCATCATTCTTAAGGTGCTTATGCACTTGCTTGATACCGCCCACATTGCCAGCAGCATTTCCTGAAAGCACATCAACACCAATAAACAGATCGGCTAACTCAGGAATTCGTCGAAGCAATTGATTAGTTAGAACTTGTAAATCTGGGCGCACATCAGCAATTACTTTAGCAATCGCGACTCCTTCAAGTCCTCCCAAAGGGTGATTTGCCACAATTAGTAATGGCCCAGTTCGGGGAATTTCCTCGAGGTTGTATTCATTTTCTAATTGAATAGTTACACCTAGAGCATCGAGTATGTATTGATTGAATTGGTGGGCATTTAAATTTGGCGGCCGGGCTTCATAAACATCTCCCAGACGATCAAGGCAGAGGACTTTTTCCAATATTGCAGAAAGGATTCGCGGCTTTAAGGGCAAGCGACATGGGTTAGTCATTATTAGGATAATTCTTTACTAGAGCATTTTCGAAACGCCATGCCTTATATAGGCGTAATAAACCGGGAGATTTGTGGCCACGTTTGCGGTTTTCATGACCCAGTTTGAACAAGGTGTGATATTGCTGCATTAAAGTCCTTACTGCAGTAATGAAACTAGCATTTCGATCCCAAATATTAATGGATTCAGAACTTGCCCCATTAATCTCGATTATCTGGAAATTAGTACCTGCACAAAGGGAAGCCGTATCTTGGAATTTTACATCGAGACGACCGTAGAAGAAATCAGGAATGTCATTGAAAATATTGTCTAAGGCTTTGCAAAGCTCAGGACTAATAAGTTCATTGGCATCTCGAAAGATTGCTCCACGACTGTGACTCGCTGCGAATATTAGACGAAATGGCTGCCCTTGGGCCAACACGCCGTCCCAATTGTCCTGGTGCCTTTCCCTATATAGGTGCTGCAACTCCCCAGCCCGAGGGTCTGCTGCAACTAACTCAGCTAAACTATGCTTACCATCACCGACAACATATGGCGTGTATTTCAATGCCAAAGAAGTAATTTTTCCTGCACGGCTGCCAGGCTCCCGCACATAAAAAATCCCCGCCTCTGCATCCCATTCGCTGAGCTGCTGGAACTGAATACTTCCCCCTGCCGGAAAAGCCGCAATATAGCTTCGCAGTTCATCTTCATTCTTGAGTAACTTAACTCCTGCTCCACGACAACCATACTCAGGCTTCCCCACTACTGGAAAGCCCAGCTTTGCCGCCGAGAGAATATCGCTGGCCACACCAATTTGCTGCTCAACTGCTACTGATTTCACGTCATAACTAACCCAAGGCAAGATCCACTTCCGAGCCTCAAATCCAGCAGCATCAAATACTGCAGACTTTGGTACGCCCACCATGCCAGACAGTGGCACAGCCGGATTAGCGATTAATGGCAAACTTAAACTTCGGTAACGAAGCGATAGCACTAACCACTGGATAGCCACAGGCAAATACATCAGCCAGCTCGGCCAAAATTCAAAAAATGAAGTACTCCTGCCACCAAGGTCAAGGGGAGGCATCCCTGGTGGAACAAAAGGGGCGTGCTTTATTGCGGTATCTTTCAAAGCGTCTTTATTTCCGGAGCAACGATGCTCAAACTTTGCCAGTTTGTTATCAGACAGTCATTTGCTCAAGTTCTGTTCCCTATTGCAAGCTATCTAGGAGAAGAAGCTGATAATTAGACGGCCGATTGCAATTGTTGCGGTCTATGAGACGAAATGTGACCTGTGGAGTGCTTGCTAAATTATTGGACAGCTGCACATTCGTCTCGATTACACTGCAGCTATAGTAACTAGCGTTTAGCCACTGCTATTATCTGTTTTCTGATAGCAAAATAATCGGCCAGAGAGAATAAATAGTTCAATGCTGGGAAAACTGATCACAACAATTCTAGTAATAATCGCTGCAGTGATATTTATTCGGAAAAAAAATGAGCGCAGCTCACCTACTGGAAGCCCCAAGAGCAAGCAACCAAAAAAACCGATAGAGTCTGAGCAAGCTGCTGCGAAACGAATTAAACAAGAAAAAGCTGACGACACCCTCTCTTCTGATCTTCATCTCGCAGCCTATATGTTTCTAGTGCTAATGGTAGGTTTGGGTGGCACACTTTACTATTTCAAATGGCAGGATGATCATACAATTTTGACAGTCAACCTACACCGAGAAAACCAAGCTAAACCGGTTAGCTACGAGGTTTACAAGTATCAGTTACAGTCTAGGTCTTTCACCACACTCAACGGAACTATCGTTACTGTTGCTGGCAGCGAACGCATGGAAGTACTTGGACTTGAAGATTAACCAGAGCGCAGCTTGATTATTGCCGCTCGACTTATAGGCTTCAATTCTTCCCCACCTGTATCGACATAATCAAAGACCTGTTTCCTCATAGAAAGTGCCCAAAACCTGCATAGGTGATCAGCAACTTTCGCTGCTGCTAGCTCAGCACTTTCTCCCATCGCAACATTGTCAGCGATTTGATTAATCATCTTGATGAGGTGCTGCAGCTCAGTATTCATATGAGCGCTCAATCTAGTCTGTGGCAATTGCTATAACATACATGGCGATTATCCCGAGCAAAACCTACAAGGCTCAACCCGCCTTCTTCAGCGATTTCTATAGCTAAGGAAGTAGGAGCTGACACCGCAACAATAATGGCTATTCTAGCAACAGCGGCTTTTTGAACTATTTCATAACTGGCTCTACTGGAAACCAGTAAAAAGCCCTCGTCCATACTAATAGCACTGGCTGCTAATTTGCCCACCAATTTATCTACAGCGTTATGTCGACCTACGTCTTCGCAAAGCTCGACAATTTTCCCTTGTTGATTACACCAGGCGGCACCATGCACTGCTCCGGTAAGAGACTGCAAAGTCTGATGCTGCTGTAAGGCCATTACAGCAGAATTTATCGCGCTATGGGTAACACTCAACTCACTGGGCAGTTCCTTAGCAATCGAATGCGCAGGCCTGCGAAGTTGCTGCAATGATTCTGCTCCACAAATACCGCATCCTGTTCTCCCCACTAAATTTCTCCTGCGTTCCTTTAACAATGCAAATCTCTCACTGGAAATCGTCATAGCAACCTCCATTCCTGTGACTGAATCGTTGCTTGCTTCAATCAATCTTAGTTGTAACTCGTAAATCTCGGCAGGAGAGGAAATTATTTCTTCAGTGAGACTAAAACCCAAAGCAAACGCCTCTACATCTTGAGGACTTGCCATCATTACTGCGTGGGACACATCGTTATAGACCAAAGCTATAGGCATTTCCGTTGCAATCGAGTCTTTCTTTTTAGAAACAATGCCGCCTGCCCAGACACCGACTTCGACAATAACAGAAGAGTGTTCGGATTCTGAATTAAGCTTTGTGAATGTAGACTTTTCGACAGACATTTCAGGGTTCTGCAGCGTCAAGCATTGCCAATTGCCGCTTGGTGAACTCTTCGTGCTCAGATTGCCACGCAGAAGCTTTAGCTACTTTACTCACCTGCACGGCGGTAACTTTGTACTCAGGGCAATTAGTTGCCCAATCTGAATTATCAGTAGTAATCACATTGGCGCCAGTTTCCGGATGATGAAACGTTGTATAGACAACACTATCTTGAACTCTATCAGTAATATTTGCGGCCAAGGTTGTCTCTCCAGCGCGACTACTAATTTTTACTAAATCCCCCTGAGATATTCCCCTATCTTCTGCGTCATGGGGATGAATCTCTAAAACATCCTCTTCGTGCCAATGTAAATTATCTGTACGGCGCGTTTGTGCTCCAACATTGTATTGTGAAAGCACTCGACCAGTAGTTAAAAGTAAAGGGAAGCGTTTGTTTACTTTTTCATCGGTTGCGACATATTCAGTAATCGCAAAATAACCCTGGCCGCGAACAAATTCATCAATATGCATTATCGGGGTGCCGTTTGGTGCCTCGTCATTGCAAGGCCATTGCAAAGACCCCTCTTCGTCTAGCCGTTTATAGCTCACACCTTTAAAAGTAGGTGTTAATTCAGCGATTTCATCCATGATTTCAGAGGGGTGCGAGTATTCCATCTCATAGCCTAAGGCCTTTGAGAGAGCCATCGTAGCCTCCCAATCGGCTTTACCGCTTAGAGGGGCCATAACTTTTCTTACAGGGGATATTCTTCGCTCAGCGTTAGTAAAAGTACCGTCTTTTTCCAGAAACGATGCGCCAGGTAAAAATACATGGGCATACTTTGCAGTTTCATTGAGAAATATATCCTGCACAATTAAACACTCGAGATTCTTCAGAGCTGATTCCACATGTCGTGTATTGGGATCCGACTGGGCAATGTCTTCACCCTGACAATAGAGCCCCTTAAAGGTGCCTGATACTGCTGCATCGAACATATTGGGAATTCGTAGGCCAGGTTCATTTAGAATTTTTACTCCCCAAAAGTTTTCAAAAGGCTCTCTCACACTATCGATAGAGACATGCCGATAACCAGGAAGCTCATGGGGAAATGAACCCATATCACAGGCACCCTGCACGTTGTTCTGGCCACGTAATGGATTTACACCAACACCCTCACGACCCAGATTGCCAGTTAACATGGCGAGATTGGCAATGCCCATTACCATTGTCGAACCTTGGCTATGTTCAGTTACACCAAGGCCGTAATAAATCGCCGCGTTGTCTGCTTCAGCATATTGGCGAGCTGCGGCAATAATGCGCTCGCTGGAGATACCAGTAATTTTAGCCATAGCCTCCGGCGAATTTCTATCTTCAGCAATAAATGCTTGCCATTTCTCGAACGCCGGCGTTTCACAACGACTTGAAATAAAATTTCTATCTTCCAATCCTTCACGAATCACGACATGAGCTATGGCATTTATCAATGCAACATTAGTACCAGGTAATAAATCCAAATGATGTTCGCTCGATACGTGAGGGCTCTTCACCAAATCTATCCTTCGAGGATCGGCGATGATTAACTGTGCCCCTTGACGTAACCGACGTTTCATTCGTGAGGCAAAAACAGGATGGGCATCTGTAGGATTGGCACCGATTATCATTATTACATCAGCTTTGTTTACTGAATCAAATGTTTGGGTGCCAGCCGACTCACCCAGAGTGGTTTTCAATCCATAGCCAGTGGGGGAATGACAAACTCGCGCACAAGTATCTACATTGTTATTGCCGAAAGCGGCTCGCACTAGTTTCTGTACCAAATAAGTTTCTTCATTTGTACATCTGGAAGAGGTGATACCGCCAACACTGTCACGACCGTATTTATTTTGAATTCGATGAATTTCACTGGCCGCAAATGTCAGCGCCTCATCCCAGGATACCTGACACCACTGTTCGTCTATGCTATTTCGAATCATGGGCTCAGTAATTCTGTCCTGATGAGTGGCATAGCCGAAGGAGAATCGACCTTTAACACATGAATGCCCACGATTTGCCTGCCCAGCTTTGTGAGGCACCATTCGCACTACTTGATCACCTTTAACTTCTGCTTCAAAAGCACAGCCAACACCGCAGTAAGCACAAGTAGTGACTACGCTGTGCTCAGGCAATCCTTGCTTTATTATAGAATTTTCCATAAGTGTGGATGTTGGGCAAGCCTGCACACAGGCGCCACATGACACACATTCAGAATCCACAAAGGATTCATCTTGACTAGCAACAACTTTGGAATCGAAACCACGACCGTCGATAGTCAGGGCAAAAGTGCCTTGAACTTCTTCACATGCGCGCACACAGCGAGAACACACGATGCACTTGCTGGGGTCAAAAGAAAAATAGGCGTGACTACTATCAGTTTCCGCTTGCAGGTGATTAGTACCTTCAAAACCGTATCGAACTTCGCGTAAGCCCACTTCGCCAGCTACATCTTGAAGTTCGCAATCGCCATTGGCTGGACAGGTTAGACAATCGAGGGGATGGTCTGATATGTAAAGCTCCATCACATTGCGGCGAAGCGCAGCTATTGACTCCGACTGAGTTTTTACCACAAGGCCCTCTTCCACCAAAGTCGTACAGGAAGAAGGAAATCCTTTACGACCTGCAATTTCGACCAAACACAGTCGACACGAACCAAAGGCTTCCAGGGAATCCGTCGCACAGAGTTTGGGAATATTAATATCGAGATGGGCAGCCGCTCGCATGATTGAAGTACCCGTCGGAACAGTTATATTTTTGCCATCAACACGCAGACTTACTAAATTTGTTGCACTGCTAGGCTCTTTACCATTTCGTCCACTACCTCCATTAAAGTCACTCACAGCAGATGGAGTTCCGTAGTCCCTCTTCGGATCGGTTAACTGTTCTGCATTTGCATGCTTGTTTGGATCGTATACTTGCAGCATTGGTTTAGACCGAGTTAAAGCGAATCTGCTTTGACGTGAAAATCCTCTGGAAAGTGTTGAAGTGCACTACGTACCGGATAGGGCGTCAGTCCACCCATGGCACAAAGAGAACCGTCGACCATCGTAGCGCATAGATCCTGCAATAAAACGGTATTTTCCTCGACGTCGATACCTGAGCGAATTTTATCTATGACTTCCACCCCACGCACGGAACCAATCCTGCAGGGAGTGCATTTTCCACATGACTCGATACTGCAAAATTCCATGGAGAAGCGAGCCTGCTCAGACATATTGACTGAACTGTCAAAAACAACAATACCACCATGTCCTAGCATGGCATCAATTTTCATAAATTCTTCATAATCTAATGGCGTATGCCATTGATTTTCCGGTAAATAAGCACCTAACGGCCCACCCACCTGCACCGCTCTTATTGGCCCACCCGTTCGTGTGCCACCACCAAAATCATGCAACAAGGTATTCAAACTGGCGCCAAAGGCCAATTCAACTAGGCCCGCATACTTTATGTTACCGGCTAGTTGAAATGGCAGTGTTCCCCTAGATCGGCCTACCCCATATGCCTGATAGGCATCCGCTCCATTGGCCAAAATGCCAGGAACCGATGCCAATGATATTACATTATTAATTACAGTCGGCTTACCGAATAATCCCTTAATAGCTGGCAATGGCGGTTTAGGGCGTATCTCTCCTCGCTTACCTTCAAGGCTTTCCAATAGCGACGTCTCTTCACCACAAATATAAGCCCCAGCAGCAAGTCGTACTTCGAGTATAAATACTTTACCGCTGCTTAGAATATTCTCCCCGAGCACTCCAGCATCACCGGCTAGTTCGATTGCTTCATTCAATATTTTTAGCGCTAAAGGATACTCCTCTCTAAGATAGATATACCCACGTCTCGCACCCACAGCTAACCCAGCTATGATCATTCCTTCGATTAGTGAGTAAGGATCACTTTCCATCAACATGCGATCTGAAAAAGTACCGGAGTCTCCTTCGTCGGCATTACAGACAATAAATTTTTCTTCCGCTTCAGCATCGAGCACGGTCTGCCACTTTATACCAGTTGGAAAAGCCGCCCCTCCCCTTCCTCTTAACCCAGAATCAACAACAGATTTAACAATGGCAGAAGCCTGCATCTCTAATGCAACCGTCAAACCAACAAAGCCTCCGTGGGCGTTATAGTCTTCGATAGAAGTAGCTTCGATTATTCCAACTCTTGAAAAGCAAATTCGTTGCTGATTTTTCAAGTAAGATATCTCTTCGGTTAATCCCAGAAAGTGAGGAAGCTCGATGTTCAAGATTGAGTCAAACTCTGTCAGTAATTCCCAACAGTGACTTCGAAGAATTGTATCTACTGATTCTTCATCCACTGGACCAAAGGCAATTCTTCCAAGACTGGTTTCGATCTCCAACATCGGTTCCAACCAATATAGTCCTCTGGATCCATTGCGAACCAAATTTAATTCAAGTTGTTCCGAATCAATGATTTGCTTGGCCTTCTTTGCAATATCGTCAGCGCCAAGAGAACATGCGGTAGTATCGCGAGGGACAAAAACCTTAGTCGCTGAAGTGCTCATTTTACTTCAACCGCGACTGCTGAATGTTCATGCATTAGTTGGTCGAATGTATCAATATCAACATTGCCGTAAACTACATCACCTATTCTAACTGCTGGAGAACACGCGCAATTACCGAGACAATAGACTGGCAATAAGGTGAATTCTCGATCGATGCTGGTCTGATTGAAATCGATTCCCAAGGATTGTTTCGCATGAGCCTCCAAATTACGAGAACCCATTGCCTGACAGGGCTCTGCCCGGCAAATTTGGACAATATTTCTCCCTGGAGGACTGGTACGAAAATGGTGATAAAAGCTGACCACTCCATGCACTTCGGCCCGGGACAAATTTAGTTGTTTAGCAACTACTGGCAATACCTCACTAGGAATAAATGAAAGCTCATCCTGAATGCCATGCAATATGGGAAGCAAGGCGCCAGGGCGATTTTTATGTTGCTCTATTATTCTTGCCACTTGATCAACATCAAATGAAGGCTTTGTATTATTCATAAGTAATGGTTCTCTCCCAGTGTTACTAAAAAAAGTAATTAGGGTGCTTGAAATCTCACTATTTTTGTACCACCGGCAATACCACCTACCCAAATTTCGTCTTCTATCTGAACCGCAACAGTACCTAAAATTAAATGAGTATTGGATGGATATTCTACGATTCGATCTATTTTGAGATCGTCAGGGTCAACTTTAGTCACCAAAGAGCTCACTTCGCTGCAATCTCCCCCGCTCAGGCATTGAAAAATAGAATCGCTAGCAGGACCATTATGCCCTGCAGCAAAGAGGTTCCCGTCTGGGGCCCAGCGCAAATTATCGATGTGATGCCCCACCTCAACCGCTGCTTTTTGTATCGGAGTTTGTCCGCGGGAAAGTCGAATTAGGGATTTTGATCCCCAGCCGGCAATATAAAACCAACGACCATCAGCAGAAACCTCAATTCCGTTTGGACCCGCGGTTTCACTGCCTGGAACTTTGGTCCAATTACTCCCGCCCTGCCATTCCCATAACTCGCCACCAGGCAATGCGAAATTAGTCGCAGCAATCCCTCCGTCTGGAATTGCTACAACGGAGTTAAATACAATTGAGTCTGGAGCCGGCACACAACCAACCCAAGTTAGACTAGGAATAGAATTATTTGTATCAACTGTAAACACTTCAATTGCTTCGCGAGCACCATGGCGAACAACATAGAGAGTATGAATTCCCCCCTCTCCGGCTCTCAAGCTCAATCCATGAGGTCGAAAACCCTGGTCTACTACTCCAGGGCAGGCTTGATAAGGTGCCATTGCAGTAGCAGGTTCTGAAATTGCTGGGGGATAAACAGCCAAAGAGCTATGGTCATCTGTGTTTACCATGTATAGGAAACCTTCATCTTCCATACCGGACGCAATCAACCACTCGGAGTCTGGAATTATTGCCAAATCCTCCGGACTAATGGGGCCACAGACAAATTCAATGGAACCATCTGGAGCGCATTCCGCTGCTGAAATTTCAACAAACGAAAAGAACGAAAAATAACCGATAATCAATAATAGAAGTGGACGTAAAATCATGATTCTCCCCTGTTGCTGCAAAAAGAAGTGCACAGGGAGGATAAAAGCTATCGTTATTGAAGTCCATCGCCATGAGCAGGCCCGAAAAAGTTTACAGCTTGACCCTCTCATTGTAGATGGCAGAACTAAATTTATGCCGTACAAAACTTGCCTGTAGTTAGATCGCTATACTGCAAACTTAAATTTGTGACCTTATTGATTGGTTAACAGATCCTAGCAAGTGCAATTCCACCAATAATCAGGATAATCAGTCAGCAATACCTCCCAAAATAGCAGCCATGAAATTATTTAATAGCTTATTCCCTCTCTGGGCGACTCTTCTCTCTCTTATCGCATTTATCTTCAATGAGGTTTTCTCGAGCCTGGAATCTGCCATCGTACCGCTACTGGCGCTAGTGATGTTCGTCATGGGCCTAACTTTGTCGGCAGCGGAATTCCTACGGATACGCCAAGACCCCAAACCCGTGCTCGTTGGTGTACTGCTCCAGTTCTTGTTAATGCCCATGCTGGCATTAACCCTCGCTACCATGCTGCAACTTTCTAATCAGCTTACTGTGGGCATGGTGCTAGTGGGAAGCTGTGCTGGCGGTACCGCTTCCAATGTTATTTGCTATCTGGCAAAGGGAGATGTTGCCCTCTCGGTGAGTATGACTATGACTTCTACTCTTGTTGGAGTCATTGCGACTCCTTTACTTTGTTCATTTTACTTATCTGAGACTGTAGCTGTTGATGCCTGGGGACTAATTATTAGTATTTTACAGATGGTCTTCATACCAGTAATACTTGGAACAAGTGTAAATCATTTTTTCGCTCAATTAGTCGAGCCCATAGAATTTTTGTTACCAACCGTTTCTGTTGTAATTATTCTGCTAATTATTTCTATCATTGTTGCTCTCAATGCTGAACGAATGCTTGATGTTGGTCTGTTAACTCTCGTTGCAGTCGTGCTACACAATCTTGCCGGCCTGGGTGGTGGTTTCTGTGTCAGTCGTCTCTTTGGTTTTGATCTCCGACAGAGCCAAACCATCGCAATCGAAGTTGGCATGCAAAATTCTGGTCTTGGAGTCGCTCTTGCACTGCAGTTTTTCTCTCCCACAGCAGCTCTGCCAGGAGCACTCTTTAGTGTTTGGCATAATATTAGCGGATCATTGTTAGCATCGTACTGGGGTAAGAAAAGAACATCGCTTGAATATCTGCTTAAAGATGAAGCTCACTTAAAATCTGATAAGAAATAGTCTTTTATTAATAAATTTAATAATCCGGAATTTAGTCTTGCAGACATTACTTATCTACAAGTTAGCTCCGCAACAACCATTACATTGTTTGAAGCTCTATCCGGTTGCTTTGCAGATATAATTGGCCGAAAAACTGCCCTGGTACGGGTGGTATTATTCACGGGTTCGGATATCTATTGCTCAATTTTGCCGATGATCTTAGCGGTCTTATTGTATTCGAGATTACTGTCGGCATAACTATGAATTTGCTTTACAGTACTGACTTGGCATTACTCTATGACATACAGAAAGCCTTGCAAGATAACCAACAAATTGTGTACAGCTAACCGATTGCCAATTTAGAATTTCTAAAAGTTCAGATGGAGCAATAAGTGCTTTATTGGGTAGGATTCTAACCCTGTAATCATTCAATTTTATTGTCGTTGCAACATCAACAGTTGCATGAGCCTGCTTCGCCTTTGTGATCCAGCCTCTAATTCAGTCGGTTAAATCTATTGAGCAGTGAGTTGCTGCATAAGCAGGCCCTCCTTACTTTGGGGCAATCACTCATCTCTTCTACCCCATGAGTGATTGCCCTTATTTTTTAAATCTAAATTTTACCCGCTTCTTTTCTCCTCTTTTCCTCACTCCAAATTTCCTCTCTGGATTGCTGCATTCATTATTTCTCCCCAAGACCAAAAATTGCACCAAGACAGAGCATTTTTTCGCCAATTAGAGAAATTTTCCTATTACTACACCTATATTTTATTAGATACCAAATCAATCATTAAATTGTCTGTACTTCGTTGGAGCTTTAGCAAATGACATGGTAAAGTTTTGTTGTTCTTTAGTGATTGATAAACACTTCTTAATTAATTTAGAAAAGAATTTAGATAGGTCTTTCAATTACTGGTATCGAATTTATACAATCTTACTATACTGCAAAGAATACGCCTCATAATGGTGCAGGAGAAAAACAATGAAACTAATCACCGCAATTATAAAACCCTTTAAATCAGATGATATTCGCGAAGCATTATCCGACTTGGGAGTAAGCGGCATGACTCTCACTGAAGTAAAAGGATTTGGCAGACAAAAAGGACACACTGAACTCTACCGAGGAGCAGAATACGTAATAGATTTTCTTCCTAAAGTAAAACTAGAAGTAGCAGTCGAAGACAGTCTTGTAGATCAAGTAGTAGAAGCAATATGTAAAGCAGCGAACACTGGCCAAATTGGTGACGGGAAAATTTTCGTAAGCAATTTGGAACAAACCATTCGTATTAGAACCGGGGAAATCGGCAATGATGCTCTTTAGGGGGTTCTACTAATAATGTTAACTAAACTACTTAATCTCAAATCTTTAGCTACTCTTTTACTCTTAATGGTCCCCAGCGTCGCGTCAGCTCAAGACCTCAGCGGTGGCAATACTGCCTGGATTCTAACCTCGACTGCATTAGTTTTACTTATGACGCTACCTGGTTTGTCATTATTCTATGGCGGTCTAGTTAGAACCAAGAATGTTCTATTCTATATTTACGCTAGCAGGTTTATTTGTTTTTGAGCAATGTAGTAATCGAGTACACCAGCTTATTTCCTACCATATCAGTAAAATTAGTCGCTACAAGGCAAGTTGAGCGGCCATCCTTAATTACTTCTCCTTTCAGAATAAATCTCGGGCCCATTACTGGAGCGAAATAGTCGATTCTCATATTTACAGTTGATGACCATCTAAAATCTTTCTGTTCTGCATGCAAAGTTCTAGTGGTGTAGATCGCGATCATGTCCACGTAGATTCCAGTAAATCCCCCAAACAGTTGATTGCGGGGGTTTAGCAAATGGTCTGGCAGGTGCACATCTACTTCGACCAAACCCGGCTCTTCTTGCAGAATTTTCCACTTGTGAGATTCCACAAAATCCCCGGCGTTGTGACCTGGCTTTAAGAATATTGTCCTAGCTGAAGTGATGTGCTCTTGATCAGACATAGTTTCCTCTATTAATCGCTTTTGTATAGCTTTCCATTTGATGCCGATATATATGGCCCTTAAAATCAGGTGCTTTCACAGGCTTCGACTGCCAATAAGGGCGGAGAGGATGCAGCAATTAGCTATGCTGGTCAAATATTGGTCTGGTCCTTTATACTGACAAGCAGAACTCAATTAATCAGGAGCAAGTAATGCGAATTAACAACAAGATATTCTTTTCCGCATTCAAATCAATCCTCGGGCTGATCACAGCACTTCCCTTTATCTTATTTTCGATCACTGGCTTTGCTAATGGCTTCCCAACAGCCAGCCCGGAAAGCGTAGGTTTATCATCAGGGCGATTAGAGCGCCTAACTGACGCGATGCAGCGCTATATCGATAAAGACCAATTAGCGGGCACCGTATCTTTGATCGCCCGCAATGGCAAAGTGGTTCATGTCGAATCTCAGGGCTGGAAAAATAAAGAAACCGGCGAGGTCATGACCGATGACTCGATCTTTGTAATTATGTCCATGACCAAACCCATCGTCTCCGCAGCTTTGATGATGCTCTATGAAGAAGGTCATTTTCTGCTTACCGACCCGATTACCGACTGGATTCCTGAACTCGAAGGAAAAGAGGTTATTGTCAACGATGAGTATGGATCTCACCGAGTACCTGCTGAAGGCCCGATAAATATTCGCCACGTACTCTCCCACACTGCAGGTGTTGACCCTATTAGAGCGGCTCTTACGGCGGAAGAATTAGAATTGTTGCCCAGAGCTGCAACGCTAGAACAAACCCTCATACGACGTGCGCCATTACCACTCAGTTTTGAGCCAGGCAGCGATTGGCAATACGGAAGCTCAACAGACTATGTCGCATTATTAGTTGAAAGAATTTCCGGTACGTCATTGGTCGATTATCTACAGCAGAATATTTTTGACCCTCTGCAGATGGTTGATACACACTATATTGTTCCAAAAGACAAAGTCGATCGAGTGGCCGCTGTTTACAGCCCGACTGGGCCGAATCAATCTATTGATTTATTTAGAGCACCTGAGTATCAGGAAACAACTTACTTCGGCGGAGTTGCTGGCCTTTCCTCTACAGTGTCTGACTATTGGCGCTTTAGCCAAATGCTTCTAAATGGTGGCGAACTCGATGGAGTCAGATTACTAAGCCCTAAAACAATTAATCTTATGATTTCCAACCACTCCGGTGACAATGATGTATACATTCGGGGCCCTGGATACACCTTTGGGCTGGGTTTTGGCATTGTTAACGATCCTGGCACAGCAAGAGATCCTTTGACACCGGGTACATTTAGCTGGGGTGGAGCTTGGGGTACGATATTTTTTGTTGATCCCGTGGAAAACCTGATAGGTATAATGATGACGCAAATCACTTCCTACAGTCATCTAACGGTACGCCAAGATGTAGGCGTAACAGCTATGCAGTCCATTATCGATAGCTACAGTAATAAGCCTTACGCAGTGAAACCCTATCAGCGCATTGATTGACAATTAATTGTAATAGCCATAAAAAAAGGGTTTCATCTGAACCCTTTTTTTATGAGTCGGTTTTAGGTCAAGCGTTTTCATCATGTAAACAAATAATAAGCAATAACTTCTCAACTACTCATCAAGCAACTGATAAATTCTTCGAATTGCTCGAGGATCCACGCCGGCGCCACGAATCTGTGGAAAGTTATTACTGTGATTAGTCATGTCAATTTGTTCCGATGCCTGAGCGGCGTCCACGCCACGGCTGTGCATCTGACTAGTTTTGGCCCAAAGGTCACGCAAATAAGTCTGGAAATTAGCGATAGGCTCTCGTGTTCTCATTATCGGACCATGCCCTGGCAACCAAGTATCAAAGTCTAGCGTCTTTAAGCCTTCTAGAGTTTCAGGCCATTCATCAACGTGACCATCGCCCATATAGGCCAAGCCAGGCAACATCATGTCGCCAGTGAACACAATCTTCTCAGCAGGTAGGAATATCTGCACATCACCGCCCGTGTGGGCTCGACCAAAATGATGTAACTGGATTTCTCTGCTGCCATTAGCGACAACCTGAAACAAAGTCATTTTGCGGTCAAGAGTTATGTTTGGAGGAGTCGGCACCACTTCCTGGATAGCGTTCATGTAGTCTCGCTGCACTCGATGCTGTTCTTGTAGGGCAGCTTTTTGTGAAGGGTCAGTTTCAGCAGCAGCACGTTGTTCCAGATTTGCAACCATAGTTGGCACGCCATCAGAAAAACTCTTGAAGGTATTTTCCTCAAGCACGTTGCCAATATCGCCATTTAATTTAGCTCGAGTGAACTCATGTCCAATTATCTCGACACCCGGTGGAAATGACTGATTGCCATGAGCATGATCGAAATGATAGTGACTGTTCACGAGATAACGCACAGGTTTATCAGTAATCGCGGGTAAAGAATCCAAAAGAGCGCGAGAAGCTGCTGGAGTGACATGGGAATCCACCACGAGCGTGTCGAACTCTCCCACTAGAACCATGGCATTACTCATTGTATGAATTGATCCTGTACCACTAACAAACCACACACCATCTGCTACTTCTTCAAAACGATGAGAATCGGTTTCGATTATATCTTGCGCATTGCTTTCTGCTCCTACCAATGCCATTAACGCAATGAGCGGCACGAGGAAAGTGTTGGAGATTTTCTGAGTTATCATAAGGTGATTCCTATAAAAGTGGGCCAATTGACCCACTTTTTTATACAGCATTTTCACGTACTAGGTTTTTTGTCGCTTGCTCTTTGCCTTACTGTTCCTTACGTTCGTAATGACCCATTAGCATACCTGTTGCCAATATATGACCATCGATAGCAGCAAGCAGATCGTCTTTATTCAGTCCAGCCTCTAAATCTAGGTCAGCGTCAATCGCGTAAACACGGAAATGATATGCATGCAGTTGACCATTAACTGGAGGACGAGGGCCAAAGTAACCGGGCCTACTGGTGCCATTTAGGCCATTAATCATGCCATCAAGACCAGCAACTCCTGATACTTCTGCATCTGCGGGCAGACCCGCAGGTAAGCCTGGGGCACTGGCTGGAATATTGTAAGCAACCCAGTGAACGAAAGGCGTTGGCATCATTCCAAGCTCAACAACTTTAGGGTCATCGCAAATAACCGCGAGCTGAACCGTACCGGAAGGCAAATTATCCCAACTAAGATCGATGGAAGTATTATCGCCATAAGCTGAATATGCTTCTGGCACCATGCCGTGATGATCGAAAACATTACTAGTTACGGTAATGGTTTCCGGCGCATCAGCAGCTAATATTTGAAAAGACATCAGCATTGAAAGCAGCGCCACTAGGCCACTGATAGTTATAGTTAATTTTTTCATAGTTTCACTCCTGGGTTTAACATATTGAATCGATTATTCGAATGATTAAATTCTGCGGTTTCGGTTTATCTAAATTATTAAGCTGCGAAATCACTATCAGTTACTTATTAACAAACAGTTCCACTTCTTCTGCTTTTGCTCTTAATAGATATTTTTGCACTTTGCCAGTGGAAGTCTTATCAATTGGGCCAAATACTACCTTCTTTGGTATCTTGAATCCCGCTAATTCTTCTCGACAATAGGCGATCAGTTCCTGCTTACTCATTTCCTGACCAGATTTTAGACAGACAAAGGCGCAGGGTACTTCGCCCCATTTCTCATCAGTGCTAGCCACAACGGCAGCTTCCAATATTTTAGGATGCTTAAACAATACTGACTCTACCTCCAGCGAAGAGATATTTTCACCGCCGGAGATAATAATATCCTTGGAACGATCTTTAATCTGAGTATAACCATCTTCATGCCAGACTGCTAAATCACCAGTATGAAACCACCCTCCCGCAAATGAAGCTTCAGTGGTTTTAGGGTTCTTTAGATATCCTTTCATCACCAGATTTCCACGCATGAAAATCTCGCCCATGGTCTTGCCGTCACGGGGTACAGGCTCTAAAGTTTCGGGATCCGCTACCATTAGCTCATCCTGCAATGGCGCTCGTACACCTTGCCGAGCTAGCAATTCTGCTCGATCATCTATGCTTATGTCCGCCCACTCTTCCTGTGGTGCGCACACCACGCAGGGTCCATATGTTTCTGTAAGCCCATAGACATGAGTCACGCTAAATCCCAAATTTTCCATTCCGGCAATAACTGCTGCCGGCGGTGCCGCGCCTGCAGTCATAGCTGATATTTTATGGTCGATTCCCTGCTTCAATTCGTCTGCAGCATTGATCAGTGTATTTAACACTACTGGCGCGCCACAAAAATGTGAAACTTTATGCTTTTTAATGGCTTCGAAAATAACGCTGTCTCGAACATGTCTTAAACAAACGCTGGTTCCAGTTACAGTAGCCAGGCTCCAAGGCCAACACCAACCGTTGCAATGAAACATCGGCAAAGTCCAAAGATAAATTGGATGAGAAACCATGTCCCAACACAGGACATTTGAAACTGCATTTAAATAGGCACCTCGATGATGAAATACAACACCCTTTGGGTCGCCAGTAGTACCTGACGTGTAATTTAGTGATATAGCCTGCCACTCATCTGCGATTTGAAAACAGGAATAGTCATCATCACCATTGGCGAGCACTTGTTCGTAGTTTTGTTCTCCAAGCAATTCACCTTCTTGGTAATAGGGATCATCTATGTCGATAACCATGGGCTTATTTACAACTAATTCAAGCGCTGCTTTTATGGTGCTGCTGTACTCTCTGTCAGTGAAGAGCACTTTCGTTTCCGCATGATCGAGAATGAATGCGATGGCTTTTGCATCGAGGCGAACATTTAGTGCATTCAACACTGCACCGATCATCGGCACACCAAAATGCGCCTCGAATGTTTCAGGAGTATTAGCTCCCATAAAAGAAACAGTATCCCCTACTCCAATACCCATTTTTTGTAATGATGATGCTAGTAAGCAACAACGCTTATAAGTTTCACCCCAGGTGTATTTTGTATCTTCATGAATAATCGACAGGCGATCAGGGTAAACCCGGGCCGCCCTCTCTAAAAAACTTAGCGGAGTGAGTGGAGCAAAATTTGCTGCATTCATATCCAGAGATTGTTCGTAAATATTTTGCGTATTCATTATCGATCTTGGTCCCGTTACTAGAATGCTTTTTTAATATTATTTGTCGGCTAGCTCCAAACTAATTTTCAGCTCATTGAAAGCTCAAATGAAATCCATGTCACCTGCGGTCAACCACCATTGGCCGTAAAGAAGCTGTGAAGTAGGTCCTGGGTTCCAAGTATTACAGGGTATCTCAATACCCAACTCATTCACAATCGCGCCCGGTAGCTGAATTTGCCCTTGCCAAGCTTTAGTAATCCAAATTTTCAGTTTCCGCTCTTCTGTTGAGTTTATAAGCCACTGATTTATTGCAGTTATATTCATTTTTAATGCATTCATCGGACAGATAATATCCATCAACAATTTTTCCTCGCCGTGATTTTTTAGCACTGCGATGGCCGTTGATTCATTCTTGTTACCTATAAGTAGGCATTCGTATTGAGCTGATTTCGCGAATGGATGGTCGAAATAGCGGTACTTCAGATAATTGGTATCTCTTAGCCCGATGATGCTGTTACTAAACCCTTCCAGCATTGACTCCCAGAGTTGAGCGATTCGATGCTTGTGTTCAGCATTTGTTATATCAAGAGGAACAATTTCATAGTCCTGAATTGTTGAAGAAGCCCTTTCTGAACACGTATTCAGCTGTTCTCCTGTCGCCGCAGATTCATAAACAAGTTCGATAAAATCATCTGTTTTTTCATAAAGACCAAGTCGGATCGCGATGTTCATTGCTTTTTGATTAGGAAACCCAAAGCCTAGCAAATGATTAACTGTATTGCCGATTTCTCTTTCCAGAAAAGTAGCGGCGGTTTTAAAGAATAAACTACTTTTTCCATATTGCGTGCGTATCCCTGGCGACACCATGACATCACAAGGTTGGATCGCCCTAGACTCTTTGCCAAAATAGCTTATTTTTCTTGGAGCCCCTCCATAGTGTGCAAGTATCTCTCCACCTGCCTGTAACCGCACCACTACGCACTTGCCATCACCGAGCGCATATTTCCAATGCCAGAGCTCCGGGTCAAAATCCATATCAAAACTTTTTTCGAATAAATGAGCAATTTCTTCAGGGTTAAAAGACTTAATGTCTCCATACTCGACCGATATATGCTCTTTTAGCTGAGAGGTAGACTTAATCAACTCGAATACAGAGAAACATCGCCGACGCGCGCTAATCTCAGCAATAGCATTGCTAAGCATAGCTTTGACTGTATCTATCAGAGCTGCGCGATTCGGATTGGAGTCAACTAACTTGCTGTGATGTTTTTCAAGCAGTGGCAGAAATAATTCCATTGACAAGATTGCACTCTGATTGAGACTCGATTCCGAACCGGAAAGAAACCCCAATCTTTTGCTTAATTGCACAAAAGAACTTTTGTTGGGTATAGCCGAGTACTCGATCAGAGAATCATCATCTAAGAACTCACCAAAGATCAGCAAGGTTCCAGATTCTTTCAGCAAGGAGCGACAGGCGGTTAACAAACTTAATTGATCAAGATATTCGAATGTTCCAGCAAAAACCACGCAATCGAACAATTCAGTATCGGAATTTGCCAAGGCTAAATCAATAATACTGCCACTTGTAAACTCACAGATTAGCTGCGGAAAGGAAATAGAACTGCCCTCTTCAATTAACCAGTGAATTAAATATTTTTGTGCTCGTAGCTTTTCAGGCAAGCCTTTTAGTGAAGCTCCAACTACTAATATTCGAGAGCCTTGATTCGCCGCCTGATTGATTTTCTGACAAAGGTATTGAGAGAAATTTTCCTGTAACCGAGGGAGCTCAGAATTGCAATTAGCCGCTAAACCCTTAGCACCGCTCAATGCTGAATCGCTTTCTTCCGGCAACAGACCGATATGCAAATACTGTTGCTCTTCAAATTCGAGCAGAAGCGTATCCGCTATTAATTGATTAGACTCAGGTTGGGACAGTGAATTCATTTTATTCTTCAATTTGGGCGGAGCAATATAACCCGGCACCATAGCTTTGCATAGACTTTGCATAAGCCAAGGTTCAGGGATTGCTTTCCCGACAAGCACTTTCAGGTAGAATACATTAATGACCCTACCCAACATAATTGCAACACTGCTGAAGTCGCTGGCACTCGACATAGGGGGCGAGAGTAATTCGCCCCGTCAGGGGTTACAGAGACTGCTTTTGCTAAGGACATTCGTCACCGGAGCTGGCGTCATTGGATTGCTAATCTTTCTGTCTTTCCGGGAATTAAACATTCCCATCAGATTCATTATCTATCTCGTTTTGGTTATTTTTACGTCTATTTTTGCAGGCTACTGGCGCCTTAAAGCTTCTAGATTGGTGAGCTATGGTGAGCTTTTCTCCCATATTCTTCTCGATGTAGCCTTCCTTATTATATTGTTATTGAATACCGGCGGTATTGGTAATCCTCTAATATCTTATCTACTCGTCCTCCTCGCAGTAAGCGCCACTCTGCTACCCCGGGCATTCGTCAGTACTTTCGCCGTTGGCAGTATTCTTTTGTACACATTTTTTTTGTTCCTTGAGCTCACTGCTAATGCAGAGATGGGCAATGGCGCAAACAATGGAGAAACAACTTTCCAACTCCACTTAGTGGGCATGTGGGTTATCTTTCTAGTTAGTGCCATATTAATTTCAGTTTTTATCACTCGCATGGCATCGGCTATTCAAGTTCGAGAGCTTAATTTAGCAGAAGCCAGAGAAACCGAGATGCGCAACGAACAATTAGTGGCAATAGGCACTTTGGCAGCAGGCACAGCGCATGCCCTAGGCACACCGCTATCAACTATGGCTGTCTTGCTTACTGAGCTCGACAAACTGAGCCCGGAAGAGCTAAAAGACAACGATATAAAAGATGATATATCAATACTTAAGCAACAAGTTACCCGCTGCAAGCATTCTTTGACGCAACTTACACGCTACTACAACAAAGACAGCGAAGAAAAAGAAGAAACCCAACTCCTTCCCAAGTTTGTGAACGATATTCAAGATTACATCATCAATATTCATCCAACAGCTTCAGTTAGGTTTTTGATCGAGAACGCTAAGGATCTAAAAGTTGCTTCTAGCCTTAGTATTCGACACGCGCTAATAAATATTATCGAAAACGGAATTAAAGCATCAAAGACTCATGTGGAAGTAAAATTCAAAATTACTCAAGCTGCCACGACTTACTTTGAAATTGCAGTGAAAGATGACGGTCCGGGTATACCAACCAAAATAATGGAGAATATGGGCGAGCCATTCATTTCGATTCGTAAAGAAAGCATGGGGCTTGGAATTTTTCTTGCTAATGCTGCAGTACAGAGACTAGATGGCAGCATCGAAATGTTTAATTTGAAATCTGGTGGAGCGCTGACACTAATAAAATTGCCCATGCCCGATAGTAGGTCTCTTTAAATGGCTTTAACCCATGGAGACTAATCACATATTACTAGTGGAAGATGACGAGGTTTTTGCGAGAGTCGTCAGTCGTGCTCTGCGCAACAGAAATTATATTGTATCGCACACGACGAACAGCGAAGACGCAGAGATTTTGATTAAACAAATTGATTTTAGTCACGCAATACTCGATTTAAATTTAGGTGGGCAAACTTCTTTAGATTTGGTTCCTATGATTAAACAAGATCAGCCAACTATGCGAATTCTTATTCTCACAGGCTATGCCAGCATCGCTACTGCTGTGGAAGCGATAAAGCTAGGTGCAGACAACTATTTAGCAAAACCTGCCGATATCGATGAAATATTGGCCGCACTGCTAAGCCACGAAGACCATGATGTTGCTCTTGGACCAAAGCAGGCATCTCTCGAACCGATGTCAGTCCGTAGGTTGGAGTGGGAGCACATCCAAAAAGTGCTGGGCGACAATCAAGGCAATATTTCAGCCACCGCTAGGCAGCTAAAAATGCATCGCCGCACCTTGCAGCGTAAATTACAGAAACGGCCGGTGGCGAAATAGGCTGCAACGATTAATTTTCCGGCTCGGCTTATTTGACTACGCCCAATATCTCTTTAACGATGGGAAAGTGGCGCCATACTCAAGTGGCGACCGCCATCCACGATCAACGTCTCACCAGTGATAACCTGAGGTCCACTAATAAAATGAAGAATTGCATCAGCCACGGTTTCTGGTGTTGCCACTACACCGAGAGGAGCAGCATTGCGGTTATTTTCCATAAGTAATTCGTATTTCTCATCACCAAAGCCTTCCCGCAACCATTCACCAGCGATAAAGCCTGGGCATACTGCATTAATGCGCAATTTAGGGCCCAATGCACGAGCCAAAGAAAGAGTCATAGTGACCATTGCGCCTTTTGAAGCGGCATAGGCAACGCAAGAACCATAGCCCGTAACACCCGCTATAGAAGCAACATTGACTACAGCGCCACCATCTTCTTGAGTCTTCATTTGTTCGTTGACTGCCCGAATCATTTGATAGGCGCCAATCACATTTACGGCGTAAATGTGATTGAAGTCCTTGGCACTTAATCCATCCAAATCACTATGATCAACGAATTTGGTCGTGCCAGCGTTATTGACCAGAATATCAACTCGACCCCATCTCTCGACTGCGCCAGCCACCATGGACTTGCAGTCTGCATCGTCGGCAACATTACCGCCGAATACTATGGTTTCGACACCAAGTTTTTCACATTCAGCAGCCACCTGGTTTCCGCCAGCGGCATTGGAGTTGTAGTTAATAACTACATTGCAACCCAGTGATGCCAATAATCTCGCTGTAGATGCTCCAACACCACTGCTGGAACCGGTAATTATAGCTACCCTATTTTTTAAATCTTTCACGCTAGCAACTTCCTTAGGACATAATGTTTAACAGGAATAGAAATTAGCATAAATTGGCCCAGATTCCCGCTAAATCCATCTTCCAGCACTCATGGTCCAGAATTTAAAATAAACCGCTAAAGGGCCAATCTCATATTGCATTTGAAGCGACACAGGTTACAATACGTAACACTTTTGGTTAGGGCTCGGTGCTATAAAGAATCTAGTATTAAATTGTACTGAGAGAATCAACCAAAACCCTCAAAATCTTGGGTTTTTCTAACAACAGGGACGATCAATCCGCTTGAATGATATTTCCAAACTATCTGGTTGGTGCAAAGTTGCACCTTCAGATATGCGGGATTGTTGCGGATTAAGGAATTGATGGCCTTATTCAACAGGTCTTAAGCGGAGACAGCGGTGAAAAACCAATACGTAGTGTCAGTAATCATAATTCTTTTGGTGGGGGTATGGATGCTCATGCCTCGCAGTGCCGAGAGTACCAATGAACGACTCACTGATACACCCAGAGTTGTTGTAGCCATACCCGAAGGACAAACTTCATCAGAAAGCCTAGAAATTCTAACTGTTAGAGCTGCACGCATAGGACCACAAAGCTATGTAGAGCAAGTCAGAGTGCGAGGTCGAACTCAGGCATCTCGCCATGTTCAGGTTCGTGCTGAAGAACCTGGCCGAATTGTTTCCGAGCCCATTCCTCGTGGTTCCCGAGTTAGCCAAGGAGACATACTTTGCGAAATCGCTGTCGATAATCGTCAATCTAATTTGCTAGAAGCTCTCAGCCGACGGGAACAGGCTGAGTTCGAATACGAGGCGTCCTTGGATCTCCAAGAACGTGGTCTGCAGTCAGACGTGGTAGTTGCCCAACTTAAAACCGCACTGGAATCCTCAAAGGCCGCAATTAGCCGCGCAGAGCTCGCTCTGGAGAAGACCAAAATTTTAGCACCATTCAATGGGATCGTGGAAACGCGAACAGTTGAAATTGGTGATCTACTAAATGCTGGCACTATCTGCGCATCAGTTCTGGATGACACGCCGATGTTATTGGTTGGCCTAGTACCGGAGCAGGATGTAAGTGGTATTCAAGTTGGCGCCAGGGTTACGGGTAAATTACTCAGCGGTGAATATGTTGAAGGGACGGTGAATTATCTTGCCCGCGCAGCAGATGCTATCTCCCGAAGCTATCGCGTCGAAATCGAAGTAGATCCCATATACGAGAATCTACGTGAAGGTATAACAGTGGAACTAATGGTGGCTACAAGGGATATCCAAGCCCATCTCATTCCTTCTTCTGCACTAACACTTAACGACAGTGGAGCAATAGCGGTTAAAACGATCGATCAAAATAATCTAGTCAGCTCCCACATTATTGAGATCATCGGAGACAACACCAGCCAACTCAATCCTGGTATCTGGGTTACTGGACTGAATGGTTCTGTAAATCTGATTACTCTGGGTCAGGAAATCGTATTTCCTGGTCAAACTGTCGAAAGTAATTTTGATTGGGATAACTAAGTAATACTCTGAGTTTCAAAGCTATGCGAAATTATATTGATGCTGCAATATCAAGATCCCGAACAACGATAAGTATTTTCGTGGTTACTATGCTGGCGGGTTGGGTTTCATTTCTATCTATCCCGGTGGAAATGTATCCAGATATTCAAGTACCCCTAGTTATCACGACTATAATTCATGAAGGTATCTCTCCAGAAGATGCGGAGCGTTTGTTGTCCAAGCCGGCGGAACTCGAACTTAAAACTATCGATGGTATTACTGAGATTACTTCTTTCTCGAGTGAAAACGCTGCAACTATCTTGACCGAATTTGATATTAGCTTCAATTCGCAAAATGCCTTGGCCGAAGTGCGGGAAGCCATCAACAGGGCTAAAGCTCGCTTCCCTCAGTCCACCGAAGAACCCATTATTCAGGAAGCCTCAGCAGTTGAGTTACCGATAGTCCAAATTGCTATAGGTGGCGAAAATGTCCCCGAACGTGTCTTGTTGCGCATCGCGGAAGATTTACAGAGAGAAATAGAAATACTGCCTCAGATTCTCGAAGCGCCGATGGTTGGTAATCGTGAAGAACTGTTGGAAGCTGTAATCGACCCTTCTAAATTGGAAACCTACGGCATACCAAATAGCTCTATTATCCAGACCGTCACCAACAACAACCGCCTAATCCCTGCAGGGCAGGTAGATACCGGCAAAGGTAGCTTCTCAGTAAAGGTTCCAGGCCTAATTGAAACCGCCACTGATTTATTCGACCTGCCTCTCGCATCCACTGACGGCAGTGTAATAACTGTATCGGACATCGCCAATGTACGCAGAACCTTCAAAGATGCTACACGCTTTTCCTATGCCAACGGTTCGCAAGCAATTTCTCTAAACGTGATGAAGCGTAAGGGAGCAAACTTAGTTGAGGCCATGGAAGAGATCGATGCATTGGTTGAAGAGATGCGCCCCAGTTTGCCTCCTTCAGTTACACTCGCCTACATTAACAATAGCGTGCCAGTTGTGCTCGAACAGAATTTGGGCCTACAAGGCAACATGGCAACTGCGATGGTTCTGGTATTAATAGTTGTTATTGCCTCCATCGGCGTGCGTTCCGGTCTGTTAGTTACACTAGCAGTGCCCTTCTCATTTTTCTTTGCATTCATCGTGATTAGTATGCTCGATTTCACTTATAACTTTATGGTGATTTTTGGCTTGTTATTGGGTCTTGGTATGTTGATTGATGGGGCCATCGTAATGGTGGAATATGCCGATCGGAAAATGGCCGAAGGTCTTGATAGCCGAGAAGCTTATAAGGAAGCCGTACGGCGAATGTTTTGGCCAATTCTTGCCTCAACTGCCACCACCTTGGCGGCCTTCTTACCGATAATGTTTTGGCCGGGAGTTTCCGGACAATTTATGAGCTATCTGCCAATTACGGTATTCGCAGTATTAATCGGGTCGTTATTTTATGCACTGTTATTCGCACCCACGATTGGTGCCTTGATTGGAAAATCTAGTGATGCTGATAAAGCCTATCTACGCAGCTTGGAAGAAGGCGACCCACGTAACACTTCTGGTGTTACCGGCGCATATGCCAAGGTGCTAGAGACTGCTATAAAGATTCCAATTACAGTACTCCTGCTAAGTATAACTACAATGGCAACCATCGTTTATTCTTACGATCGATGGGGATCTGGAATCGAGTTCTTTGTAGAGACCGAACCAATGCAGACCCAGGTACAGATTTTTGCCAGAGGGAATTTTTCCCCAGCAGAATTACTTGATGTAATGTTGGACGCTGAAGAACGAATTAGAGAGGTTGGGTTTATCGATGGCATCGTCACTCAATCAGGTGCTGGCCAGCAAATGGGCGGTGCCGGCCAATCAGCTCCGGACCTGATTGGCTCCATTTTCATCGAGATGACTGATCGACGAGAGAGAGAATTAAATGGCTTTGAGGTCGAAGATCTCTATCGTGCTGCAATTTCCAATATACCGGGCGTACGAGCAGAGATTGTTTCAGTTGAACAGGGCCCGCCCGTCGGCAAAGAAATACAAATTGAGCTTTCCGGTGATAACCTCGATCTGCTATTCGCTGAGGCCAATCGTATTCGCGGCTTCATGGAAACAGAAATGACAGGTCTCATCGATATCGACGACACCGCTCCAATACCAGCCATCGAATGGGAAATCAAAGTGGACCGAGCCCAAGCGGCAATGCTTGGCGCTAGTATGACTGAAATAGGCACGGCTATTCAGCTAATGACCAATGGCGTTTTCATGGGTGACTACCGCCCTGACGATAGTGAGAAAGAAGTTGATATTAGAGTTCGGTATCCAGCTGAATACCGAGGCCTAGATCAAATTGATTCAATTCGTATTAGCACTCTTAATGGACCAGTACCCATAAGTAGTTTTATAACGCGGAAAGCTAAACCAAAAGTAAGCTCAATCCAGAGGGTTGATGGTAATCGTGTCGTTCTGATACGCGCAAATCCAGCCCCTGGAATTTTTGCAGATAGCAAATTAAATGAAATAGAGGCTTATCTAAATGAAAACCCAACGGTAAATGGAGTCTACTTTCAATTTAGAGGCGCAAACGAAGAACAGGAACAGTCGGCAGCCTTTTTGATGCAAGCGTTTGCATTATCAATGTCTTTAATGGCTATACTGCTGGTAACTCAGTTCAATAGCTACTATCAAGCCTTGCTGATTCTTTCATCGGTGTTGTTATCCACCTCAGGTGTATTGCTTGGATTACTCGCCACTGGCCAACCTTTCAGCGTGATGCTCACAGGAATCGGCATTGTCGCCTTGGCGGGTATTATCGTGAACAATAATATTGTGTTAATCGACACCTTCAATCATTTAAAGAAAAAGCACCCAGCCTGGACCCTTTCTGATGTTATTGTTCATACAGGTGTGCAAAGACTCCGGCCAGTATTCTTGACGACATTTACCACAGGATTTGGTTTACTACCTTTGGCAATGAACACTTCGGTGGATCTTTTCGGAGCTGAAATTGAAGTTGGCGGCCCTATTGCGTCGCAGTGGGCAGGACTCGCTTCAACTATCGTTTGGGGATTGTCTTTTGCCACAATATTAACATTGATAGTTACACCGTCGATGTTAGCACTTCCAGCACGACTAAGATCAATGATCAGCCGAGCGCCGACACTATCTCAACAGATCGAACCAGAATTAAGTCTCTAAGATATTTTCTGTATAGTTCTAAGGAGCCGGAGCAAATTGCTGCGGCTCCTTAAATGGATATATGGTGTGAATATTTTTAAGGCCAGTCTTATCCAAATTTCTTACCAATCAAAAAAGCATAATTCCAAAGTATATTTCGATTTACTATAAGTATATAACCCATCGCAAAATTATACTTTTACGCAGAAATTATGTTAAATATATTTACAATATAAAACTATGCTTCGCATTATTCGCTACTGAATAATTTCAAAAATAAATTAAACTCCCTTACAGACCATATAAGAAGGGTTTGTGACAAATTGTGAGCCCATGAAATTTCCGTAAATCGCTGTGATAGTATCTTCCAACTTATTGGTCAGGCAATATCAAGGAAACGATGTGCGGATCATTAATAGCTAAAGCTAGGAACATAGAAGTTTTTCTTTGTTCCCCCCTTTTCTAAAGCACTGAGTGATTTTTATGCTCCTGTTTTAGCGCCTCTTACACCTGCCCCTCAATTAATTGTTATATTTCTGAAAACTCAAACCTGCGAGAATTTTTTAGCCCGGTCCGTTGTTGAATTAACTAATCTAAAAAATAACGAACAAGCGCTCGATAGTTTTAACAAATTCTGAAACCTTTGACACAACCCACAGTAGGCTCTAAAAATACTTAGCAATCTGCATTTAGGCGCATTGGATTGGGCTAGAGAGAGTTTGGGGCTGGATCAGCCAAGAGATAGCAGAAATTTAAAACAAGTAACTAAATCTATTTGCGTCTTTTAACGATAGGTACGATTAGCTACCACAGCTTCGGCGAGTATAAGCAACATCACCGACACCAGAATCCACCACCACATTCGCTGCGGTCGTTCGAGTTCTTCGATTAGTTGGGCAGTTCTTACTTCGCGAGACTGTGTAATATCTGTATCTGGATTAATGATCGAGTCATACAGCGTCGCAACAGCAGCGCGAGTAAAGTCAGATTCCTCAGGCAAAATATTTACCGCGTACCGATAGTCAACTTGATCAACATTCACAGAGATTAAACCAGGCTCTGTTGCGGTCACAACAAAATCATCATTGGCAAAAACAATATCGTCACCTGAAGGAGTCACTGCTTGGACGGATTGACCTTCACCTGTAGGGTCGAGGCTGAAACTGTCGCCTATGTCGTAGGAACCCTGTTTTGTCTCAGATTGCACAAGATGACGTAGAGTCTCGTGAACGAATGGTAAGAACAAACCTTGTAGTGCTAGATTGTTCCACTCTAGATCCAGACTAGAGGCGAATAAAATCACTTTACCATTACCAACCTCCCGTTCTAATAAGGCTGGTTCCGTATTATCAAACTGCATAAGAACATCTGACTCAGCATGAGCAGATAAAGACCAGTGCCCTTGAAAACGAGCTAACCAATCGCTATCTAAGGGGCGCAATATGGGATGTCGACGATCGAAGTCCGCAATAACTAGATAATCATCAATGCCTAGCTGTCCTTGAGAACCTAAGGTCGCAGGAGCTATTTCTGCAAATTGGCGATTAAATATATTTGGATTAACTCTATCCCCTGGAGCCAACAACAAGCTACCGCCATTATTCACATATTCCTCTACTGCTTCTGCTTGGGCTGTACTCAAGTCACCAACATTCAGCAAAACAGCAACATCATTCCGGCGCAAAACTGCTGCACTTAATTCAGCCGGCTCAATAGATGATAATTCAAACGGGGATTGCGCCGCACTACTTACGGCCAGTCCAAACCAATGACCTTCGTCATCAAACCAGTTTTCTGAAGCCTCTCCATTTACCAGCAACACTCGAATTTTGGGTAACACATCTACCGTAAAAAAGAAGGAGTTGTCGTCATCGAAGTTATCGCCATTAACTCGGACTTCACCGACGTGAGTCCCTTGAGTATCAAAATTTGCGCTAAAGCTAATTACTTCCTCAGAACGGTCGGCCAAATTTACTGGCGCCTGATCAACCATGACACCATCGATGCTTAAAGTGACCTCGCCTTGATTCAAATAAAGTGTGCCTGTGGAGCGCACTCTGGCGAGTATCAGTTGTTCTGCTGCATCTTCCAGCAGCTGTTCAGGGGACCTAACATCAGTGAGGACAAGATTTGAGCTTTCTTCAGTTGCTACATCAATTCCACTAAACGCAACTCCTGGCGCTAACTTCCAACCTTCATCTAGATCTTGTAAGCCAGAATCTTGAAAGTCGGAAATCAAATACACAGCACGGTTGTCATAACGCGATTCTTCCAGCAATTGATCCGCCAAGCGAAGGTTGGGCATATAGCGGGTAGCACCATACCCTGCCTCCTCCAAGTCTGCTATAACACTGCGGACACTATCGATATCAGTATTAAGCTCACGAACAAGCTCCGCTGAGTCAGAGAAGCCGATTAATGCTACTTCATCACCTGAAGTCATGTTGCTTAGAATATCGAGAGCTTCCTGCTTAGCCCGGTCGAAGGTATCGCCGTAACGCATGCTCATGGAAACATCGAGAAGAATAACCGCAGACTGCGGATCAGCATCAAGCAATCGTGCCATCGTTTGATCAATAAGTGGTCGGGCAAAGGCCATTACTAATAAGGCAATTACCACCGAGCGAAGGAGCAGTAGCAGCCATTGTTGAATATGTTGAAACAAAATTAGTTTCTTGGATGTTTTCTTCAAGAAACGAATGGTACTGAACATCAACTTAGGCGGTTTTTCTTTTCGAATAAGGTGAATCGCAATGGGCAGCAAGGCAGCCATTAGTCCGAGAAGAAAAAGTGGAGATATGAATACCATTTAAAAACTCTTAGCCCGTTTTGACATATAAGAAGAAAGTGCCTCATCTAAAGGATTGGCTGTATTTAGCAAACAATAGTCCACGCCACTAGTCTGACACTGCTTCTTACAAAAAGAGAGAAATTCATTCAAATTATCTAGATAAGACTTACGAATCGTCTCTGGCGTAGTGATAAACGATTCATTGTTTTCCATATCAATAAATTCAGATGCTTCATTAAAAGGAAAATTGAGCTCGGCATCATCCATAACCTGAAAAGTAATGACATCATTACCCATCGCTCTCAAATGTTGCAGTGTGCGAATTATTCGTTCTTCATCATCAAGCATGTCTGTAATCAATACTACAATACTTTTTTTAGTCAAAGTTGCAGCAAGGTTTGTAAGCGGTTTAACTACATCAGTCTTCGTTCCTGGTTTGACTTGGGAAAGTGCTCGCAGAATTCGCATCAAATGTGGTTGTCGACATTTGGGAGGCAAGAATTCTTTAATCTCATCATCAAAGGTAATCAGTCCCACGGCATCCCGTTGACGCATGATGAAATAAGCCAGGGCTGAAGCAAGTGTTACCCCGTAATTTAATTTGCTAATACCCCCGGAACTGTAAGCCATCGATGCACTGGTATCTAAAACAATAACGCAACGAACATTCGTCTCATCTTCATACTGCTTGATATAAAATTTATCAGTGCGCGCATAAAGTTTCCAATCGACATGGCGCATATCATCACCACGGTTGTAGTTGCGATAATCATTAAACTCCACACTAAAACCACGATGTGGACTTTTATGCATCCCAGAAAGAAAACCTTCTACCACTACGCGTGCTCGCAACTCTAAGTTATCGAGCCCAGCTAGTATGCTTGGGTCGAGAAAATTAATCGAATCTGACATCTAAGCCCTTTCTATTGTTCTAGCTATAATCCTGGCTATACCGTTTGTAATGCTGTTAGTGATACAACTATCCGCAAAGTTAGTGCGCAACTAAATCTTCAATTAGAGCTCAGATGTAGGCTCAGGAACTGCGTTTAATAGTTTTTGTATTACATCGTCTGTGGTAATTCTTTCCGCCTCAGCATGGAAATTAAGAATAAGCCTGTGCCGCAATATAGATGGTGCTAAGGCTCGAACATCACCGTAGGAAACATTAAAACGACCCAAAAGCAGCGCTCTAACCTTACCGGCAAGAATTAGGTTTTGTGAGGCTCGAATACCCGCTCCCCAACTTACCCAATCCTTAATGAAATCAGGGGAAGTGTCTGATTGAGGCCTGGAAGCATGAACCAATCTAACGGCATACTGAATTACTGCTTCTGCTGCAGGAACCTGCCGTGCTATGCGTTGAAAATCCAAAATATCATCGCCATTCAGCGGATGTGATAAGACAGCATCATTAGTTTGAGTAGTATTTCCCACCACCGTAACTTCATCGGCTTCAGACAAATAGCCTAATTCTATTTTGAACATAAATCTGTCTAATTGTGCTTCTGGTAAAGGATAGGTTCCCTCCAGTTCGATAGGATTCTGGGTTGCTAGTACAAAGAACGGCTTACCCATCGGATGGGTAACACCTGCGGCAGTTACTTGCTTTTCTTCCATAGCTTCCAACAAAGATGACTGAGTTTTAGGTGGAGTTCTATTAATTTCATCGGCTAATAAAATGCAGGTAAAAATTGGCCCCTTCACAAATTTGAGAGTACGCTTCCCATCGATCTCTTCAACAACTTCGGAGCCTACTACGTCTCCTGGCATTAGATCGGGTGTAAATTGAATACGACTGAAATCAACCTGAAGAATATCAGCCACTGTCTTAATCAGAAGAGTCTTGGCCAAACCTGGAACCCCAGTTACCAGGCAATGTCCGCCGGCAAACAAGGCTATGAGCAATTCATCTATAATTTCTTCCTGACCAATAATAATTTTTTTAATTTCGGCAACAATTTGATCTCGACCCTCTTGCATGCGGGTGACCAGAGCCAAATCATCCTGATCCTCAATTGCTACTACTTCTTCTATTTCTGCCATTTGTTATTCCCGTCTTCAGTGACTAAATGCATAAATTAAAAAGTTAATGCCTATCTTATAAGCTTCGTTGGTATATTTTGTAGGGTAGGCTTCATAGAAAGTATGCTCCCAGCCATCACCTAAATCTGTATTGTAATTCGCAACCATCATCACCCTGCCATCATCATCCAGAACTGCGTATACCTCAGGAGGATAGCTAGGATCGTCAATTTTCATGAATCCACCGTAATCCCAAGTCACCATTCGCCCTGGCACCTGAGCTATCTCATCAATATCGAAAAAGATATGGAAAATCTCATGATTTGTGTCCAATTTTACAATTTCCCGGTCGGGGAAAATTTTGCCTATCTCCATGAACATGTCATCAAGGTGGGGTTGTCCCCAAAAATCATCAACCATAATAAAGCCACCGCGGAACATAAATTCGCGCATAATTTCAATTTCTTCCGGAGTAAAATTCGGGCCGCTATAAGAAGAGCCAATGGGAACTCGTTTCCAGTTCATATATAGAAATATATGTTCGTAGAGTACAGGGTCCGTTAACTGAATATATTGATAGTTGCGCGGATTAGTATCGACGTTTGTGTAGCGCTGGACCCCTCGTAGAAAATTTTCGTCAGAGTCTGGATAGTCCGTATCCCACCAACCGCCTCGGCGACCAAAGCCACGCTGACCCCCGCGGTGATTGGTGTACTGCCCTCGAACCCAAGTAAATTCCGTAACATCGGTACCGTAAATCGAAATGTTTTCATTATCTTTAAATTGCAACACTTGAGCTGATGAACTGATACTAAAAAGTAACAGCCAGGCGCCTAACAATGTGGGTAAAACTTTCCCCACTAATCCGTTCCCCCATCAAGTGACTGCAATAGAACTTCCTGTGCGCGACGATAGCTGGGTGCTATTTCCAGGGCAGAGAGCACATTCTGGCGAGCTTCATCGAGTTGACCATTGCGCAAATAAGCCTCTGCTAAGTCAGTCTTAGACTCTACCGGATCATTAAAGTCCAATTTCGCTAGCACCTCATACTCGGTTACCGCCAAAGCACTGTCTTCGATACTTTCTGCATAGCGTGCCTTCAGCTGGTGAACATCAATGCGATATGGATCAACCTGAATAGCCCGGTCGATGTAGTATTCAGCCTCCTGGTAATCTTCTTGTTCCAATGCAGCTGCAGCGAGGATTATAGCGGAATCATAATCATGCTGAAGATTCTCTAACAGAATAGCAAGCCACTCTAATTGGGCCTCTTGGTTATCTTCTGCTTCATATATTTGTGACATTACCAAAGCTGGGCTTGGGTAACCGGTATAGCTTGGTAACAAGTTATGTGCTTCCTCTAATGAAAGCTTGGCTTCGCCGAAGGCTTCTTCTTTAAAAAGCACAATACCCAATTGTAAGTGGGCTTGAAAATCGCGAGGATTTTCCTCAACTCGTGCACGCATATGTTGTTTAAGCGAAGCATTATTATAAAGCTCAGCGAGAATTGCGCTGGAGTTTTCCTTTACACCATGACCATGACCCTCACCTTCGTCGGGAACATCCTCCGTATGAACATAGACATTAATTTCTTCAACCCGACGATCTATCCAGGCTCTAAAGCTGGAATCAAATTGATCTAGGGAGGCATCAAATACTTCAGAAAACCTTTCGCTATCTTCTTTAATCAAGCCGTATTGGTAAACTAAATCCACCAGCTTTTCGAATCCATATTCTTCAGCAATGAAATCGACAACCAAATAAGATTGGAAATAGGCAAATCCTAAATCTGCATTATTTCTAGCTCCAGAGAATCCAGAATTAAGTTCTGCAATGTGTAGCAGTTTGTCTTGTCCTGCGGCACGGACCAAGTCTAACCCTTGACGACGTCCCCAGTAAGGGCGCCCCTCCCTTTCTTCCCAAACTGAGATACCTTCGGACAACCAACGCGGCATTCTATTAGCCGTCATCTGCAATGTTATGACATGCATAAATTCATGCCATACGATTTCCTGCCAGTTAGCTGACAGAGTATCCGGTGAAATCAGCGTCACGACCTTGCCAAAACAAATTCCTACCAAGGGCCCAATATCAGGCAGACCGACAGAGCGCACGGCAAAATCTTCACTTTTATCAAAGACTTCGATAAGAATTGGGCCTTCTGGCTCGAAATTGTATTTCGTCGTAAGCGTATCCCAACCTTCTTCTAAAAGTGGCGCCAAATAAGGCCAGAGAATATCGGCATCGTTCTGACTCATGTGTACTTTAAAGTGTTCACTTTCAAGAGTGGCATATGTCTCCAGCGTGTCGAATACTTTCAACATATTGGAAGTCATCACATTAAAAGGATCATTCTCGTAGCCAATTTCCAGATTGACTTTACCCTCTTCTTCCTCTCCTAAACGAATCAGATTGCTGCCAAGCAAAGTATAACCCTGCCAATACTCTGGGTCTGCCGCTATGGCTGCACGAGCATACTGAATAGCTTCAGTGAATAAGTAATTATTACCAAAAGTGTCTGCTATATCACCGAGAAATTGCGGGTTGTCTGGACTAAAGCTATAGACTCGATCACGATAAGTGGCGAAGTCATCTGTTCTCTCTTCAAGTGCAGCTTGTGCTGCTAGTACGCTTAGTGTTTTTAGTGATTCTGGATTAAGAGCCAGTACTTTGGTGAAGTAATCTTCCGCCTCTTCTTCTCGACCATTGACCAGCAGTAGCTGACCATAAGTTTCCATAGCATCAATAGAATTTGGATTGATCGCCAAGGCACGCTGTAAAGCGCGTTCATCTCCGATAACTCGTGCGATGCCAACTAAGGCGTCGGTGTAACGGCTATTGATGTCCAGAGCCTCTTGATAGGATCGTTCCGCATCACTGGCGTTGTATTTCTCGAGAAAAAGATCACCCCAAAGAACATGCGCCTCCAGGTTATTCGGGTTGGCTCGGGTGGCTTCATTAAAAAGGCTATTGGCATCATGAAAATTGCCCATAAGCCAACTCGCGAGAGCGACCATCGCCACATCTTCGGAGCTAAACACCAAACCATTGTTATAACGTTGCACAGCTTGATCAAGAAATTGATAGGCCAAGGATTTATTGCCAGTAAATTTCAGTAAACTACCATATTGAACCAGAGTACGAACCGGTGGGTCTCCGAGACCATCAATAATAGCTGCTAGAATGACCAAGGCTTCAACCGACTGACCAACACTTCGTTTTACCTCTGCTAGTTGTGTGCTGAGCAAGGGGAAATTTGCATACTCTTCATCAACTATGCCTGACTCTACGATGCGCATCGCTTCTTGATAATTACCCATCATGGAATAAGCAACACTTGCGCCTACCAAACCTTCACTTCTATCGAGGCCATCCGTCAATAGAAACACATCTGCCGCAGCCGCATAGGAGCCGGTTAACAGAAGTTGCTCACCACGAAATAGTGGCGCATCGCCGATATTAGTTTGGCTGTCCTGGGCATGGGACGAGAGACTGACTGCACTGAGTAACAGCAAAGCCAAAGCAATAAAGCGTTGAGCGCGAAATTTATTATTCAACTTGTTCATTGAATTGTCCTGTTGTTCTTGCCAAATCCACTAACAACTCTTGGAGTTGCTGCCAATAATCTGCTTCTAGAAAATCCGCCTTGCGGCCACGAAGAATGAAAACTGATCTCTCAATTTCCTGCATACGGCCTTTGAGTTCGACAGCTCTAGCTGACATGCCTTCACTGCTATCGTTGAGTCCATCGATATAGGCAATTTCCGCAAGCCGCCCATCAGCAACATCTGCTGTAGGTTCGAGAGCAAACAGGGAATCACCATTATCATCAAGACCGGCATGTTCTGAGGCGAGCCTGCCTTGTTCTTCATACCAAGCTTCTACATTGCTCTTGGCATAATTAAAAGCTTCAAGCATTGATACTCTATTGTTCTTATCGCGATCACCGTTGCGACCGTCTAGTGCTTCAATGAAGTAACGGGAGAAAACCGGATCATATCTTTCAGAGGAAGAGCGTGTAGATGAAATAACGACCCGGCCTTCACTGGACAGAGATACTGAAAAACCATAGCTAGCACTGGTAGTGTTAACAATTATCATGTCCTGTTCATCGAACTGATCGAGAATCCCAGCAAATTCAATTCCGGTAATATCAGGACCAACAATATTAAATTTTGATTCTTCTTCTGCACCAGAGCCGTGACCAATTAAAAATATAGTAATTTGATCACCAGTTTTTACTTTCTCTCGCAGCGCCGAAAATTGCTCCTGAATACCTTCAATATCACAGGCTGCATCTATACGCTCACCACCAATTATGGAGCTGTCTCCATTATCGTAAAGTAAGCTTATCGAATCTCTGTCATAGCCATAATCGCGAGCTAAAATATCGTGGAGAGAGAAGGCCCACTGCCTGAATTGTGAAATAGAATCACTACCAACCGAAGGACCGGTCATAATAACAGCGTATTTAGTAGCATCAGCGCGATCTAAAAAATACTCATTACTGTTTTGGGCAACTTCATTCTGCGCAAATAAACTACCAACCAAAAGACTATTACTAATAACTATAAACAAGCTAAACCGACTCAACAATCGAATCAAATTATTTCCCTGCTTACTATGCTTTCTAGTTTCTTTCATGTTGTTTTGTCCTGATCTCATATTTATGTGTTGTGAGCGCTCGACCAGCCTCTATGACAATCCCTTCATACGCCTTGCTATCCAATCTACGCAAAGCAGAGAAATTAACAAAGCTAACAACCATGGTCTATCCCATAGATCGATCTGTATTTCCCGCGAATAAGCGTTGGGAGTAAATTCTATGGCACTAACAATATCTGTAGAATCCGCCAGATTAAAAAAAGCACCTCCGCTGGCTTCGGCAATGCGGGCCATTAGACCGCTATCCATTTCGGCATTGGTGTATTCACGCAGAGAGGGAGTTACCACGAATGCTGCTCGTTTCTCAGAACCGTCTGCTGCGGCATTCCCCGCGGCACTCGCCACATCTATCAGCATGCTATAGACACCTTCTTCCTCAACTGTAAAGCTGGAACGATAAACACCATCTTTTTCGATATCCCATTCCATCGGAATATCTGTCAGCGCGGCCAAGGGATCTTCTGTTTGCATCCACAACGTGGCATCATTATCCGGTTCATATTCATCGTTAAGCACAGTAGCGGTAACATTAACTTCATCACCAACATTGTAAAACTCGCGATCGAAATCGATACTGATTCTTTCTGGTGCCGACACTGACAACCAACGCAGTAATTGTCGCCAGAGGGTTTCATGGGATTGGTCTCCAGAGGGCAGCATCATTTGCCAACGCCAGGTACTTGCAGTGGCAACTGATATGGAGCGACCGCTACCATAACGTTGTGAGGCGATAACTGGTATGGCTTGATTTTGATACTGCAACAATGGATGCTCTACTAAAACGGTGGCTCCGGGTTTTATACGCCCTGTGACATAAACACCTTGTAACTCTGGTAGCTGTTGCCAAAGACGTCGGTTTTCTGCGTCTTCACTAGCTAAACGCAATAAAGGTGAGAACTCTCCATTATTAGTTACGCGGGGATAGTAGAGTTCACCAGTCAGGTGCTTACCACGACGCAAACCGCCGCGCAGATGTGCTGGTAGGAAATTTTCTTCAACCAGAGAGATAGGCAACATATCGGCAATAGGTGTACTCACAAAACCTTCATCAACCATGCCACTCATCAAGAAGCCGCCACCACGTTCAGCGACAAAGTCTTCAATCATTTGTAATTGATCTGCATTGAAAAAACTTTCTTCGATGTCGCCAAGAATAATGGCTTCATACTGATAAAGTTCTTCCTTATCTGTAGGAAAACCACTGCTTAGCTCAGTGGGCGATTCAATACCTTGTCGGTAATATTTTTCAGGGCCAGTTTGTAAATAAGTTGCCAGACGCAAAGAGTTATCGCCCTCAAGCGCTCGGCGAATAAATTTGTACTCATTACGTGGGTGTCCTTCAATGTAAAGAATATCTAGGGGAGCTTTCTCGGTATTGTCTACCAAAAAACTATAGCTGTTGTTCTCGCCAATAATCTCGTCAGTTTGCAATTCAACATTAAGATCATAGACAATCAGTTCAGGGCGTTCCGGTGTTAATTCTAATTCGAAACGTCTAGTAACACCTTCAGCTCCTAGAGTTACAACATCGGATACAACCATTATTTCGCCGTCATTGATAGAAAGCTCAATTTCCTGGCCTTCATAGCCTTGATGATTCACTGCTACTTCAACGGTAAATACCGATCCTTCCAATACAGTTTTTGCAGCACTAACATCGACGATGCCGATATCCTGAGGAATATTTTCCTGACCGACTCCTAAGGTGAAAATAGGAATTTGCCGGACACCAAAATCTTGTGCCGCAATAACAGGGTCTACATCACTGTTATCTGCACCGTCACTGATCAATACTAACCCACCCAAGGGCAGACCATTTAACTGATCATTAACATAACTCAAGGCCTGACCAATTGACGAAGCAGTGCCTTCTTCACTTAAATTATCAATACCAGCTATTCGTTGGGTTTCCTTGTCGAATCTAAAAATACGAACCTGAAACGAATTCGACAACTCATCTAATAAACCGCCATCAAAAAGTGCCTCCTCGACTGCCGCTCGACGAGTAATATTCCCTTCAACATCTTCGATCGACATGCTTTGGGAGTCATCGATTAAGACTCCTAAGTAAGTTTCCTGGGAAGAAACTTGTAAGGTATTTATTACGGGGCGCAACAAACAGAAAAGCAGAATGATCAATACGCAGGATCTAACACCAACGAAAAAAGACTTCCACCCCATGCTGAGTTGTCGGGTTGTTTTAAAATAGGTAAACCAAACGCCGATAATAATTAAAACGATGAAAAGGAAGAATAAATACGGACTGATACCGTAGGCAAAACTGAAAGTGCCTCCTTCTAATGCGTTAAAAAAATTAGGTTCAGTATATTGCATTGCTACTGGGCCGATTCAGCTGATTCCTGGTTTTCTGACAACACACGATAGTATTCCTCGACTAGGTCGCGGTACTCGTCGGGAATATCTTCATCAACAGAGGCGTAAAGCTTATTATTAATGTTATCCAGTTCGGCCTGTGCTCTAAGAGCACCTTCGAGTTCGAGGATAGGCTGTAAGAGCTGCCTGAATAGCTCGGGTTGGCTTAAAAAGTCTTCAATATCCTGTTGGGTTAACTGCTGCCGAATGGACCTGGCATTTCCCATTGCAGAATTATTACCAGAAGTGTCAATAGTGCCACCACGGCCTACTTGGTCTTGGTTACCGCCACCGGCACTAGCCTGCTGCGAACTTTGCTGGCCTTGGCCCTGCCCTTGCTGTCCCTGCTGACCTTGCTGCCGCGGCTGTTGGTTTTGTTGCTGGCCAATTTGGCGTTGTCCACCCCGCTGGGGACCCCGGGATTGGGCTTGTTGTTGCAGTTGTTGGGTAAGCTGCTGAGCTAATTGCTGAGTTCTCTCTAATTGATCCCGCATAGCACGAATAGAAGGAGTGCCATCTTCACTTGCTTGCAGACCATTTTCATTGAATGCCAATGCCTGTTGCTCTAAGTCTTCTATTTGCTGTCGCAGGGATTTTGCATCTCTTGCCGCTTGCTGCAGTTGATCGGATGGGCTTGCAGTACTTGATGGATTGAGCGCAGCAAGTCCCTGGGCAAAGTCTTCAATCTCTTCTTCAAGGTCAGCCTCTATATCAACGGAGAGATTAACCATGCCATTGCGGAGTACCCTATTGCTAGTTTGCATCTCTTCACGAATCGGGCGCAAATCTCTAGTTGCTTCCTGAGCCTGAGACATTAAGCGCTGATCATCGTTATCGCCACGAGCGATAATTGCTCGAAGCATGTCTTCTATTTCCTCGAGGTCTTTTTGCTGTTGCTGCTGCAACTCTATCAACTCTTGCATATCACCATCGTTACGGATTTCCTGACGAGTCTGACCTAAGCCTTGCTCTCTTGTTGTTTCCTGCAAAGCGTCTTGTAGTTGCCGTTGTTTTTGCAGCAGTTGCTGACCACGCTGTCCGAGGTTTTGCGCTAATTGATTAACTGAACGATCAGATTGCTTATTCAATTCACGCTGTTGTTGTCTTAAATTTTCTAGAGCCTTTTGACTGCGTGCGGCTGCTATAGAAGCCGTTTCACTCTTCGATGCTTCCTGCATTTGTTGTGCTGCGCGCTCCAGAGCTGTTTGTCGCTGTTGACCACCACTCGATGAAGAACTGCTAGAAGCCTGTGACTGGGAGCTCTGTTGCTGCGACTGTGACATCTGCTGAGCTAATTGTCCCACTTCGCGACTCAACTGCTCCTGCTGGCGCATAAGCCGCTCAAGCTCACGACGTTTTTGTTCTTCGGTCATCTGTTCTTCACGCCGAGCTAAATTTCGTTGTGCTCGAGTAAGGCCCTCTTGACGTCGCGCTAATTCTTCAAGTTTGTTTGCTTCTTCTGAATTCTGGGCACCACCACCAGGACTGCTTGGGGTTTCATAGCGGTTTTCAAGTTGACCCATTTCCATTTCAAATAATTCACGTAGATCTTCACGCTCTTGTTGGGCGCCACCGCCACCCCCACCGCCTTGCTGCATACTAATTTGGGTACGGTTAATATTGGCTTCGGCTTTTAATATGTATTGCAGTGCTAATTGTTCTGGGCGGAGGGCACTGGTGACCTGTTCAAGGTCCAACTCTCCCGCTGCCAAATTCATCTGCTCTATAGCCAGGGATAAATTCTCTACAGCAGAGTCATAACTATCGTCAGAAAAATTTAATCTCTCTGCCAAGCGATCGATAGACATGCGAGCCCGCCCGGCAGCCTCTTTTTGTGATTCAGCGATAATTTCAGCATCTGCGGTAAAGTCTTCTGCAGTAACCTGGTTCTGTCTGTTCTTTAGTTTCCAAGTTGCCGCAATGATATCTTTTTGTACAGCTACCAGTGCGCTGCTATCACCACCGCCCCCGCCGCCGCCAGCACCTTGCGCGCCTGAGCGCCTGAACTCTTGATCTGTTGGTATCACTTGGAGGAAATAAATGTCTGAAATGACTTCGTTCGGGCCTTCAATGTCATTGTTGTCAGCAAGAGTGAGAAAGTAGCTAACAAAATCCCCTGGCTCTACATCGAGGTCTTCTAGATAAATTAGTTCATTTCCGGATACTGAGAGAACATTTAGCTCAGGCAGAAAATTGACTTCCACCTCATCTGCCCCAACAACGCTATAGTTCAAATTGAAACGACTGAGGCCATAATCGTCGGTGGCATCTATTTCCAATACGACCTCTTCCAAAGGCATAACATCTTCATCCTTGCCTGGTCGAATCAATTTCAGTTCTGGAGGATTGTCGTCAATCGAACGAATAAAGTAGTCAAGCGGATTCGCACTTTCAAGATTAGAAAAATCTGCCGCAGCGATACGGTAAACGCCATCTTGGTTAACGGTAAAACTCGCGATGCCTATATTACCATCTATATCTAGTTGTAAGTCTGCATAGGGTGAAAGGGGGTCCAGTCCTTCATCGTCATTAGAGAAACTCTCTTCAAATTGCAGATTGGCAGTGGCAATAGCTTTGTTGAAAGTAACGGTTAATTCAATGTTCGTTCCCTCGGGCACAATTATATCGCCGCTGTCTTCTTCGATTGCATCCTCTATACCGGTGTAGTCTGGATAATCGTAGGCGATATCAATTTGTTCTACCTGCGGCAAATCAAAGAGTGAAATTCTATGCTGTGTGGAATTTTGCTCTCCCCGCTCAATAAAACTGACATAGTAAGTAGTGTCCTCTTCTAGCGAAGGAATATAATAGCTAAATGAAGCGCTCTCACTGCCACTGCCATCACGGACCATGGAGTAATCCCTCCAGTTCACATTGTCGTCTTGCAAACGTAGATTAATTGATCCTGGAACCGCATTGCTGACTCGAGCAACAATGGTTACACCATCACCCCGCTGCATTTCGATATCGCCCGGCTCAATGCTGATTTCAATGTCAGGCAAAACCTCTATCAATACAATAGGTTCACTAATAGCGAAAGGCCAGATCAAACGACTACCTGTTGAAAACAAAGCATCTGATGATAAAAATGCCACAGCAACTATGGCTACTACCGAAGCGGCAGAAGCAAAACTAATCCAAGAAGCTTTGGAGGGAATTACTGTTTCTACTTCGGCTTGCTGTTGCTGTACATGTTCTTGCGCATCCCGCCAAAGTTGTTGGATAAATTGCTGGGAGACACCTCGACGACCATTAGCTAAATCGTCTTCGGTAAACTCGAGGGAAGTAAGTAGACGTTGTTCGAAGTCAGGAATATGATCTTCGACATAGTGAGCAAGGCGACGATCATCGGTATGACTTCGTCTTAACACGCGGGCAAAAGACCAAAGCAAAAGACCAAATCCAAAAACCACAATAGTGAAGAGAGCAATTGCTCCCTGCTTGTCCAGTTTCAACCAGACTGCCAATGTTGCAATCGCTAGCGTAAACAGCGCGACCACAATAACAAAGAAGCTACTCTGTTTCAGAATAAATAAATTACTCCGACGGCGTCGAAGATTCTTAAGAGTTTCTCGCAAACTATCGAAAGTGGGAGACGACATAGAGGCTCTTCTGTCCAAAGTGAATGATTATCTACCCAAGCCTACTTGTTCTTATAGCGTTTGCTTATAAATTGAACAGTAAACAGCCTAAACTTCGGTGGCAGAAAAGCCTCTCTCAACGTCGACCATAACGTCAATAATTGATCATACAAATCAGTTCGAATAACGCTCGAACTCAGGGCTATTTCTCCCACCAAGACAGGCAGATTGCTATAACTGTGCGAGCCTAACTATCCCATTAACCCACCCAGAAAAGCAAGACCTTATAGGCGGCAAAGAGGACAAAGCCTTAGTGAAAAAGGATAGTCAGAAAGAAGGCAGAATCTAGCCTATAGATGGCTGTATTTAGACAGTTTTATAGTACCTCTGGGCTAGAGGACGGCTGGAAGCCGGATGTAGAATCTTGGACTTGATTCAGTTTGTTGAAACGCCCATCTCTTCGGGTCGGTAATATGCTGAATCTTTAGGAAAAACCCGAATGTTACTTGCTGTTACATCTGTGATCAGATCGTTCAAATTTCGATGATTGGCGATATCTCTTAAAGTAGTACTAGTTGGTTTTGGGATAACTATATTCTCAGCTTCCTCTTCAGCAAGGGCGTCACCGGGGCTAATCCAACGATGATCGAGAATCTCATCATTATCTACTGTTACATTGACCAAAGCAGTTAGAGGATAAATAAAGAACCAAGTGCAAAATCGTCGCGGTTGCTTTGGCGGAGTCGTCCAATGGGCAGTGTGAATTAATAACTTCTCGTCAATATCAATGCCTGCTTCTTCTTTAGTTTCACGCACTGCCGCCTTCAAGGCGGCTTGATACTCAGACCCAGACTCACTGTTCTCGAAATCAGCGGCATCCACCCGCCCACCTGGAAACACCCAGTGCCCCCCATGAAAAACCAAGCGCGAATTTCGTTGCACCAACAAAACTTCAATATTGTCGCTTGTTGCAGTTTCACGCACCAAGACTACCGTTGCTGCTGGTACTGGCTCTAATTCACTCATAAGAATCCTTGAACTTTATTTATTATGCATCAGCTTTGACTTGCTACGCGAACCAATCCTCGGAACAAGGAGCCGATGCAGGTATATTGCCAGACGCCAAAGCAAAGCATAGAATCGCGCCTGCCATCAATAGACAGCAGCTATCGCGCCTTCCGGAACCAAAAAAACAAGTCTCGGCACGGCACCAAAGCTTCGATACTTGCTTATATAGTTTATAGTTTCGGCAATCACCAGCAGAGTGTGAACTGGTTATTAACGTAGAATATGAAATTCGGTTACACCAACAATACAAGAGAATGAGGAAATAGGATGACGATTAATTTTGAAGACCGCGTTGCAGTAGTCACCGGTGCAGGCGGAGGCCTGGGTAAACAGCATGCCTTGGAACTAGGTCGCCGTGGAGTAAAAGTCGTAGTTAATGATTTGGGCGGTGGTGTTGATGGCTCCGGATCAGGTACCGCAGCCGAATTAGTCGCTGAGGAAATTAACGCTAACGGAGGCGCAGCTGTGGCCAACTCTGCCTCAGTCACCGACCTTGATGCGGTAAAGGAATTGGTTGCAAACACCATGGCAAAATGGGGTCGAATAGACATTCTAGTTAATAATGCCGGAATTTTACGCGATAAAACCTTTGCAAAACTTGAATTGGATAATTGGCACGCCGTCCTAGATGTACACTTAACCGGAAGCGTAAACACCACCAAGTGTATCTGGCCAATAATGATCGAACAAAATTATGGACGCATAGTGATGACCACTTCCACGTCGGGCTTATTCGGAAATTTCGGACAAAGTAATTACGGTGCTGCAAAGCTTGGCTTAGTAGGCTTCATGAATACATTAAGAGCAGAAGGGGCCAAATATAATATTTTTACAAACTCCATCGCTCCTATTGCCGCGACGCGTATGACCGCAGATTTGCCGGGCTTCGAAGACAGCACCAAAAAACTCGCGCCTGAGCTGGTAACCCCTGCTGTCGTATTCCTGTGCAGTGACCACGCTCCAAACGGACGAATTATTCAAGCTGCTGGAGGAAGATATTATTCTGCTGATGTCAGAGAGAACGTAGGTGTCGATCTCGGGCTAAATGCTACTGTGGAAGATATTCAAGAAAATATTGAAACCATATTAGACATGGCTTCCAATAAAGGAATTCTGGAAAGAGCTCACCATCGGTAAATCCCTTCCAAGGGCTAGTATCCCTATATAACTCTAATCAGGAACAGTCGATCAGTCAGCTTTAGCTTGATCGGCTGCTACCTGTATAATTGATGCTCGCTCCTTAATCAAACCCACTAATGCCGATAGCTCTGGGTATTCTGCATACAGATCCCATGCCAATACTTTCTTGCAAACCTGAGTTACCGGCCCTAAAGAATAGATCAAATAGAGATCTGCGTAAGAAAATTCAGCGCCCGCCAACCACGGGCCATATTTTGCAATTTTTGCCAGAGAGATGAATCCTTTTCCCAGTTGCGCCTTCACTTCTGCCTTCAATTCATCAGTTGCAGGCCTACTAAAAAAAGCGTCACCATATAAACGCCGGCCAGGTAATTCTATGTATAACTCCAGATGCCGCATTAGTTCCTGCACTTTAGCTTTGGCAAAACCATTCGCGGGATAAAGCGAAGCGCCGGCACCAACAGAATCCACATAGTCTATTATCACACTAGTCTCAGTAATAAAACCCTCGTCCGTTTCCAGGCAGGGAACTTTGCCCATGGGACTTTTCTGCAGAAAATCAGACTCTTGATTTGGTAAAATATGCACCTCTTCATATGCAACATTATTCTCAAGCATTGCTGCTTTAACCATATTGTAATAATTGCTATAAGTCATTCCGTGTAATTTAATTGTCATATCTTCCTCAAATAAAATAATCTGTTACTTTAAAATCTCTGAGCCAATAATCAATCACCGAAAGTCGAATTGCCAGAACTTGCCGATTAGAAACTTAGTGAACGTTATGGAAAGACGTTCTTACCACTGATGACAGCGGTGGAAGGTTAAAGAACTAATTCACCCGTTCCAGCAAGGGAAAAACTATTTCCTGATCAATCTGAATTCGATTGAAGTCCAAAGCAGGATTGTACTGACGTAATAACCACACTGGAGTGGAGTAACGTGACCGGGCGATGCCACCAACATTATCACCGGGTCGCACTTTGTATTGTTCAACATTCTGAATTCGATAATTACTGAAGAACTCACTTTGTAAGGTGGAATGAAAATCCCTCCGCATTAATTCGAACTTTGCTATATTCACTTGGGAAAAATCTAAGGTAAGCCGATCACCAATAATCACCGGATCGCGATAAGCCATATTATTCAGTCTGCGCAGATCCCAGGCGCGAATGCCCAACCAATCAGCATAGTGGCCCAATGTTTCCGAAGCCTGTATCTCAACTGAATTGTTACTGGCGACCATGTAGTCTGATGGGTCTGCAGAAAGTGATTCACTGAGCTGTTCATTGTTCTGCGCTGCGTCAAATACAGGATCGAGCGCTTCGGCAATTTCTTCCTCTGGCGTAACAGCTACCTCCAATTCTTGGTTGTCCGGCAATACTGCAGCAGGCGGAAGAGTTTCCTCTATAACGGCAGCATCAGTTAGCGGAATAGAAGCCACACTTGTATTCAATGCTAAGTGGGTTGGAACGGGAGATTCATTTTCTCTGGAAGCTATACTGTTTGCGTCTGTGGACTCAACCTCGGATTCATCTTCCGAGAATTGTAGTTCCGTTGGTGGCACTGGCGAAGAATTCGTGTCAATAGCCGCTATCTGAACCCCATCGGGCTGAAATCCTGGCAGATGAATCTGTTGACCTGGAAAAATACGATGGGGATCTGCGATGCCATTGCTAACCAATAGCTCTTGTTCAGTCACTGCAAAGCGAGCGGCTATAATTGAAACCGTATCGCCTCTGCCCACTGTGTAGAGTCCATCGCTGGGTATCGGTCTTACCGAATCAGCAACTCCAGCAATTTGTGCTGCTCTGCCATTTTCCTGCGGAAGCAAAAGCCGCTGGCCTATCTGAATTCGATTTCTACTAGTCAATTGATTTAATGCCACCAACCGGGTAACCGATGTGTTGAATCTACTGGCTATTACTGAAAGGCTGTCCCCTCGCTCTACCATGTAGGCAACATCTGGTGTTTGGATACCAAACTTAAAATTAATTGGAATCATCGCCAGCAAATTACCGGAAGCAACTGCTTCACGTCGCACTTTTACTGTGAATCCGCTGGGAATACGTTTGTTCCCTTCCCAGACAGCTGGACGTAGAGCTGGATTATCAGCTTGTAGTTGTTCCAGACTAATTCCGATAGAACTGGCAAAAACTTCGGCATCGATGAAGGCGTCGATTTTAACTTCGCGAAAATTTGGTGCTGGATTTAAACGGAAATCTCCAAAATATTCCCGAGCATTATTTTCTACTTCTAACACCGCCAGAAATTGTGCGTAAAAATTCCTTGAGGCAAATCCAAATGATCTCCCCCTATAATTAGCAATAATTTTCTCGATGTCGGTAGTTTCAGTTTGCCGCACCGCACGGGCGATTCCGCCAGCGCCATGGTTATAAGCTGTGAGTGCCAATGGCCAAGTACCAAGTACACTGTAATTATATTCCAGCAGACTCATAGCAGCGTTACTCGAGATATAGGGATCCATTCGCTCATCGACGATGTGATCTATGCGCATAAAACGCTGGCCTGTGGCTCTGCCAAATTGCCACATGCCAGCTGCTGATGCACTGGAATACGCGCCAGGATTAAATGAGGATTCGACGTGGGGCAATACACCTAATTCGATAGGAAGGTCTTTTCCCCGTATAACCTCATTAATATGCTGCCTATAGGCGCCTGAACGTTGCAGACCTCCAAGAAATCTATCGGATTGTCCTAGCTGCCAGCGCACATTTGATGCCGCTGTGCGCAAAGTTTGATTGCTCACATTCGCCGGCCAGAGTGCGAGTATTTCTTCTTGTCCTATGGTTAGAAGATCGCGCTTACCAGCAGCCAACTCTCGCAGATCTTCCTGAATGCGCGTACGCGTCTCTTCAATCTGCGTTCGATTAAGCGGGAGGCTGGTATAAATTACCGAGAGATGCTGAGAATCATGGAGAAAACCACTTTGCGTATTTACTTCTGTATAGACTTTTACCCAGAAATTAATCGCCGCTTCTATTTCAGGGGGCCGAGGAAACAAATCAGTGGGTTGGGCAAACAGATAAGAACTAGGAAATATAGACAGAAGTACTGAAAGCAATAGCACCAATAAACACCGAAGCGATCGGTTGAGCGTTAATCCCTCGGCTAATAATCCAAGCAGAGATTTCAATTTCAAACTAGAAACCACGTCCAATGCTCCCAAAATCTGTACTGTTATGAGGGCCATGCCCTGTAATTGTATTCAGTAAATTTTCAACGGGATAAAACATAGCAATAATGCAGAATATCGCCAAGCGCTAATTCGCGCCCATCACAGTTATCTAACAACCAAAAACATTACGTGCCAGGAAGAATAACTACTTAGATAGTAGTAAGTATCGCCGTATGAATGGGCAACTTTACTACAGTTTGAGCTGCATTGGTGAAAGGCAGAGTATAGCTGTAGTTAGCACTTCAGGCCTTAATCGTCGACAAATACAAGCTGCTAAGCAGGCTTATGCCTAGGGAAAAGTTGAGGCGGAAAACCTAAAAAGAAACCTAGGGCGTATCACTGAGATCTCCACCCTCTTTCACTGGTGTCATCAAATCTTCACGAGTTACATTCATGTACAGAATTACATTAGAGGCAATATAAATTGATGAGTAGGTTCCAATAACCACACCGATAATTAATGCTATAGCAAAACCTTGCGTTGATTCACCGCCAATAAGCAAAATTGAGAAAAGTACCAGCAAAGTGGTGAGTGAAGTTATCAAGGTTCTGCTGAGAGTTTGATTCAGTGACTTGTTCACCATTTCCAGCGGTGACCCTGAACGCATACGGCGAAAATTTTCACGAATTCGGTCAGACACTACGATGGTATCGTTCAAGGAGTAACCAATTATCGCCAAGAGTGCTGCCAGAGTATTGAGATTAAATTCAATCCCGAAAATGGAAAAAATACCCAAAGTAATAATCAAATCATGGGCCAAAGCTGTTACTGCGCCAACGGAAAACTTGAATTGAAAGCGCACAGCAATGTAAACCATGATTATACCGAGTGCGACCAACATTCCCAAGCCGCCTTGTTCAGCTAATTCCTGTCCAACTTTAGCACTCACATAGTCAGAGCCTAGAAGAGTAATTTCACTACTGCTTTCGCTTTGCAACAACGCAGAGATAGACTCACCGACTTCTACGGCTTGGGTTGCCTGATCTTCGATAGCTACGTCTTCGTTTACCGGTAAAAGAATACGAATATCGCGATCAGAGCCAAAACTCACGACTACTGAATCTTCGTAGCCATTGCCTTGCAAGACTTGATTTACGTTACTTACATCTACAGTTTCTGAATAACTCAATCTAACTGAAGTACCGCTAGTAAAATCAAGACCAAATTCCAACGAATTTATCGCCAGTGAAAGTAAGGAAACGACAACAAATACAGCCGATATTATCGCTGCCATCCGTCGTATGCCCATAAAATCTATTGCAGTATCTTCAAACATTTAAGAGATCTACTTCATTTCCAATTTTGGTTATTCGCGCGTCATCACAAAAGGCGATGGCGGTTGCAATAAGTTTAGGCTTTGGCCTCTTTCGCTGGTCTTATCCCACCGATTGAGAGTGTTCGCACATTACGTCCACCGTACATGAGATTGACCAAAGCCCGCGTTCCGACAATAGCTGTAAACATCGAAGTAATGATGCCTATCATCAATGTCACAGCAAAACCTTTAACCGGCCCAGTGCCAATAGTGAATAAAACAGCGGCGACGAGAAAAGTTGTAATATTAGCATCCAAGATAGTAGTGAATGCTCGATTATAACCAGCGTCTATTGCCTGTTGCGGTGGAACCCCTGCACGCAGTTCTTCCCTAATTCGTGTAAAAATCAGCACATTGGCATCTACTGCCATTCCCACTGTAAGCACGATTCCCACTATTCCAGGCAGTGTAAGTGTCGCAGGTATTATTGAAGACATTATCGCGAATATCAGAAGGATATTCATGATCAAAGCAGCATTGGCTGCCAAGCCAAAAACTCGATAATAAAACAGCATAAACAGCAGAACTAATGCTGCAGCCACCTGCACTCCCCGAATACCTTGATCTAAATTCTCACGTCCCATTGTTGGCCCGATAACAGATTGCTCAACAATAGTCATAGGAGCAGCAAGAGATCCGGAACTAATTAACAGTGATAGGTCATTAGCTTCTCTGGAAGTCAACCCAGTAATTACGAATTGGCGGCCGAGGGCAGAGTTAATGCGCGCATGGCTAATCAGGCGCTTCTCTTCATAAAACTCCACCTCATCGACGTCAGCACCATTTTCATCCAATGTGACAACATTCCGTGATTTAGTTTCAATCAACAGGATATCCATTAGATTGCCAACATTATCTCTGGTTACTCGATTAAGCTGATTGCCACCTTGAGCATCGAGACTGATTTGTACTTGAGGCAAACCGTTCTGGTCTAAGGATGATCTAACATTACTTATACGGTCACCTTGGAGAATCACATCATTATTTACATCTACCATTTGCGATCCTTGCGGACTCACATACTCAAAGGTTTCGTAGGATGTTCTTGATGAGCCGATGCTTGCTTCTAGGTGAAATTCAAGAGTCGCAATTCGCTGCAGTATTCGAATTGCTTGAGCCGGATCTTGCACCCCAGGAAGTTCTACTACGATTCGATCGACACCTTGTTGCTGAACAGTGGGCTCCGACACGCCTAGCGCATCGACACGATTCAATAATGTTGTGCGGTTCGCCTGTATGGTATCGCGTTGAATCTGCAAAATAACATCTGCAGTCAAAATCATGTCGAGAATGAACATCCCTTCTGCTTCTCGGTTTTGAAATTGTATTTCAGGGAAATTATCAATCAACTCTGAACGGGCTTGAGAACGATCTTCTTGACTCGCAAATCTAACTTCTAACTGAGAATTACTAAGCAGGCTAGTTCCGCGCGTCCGTATGCGCTCTTCCCGTAAAATAGTTCTAACATTACCAAGGTTATCCTGCATTCGCCGCTCGATAGCCGCATCCATATCCACCTCCATTAGAAAGTGGACTCCACCTTGTAAATCTAGCCCCAAGTTCATGCGCCCAGCGCCAATAGCTTGCATCCACGAAGGTGTAGTAGGAGCAAGATTTAAAGCAACGATATAGTTTTCTGTTAACGCCTGTTCTACTGCTGTCTTGGCTCGCAACTGATCTTCGACACTATCAAATCGAAGCAAGAGACTTTCTTCACTTAGTTCTTCTCCAAAAAACTCTACCTGAGCAGCCTCTAGGGCAGTGGTTACAACTTCTAAATCCGACTCATTGATGCTAAGGCTCTCGTTGGTAATCTGAATGGCTTCATCATTCGGATACATATTAGGCACTGAATAGAGAAAACCCAGAATCACCACGATTAAAATCAGGATATTTTTCCAAGCAGGATATTTATTTAACATTGTGACCTTAACCGCGTTAGAAAAGTCGTTAATTAATTTTTACAATCTTGAGAACTATTTTTCTGAACTAATTTTCGGTTCGAATGGCAAGTTTCAAAAAACTAGCTAAGCTCTAAAATATGATTGCCTATATTTGATTAATGGTGCCCTTAGGCAAAGCAGCAGCCACAGAAGATTTTTGGATTTTTAATTCCACACCTTCTGCAACCATTACAGCAAGATAGTCATCGGTGACCTTGGTAACTTTACCTAACAAACCGCCAGAGGTAAGAATTTCATCACCCTTGGAAATTTCACTAATAAGAGACTTATGTTCTTTCGCTCTCTTCGACTGTGGGCGCCATAAGATTAACCAAAACAAAAAGAACATGCCGCCAAACAGAAAAAGATTGTAAGTCATGGAAGGCGCCCCTGCCTCTTGGGCATAGGCGACTGGAAATAGTAAATTCATAATCCTCTCTCACTTGATTTCGATCACTCGGTCGATAGCTTCTTTTAACTTCTCGCTGTTGCTATTTTCGGTTCACACAATTGAGCAGTTTTTCGCAGCTCTATCTCGTCGTCGAACGTTATTATTGTTTACCTTCATAGTTGGGTTTAACGGGGCAAATTCAAGGCCCATTGACCAAGCCTACACCCCCTAAGGTTGTGACTCACCCTGTTCAGCAAAAAACTGGCTGACAAAGGCGCTCAATCTACCTTGTTCTATGGCCTCACGCAAACCGCTCATGAGTTGCTGATAGAAATGCAGATTATGGATAGTGTTCAGCTGTGAGCCCAGTATTTCTCGGCATTTGTCTAAATGATGTAAGTAGGCCCGGGAAAAGTTGCGACAGGTATAGCAACTGCAACTTTCATCCACTGGACCGGTGTCTTGACGGTGACGACTGTTCCGCAGTCTTAGAAGCCCTTTTGAGGTAAATAAGTGTGCATTTCGAGCATTTCTAGTGGGCATTACGCAGTCGAACATATCAATGCCATTAGATACTGCGTGAACTATATCCTCAGGAGTACCAACTCCCATTAGATAACGTGGTTTGTCCTCCGGCATCGAGGGGGCACAAAACTCCACCACTTTACGCATTTCTTCTTTAGGCTCACCGACTGAGAGACCTCCAAGTGCGTAACCATCGAAATCCAATGCAACGAGGCCAGCCAAGGATTCTTCCCGTAGCTCTTCATACATAGAACCTTGCACAATCCCAAATAAAGCAGACCTATCTTCACCCTGAGCTTTTTTGCAGCGCTTCGCCCAGCGCAGAGAAAGCTTCATGGATTCTCTTGCCAAAGCCTCGGTTGTGGGGAATGGTGTGCACTCATCAAATACCATAATGATATCCGCGCCGAGTTTGTGCTGTACGGCGATGGCTGATTCTGGTCCGAGAAAAATTTCCGCGCCATCAACTGGGGAACGAAATTTTACCCCCTCTTCTGATATCTTCCGCATCTCCCCAAGACTGAAAACCTGAAATCCACCCGAGTCAGTAAGTATTGGGCCTGACCAAGACATAAATTCATGAAGGTCACCGTGTTTCTGAATAATTTCAGTGCCAGGCCTCAGCATCAAATGAAAAGTATTGCCGAGAATTATCTCGGCGCCGGTCTCAACAATTTGTTGTGGATTTAGCCCTTTTACCGAGCCGTAAGTACCAACCGGCATGAAGGCCGGAGTGGCGACAGTGCCGCGGGCAAACTGCATGCTTCCTTTACGGGCAGCACCATCTTTTGCAGATACTTCGAATGTCATTTGGCAGTTGGTCATAACAAACTTTAATCTACTAATGCTCGCGTGTGGAGTGAAATTCGATATCGGGCCATCGTTCTTGCATCAAGCTAAGGTTTACTCTGGTGGGCGCTAAATAGCTAAGATACCCACCACCATCTATTGCTAGGTTCTCATAGGCTCTCTTGCGGAACTCTTCCAGCTTTTCCTTATTTTCAGATTCTATCCAGCGAGCCCCATAGACAGTGACAGGCTCATAAATACAATCAACTTTGTATTCATCTTTCAATCTATAAGCCACGACCTCAAACTGCAGCACACCAACAGCACCAACAATCAAATCATTATTTCGCAGGGGCATAAACACTTGCGTAGAACCTTCTTCTGAAAGTTGAGTTAAACCCTTTTGTAATTGCTTGAGTTTAAGTGGGTCCTGTAGCCGGATTCGGCGAAACAGTTCCGGCGCAAAATGTGGAATCCCTTTAAACTTTAGAGCTTCTCCTTTGGTAAAGGTGTCGCCGATTTGAATAGTACCGTGGTTATGCAAACCAATTATATCACCCGATACTGCCTGGTCGGCTTGAGCCCGCTCCCCAGCTAAAAAAGTTACAGCATCAGCAATTTTCACATCTTTCCCAAGGCGGCCATGGCGCATTTTCATCCCTTTTGAATACTCTCCAGAGCAGATCCGCATAAAAGCTATTCGGTCACGATGATTAGGATCCATATTCGCCTGGATTTTAAATACGAAACCACTAAAGTCAGCTTCTGTCGCAGCAACAGTTCTGGTTTCGGTTTCTCTGTCTTTTGGCCCAGGTGCCCACTCAACAAAATCATCAAGCATTTCTCTAACACTGAAATTTCCAAGCGCGGTACCAAAATAAACAGGGGTCAGCTCTCCTTTTAAATACGAGCCGCGATCAAACTCATGACTTGCACCTCTAACTAATTCAATTTCATCACGATAGTCATCAGCATAACTTCCTAAGAGTTCACTAGTCTCATCACTGTCTATCCCTTTTATCTTAACTTCATCTCCAATATGATGTCCTTGCCCCTGCTGATAGACGTGGATTGTATCGGTGTACAAATTGTAGACGCCTTTGAATTCCTTGCCCATTCCCAAGGGCCAATAAATAGGCGCACACTTAATTTTTAATACTGTTTCGATTTCATCAAGCACTTCTATGGGGTCACGGATATCTCTATCCATTTTATTGACAAAAGTAAAAATTGGAGTATCCCGCAAGCGGCAAACATCCATAAGTTTAATGGTGCGCTCTTCAACACCCTTGGCACCATCAACTACCATTAATGCAGAATCTACGGCTGTAAGGACTCTATAAGTGTCTTCAGAAAAATCTTCATGGCCCGGCGTATCTAATAGATTCACCATGCGCTCGAGATAGGGAAACTGCATCACCGACGAAGTAACGGATATACCCCGCTCTTGCTCCATCGCCATCCAATCTGAAGTGGTGTGGCGGTCAGATTTCTTGCCTTTTATAGTGCCCGCCACCTGAATTAAATTGCCATACAACAACAATTTTTCCGTGATCGTCGTCTTACCGGCATCTGGGTGAGAAATAATCGCCAACACACGACGGCGTTGAATTTCTTCGGTTAGTGTTTCTCTGTTCATAATCAATACAACAAGGCTATTGCCAATGTGAAACTCACTATCAGGTCTAATTCGATCCAGGTAAAAGATCGCTGTGGGTCTCAGAGGAAAAATCCGTGGAGCCCATTGAAAATCGGCGCGATTATAGCAGTTGCAGGCCCACTTACTCTACACAAGGCGATTTGATGCATAGTCGCTGTGCTATAGCCTATAATACCTCAGAGCTACACGGTGAACATTAATCGAATTAAAGGAGTGGTAAGCATGGATTTCGTATTATCCAACGAACAAAAAGCCCTGCAGGAATCGGTTAGGCAATTCGCCCAGAAAGAATTACCAGATATAGCCAAAGAACTTGAACAGAACGATGAATCTGTGAGCGTTGAATTAAGAAAACGTTTCGCCATGTTAGGTTATTTAGGAATCAACCTTGATAGTAAATATGGTGGTGCGGGCATGACCCACCTCGACGCAGTTATCGTATTGGAAGAAGTTGCTAAGATTTCGATAGCTGTGGCTTTTCCAATTTTCGAATCATGCTTCGGCCCTTCTCTGGCTGTGGCTCATTTTGGCAATGACAAAATGCGCAAAGAGGTTCTTCCCAAAGTGTGTTCTGGTGAAATCGTCTTAGCGGTTTCCATGTCTGAGCCCAATGCAGGCTCTGCTTTAACTGACCTCGCTACCCAAGCCAAAGTCGAAGACAATAAAGTTATTCTGAATGGCACCAAACGCTGGTGTTCCGGCGCCGGGCATTCAGAAGCCTACATTGTTTACTGCCGTATGGATAACATACAAGGCGCAAAGGGTATTGGTGCAGTGCTAGTATCAAAAGGAACAGAAGGATTTAGCTTCGGTAAGCGGGAACAGCATATGGGATTTCGAGGGGTTCATAGTGCTGACATGTATTTCGATGACGTAGAGGTTTCTACCGACGACATCCTTGTCCCTGCTGGCGGCTTTGGCAAACTCATGGATGCCTTCGATCTTGAACGCTGTGGCAATACGACTATGTCACTGGCTGTAGCCCAATCCGCTTTTGACTATGTATTAGATTATTGTCAGCAAAGGGAACAATTCGGCAAGCCACTGATCGATTTTCAAGCGGTACAAATTCATATCGCCGAGATGAAAATGAAGCTCGAAGCAGCACGACTCTTATTATACCGTGCCGTAGTGAATGCTGAAAAAGGCCTGCCTTCAATTGCCGAGAGTTCAATCGCCAAGTGCTTTGCCAATGAAACTGTTCGAGAAGTCACTGGTAAAGCGATGCAGTTGATGGGCGGTTACGGGTACTCTACCGAATTTCCAATTGAACAAAAACTTCGTGATGCATGGGGCTGGGGAATTGCCGGGGGCTCGATCGACATTCAAAAGGTGAATATTTCAGCGGCGCTAGTTGGCAGACGGTTTAACCAAAGAGCAAAATAGGCTCGTCAGCAACTAGAACATGAATAAAAACCACACAAAAATAACTCAAGGGTGAAACAATGAATCCAATGCGATTCCTAATTGAGTCGGCAACTTCAAATAACCAACTGAGCGGCCGATTAGTTAGCGGCACACTCAAAAAAGGTGAGAGCATTGCTCTGGCGCCAACTGGCCAACAATCCTCTATTCTTTCCCTTACAGAAGGAGGGCGCCAGCTCAAAAACGCCAAAGCAGAGTGCATTCTTGATCTAGAGCTTACTTATTCAGTTCCAATAGAAGTAGGAAATATCATTGTTCCCGCGGATGAGAGACCAGAGGTCTCCGATCAGTTTGAAGCTAAAATCCACTGGCTTGATAGTCAGCAACTGTTCCCTAGCCGGACTTATCAATTAAATTCTATCGGCGGCAATACAGAAGCATCTGTTAGCCGACTAAAATACAAAATCGAAACCGATCAAGATCAACAAATTGCTGCCAACACATTAAAACAGGGAGAAATTGGGGTTGGTAATATCGCTCTGATTCGACCCATCATCTACGACACATACGCCCATTGTCCACAAACAGGATCGTTTCAGTTAATCGACAAGGATACTAATGAGATCGTCGCCCATGGTGAAATTAGACATGGCCTGCGACGGGCCAATAATGTTCATTGGCAGGCTCTCGATGTAGACAAAGAAAGCCGCGCGATTATAAAACAACAAACCCCTAGAATAATTTGGCTTACAGGACTCTCCGGATCTGGAAAATCCACTATTGCCAATTTGATCGAAAAGAAACTGATCGTCAAGTCTCGGCACTCATATTTGCTTGATGGTGATAATGTTCGTCATGGCCTTAACAAAGATCTGGGTTTTACCGACGCAGACAGGGTAGAAAACATCCGCCGAGTCGGCGAAACCGCGAAGCTGATGTTGGATGCCGGACTTATCGTGATCACCAGCTTCATCTCACCTTTTCGGGCAGAACGAGATATGGCCCGCAGCCTCTTTGATTCCACCGAATTCATCGAGGTATTTGTCGATGCCAGCCTTGAAGTTTGTGAACAGAGAGATCCTAAGGGCTTATACAAAAAGGCCCGTAGCGGTGAAATTAAGAATTTTACTGGCTTGGATAGTCCCTATGAACCACCATTAAATCCGGAGTTGGTTATCGATTCAATGGAGATGACCATAGAACAAGCTGCGGATACGATCATTGACTTCGTTGAAACCATAGGTGAATAGGCGACTAATGAAGGACAGCAGTAGTGGGCTTTTTTTTATTTTCTGCCAATTCAGAATGCAGAATGTCAATACTCTTCACTAGCAACAAATCGTGCCGGCAGAGGCGATCGTATTCATCCACGGCACGCACGTCGATGTCGTCCAACAAAACACAAACAACATCATCGTCATCGATGTCCACAACCACACAAGACTTGAAGCCGCCAACAGTATTCAGTGACGCTTGGGAACCAATCTCACAATTGTGTAGCGGGTAAGAGCTATCCGTTTGTTTCAATAGCCCATAAGAGGTAAAGGCAACCCCAAACCCAGCAGCAGCCACTACATGAATAATCTCGATAATGTCAGGATCAGTAAGATCAATACGCACGGTGTCAGGAACCAGGGGTTTAGTATTTTGCTGTTTTTGATTAACTAACTTGAGAAAAAGACTAATGTCTTCCTGATTCCATTCCAGTGTTTCTTCTTTTCCCGAGCGAGAGCTATCCCCAGAAAGGCTCAACACCGTTGTTTCAATGGTGAGGTCTTTGATCTCAGTATCGGGAGGACAGGGAACAACCATGGCAACAGAACAGTAACCTTCACTGCTCTCAGCGCTAAGTTTCCACAAGAAAGGAATTTCGCCGCTAAGCTCAATCATTTAAAACTGCTACAAGGGAACTAATGGGATTAACATAGCACATTCCGCCTCAAGTCAGAATGCTACTGGGAACAAAGTTGAGCTCAATTCAATTAACATTAAAATAAGAATTCTCAATGACAATTTTTATCGACTTAGCAAGCTTTTCTCAGACTCAGTTAAACTAATCTCACTAACCTATTGAGAACCGGAACAATTTAAAATTAATTTGTAGTAGCAGCTTTTTCCACAGAATCTGTGGATAAGTCAGTGGATAAAACTTCATTCCCACGCTACAGACGCGAAATTACACCTGCTCAGCGCATTCTGATCAATTTTTAACCAAACTAATATATATATATATATCAATTAGTTGCGAGTTTTGGAAGGTTCGATATAAAATAAAACACGCTATTTATAGGAGTTTTATAAAGGGGATGTCATTTTTGTGCATAAATTCTCGGGGAAAAAGAAAAACGAAAATTAAAGGGGCCCGTTTAGTACTGTTTTTATTGAAGTTTTTGAATCTATAATAACGTTCGTTCTTAAAGGTTTTTTATCTCGAAATCAAAGACGGAAGGCAAATTCAGCAATGAAAAATCAAAGCTAGAAAAACCTCCACTTCCCTCAAAAGCTTTATGCTTATTTTGTTGATCGTCCTAGTAATTTTGGCTTGGGGTATTTTCCGGCGGAACCAACTCGATTGAAGCTACAGCAAACTAGCTATAGAAGTGACCGAGGCGGCTTTTGCGGACAATTCTGTATCGACACTCGTTAGCAATGCCGCCCTTCATTACTAAAACAAATTACTGCCTATCCCTAGCTTCACCTTTGTGTGTTATAGAGGAGATTTTAGGACCGCTGGGAGCAATCAGCACTATAACTTGTTCAAATAACGATAAAATGCTCCCTTCAGCCTTTCGCTTCACTTAACCTGCTATCGAATTGCAGCCAGGTATGAATATCAGTGAGCTCTACACTGTCCATAACAATTTTTATATGGATAGAACGTTAGCTTAGAGCGACATGGCAAGTTAGAGGAGTGGGAGAAAAAGACACGCGGATTCCTAGGGAATCATTATCGCCAGGGTCTCTGTCCTTAATACTAGCTAGAATTTCTTTACCATTGTTGACAGACCGCCAAATAGTAAAAAGCCAAACCCTTAATAGAAGCGGCCGCTGAGGCTCGTCTTCGATTACTTCAACGTCTATATTTGCTGTTTTTGCCATAAATTCCACTTATTTTGCATTACTCTGCCGATTACACCTGCATGAAGCGAATTTTCACTTAATCCCCCGATTATCGGGAGTTCAATTAGGGAATCCTAACGACATGTTTGTCTATTTGACCGATGTCTGGAAGCATTCCAAAATGCCAGCAAATTCAAACAGCATTAATAGATATTTATGCTTAGTGTCGGTGCTTTTTTGCCTTAATTCTCAGCTCACTGCCCAAATACCCCAACTCGAAGAGAGTCAACGACAATGGTTGGGAGAGAGAATATTTCAAAATGAGTGCAATGCTCACTTCGACTGCCTTACCAGCTGGAATGAAGGTGAAGAATTCCCTTCTTTAGGAATCGGTCATTTCATTTGGTTTCAAGCGAATCAAGAACAGCCATTTACTGAAACATTTCCTGCATTGTTAGCCTCTTACAAAAATTTAGGCTATTCCCTCCCTACATGGCTGACGGATCTATCTGATCCTGATTCTCCGTGGACTTCTAGAGAACAATTTCTCCAAGAAATCAATAGCGATAAAATGGTAGAGCTACGTACTTTTCTTGCTAATACTAAATCTGTTCAAGTAGATTTTATAAGTCAACGGCTGTACGATTCGCTGTCTGTCATCCTAGCGCACAGTAGCGGCAATTCAACAGCCGCCCTCGAAGAAACTTTTTTACAGATAGCGCACAGTCACCCTCCCTATGGTTTGTACGCATTAATCGATTATGTGCATTTCAAAGGCACTGGCACCAACAGTGCCGAAAGGTATAAAAATAGTGGCTGGGGGTTACTACAAGTTTTGCAAGAGATGTCCAATCGACCGACAACTTTATGGAGTTTTGTTCAAGCTGCAGAAACAGTGCTTGAGCGAAGAGTTGAAAATGCACCTCTTGTGCGGAATGAACAACGTTGGTTACTAGGATGGAAAAACCGCTTACAAACTTATTTACCTACTTTAGCTACTTTGCCTATAAATAACTAAATTCGCTCAAGGGAACTAATAGCTAACGCAGATCAACGTAACTTTCTAGAGTAATCAAACATGTCTTTCGAACGACCCAACATTGAGAAAATGAGCGGATACACGCCCGGCGAGCAATCGAATGATGCCGATACGATTAAGCTCAATACCAACGAGAACCCTTATCCGGCTAGCCCTGCAGTAAACGAGTGTTTGGCGGGAATTTCTATTGATTCATTGCGACGTTATCCATCGCCCATGGCCAACAGTTTCTGTAATGTTGCTGCCTCTCTCCATGGTGTCTCTGCTGAAAATATTATTGCTGCAAATGGCAGCGATGAGTTGTTACGTTTGATACTCACCACATTCGTTGGTAACAACGAGTCAATTGCAACGACGCTGCCTAGTTATTCTCTCTATAAAGTACTTGCCGAGATTCACGATTGTGCTGTAGTTGAAATTCCTTTGGCGGCAGATTGGTCAATGGCCGCAGATTTCCTGTCTCAATTACAAAACTCCAACGCTAAGGTAGTCTTTCTGGTTAACCCTCACGCACCTACTGGCTTGCTGCTGTCACAAGAATATCTGGCATCTATCGCGGAAAATTTTTCCGGCATTCTAGTAATCGATGAAGCCTATGTGGATTTCATCGACCCCAAGCTGGAGTACAATTCCATTTCTTTAATCAATTTATTCGACAATGTCTTGATTCTGCGTACATTGAGTAAAGGATATTCCCTTGCCGGCTTAAGATTTGGCTATGCATTGGGCTCAAAATCACTGGTGTCTCCAATGCTATTTAAGACACGTGATAGCTACAACACCGACACAATATCTCAGCAACTTGCTGTTGCTGCTTTACAATCAAAGGAGCATGCTGAGATTGGGTGGGGGAAAATTCGAGCGAGCCGGTCACAACTAATTTCTGCCTTAAACGACCTCCGCCTGATCTGCCTTTCCAGCCAGAGTAATTTTGTTTTGTGCCAGGTACCTGCAAGCATTGGCGCCGAAAATCTCTACTTCCAACTAAAGCAGCGAAAGATATTAGTGCGCTATTTAGTCCAGGACCGATTACGAGACAACCTGAGAATCTCCATAGGTAGTGAGGAGGAAAACCAAGCACTACTCGCGGCGATAACAGAAATCGTGAATGCCAATTAAGCTTACGAACTAATCCCCATCAGGGATTTCATTTTCGACCAGAACTTAAGGTTTTATAATCTCCTTTCTCTCTATCCTCGAAAAAAATGCTGATTTGAACGGTGCTGAGCATAGATATGCTCATCACCTGCAAGGTTATGGGTAAGAGCCGAGCGGACACTAAATTAAATTTAAAACAGCATCGTTAAGTAATCTTTGTTGAATTTAATCCTGCAAACTGTCCTCTGGACCCAAATGCAGTTGACAACATAAAGAGTCAGGTTTAGAACGGAACCACAGCCACTCTAAAAGTGTCATTTTTGACTGATGACAAACTCAATTTCAAAGATTTCTGAAAAAACTTACTACTGTCCTAGCTGTAAGCAAGCTATGCGTCGCATAGAAGGCAAGATGGGCCCATTTTGGGGCTGTAGCGACTTTCCCAAGTGCAAGACCACACGTAATGATGCAGATGGTAAACCTTCTGAAAAAGTCGATGAACATTACCGCTGCCCAATTTGTACTCGTCGAATGGTGAAGGCTGATAAGGAAAAAGGCGATTATTGGTATTGCAGCGGCTTTGCCAAAGGTTGCAAAGTCACTTTAGCTGATCATAATGGGATGCCCGAGCTGGCTCATCGCTGCAAGAGCTGCGGATTTCTTCTAGTAAAGCGCAAGGGAAAGAATGGCGTATTTTGGGGCTGTAGTACTTACCCTAAATGTACCGCAAGTTATCCAAATATAAACCACAGGCCAGATTATTGATTTTTTCCTTCCTTAAACTCCGCAAGAAAACCTCTGCTATCCTCTCTGGAATAGTTATTGGCGCTGGCAGCCTCTTGGGACTTACCATGTGGCAGAATATCTCTAGAGAAGAGTTATTCAGTATTTTGCTAGCGACACTGGTAATGCTGGGAAGTATTATCCTTGCCGCCCTAATTCTTATATTCGTGCTTAAGACTATAGCTCGCCTACTCTCCAAAATAGGCTCAGAAACTGACAATGATGAATTATCAGAGTAAATCAGGGTTAACTTAGGGCAAAGGTAAGCTGCGGGACAGTATTAAAGCGTCTTCTCTACCAGCATTATTAGAAGCGGAAGGATAGTAATTCTTTCTCTCACCAATTTGGCTAAAGCCCATTGATTTATAGAGCTCGATAGCGCCTTCATTAGAATGTCTAACTTCCAAAACACATACCTCAGCTTCCATTTTGTATGCTCGATCCAAGAGTAAGTTAAATAGCTTTCTGCCATACCCCCTTCGCTGAAAATCCGGATTCACACAGAGAGTGAGTAAATGGCATTCGCCAATAGCCACTGACATCACACCATGGGCAACGATCTCCCGCCGATTCGCTAACACCCAGCATTGATAACCAGCCCTTAGGCAATCAACGAAAATGCGTTTGTTCCAAGGATGTTCATAAGCGACAATTTCATTCTTTACCACCAAATCCAAGTCCGAAGCACGCATGGTGCGAGCAAAAAAATCATCGGTGGGCCTTTGAGAAGACTGCATAGTTTTCTAAAAAATTGATTGAGGCGGATTATCAGACGTGTCAAGCGAATCGGTGAAGATATGATTGACTGCAATACGTTGTCGCAAAGCTTGCATTTGCTGCCATGCTTCACGTTTTAATAAAGGCATAGAAAGCATTGAGTGCAAGCTAATAACTAACGTGCAACTAACTTTTTCATTAAGCAGCTCGAAGTCGCGGATAATTTCCACAGCAGCGGAATGTTTGCCTACATCTTTAGAAGGGCTACTCGTGCTTTTTTCCTGCGGCAATAAAAGTTCTTCAAGTTGATTGGAGAATACCAGGAGATTTTTAAAGCTATCTTGGACATGCCGAACTTTTAAAAACCCTTGCAACGCATTGCTGGCTTCAGTTTTTGGATCATTTTTCATCGACAAATTTTCTGCCAATGGCCAATAAAAATTCTCCGAAATGAAACTACAATTTGAGGAATCAACTCCAAGGGTAGCTAATATCGCTCGCAGCAAAGTTAGCGCTTCCTTCTGATGAGAATTATTTTGCAAGTATGGAATTTCACTGATCACACCAAGCTCTTGATTAATCCTGTAATAGCGTAAATTAAAACGAAGTTCATTTGGCGAAATTTCTGCGCTGCTGGCTTCTTGCCCTGATCTGCTATTGGTCATCTCATCCTCAATCGCACTTTTATTATCAAAGGTTTCTTTAGCAACCTTTTGAGGAGCCTGCAATGGTGTTTCAAACAGCATTCCTTTAGTTTGCTGTTGATTTTCGCCTTGCTGATTCAATGTTACACCCTTGGGCGCTCGCTTCGCTGGATCAGCATCCTGGCCACTTGCTCTCGACTGAGACAGCTCTGGCTTGGATTTATCGGGAATCTCAGTAACTTTGGCGTCACAGGAAGGCCCAGCGAGGTCACTAAACTTAAAATCGGGAGCAGCTTTAGCATTTGATAAAGCAGTTCGTGGAAAATAGGCCTGAATTCCCATTACATTTAGATAAGCTTGCCTGGCTTCTTCATTCATTTTTATTCATTCGCGATTTTTGTGGCTTGCGCTCGTACGATATCGTTATTTAACTAGAAGAGTAATCATGGCTGTAAATATACGCAATCGAGCCCTGCACAACAACATGGTAAATAACGTGACGCAGCTTCGAGCACATCGAAACTGCATAGAGAATTTTATCTGTGCCTGATGGGTGTGCAGAGTTTGAAGTTAGTTGCTTTTCATGGTTGAATCCGCCTTCGATTTGAAGAGGTAGTTCCATGAAAGCCATAATTTGTAAAACTCTAGGCCCTCCTGAAAAACTGGTTCTAGAAGAAACTGCAGACCCTGTTGCCGGCAAACTCGAAGCCGTGATAGATGTCTATGCGGCGTCGCTCAATTTTCCTGACGGATTACAGATCCAAGGCAAATACCAGTTTCAGCCGGAGCTACCCTTTTCACCCGGATCAGAAGTGGGTGGAGTGATTTCTGCTATCGGACCGGACTTGGAAGGATTTGCTGTCGGTGACAGAGTTATGGCATTTCCAGGGCTCGGTGGCTTAGCTGAAAAAGTCGTAGCCAAGGCTGAAACCATGCGCAAGATACCCGATAGCATGGACTTTAAAACAGCCGCTAGCTTCGCGATGGTATACACCACTTCCTATTACGCACTGAAGCAACGCGCCAATCTGAAAGCCGGGGAAACTCTGCTAGTACTGGGAGCAAGCGGCGGTGTTGGCCTAGCTGCAGTTGAACTCGGAAAGTTAATGGGAGCGCGGGTTATCGCTGCTGCAAGTTCAGACGAAAAGCTTGAGTTTGTGAATCAATTAGACCCCGATGAATTATTGAACTACGGCGATGGCGATCTTAAAGAACGAGTTAAAATCCTTACCAATGGTAATGGTGCAGATGTTATTTATGATCCTGTCGGCGGTGATCTCTTCGATCAAAGTTGTCGATGTATTAACTGGAATGGCCGTCTTCTAGTAATCGGTTTCACCAGTGGCAGAATTCCAGAGTACAAAGCAAACCTTGCGCTACTAAAAGGATCATCAATGGTTGGTGTTTTTCTCGGTCGCTTCCGAAAAGACGAACCCGCCGAGTATGACCTCAATTTTCAAGAACTTCTCGACATGTATGATGATGGTAAGTTACATCCGCTCATTACTGAATCTTTCGCGATGGAAAACTATGTTGATGCTTTTAATGTTTTCACTGAACGTAAAGTAATGGGGAAAGTAACCCTGGAGATTCGAACAGGTAGCTAATCTGCAGAGTGACAATAACATGCTAAGCGACGAAGAAATCCTAGCGGATTTAGAAAAACTGAAAACCATCGTGGCTGCTCATAAAGCAGCAAATGCACCTCACGCTACTAAACCGACATTAATTGACGGACAAGAGCTGGAAACCTTCAGTAACATTCCGCGCAATCTCAGCCAACTCTATGACCTTGGCATGCAGGCGGGAGAACGTGATTTCCTTGTTTACCAGAAAGAACGATATTCATTTGCTGGGACAGTCCGGAAAGCTCGGCAAATGGCGAGAGTCCTAAAAGAAGATTACAACATTCACTATGGTGATCGAGTTTCGATTTGCGCACGTAACTCCCCTGAATGGTGTCTCTCTTACATGGCGGTCACAATCTTAGGTGGTGTCGTAGTACCGATGAATTCTTGGTGGCAAGGGCCGGAAATCGAGTACGGCTTAAGAGACAGTGGTAGCAAGCTGCTTATTGCTGATAGTCCAAGACTCAACCAGATTGCGTCCCATCTAGATGACTTAGCCATTAATGTAATTCTAATAAAACCAGAAGCTAACTCAAAATACGCTGAATTTTATGGGCTTATTGAAGACAGAGTGCCTTTATCCGATACTGAGATTAATGAAATCAATATCGAGCCTGAAGCTAATGCATCAATAATGTATACCTCGGGTTCTACTGGCCACCCAAAGGGTGTTCTTTCTACCCACCGCAATATACTAAATGCGCTCTACACCTGGAATTTTGTTAAGGAAGTTAACGAAATCCTTCGTCCAGAATTATTAGAGGAGAACCCTCTCTATGAACCTGCAATATTAGCCAATGTTCCTCTATTCCATGTGACCGGCAGCCATGCCCAATTTTTGGCTAGCTTCGTCTACTTGCGAAAATTTGTAATGATGTACAAGTGGAACGCTGATCAGGCTTTAGAGATCATCGAACGGGAACGGATTTCTGTTCTACATGGCGTGCCGACTATGGCTTGGGAAGTAATGCAATCGGAAAAATTCGCCGAAACTGATTTAAGCAGCCTTCGCGGAGTGCAAAGCGGCGGTGCACCTAGGCCACCTGAACATCTAAATCTGATATTAGAAAAATTTCCAGCAAAGGCCATCCCCGGCCTTGGTTATGGGTTGACCGAAACCAATGCAATTGGAGCAATTATTTCTGGAGCATTTTACAGCGCAAGACCTAATAGCACCGGCAGACCGACTCCACCAGTAACCACAGTTAAGATTGTGGATGAGCAGGACAACGATTTGGCAAATGAGCAGATAGGAGAAATCTGCATAAAGGGCCCTACCATCATGAAGGGCTACTGGAACAAACCAGAAGCAACGGCTGAAGTAATTAAGGATGGCTGGTTCCATACTGGCGACATTGGAAAACTCGATACATTAGGTTTCCTAATCATTTTGGATCGGGCAAAAGATATAGTCATTCGTGGAGGCGAAAACATCGGCTGCGCCGAAGTTGAATACGCTATCGCAGAACACCGCGCAGTGAATGAAGTTTCTGTCTATGGAATTCCAGACGAACGCCTAGGAGAAATTCTCTGCGCATCCATTATGCTAATGAGTAATGCAAAACTATCAGCTGAGGAACTAAACTCTTTCCTAAGGACCAAAATAGCTGGCTTTAAAATACCTGAAAAAATATTCTTTCAATACGAACAACTTCCAAGAATCGCATCAGGAAAGATCGCCAAAAAAGAATTGCGCCAACAAACATTGGTAGAACTCTCAATTATTTAATTTTCAATTACTTAACCTGCAACACCTAAACCTGCAAACGAATAATTTACAATCCCCTTATCTAGCTAACTATCTCTTTTCTTATCCCCTAGCTTTTAAGCTGCGTTGCAGTCCACCTAATTTCTTCCCTAGTCATAGCTTCTGTACCTAAAGTTCCATAGTTAAATTTCTTTCAAATATTACTGAAGATAATCGACAAAGCTAACGATAAGCTAAATGAACACCTACAAAACTCAATCTGGCTCCCTAGTGGGACAAAGAGGATTGTTATGAAAGAGCCAAAATTAAGCGATTCTTTAGAAGTCACCAAAGAGTTCTTCGGTTCCTCTGCAATGATTAGCGATGATGAGAGAGAAATATCTGTCGCAACCGGCTCCTGCAACATTCAATTGACAGAATTACGACGTCGGATAGAGGAACGGCTGGATAGCAAGCGAATTGCGTCGGAATTTAGCTATGACAATGATGATGATTCAGGAAATTTACAGTAAGACTCTCTCGACCTGAGCTCCTGACTTAATTAGAATTCAGCTGGCAGTCCCTGTGATTGCAACTATTCTGCGGCTTGGTGAACAATCTGCCCGCTCACTATTTTCTGACGGGAATCTCCTTTATATTCCTTCTCCTCTTCTGGCCCTGTCTGCGAGAAAGGCCGGTCAACGAGCTCTGCATCGTAATTACTCAGGCACTAAAAACCTCTAAATAAAGCCTATTCACTGCTAAATTTACTTAGTATGGTCGATACTTTTTTGGAAAGTTATAAGAGAAGTGACGTAATGTGCAGCGGTTTCAGTTGATGCTGAGATGCTAGTCTAAATATCGTGCAGTGTGGAGAAAAATTTCTAGAGAGGCCAGAATATTAATAATAGTGGTACTGCTACTACTACTATTATTATTTCCAATGGGAGTCCCATTCGCCAGTAGTCTCCGAATTGATACCCGCCCGGCCCCATGATCAGAGCATTATTTTGATGACCTATGGGTGTGAGAAACGCACAGGACGCACCTACGGCTACTGCCATAAGAAAAGCATCAGGGTTTAGTTGCAAAGACACAGCGATACTGTAGGCGATCGGAGCCATAAGAATAGCAGTAGCGGCATTGTTCAAAACATCTGAAACTGTCATCGTAATTATTAATATAAGGGCTACGATTACTGCGGGGCTTAGATCTCCTGTCACCGACAAAATACCATCAACTAAAAGAGATGTTGTTCCAGTGGTCTCTAAAGCTGCACCTAAAGGGATCATGGCACCTAATAAAATTACCACGGGCCAATCAACGCCGTCATAAAACTCTCTTACTGGAACTATATTTAACAGAGCCATGGCCACTGTTGCCATACCCAATGCCAACTGAATAGAAACTAGACCGCTGGCGGCAGCAGATATCGCCAAGATGAAAGTTATTAGTGCTGGCACAGCCTTCGATGAGCGCTTCATAACAATGTCACGCCGGGCCAATGGATAACAATCCAATTTAATAATCGCTTCCTGCAATTCATCTTCATTCCCATGCAGTAGAAGAACATCACCAATTTTAAATTTAAAATTTCGAAGCCGACTGCGATGAGGCGTGCCGGATCTTGAAGCTGCCAGCAAATTGACCTGATACTTTCTATTGAACCGAATCTCACAAGGAGTGCGACCAACGATAGGTGAATTTGGTGTTACAACTATTTCAGCAACCATGGAATCTTCGGATTGCAATAACTCAATTCGAGAATTCTCCGCAGTAACTAACTGCAGAGTATGAGTGCTGGCAAAATTATCTATGTCATCATGAGAACCCTGCAACATTAGAATGTCGTTAGCACTGATAATATGGCGACGATAAACAACTGCCATTTTTTCCCGTTTATGCACCATTGAAAGCAGGTCCATATTTTGCTCTGCTAGGATGTCTTTAAGTTCACCGACAGTCTTTCCTAGCAGTTCTGTCTCTTCAGTAACTTTTAATTCGAATAAATACTCCTCTACATCGAATAATTCCAGGCCCGCACTCTGCTTTCTTACTTTTACCAACTTCCATCCGATTACAAGCATGAAAATGATTCCGCACAGGACGATCCCGCCACCGACAGGGGCAAAATCAAACATAGTAAACGCTTCGCCAGTTACTTCCTGACGGTAATTCGCTATCAATATATTCGGCGGTGTTCCTATCAAAGTAACTAGGCCACCCAAAATCGAGGCGAATGATAGCGGCATTAATACCATTGCCGGTGAACGGCCAGCCTTTACTGTGGATTGAATAGCGATGGGCATTAATAATGCTAATGCGCCAACATTGTTCATAAACATGGATAGAAAAGCTGCGAGAAAGCTAAGTACGGCAATATGCAAATACGGCTGGGCTGAGACAGGCTCAATAATATCCGTGATAAATTCAACTGCACCTGATTTTGTAAGCCCGAAACTCACTATTAACACAAGTACCACCGTGATGGTGGCAGGATTACCGAACCCTGAAAATAGCTCGGTCTGAGGAACCAAACCAAAAATACTCGAAGCAAAAAGTGCCCCGAGAGCTACGATATCGTACCGCCAACGCCCCCAAACAAGGAGCACCAGTAAGGCCAGTAAGATTAATAGTAGAATTGATTGGTCTGAAGTCATAAGAGTGTAATACCTACTACTTCAATTCAACGGTAAGTTCGCCAACACCATCAATTGCAGCCCGCATGTGATCTCCAGCCTGCACTGTCGATACTCCACTGGGCGTGCCGGTAAAGATTAAATCCCCTGCTTTCAATTGGTAATACTTAGATAGCTCCACAATGATCTCTGCAACATTCCAAATCATATCTTCTGTAGAGGCATGTTGTTTAACTTCACCATTTACTTCTAACATTATTTTAGTTTTTCCAATTTCAGCCACGTCTTCTGCAAGACTTATTGCGGAAATAGGTGCCGATTGATCGAAACCTTTCGCAGTATCCCAGGGCTTTCCCTTCTCTTTTGCTGCAGCTTGTAAATCTCGTTTGGTAAAATCAATTCCTACCGCGTAACCCAATACACAGCTCATAGCATCATCTATTCCAATATTAGTACCACCACTCGCCAAAGCCACGACCAACTCTACTTCGTAATTAAGATTGTTTGTAGCGAGCGGATAATCTACTGAGTGATTATTTATCACTACGGCATCCGCTGGTTTACTGAAAAAAACCGGAGAACCTTTTTCCGGATCGCCACCCATTTCTCTCACATGATCACCATAATTTTGCCCGACACAGTAAATCCGATGCACAGGAAATAAACTTTCACTCCTAGCAACTGGGACAATCGAAATTGGCGAAGGGTCGACAACGTATTGCATAATTTACCTCATTGCTTTTAAAACCAATTTATTCGAATTATTTATTTCGCTCTCACACAGCGTAATTCACCAAAAAGATCTGAGCTAAATTCTTGCTGCCTCCGCGGAAATAATTTTAAACCAGATTGAGATTCGATTAGTCCAAGAGTAGACCGAAAATCACAATAATTACTATGGGATGGCAGGTTTCCCGGAAAAATAAAAGCTGCGATTGACGTCTTCGTAGCCACTACTTTAAAAAAGGAACTTGCTCTCACTTTGCTCAATGCTTCTAATGGGGTTAAGTCACCGGTTTCGTAAAGTGGCCCACTCACCACGAATACTTCTTCGATCTTACCTGCTAACTCATTGACTGATTGATCAAGGCGCGACCAGCTACCGATTCTTAAATCGGTCGGTATTGGCGCCATATTTGTGAGCAAATTGAGCTCACCCCAATAGGGTGTTCCGGCAAAGCTAGTCATCGGAACCAAGCGACCACGATCCTCTAATGAAATAGTAATTTCAGAAGTTCGATATGAGTTCTCTTCAGAGTACGCTTTTTCAGGCTCGGAGGTGCTTGGAGAATCCGATTTCAATTGAATTTCAACGACTTCAGAATTAATTAGCCGATCTTCCGCCCAATATCTAGGTAACAACGAGGCTATACCAACCGACCCACTAATAACGCGATAGGCAACCCACTCTGCGAGACCGCTATCCTTTTCTACAGATCCCGCAAACAGATGCCGCACAACAACTTCATTGTCAGGTAAGCCGCTGATCGGGCACCCTGCTAAACAATGAGAAATGTGCACGGTTTGTGCTACCCCAAGACTGCTGGACAAAGCCAGCAGCAATCCACTAACCCATGGGATAAGGGATATCTTTGTATACGTCATTACACTTTGTCATTACTTCATCACTGAGTTTTACATTCAATGCAGCGAGAGATTCATCTAGTTGATCAGCAGTTCGAGCTCCAATGATAGTAGAAGCTACAAAATCGAAATTCATACTCCAGGCTGTGGCGAGAGTAACCGGCGCCAAACCTTCCTCTTCCGCTATTTCCAAAAATCTTGAAGTTGCCGCTAAGGTTGCCTTGTTGACAAAGCGATCTGCCATGGCTTTTTGCCGAGGATTCGTATCATGGATATAGTCCCCAAATCGAGTATTTCTCGGCATTTCTTCCTGGTTATATTTCCCACTCAGCACACCACCACCAATAGGGGAATAAGGTAATAATGATACCTGCTCCTTTCTACAAACATTGGCGAGCTCATCGAGAAATCTAGGATTGATTAAAGAGAAGTTGTTTTGAATTGAATGAAATCGAGCCAAGCCCTCATAATCTGCCACGGCATTAGATTTTGTTAAGCCATAGGCATTTTCATTGGAGGTGCCCAAATAACGAACTTTACCGGATTGAACGAGTCTATCCAGTGCTTCCATTGATTCTTCAATAGGAACGATTAAGTCGGGCCAATGGACTTGATATAAATCAATGTAGTCGATATTCATGCGCCGAAGACTGCCTTCTACTGCACTTTCAACATTATGCCTATCGATAGCCGTTAGACCGCTGCGAATAGGAGGTACGAACCATCCCGAAGCAGCCCCTGCCACCTTGGTGGCAACAAGAACTGAATCACGATTCTTAGTCTTGAGCCATTCACCAAATATTTCCTCAGTGAGACCTGCCAATTCTGCACTAGGTGGGACAGGATAAACTTCGGCAGTGTCGTAAAAATTTATCCCGCGTTCAAAAGCAGTATCCAAAATTTTGAAGGATTCTTTTTTATCACTCCAGGTTCCAAAACTCATAGTGCCCATACAGATGGGGGACACTCTAAGCCCACTCTTTCCTACGTAACGGTACTCCATACTGCTTCTCACTTGGTTTTATGATTAGATAACGCTATGAAAAGCTGGTTCTGATTCTACCTGCTATATTATCTAAGAAAAAATCATCCTGCTTGAAACTAGGTATTTATAGAAACTATAGACTTCTCCGGCGGAGCATCGATCTCTCGACCATCCGCTAACCACTGCTCCATACCACCACTGATATGAGAAACCTTCTCTAATCCCATAGACATCAATGACTGAGCTGCCAATGCAGAACGCCATCCTTTGTTACAGTACAAAACAACCTCATCAACACTGTCAAATTCTTTACGATAGTAAGGGCTATCAGGGTCTACCCAGAATTCCAGCATACCGCGCGGAATATGCAGTGAATCGCAAATCTTCCCTTCCCGTTTTACTTCCCTAATATCTCGAAGATCAATAAGTAGCACTCCTTCTTGCTCACATTTATCACTCGCCTCCTGAGTTGATAAAGATTGAATCTGTTCCTCAGCCTCAGCAACCAAACTACGAAATCCCTTACTAATTTCCATAATATTTACAACCCAAAGACAATTGTGATCGAGATCACCCGCACCAAAGCAGTTTGCACAAAACAACGCAGCAACTAAATGAAAGAAAGAAAATCTTAGCAGCTGATGGCTCTGCTGGCTATTATTCCCGGTCTCGACTAGTCAAATCGATGGGTTCAACCCATACGCCGGAAAGAAGATTCTGCGAAACCACCGGCACTAACTAATTCACCTGTATAATTAAAACTATGAGTACTTATCCCAAAAAAAGCCAGCCAGAAAATCTCTGGCTGGCTTTTCCCTTTAGAGCTTAAGCGATTATTTAACGCCGCGAAGATCTCACCATCGCTCCACCATCTGACACCACTGCACCATAAACGTTTCCAGCAGAATCCACAGCGACCCCTTCAGGATTAGAACCTTCAGGATAAGCGGCAACAGTACCATCGATAAAGTAATCGACAATGCCATCAAGCAAAGACCCAACTCGAATACCGGCGTGCCATCCGGGGTTTCGTGTGTTATCAAATTCAGACTCTGAGTCCGCTACAAATATCGTGTCGTCATCAGTGATATAAATTCCGCTAGGGCGAGAGAACGATTTAAATTCGCCGATGTAATTGCCAGTTAAATCGAAAATTTGCAGGCGGTTATTTCCACGATCTCCAACTATTAATCGATTTCTCGAATCAATATCCAAGGCGTGTGGAGTCTTTAATTGACCTGCAGCCGACCCCCATCCTCCCCAATAGTTAATTAAATTACCATTGCGATCGAATTTAACGATCCGAGCAACGGTGTCTTCTGTTGCACCTGGGTTCTGTCCGCTATGTCCATCGCCAACATAAATGTTGCCGTCTGCATCTGTAACCACATCACAGGGTGTTTCCAGCAGTTCATTAGTGCCATCCCCTGCCACTCCGGGTTGACCGAGCACTAATAAAACTTCCCCTTCCGGACTTAATTTATAGACGACATGTCCCTTACCAGCTGTTGCTGGATTTGTCAGATCTGGTCCTTGGCCATCAGTAACCCAAATATTGCCATCCCGGTCGACGTGAAGGCCGTGGGGAAACAACATTAATCCACCACCAATAGCTGCAACTACATTGCCATTTGGATCAATTTTTAATATTGGATCAAGATTCGATTCAGCACAGGTATTAGAGCCGCAGCGATCGATAGCCCATAGATGGCGGCCATCGGGGTCAATATCCACGCCCGCGGTAGAACCCCAAGTGCGATCTCCAGGCAATTGCGACCAGCCATCTACACTGGAATAAGGATTAGGCCTTTCGTTTATGGGTTCGAGTTGAGCCACTGCGGTGATGTGAACACATAGCAAAGCCGCGCTGCTAAAAAAGCAGGCAGCAAACTTTGAAATCAGTTTTTTATTAATAGACATGAATCCTCTCCTCTAAAGTAGGTTTGCCCGCGCTATCATTCTGGGGAATGTGACTGTGAGTGATTTCGGAAGGGGCAGGAAATTGAGACTAAATCAGTGCTGCATTGAATGCAATACGATCTGCTTCGAATTGAGGGCCATCCTTTCTACTAGGGGTCTGATTTTGCTGATTGTTGAGAAGAAGTTTAGGGTAACAATAAAAATTCAATCTTTACCATTTAACTTTTTCGCTTATTGCTATGATCGTTAGACCGGGTGGCCAAAGAATCACTTGCAACACTCGAACAAATATTCTGACTCAACAGAAATGAACTTAGCCGAAAGGTTGTCGGGATAACATCAGAAAATAGCGGGCAAGCAGCCCGGCCCCGAGAAATATGATGGTAAGAACTAATAGTAAAGTTTGACTGAAACCAAACAACCCTCCAGCAGGAAGAGCTAAAGTAAGACCAGACAGACCAACCAAAGAGCGGATTAAAATGCCTTTTGACCCCTCTCCTAAATCACCGACCCCAATTAAATAACCCTGCAATGCTGCTGAAAAATGAACACGCCCCGCGCGCAAAGTAGCTAAACGGGATACATCATTTCGACCTGGAATAACACGCAAGTTAACTTTGTACCGACGTTGTAAAATATTACCTATAGCGACCGCCTGACTGTAGCCGCCAGTACCTGTTGGATAAGCAGACCAAGCTATGGTTCTAGGTAAGTCAATACCTTCCGCAGCGAATGCCTTTGGAACAAAAAAAGAAAGGAGATTGCTAATAAATGAGCTATAACTTGAAGAGTCCCACGGGACAGAAACTCCTCTGTAGAAGCTGAGGATATCGGCGGAACCAAGGATTCGATTAAGTCTAATCGCATTACTACTTTATATAGGCTTTTTATTTTGCCTGAAGCATAACCTAGCTTTTTAGACAAACCCATAGCCTGGACACCTAGCGGAGCAGTGCTTCTGGTTGACGGCTGTAGGATTAGTTGCTGCACTCTATGAATAAGTAACGAGACGCGATCTAGTGTATTGCTATTAATGATTTTTTGGTTGCCGCGAGCTACATCTGACAAAATTTCTGCTTCGATTAAGACCTACTTCTATCTGATGCCTGCTCTAAAACTTTTTTCCGTAATCTCGAATTGCCACGCAACTCATAGAGTTTAGTAGCCCTGATTCACTTCGGTACATCAAACACAAATATTGCATGGCGTTATGCTTGATGGTATCCACAAAGCGAAACATTTGACCACAGCTTTGTTTGAAGGTTAAAAGTTAGACGCAGAAACAAAAAAACCGACAAGAGTCGGTTTTTTTAATTAGCTGGTTTTAGCCAGTGGAAGTCAATATTACCTAGTAACAGTTACATTGATATTTTGATAACTAAACATCGAACCATCACTCGCAATACCGCGTAATACATATTCGCCGGGCTGGTCAAAAGTGACTGTCGACGCCCACCGATTACCTTCCGGTACTTCAGGAATAATATAAGGGGGCGACCAAGGTGAATTCGCATACGCGCGCGAATCCATATAAGTTTTGAATTGTGCTGGCTCAAATTTAGAGTATTTAGCCGGCCCTCGGTAAATACTCCATGAGAAGCGTAAACCTGGTCCGCTCATTACAACGATTGACTGAGGCGTGCGATAGATCTGG
>LWDU01043035.1_pt1 | contig 223661 bp, 144 predicted proteins | sample 727161 | NCBI WGS metagenome assembly LWDU01 (sample SAMN04566230, study PRJNA314399) | hydrothermal vent metagenome | isolation source: deep sea hydrothermal plume seawater | place: Mexico: Gulf of California, Guaymas Basin | collected 2004-07-11 | reverse complement strand
GTTAGTTTTAGAGACCTGACCAAAGAACAAAGGGAGCTTGGTTTTGAAGTTTTACGTTCTGGTCTCAGTGCCCGAGGCATGAAAACGACCCACGATGCAGGTCGCGTGATTGGTGCTAACCTTAATTCGAACGCTATTCCGGCCTCTACTTGATTTTGACTAAATTTAGACAATGAGTCTGCCAACTTTTTATGATCAAAAGCCAGACGACGCATGCCTTTAGTCATATCAACCAGAACAAATTCACGATACCCCTTAGCCAAGTCATTGCGGTACCAGAAATGTGACTTGTCCTCGGACCACTGAGCATTGATACTACTCTTGTAAATGTTTCCGATTGTCGTGTCTATAAAACCAAAGCAGATTCCTAAAACTGTAAATATAATTAATAAGAATAAATGAAACAGAGAGTGGAATTTTTTCATTGATTACCAAGCAAAAATGAGCTGAAAACATTTCTAGGGCAATTCCTAATCCTTAGACACATATTAAAAAATATTGTAATAAAAAAAACGCGCCACAGCGTATTACCTATGCATAAAATTTGCCTATACCATCTATTTATTACACTCATTGTAATTACTGTTACTTGGGTTCAAGCGGACACTTTCACCCAAGCAACTGCCGGTTCCGCGGATGAAAATTGGGATATGTTTGGGCAGGTGCTGGCAACGGGAGATTTCAATAACGATGGTTTTGATGATCTCGTGATCAGTGCTCCTTACGAAGACACCAATGGCGCAACTAATGGCGGAAGAATTTTTGTCTTCTACGGATCCTTGAACGGACTCCAGTATAGGCGTAATTCGGAAAACTTCACACAAAACTCCATCGATAACGCAACCAACGAGGACAACGATCGCTTCGGTTGGGCATTGGCGGTGGGGAATTTCAATGGTGATGAATATGAAGATCTGGCCGTGGGTGTCCCCTACGAAGGCACGGGAGGAGAAGTCGACACCGGCATGGTGGCAATCCTCTTCGGTTCAGCACAGGGACTGCTTCCATCTAGCACTGAAGCCTTTACTCAGGATTCACTGGTCAGCGCCAGCAATGAAGCTGGAGACCGAATGGGGTGGTCTTTGGCCGCAGGCAATTTCAACGGGGACAACTACGATGATCTTGCAGTGGGAATCCCTTATGAGAATACGGATGGGGCCGTGAATGCCGGACTCGTTGGCATTTTCTTCGGCTCTGCACAGGGCCTCCTTCCTTCTAATAGTGAAGCAATTACCCAGAATTCCCTCATTAATTCTACTAACGAGAAAAACGATTATTTTGGCTATGCGCTAGCGGCAGGAAATTTCAATGGTGATGCCTACGAAGACCTTGCAGTCGGTATTCCAGGTGAGGATACGGACGGGGCCGTGGACACGGGACTCGTCGGCATTTTCTTCGGCTCAGCACAGGGACTCATTCCATCCAATAGTCAAGCCTTTACTCAAAATTCGATTAATCGAGCACGTAATGAGGAGGGAGATCAACTTGGTAAAACGCTCGCGGTTGGAAACTTTAATAACGATCAATACGATGATTTAGCCATTGGAGTGTCTCAGGAAGACAGTGGTGAATCTGTTAATGCAGGATCCACCTACATCATGTATGGCTCGGGTAACGGCCTACTGCCTGCCAAAAGTGAGGTGCTTGGCCAAACAAAAGCCTACGATACCTCAGAGGCAAATGACCACGCGGGAAGCAGTCTTGCAACCGGTGATTTCGACGGGGACGGATTCGACGACCTTATAATAGGCGTACCAAATGAGGACATCATCAACAGCAGTGAAAACTCTGGAACCATTCAGGCATTTTTCGGTTCTTCGGACGGACTACTAGAAGCGCTCGATCCTCACCGCTCTTACTGGGCTGGACAAATCAGTTTCGGAGGACTGGAAAATGCACAGGACACGTTCGGATTTGCTCTTGCCTCTGGCGACTTCGACAACAACGGAAAGGACGGCCTAGCCGTGGGAACCCCGGGGAAGACTGTCGATGACCGTGTAAGCTCAGGTGCCGTATACGTACAGGAAATCGATCCTGCTTTGCCCATGATTGATGCACGTGCCGCTATTGTCATGGATCGGAATACAGGAGAAATTCTGGGCAGCAAGATGCCAGACATGCGTCTGGCGATGGCAAGCACAACAAAAATCATGACTGCTCTTCTGGCAGTGGAAGCGATAGAGAACGGGGCCCTAAAACTTGGTGATCTATATACAATATCTGAAAACGCCGCCAAGGTGAACGGAACATGGGAAGATAAGGTTCGCATTACCGATCCAGGAGACACTACTTTCCTAAGGGGTGATCAAGTTGAGAGGACTGAATTTATACGAGTGAATGAGAAAATGCAGGAACAAGGAGGTAAGTCGGCAGAAGGTGACCCAGCCGACGATGGCAGGGGCTCGACTTTAGGGCTTTGGATCGGTGACCGAATAAGCCTGAGAGATCTCCTGTACGGGACCATGCTTCCTTCAGGAAACGACGCCGCTATCGCTGTGGCCGAAGCGGTCTCTGGCACGGAATCTTCCTTCGTGTTAGATATGAATTCCCGGGCTCTGCAGTTAGGGCTTAATCGCACAATTTTTCAATCACCACATGGTCGCGATCCGGAAACAATAAAACCTCTTTGCCCCGGAATCACTTTCGAGAAATCCATCAACCTAGAGGATTCCCTTTGTAGACATTTTTCTACTGCACGTGATCTCGCAAGACTGGCGAAATTCGCCCTCAATAAAAAACTTTTCAGAGAAATCGTCCAAACACAGTCTTATGACACAAGAACCTGGGTGAACGAAGATCTTAATAATAAGAACAAGAATATAAAAAACTCTAATCGGCTAGCGGAATTCTATGAAGGTGTCTATGGTGTTAAAACCGGAACCACAGGAAATGCTGGAGAATGCCTAGTCTTTGCCGCTGAGCGCTCTGGGGTCGATCTTGTGGGTGTGGTGCTTGGAGCAACTCGAAGCACCGGTAATCGCTATACCGACAGCACAACAATACTCGACTTTGTATTCGATCGTGCCATCGAGGTACCGTTCAGGTTGAGCGTTAACGTCAGTCGCCTACCTTCCGGAGCCATCAATGAATTAAATATTTCATTCCCTACGAAGATTGGAAAGCGTTACAGAATCGAGAAATCCACGGACCTACGCGATTGGGAATCTCTTGAAACAGGAATCCAAGGTAACGGCAAAATTGAACGAAACTTCCCTGCTAACGGAGCCAAGTTTTTCATTCGAGCTAGCGAGGAATTGAATTAAAGAGGCGAGGGCTGGACGGTCCATGTTGATCCAGCTCTTCTCGAAGGAGAGCACGTTAAATGATGTCACAGTGCTATGCTCCAATTGTCACAGGCTAATTCATAGTAAGAATCCAGCCTTATAGTTAGAGCAGGCGAAAGCATTATTTATAGAAACTCCCTAAGAACTTTTTTGTTGATCCGTCACTTGCCTAGTCGGGCTCCATATTCGTTTGTGGGATCGCGATACATCGAGTGAAGATGATTATGGGGGTCGCCTCCAAGGTCCTGGCCCGCATATTCGATAATGATGCTAGGGCCCTGGATCCGATAGGAAAAATCTCCCTTTTCAACAGAAGGCCCCCACCAAGAAAATGACATTTTATCGATCTCAGAAGTAAGCTCCTCTATACGATGTTTATGATAAGGCTCCGGCAAATCACCAGCATAGACCCATATAACATCAAGCAGAGCCTCACGCTGAGCCTTATTAAAATCCTTACATGAAACGCCGATAGATTTTGGAACAAATCCATCTTTGCCCGCAGCAGCTATTAGATTTGCTCGTTTCTTTCCAATAATGGCACTATTTTTTTGTGCATCGTTAAGGCTCTTGTAAAGCTTTAGGCCTAATGGAGCCTCATCTAACATAGGAACAACCATATTCTTACCAAGCTGAAACTCACGAGGCTGAGTCCCAATAAATGTGGGCGACATAGACATACGGTCACCATGGAATGCGAGATTAATTGCAATATGATGCCCATCAAATTGTAACCCCCAAGGCTTATTTGGAGAAGGCTTACCAAAAATTGCTAGCCAGTAATCTTCAGCACCAAATCCTGGTCGACGCTTTCCATTTCTAAGAAGACGATCATCGGCTAAAGGTATATTTATTGCCTTTTTATAACCTTGTTCACTTAAAACTGTACTTAACAAATTAAGGGCAGCTTTTATTTGTGATTCATTCAAGTCACCTAACCTTACGCCACCTTGAGGGCCACGTGGTGGGACATTAGTCCACTTTGCTTTTTCTGAGCTGTCAAAAGGTAAGGCTGCTTGCGCTCTTAATTCTTTATTCAAAGATGCTAAAAAGGTATTGGCACTCTTAGCAAAAGATTCAGGTGTCCTCTCTGAGGCACTGTTTGGATTATAATTGGATAGAACTTTACTGGGCAGAGAAGGATAATTGCCAACCGGTGCTGCTGATAATAATGAAGCGGTAAGTAGTATTGAACAAAAAACCAGAGAGGTAATTTTCATCTTGTTGGGATCATGCCTTGCTCATCAGAAATGTAAACTTCAAAGATTAGGATCTGTTCTTCTTAAGCGACATTGTGGGAATTGCCTTAAAAATAATTAATGCTCTATGAATGTAGAAGCTCCCTGATCGGAGAACCGAATGGGAGGATTGGCTGAGGCCTGCCTCCATGATCCAAGAAGGTCTGGTCCTGATCAATTCCCATATGGAGTAGGATGCTGGCCCAGACATCGTTTGGGGTCATGGCTCTGGAAACAGGATGCTCGCCCTTATCGTTTGTCTCACCAATGACTTGGCCGGTTCGCATTCCTCCTCCACTTACCAGCATGGACATTGCCCCGGGCCAGTGCCCTCGGCCAGGCTGTTTCACTTTAGTGTGCGTTCCTGAATTGGTTTCAATTTTGGGAGTTCTTCCAAATTCACCGGTCACTACAAGCATTACCCGACGGTCAAGGCCCCGGTCATATAGATCCTCAATCATTGCTGTGATTACCTTATCATATATAGGCAACCTGATCTTGGCTTCATCAAATAGATGGCAGTTAACAGCATGTGAATCCCAGTTATAAGTCCCATATTTGGGCATCTTGATACCCGAAACGTAGGGGTTCTCCATCACTATAGTGACGAACCGGGCACCAGCTTCAACGAGCCGCCTTGCCAAGATTGCTCTCTGCCCCCATGCATGCCGGCCGAAACGGTCTCGGATCGAATCACTTTCGAGAGAAAGATCAAAGGCATTACGGAAAGCTTTGGAAAAAAGCATATCCATTGCCTGCTTATTGAAATTATCCATTGATCCAAGAGCCTGGTTCGCATCAATGTCCCGTCTCAAATTATCGACCCCCTTAAGTAAGCTGACCCTGTCCTGTAACCGGTCCGCCATTACTTCATTCATTGAAAGGTTTTCAATCTTAAAGTCCTTCTCGTTCGGATCACCGTTAACAATGAATGGAGTATTGTGGTTTCCCATCCAAGCCGCTCCAAGCGCAAATGTATCTATCTTGTGCCTTCCCTTTTTAATTAAGCCAATGTTCGTTGGGAGCCCGCCTTTGGCTGCTCCTTTTTCACGCAGTGCTGCTTCAATGAATGAAGTCATTGCAGGTGAATCATTGAGTGTTCCAGTTGGCTCCTTGGGTCGCCTAGCCGTCATGAACCGCTTATGGCCTCCGCCATGATCTGAAAAGGTGTGATGAACTGATCGAATAATATTATAACGGTCCGCACACTTTGCGTGCAGCGGCATTAATTCACAGACCTGAAGGTCTGGATTATTGGTTCGGATCGGAGAAAAGATGCCGCGGTACTCGGCCGGTGCATCAGGCTTCATGTCATACATTTCCATGTGCGGAGGCCCTCCAGGCAACCACACAAAAATAACAGCCGGGTCCTCTTTCTCATTACTTTTGGTAGCCTTTGCCAAATCACCTAAACCCAAACCACACAAAGAATAAGCGCCAAGCTCAAGGAATGACCGGCGAGTAGGGCCCGGACAACGTGAAGCAAAAAGTGACATAACGGAACTTAGTTCAAATATAAGATCCTATAAGCTTGATATTTGTCAATTTATAGGCTTTTTATGCGCACATTACGGAACTTAACAGGATCACTGTGACCTGCAAAACCGATGAACCCGGAACTACGCTTCACTCCCTTTGGGACCCGCTTCACCTTGCTCAGATCGATCTTACTGATGTCCTGATCTAGTATTGTCTTTCCATTCAGAATGACCTGGATGTGGCTTCCTTTGAAAATGATTTCCTGTTTGTTCCATTCCCCGACAGGAAGTAGTGCTCCGCGCTTTGCCGGAACCAATCCATACACAGAACCATGAAACTGATAAGGCTGTAATTTTTCGTACTTCTTGGCGGTATTATCAAGGACCTGAATTTCGTAAGCTTCCCAAGCAGGGTCACCCTTTCCAGGAGAACGGACCGCGATGCCGTTGTTTCCACCTGGTGGCAGTTGAAATTCAAACCTAAAGGCAAAGTCACCGTATTCGTCCTTTGCGTAAAGTGTTCCTCCCTTTCCTTTCTTACACATGATAGCTCCGTCAACAACCTCATAATTATTAACTGCTCCTTGCCAACCTGTAAGATCCTTACCATTAAAAAGGGTCTGGAAACCTTCTTCTCCGCCTGATGTAATTTCTTTAATGAATACATTCTTCCAACGGATTTCTCCACCATGAGTCTGTAATTGGATTGGCCCCTTTTCGAAAATAGGAATCTTACGATCAAAATAGTTTTCCATCACTACGTTATTAACAACTTTTTCCCCATTCAGATAAATAGTAACGCGCTCCCCGACCATGATGATACGGAACTTATTCCACTCTCCGAACGGCTTATCCATTAGCTTGGATGGGTCCTTTCCGGGAGCACCTTTACTGTTATTCCATAAGCCCCCGGATCCCTTATCAGCACCAATGTTCCATTTGCCCCCGGCCTTAGTTGTGTCCCAAATCTGCACCTGAGGCACACCGCGCAGATAGATCCCGCTATCGGCTTTCGCAACGGTCTTGTATTCTAGCAAAAGCTCGAAATCTCCATAATCCTTAAGAGTCGTCAAATAAAGTCCCTTCCCATCATTAACCAACTCGCCATTCTCAACGCTCCAGTGAGCATTGATATCTTTCAGTGTATTTTCTTGATGCGCTTTGAGTTCCTCGGGGGACATCTTCCATAATGTTCTAGGGTCCTTGGTTCCATGGCCGAACCAACCTTCAAGATCTTTACCGTTAAATAAGGCCTTGAACCCTTCAGGAGGTTCGTTCTGTGCAATAGAAAGTTGAGATAACGAAATTAGGCAAATGGCAGTTGATAAAAATAAATAGCGCATAGTAATTGATAGATTAATTGGGAAAGAATTGCTTGAAAATCAAAATGTAGTTTATAGGGCCAAGAATTACTATTCGGAAAAATAAGATAAAAGGAATAATTTTAAGCTAATAATTGATCAAAATACTATAATTATAATTATAATGCTCTTAATAATGAACTTTTACAAAATTGCTACAACAGTTAAAAACGAATGATGACAACTATTAAATTATTTATTTATTTTTCCTTCTTCATGGTCATTTCATCCTTAGGTGTTTATGGACAAAACCTCACAGAAATTGAAGTTGAAACATCCTCAGATTTAAAAGTTTGGGAATCGCTTCCGCTACGAGAAATTCTGACAGCAGATGATAAACTTCTACACAGGACTGATAAAGACCAACAATGGTATCGCTTAAAGATTAAGCGTGATGATGATGAGAAAAAGATAGTTTCAAGTGTTCCTCTGGAAGATGTGCCGGAAAATCTGATTAAAATTGCGGTTGATTTTATCGCAGGTTCTACAGTATCCGAACTCGCTGAAGACTCTGCGGGCGATGACGGCAAAGGGTGGGGAGCTAATTCCGTGCTAGCAGACTATGCATACCCAATCTACAATCCGGGAATTCTGGAAGGCCAAGAACCCGCATTTTATGAATTTGTTGTCGGCCAGCAAAAAGACGCTGCCGGTGATAGGAACGTCGGAGGTCCACTTAGCCCGAATGGTCCGAATGAAGTCGGAAGTTGGACCGTTGACGGAAATGTATTTAAGGAAGGGTCGATTTTGGTTTCAGCAACTTCCCAAGTAGAACCAATATCCTCATTTGCAACGGAGGGCAAAGCCAGGGTCGCCAAACTATTGGAAAGGGCAGGTACGACCAATGTTAAAGCCGTATGGTATGATGTAGGATATATTGCGGGAGAAGATGCATCAGGAAAACTTATCGCAAGCTTAGGCAATGCACCTTTTAAGATTGATTCGACGCCAATTATTCAAATGCTTGCCAAAGGTACCGACTCATACGAAAACATTTACACGCCGAAGGGGTCCTCTGGCCCTCAAATCGATGCTGAAAAACCTGAATTCTTTAATAGCTACGAAGAATTCAAAAAGTATTATCTGACTGACCCTCTAATGGTGGAATTACGTGACAGACGGGCTAAGGCTGCTATTCTCGATTGGGACATTGCTAATGGTAAACAACCTCCTCTGCTAAGTGTCATTCCTGGTCAACAACGACTGATAGGACAAAAGGAGCAAATTGATTCCTTTGACCTTAATTTGGATTTCGAGGATGAACAGGCAGGCAAAATAGATGTGCTTATTCAACCCGCAGTAGGGGCAATCATTGTAGGAAGAGAGCTTGGACCTGTTATACTAACTCTTAACCATAAAGATGGTAAAAGTTCGGTTTACCTAGTTTGTGTAGTAGTTCGCGGTGATATAAACCCTGTTCAAATAGGAACTTGGACAAGTTGGACAAAGTGGTTTGCGGGTAATTGGAACGATCAAAGACTGTATTATCAGGTTTATGATGATCCAGAAATGTGTCCCGATGGGGCTTCAGGATGTGGGCCGACCGCTTGGGGAATGCTTTATGGTTGGTGGGATCACAAGGGAGCGCCAGGCATCTATGGGAACCGCAGAATTGGTGATGCGCCACTTTCTGTGGATGAAAGGATAGAGTCCATGTACCGATACTTATTTGACGCAATGGACACCTGGTGCGTGCCTAATAGCTCTTCTGCTGCAACCAATCCGTGGGACATGCACGAAGGGCGGCGATGGGCCTCATACCGTAGTGTCAGCATCAGCGCTTCATCAAGCTGGGGTGTTCCTTATGTTTCTACTGGACCATACAAAAAATCAAGAAATGCGATCAAGGATGGTTATCCGGCTATTCTGGGAATAGGATTCTACTCGCACTATGTGACTGCTTATGGGTATAAATATCGAAAGTACAGAGCATTAGGTATCACTTGGAAAATACAACGCAAGTTCAAATGTAATTGGGGGCATGGAGACGATTCCCCAAGGTGGCATAGCAACAAAAGTGTATGGTACGGCCAAAGAGTAGAACTATGATTTGAATGGCTCCTTAACGATTTAATATCATCTCATGAAACTAGAGAAACAATTATTGCTTTTCCTATTAAGTGTATTCTATCTGAATATCCTTACTGCAAATTCAGCTGAAAAACAATTGTGGTTCAAGGGCAATACCCACACCCATTCATTATGGAGTGATGGAAATGATTTTCCCGAAATGATTGCTAAATTTTACAAGGATAATAGTTATCATTTTTTGGTCCTATCAGATCATAACGTACTTAGTAGGGGTGAAAAGTGGATGAATGTGGGTGCAATTGAAAAGAGAAGAAGAACGCTCGGTGTCGCAACATTAAAAAAATATATAAGTACCTTTGGTCAGGACTGGGTAGAGGTGCGCGGAGAAGATAAAAAACAAGAAGTTCGGCTGAAGACTCTGAAGGAAATCCGTCCCAAATTTGAAAGGGGGGGAGACTTTATTTTTATCGAAGGAGAGGAAATCACCAATAGTTTTGGTGGATCTCCAGTCCATACAAACGGCATGAATCTCAAAGAGCGCATCGTTCCAAAAAAAGGAACTTCACTCCGCGACACGATGCGAAACAATATCATTGCAGTGAGGGAGCAATCCCTTCGCCTTAAAAAACCGATGCTTTCTCACTTAAATCATCCAAATTTTGGTTGGTCAATTACAGCTAAGGATCTTGCTCATGTCTTGGAAGAAAAATTCTTTGAAGTATACAATGGTCATCCCGGGATCAATCATCTTGGAGACGCAAAGAGACCCGGGGATGAAAAGATATGGGACATTGCAAATACCATACGTCTTGCAACGCTAAAGTCCGATCCGCTCTTTGGAATCTCCTCTGACGACTCACACAACTATCATGGAGGTGATGTCAAACCCGGGAGAGGCTGGGTCATGGTTCAAGCCTCATCACTTGAGGAAGACTCTATCGTAAAATCAATGGATTCTGGAAATTTTTATGGTTCGAGCGGAGTACATTTCAAAAATCTCTTGAGGGACCAGAAAAAAGGAACTCTCGAATTTGAAATTGAAGCGGGTGCTGGTGCAGAATATGTGACAAAGATAATTGGAACCCGTAAAGGAAATGAAAATAAACCGGATCTGGTCGGAGAAACCCTAGCGACTATTAAAGGAAAGAAGGTCAAATATAAGCTCATGGATAATGAGTGGTATTTCCGAGCCACGGTCACTTCCAGTACAAACCATCCTCTTCCATCTTTCAATGGACAAAAGGAACAGGCATGGACTCAGCCGATCTGGGATTCTTCAGCTATTAGAAAAAAGTGATTTTTGAGAGGTTACTTTTCCCTAGCAAAATACTATTTTCACTCAAATTAATTAGAAATTCATAGTTTTTTCTTGAATAGAAAAGTCTTTTCGAGAGACTAGATTTTATGAAGAGAAGAAATTTCCTTAAAACCTCAGCGGCCAGCGCATTGGCTGCACCAACTATAGTACCTTCCTCGGTCCTAGGAGCCAACGCTCCAAGTAATCGTATTACCCTCGGCCTCATTGGTTGTGGCGGTCAAGGCACAGGTGACCTGCGGAACCTAATGAATAAGAGTGGTACTCAGGCCATCGCCGTTTGTGACCCTGACAAGAATAACATGAACCGAGCCAAGGATCATATAACTAAGCAATACGCAAAACAGACAGAGAGCGGCGAGTACAAAGGATGTGAAACGTTTTCAGACTATCGTGACCTATGTGCGATGAAAGAACTCGACGCAATCATTGTAGGTACGCCGGATCACTGGCACGCATTGGCAACACTCGAAGCGCTTCGAAACAAGAAAGATGTCTATTGTGAAAAGCCAATCACTCACCTCTTTGCTGAGGGTCAGGCCGTGTATAAAGAAGCTGCAAAACAAAAAGCAATATTTCAGGTAGGATCACAACAACGCTCAAGTTCTCGTATGCGGGTCGCTGCCGAAGCCGTCATGAATGGAGTCCTTGGAAAAATCAAGGAAGTCAAAGTTGGTCTACCCACAGGTGGTGGAACTGATGAAGACGGTAAAGTGGCTCAAGAAATTCCTGGTCATCTTGATTATGACCTCTGGTGCGGACCGAGCCGCTTACTTCCGTACAATTCGAAACGTCTTCACTGGAACTGGCGCTGGTGCCTCGATTATGGTGGCGGACAGTTAATGGATTGGATCGGACACCACAATGACATTGCTCACTGGGGATTGGAGATGGACAAGAGTGGTCCAATCAAAATCGAAGCCAAAGGATTCCGTTACCATGGCAAGGGTATGTATGACCAACCTCTCGATTACACTGTCGTATCTGAATATGCTGGAGGGTACACAGTGACTCTTTCTAACAAACACAAGATGGCAGGCGGTCGAAACATGGGCACCGAATGGCACGGTGAGAACGGTTGGATCTATGTCGACCGTGGCAGAATTGAGGCTTCAGATAATCTTAAGGAATTCATAAGGGAAAGCAATGATCGTGGACCTAAGAAGGCTTATAAGTCTGAGGGTGGACATCACCAAAACTTCATTACAGGCGTCAAGACTAGAAAAGAATGCATCTGTCCTGCTGAAACCGGACACCGTTCAGCTACTCCGGGCCATATCGGATACCTTTCTGACAAGCTCGGTCGCGCAATCAAATGGGATCCGAAAAAAGAGCAGGTCATTGGAGATCCTGAAGCCGAAAAGCTATTAAAAACAGTCAATTATAGAGGAGACTGGAAGTTCGGCTAAGGTACCTATATCATTATCCTTAAATAACAAGGGCCCGTCATGTTAGTAGATGACGGGCCCTTTTAGTTAAAAAGAACAGTACCTTATTTATTCCAACCGTTCTCCTTAATAAGTGCTTTCATGGCTCCAGCACTAGGGAGATCAGCAAGCAAGCAAAATTTTGTGATCCCATTAATCTTAAGGGCTTATATTTTCCTTTTTTAGTGATTACGTAAACATTACAATAAATACGATACTTGGTTAAATGAAGTTGTTCGCTCTCATTTTAATTCTCTCTGCCCTGTGCCGAATCGGAATCACTGTAGTTGACGCTCAGTCTACTGAACATACTGCTTACCAGATTAAGAACGGAATCGTTGGGAATCAGGAATTTGGTGGAGCGCTCGGGATGGACTTTATTGTCAACAGCGAAATCACCGTGAACAAGCTTGGGGCATTCGACAGCGGTTCTGATGGAATCAGTATGCCTGTCATCGTGCAACTTTGGTCCCGTAGCGATGGTGGCAGCCCAAACAACCCGAACGATGATACCAGCAAAGATTTAATGGTATCAGTAACGTTCACCCCTGGCGATGATGGCCATGCTGTAAAAGGAAGCAGGTTCAAGGATCTTGATTCTCCAGTAGTGCTTTCGAATGGGGCTTACACAATTGTTGCCTATGGTTACGGTTCCAAAGAACCCAATTACAATCTAGGCGGTTCTCAGGGAGAACCAAGAGGCTTAACGACAGTTGATGTGCAGGAGATCACCTTTGTCGGGTCGTCCCGGTATGGATCATTGGCTGAAAATGGATTGTTCCCGGACACACCGGACAACGGACCAGCTAACCGATACGGCGCAGGAACGTTCACTTTCCTAGTAAATGACGGAGACAATGACGGAGATGGCATGCAGGATAATTGGGAGGATTCTAATGGACTGGACAGGAACGATCCCAACGATGCTGACGGGAATCCCGACAATGATGGACTCACTAACTTGCAGGAGTTCGAACATGGAACTGATCCGAACAGTTCTGATTCCGATTCGGATAGTTTGCCTGACGATGTGGAGACAAACTCCGGCATCTGGGTGAATTCAGAGGACACCGGTACTGATCCAAACATGTCCGATACCGATGGAGACGGGTTATCGGACGGGGTTGAACACAATACCGGGACCTGGGCCGGGCCTTTTGATTCTGGGACTAATCCGAATGTGTCTGACAGTGACGGGGACGGGATCATTGATGGAACAGAGAACCCAGAACTTGCTTTCCTGGGAACTAACCAACCGGGAACTGATCCGAATAAATCAGATAGCGACGGGGACGGCCACAGTGACGGCAAAGAGGTGTCCGTCGGTAGCGACCCGACTGACTCGAAAGTTATGCCTGCGGCAACGGAAACATCAAATGCTATCGTGATCAACGAGGTTCATTACGATCCAAAAGTTGCCAACCTGCCTGCAGAATTCATCGAAATTCATAACCAGAGTAATGAGGCTGTAAATCTGATGAATTGGAAGTTTACTCAAGCCATAGATTTCACCTTTCCTGACGTTTTGCTTCATGCGGGCGAGTATTTGGTCGTTGCTCAGAATCCGGACACGATACTTGCTGAATATGGAACCAATTCGCTGGGCCCTTGGCAGGGCAAGCTGTCCAATGAAGGCGAAAGAATTGTGCTTGAGAATGCGGCGGGTAAGAAGATCGATGAAGTTGATTACGGGGTGAACTTTCCGTGGCCTACTGCGGCTCAGGGTGAAGGACCATCGATGGAATTGATACACCCTTCACTGGATAACGATCTCGGGGGTTCCTGGCGCAGTGCGTCGACGGGCTACAGTGGAACACAGCAAACTTTTGTTCCTCCGAACGACGTGGGTTGGAGGTTCCGCAATGGACGAACTTGGCCTAGCGTGGATGTTAACGATCGGAAGTGGTTTGAAAATGGTTACCAGGAAACTAATGATGGCCAGTGGATCGACGGACACACTCCGATCGGATTCGGTGACGGCGATGATGTTACTGTTATCAGTGATATGAAGTCAGGTTATATCAGTGCATTTTTACGTTACGAGTTCAGTTTGTCACCTGACAATGCTAGCCTAAGTAGCTTAGTCTTGCGTGCTTATTTTGACGACGGATGTGTGGTTTACATCAATGGGAAAGAAGTGCAGCGGTTCTCACTCTCTAACGGTAACATCCCCTTCCCGCCTCCTTCTGGATTTGCTAAAAATCACGAGGCATCTTGGGAGGAGGTTGTACTTACCGGGACCGCTTCTTACTTGCTTCCTGGCACCAACACTCTGGCCATTCAATTCATTAATTCATCAATCGGGAGCAGCGACGTTTCAATAGACGCTGAACTGCGCACGCCTCCTTCTGGTGTGCATGAGTTGAGGGATCCGAGTCCAGGGGAGCCAAACGCGGTTTTTGCGTTCAGCGCACCTCCACAAATTCGTCAGGTTAAGCACACACCAAAGATTCCCGTATCCGGTCAGAAGACGGTGGTCACTGCAAAGATCAGTGACTCTGACAGCGTCAAGTCAGTAACACTCCAGTATCAGATTGTTAGTCCCGGAAGCTACATCCGTCTGACCGATGCGAAATATGAATCGGAGTGGACTGATTTAGTAATGCTTGATAATGGTTTGGGCAGTGATGAGGTCGTGGGAGATTCCCGTTATACAGCCGTTATCCCAGGCGAATTGCAGAAGCACCGCCAATTAATTCGTTACCGAATCAGTGCCGTTGACGGATTAGGTGCGCATGTCCAGGTTCCGTATGACGATGACCCGCAACCGAACTTCGCTTACTTCTGCTACGATGGCGTACCTCCATGGACAGCGGCGAATCGACCCGGAGTGACTCCTAAAGTGACATTTAGCAGTGAATTGCTAGAAAAAATTCCCATTTATCATCTCATTGCAACCGGTCCCGATATTGCCAGCTGCCAGTTCAATCAGAGTTCCCGTAACACCCGGTTTTTAGGAACAATGGTCTATGAAGATGAAATCTATGATCATATGGAGTTCAATATCCGTGGTCAGTATTCAACCTACCGGACGGGCAAAAACAAATGGCATTTCCGTTTCAAGCGTGGACATCACTTTCAGGCCCGAGATAATTTCGGAAAGAAATACAAGAGCCGCAGAAAGAATATCAAGGCCAATGGAGGCACCGCCCCTTGGACTTACGTGAACCGGGGGATGGCCGGAGTTGATGAGTGCCTCTCATACCGACTTTTTGAGTTGGCCGGGGTTCCTTCGAGCAGGACCAACTACTTTCATTTTCGAGTCATCGACAATGTCACCGAGGCAAATCCGAACAATCAATACGACGGAGACTTGTGGGGCCTCTACTTCAGCATCGAAGTGCCTAACGGTCGCTTCCTTGAAGACCGCAATTTGCCTGACGGTAACGTATACAAGCTGGAGGCTCCTCTCCTGCAACACAATCAAGGTGCTGATGAACCGACCGGACCAGACGACGTGAACGAAATTCGTAGGAACATGACCACTTCCCGCTCTGAGAAATGGTGGAGGGACAACGTCGATCACATTACCTATGGGCGGTATAAGGGCGTGGCCGAAGCCGTTACCCATTACGACCAGCGCGAAAGTCAGCAGGGTTATTATTACCACAACCCTGAAACTAATCAGTGGGTCCTGATACCGTGGGATCTCGACACCATGTTTCAATTGACGCACAAATATTATACATGGGACAGATTCCGGCTCTGCATAAGTTCCCGCTATACGAAGAACTTTCTTGAAGCAAAAAACGAGCAAAGAGAAATTCTTGACCTGCTGTTTAATGAAAAAGCAGTCAACACCGTCATGAGTGAGTTCATTGATATCATCAACACTCCGGGACAGGCATTGACTTGGTCGGACGTCGATCAGTTTGTTTGGAATTATAACCCGAGGACTCCCAGTTTTTTTAAGGGATCCTACAATCGGAAGACTGGGAGTTCGGACCCAGCAAGTGTTAGATATACAAGGACGCTGATCTCCGCGGATCACGAAGGGCAGATGGATTACATGCGAAAGTTCATGCAACCTGACGGGCACGGTTATGATAGACTTGTCTCGGAAGCGTCCGATACTCGAATCCCAAACAAACCCGAAATCACTTATACGGGGTCGGCAGGGTTCCCGGTCAACGATTTACGTTTTAGCTCCAGCGCGTTCCGAGACCCGAACGGCAATTCAACGTTTGGAGCTATGGCGTGGCGTGTCGCTGAGGTATCGGATCCCTCCGCGCCGGGTCACGATCCGGTTAACGTTCAGCCCTACGAGGTGAATGTTTCCTGGGAGAGTGGTGAACAGACAGTATTTGGTGCCGGCGTCATTGTGCCCTCAAGCATGATTGCTGCGGACCGCACCTACCGAGCTCGTGTACGCCACAGAGACAGTAGTGGCCGTTGGAGCCACTGGTCAGAACCTCTGGAGTTCACTGCCACGTTACCTGACATCAAAGCCTACCTCGAAGGGCTGGTCATCAGCGAAATCATGTATAACCCGGCAACCGGAGAAGATTTGGAGTTTATCGAAATTATGAATGTTGGTCCGGACACACTTAACCTAAGTGATTTAAGATTTACCAAGGGTATCGATTTTGATTTTTCTGATTCCTTAATAACTGACATTGCTCCCGGAGCACGGGTTCTAGTAGTGCGTAATCTCGCGACCTTCGAGGCTCAATACGGAGCCGGGCTTCCAGTCGTCGGCGAATACATCTCCTCGATTTCAGCAAATCTCAGTAATGGTGGCGAAAGGATCAAACTTTCATTCGGTGCCGGCAGCCCAATACGTGATTTCAGTTATGACGACGAACATCCTTGGCCGAGTTCTCCGGACGGCGACGGACCGAGCCTGGTGCTCATTGCTCCTGAGCAGAACCCGGATCACGGCAACCCAGTGAACTGGCGAGCCAGTGCGGTGGCCGGAGGAAACCCCGGCACGTCGGATATGATTCCATTTCTCGGTGAAGACCCACTAGGTTACGCATTGGCTTCTTCTCCAATAATATCCGTTGCCGATGGTGTGATTATCCTAAGTTGTGCTCGGGTTGTCGGTAGCGACGATGCGAAGATTATCGCCGAATGGTCATCGGACATGAAAAACTGGACCAGTGATGGGCTAATTTTCGCCGGGTCCTTGTCTGATGGTGATGGTAATGCTTTGCTTACTTGGCACCTCCCAGCTGGCAAGAGCACCTTCGCCCGTTTGCGGGTCATTATCCGATAAGCAGTTTCAGACGAACAGTGGCTGCGTCGAAGTCCTTCATTTGTTCCAGCCGTTCTCCTCAATGACAGCTTTCATAGCTACAATACCAGGATGATCGGTAGGCAAAATTTTGTGCTTCACTAGATATTTTACAGCATTGTTTACCTGCATGAAGTCGCCCTTGCGGCCGTCTGGTTTTTCTTCGACCTCGTTGACAAATTGCTCACCAAGTTCTACGGCCTCAGCATAGGTCGCTGCATTGTTCTCATAATACAGAGATTCCATTAATCTTAAGAGCTTCTCTTTTCCTTTTTTAGTTGCCGCGTCTTTGCGAATCTTAGCAGCAATTTCTGCCCTCTTTTTCTTAGTTGCATCGGGAGAGAGTTTACCGTCCGTACCGCCTTCGATAGGTCTGCTACGCAACTGGCGATACCAAATATTGCGAAACCTCACAGGGTTGCCGTGATCTTGTAACTTAAGCGGTCCATTCAGGGGAAAGGCCTTGGCGCGTGATCGGCCTCGATGGCCTCCTCCTCCTTCCAGAGGAGTCGAATCCTGAACAACTACCCCATTAATCAATACCGTCACGGATCCATCATCGAGAACCTTACCGTCCTTAAGTATGGGCCGGCGAAAGATAATATCATAACTCTGCCACTTGCCTGGAGCATTCAAGGAATTAGCCATTGGAGGCATGACGCCATAAATGGATCCGGCAAACCCGTCAGGATACGTTGGGTTATCGTAATTATCCAAAACCTGTACCTCGGTCTGACCCATCAAAAATACACCGCTATTACCTCGTCCCTGACTGTTGCCGGCAACTTTGACTGGTGCGGACCACTCAACATGTAATTGGCAGTCAGCAAATTCTGCCTTTGATTTGATCGTTCCAGCACCACCCACAGAGATGAGTGCACCGTCCTGGACTTTCCAATCCTTTTTGCGTTTTGAATTTTCATGGGTCCAATTTTTCTTGAAAGACTCCGAAGATCCATCAAAAAGAATTACCGCGTCAGAAGGTGCTCCACCCGGAGCCTTACCTGGTTCGACCCTTGGCGGCTGAGGTCTGTTATTATCATGGATGGCCCACGGATGTGTATCATCGGGGGGATCACCGTAAAACTGCGCTGCAGCAAAAGGAACAGAAAGGAACAGAAAAAGTACTATTCTTACTATTTGTCGAAGATGTTTAAGGTTTGAATTCATGGTTTTGGTTTAAACGATAAAATTGTTCCTAGCAAGTTAACCCTCAAATATCGGAAAAAATAAAGCTCTCTGAATTACGGTCCCTAACAAATAGCGGTAAAAATAGGAATTTTCCCAGTTCGAATGTGGCGTGTATATTTTTTAGTTAAAGGAGCGTTTGATTCTGGCCTTTTGAGGCGTTTTATCTTTGTTCTAAAGACCCTATACTGCAATAATATCGACTCATTACATTAAAGCTTTTAACAACATGATCAGAAAAACTCTCTCTGCTGCGATCGCAGCTTTTTTTACCATATCCACTTCATCAGCCGCTGATACTCTTATGCTCAAAGGCAAATCAGGCCCAGGGAAAGGAAAGCACGTAGTTATTGTGACTGGTGACGAAGAATACCGTTCCGAGGAATCTGGTCCGATGCTTGGCAAAATTCTTTCTCAAAAGCACGGATTTGATTGCACTATAATATTTTCTTGGACTGATAATTATATTGATCCTAATAACCAGAAAGGTCTTCGTGGATTAAAGGCACTTGATAGTGCGGACCTAATGATAATTGGGACAAGATTCCGTCAGCCTAACGCCGAAGAAGCTACACATATTACCAAGTTTCTTAATGCCGGAAAACCGGTCATCGGATTCAGGACCGCAACGCATGCTTTTAACGGTGGCAATAAGTTTGGAACGGGAAATGGTGCAATTGGTTTTGGAGCATTCGGACGAAAGGTTCTCGGTGAACAATGGATCAGCCATCATGGTGGACATAAAAGAGAAGGTGCGCGAGGAGTCATTGAGAAAAAGAACAAGGACCATGCAGTTCTCAATGGCGTGTCCGATGTCTTTGCTCCTTCCGACGTTTATGGCGTAAGGAACCTGACCGAAACAGATACTATATTATTGCGTGGCGCGGTTACAAAAACATTGGATCCAAAATCAGAAAATATTTCGGGAGGAAAAAATGATCCTATGCAGGCACTCGCATGGCTCCATCCATATCTTGCACCTGACGGAAAAACCAAGGGCAATTCATTCTGCACAACTGCTGGTGCCTCATGCGATTTTGTGAGCGATGGGCTCCGTCGTATTGTTGTCAATGCTACCTACCACCTCACAGGTTTAACGGTACCAGCGAAAGCCGATGTCGACTATGTAGATCCATTTTTCCCTAGTTTTTATGGTTTCATTAGAGACAAGAACTGGTTCAAGGGACTAGACATGCAGTCAGAGGATTATGGTCTAGGAAAGACCCCTCATGCGTCTGATCCTTCAGGAAGTCCTGCATGGCCTCACCGTGCAACTCCCAAAAAGAGTTGAACTAAGGCCCGGTTCTTAAATTCAATTTAAATCCAAAAGAAATTCGATGTGCGCATGCACGATTTGTCCCATCGTGGATGCTTTATCAAATACGGAAGATTTATAATGCTCGGCTAACTCTGATCGTAGCTGTTCAACCTTTCCCGATGACGAAAGTTGTTCTTCCGACATTAGTCTAAGGAGAGATCCTATCCGAAGTTTCGCACTTTTGTATCTCCGTGAAATGAGTGTTCTTTCCTCTTTCTGGTATTGCTCGATAGTTGTCTGGTTTAATAAATTCATAACCATTTCAACGATCGGATAATTATCGGCAAAAAACTGTGCCAGATATATTTTGCGGCGACCTTCGTATGATTGTTGGTCAAAATCAATGGGCCTTACCCTGTACTGAATCTCTTCAAAGTCGGGAGTAACATCAACGACATAATTAACTGCTCTCATGTCACCCAGTAATCGTACAAAACAACGCTCGTTGAACTTCACAAATTCTTTGGCTACCCGAACTTCATTAATCTCATCACGCTGTAACCAATCTCGCAAAAATACATTCCCAGGAAGACCTGCAATGTGTTCTTCTATTAATGTGCCGCCATTGACCAGATAATTGATCCTAGTCGGAGATAAAATATGCTCAAGCTCCAGACCATAGAGTCGAGACGCGTCTGCTACCTTAACGTAATAGTGATCAAAATTATCATTGTAACGGTTAATGATCCGGATCCTGAAAGGTCGCGAATTGCCAAAAACACCAAAATCTATTCTCTCAACATCCAAATGCTTGATCTTGTTTGAATCACCACCCATTTTAAGATCAGCATAGATTTTAGTCAGTTTTGGTCTGAGTTCAGCCATCTCATCAGGCTGATACATCAAGGTTTGCCAATTCGTTTCGGATCCATCAGGAGATTCATATGGGATCGCTTCACTGAATCGATGAAGATCGTTGTATATTTTGGGTATAGTATCTATGTAGCGGCTATGCTTGATCAGATAAGCCTCCAGTTCAGAACTTACAGGATACGCAATTTTCTTCTTTGAAATTTCCATCTATCCAAAACGAATGGTGTTATTGCTGCGGATCCTCTGATTCTTCCTTTTTATCTTTTGGTTCTTTGGCTTGATCCATGCGTCCTTCAATCGCGCGTTTGAGATAAGGCAAACGATCCACTGTGATTGGAGCAAGTGCAACGAACACCTTGCCTCCCCCCTGACATTGTATTTCCAGAGTTTTCATGTCTTCAGTAACAATTGCATTATCAATTTCAGTCCAATATATGACCTGAAGATTTTTACTGGGAAGCCAGAAAGGAAATAATTCAATACCTAGAGGCGTAAGAATAATAAAAGCGTGCCTGACGCAATTTACTGCAACCCAAATACAAATTAGACTCAAACAGAACAGTATAATAGTAATTATAAATCGAATTGAAACTTCATTAATTGCCTGACCCTTAAGAGCGGTATTCGACCACCACATCCAGAATGTAATGCACAAGGAAGTTCCACCAAAAGCAACGAATGTCAGCGCTTGGCGTGCGCGGGTGAAGCGGAGCTCTTTTTCTGGTTCAGTTATTTTGCGTGGTTTGCCCAAGGTAATGAAATCAGCAAAACGATATCAACAGAATCTGATCAATGCCATTATCATTCACAAAAGAACTTACTAGCAGTGCAGAAACTTTAGTTTTTTGCACTGTTAAGGGAAAAGAAAGGTTATTCTAATTTCCCTCTGCCTTCTGGGGCGCCTTAACATTCAGGTCCTGCTTTGAATTAATGGTCGAACCATCGATGGCATGTAGGCCCAACAAAGACATAGCAAGATTACCAGCGTCTCCGTTACGAATTGGTTGCAGGCCATCAGATTCATACTTTGGATTCTTGTCCCCGGGATCCTTCCGGCTAGAAGGGTTGATCTTGTACAGCTCATTGCCAGGAGATACATCAGGGCCCCAAACGTAAAATGGGATAGTGTAATTCAATTTTTCATCAGACTTAGTGTGTGTCTTCGTTCGCAATCTTCCACCATGGTCAGCTGTGATTATCAAGGCGGTTTTGCCTTTCATTTGTTCGTTAGTATCAATGAAATCAAATAATTTTCCTATAATCCAATTCATCTTAGAAACTGCAGAGATGTAAACAGACTTTGGCTGGATGTCCCACCCATTAGCATGACCAGCAGTGTCCGGGTCACGCAAATGCAACATGCTAAAACCATAAGGAGTCTTGGCGAGAGATTCGGTGAAGGATTTGATAAGCTCTTCTGTTTTCGCATTAAAATGGTAATGATCTATTTTATCTTTACCATTATCCTCACCCTGTGTGTCAGCTCTGCCGATCCGATCATTATAACTTAAATCGTAGAGAACAAATTTTCCCTTGCTGCTAAAAAGAGCCGTCTTTAATCCTTGATCATGAGCAACGTCAAAGGCGCTGACAATGTAAGCTTTTTTGTTTCTATGAAGTATTTGGCCGATCTTTGGGGTGCTGTTTTCGATCCAGGCGTGTCCCGCTTCACCCAAGACCCCACGTCCTGTCAGCATGCATGTATGGTTTGGCAGCGTGACGGTATAATTAAAGTCAGTCCTTGCGTTATGGGTATGCGCGCCTTCCTTTATTATCCGGTAAAAATTGGGAGCCCATTTTTCACCTAGGAATTCAACCGCATCCGGCCTTAATCCGTCACAACTGATTAAGATTACATGTTCGGTCTTATTTTTGTCTTGGGAAAAAGAACACAACAGGCCGAAACAAAATAAATAAAACGTCAATAATTGACGAAAAAACTTTGGGGGATGGTTTCTCACAGGGAATTAATATGAAGGTTATTTGAATAAATAAAATAAAAATATTAATCAGGTTCTAGACCACATGTTTGCAGAAAAATTTCAAGCTCTTCGATCCCAAAATCAGAAAGGATTTTATCTACCATCCCTTCCATGTGAAAACGCAAACTGGGAGCAAAATTTTGCCCAGTGATTCGAATCATTTCTTCGAATTTCGCATCATCATCAATGACATCATATTCGCGGTACCTATATCCTTTCTGATCGAGCCAGGCGATAACAGCGACGCACCAAGGACAGCCGGGCTTAACATAAAGATCAATGTTCGGGTCGGACATTATCTACATTATCTAATACGCCTTTGAAAAGACTATCCTGCGTGAACTCGGTTGACCTGTCAGAATGCAGGTCCCCTCCTCGGCATATTGTTCTCCATGAGGAATGCATCGGATAGTAACCTTATATTCTTTCGCAATCTTTTCTTCGTCTTCATTTGATCCTGCCCAATGACACAAGGCGAAACCTCCATGAATTTCCGGTTTTCCAGTATTCGAAGGGGTAAAAAATTCTATGAATTCCTCCATACTATCAATTCTTTTCATGTTGTCTTCTTTGAGACGGGTCGCGCGCTCTAAGAGTGAGGACTGGATATCTTCGAGTACCTTTGCTACTTCCTGAAGAAATTCTTCATTAGGTATAAATTCTTTATCCTTAGGTGATCGATCACGACGGGTAACCGCTACGCTTCCTTTTTCAATGTCACGGGGGCCAATCTCAACACGTAAAGGTACACCTTTTTTAATCCATTCCCAGTTCTTCGCGCCGCCCTGCATGTCTCTTTTGTCAATCTCAACCCGAATAGGTAATTCTCCATAACTAGAGGAGCTGAGTGATTTTGCGAGACTTTCGGCAGCAATTATAACTGCATCACGATTTTCTTCCTTAGGAATTACAGGCAAAATAACAACCTGAGTCGGAGCAACCATTGGAGGAATTATGACCCCATCATCATCACCATGCGCCATGACCAAAGTGCCTACTAAGCGTGTGCTAACGCCCCAGCTAGTGGTCCATCCAAATTGCTTTGTGCCATCACGGCCAGCAAAACTAATGTCTGACGCTTTACTGAAATTCTGTCCAAGAAAATGGGAAGTTCCTGCCTGAATTGATTTTTTGTCTTGAACCATAGCCTCAATGCAAAGGGTCCGGTCAGCGCCAGGGAACCTTTCATTTTCTGTTTTTTCACCAGTGATGACAGGTATGGCTAAATGTTCACGCGCAAACTTCTCATAAATGTCCAGAATTTTTTCGGTTTCCTCCCAAGCCTCATCAGACGTTTCGTGAACCGTATGTCCTTCCTGCCACAGAAATTCAGCTGTCCGTAAAAACAACCTCGGCCGCATTTCCCATCGCATGACATTGGCCCACTGATTAATTAATAATGGTAAATCCCTGTAACTCTCTATCCACCGAGCAAAGGCTGCCCCTATTATGGTTTCTGAAGTTGGACGAATAATGAAAGGTTCTGACAGCTCACCAGTAGGCACCAGCTTGGTCTTTCCACTTTCATCCTTTTGAGCTTCGAGCCGATGATGTGTTACAACAGCACATTCCGTAGCAAAGCCTTCAGCATGTTCCGCCTCCTTTTCCAAATAGGAGAGCGGAATAAGAAGGGGGAAATATGCATTTTTATGACCCGTTGCCTTAAACATTGAGTCTAGCTGACTTTGGATTTGTTCCCATAAACCGTATCCCCATGGCTTAATGACCATGCAACCACGAACTTCTGAATTCTCTGCGAGATCAGCTGCCCTTACGACTTGTTGATACCACTCGGGAAAATCTTCTTGCCGGCTCGGACTGATGGCATTTTGAGGTTTGGCCATAATTTTAGCCCATATGTTCGTCTCGAGATTGAGATTTGCAAATTCTTGCAACTTTGCTTGATGGAATTTTTGATATTTGACACGATAGAACACATGAAAAATCAAACCCGCCGTCATTTTTTAAGGCACTCCTCAATTGGAGCCGCGGCAATTGCTGCTTCCTCATCCAAACTATTTGCTAACTTCGCTGATTCGGAAGAGGGCTTTATAGATCTATTTGATGGGAAAACGTTGAACGGATGGCACAAAAATCCTCAGAGGATAGGACATGGGACTGGAGGCGTTTGGAAAGTTGAGGATGGAAGTATCACTGGCGAACAAGATCCCCCGGGCTCAGGAAATGGAGGAATTTTACTCACTGATGCTAAATTCGGTGACTTTGAACTTAGACTTGATATTAAACCTGACTGGGGAGTTTGTAGCGGTCTATTTCTTAGAGGCAATGATAAGGGCCAATGCTTCCAAATGATGGTCGATTATCATGATGCGGGCAATATAGGACACATTTATGGAGAAGGAACCGGAGGTTTTAATACTCGGCCATTCGATATTGATGGGAAAATGAAAGATGGAAAACTGATTGGTCTTAAGCCGAAACCAAAAGGAGAAAAACCAAAAATTAATTATTCTATTTCCGGTGAAAAGTTTTGCTCACTATATAATGTAAATGATTGGAACAAGGTCAGAGTCAAATGTGTTGGGAAGCATCCAAAAATCGAAACTTGGATCAATAATGAAAAAGTTTGTGAATTTGATGCGGCTAGCTACACAGGCTCAGGATTTGACCGTGAAAAAATAGCACAAACTCTTGGAACTAAAGGAAGCATTGCAGTGCAGGTTCACGGTGGCGGTAGCTGGCCGAAAGGCGCCAAATGTAAGTGGCGCAATATTCGTATCAAAGAACTGTAAAATCCTTTAGGTTCTAAGGTTCAAGCCTTGGCACGTTCAAGAAATTCCTTATAGAACAACGCACCCGCCGCTAGATCCGTCTCTTTGATCCATTCGTCAGCAGTATGTGCCTGGTCAATGTGCCCGGGCCCAGCTGCAACGGCTGGTATTCCTCCTTCCGCAGATAAGACAGCAGCATCACAGAACCAGGGAGCACCAACTAATTTAGGTTCATTCGATAAATCGAATAACCCTTTAATAAAAGGGTTATCGGCTGGAGTATTAAGTGGTTCACATCGGAGCTTGATGTCTATTTTAATTTCATTGAGCTTATGATTTCGAAGAAAATTTTTAAACAAATTTAGAGCATCTTCTCCTCTCAGTTGAGGCGTTAAGCGAAAATCAATTTCAATCGTACACTCTTCTGAAACAATGTTGGTGCGGGTTCCTCCTGCAATGACTCCAATGTTGATTGTGGGATAGCCAAGCAATTCATCAAAATATTCACTACTTGAAAGATCCGATCGAAAATCACTTTCTAATAGTCTTATCAGTTCAACCATTTTACTTATAGCACTATCACCCTGCTCAGGCATTGACCCATGCGCGGCTTGACCCATTGATGTGATTTTTAACCATAGAGTGCCCTTGTGCCTGTAGACCAAATCATTTCCAGTAGGTTCACCAACTAGAGCAAAGTCATATTCGCTACCATATTTTTTCGCAAAGTGCCTTGAGCCGGGCTGACCCGTTTCCTCGCCCATGAATCCTGCAAACGTAACTCCAATGTCCAAGTCTCTAATCTTTTCAGAACCTATTTCGGACAATGCCCAAAGCATTGCCGCTAAAGTTCCTTTTGTGTCCGAGGCCCCTCGGCCGTAAATTTTACCGTCGCTCCGTTGCCCACCAAAGGGGTCCACTGTCATGCCTCCGACTCCAACTGTGTCAAGGTGCGGCCCAAGTAAAATCTGCGGCTTTTCTTCAAAACCTGGAAATCGGCCTATCACGTTTGGCCTGTCTGGTTCGACTTCATCGTACCAAACTTCAGCGCCAATTTTCTTCAAAAAATTGCCAACTGCTCTGGCCATTTCAAGTTCTCCAGTATTTTCCAGCTCTGTGCCTGGATCACCATCAGGATTGACGCTTGGAATCCTGATAAATGATGAAAGAAGCTTATTTAGCGTTGTCGGATCTGTCCGATTCTCCATTCCTCTGACTTTCAGTTTTTTCTTATCCTATCTTGGTTTAAAAAAGGCTCCAAACTATTAAAGATACTTCCTATTATCAGGGCCAAAGAGGGTCTGATGGAACAAAATTATATATTTTTTAGCTAATTTCAGTTTCTCTCTGAAAAAAGCTCTAACGGGTATTTATTAAGGAAATCTTAATCATTGATATTAAAAAAATGAAAACATTGTTTCTTTTTTGTATTCAAAGAAGGTTTTGATTTATTGAAATAGGCAAAAATCATTGACATTACGGTCAGAAATAGGCATTAATACTCTTCCCTTAATACATCCCCCCTATAGAAAAAAATTTAAATCATGAGCGAAGAAAATCCTCAAGCCCCAGCACCAGAAGATAAATCATCTTCCGTTCCTTTAAAAAAAGAGACCACACGTGTCACTCTTAAAGCATCCGAGGGTGCAGCTCCGCCACCGCCGGCCCCTGCAGCTCCTAAGCCTGCAGCTCCAGCACAAGCAACTCAACCATTAGCTCCGGCTCCACCTTCAAGCGCAAAAACAGTTCCATTGAGTCCTGCGCCAGCAGCTTCGAGCCCCGCAACGCAATCCGCTCCACCTCAAGCCACTGTCAAACTTCAACCATCGCAGCCGGGTGCTGCAAGTACACCAGGTGGACTAGTGGCACCTATTTCAACTGGAAAACTTTCTGCTAGCTTGGATGATGATGGCGAAGAGACCGGCGTCACTCCACTCGCGTGGGTTTGCGTCGGTTTAGCTTTTGTTGTACTTTTGATAGAAGCAGCAAGTTCTCCAATCTTGTCTCAACAGACCCTAGCAGATGAAAAAGCAGGCAATAAATCATGGGGAATTCCTTACAATGATTATGATCGTAAATACAATCCACAGGTAGACAATAAGGAGAACAAAGAAGCGAAAACTTTCAAGTTCACTAAATATAATAAGAATAATAAGAAAGTCGCTCCTAAGAATCTGTTTCCTGCAGAATACAAAAGAAAATTGCCCACCAAAGAGTATGATGCTTACAGGGGTGAACAGAATAATTAAGGTCTAACTTTTCATTATCGTATTTAAACATTTTTATACCAATGCCAGCAGCAATCATTCTTACACTTGTTTCTATTGTAGTTCTTGCCCTTGAATACTTGGCCAGGGCCTAAGCTTTTTTTCATCTATAGGAAAAATGGCAGGAGTTATTTCGATTACCCAGGAAAACTTCGAATCTGAGGTCAAGCAAAGCGATGTCCCGGTCCTCGTGGATTTCTGGGCAGAGTGGTGTGGACCATGCAAAATGCTTGGCCCAATCCTTGATGAATTAGCCGATGAAAAAGGTGATTCGTGTAAAATCACAAAAGTGAATATCGATGATTGTCGTGATCTCGCTGTGACTTATAACGTGAAATCGATACCTATGATGCTTTTTTTCAAGGACGGCGAAGTTAAAGATGAGGTTATTGGACTCATTAATAAAGAGGCTATTTCCTCTAAATTGGACGCAATTTCCTAGTTTTTCGTGTAACTTGCACGAAAATTTCTACAGGTATTATTATCTGCTTAATAATAAAGCGATTAGTCTGTGTCTGGGCAGGTTTTTCCTTCCCAAGACCCAAATACTTGCTTAGCTGAAATCCGAGATCCTATGTCTATTCCATACCAACGCACTCTTGTCTCAAGCGCTTCGCTCGAAGGCACTTCGCTTCACACGGGTGAAAAAGTGACACTGACTATGAAGCCGGCTCCTGTCAATCATGGCATTGTGTTCCGCCGTATCGATTTAGATGATAAGCCTTTCATCCCTGCGATCGTTGACAACGTACAACAAGTTGAGCGGGCAACGACCTTGGCCGTCGGCTCTGTCAAAGTACATACGGTAGAACATGTGATAAGTGCGCTAGCAGGAATGGGCATTGATAATGCAATCATTGAGATGGATGCCAATGAACCCCCAATCGGCGACGGTTCATCAGCACCATACGTTAACTGTATACGTGAAGCAGGAACAGAAGAACAGGATCAGCTGGCAAGCGTATTCGAAATTCGTGAACCCATTCATATGGAAAATGAAAATGGTTCCATCATCACCATTCTACCAAGCAAGTCATTCCGTGTATCCTGCACGCATGCTGGTGAGGGAGGAAGGATGACCCAGTATTTTTCAACTGAGATTACTCCTGAAATTTATGAAAAAGAAATTGCTCCTGCCCGCACATTTGTATTTTACGAAGATGTTGAGCCTTTGTTGGAAAAAGGACTGATCAAAGGCGGGTCACTAGAAAATGCTGTTGTTATAAGAGACGAATCCATACTGAGTAAAGAACCTCTCCGGTTCCAAGAAGAATTCGCAAGACACAAAATTCTCGACTTGATCGGGGATCTCATGCTCTCCGGTAAACGTATCATGGGACACGTCCTCTGCGTAAAGCCAGGTCATGCGCCAAATACCCAAATGGCAGTCCAATTAAAAAAGGCATTTGGCGAAGTCATGTCACTGACGCCTCAAGTTAATATTCCTACAGGTGAAGGCGCCTTGGACATTAATGAGGTAATGAAAATTTTACCTCACCGTTATCCTTTCCTATTACTGGATAGAATTATCAAATTTGAAGGCGATAACAAATGCACGGGAATCAAATCTGTTACAATAAATGAACCATTCTTCCAAGGCCACTTCCCAAATCATCCGGTAATGCCTGGAGTATTACAATTAGAAGCGATGGCACAACTGGCAAGCATCATGCTGCTCCGAAAACCTGAAAATCAGGGTAAGATAGGTTATTTTTTGAGCGCCGATAAAGTAAAATTCCGCAAACCTGTAATGCCGGGCGATACACTTTTTATTGAAGGTGAAGTCTTAAAAATAAAAAGTAGTGTTGCGCAGGCAAAGTGTCGTTGCTTTGTCAATGAGGCTCTAGTTTCAGAAGCGGAGCTTAAATTCAGTTTGATTTCTCGCTAATTTTTTATCTGTTACTATCTATGCAAGCATTGTGATACCAGCTTGCGATTTGGTCCTAAATGGATGATCTTATGCAGTGCCGAATGTTGACATTCATCCCACTACAATAATTGATCCGGGAGCGATAATTGGTGATGAAACCAAAATCGGTCCATATTGCGTCATAAGAGAAGGTGTAAAAATCGGGCGTGGTTGTATTCTACACGATCATGTTTCCATTGAAGGGGCTACCATTATAGGTGATCAGAATACCTTTCATCCTCATTCTGTGATCGGAGGCCAAAGCCAAGATCTAAAATATTCAGGCGAACCAACGCACTTAGAAATCGGTAATCAAAATACTTTCCGAGAATTTGTTACTGTTAATAAAGGCACGGATCCCGGTAGTAAAACTCAAGTTGGGAACCATGGAACTTTTTTAGCTTATTCGCACATCGCTCATGATTGTGTTGTCGGTGACCATGTTGTTTTTTCCAATAACGGAACCCTTGCAGGTCATGTTCAGATGGGTGACTATGCGATTCTTGGTGGATTAACTGCCGTTCATCAATTCTGTCGTATCGGTTCTCATGCAATCACAGGTGGTTGTTCAAAAATTGTTCAGGACGTTCCTCCTTTCATGATCGCTGATGGTAATCCAGCGAAAATTCGAAGCATTAATGCTATTGGCTTGCAGAGGCGTGGCTTTGCTGATGAAGAAATACGATCTCTCAAAGAGGCATATAAAACTATTTTCTTGAGAAAAATGACAGTCTCAGACGCATTAGAAGAACTGAAAAATAATTCTGCTGAGCTGGCCAGTGAACATCCTGTGAATATCCTAATCACATTCATAGAATCCAGTGAACGGGGCATCATCCACTAAAATAGTTGATAAATAAAAGTGAAGCCCAGTATCAATCGACTTCGGCTTATTGGCTACATTGAAGGTATCTCTTTCCTGGTGCTTCTCTTATTTGCCATGCCAATGAAATACATGGCTGGAAAACCATCAATCGTGATGTGGTGTGGTTGGATTCATGGAGTGCTTTTTATTTTGTTTTGTTTCGTATTGCTCGAAACTAAAATAAAAATGCATTGGAAAATTAAGACTGCAGTTGTTCCTTTTATTGCAGCACTTGTCCCTTGCGGACCATTCCTTATCGATCGTTGGTTAAAGGATTCTGATCGGAATCGTTCTTGGGGCTCTTAAGTTTTCAGTTCGTTGTGTTTGTCTAGGATATTTACTATCTTCTGTTTCAATTCACCAAATTCAAAGTCATTTAATACTGAGACGCTTCTTCTTTCCTGATCCTCTGTGAACATAGGCAAATTAACCCACGAACGACAGCCCCCATACTTTTTTTCATAAGGTATTTTCAGAATGTCCTCAAATCGAAACGCCCTGATAAGGGCTGCACTAATTGAGGACTGGTCATCTTTTTCTTTCCCCCAATTATATCTATCTAAGATTATTTGCTCATCCCAAATGTGGTATTCATTAAGTGCTTCTATACTTTTCCATTGAGATAAATGCCAAATCGAATCGATTCTTGCCCAGTACTGAATTGGTATTATTTCTCCGATCTGATATTCTGTTTTGGGCCTGACTGATTTTTCAGAATCAATACGAACTCTTTCTTCTTGTTCGTGAAAGCGTGTAGGAAACAATGCAAATTTTTCGTGTTCAAATCGAAAGCCTTTCTTCCCCTCGTGAATTCCCCCTTTGCGCAATATCAAACTTTGTTTTCCGCAGCCAAGCGTATCGCATATGATCGACCATTCTTTAAAAGCCACATTCATTAATTCTCCTGACATTGCCCAAAGAATGTTACTTAATGGCAATGCATGCAAGGAATTGAATATTTGTTTTAGGCCGCTTCTCCGAGATTATTTGTAACTTTATTTTTACTGATCTTCGCGATCCTCTCAGATTATCAGCCCCGATAAGTACGAACTTGTGGCTATTTCTTGTATTTACACTGTTTTACTGGTATTTTCTCATCAATAGCTCCCCTCAAAAATATACCCCCCATTTTCCATGCATTTTTCTCTGCTCACCAATTTAGGTGTTACTCTACTCGTTTCTTTAATTTTAGCCGTCACTGCAGATGCTGAGCGCGTCACTTTTAGTGAGATTCACTACGCCCCAAAAAATGATACGCCTGAATACATAGAACTGTTTAATAATTCCGGTTCCGCTGTTGATTTTGCATGCTGGGAATTTTCGGATGGTATCGATTATAAATTTCCTGACTTTTCAGCATCATCTCCACAGCAAACATTCATGTGCGCTTTCGAGCGCGTATTGGTCACAAATGTTGATGAGAAAACATTTCGCGAAAATTATACTGTGCCTGGGGATGTTAAAATATTCGGCCCCTATACTGGTTCTTTGAGTAATGCGGGAGAAGCACTAGAGCTGAGAGATAAAAATGGCGTTATGGTCTGCCGTGTCCGATATAATGATCGGGGCACCTGGCCTGTCGCTGCTGATGGTGCTGGTCATTCATTACGTTTAATCAACAAGTATCTTAGTTGCTCAAAATTTGATAATTGGGCTGCAAGTGCATCTCCAGGGGGCACACCAGGAGCGGCCCCGGCAGGTTCGGACGGGCAACGGTTTTCAAATCCATCAGTGGATCTTGCGACTTCTTTTCCGATCGTCAGTCTTGGAGATGAATGGAAATATGATGCTTCTGGAAATGATCTTGGTAGCGGATGGAAAGAATTAGAATATGACGATTCATCATGGTCCAGTGGTGGTGGAATTTTTGGTCGTGAAACCGCTTCACGTATAGCAGCGATGCCTGAGCCCAAAATTCAAACTGTATGGAATGAGCGTATTTCAACTCATTATATGAGGAAACAATTCGACTGGGCTGGAGGAACAGGGGCTGCTTTCTTTTCAATGGATGCGATGCTCGATGACGGATTAATTATTTATTTGAACGGAAAAGAAATCGGACGCCATCGCATGCCCGCCGGAGATATTAACTATCAGACCAATGCATCCTCAGTACCTTCATCACTTGAGGCAAAGATCGAAGAAAGAATCATTGAGTCCGACATAAGTGGTCTGCTGATAAATGGCGAAAATACACTAGCTGTAGAGGTTCATAATAATAGTCGTAACAGCTCGGACCTTGTGTTTGGTCCGATCATTCGGGTTTCAGGTGCAGGGGGTGCCGCCATTATCAATGAAGTGAAGATCGGAGGTGATGGTGATGGATTTATCGAATTTTACAATTCCTCTGACAAAGAAATCAATTTACAGGGATATCATCTTAGTGATGATATCAATAATCTTATAAAATTTACCATCGGCGCTAATGCTAACATCTTAGCCTCGGGCTTCACGACCATTGGCTTTAAAGAAGCGGGGTTCACCGTGGGTGGTGAAACAAAAATTTATCTGAGTTCTCCCGGTGCCGTTACAACACTTGATGCGTTCGAAGCTACGCTCGGAGCCGATGGTCGTTCCGTTGGAAGAAAACCAGCCGGTGGATCTGATTGGTTTGTTTTTTCTGACCCGACCCCAGGCGCTGCTAATATAGACAGCAGCGATCTTGCTGGATTGCTTGATCTCAATGAAATCCACTTTGATGCAGAAGGAAATGTAGATTGGGTTGAACTTTCTGCTGACAGTGATGCCGCTATTCCGGTTGAAGGCCTATCTTTAACTTCCAAGATTGATTTTTCAGATGCGGTCCCTTTATCGGGTTCTGTTTCAGGTAATTCTCCAAAGAGCTGGAATGTTAATTTTTCACCCGAAAACACAAATGAAATTCAGGTCTATCTAATCACTTCAGGAGGAACTGTGCTGGCAGCAAATTCTTTCCGTGTTCGCAATGGAGTAGAAAGCTATCAAAGTGATCCCCCCGGAAAGGAATGGTTTCGGGGTACTGGCAATACTAAAAATGCGGCTAACGAGCCAGTCAGGGAAACAAGTATCATCATCAACGAAATAATGTCCGATCCTCCAAGTGATGAAAGGAACGGTGAATTTATAGAGCTGTATAATAGGGGCAATAAGGCCGTTGATCTTAGTGGTTGGGAATTTGTTGAGGGCATTAGTTTTACTTTCCCGGCCGGTACAAGCATTGAGTCTGGAGCTCATTTGGTAGTCGCTGCTAACAAAAATTGGATCAAATCTAATTACGGAGATGTTCCAGTAATAGGAAACTATGAAAACAACTTGGCGAATGAAGGTGAACTTCTGAGGCTCGAGGACAGTGACGGAAATTTGGCTGATGAAGTGAACTACAAGGTTGGTGGAGATTGGCCACAATGGACAAATGGTGATGGAAGTAGTATGGAGCTCATTCATCCGTTTGCCGATAATGATCTTCCTAGTTCTTGGAAAGATAGTGATGAAAGTCAGAAAACAAGTTTTGAGAAATACAGCTTCACGGGCATCTATCACCACCTTTCGGTTCCGCGTCTGGATAAAGAATTGTGGATCCATCTTGTCGGAGACGCACATGTTGTTCTTAAAGATATTGAGCTTCTCAGAGGGGGGCAGGATATCATGCAAAATGCCGCCAAACGTACAACGAGCGGTCGAGGTGAGACTGGATGGTTGACTCAGGGAACGCATCATGCCAGTTATTTTGAAAATGGTGAATTTCACCTGATTTCTGACGGACACGGTGACAATCGCGCAAACAAAGCTGAAATTCAGGTTAATGCATTAACACGTAATGATGAGCTGACTCTTAAGTTCAAAGCCCGTTGGGTTAAGGGCAAGCCCAGAGTCATTTTCAAAACATTCGAAGACAGCTTTGTTTCTACTTATAGATTGCCTATCCCTAATGATCTTGGCAGTCCCGGTAAAGCAAATGGATCATTGCGTTCTTCGGCGCCGCCTGCCTTAGGCCATTTATCACACAGTCCAGCAGTCCCTACTAGCAAGGAGCCTGTTACCGTTTCTGCTAAGATATCCGGAGCAGCAGATTCTGTTAAACTCATGTATCGTCAGGACTCAGCAACAAATGACAGGGACTGGAAATCTCTCACCATGAATGACAATGGTTCGGGTGCGGACTCTCGTGCTGGTGATGGAACATGGTCTGCACAAATTTTAGATCAGGGCATCGATAATCGAATCGTACAGTTCTATGTCCTTGCAAAAAATGGTGATCAAGAAGTTACTCTTCCTGCCCGTGCTCCGGAAATACCAGCAATGTATGTTGTCGATGATGCCGAAATTGATACTGATGTGACGAGCTACCGAGTAGTGGTTTCTGCTTATGACCTTCGCTCTATGACGAGTGGAAGCAGCGCAGCCTGGGAATGGAAATTTCCAAATCTATCTAATCATTATAAAAAGATGACCCTCATCGTTGATGAAAAAGAAATATTTTATAATTGTGAAATCCGGTCCTCGGGTAGTCCCTGGCATGCTGGAAGCCGATCCAGTTTTAGGCAGCGCGGCAAATTTAAATTGCCTCTAGACAAACGACTCCGCGGTCTTTCAAAATTTGCGTGGGATAATACCCCAGCAGCAGAAGGTGCGGCTAACATATTTAATAACAAAGTCCCAAGATACATGCTTTACCTGATGGGGCATGAAGTGAACGAAAACGAATTTGCTTCAATGATTGAAAATGGAGGAACACCAAAACACTCGGTCGAATTCTTTGAGCCTGTTGGTAATGATTTTCTGGAGAGAAACTTTGGGGATAACGGTCCGCAAGGAGAACTTTACCGGCAAGATGATATATTTTTCTTTGATGATAATTACAGCAAAGACCAAATCACTAATCGTTACTGGTGGTACGCTGGTGATGACTGGCCGGGTCCAGGAAGATATCACAGCCAGTGGCTAAAGCGTTCGAGGGAAACAGATTATGATTACACAGCTTTAATCAACCTACTTAAAACAGTAAAGAACTCCAACGGATACACTGAAGAGGAAATAAATCGCCTCGTTGACGCGAGAAGAATATGCATGATGGCTGCTGTGAGAGGCTACATCGGGGACTGGGATTCTTTCACATTGCGGCGACCCAAGAACAGTTTCTTTTACAGGGGCCCGGGAGATGGAAAATTTCATTTCTTCTTCCATGACTCTGACTTGGCTTTTCAAAATACTGGAGAAATGATTTTCAGTGGGGGAAATGAATTCTCAGCTTGGCTTCGAAAGCCCTATAACCGGCGTATTTTCCGATACTATCTAACAGAAATTTTAGATAAATTTCAGGCCAATGGGTCACGTGTAGATGCTTGGTTCGACTGTGAACAGGCAGTTTCCAGCACCTATAATCCGAATCAGAACAAATATATCGGTTGGGACAGTGGCAGGCGCAATCGTATTTTGAGCGAACTTTCAAATGGGCATACCAAAAAACTGGATGTCGACCCAATTGCCAATACAGCTAATGATACTATAACAATTACCGGAGAAGCTGGATATAGGGTCTGGGAGGTTGCTGTAGAAAACCACTCCGAAGGTCAATTCAGCTGGATCGATGAAACAACTTGGAAAATTGAAGGGGTTTCCTTAAGTAACGGATCAAACTCATTCCGAGTCATCGCATTGGATGATGATGGCAAGCCTGCACATGGAGAAGAAACAGATACCTTTACGGTAAACAAAACCAATAATGCAGCTCCGCACATAGTCCTTGATTTGAATCCTGGTTCTGGAAACGTCGAGCTGTCCAGGACTCTTGTCCTTGATGCGAGTGAAAGTTACGATCCAGAAGGTGATGCCCTATCATTTGTCTGGAACGCTTCGTCAGAAAGTGTCGTTTTAACAACGGATGGCCCGACCGCAGTTATCAGTTTTGCTACTCCTGGACTCTATGAAATATCATTAGCGGTAACAGATCAGAAAGACAAAAAATCCACAATTTCAAAAGAAATATCTGTTTTTGGGCCTAAGGGATTTTCAGCATTCAATGATGTTTGGATTGCTCCATGGATCCAAGAACATGACATGGAGCAAAAGGATAATTACTCGCCTGGGGCCTGGTGGTCTCTCAGTGAATCACTAGGAAAATTAGTTATTCAATTGCCGGATGATAAGTCCTACCCGTTAGGATTACCCCCCGGCATTGCTGACTCAAAGAGTTACATCCAGTTAGATCATACTTGGCAATATAGCGATGCAAATATCGACTATATGTCCGAATTTGCGAAAGTGGACTTTGACGATTCGTCCTGGAAAACAGGCAGGGGTATGTTTGGAAAAGATTCTGGAACCATACCCGAGCCAGGTATAAATACTCCACTTCAGAGCAATGCAGCAGAGAACTTGGTAAGTTATTACTTTAGAACAGAATTTGAATTCTCTGATGATCCGGTCGGGGCAAAAATTGATCTCCGCGCTGTCATAGATGATGGAGCTAGATTTTGGCTCAATGACATTGAAATTGATCGCGTCCGGTTACCCAATGGTCAGATAGAACATGGTACCGGAGCAAGTAGTAATACTGCCTCGAGAGATGAAAAACAATCACGGCAAGTAGGTATTTATGATGGTACCGGATCCTTAGTGAATGGAAAAAATATACTAGCCGTTGATCTTCATAACCGTAACGCTAGAAGCTCTGACTATCTGTTTGCCGCAGAACTTGATATCACAGCTCAGCCAATCACCGAAGGCGGTAATCTGGATGGAACTACACACCCCTGGCTTAAACGAGATCTGCCAACTCGTTCCGATTGGGCATTACAAACTGATCTCGAGCTATGGAATCTCCAATTTGATGAATTTATGGCTGGGCTAATGATCGAAGTAGATGAATCCGCAAAGCGTTCACGTTATGCATTTGGTTATAAAGACGGAAGACGTTTAGCAATCACTAAAATTACCTCTTCTGGGAGTGCTGGAACAGTACATAGTGTTCCATTTTCTTCATCTGATGATGTTGTTATAAGAATACGCCGCGCAGAAAATCGGCTCTTTTTTGAAAGATCTCCCGAGTCTGGGATTTGGGAAATTATTCATCATCTTGATCTTCAGCCTAATTGGGAATCGGTACATGGTGGAATATTCACAAGCACAGAAGCCGCGCGCAGCTTGAAGGTTAGCTTTGACTATATGATGCTGGTTTCTCCAGAAGAATCTTCACCTTCTAGTGGAGATATAATTGTTTCAGAAGCGATGTATAACCCCTTAGAGGGTTCTGATTATGAATTTATTGAACTTTATAATGCGGGGCAAAATTCTGTCGATCTAACTGGTTTTTCACTCCCTCAAGGTAACCCTGTTAATGAATTTATCTTCCCTGAAAGATCGATAGCTGCTGGTGAATATCTTCTAATTGTAGCTAATCGTGAATCTTTTTTAAGTAAGTATGGTCAGCAGATTAATGCCCAGATAGTGGGGAATTGGTCTGGTGGTAAGTTAAATAATAATGGCGAAGAGATTATGCTTTTGGATAGAGATGGAAATCTTGTCACAAGCTTCATCTATAACAATAATGATCCTTGGCCCACTCAGCCTGATGAAGATGGTTATTCTCTTGTCTTATTAAATCCATTATTGGGAAATACAAGCGATGGCTCTCTGTGGACATCAAGTGCTGCAATTGGTGGATCACCAGGAAAGGCTGAAACAATAAACGAAGCATTTGCTTCTTGGATGGAGGCTCGAGAAGAAACTAATCCATTAGATATTAAGGGGGGTGATTTACTCAATAATCTTCTTACTTATGCTTTTGGAATTGATCTCATTAATGAAAAAACCCAAAGCGGAATTCCTTCCTTAGACATAGTGGAATTAGAAGGGAAACAGTACTTCGCCCTTGAGTATCGGGAAAGAAAAGATGCACTAGGTATGGAGTTTATCATTGAAACGAGTAATGATTTAATCACTTGGTCACAGGATCAGAACAGTGCGGTCGAAATTTCTAGAGCTGCGGATGGTGATGGTGCTGAACGAATTATTTTACGCTCCAAGGATGCTATAAATAATACAGATTTAGGGTTTTTGCGGGTGCGTGTCCTTTCGCCCTAATACAAAATGATTCCAAAACCGAATCATTTTGGGATTTTAAATGCATCTCGTTGACTAGGTGAAATGTTTTGGTAGTGTCATAAGACCTTTCGCGCTGGTGAGCTTTTTATGTTTTTCGTCTCACCTGCGCGGAAATTATAGAAATCATTTGAAATGGTGACCGTAGCTCAGTTGGTAGAGCCCCGGTTTGTGGTATCGGTTGTCGCGGGTTCAAGTCCCGTCGGTCACCCCATTTGATTTCTGAATCTGATATTTTTTATTTTTTAAAAAAGTATGTTTAATCGCGCAGATGGATTCTATAGAGAAACGAATAGGTTACAGTTTTGAAAATCCTGAGTTTCTCTCTGAGGCTTTAACACACCCAAGTCTGGCTTATGAAAACCAGGATAGTGGTTCGGACAATCAACGATTAGAGTTTCTTGGAGACGCGGTTTTGCAACTTGTACTGACCCATGAATTATTTTCAATGTTTCCTGATTTTTCCGAAGGTCATTTGACCAAATTAAGGTCTCGTTTGGTTTCCACTAAAGCTTTGGAAGAATATGCGCTAGGAATTGATCTTGGTACTTTTGTTTTACTTGGTAAAGGTGAAGAGCGTACGGGTGGCAGAAGCCGTAGGGGCGTCTTAGCTGATGCTTTTGAGGCTCTCATTGGTGCTGTTTATTTGGACAACGGATTTGATTCAGCTAAGAAGTTTATACTAGACTCTTGCAAAATAAAATTTGCTCAAATTGTTGCCGAGCCCATAGAGAAAAACCCAAAAGGTGAATTACAGGAAGTTCTCCAAAAAATATCTCAATTTGCTCCCACTTATCACGTTTTGAACCAGGAAGGTCCGGATCACAACTGTTCATTTGAAACTGAAGTACAGTGGAATAGTATAGTCCTTGGCGCCGGTAAGGGTAAAAACAAAAAAGAATCTGAGCGATCCGCAGCTCAAAATGCCCTCGAAAAATCCCTGTGGGTAAACACAAACAATTGTGAGTAACTTGTTAATTGGTATTCCCAAAACCAATTGTTCCGGTTGCGAATAAACTGGATCTTATGTCTGTAAGTTTATTTATAGGAACATATTCACTGGTGTGGCTTGCTTATTGGGGCCTTATTCACTATGTGTGAATAGTAATCCGGTACTGTGGAACACGCTTTTTTCACCTGTGGAATATCCTTTTCACGCTTTGTTAACATCTAGAAGAAGAAGAAGAAATTATATCCCTTTAAATTAATTTTAATAGAGTGTTGTGAAAACTATATAAAAACAGTTCTCTCTTTCTACAATAATTTGTTTCTTTATGATAATAGCCAGAGGACTCGTTGCTTTATTTCTTATTCCACTAGTTGGTCTTCTCCATTTTTTATTAGCTACACAGTTTGAGATTTACGAGCACAGACCCATTTGGGGTGCTGTTGTAGTATTAGCTTCATTGATAGTTCTTGGTAGATTATTAATGAGAGCTACCAACAATCACAAAACACTCACTGTGCTAAATTTGTTGGGCTGGGTTCTAGCACTGGCCCTATTTTGGTGGATTGAAGTTTTCACACACTACCCCCCACTTAAAGTAAATCACAAATTGGGTCAGAAAATTAACTGGTCCAACGGAGAAAATCTCCAAGACAGTCAAGGGAATTCATTCAATATAGATTCCCAACTCAATAAAACAAATCAAACGCTATTGGTTTTTTATAGAGGGCATTGGTGACCCTATTGTGTTGCTGAGCTCGTGAAGCTAGAAAACAAAATAGACCAACTCAAGTCAATGGATGTACAGGTGGTTGCTATTTCAAAAAGCGATCCACAGGATTCTCAAAAAACAAAAAATAAAACAAAGGGATTCTTTACCTTCGTTTCTGATCCCAGTGGATCTTTTATTAATAGTCTTGGATTATTAGATAAGGGGGGAAATCCTTTTACCGGCGACGACTCTGCACGAATTAGTAAAATGTTAGTTAATAAAGAAAAGAAGATATTGTGGGTTAGATTCACTGAAAACAATAGAGTTAGAATTAAATCAAGTAACCTAATTTCTGAATTAATCGAAGGGATAAATAAATATAAATAACTTAAAACCAACGAGTTACAATTTACTTTTGCTTATCCAAATAGTCAACACAGCTATATCCGCCGGAGTTATTCCACTAACACGAGAGGCTTGACCCAATGTTTTCGGTTTAATTTTGTTGAGACGAATAACAGCTTCTTTTTTTAAACCATTAATTAAATTATAATCGAGCCCATCAGGAATGGACGCCCCCTCCATATTTTCTGCTCGTGCAATCATTTGTTCTTGGCGCGCAATGTATCCAGCATTTTTACATTCTATTTCAACCAACCCCCAAACCTCACTGCTAAACAAAGATAGTAAATCTCCAGGCAATTTACTTAATTCATTTCCTGGTTTGCGAAACCATACATTTATCTTTAAACCCTCATGGTTTTTCTTATGAGCTAAGTCTAAAGCAACATTGTAATCTTCTTTTTTCTGCTTTGCTCTCTTTAGTCTTTCCCCTTTTACTAAACCACAATTCGAAGCCCATTCAGTTAGCCTAAGATCGGCATTATCTTGTCTTAATAAAAGTCTGTATTCTGCCCGGCTAGTGAACATCCTATAAGGCTCAGTTACTCCACGAGTTACCAAATCATCAATCATTACACCAATATATGATTTGGATCTTGATAATATCAGCGGCTCTTTGCACTGACACTTAAGCGCCGCGTTAGCACCAGCAAGCAAACCTTGTGCCGCCGCCTCTTCATAACCAGAGGTACCATTAATTTGACCGGCAAAATAAAGACCCCCGATAATCTTTGTTTCTAGTGTTGGCTGAAGTTGTGTTGGTGGGCAGAAGTCATACTCCACAGCATATCCGGGGCGTATAATTTCTGCATTCTCTAATCCCTTAATGGATCGTATAAATTCATATTGTATGGAATATGGTAAAGATGTGGATACACCATTCACATAATATTCATTTGTTTGTCGACCCTCTGGTTCTAGAAAGACCTGATGACGTTCTCGATCTGCAAATCTTACAACCTTATCTTCTATGGATGGGCAATATCTTGGTCCAACACCCTCAATAATCCCACTATGCATCGGTGATTGATCCAAATTGGATCGAATTAAATCATGCGTGGATCCATTTGTATATGTTATCCAACAAGGTAATTGTTCCACGTGGAACATCGGATCTGACCAATTATTTAGGGTGAAAGTATTTGAACCGGATAAAGATCCATTATCTTTAACAATTGTATCCGCAAGAAAACTAAACTTTGGTGGAGGTTCATCACCATCTTGCCTCTCACAAAGATCAGTATTAATAGATCTGCCATTCAAGCGACAGGGGGTCCCTGTTTTAAACCGTTCAATCTCGATACCCAAATCCCTCAGAGAATCTGAAAGTGTTGAAATACCATCACCCATCCTGCCACCAGCTTGATTTTGTTTACCCACATGCATCAAACCACGCATAAACGTTCCAGAACTAATTATGATTGATTTGGTATGATATTCAACACCAAGATTAGTACGGATTCCATAAACCACATCATTTTTAATCAAAAGATTTGCTACATTACCCTGGTGTAAATCCAAACCATCCTGACATTCCAATTCAAATTTTATTCTAAATTGGTAAGCTTTTTTGTCACATTGCGCCCTTGGTGCTCGTACACTTGGTCCCTTAGATGCATTCAACATCCTAAACTGAATACCAGTTGCATCAGTGTTCAGCCCCATTAATCCGCCTAGCGCATCAATTTCTCGAACCATATGCCCTTTACCCAACCCCCCAATAGCGGGGTTACATGACATCTGTCCAATAGTATCAAGATTCTGAGTAATAATGGCAACGTCGCACCCCATGCGGGCCGCAGCCATTCCCGCCTCGACGCCAGCGTGACCCGCACCAATAACAAGAACGTGATATTTTTTGGGATAGATGAAATTACTCAAAATCAATATTTGTTAATTGTTTAAATTTTGATTCGAAGAAGTTCGAAAGCAACGCCTTTTCGATAATTACCCAACGAAAACAGAATGTTCCACGTGGAACACAAAAACGCCGGAAATTATTTTTGGAATAATAAACAAGAAAAACAAACATTATATTTTTGTAAACACATGGTTATTAGGTGATTACAACCCTAACACAAACACAGTAAACTTAATAATCACCAACCAATTTTTATTCATTAAAAGCGACAATTTTTACAACCCGCTCTAGCGGGAAGCAAAAAATGAGATACTTTTCTATTAAAAGATGTTCAAGCGTACTTCATTAATCTTATTAGTTCTAATCCTGTTCGTTGTTGTTCGAGTAGTCCCCGCCTACTTCGGTCAAACAACGGCAACAGCATTTGCCAACATTTCACCCCTAGCAGCACTAGCTTTATGTGGCGGCATGATGCTACCAACGAGAATAGCTTTCATACTTACTTTTGGAATTTTTATTACAAGTGACATTATGCTCAATCTTAAATATGAGCAGCCAATCATAAATTACCATTCGCTTTTTCTTTTAGCTGTATTCGCTGCTATTTTCACTTGTGGATACTTGCTGAGAAAACACAGGAAAATTAATATTCTGTTAGGCTCAACCATTGCGTCCAGCATTCTTTTTTATATTCTTATGAATACAGTATCTTTTTTCATTGATCCGCATTATTCCAAAAATATAACAGGTTGGTTTCAAGCGAACACAACGGGCCTTCCAGGATATCCTCCGGCTTGGTTATTCGGCATTCGGACACTGATTAGCAATTCAATATTTGCACTAGTCTTTTACTTTGTCTTAAGCCTCAAATCTGACAGATTAATTGAAGAGCCCCACCTTTCTCAAACCACCTAGATTCTTTGCAAACAATGCTAGAACAAATTGAGTCTCATAAATATAGCGAACTAGAAGTGAACAAGTCACTTTCTGATGAGGATAAGATAGAATTTTTACGCCAGATGGTGCGTATTCGACGCTTTGAAGAGGCATCCTTAAAGTACTATAATCTGGGAAAGATGGGTGGATTCTTGCATCTATATATAGGTCAGGAATCAATCGCAGTTGGCACAGCATCCTTATGTGGTGACAATGATCATATGATCACAGCTTATCGCGATCATGGGCATGCGCTTGCTGTTGGGATGTCTATGAATGAATGCATGGCTGAGCTTTATGGAAAAAAAACAGGATGCTCAAAAGGAAAGGGAGGATCGATGCATTTTTTTGCACCTGATAAAAATTTTTGGGGCGGACATGGAATCGTCGCAGGCCAAACACCGCTTGGGCTGGGATTAGCATATGGACTCAAATATAACGGAGAGAAAGGAGCTGCCCTTTGTTTCTTGGGAGATGGCGCGGTCAACCAAGGCTCTTTCCATGAATCTCTTAACTTGGCTCAGTTGTGGGAGTTACCGGTAATCTATATCATTGAAAACAATGGATATTCGATGGGAACTAGCCAACAGCGTTCGTCCGCTTTTAATAACTGTCTAGCAGGAAGAGGAGACGCATACGGAATAGAATGGGATGTTGGCAAAGGGAACGATATTTATGAGGTCAGAGCCAAAACTAAAGAAGCGATGGACAGGGCACACAACGACTCACAGCCCACAATATTAGAATTTGATACTTGTCGATACCAGGGACATTCGGTAGCAGATGCTAATGCCAAAAAGTACCGCTCCCCAGAGGATATAGACTATTACAAAGAAAATTATGACCCAATTAGCGTTTGGAAAAAACGTCTTTTTAAGGAGAGCGTCATTGATGAAAACGGCTATAAAGAACTAGATGATGCAGCAAAGAGCGAAGCTAAGGAATCAGCAACTTTTGCTGAAGAAAGTGATTTTCCTGATCTTTCAGAAATAACGGATGATGTTTATTATGAGGTGGATAATCAAACAGAATCAGGAAAACAGGGAAAATATTTTTTTCATGATTAAAATCCATTTTGCTCGATAGCAAATTAGATTAAAGAAACTAATAATATGGCTTTAACATTATACCGCCAAGCACTTAACAGGGCACTTGATGAAGAGCTAGCCAATGACGAACAGGTTGTCATTATTGGTGAAGAAGTGGCAGAATATAACGGTGCTTATAAAGTTACTGATGGATTATGGAAAAAATGGGGGGATAAGAGAGTAGTTGATACACCCATATCAGAAGCGGGATTTATAGGCATGGGAATAGGAGCTTCCATGTTGGGAGTTCGACCCGTCATGGAACTAATGTTTTTTAGTTTTGCATACGTTGCTTTGGATCAAATGATTAATAACGCTGCGTGCATTCGATACATGTCCGGTGGTTCAATAAATTGTCCAATTGTTGTTAGAGGCCCTTCAAATGGTGGCACGAGTGTTGGCGCGACACATTCACACACGCCCGAAAACCTGTTTGCCAATGTGCCCGGGCTTAAGGTTGTAGCTCCAGCAACAGCCCATGATGCGTATGGTCTAATGAAATCAGCGATTCGGGACAATGATCCGGTCTATGTAATGGAAAACACATTGCTTTATGGAGACTCTGCCGCCGCTTCGGATTTGTCAGATGAAGAGTTCACTGTACCGATTGGCTCTGCAGAGGTTAAGAAAGAGGGAACGGATGTTAGCTTAATTGCTCATGGCCGTTCAGTCATTGTTGCTCTTGAGGCAGCAAAACAATTAGGTGAGGAGAAAGGCATTAATGCAGAGGTAGTTGATTTGCGTTCGATTAGACCTCTCGATGAAGAAACAATTTTAAAGTCTGTGGAAAAAACCAACCGCGCTGTATTAATTGACGAAAATAAACCATTTTGTGGAGTCAGTTCACAAATTGCGGCCACTATTCAGGAAAAGGCATTTGATAGTTTAGATGCTCCCGTTTTAAGAGTTACCTCAATCGATGCTCCAGCAATTTACAGCCCACCTCTCGAGAAAGAACAAATTCCAAATGTTAGCCGAGTAGTTGATATGGTTCAGAAGCTCGGCTAAAACTTCAAAGAATACCAAAAGACAATAACATGCCCGATTTTGTTCAAATGCCTCAACTGAGTGATACAATGAAGGAAGGCACTGTTGTTAAATGGCTGGTCAAGGTTGGCGACAAAGTCGATGTGTCTGATCCCTTAGCCGAAATAGAGACAGATAAAGCAACGATGGAAATGGTTGCTTTTGATGAAGGAATAGTTGGTGCTATTTACATAGAGGAAGGAACCACAGCACCACTGGGTGAAGTTTTAGCTGTGATTGTAGAGGAAGGTGAAGAGGTTCCTGATAAACCGGCCGCCATTGCGACATCAGAATCTGAGCCCGAAAAACCAGAAGAGCCCAAAGAGAATCAAGATCAGAACGCTACAATCAAATCTGAAGAAGAGAAACCTGAGCCCGCGGTAAGCGATGAGAGAATTAAAGCTTCTCCCTTGGCAAAAAAAATAGCCAGCTCTAAAGGCATTAATTTATCTGAAGTGAAAGGTACGGGACCAGGTGGTAGAATTGTAAAAAAAGATTTAGAAAATCATAAAGTCCCAGGAAGCCCCACAGCCGTATCGATCCCTAAAAGATCACAACCTTTAACAAGTGAAGATCAAAGAATTCCTCTTACGGGAATGCGCAATATTATTGCCCAACGATTGCTCGAATCTAAGACGCAGATTCCACATTTTTATCTTAACGTTGAATTTGATGCCGCTCCCCTAATGAATCTTAGAAAGCAGGCAAATTCCGCTGCAGAAGAAGGTGATAATAAATTTACAGTAAATGATTTTATTCTTAAAGCGGTGGCAAATGCCGCGGCCTCTGTGCCTGAAGTTAATTCCTCCTTTGATGGAGACGCTATTATTCAGTATGGATCCGTTAATCTTTCTGTGGCGATTGCTGTGGAAGATGGATTAGTCACACCCGTAATACGTGATGCTCAACAAAAGAGTCTTCTCGAGATTAGCTTGGCAGTAAAAGATTTAGCTGAGAGGGCACGCGCTAAAAAACTCTCCCCTGATGAATTTGCTGGAGGAACCATAACAGTTTCTAACTTAGGCGCTTATGGAATCGATAGCTTTGATGCCATCATTAATCCTCCCCAAGCTGCGATCCTTTCTATTGGTAGTATCAAGAGCATGCCGGCAGTTGATGAAGAAGGGAACCTCGTAGCTGGTCTGCGGATGAAAGTCGGCATGAGCTGCGATCATCGAGTGGTTGATGGTGCGGTAGGCGCAAAGTATCTCACAGAGCTCAAAAGACGCATCGAAAATCCGGCCAGTATGCTAATTTAGGATTAGCCCATTAGTGATTATCCAAATTGGATTAAAGAGACCGAAGGAAATTTAGAACCAAAGAACGCTCTTTCTTAGAAAGTCTTGAATATGTTTTTTTGGCAGAAAGGCCCTCTCCACCATAAACCAAAAACTCGCTAAGCGACAACCCCATCATTATCATCATCGAGCATAATCAGAGTCCTCAAATGAAGATTTTCAGGGTTTTCTATATTAGGATCTAACTTGATTAATGCAGAAGAAAGGGACCGAGATTGTTTTACCAGTTCCGTTTCTGTGATCAGATCACCGAGCTTGAGTCTATCAATACCGCTCTGTGCCTTGCCGAGCAATTCTCCTGGTCCTCGGAGTTTAAGATCTGTTTCAGCGATGACAAACCCGTCTGAGCTTTCTTCGAGGGCCTTGAGTTTTTGTTTTGAATCGTCAGTTACTTTATCGGTCATGAGGACACAATAACTGTTGTGCTTTCCTCTTCCGATCCTTCCCCTGAGTTGATGGAGTTGTGCCAACCCAAATCTTTCAGCATCAAAGACATACATAATTGTAGCATTAGGAACATCAACACCCACTTCTATCACGGTAGTGGAAATGAGAACATGGATAGCGCCGCTTCTAAAACGATCCATGATAGAATCTTTTTCATCAGGAGCAATCCTGCCATGTAATAGTTCACACTTGAAAGGTGATAAGTTTTCTGACCACTTTTGAAATTCACCTTCGACAGAGCCAACCTTAATTTTTTCTGAATCTTCTATCAGAGGATAAACGATATAGGCTTGTCGCCCTTCACCGAGTTTAGTTTTGAGGAACTTCACTGAATCGGAGAGGTGCTTCTTTGATTGCCGGACATATGTATTAATTTTGCCCCGCCCAGGTGGCAGTTCATCTATTACAGAAACATCCAAATCGCCGTACACAGTGAGTGTTAAGGTGCGGGGAATTGGGGTAGCCGTCATTACAAGGACATCAGGACAGGATCCCTTATTAATTAATTTTTGTCTCTGACTCACACCAAATTTATGCTGTTCATCAATGACTACAAGACCGAGGTTTTCACTATTTGATGAATCATACAAAAGGGCATGCGTGCCGACAATAACACCGGGCGAATTTTGTTCAAAAAGAGGCAAATCAGAGCCTGTTTTCTTTTTTGCAGTACATAAACCAACATTAATTCCAAGCGGTTCCAACCATTGGGAAAGCACAGCATGATGTTGTTCGGCCAATATTTGGGTTGGAGCCATGAGCGCGGCCTCAGAACCTGCTTCTACGGCGAGCAAAATAGCACAAACTGCTACAAGAGTTTTTCCGGATCCAACGTCTCCCTGGAGGAGTCTGTTCATTGGTTTTGTTGAAGCAAGATCAGAGCGTATTTCATCCACGCAACGAGACTGTGCAGCAGTCATCTCAAAGGGCAGTGAGGAAAGCAAATTTGATAGCAATTTTCCAGGGCCACAATTTGCGGATCCGGGCAACGCATTATGTTGTGCTTTTCTGTAAGCAACATTGAGCTGCAAAATAAAAAATTCCTCGCAAGCTAATGCGCGCCTTGCTTCAGCCAGCTCATTATCTGAGGCCGGGAAGTGAATGGCACCAAGAGCTTTAATCCTTGGCATTTCTACAAAGTCATTGGGAGGTAATATTTCTGGAAAACCGTTCCCTTCTATATTTTCAACAATGTTGAAAAGAGCTTCACGCAAGGGCCTTTGGCTTATACCGCTTGAGAGTGGATATATAGGCGTAATACGTTCAAGATGAATGCCCGAGTTTGTGTTGTTGGTTTCAACAATTTCAAATTCCGGATGATCAATTATTAGCCGTTTCCCGCTTTTTTTAACCTTTCCGTACACTATAATTTTCTGACCTACCATGATTATCTTGTGAATGAAAACCATGTTAAACCAACGCAATGTAATTTGGTTTAACCCTGCCCCCTCTGAGTCACTTATTAGAGCTTCAAAAAATCGGCGCCTTCCATAGAACTTTCTTGAAGAATCAATTACCTCACCCTTAAAACATATTGGAGACTCAGTAGCCTCATGAGGAAATTCATCGAACCGTTCACGGTTTTCGTATCTCTTTGGATAATGTGAAAGCAGATCATTTACTTTCGTATATCCAATCTTTGTAAGATTCTTAAGAAGCTTTTTATCCAGTGAAGCTATTTCAGCGATAGGAGTTTCTGCGGTGAAAGACATGCAGTGGTTTAACTAATGGTCGAACGAATGGCTTTAATATTCATTTGTATACTGATCTTTCCTCTGAAATCATTTCGCAGAATCGTGAAAGCAATATCCCAGGGAGGTTTAGGAAGATCATAGTCAGTTCCATTGAAATAAATAGCATCACAAATAGATTCACGTTGACGCAAAGTTATTCTAATATGTTTCTCCTTAAGAATTCTTGGCTCGGAGGTTGGAGTGACTCCGCGGCAGAATAGTAAAGGTTCAGGATTTTCGCACCCGAAGGGTTCAAGTTTTATGTAATGATCGAGTAAATCCAGATGTAATTCACTAAGGGGACATTCGGCGTCTAACCTCAGTTTTGGGGCAAGGCAATCCTGATCACTATTTGAAGAAACATGAGCACAAAGATGATCATGGAATGCCTTTATTTGATCCTCATGAATTGAAATTCCTGCAGCCATTTGATGACCACCACCAGATAATAGGAATTGACGACCACTATTGATGACATCTATTAATGAAATTCCTTCAATGCTTCTGCCGCTCCCCTTTCCAATACCATCCTCATCAATAGCAACGACAAATACAGGGCGATGAATTTTTTTCGAAATGCGAGATGCTACGATACCAACGACACCAGGGTGCCATTCTTGTTTTCCTAGGACGAGCCCCATATTATTTGTTCCGAACTGACCACTATCAATCATTTCAAAGGCTTCTGCAGTGGTCCTCCGTTCCAGATCTTGTCTTTGACGATTTCGTTCCTCCAATTCGTCAGCCATTCTCATAGCTTTAGCCGAATCAACGCACAGGAGTAATTCAAGAGCCTTTTCTGCAGTATCGATTCTTCCTGCCGCATTTAAGCGTGGTCCGATACGGAAACCAATGTCCATTGCACTGTAAGGGGGACGAATATTAGCTAATTCGATGAGTGCAGCAAGTCCAGCATTTTTGGTTCTACCCAGTTCAACTAATCCACGCTTTACCAAGGCACGGTTTTCATCAGTTAATGGGACCAGATCTGATACCGTTCCGACAGCAACCAGATCAAGAAATTCTCGCAAATCAAATTCCTCTAATGGCCGGCGCTTCAAGAGAGCGTGGGCAAGTTTAAATACAATACCAACACTACAAAGATAATCATAACTGTAGTCTGAAAGATCCCTCGTGGCCTTAGGATTGACCAGAGCACAACAGTCAGGCACGCCTAAGGGCGAAGCTTCATGATGATCTAAAATAACAGTTTCAACATTCTTTTCATTGAGCCACGAAATTTCTTCATTTGATGTTGTTCCGCAGTCGACAGCTATAATTAAAGACGGTGAACATTCATCCAAACAACGAGTCAATGCATTTACAGAAAGCCCATATCCTTCTTTGATTCTATGAGGCAAGAAAGGTATCGACTCGTTCCCATATGCCAAAAGAATTTTTTTGAGCAGTGTTAATGAAGTGACGCCATCAACATCATAATCCCCGTAAATGACAATGGACTCTTTTTTGTCTATTGCCTGAAGGACACGATCAACAGCCGCATGCATGTTCGGTATCTCAAAGGGGTCACTGAGCGTATTAAGTTTTGGATTCAAATATGCATGGCTATCAGTGATGGAATTAATGCCACGGACATTCAAAATGGCCTTGATGACAGAGGGCATGTCATTATTTGGAATACCAGTATTATTAGAATCCGGAAGGATCCACTTACGAGCATCAAGTTTATCCGTGTTCTGTTGTGACACTTAGCGTTTTAGCTTTGAGAAGTTAATTCTTGGGCTTGTTTTCTTTAGAACCTATTAGCTTTTGAAATTCTTGGAGAGGCGAATCAGGACCAATATATTGTGTGCCCCCTTTATAACTCTGCGCCAAGATTAAGCCCCGACTATCGAGCACAGCCAAGCTAGGCACGCCCCGCCCTGATACTTCTTTGAGAAACCTTAAGTTTGTCAAATCTTCAAATCGGATAGCAGGCCAAGGCATTTTTTGTTCTACCATGTAATCGAGCATTTCCTTTTCCGAATCATCGAGGCTCACAAAAATAACTTCGAAATTTGCGGCTTCCTTTTTTGCTTTGGTGTAAAACTTAATTAACTCAGGAGTGAATTTAAGGCAATTCGGACTCCAATTCGCAGAATAGTAAAAAAGGAAATGATCAATGGCTTTCTCAGGGTCGAGCGCATGGCGTTGGAAAGAACCTTGATTAACGGAAACAAGCTTACCCGCAAGTTCTTTAGCGATGATCACGGCCTCAGATATCTTTGGATTCTTCTTTTCAGTCTGCGCGATAGAATTTCCGATCAATGCTAGCAGAATGATAATGGTGTTTGTTACCGTCTTATTCATATGTAGAAACTTTGATTATATTTAAATTAATTTTAGAGGTCTAACCTTTTTCGTTCTCTGGCTGCTGATATGAATTACGGACAAGAAAATAAAAAATAATGCCGATAAAGACTGTTCCTAGACCCCACAACGATTCTATGGGTCGGTTTTCTATCAACCGCCATTCCACATAAAAGGCCATGCATAAAAATAAAATTGGAGTCAGCGGGTAGCCGAGACAGCGATAGGGCCGATCCATGTTAGGTTGCTTAAGTCTTAACCATATGACCCCGGCAACTGCGGCAGAAAGCGACAGGTTCAATACAAATTCCAAGTAGACGATGATTTGATCAGGATCGACGCTCAAAAGCATAACGAACGCGATGCAGGACTGAAATAGCACTGAATTTACAGGAATTTTGCTCTTATTGGTCTTGGCAAAGAAACGCAATTTGCCATAATCTTGACCGATCATTTGCGTTACACGGGGTCCGGCCCAAGTCATTGCGCTGACAGCAGAAATTAATCCGAACGCGATGAGTCCGCCGATGAGGTTCCCGCCTGACTGACCGAAAATGTACCTTGCCGCAATGAGTCCGATTTCTTCCTTACCAACCATCTCGCTTTTCGGCGTACTGACGATAAATGCAATATTGATAAGCAAGTAAAGAAGCAGAACTGAAATGGTACCGATAAGCAATGCTCTGGGTATGTTCTTGGAAGGATTTTTGATCTCACCTGCTACGTAAGTTGCCGCGTTCCAGCCAGCAAATGCATAATTTACGTAGAACAAGGCAACCGCGAAACCAGAGCTCATAATAATATCTTTTTCTACGTCAAAAGGACCAGGAGAAAAGTCCCAGGAGCCCGCATCGCCCATTGTAATTCCACACACTGCAAGCAAAAGTACTAAGCCAAATTTGAGAGCTGTCATAATGATCTGGAATGTACCTCCCACTTTTAGTTTGAGGAGATGCACTGAGGTCACTGTGACAAGCATTATGACGGCAGGAATTTTTCCTGATTCATCACCGATTCCTGTCGACTGCACAAAGTAAGTTCCAAAAATCCCACAGGCGGCAGCGATGGGTGCCGCGAACCCAACAGTCACTGAAATCCAGCCCGCCAGAAAACCAGCACTTGGATGATAAACTGATGAAAGGAGATGATATTCTCCTCCACAGCGTGGCTTGCTTGCTACTAGCTCCCCATAGCATAGGGCTCCGCAAATGGCATAGATTCCACCGATGACCCAAAGAAGCAGAATAGAAAAATTGCTTGAGATATCGGTGAGTTGATAACCTAGGCTAGTGAAGACCCCGATCCCAACCATGTTTCCGATCACAATGGCCGCAGCGGCAGGCCAGCCTGGAGCCTGCTCTGAAACTGTTTCATTTGGAATGGTATTTGCCATATTTGCTGGTCCGCGAATCTAAACTAGTACTGAGAGTGCAACGAAGTCTTTACCAAAAGTTATGTGGATTACTCTCGCATCATTGATTTAAAGAGCCTTATCTTAGGGTATGATGATGCGGATAATTACATTTTTCATTATTAATTTGGTTTTTCTATCAATTTCTGGATTAGCAGAAAACGCTGAACATTGGCCGAGGCTAAGAGGACCTCAGGCCAATGGATTACCAATTAAACAGAACCAAAAAGACTTACCTATTAAATGGTCAAAGACGGAGAATGTTTTATGGAAAAGAGCAGTGCCCGGAATGGGTTGGTCATCACCTGTGATCTGGGGGGACAAGGTATTTGTTACTAGTGTCGTTAATGATAAGGCCGAGGAAAATGTAAAGCCCAAGGCCGGACTTTACCTGGGCAGGGGCCGTCGAGGCATACCATCCGGAAAGCATCACTGGATGGTCTATTGTATTAATCTGCAGACCGGTAAGGTACTATGGGAAAATGAAGCGCACACCGGCGAACCTCCAGTGGGCCGGCACCCAAAGAGCACCTACGCGGCCGAGACTCCTGTCACTGATGGGAAAAGACTATATGTTCTCTTTGGGGATCTTGGCCTTTGGTGCTATGACCTCAATGGGAAAATTTTATGGAAACATAAAATAACTCCTAAAAAAACCATGTTTGATTATGGCGCTGCGGCTTCACCGGTCGTTCATAAGAACCAAGTATTTTATGTCTATGATAATCATGAGCAATCCTACATTGCATCATTGGATGCAGAAAAGGGTACGGAAAATTGGCGAGTGATGAGGAAAGAGAAAAGTACCTGGGCAACTCCTCTGATTTGGCAGACCAAGGACCGGACCGAGATTGTCGTTCCCGGGAAGAAAAAAATACTCTCCTATGGCCTGGACGGAAAATTACTTTGGGAGCTCTCAGGCAGGATGTCCAATCTAGTCATTCCTTCACCCTTTGTGATTGATGGCCTTCTATATGTGACATCAGGCTACTTCGCGGATCCTCACCGCCCCGTCTACGCGATCAGGCCCGGCGCTTCTGGAGACATCTCTCTCAAAGAGGATCAGAACTCTAACGATTTCATTCAGTGGTACCAGCCAAAGGGCGGCCCGTATAACACGACTCCCGTCGTATACAATGATATCTATTACCTGCTCCTCGATCAGGGCATGATATCCACTTATGATGCTAAGACCGGCACCAAATTTTATGACCGGGTACGCTTTCCAAGAGGAGCTTCATTCATCTCGTCTCCCTGGGCCTATAAGGATAAAGTTTTTTGCCTTGCTGAAAATGGCAAGACCTATGTTTTGAAGGCCGGGAAGGAATTTGAGATTATGCACGTGAATGACCTTAATGATTTGTGCATGGCCTGCCCGGCAATGAGTGATGGGAAACTTTTAATTCGTACACAGGGCTCAATTTACTGCATTTCTGGGCAGAAATAATAGGCTTAAAGGTCACTACATTAGCTGGGGGATGAACATATTAAGGGTATTAATCATACTATATTTAGCTGCTTTTCCTGATTATGGGCAGTCTGCAGACGCGGAAAATAACAGGCCCAATATCGTTATTCTTGTTGCTGACGATTTGGGTTGGGCTGATGTCGGTTATCACGATTCATCGATAAGGACCCCAAACATTGATCGGCTTCAGAGCCGGGGCGTGGAGCTAGATTTCTACTATGTGGCTCCCATGTGTACTCCGACCAGGACAGCGCTTTTGACCGGACGTTACTGGTCACGATTTGGTAATACCAAGCCCAGTAACGAGCGGGTCCTCCCATGGGACACTATGACATTGGCAAGGGCACTCAAGGGTGCCGGTTATCGAACTGCGATCAGTGGAAAGTGGCACCTGGGTTCGAAACCTGAATGGGGTCCCCTCAAATTTGGTTTTGACCAGTCCTACGGATCATTGGCGGGTGGAATTAATCCATGGAATCACCTCTACAAGCATGGTCCATACACCAAGACCTGGCACAGAAATGACAATCTCATTGAGGAAGAGGGGCACGTGACGGACCTCCTGATCAGCGAAGCGGTCCGTTTTATCAAAGAAAAAAAGAATGATCCATTTTTTCTGTATGTGCCATTCACTGCCGTCCATACCCCATTCGATGAGCCTCCCAAATGGCTTGGAAGAGTCGATCATATCGAACCTGAACGCCGACAATATGTGGCATCTGCAGAGCACATGGACGATGGGATCGGCCAAATTCTTGAAACCCTTGATCAGGAGGGGAAGACTGAAAATACCCTTGTTATTTTCTTCTCGGACAACGGAGGCACGAACGGGGATGACAGTTCACGCTATCCTGATACCAAGCCTAAGGGTAAGATCAAGGGGCTCAATACCCCACTTAAAGGCTGGAAAAAACAGGTCTATGAAGGAGGAATCAGGGTCCCCGCCATCGCTCACTGGCCGGGAAAATTGAGTCCGGGCAAAGTTAGTCATCCAACGCATGTCGTGGACTGGATGCCTACCATTTGCGCTCTGGCAAGGTGTAAGTTTGAGAAGGATCTCAGGTGGGACGGTATGAATCTTTGGCCTCTCTTAAATGGAAAAGATAAGAAAAAAAATCCAGATAGGATCCTTTACTGTAAGGGCGTTAACGGGACCAGTTCGGCTCTGCACAGATGGCCCTGGAAGCTGATCATGGACAAGGATAAAGCACAATTATTTAATCTCAATGTGGATCCCACAGAGAAGAAGGACCTTGCTCAAGTACACCCTGATAAGGTCAGAGAGCTCTTAAAAATCCTAGAATTGCAGGCCTCAATGGACAATGACAGTCTCCCCTGAACGATTATAAATTTCAGGAATTTTTGTAATAGATAAAGGGTTTTAAAACGTGTTAGAATAAGAGGACAAAATGAATCTCGAGCCCTTAGTGGGGCTGAGCATTCTATCTTAAAAATCTGAAAATGAAGAAACGCGCGCGGACCTTTTGCGGCGGAACCGACAACGAGCTAATCTTTCACGATAGTTGAAAAATGACCGCAAGCGTCCTCATGAGTGCAAATCTAAAATTAGGTCTCTGGCTCTTTGTTCTGACATTCATTGTCCGGTCAATTCACCCTGCAAATGCCTTTGAGACTATCACCTTTTCTTCTTCTGATGGTCTGGAAATCACGGCAGATGAATATCTTGTTGATGATGATCCTAACCGCCCGTGCATCGTCCTCTTCCATCAGTCCAGATGGAGCCGTGGCGAGTATCGGGAAACGGCACCTCGATTAAACAAGCTCGGCTTTAATTGCCTGGCAGTCGATCAGCGTTCCGGTGACACCATTAACGGCGTAATCAATGAGAGCACGGTGCGCGCCGCGAGCGCTGGACTTGGGATTGCATGGCTTGATGCCATTCCGGACATGGAGTCAGCTATCGCGTGGACAAGAGAACGTCACCCCGAAGCTCCCGTGATCGGTTGGGGAAGTTCATATTCGGCTTCTCTAATCATCAAACTCTCCGGCGAGCAGGAAGATCTGGTCGATGGGATTCTATCATTTTCACCGGGTGAATATTTTTCACCTTCTAATCTCATCCGCACCAGCGCAACTGGAGTTAAAGTACCCGTCTTTATCACTTCGGCACGCAATGAGGAGAACAGGTGGAAGAAGATTTTTAACGTCATTCCGTCACTGGATAAGGTGACGTTCATTCCCAAAACTTCGGGCAATCATGGTTCACGATCGCTGTGGCCGCAGTTTACTGACAGTGACAATTACTGGGACGCGGTCGAGAAGTTCCTTGCTCGGTGGACCCCCCTGCCATCACTAAAACTTTCACCTGATACTCGGGCCCCGAATGCGAACATTAGTCTGCACCCCAAATCACATGCCCCTCATGTCATCGAAGTCTCCGAAGATCTTGAGCGTTGGGTCACACTAGGTGTATTGTCGAGGACTTCCACTCTTGACGGCAAACCCTCACCCAGGCATCAGCTTTACTTCCGGTTGCAACAGATCACCGAGGAGAATTCTGGAACTGCTGATGTTATCGCAGTAAGCGTATCAGCTAATCCTAGAGGATATGAATTTTCGGTCGAGATCTCCAGTCCGAGCACAGGGCGTGATCATTATGTAGACTGGTGGGAAGTGCTCACTGAAGACGGGAATCTTCTCTACCGCCAAATTATAAATCACAGTGAAACAGACGATCAATCCTTCATCAGCTCAGGCGAACCGATTGATATTAATCCTCATCAGAACGTTTGGGTTCGAGCTCACATGAACACGAGCGGATTTGGGGGTCAGGCTTTTCTTGGGAACGGCGCTTCAGGGTTCAAAGCCACGCAACTTCCTTTTCAATTTGCACCATGGATAGCCGCTTCCAAACCGCTTCCAGATCTTTGAGATCTCATTGATTGACTGATCGAAAACGATTTTATGAATTCCTTTGGTCATATTTTCTTTCTAATCAAATCTGAGTATCCTATACTAACAATTTAAACAAAGAAAAAATGAATTTTACGCTAATATTAGTTATTTCAATGTTGATCATCATGTTTGGAACGGTGATCTTTTTCTTTTCCCGGTACCAGAAATGTCCTTCGGACAAGATCCTGGTCATTTATGGAAAAACTGCTAGGGGGCGATCTTCTATATGCCTTCATGGCGGCGCTGCCTTTATCTGGCCGGTCATTCAGTCCTTTGAGTACTTGGATCTGACTCCTATTAAACTTGATATCAAGGAGCAAAAATTTTCACAATCTGACGGGACAACAATCAAATTACCGGCCCGATGTACCGTTGGTATATCAACGGAACCAGGAGTCATGTCAAATGCAGCTGAACGGTTACTTGGGCAACAACTAGAATCGGTTAAGGATCTGGCTGAAGATATTATCCAAAGCAGTATCACTCATGTGATGGATCGAACCGAAACAATAAGCAGTAATTCTGCAAAGATTGAAGCCATTGATGCTATTGATGCTCGGGCCGCACTAGAGTTGACAAAAGTGGGATTAAAGATCATATCGATGGAACTGAGGATGAGGCTAATCGAATCATGATTTTTCAGGAAAGTGCTTTTGATGGAGACGTTCCCAGTAACTGGACCAGTATTTATCGTAGTAATCGAGTGCCGCTTCCCGGATGTGGGGCAAATCAGTAACTTTGGGTGCATTGGCAGCATCAAAGTCTTTTAGGTGTCCCCTCCCTGCCCTTTTTCTCGGTGAAATAAACCGCCACGAATTGTTACCAAGGACCTCTTCACATACTTTTGCTAAACCAGGATCATATCCTTGAATCCCTATCCTAGTATGTATGTGGTTATGATCATGATCCATGATCCTATTGGTATTATACCAGCACTGGACACCCTCTGCCCAGTACTCAGCATGGTTTCTCGAAGCGTAACATTGCTTGGACCCGCCAAAAACGATGAGCACATCATCCTTGGAGGTGACTTTGATTTTGGCATTGGTGGGCTTGCCGTTAACCAGTATGTCTCCTTCATCGAGGCATTTCTCCAGCAGATCACGCGATTGATCAGGAAACGACTTAATCAAAGAATCGAGTAAACTGACCGGCTCATTGCCTTTAACTCGTCTGAACCGTTGAGCGGCTTTGCCATCGTTCCAAATACTACGGGCCTTTGCTTTTGCAAAAGCCTCGTGAACTTTCTTTTGTAGAGTAGCGTCGAAGCCGGCGCCCTGGATGACATGGCCAAATTCATGAATGAGGATACTCTCATTCTGCATTCCACCTTCAAATTCCAACACATCTTCTTCAGCAAAGAGGACAACGGGCCTACCGTCTATGTGCCGAAGAAAGCCCCGCTGACGCCAATTATAAAAGTCGAGCTCTTTGCCCGTTTTGTTGGTAACAAATTGAGGAATTTCTGAAGTGAGCTCATCCTTACCGACCAGAATGCATAATACGTTTCTTTGGCGGATCCTTTCAGCAACCTCATCATTGATGGTGCCCATAATATGGTTAAATAGGTACCCAGTCTCCAAAATGGCTACATCTGAAACCTTAACGGACGTCGCTATTAATATGTTTTGAACAAGTAATGATTTTTTAAAGAACTTGGAATCTAAGCTGTAAGTTTTTTGCTGTTCAGCATTTAAGGGCTTGATTTGATTTAATGCAGACCCAGGGACGGAAAGGATCATAAGGGAAAATGTAAGAACAATTAGAGTACGCATGATGGGTTAGTGATTCGTGTTTATCTAAATATTGAATAAGAGCCAAGAGGTAATTTCAGAGCCAACTCAGTTTCATAGAAAATGTTCTCATACTTTATTAGCAAGACGGATGAAATTAGAAGATTCGTTAGACTGAGTATTGATGGACGGGAATCGATAAATTATCGATAAAGATGCATGATTTATGGATGTATGATTACCATAGAAAGAGAATATGAATAAAGGCCGTAATATTATCGATAAAGATGGATTAATATCGATGAACCAAGATCGATGGAATATCGATAAACATGCATGATTTATGGATGAACTATCACCATGGAAAGAGAATGTGGATAAGGGCCGTAATATTATCGATAAAGATGGATTAATACCGATGAGTCAAGATTGATGGATTATCGATAAATATGCAGGAATTATGGATCAAGATGCATTTTTATCCATATAAGAAACCACATAATAGAATTGTAGTAATCGCCGGACAATAAATAGTTTTAAATCAGCTCTGGCATTGGCCTTCAACCGTTCACGAGATAATGGTCTACCAGTTAAATCGGGAAGAATGGTGGTGTTTGGGTCAATTTCCATATCGTGATAAAGCGTGACCATTACTTCGCTCATGTGAACTGGGCGGTCATCTTCTTCCGCAAAGAGCATCACAGGCTTGCCGCCTATGTGACGCAGAAAACCGCGTTGCCGCCAGTTGTAGAAGTCTAATTCCTTACCAGTTTTGATAGTAGTAAATTGAGGAATATCTGATGTCAGTTCATCTTTGCCGACAAGGATATATAAAACGTGACGACTGCAGATTCTTTCTGCAACCTTGGGATTGATGCTGCGCATCATATGATCGAATAGGTAGGCGGACTCGAGAATGGCCAGATCTGAAATCCGATTTGAGGTAGCAATTAGGATGTCCTGAACCAAAATGGTTTTTCGAAAATTTTTCGATCTAAAGCGTAGATCAGTGCTTGGTCTGCAAAAAAAAGAATAACTTTCGGCAAAGCAAATCCTTTTGGCAGCAAAGCTGTGCAAAAAATGCAGACCACCAAACATAGACATCGGAACCGTAAAAAGCCCATGCGCATGAAAAACAAGCTGTGCATTCCTATAATTTCCTAGCTTACTGCAATTCACGCACCCGATAAAAGAGTCTCTCTGGCAAAGGTGACGGTAAACTGATGTCCCGGTATTCCATAATTTTCCCCGTAGAGATGACCCCATCATCGAGCTCGAGCCACTCACCATCGAGCTCAAGGTTACGATCCACCGCATAATTTTTCCCCTCAGTAGCCGTCCATTGGAACACGATCTCGTTGTTTTCACTATCGGTGTCGGGAACTAATGCAATATCGGTAATCTGAAAGATGCGGGTTTCCCCAATTCCTTGATCCATGAGATCGATGACTTGCTGTGGCGAAACTGCATAGTCCAGAAAAATAACTTCGTCGATGGACCCCTGAAAAGCACGCCCACCGCCGTTCCAACCTCCTAATCGGCCGGCCCCGAGGACAATCGGATTTCCGCCCCAACTGTGTTCGACGTCAATAACCCCATCGATATAGAACTTTAGTGTGTCGTCGATACTACTGTAAACGGCCGCTGAATGATGCCAGACATTGATCGAAGTAGCATCGAATGTTGAGTTGCTATGTCGGTCGTTGCCCCCGGGATTGGAATGAATGGAGAATCCTAAACGGTTGTCGGGATAGAGTTGGTGGTGCAGAAAACCGGTGTTCCAATTGTCAACATTGTAAAGAACCCGCCACAGGCCAACTCGACCGGTCACCTTGAACCACGCGGCTACGGTTACTTCGTCGTGTGTTCCTAGGTCGGGAATTGTTACGTAGGAGGCATCATTGCCAGCAAAAACCAGAGCCCCGCCAAACATCCCGTCACCAGCAGTAACGCCAAAGATCGTGCCATCCAAATCCTGTCCCGAATTGTCGGTTGCTGTCCCGTCGTCAAAGGAATAGGCGGCGATGATTGTATCTGCAGCGGCGTGCTGTATAAGAACGGCAAGAATCATGGCCGAAAGAATTGAGCTTATCAGTATTTCCACTTTTAATTTCATAATCATAATCATAATCATAATAGTAGTGGTGGTGTTTCTCCGCTGTCAATTCTCATTGGATACCAAGGTTCTTGGCAATTTGCCCACTCTTAAAAACCTCTATTATAACAGACCTAAAGTATCAATGCCCACCGCGCTCACCACAAAAACTTCCTTAAGTTAACTCGGGCAGAGGCCTCCAACCGTCCACGAGATAATGAGGTCTACCAGTTAAATCAGGAAGAGTAGTAGTGTTTGGGTCAATTCCCATATTGTGATAAAGCGTGGCCATTACTTCGCCCATGTGAACTGGGCGGTCATCTGCTTCCGCTGCTATTTTGTCCGTAGAGCCGATAATTTTTCCTGTCGGCATTCCTCCACCTGCGAGGAGTGCACATGAAACATTAGGCCAGTGGTCGCGTCCGGCATTTTTATTGAGTTTGGGCGTTCTTCCAAACTCGCCCCAGGCGCACACAGTCACATCTTTGTCCATTCCTCTCTCATGCAAATCCTCTATGAGCGCACTGAGACCTTGATCAAAAATCGGAGCATGTTCTTTCATGCCTTTAGTATTATTAGAATGAAAATCCCAGCGACCAAAATTAAGGGTAACGCATCGTGCCCCAGCTTCGACTAAGCGCCGAGCAATCAGGAAATGTTCATTGTTCTTTGGAGCGCCATCACCAACATTCTTAGGATCCCCTTTCCCATAACGTTCGCGGATCTTTAGATCTTCTTTTTCGATATTAAGAGCATTGGCCAGGCGACTCGAAGTGAGCAGACTGAACGCTTGTTGCGTAAAACCATCGAGTCCTTCTATCTTGCCGGTTGCATCCAGATCCCTACGCATTTGATCGAATGAGTGGAGAAGATTCTTGCGCTGAGAAAGCCTTTTCGTGGTTATACCGTTCAGAACCATATCCTTCATTCCGGGGCCAGAAGGTCGGAACGGGCTGTGCTGAACTCCCAAATATCCGGGCATCCCTGAAGAACCGTAAGGAGGATGCCCAGCCTTTGGCGCCAAACCAATGAATGGAGGCGTTCTGGGGTCAGAAGCCCCCATCAAACGTGATAGGGCTGATCCGATAGAAGGCCATCCACCGGGGGGCTGTCCTTTAGAGTTAAGGGTAGAGCCTTTCCTGCCAGTATAACACATGAAAGAGTCATGGCTGCCGTTTGGAGCCCCAATGACTGAACGGATAGCAACGCACTTATCCATGATTTTGGCCATGCGGGGCATGAGTTCGCCAATCTGTATTCCATCAACGTTTGTTGGAATAGCTCCTAAATCTCCACGATATTCTGAAGGAGCGTCAGGCTTGGGATCCCACAAATCCTGATGCGGAGGCGCGCCGGCCATATAAATCATAATTAGGGCTTTATGAGAGGATTTCCCACTATTTACCGTTTCAGCTTGAAGTAATTGAGGTAGTGAGAGCCCACCCATTCCGATACTGCCAATGCTCAGAAAATCACGACGGGATATGCCGTCACAAAGGTTACCTTTGGAATTACCGTAAACCTTAAGCATTGTTTAAACTAACATGTTTATAATAGTATAAGTCAATTGATCTAAAATATTTTATTATGCCGTTACCTTCAGCGGACATTGTATTTGACTCTCTTAAAAAAGATGATTATCAAAAAAACTAAAAAAATAATGATAGGAACGTTGTTTCAATCAATGTTTATAATAAAAATATCGATTTAGGGAACTTTTTATATGCGGTTAATTTTCATATTCATAGAGAGAAAAGCAGCATGAATGCAGACCCCCCCACAATAAATTCGACAGAGTCAAAATCACTGAAAGGATTTTGGGCTCTTTTCTTGGTCCAGTATCAGGGAGCTTTCAGCGATAACCTATTCAAGTTTCTTGTAATTTTTTCCAGCATTAACAGTTTAGGCACTGAACTAGACACGGAAAGAGACTTCCGTTTGTTTCTGATCGTGGCGGTTTTTGCTTTGCCGTTCATCTTCTTTTCAATGGCTGCAGGATGTCTAGCGGACCGGTATTCGAAGGGAAGAGTCATCACATGGACCAAGGGGCTTGAAATTGGAATTATGATCGTGGGGGTCTTTGCTCTTAAATCCGGAGAGTTTTATTACATGTTGGGAGTGATCCTTCTAATGAGCATCCAGAGCGCGATTTTCAGCCCTGCTAAATATGCTTCATTGCCGGAATTGCTGCCAAACGAAAAATTAAGCTGGGGCAATGGTGTAATTGGTTTAGGCACATTTGGCGGTATCATTGCCGGAGGAACAGTGGCTGGCTTACTGTCTTCTTGGTTCAAAGATGATGTGTGGCAGTGCGGAGGGATACTTATCATTCTTGCAGTGGCCGGTGCCATAGTCTCACGGTGGATTACACGTCACCCGGCAGCCAACCCCGGTAAACGGATTAAAATTAATTTTATAGGTGATTTAATTTACAATCTTAGGGAAGCAGGAAAGAACAGAATACTAGGGCTGGCCATTATGGGTAGCATTTACTTTTGGTTAGTCGCTGCGCTCTATGAACCGACGTTAGTTGTTTTTGGTAAAGATCTTGAACTGACGGATTTTCAGATCAGCCTAATGCGTGCGTGTCTAGCAATTGGTATTTCCATAGGTAGTGTTTCGGCCGGGTACCTTTCGCAAAACAAAGTGGAATATGGTTTGATACCATTGGGTTCATTAGGACTTGCGATCTGCTCAATTGTTTTAGGTTTTTTCGAACTTCATTTTATCCAGATAAGTTTTTTACTGGTATGCTTAGGTATTTCAGGGGGCTTTTTTAATGTTCCGGTCAGCGCCCTCATTCAAAAGCTTCCAGACAAAAAGAACAAAGGCTCCGTCATTGCGGCCAATGGTTGGCTCAGTGCTGTGGCAATGGGCTTCGCAGCATTGATTTTTTATCTGTTCAAAATTCAACTTGGAATCGATGCCAAAGCGATGTTTTGGGTCATTGGCTTGACCACAATTGCGGGAACGATTTATGCAATCTGGTTAGTGCCTGATTCGCTAGCAAGGTTCGCTCTATGGGCACTAACCAATACGCTTTATCGGGTCAAGGTCCTAGGAAGAAATAACTTACCAGAGAGAGGAGGAGCACTTCTTGTTTCTAATCATATATCGTTAGCGGATGCACTCTTTGTGATTGCCTCAACGGGTCGACGCATTCGATTTATCATGCACAGGAACCAGTTTAATAGATGGTGGGTCAAACCCATAGCAAAAATGCTGAGAGTAATTCCGATTGCGTCTGATTTTGGTCCTAAAGAATTGTTAAAATCATTGAAAAAAGCCAGCGATTGTCTGAAAGGAGGTGAACTGGTTTGTATCTTTGCAGAAGGTCAGATCAGCAGAATCGGAGGACAAACGTTAGCCTTCCAGAAAGGAATGGAACTTATAATGAGAAAGCAGGACGCACCGATAATACCTGTTCATCTGGATAATGTGTGGGGGAGCATTTTCAGCTTTGATCAGAAAAAAGTTTACTGGAAAGTCCCCCGCCAGATACCATACCCTGTCACTGTAAGTTACGGAAATCCTATGCCAACTGATTCATCACATACCGAAGTTAGACGAGAAGTAGTAGCGCTTGGGGCCGATGCATGGGCTCAAAGAAAGGGCCGAATTTCAACGATTGGTAGGGCCTTTGTCCGGACAGCAAGAAGGGCCAGAACCAGAATGGCTTTTGCTGATAGCTCTGGCAAAAAATTAAGTTACATTCGCGCACTTGTAGGAGTAATTGTTCTAATCAAGAGATTGCGTAAGGATTGGGACGGGCAAAAGAAGGTTGGCATTCTTATCCCGCCCAGTGTCGGTGGAGCGGTGACTAATCTTGCTGGAATACTTATGGGCAAGACGGTAGTTAATCTGAATTATACACTCTCAGAGGAAGGGATACGCTCCTGCGTTCAACAATGTGATATTAAGTGTGTTATTTCATCAGAAAAGGTGATTCGTAAGCTCAAGATTGATCCTGGAGTGCCCATGCTTGCTTTGGAAGATATTGCAAAGAATCCGAGTTTCATGGAAAAAATGAGCGCTGCCTTCTTGGCATATTTGTGTCCGAGGGGGATTCTATTAAAGAAACTAGCTCAGGGAAATCCGCCCTCCTTAGATGATATTGCAACAATCATTTTCAGTAGTGGTAGTACTGGGGAGCCTAAAGGAGCCATGCTCAGTCATTATAATATTGTTTCTAATATGATGCAGTTGAATCAGGCCTATGACTTTAAGCGTGATGATAGGTTTCTTGGTGTTCTACCGTTTTTTCATTCTCTTGGCTTTACAGCCACACTGATTGGCCCTGCAGTAATTGGAGTGGGCGCAGCCTATCATCCCTTACCCACTGATACGAGATCCATCGGTAAACTGATTACACATTACAAATTGAGCTTGCTTCTAGCGACGCCAACGTTCCTTCAGCTTTATCTTAGGGGCATTAAACCTGAACAAATGCAAAGCATTAACCTAGTAGTTGTAGGTGCTGAAAAATTACCTGAACGTTTGGCTGTTGCCTTTGAAGAAAAGTTTGGTCTCCAACCTCTCGAAGCGTATGGATGCACTGAATGTTCACCTGGCGTAGCTGTTAATACGCCGAGTTTAATTACCGATGATTTGAGTCAAACCGGGAACCGCTCAGGCACTATTGGCCGTGCATTACCGGGGATGAGTATTAAGATTGTGGATCCGGAAACGGAAGAACCATGCGGGTTTAATGAATCAGGATTGATGTGGGTCAGAGGCCCCAATATTATGCAGGGTTATCTTGGAAAGGAGAGCCTAACGGCCGAAGTTCTGGTAGATGGTTGGTATAATACTGGTGACATTGCTGCTGTCGATGAAGAAGGCTTCATTACTATCACCGACAGGTTGAGCAGATTCAGCAAGATTGGTGGAGAAATGGTTCCTCACATTAAGATCGAAGAATTGCTACATACAATTGCTGAATTAACAGAGCAGACCTTCGCAGTTACCGGGCTACCTGATGAGAAAAAGGGAGAACGCCTAGTCGTATTACATACTCTCGAACAAGAAAACCTTAAGGAAATTACTGATCAACTTGGAACTGCAGACATTCCTAATTTATGGAAGCCCAAAACGGATCAATTTTTCAAAGTGGACGAGCTCCCTTATCTAGGAAGTGGTAAATTAGACTTGAAAGCGATCAAAACAATAGCACTCGAGATTGCAGGCGAGTAATTGCGTGTGCATCATGACTAGGCGCACTTTAGTTAGCATTGAACTTATTCACAAAGATGTGGGTCGGTGCTTTGTATATTAAGCTAGGACAAACGAATCATGTCCTTGATAGACTGATACCAAAGAAAAAAAAGACCTTTCCATGAATAGGAGAAGGTGCCTTTCCCAGATAATTTAAGCAAACCGCGATCCAGGTTATGATCGACCTGGTTTCTCATTTCTTTTTCCGTTAATTTACCAAGTTCATCTGGATCAGTTTCTTGAAGATCGCTTTCGTTGATTCCCTTGCTTTGCAAAAATTTACGGTGCACTTCAATCATTTCATTAAATGACTCAATGCCGCGAACACAATTAACAACACAGTCCGGTGTCAATTTCATTGCATAGCTGAAAGGGTAATTCCACGTCATAAGAGTTTTTCCGTCTGCAGTTCTGGAAGAAACGCTCATATAATTAAAAGCTAAATGACTTTGACTGTTCAAATTTATTGTGGCTTGAGCTTTAGAATTTGGATCATAAAAAAAGCGGACGAACTGATCAACACCACCCCATTCCCATCCTGAGTCTTGTATATGCTCAAAGCCTGCCACTTCTACTTCATTGGTAAATTCCCTTAGTTGAGGGAAAAGATCACGGTTCGGAGGGAATCGGCTCTGCATTTTCTTATCAAGTGGGAGGCGCATTTTGCGGATACGCGTCATGATATCGATGCCCGGGAGAAAGAACCAACCCAAAGCTGTTACGATGCCCCATGTCACATTATGACCACTCAAAAAGTATCCTGTAAGGAACGTTGCAATGATGACGCAAAATGCCCCGAACTTGCGCACGGCTACGAACTCAAATGAACGACAACCATAAGCTAAAAATAGTGTTCCTATTACTAAAAGGGTTTCAGACATTTAAATAATCGCAGTATATGCTGAGCTAATAGAGGATAAATATATGTTGTGGTATAAAACTGACGAATGAAAAATGAAGTTCTTTCGCTCTATTTTAACGGGGGCTGAAAGTACCTCTTCTACGAGAATTTGGCGATTCAGTATTTTTGATGGAACTGTCTTTGTAAAATAAAATACCGTTCCGGCGAAGATTTGCTATGAAGCCTTTAAAATCTTTTTTCAGTTCTTCGTCCTTGAGGATTGAATTCAATATCCCTCCCCCATTATTAATTCTTTCAAATGCTTTGTCGGCCCCTTCAGCCGCGTCAGTGAGTTTTTTGAGTCCAGGCTCAATAGCGCTTATTGCTTGACTGCCATTATCGAGTATTGGACCAATTTTTTCAGCCGCGTCATCAACCTTGATGCTTGCTTTTTTCATATTGGCTAACAGTTCACGGAGGTTGTTCGTATTGTCATCGCCAAGCACTTTATTGTTTATCGCATCAAGCGCATCGGCAAGTTCAGCGACCGCGCGATTGAAACTCTGAAGGTTTTCTTCCCTCAGAATGCTTTGATCCAATTTCTCGACGGCACTACCAATGTCTTCAAGGGCTGACCTGACATCTTCAAGAACGACCTGACCTTTATTCGATAATGACTCAGCAGAGGAAGCAAGTGCCCCGAGCCCAGTGATTCGTTCACCCTTAATTCGTGATCCAGCTGCTATGAATTTTTCTGTCCTATCAGTAGGAACATCGATTTTTATCATGGCGTCTCCTAAAAGACCACTAGTGCCAATGGAAAATTTAGCTCCTTCAGGTATTCGAAAATCATCATAAATTTCAAGGTTAACGATAGCACCGCCATAATTTTCCAGATTAACGGTTGGAGCATCTGCTAGCCTGCCGATTTTAACACCTCCCAAACGGACATCTGTTCCCTTAAGTAGGCCTCCACCATCTTCAAAAGTAACAGTCAGTGAATACGTTTTTTCAAAACGATCACCAAAGTTACCGAATTTAAGAACTAAAAATCCCAGTAATAGTAAACCTATCAGTAAGAAGAAACCCACAAAGAGTTCGGTGCGATTCTCTTTCATTTTATTATCTTTCCATTTTTGTCCGGCGCTTATTAAAAGTGTCGATCTGATGCAATGTAGCCCTAAATAGAGAATATGCTAGAGCTCCTCTGTCGGATGACCGTTTATAAAGTTATTAATGACAGGATCATCACTTCCCTCCATTTCTTCAGGAGTTCCACAGAAATATACTGACCCTTGGCGTAAAAAAGCGATTCGATCAGCGATGGTTCTTGCTGATTTCATATCATGAGTGACTACGACTGAGGTGATTCCATACTCTTTTTGCATCTGAATGATCAAAGAATCAATGGAACCTGTTGAAACTGGATCCAAGCCCGCAGTGGGTTCATCGTATAGAATGGATTCAGGTTTAGCTATCATAGCTCGAGCTAGGGCGACACGCTTGCGCATCCCTCCACTCAAAGTGGTCGGCATTTTGTTTATATGTTCTTCGAGCCCAACTAGACTAAGCGCTTTCGTTACTTTTTCTGTGAGCGTTTTAATATTTTTTTCTCCACGCTCTCTCAAAGGAAAAGCTACATTTTGGCCAATACTCATAGAGTCGAAGAGTGCGCCATTTTGAAAAAGGACACCTATCCTTTGCCGTATCACGGCAAGTCCCTTTTCGTTGAGTTTACTGATGTCCTGATTGCCAATGACTACGCGGCCACTGTCAGGGCGCATTAGTCCTGTTATATGTTTAAGAATAACGCTTTTTCCACCACCGCTGGCCCCGATCAAGACTATAGTTTCCCCTGAAAAAATCTCGAGATTTACTCCCCTAAGAACATGTTGTGCTCCGAGTTCTTTGTGTATTCCCTCCAGTCGAATGGAGACTGTTTGGGATTCTCCATTTAAATCATTGTCCATGTCGAAACCACAAAACGCTTAGACCATATACAAACAAAACGCAAACGGCTGAGTAAAATGCTTCCCGTTCATGCAAATTAATTAGATCCTTTAATGCTAAATATAAGTATTAATTTCTAAAGAATACCAAATCGCAGTAAAGTGAAAAAAAAGACTCCAAAGAATGCTAAGCGATCATGGCATAGGGGTATTATTTCATTAAGAAAAGTGCGTCAGAATAATCTGAAGGGCTTTGATTTGGATTTGCCTCTCGGTCAATTAATCGTTGTTACCGGTCCTAGCGGCAGCGGGAAATCATCGTTGGCATTCCAGACACTATATGCAGAAGGACAGCGTCGATACATTGAAACTTTTTCTCCTTATACGCGTCAGTTCTTTGAGCGAATGGACAAGCCAAGAGTTGAAGAAGTTAATGGGATTCCTCCATCAATTGCTATCGAACAGGGCAATACCGTCAGGACAACACGGTCGACGGTAGGAACCCTCACAGGCATTAATGATTATTTGAAGGTGCTATTTTCTCACATTGGGGTGCCGCATTGTCCCGAATGTGGAGAAGAAATTTTGGAAGATAATGCTGAGTCAGTTACTCAATTTGCCAATATGAATTTAGCTGGGAAAGCTGTCCTCGTGAGTTTTGGGGTTCCGGTACCAAGTCAAATGAAACCACCCGAATTTTTCCAGCTACTTAGTGCACAGGGGTTTTTAAGAATATGGGTATGGGGTAATTTGTATAGAACAGATGAACCGGAAGAGTATCCTAAAAAAACATTACCTAAAATTGTTACCGTCGTTCAGGACAGAATTAAAATCAGCAAAGTTGCCAAGAATATTGCACGACTAAATGAGGCTCTCGAAACTGCATTTCTTTTTGGGAAGGGAACGATACGATTAATTGATTATGAATCTGCCAAAGACTGGTCCTTTTCGAGTGGCAAGCAATGCGCCCCTTGCGGAGTTATTTTAAGGGATCCTTCTCCGGGGCTATTTTCATTTAATAGCCCCTTAGGGGCGTGCACCCAGTGCCGTGGATTCGGGAGAACATTAGGCATTGATCTTGACCGTGCATTACCTGACAAGGCACTTTCAATTAGGGAAGGTGTCGTGAAAGCATTTCAGGGAGAGCGGGGATCAGAGTGCCAGACCGATTTGCTTCAATGTGCGAAAGTAAGAGGGGTCGATATTGATTTGGCATATGAGAAATTAAGCAAGAAAAATCGGGGATGGATTCTTTATGGCGAACGTGGTGACTCGGAATCGAATTGGCAACAAGGTCTTTGGTATGGAGTGAAAGGTTTTTTCGACTGGATAGAGCGAAAATCTTACAAAATGCATGTGAGGATTTTCCTGAGCCGGTATAGATCATATACAACATGTTTTGCCTGCCGAGGAACGCGATTACAACCAGACGCTTTAAATTATAAGATTGGTAATCATACTTTACCCGATATTTGGCAGTTGCCCATTTCTGATCTTTTGAATCTATGGAACGAGAAAAAATCTAAACTAGTAGAGCTTTCAAATTTAGATCCGACTGCCCTTCTTTTGTGGGAGGAAGTTGATTCAAGATTGAGATATTTGAAACGTGTGGGTCTTGTATATCTGACACTGGACCGCTCAGCCAGATCACTTTCTGGCGGTGAAATGCAGAGAGTACACCTCACAACATGTTTAGGGGCTTCATTGGTAAATACATTATTTGTTCTTGATGAACCTAGTATTGGGTTGCACCCAAAAGACACGGATCAATTGATCAATGTCATGAATGATCTGAGAGATGCCGGGAATACGGTATTGGTTGTTGAGCATGAAGAGAGCATCATTAGAGCAGCTGATTATCTAGTTGATATTGGCCCGGGACGAGGAGAGGACGGTGGAGATTTGGTATATGCAGGGCCCATTTCAGACTATGAGAAGAGCAGAGGAAAAATTAGTTCACTCACTTTGGATTATCTTTCTGGGGATAAAAGTATTCCCATTCCAAGTACTAGGAGAAAACCTAAAAAAGGAAATGCCTTAAAGGTTCGCGGCGCACAGCAGAACAACCTGAAAAATATAAATCTAGAAATCCCTCTGGGGCTTTTTGTTTGTGTGACTGGCGTATCGGGTTCCGGAAAATCAACCCTAGTTCATGATGTCATTTACCTTAATCTGATCCGTGAAAGGGGCGAGAGTACCGAGGAGTTGCCAGGGGAAGTGCATTCTATCGTGGGCCACGGCAAGCTAAGGCAAGTAATATTAGTTGATCAGTCCCCACTTTCGCGCAATCCCCGATCAACGCCCGTCGTTTACGTGGGAGCCTTTGAACATATAAGAAAACTTTTTGCTGAAACACCAGAAGCTAAGAGTTCCGGCCATCTCCCAGGATACTTCAGCTTTAATTCCGGAACAGGGCGTTGTGGGCGCTGCTGGGGAAATGGCTTTGAGAAAGTCGAGATGCAATTCCTTTCTGATCTTTATGTAAAATGTCCAGAATGTGAGGGTAAACGTTACGGACCTGAAGTGTTGGAATTTCAACTAGTGGGTAAATCAATACACGAGGTATTGAATCTCACGATAGAATCCGCGATTCATTTTTTCAAAACAATTGAGAATAAAAAAGCGGCCCGAGTCGTTTCCGATTTAAAACCTTTAGCGGATGTCGGACTGGGTTATCTTAAACTTGGTCAGCCCATTAATACTCTGAGCGGTGGAGAGAGTCAGCGCCTCAAACTGGTCGGACACTTACTGAAAAATAAACCTAAAAAGAAAGATAAGGGCCCAGCTAAGGATTTACTTCTTTTTGATGAACCAACGACCGGACTTCACTTTGATGATATTAGAATATTGCTGAACGTTTTTCAGCGATTAGTTGATGATGGTCATTCTGTCTTAGTCATAGAGCATAACTGTGAAGTAATTAAATGCGCGGATCACGTGATTGATCTTGGCCCTGAAGGAGGATCTGAAGGAGGAGAAATAATTGCGGTTGGTACACCTGAAGAGATCAAAAAAGAAAAGAAAAGCCATACAGGAAAATTTTTATGGCGTGATCATAAACCAAAAAGTTTATTGAGGGCCATTGAATCCAAAGAGCCTCCAAAAAATATAATCAGTGTAAGGGGAGCGCGGGAAAATAATCTAAAGAATCTTAAAATTGATATTCCTCATGATACTTTCACTGTAATCACTGGACTCTCAGGTTCAGGCAAGTCGACCTTAGCTTTTGATGTGCTTTTTGCTGAAGGGCAGCGCAGATTCCTCGACAGCATGTCAGCATATGCACGGCAATTTGTTCAGCAGATGGAAAGGCCGGACGTTGATCAAGTTTATGGACTGCCACCCACAGTAGCTATCGAACAACGTGTTAGCAGAGGAGGAGGGAAATCAACAGTTTCGACGGTCACAGAAATTTATCATTTTCTTCGTCTCTTATTTGCAAAGGTTGGAACTCAATATTGCCCAGATTGCGGCGTGTCGGTTGATAAGAAGAGTAAAAATTCAATCATATCGTCAGTAAAAAAAGTTTTGAAGTTAGGCCCAGCAAAACTCCTATCACCATTAGTAAGAGGAAGAAAAGGGTTCCACACTGACACTGCTGCCTGGGCTCTTAGGCAGGGAATTAGAACACTATTTGTTGATGGTAAGTTCATGGAAAGCGAGAGCTTCCAAAAACTTGAACGCTTCAAGGAGCACACGATTGATGGTCTTGTCGCTGAACTGCACGAAAAATCTAAACATTCTGAAATCACCAAATGTATTGATGACGCACTTCGTTGGGGCCATGGAACAGCACGTATTCTTAGGGAGGACGGTCAGAGCATAGTACTTAGCTCGGAGATGTCTTGTCCAGACTGTGGAAATGCATTTGATGAATTGGATCCTCGTCTCTTTTCATATAATAGCCCTCACGGATGGTGCCATGCATGTCGTGGATATGGGTACATTGTCCCTTCTCTGGTCGATTACGAAAAGCATGATTCTATTACTGCAGCTGAGTTGGAGGAGGAAAGGCGGCACGGAATCAGCAAAGAAAAAATAAAAGACATATGTCCAATCTGTGACGGTTCCAGAATTAACACAGTAGCACGAAGCGTTTGGGTCGATCATATAACAATCGATACTCTCACTAAAGTTTCTGTAACAAATGCAATTGAAATTATTGATGGATTTTCCTTGGAGGGTACCAAAAAGCTTATCGCACGAGATATTCTTGCAGAGATTAAACAACGATTATTTTTTCTCCAAAGAGTTGGTCTTGGTTACCTTGGACTGGACCGCAGCGTTACAACGTTAAGTGGTGGAGAGAGTCAGAGAATTCGTCTGGCTGCTCAGCTAGGCTCGAATCTGCGGGGAGTTCTTTATGTTTTGGATGAACCAACGATAGGGCTTCACCCAAGAGACAATGAGCAACTTCTCAAAACTTTAATTTCTCTCAGAGACCAGGGGAATAGCCTGATCGTTGTTGAGCACGATGAAAATACAATTAAATGCGCTGATCATTTAATTGATCTGGGCCCAGGCGCTGGTAAAGAAGGAGGAGAAGTAATATTTCAAGGAAGTCTTAGCTCTAAGAATAAGAAGGGAGAGAAAAATCGGAGAACGGCATCTCTTACACTGAGTGCAATTTCAAATCAGATGGAGCATCCCATTTCAGGGAAAAGGCGTAAACTTCCGGCACTATCATCAAAAGAAGGGTGGATTAAAATTAAGAATGCCAATGCAAATAACCTGAAGAATCTCGACTGTTCAATCCCATTGAGTCGGCTGACTGTCCTCACTGGCGTTTCAGGAAGCGGTAAGAGTTCATTAATGCGTGGAGTTTTAAAACCGGCAGTAGATTCGACAATAAAATCAAAAAAAACAAAGAAACGGATTTATAAAACTTGGAAATCTATTACCGGTACGGATCAAATTGTTGCTGCATATGAAGTGGACCAAAGTCCGATTGGAAAAACTAGCCGATCAACGCCCGCAACATACGTGAAGATTTTTGATGAGATTCGCAAACTCTATTCTAATGTCCCTGAATCTCGCTTGAGAGGATATGATCCAGGCCGGTTTTCCTTTAATACTGAGGGCGGTCGATGTGAAAGTTGCGGAGGCAATGGACGCATAAAATTGGAGATGAATTTTTTGCCTACCACGTGGGTAGAATGTGGAGAGTGCCGAGGAGACCGATACAATAGAGCGACGCTTGAAATTTTTTTTAATCGGAAAAACATTGCTCAAGTCATGCAAATGAGCGTGTCCGAAGCCTGTACATTTTTTGAGACACACCCAAAAATCCATACCACTTTGGCTCTTTTACGTGATACGGGATTAGGTTATCTTAGCCTCGGTCAGCCAAGTCCAACGCTGAGCGGTGGAGAGGCACAACGCATTAAGCTTGTCGCGGAAATTCGTAAAGGCCAAGGCAGAGCACACAATGCAAAGATGAAAGGCGTGACAGGTTCTTGTTCCAATCTTTATTTGATTGAAGAACCAACTATCGGTTTGCATCACAATGATGTGGTGAATCTTATTAGGGTTTTGCACGCACTTGTTGATGAAGGACATACCGTCATTGTCATAGAACACAATACGAGGATCATGGCCGAAGCAGATTACATTATAGATATTGGCCCTGAAGCGGGAGAAGGGGGAGGGCAGATAGTGACAAAGGGTCGGCCGGAACAGGTAATTCGATCTAAAACGAGTAGAACAGCTCCTTTTTTGAGAGAAATATTAAATAGTTAAGAATCAGTAAAAATAGGGGTTCTAGGAATTTATTTTTTGTAAAATCCGGGAATTATATTTGCGAAAACACTGAAAAACACGTGCAAATTACTAAAATTATCAAAAATTATAGAAATTTTAGAAATATTAAATAGTTTGGCAAAGTTTTTATTTTTTTTGTGACTTTTTGATTTTATGACCCATCTAACTAGTAAATCATGGCTACTGGAACTTTGACCATTTCAACAGACCTTATGAACTCGTGGCTACTTAAGCGGTTACGTCCTACTTCGTCTCCTCTGGTTCGAGGTGGAGAGGCTACCGCGTCTGACTCATTCTCCAATGTAGAGAAAGTCCAAGTAAATAATCAGCTCACGGTTGATCAAGAAATAAAAGTTTTAGCTCATGCAGCTAATGAGCTTCAGAAAGCTTATTCTGATGTTATTAGCGGACTAAATAATATTCATGGGCGCAAGATGCAGGAACTCAATGAGCCTTTTACTCAAAGGCTAAGCGCATTGATCAAAGCTCTTCAAGATGATGATATAGATCTTGCAAAGGATGCGGCAAAGCGCCTGATGCTACTTATTAATGAGATGCAGGCCAATATACCGGCATGGGATTTTGTTCGTGCTTTACAATTACTCGCGGATCGTTGCAAGTCTCTCAGCTAAAGCCTAAAAGAGAGCTCAATAAATTTAAAAAGCCCCCACGCACTTCAAATGCATGGAGGCTTTTTTAGTTTAATCTGATTTTTTTGATTATTGAGTCACTTTCATTATCCCGTTCATGACTGCCCAGTGGCCAGGGAACGTACAAATAAATTCGTAATCTCCAAGCTTGGATGGCGCGGTGAACTCAAGCGTTTCTTTCTGACCTGCTTCTAGCATTTTAGTGCCATGCAGGATCTTTGAGTTAGTTGGTGCTTTCTTCACTGCTTCGGCTCCCATCGCAATTGCTTGGTTTCCAATTTCTGCTTTGGATCCGGGCTCCACAATAAGGAAGTTATGAGGAATCACGTCTGGATTTAAGAAGGTAATTTTTACTTTGGTACCTGCCTTCACAGAGAAATTCGTTAAGTTGTATTTCAGCTGATTAGGTATTGCCGCTACATCAACAATCGTTTGATTGCCTTTAACAACGACTTTCGGTTCAGGCGCTTTGTCTTCTTCGACCTTTGCCAGTTGACCACCTCCGCGGGTAAAATCGACATTATACCAAAAGTGCTGAACAGTTTTTGCCGCTCTTCGAACATTTGGATCTGCACTCGTTAGTAGTGTTCCCATCAGCTTGTCATCCTTGACATTATGCGCTTGCAAGACCCACAGAGCTTCTAGCATATGATGTGCTTCGTTTGGATTTTTTGCGTCAAAATTGGATACCCATTTACTAATTGCTGCGACTAAAGAATCTGTCGGATGTTCACTAAGCTCAATGCGTGTGCGGTAACGAACCCCATCGATTGGATGCTTTAAATTATTGAGCAGAGCATTGATTGGTTCACCATCGATTGCTACTGCCTTTTGTAGAGGCTTTGCAGTATTAATTACACGATAGATTCGGCCATGGTTATGATCGCGGTTAGGGTCACGAACATTGTGCTGCATGTGGCCAATGATGACATTGTGCCAGTCGGACACATATAGGGCACCATCAGATCCGAAATCAGCATCAGACGGACGAACATTTCGATCATCAGACACGAAAAGATCTCCTAGCGGTTGACCATTGACTTCACCCGTTTCTGGATTCCTTGTCAATTTGTAATGCTTGAGACCTAGGAAACCGATGGTGTTGCATAGCATAAAGCTTTGCTGTTTATCATCTGGAAAGTTGGCACTGGAAATGATGCCACTAGATGCTACTGGCCTGACTTCTTTTTTTAGGAGGCCTCGCATGGCGAAACCGTTGCCTTTAGGAACGACTTGGTAAGCTCTGCCACCTGTACCGTCTGTAGCATAATGGTAGCCCCAACGGTCAAAGCAAATTCCGTGAGGATTCGGACTATTCCCTGCGTGATGACTAAAAGTAAAGGTTCTAGGATTGAACCGGTACATTGCCGAAGCACCTGACTTGTGCGGTGTTGTCCACGGTGTTTCCACATTACTAACGTGGAACACTCCTCTCTGATAATACAGACCCCCATCAGGACCATACTGAAAGTTGTTCATTGCGTGGTGAGTATCTGCTGAGTCAATGCCCCCTACCATTTTAATTCTAAGGTCAGCGACATCATCACCGTCAGTGTCCTTCAGGAACCAGATGTCAGGTGCTGATCCTACAAGGACCCCACCATTCCAAAACTCAAAACCGGTCGGGTTGTGTATCTTGGCAAAAGTAATTGCCTTATCGGCTACCCCATCACGGTTCTCATCTGGGAGAATTAGGAGACGATCTGACATTTCTTTTAGAGGCTCCCACTTCGGATAGGTTTTCCACGCTGCGACCCAAAGCCTTCCTTTGGTGTCGACTGACATTTGGACAGGATTTACCAGCTCGGGGAACATTTTCTCGTGAGCAAAAAGGTTCACTTTAAAGCCTTCAGGAACTCTCAATTTTTTTAAGGTTTCCTCAGGACTCGAATAAATCGCATTGCCTTCTTTGTTTTTGTTCGAGCTTTGGCTCTTCCCTCCGATATTTGATTTAACCGCGACAGCTGCTGGTACATTAGAGTCATCCACTTTAAAGTTTGAACCCAATGCAGTTGCCCAAATCTTAGGGTCACGATTGCCCGTCATGACATCGAGCATTTTCAGTTCATGGCGAAGAACGTCTGCGTTTGTTTGCCCGGCAACAAACTTGAGTCCTGAACGGCCTCCCCACACGTCATTCCCGTCGGGTGCTCGGTATCTGTTGAACCAAAACCAATTCTTGTAGGTGACCGAACGACGTAATTTTTCCATGTCTTTTCCAGCCTTAACCGTTTTACCAAAAAGACCTTTTGCGATTACTTCAGCGACATGACGATTACCCAGTTCGTTTAGGTGCACTCCATTAATAGTGAGCGCTTCCTTTGAGTTCGAATAGAGCGCTTTAGTTGGATTAAATAGATCTACAAATGTTACACCTTTTTTATCTGCTACTGCCTTGATGGCTGTTGTGTATTGTTCTAACCGAATGTTATTTGCTTTACCGTCCGGTAAGTTTGGACTCATTAAATCCTCGTGTGCAATTGGGGAAAATAATACAAAGCGAGGAGCGGATTTACCGTTAGGCTTTAGTTTTGTGTAATTGTCGATCATGACCGACAAGTCGTTCATGAAAGCTTCCAGACCTTTTCCCCCTTTGAACGATTCGTTGTAACCGAAAAAAGCAAAAATGACATCGGCTTCGCAAATTTTAAGATAGTTTTCGGGTGAAGGAAATCCAGAGTTTCTTGGTCTTTCTTTGACCGTGTCTCCGGTAAAACCGAGATTACGAAATCTTACTTCTTGACCCTTGAGTTCGCTTTGCAAGACAGCTTCAAACCAACCATCATGGTTGAATCGATCAGGCAGGCTATTACCTATAAGGCAAACAGAATCCCCTTTTTGAAATTCAAATTTTGCCAGAGCGGCAGAAGAACTAATAATTAATGAGAGGGCAGTTAAAATACCCAGATAAATTTTTGGCATGGTGAGTTTATACTACCAAAGGGTGTGTTCTGTTAGCTAAAACTGGTTAAAAAATGTTATTTTTTTTACAGAGCGGCATAGAATCGCTAAAATTCCCTTATAAAAAGAACGCTATTTCATCCTTCAGATTAATAAATGCCACATTATATTTTGATTCTTAGATGCTTAATTTTGGCTTTTCTGGCCGGAAAGCATGCAATTGCTAGGCCAAATATTGTGTTTTTGCTGGCCGATGACCAGGCCACGATATCAATGGGTTGCTATGGTAATTCAGATGCCCGGACCCCTAATTTGAATTCTCTATCAGAACGTGGAGTGACTTTTGATAATCATTATGACACGACGGCTATCTGCATGGCGAGCAGAGCCACAATTCTTACCGGTAAGTATGAATATGAGCATGGCTGCAATTTTACAAAAGGTAAACTTAAGGCCAGCGATTTCGCTCAGAGCTATCCATTATTACTGAGGCGCGCCGGCTACCTTACTGCTTTTGCTGGCAAGTTCGGGGTAGACTTAGCCGAGGGTCTGCCTGTGAATTCCTTTGATAAGTGGGGAGGAGGAGGCGGTCAGACCAGTTACGTTACGTTAAGGAATAAATCGATGAAAGAATATGCAAAAAAATATCCCCACTCCACTCTTTCTTATGGTGCATTTGGTCGCGATTTCATCAAAGAGGCTACGAAGACAGATAAGCCGTTTTGCCTATCTATCAGTTTCAAGGCTCCTCATATGCCTGATACACCCGATTCAAAATTTAATTCCATCTATAAGGGTAAGACTTTCAAGAGGCCTTCTAACTTTGGCCGAGAATATGCAAAACATCTAAGCCCTCAAAGTAAGCGGGGTCGACAGTGGGAGAGATGGGACAGTTGGGGATACAGTAGCAGATATGATGAAGTAATGCGCAAATATCATCAGCTCGTCCATGGCATTGATCATGCGACAGGAATGATCATAGACGCTCTCCAAGAGAATGGAGCCTTAGACAACACGGTAATTATTTATACATCGGACAATGGATTTCTTTGCGGTTCTCATGGTTATGGATCCAAGGTATTGCCTTATGAGGAATCAGTACGTGTTCCCATGATTATTGTTGATCCGAGGCATAAATCTAGTGGGCAGGGTATCAGAGTTTCGGCACTAACTGGCAACATTGATATTGCCCCTACGATTCTTGAATTAGCCGGCTTAAAAGCCGAGTCAGGAATGGAAGGTAAGAGCCTAATGTCGTTACTGGATGCGCCGGGAAAAGAAATTCACAAACAATTATATTTGATGAATTGTTGGGGACCGGTAGCGACTCAGAGTTTGGGCGTTGTTACCCGTGATTGGAAATATATCTACTGGTATTATGGTCAAGAAATGAATCCAACCGAGGAGCTATTTGATATGAGAAAAGATAAGTTGGAGCTATTTAATGTGGTTAATGATCCTCAGCAAAAGAAAGCCCTCCAATTAATGCGCGGTCATTATGACAATGGTGTAGCCTCTATCAAAAAAAAAGGAGCCCCGACACATAAAGTTTATGAAAAACTTTTCGATCGTAAGATTCCCTGGAACCAAAAGGCACCACTAATTAATTCCTTTAAGGATAAGTAAAATGCTCGACAATAAATTTTGGCAGACACTTAGCTTATCTGTGCATAAAGTAAGTTCTTAAATGCGGAAACTAATCATTCAACCAATTGCATTTTTAAGTTCTTTTTTCTATTTGTTTTGCGCTCTTTTGGTTTGTAGTTGCACTACAACGCAAATCGAACAATCGAACTCTAAGAACCAAACAACTTCAATAAGAGTCGCGACAGGGTCAGTATTACCAGTTCATCTTTATCGTGAAATCAAGGTAGTGAAAAGGTTCATATCCAAGGGCCGGTATGGCAGAAAATATAAGAGGACAATGAAGCCTCGTTACATCACAGTTCATTCTACACAGAATTATACTGGGAACGCTTGGGATCATGCGCGGGCACTTGAAAAAGGAAAACTGAGGGCTCCGAAAAGACGAAATGGAAATCGCATTGGGTATCTGACATGGCACTTCACTGTTCAGGAGGACGTTGTTATACAGCACTTGCCTACTATAGAGCAAGGTGAACATGCTGATTTCAATGGGCCCGGGAATAACTATTCGGTTGGAATAGAAATGTGCGAACACCGCAGCAATAGCAGGCAAAGAACTTTGGATAGGACAGCGAAACTTTGTGCTTCTCTTATGTATCAGTATAAGATTCCTTTAAAAAACGTGGTTCCACATCAGCATTGGCCCCGCAAAGGAACCAAACCAGAACACAAAAATTGCCCGCATTATTTAATGACAAATGGACGACCAGGAAAAAAATGGTCTCAATTTTTACGCTCTATTAAACGTCAATATAATCGAATTCAAGTTCCTCAGGCCGTAGCAATGTCTGGAATTGAATAATTCAAAGTGCCCTGATTATATATGCGATTAGTATGGAATATTAACTCACAAGGATTTGTTCTTTTAGCCAGTATTATTCTAATAATATTAGTCCCATTTGATGGGAAGGCTGAGGATGAACCGCTTTTCCATACATGGGAAGAGCAGATACCGGTCATGGCACATCTTGCCGTATCTATGAATGGAACAGTTCTCCTCTTCAAAGAACAACGCGATAAGGGCATGATTGAGGTTAAGCGGAGTAAGGATGGAGGAAAGACATGGGGAGGATTTCTAGTCGTCGGCGAGCGCGTTGATTTGGGTGATGATATGTCTGATGATGGTCGGTACAGAGGTGGTCATGTGGGATGGAGTGAGCTTGCCAATGTTACTGTTGATGAAACGAGTGGTGACATATTGGTATTTGCCGGTGGTCTCAAGCCTGCTCAGATTCTCTATAGGAGCAAAGATCATGGAAAGACTTGGGCACAGGAAAAAATTACAATGAAACCTGATAAGAATGGCTGGCTCGCAACAACGTATTGCTGTGATCCGGGTATTACTATTCGTCATGGTAAGGCAAGGGGCCGGTTATTGATGCCTGCTCAGGTTTTTGTAGGACCTGTGAATAATGATGGGACTAGAATTTACCTGAATAAGGGTCAGGGCCGTAAATTTTTTGCTAAGAGGTACAGCAATGCTCTTTACAGTGATGATGGTGGCAGGACATGGATTCCGAGTGAACCTTTCCCCCTTCTCGGTACTTCTGAACCGTCCTTATGTGAATTGAAAAACGGACACATCTATTATAATGCTAGGACCCATGTTCGTCGGGGAAATAAACAAGTCGGGATCAGTGAGGATTCTGGAAAATCATGGGAAAACGCTCGCGAAGATGATGAGCTATTCGATGGTCCGCCTGATAATTATGGCTGTAAGGGAGCACTGGTCCGGATCCCAGGCCAGGACACCGATGTTCTTCTTTACAGCTCACCCGGCAGAAAAGACAAGCGTGAAGATATTACCATAAAGGTAAGTTTTGATGGGGCTAAGAGCTGGCCCATAAGGCGCATGGTCCGAAAAGGACCTGGTAATTATACGTGGATGGCTGCCGGCCGTCCGGGAACACCGAGTGAAGGGATGATTTATCTGGTGTCGAATAAGGATTGGATGGCCCGCTTTAATCTTGCGTGGCTACTTGATGATTAGTTAAGATTTATTTCTATAATGAGCCTGCGTCGGTGTCATTATAAAAGAAGCAAAGTATAGCATAGGGTCGTTAGTCAATACTTTTAGAATCGGTACAGTGGCAACTTAGCGGAAACTGTGAAAAAGGTGCCCGCTTGTTGTGGGCTTCTTCTTTTGGGAGAGTTTTTCAAGCGAGCACCTTCTCCCTTAATTGATTTGTAATCTGTTTATAATCCTCATTTTCAATGGAAGAGAGAATAATTGACCTTAAGAATGAAGCTCAGCAAGGAGACGTTTATGCTCATAAAATTGAGGATAACAATACTACAGGTGCAGACCAATTTATAGAAGTTGTTTAATTGTTAAGGTCTTATAAAAAATAGAGACATTTGGTAGTTGATAAAAATAGGGTTTTTTTTCATTCTGTTTAAAGTTTAAACTTAACAGATATAAAAATAATAAGCCTACGGAAATGGGCTTTGGACTGTAACTAACGAGATAATTAAAATTCTAGATTTATTAGAGTATGGGTTCCTTTAATTTTAAGAGATTCAATTATTTATTGATGGCATTAGTTCTGACTTTTCCATCCATAATATTAGCTGCAGAGGATGCAGCTCTGGATCAATATTTTGTAGCTAACGCTGCCTATAACAGAAAACTATACCCAGTTGCAGTCACGCAGTTTCAAACCTTTCTTCAAAAGAATGGCAATCATCCAAAAGCGGATCTGGCACGGAGAGGTCTTGCCCTCAGCCAATATGCGTTGAAACAATATGATAAGGCCATGCCTCAATTTGCTGCACTGTTAGCGAAGCCCAGACTGGACAAGACAATAGACAGGGAACGATTAATCATGCTGCAGGGTCAATGCATGTTATTTTCTTCAAAAAAGGACGAAGCCAGACAGCTTTTTATTGCTCAGCTTAATAATCTTAAAAACCCTACATTCAAGACCGCGGCACTTGCTGCCATTTGTGATATTTGCTTTGGTAAATCTGAATGGGACAAAGTTCTTGAATGGACCAAGAAGCTTTCCGCATCTAAACCTGCTCCAGACCAAGCGGCCAGGGCTCTATATCAGCAAGGATATGCTTTTTATCAGACAGAAAAAACTTCGGAAGCCACAGTATCTCTTTCAAAGGTAGCTCAATTACAGGCAATACCCGAATGGAAAACCCGAGCAGCTTTTCTTCTAGGCGAATGTCATACTCTTTTAAAAGAATTTAATAAGGCTGAGCCAGCCTATGCAGCGGCTCTGCCTGGAATGAAAGGGAATGATGCATTGGAATGCCAATACCGATTAGGATTTACACGGTTCTTACTTTCTAAATATGAACCTGCGACTTTTGATTTTGAAGCGTACCTTAAAGGCGCAAAGCCTGACGCCGAAGGTAAACCGGCTCCGCATGTTGAAGAATCGAAATTCTATATCGCCAGAAGTTTTCTTGAACGCGAAGATTACAATCAAGCCAACCAAAAATTCAGCCAAATTGCCGGAGCCAAAAGCTTGACCGCGGCAAAAGCCAACTTGTGGTGGGCAAGAGTGTTTTCTCGCCAAAATCAGTTTCAAAGATCTGCACAAATTCTCGTTGATGCGATTAAGCGATTCCCGAATTCCCCTGTCATCGATGATATTGAGTTTGACTATGCCAATGCACTTATCAGCTTAAAGAGTCCTGACTGGAAACTGGCCTCTGATGCTTTGTCCCACGTCGAAGGGAGAGGCAAGTTTGGACAAATGCCCGAAGTGATAGCCCAACGTTCAACCTGCCTTCATAAGCTCAAGGATTATAACAATAGCTTGCGATTAGCGGATAGCTTCATTGCTCGATTCAAAGACCATTCTCTTCTTGGAGATTCCCGTTACATGCGAGCAGAGAACTTGTTCCTTCTCAATCGCAGCGATGAGTCAGCTAAGGCGTATACAGATTTTATAAAAGCACATAAGAACCATGCGAGTGTGCCTGCTGCTCAGCTCCGTATAGCGCAGGTCCATCATCTGGCAAAGCGTTGGCCGCAGGCCCTTCAAAGTGCCCAACCGCTTCTGGCCAAGAAACCAGAAGGTAAACTCTTTACCCAATTGTCTTTTTTAGTTGGAGATTGTTTTTTTCGTCAGGATAAGTGGAAAGAGTCAATCAAACCATTTGAGGACTTCATTAATGAAAGGGTTGAGATCAATGACAAAAAACAATATAAAGTAAGTGCTGGCCCGAACTTGGACACGGCTCTCATCCAGGTAGCAGTCGCTTATGACCGGACAGAAGAAAAGGCCAAGGCACTGGGACACCTCCTCACACTCGCAAACCATTATCCTGGAATTACTTCTCACCTTCCGCTTGCCCTTGCAGAGCAGGGTCGGCTCTCTTTCCAGACAGAGGATCTTAAAACAGCAAGAGGATCCCTCGAAAGATTTATAAATGAAGACAAAGCCAATAAGGATCCGTTCAAGGCTGGGGCTCCACAACAAAGGCCACGCGTCATGTATTATCTGGGATGGGTAAATGCGTCAGAAAAAAAGCACGTAGAAGCGGCAAATTATTTTTCGCAGGTTCCCCGTAATCATCCTCTTGCAGCAGATGCTGCACTTCAGCAGGGAATAGCTCTCATCAATGCCGAAAATTTTGAGATTGCCTCAAAGCATTTTCCGCAAATGCTAAATCAATTCAGGGAACATGAGAAATTGTCTTTGGTTGTTTATTATGCCGGGCTTTCCGCCTCCAAACAGAAAGACTGGAACAATGCGGCAAATCATTTTAAGCGCGTCACTGAAACTTATCCAAAATCTGAATTTGCTGATCAGGCATTGTATGAATGGGCCTGGGCAGAGAGAGCCAGGAAAAGAGACAAGGAGGCGGTCCTTCTTTATGAAAAATTACTCGCTACTCACCCGAAGAGTCAGCTCATTGTGAAAGTGCAAAGTGAATTAGCTGAATTAAATTTAGATAGTGGTGCTCAGGAAAAAGTGATAGCACAGCTGACAACCATACTTAAGGGGATGAAGGACGATTCTTTTAAAGAACCGATAAGAATTCAGCTTGCCAGCGCCCATTTTAAAAAAGCAGATTTTGAGATTGCTGCAGGGATGTTCGAAAAACTGATTATCGAATACCCAGAATCAAAACTACTCGCGTCGATGCTCTTTCAGGCTGGCGAAGCACGGTTCAAATTAAAAGAGACCGTTACTGCTAGAAATCATTTCGCGGTCTCGGCTAAGGTGCCCGGAATTGATGCGATACTCGCTGAGACAGTCATTATGCGCTTAGGTGAAACACAGTCTCTCACTGGTCAGAACAATGAAGCCTCGCAGACCTACAGAAATTTTTTGAACCGGTTCAAAGAAAGTAAATGGATTAGAAATGCTCAGTTCGGACTTGCTTATGCTCTTGAAAATAACAATAATCCGAACGGGGCCATATCAGAGTATCAAAAACTTTTGTCAGATGCAAAAATTGTTGACCTCTGGACAGTCAGGAGCCGATTCCAGACCGGTGAATGTTTTTTCAATTTGCAAAATTATGAAAAGGCAATTGCTGAATTTGTTAATGTAGAAATTAATTTTAAGAAGTACCCAAGCTGGCAAGCAAAGTCCATACTCGAGATTGGGCGTGTGCTGTTGGCTCAAGACAAAAAGGAAGAAGCCACACAACGATTCAAAGACGTAATCAATAAATATAGCAAAGAAAAGGCAGCGATTGTTGCCCGGCAATATCTTGATGAACTTCGTACAAACTGATCAAATTTATAATTACTAACTGCAATGTACCTTAATAAAAAACACAATCTAATAAACGTTATTCGCTGGTCCAACCTGATGATAATTTGTATCCTAGTCTTTATGGCCTTCGACTCATTTGCTTTTGGGGCCGAGGTCGGTGAAGGGGCCGGAGAAGACAAGGAAACAATGTTGAGCCTTCTCAAAAAGGGTGGCCCTGTCATGTATCCATTAGGGCTTGCATCAATTCTTGCACTTGCGCTGGGGCTGGAACGATTCATATCACTTACGAAAGAAAGAGTCCTTCCTGTTGGATTCTTGCAGGGCCTCGGGCAGGCCTGGAACAGTGATTCGACTGGTCAGGCCGCTGAAAAGTATTGTGAAGATTCGTCCGGGGCATGCGGACATGTTTTCAAAGCAGGTATTCAATGGCGCAATGAAGGACATCAGGCAGTCAGCAAAGCCTTAGAGGATGCTGGATCCAAGGAAGCTGAAAAAATGAAACGCAGCTTACGTCCCCTTTCAGTCATAGCAGGTGTTTGTCCGCTCTTGGGCTTACTCGGAACAGTTTACGGCATGATCGATGCGTTCCAGAAAACCGCTGACAGTGGTGGTGCTGCAAAGACTGCAGACCTTGCCAATGGCATCTATCAGGCACTAGTGAGTACGGCTGCGGGCTTAACGATTGCGATTCCTGTACTTTTATTATTTCAGTGGCTTTCCACCAGAGCTGACAAAGTCATTGACCATATAGATGATGTCGGCACTGAATTTATTGTTACTCATGCTTTGGCTAATTCAGCTCCGACGACTGGCCCTGCTGATGCCGGTCAGGATATTAACGATCAAACTAACGTTTCAGAAGGGACTGCATAATGAACTGCCGCCAAAAATCTTCTTCTAACGACGGAGAAATTATCAATATTTCCAGCATGCTGGATGTGATGTTCATTTTGATCATCTTTTTCTTAGTTACTACTACTTTCAAAGAAGAGGAAATTGATCATATGGTGAACCTTCCTGTAGATGCGAAGAATCAGTCATTGACTCAATCGACCGGGAACCTGATCAAGATTAATATTCGTAAGAGCGGTGCTTATGTATTGATGGGAAAACAGGTCACTGAGGAACAAATTTCCGACTGGATGAAGACCGAAGTTGAAAAGAAACCTGATATCAAGGTACTTATACGAAGTGATCAGGATGCGAAACATCTTTATCTCGCAAATGTCATGTCAATTTGTAGACACGTCGGTGTTCCGAGGGCCAACATTGCTGTTAAAACCGAACGGTAATCTGTTGTTAAAATGCCCAGTTCAAAACCAACTGATCCTGATCCGGAGGAGACTTCGGGGGTCATCTTGGGTCTAACGAAGAAACGTCGCTATAAAATATATGCCTGGGGTGCCTTGTTATTGATCCTCAGTGCAATTATTCTGACCTGGTCATATCTAAGACCAGAACGTTGGTACACGTATACGGATCAGGTAGCATTCGAACAAGTGGCCCAAGACGTTCAGCCTGGTTACGTGGTATGGGATCCTGCCCAGGCGGTCACTGAGGTGATTGGGGCTGAGGGCATGATAGGTCAACCGGCAATTTCTTCAGACGGGGCTCGAATGGTTTACTCTGTTGCGAACGAAGAAGATAATTCCAATATATTTCTAAGAATTTGGGATGGCAATAATTGGGGAGAACCGCGACCAATGCGGGCCCTGAATAGTCAATTTAATGAAACGACTCCCACGCTCAGCGGTAACGGAGAATTACTTTTTTTTACCAGTGATCGTCCCGGAGGTCAGGGAGGTAAGGACATCTGGGTATCAAAGTGGGACGGTGTTGAATATGCATGGCCTTTGCCGCTCACGGCAAGGGTCAATACTCCTTTTGACGAAACTGATCCGGATCTTTCTCCGGATAATATGACACTTTTCTTTGTATCTAACCGTCCTCACCAAGGCGTTGGGATTAGTGAAAAGGAGGCCGCAGAGGCAGCAGCAGCTGAGCAGTTAGCAGACGTTTCAGAACAGAAAGTCGATTTCGAAATATATTCCGCAGACATTGCTACTGAAACAGCTTTTGATTTAATAACAGAACGTCAATTGAGCATGCTTTATTCACTGAGGGAAGGGGCTCTAGCGGATAAAAATGTTATGTCTAAGTTGGGCGGATCAAAGCCCAGTGAAAGTGCCGTTGAAAAGGCCCTCGCCTATCTTGCTAATTTACAGGAAGAGGATGGAAGATGGGACATCGGCAAATCTGGTGGACAGGCAGGCCATGACGTTGCGGCAACTTCTTTCAGTTTATTGGCCTTTTATGGAAGAGGTGAACGGCATGATAAGGAGTGCAAATATCAGGCCAAAGTAAAACTTGGATTGGACTGGTTACTGGGCCAGCAGAATGCCGCTAGCGGAGACTTGCGGGGCAATAGCCCAAAAAACAACGCAATGTACGATCACGGTATCGCGGCTCTTGCATTGGTCGAAGCTTATGGCGTCACGAAAGATAGCGAATTAAAGCTAAAGGCACAGGCAGCAATTGATTTTATTGTGGAATCCCAACACGAGGAAGGTGGATGGCGATACAAGCCAAAGGAGCGTGGTGACCTTTCAGTGACTGGGTGGATGGTCATGGCTTTGGCAAGCGCGAAGATGTCAGGCCTTGCAATTCCTCAAAGTACTTTGGACGGGGTAGATAATTTTCTTGAGATAATCAGTGGAGGCAAGGACGGCGGGTCTTACGGGTACACGGACTCACCTGGAAAGGGTAATTCGGGGAAAAATGCAATGAATGCTGCAGGATTTTTCTGTGCCCAACTAAATGGTGCTTCATCAAATGCTGCAAAGGCCTTCGAGTCGTCTCTCATAATCGACAAGACCGGCTTTCAAATGAATGACATTTATTACGTATATTATGGAACATTGGCTGCTTATCAGCATCAGGGACCAGTGTGGAGGAAATGGCTGGCAAAAATGCATTCTGAATTTCTCAAAACACAAGAACCTGAAGGATCATGGCCGGTAGGAGGGGGGCACGGTGGACAAATGGGTAAGGTCATTGTCACGGCCCTCGTCGCATTGTGCCTAGAGGCACAATATCGGTACACTCCCCTTTATGGACTTGGGTTTGAACCTGACCCGGAAGGACCAAATCTAAATGTCCTTGATAGCAAATCATTGCCGAAAGATCCAATTTTTCGCCATGCTAAACATTTGAAGGAGTTCGGTTCTCCGTCTGATGAAATGGCTCCTGTAATCACCGATCATGGTGACTTTGTTTATTTTACCTCATCCCGTGAGGGCGGGTTCGGAGGTTCGGACATTTACCGATCACGGATCAGCGGAGAAGAACCATCGGTTCCTGCCAATCTAGGAGAAGAAGTTAATAGTAAGTTCAATGAAACGAATCCTGCAGTCCGAATGGCTGGGTTTCATTTACTTTTTAATTCTGACCGGAAGCAGAGCATTTCATCTTTATATGGGACAAAGAGTAAGAGAGTCATGATGCGTTATGATTATTCCAAGATGCCGTCCATGACCTGGGTAAAAAATAATCTCGTGTTGTTGGGCAGTGCATTAACTCTCTTTATTCTCTTTATCTTCTTATTTATTCGAGCATTCAAGAGGACCCAAAGTGTTACTGAGGAAAATGATGAGGTAACCCAGGCAAGCGCCAACTAGTGGTTAAAAATAATGAGTTCTGATAAAAAGAAAGCACAAAGGATCAAAGGCAGAAAGGGCCGGTTTCTTTTTGCATTCGTCAGTCTTGTCATTTTTGTAGGGCTCTCCTCAATGATATGGAAGAAGCTTCAAGCCGATGTCTGGGCATATTTTTCCGATGAAGCGGGTAATACTATCGGGGTCGAAGAAAATAAAGTTCGCAGAGTCTTATGGCAGGACCCAAAACAAAACCTTTTTAATGAAAGCACGATAATCCCAGATGAAGAAGAGAGCGATAGCATTAATGCTGCAAATTATAGGCTCGAGGCTGCATTTTCTCCGAACGGGACATCTATGGTCTTTGTGCGCCCAGCGAATGATGACAGTGGCACGGATCTTTTCCTATCAGTCTGGGACGGACGCACATGGTCTGTCCCAGAACCCGTTGCAGAACTGAACAGTCTGAACAATGAAAGGGGTCCTGCTTTTTCCAGAGATGGGAACTTCCTTTATTTTTCTTCTGACAGAGAAGGAGGAAAAGGAGGGTATGATATTTATGTGTCCCGTAACGAAGGAACTAAATGGAGCATTGCTCAGTTATTAAATGAATCCATTAACACAATTCAGGATGAGCTCGGACCTGCTCCTGCGGAGGACGGGAAAAGGCTATTTTTCTCATCCAACAGGAAAGGGAATAAGAATGATATTTATGTTGCAAGAAAAGTTATTGATTCTGAGATTCCCGAAGAGACAGAAAAGGTCCTTCTTTTTCCTGTATTTTCTGAAGTTAAAGCTGTTAACGATCTTAACTCGAAGTCGGAAGATTTACAGGCGTCACTGACAAGTCAGGGCAATCATATCTTCCTTGCCTCGGACAGAGACCGAGACCAGGAAAAAGGATTCAGCGTTTATCTCAGCCGTGTAGTGAATGACGAAGAATTTCCACCTGAGAAAATTGACCTTTATATGAAAAAAGGTGACGCAACGGATCCGGCCATACGAATGGAAGGCTTCGATTTGCTTTTCAGTACGGACCTTGATCTGGAAGATTCTATTGAGAATGATGATTTGAAGCGTTATAGGCTTTACCGTTCCACGACACGAGAAGTTTTTGGATTCACGGACCTGACATCTTGGGAAAAGTTCAAGGAGCTACTGAGTAAAATCATTTGGTGGATACTGCTAGCGATTGCAGCCCTCATAGGTCTCATTTATCTGCTGGAGCATTGGCGTGACATTAGTACCCTTTACCACAAGTGCTTAGCAGGGTCTGCCATTATACATTTACTGGCGCTTTTACTAATGATGGTTTGGCTCATAACTAAGGAATTTAGTTCTGGGGGAGAAGTGCAAGCTCCTGAAATTGCAATCAGTATTGATGCGTTAGCACAGGAGGAGCTTGCACTTGAAAGTACTCCCGAAGAGGCTCAGGTCGCTGAAAGTTCTGTCGCTTTGTTGACAGATAAACTTGAAAGCGATTTTAAGATTCCGGTCCTAGAACCACAGAAAAACATTAAAACCAACCCAATTGTTGCCAGCACCAGTAAAACATCACTCATAACTGATGTCCGGGTCTCGAAAGAGAACGCTGCAACGACTGATGAACCCTTAACGAGTCCCAAAAACATCACTCCGATCCTTGTCACTTTGCCTGAAACGTTACTGCCGGAACCGGAGAGCCCGGAACTTGACGAACGTGATCCGGTTGAAAGTCAAAAGGCTGTAGAGCCTGCAAATCCATTATCAGATCTTTTCCGTCCTACAGAATTGGTTCCGCAAGTTGAAACAGAAAAAACAAATGAAAAATCTGAACTTACCAACGCGGCTTCAGAATCGAGTACAGAAACAGATCAAATCGAAGCAGGGGATGCGACTGCAGAAACAAAAGATACTGGAGGAGATTTGATAGTGGCCCACAGAGGTCTTGAAGCTAATGATCAGGCCCCTCCACTTGATGGTTCCGGAACATTAGCATCGTTGAGTCTAAAATTACCCGGATCGGATCCTGAGACTGACCCGCTCCTTCCAGGAGAATTAGAGACACCAAAAGAATCAATCGACCCCAATGCTTTCACTAAAATAATGCGGAAGCAACGAGGCAGACCTTCACTTGAGACTATCGAACAGCTCGGAGGCTCAGACGCCACAGAACGTGCTATTGTCAATGCACTTGATTGGCTTAGCCGCAATCAGGAACCGAACGGCCGGTGGGACACTAAGAAGCATGGAGGGAATGGAGCCTATGATACGGCCAGCACGGGACTCGCACTTCTCTGTTATTATGGTTGGGGTGCAAGTCACAACGCAGGTGGTAAGTACCAGAACAATATCCGTAAAGGAATTGAGTGGCTCGTTTCCCAGCAAAAAGAGAACGGAGATCTGCGCGGTGGCGGTCGCATGTATTGCCATGGCATTGCAGCTATAGCACTTTGTGAAGCTTACGGAGTCAGTAAGGATGAGAAGCTTCGGGGACCTGCCGAAAAAGCTATCAATTTAATTCTAGCAGCACAGAGTCCAACGAAGGGGGGATGGAGATATGATATTAACCCTGGAGATTCCGACACTTCGGTAACCGGATGGCAGTATATGGCTCTGCACAGCGCTCGAATGGCAGGAATTGAAATAGAGGAAAAAGTTTTCACTAATGCGCGCAAATGGTTTGATCATGCAGGAGGTGGTAAGCATGGAGGAATGTACGGATACACAGGGCCCGAAAAAAACAAACCTGCGATGGTTGCAACAGGAATGTTTTGCCGACAGCTGGATCTAGTGGCTCCGACAGAACCTCGTATGGCAGAAAGTGCAGAAATATTAAAAATGCGAAAGATCAATGTGCGTAACCCTGATTATTATTATCTCTATTATGGTACGCTCGCTCTTTACCAGCATCAGGGGCCGATCTGGACAGACTGGAACGAACGGATAAAGGAAACTTTACCACTCTTACAAAAAAAGAACGGTTCAGAAAAAGGGAGCTGGGATAATAGTACAGCCCAGGCCGCTGCTGGAGGCCGTGTCGTTGCAACGACACTCGCGACTCTTAGCCTCGAGGTCTATTACAGACTCTTACCAATGTATGGTTTCCGTAATAAAGATGCCAAAGCACCAGCTAGAAAAACTAAAGGAACCAACGGGTAACCTTTTTTACTCGCGTTGAAATTCTCCTTGTCCGTTTTGCTTGACGGTTCTTCTGCTCCCAGTTCCGGACAAGTTGTGGCTCTACTTCTTGCCGCCTTTCATTTCACGAATCCAAACGTTGCGGAATCGTACATCCTGACCATGCTCCTGTAGTTTGAAGCCTCCAAGCGCTGAAGTGATCTTGATTCCGCCGTTAGCTTTTTTAATCTGGACATTGTCGTGCACTTTTACGCCGTTCCACCACACCGTGGCCCGAGCTGGCTCAATCATCTTGTCGCCGTTCCAGCGTGCAGCTTTGGAGATGAAGTGGAAGGAGTGCCATTGACCATTGGGTCGCCAAGCGTTCGTGTCTGGTACGTGCTCCATGCAAAACGCAGCAATACCGTGAGGTCCAATTTTCCAGTTGTAGGGATCCTTCGTGTCATTACCTTTCGGTGATTCAATCTGGATCTCGTAACGGTTATGAAGGTAAATGCCGCTGTTGGAGTAACCTTCAAGCGAATCGTCACCACGCTTGCCGCACAGGACAAAGTCAACGTGACCCTCGAAGTCCATGTATTTCTTCTTGGTGACCAGGTCGTGTGTTCCCCAGCTCTTACCGCCGTTGGTCATCAATACTTTCGTGTCATCCGTGGGGCTCTTGACCAGTGACCAGGTGATCTTCATTTCACTCTTCGGCCACATTTCCCAGTTGGAGTCGATCGATTTCTGTGTCCCGTCAAAGAGGATGTCCGCTCCTTCTGGTGCCTTGGTGCCGGCATCTTTCGTCTTGTCGTAACCTGGCTTATTTTGCGACTGAGTTGCTTTCGGCTCGGCGCTCGCTGAGTGCATGAGCGCAAAGAGAATAAGAACGGCGATTTGTTTGGTGGTGTTCATGAATTTCAATTGGGATGACATTGGTAATAATGTTAAAATTGGTTCGAATCGATTAAAATAATAAAAATAAAGTGTTTATATGCTTAAAAAATAGGACAAATAGCTATGGCTAGCCTTTTTTGCTGGCGAGGAAACTTACTAGCGAAGCAAATTCACTTATGCTAAGTGAATTTGCAAGTCCCTGAGGCATCATGGAAATTTTAAGTTCAGTGCGTGATTTGATATTGGATACCTTAAAGCTATGTGCCTGTCCGGCGATGTCGCGCATCTCAATTTTGTCAGCAGATTCTGATGTCACGAAACCGACCATCGATTTATTGTCCTTGGTCAGAACGGACACTGTTGCAAAACCTTGAGAGATTGAAGCGTTAGGTTTGAGGATTGATTCAGCGATCTGGTCCCTTGATAGGACCGCACCGACTTGACCCATGTATGGACCCTTAGGAGCTTCATTAGAGCTCGTGGTATGACAAGCGATGCAACCTTGTTTAGTAAAGAGAACTTTTCCTTTTTTGGGATCTCCCTTAACGTCAGCAAGTGCGAGAATAACATCCTCGATCGACATTTTTCCAACTTGTCCCTTTGTCCTGGCAATGGCGCTAAGATCTATTGTCGGTTTGGTGGGAGCGGCCGCAATTTTGGCGATGTCCACGCCTTCTATTCCTGATCTTGTTTTGGCATTGTTGGTTGCTATTACCTGTCGATATTCGCCTTTATTCCATACTGATTTAATGAATGAGCCAATTTTTTCTGACCCTTCCCATTGGATTGGACGATAGTAGGGACCACGCGTATCGGGCCTAGTGCTCCACCACCATGAGCCATCATATGGAGCTTCAATTTGGTAGAGGCGGATCAGAGCAGTCAATATTTCTGGCCTGAATTTTTCTGCTGCTGCGGAACCATATTTTGCAATTAAACCGTCCACAGCCTTTTCATTATGCATTAGACGAAGCGCCCATAGAGCTCCGTGACTGTTAGGCCCACCCACGGCTTCGACACACGCTTCGGCTGCACCCATGTCTACGAGAGCTTTCACGGCTATGTGCGGCAGAATAATAGGCGAGTTTGGTTGTGCGTGCGGCCCTTCTTTGGAACTGGAAGTACCAGAAACTGACGGTATGGATTTGGATACAATGAATTGAATTTTTCCTTTTCCTTTGGATGTATTTGCCAGACCGACTCTGGCTTTAAATTTTTTAGCTCCTGAAGGAACATTATATACGATCACGGAATTTGCATGAGTTCCAAGCCCATCTGGTTGTAATTTGCCGTTTCCCGTCATCAGAGGTCTGCCCGTGGCACTGATACCAAATCCGATTTCCCCCCAACCGCTTTTTGCAGATTTCCATTTTAATGTAGAAAGTTTGACCTGTTTGCCGCTCCCATTCTCAAAGACAGGATCGAACCAAGCTCCATGATCTTCTCCGTCCCCGTCTCCACCGTCCGTAACCGTGAGATAGATTTGTTTGAACCCAGTCACATCAACTTCAACAGGCAAAGTATTAAGTCCCTTAAAGGCCTTAGTCTGAAATGCAGGAGGGGCCGCTGGCGCTTGAGTAGGTTTTTCTGCTCCTGGAGGTTTTGCTATGGAAAGGAGATTATCGGCTGCGGACTTATCTCCGAGACGTCCCAGCGCAACTGCCGCAGCGACGCTGACTCTCGGATTGTTATCTGAAAGGGCCGGTATCAGCATTCCTTTAGTTACCCCTTCTAGCTGAGTCTTACGATCAGCGATCGCTCTTAATGCCCACTCAGTAATGGTCTTGTCAGAGCTTAGCTTAGCGAGTCCTTTCGCTGCCATTGGCCCGGCCATTTGTTTGTAAGTGAATATGGCTGCGACTCTGGAATGGAGAGGAGCAGATTTATTAGCTGCAATGGAAGCGACAGCATTCATTGCTTTTGGTCTTTGCAAAAGTTCCTGAGAAGCAGCTAGTCTGGCCGTGGAACTTTCAGAGAGTAGTAAATTTACCAGCTCTTGGTCAGTTCTCTTTGCTGTGTTTTTGAAGGGTTTGTAGACCCAACCCTTAGGAATGATTCGCTCTACCCAACCCTTGTTAGGGCTGCCTTTGTATCCTGCCCCTGCCCAGGCTCCGGCATATAGTCGACCAGAGGCATCCGTATCAACATCAGTGATCTGGTGTAATCTTATAAAGTTTTCCGGTTTTTGAGTGAAGGTTGGTCCGTCCGGTGTGAGTCGGTGAATAATCAACTGGCTCCTGCCCCAGTCACACATGATGGCGATGTTGTTATATTTTTCAGGCCAACCAGGTTCTTGGAGGAACATTGCCCCGGTTCCGCTGCCACCGCCCAGATCAACGAGAGCAGGAATAATTTCATCCGTAAAATTTTTAAACAGCATAGGATATCCATACTCACCGCTTTGAATGTGATGAATAAATCTCACGTTCCATCCTCCTCCGTCATTCGTATTGCCCCGAGTATAAATATTCATGAAGGGATCGATGGCAATATCATAAATGTTACGTAAACCATGCGTGTACACTTCCATCTCGCTACCGTCTGGGCGGACCCGGAGAACACCGCCGCCGAGCATGGTCAGTTCGGTACCGTCAGTTCCCTTTGCCCCATGAATTCCGAAATCACCCACGGCAATATAAATCCATCCATCGATACCCATTCTGATTCCGTTCGTTGTGTGATCCGCGCCGCGGTCTTGATTGTGCTTTGGCGGACTAATATCTGAAATCAATTTTTTAGGTTCTCCGTCAGCTATCCCATCCCAATTCTTATCCTCAAGGACCGAAAGGTGCATACCGGTAAGTTTTCCTGTGCTAGCAGGTATGACCGTATGTAAGACATAGAGTTTTGTTCCTACAGCAATTAACCCTCTAGGATTATCAATGTTGGTATAAGCCGTATGCTTATCCACTTCTCCATCCCCATCAGTATCAACTAGGCGTATTATTTTTCCTTTACCTGGGCCCTTACCCAATGATCCAAGCATATCGACGCCTACAAAAACTTCTCCGGTAGCGGCCGCACAGAGGCACGCGGGGCTCGGGGTAATTTTTGGTCCAGCAAACTGGATAGATTCTAGTTCGGGGGGAACTTCTGCTTTGGCAATTGTTAAAAAAGAAGCCAAAATACAGGGTATTAGCAATGTTTGGGAGATTTTGTACATAACGAAAGTGAACTTTTAATTGATTATACTCTGTTCGGATTTAGCAGAAGTTACATTATTAATTTTGCTCATTTTTTAAGAAGTTGCCAGCTTCAACTTGTAATCCAGTTTTTTTAGTCGAGAATCCCCGCCCGTAACTAACTTCATGCAGTTTTTTCCTGGCCAACGTTGGATTAGCGAATCTCAGCCTGACAAAGGCTTAGGATTGATATTGAAGACGACTGATGAAACCGTGACTGTAGTCTTTCCTGCTGTCGATGAGACCCTGACATATGCGACAGGATCGGCTCCTCTTCGTCGCGTGATTTTTGGTGCTGATGATACGATTGAGTTGCATGACGGTAGTAGCCTGATAGTTGAGGAAACTAAGGAGTCAGAGGGCCTTATTAGCTATATTGTTGAAGGTAGGGAAATTGGAGAAAGTGAACTCAGTGATCGGATTGGATTTCATCAGCCTGATGCCCGGTTACTGGGTGGACGCATTAACTCATCGAGAAAGTTTCTTTTGAGGCAAAGGACTCTTCAGGCAAGATCTGAGATGAGGGGACGAAAAGAAAGGGGCCTCATGGGCGCGCGCATAGATTTGATTCCTCACCAACTTTACATAGCTGATGAGGTTAGCAAGAGGCACGGTCCCCGGGTCTTACTTGCTGATGAGGTTGGCCTCGGGAAGACGATCGAAGCCTGTCTTATCATGCACAGTCAATTGGTGTCGGGACGTATTTCCAGGGCTCTTGTCTTGGTTCCTGAACCATTAATCCATCAATGGTTCATAGAGCTATTGCGTCGGTTTTCACTCCAGTTTGCTATCTTTGATGAGGAGCGTTGTGTTGCAATAGAAAGTGGAGGTGAGGCAGAAAATGTGGGCCTTGAAGAGAAACCTGAAAAGGACGTGAATCCTTTTCTCGATGACCAGCTCATTTTGGCAAGCATTGATCTTTTGGCCAATGATGAACGCCGAGCTTCTCAGGCACTGGATGCTGACTGGGACATACTAATTGTTGATGAGGCACATCATCTGGACTGGTCAGTTAGTGAAGTCAGCAATGAATATAAAATCGTTGAACAGCTCGCATCTACTACGGATGGGTTACTTTTACTTACAGGGACACCGGGCCAGCTCCGCCCTGAAGGACACTTTGCGAGACTAAAATTGTTAGACCCTAACCGGTTTTCGGATCTTGAAAAGTTTCTGATAGAATCCAAGGACGCGGCTCTAGTTTCGGCGATCGCCGCTAAAATCGGTACGGATTCTGAGTTTGAGGATTCAGAGAAAACTAAACTCTCTGAATGGGTAGGAGGTGATCTTCCTGAGGACTCAGAAGAACTCTTACGCAAGCTTCTTGACCTTCACGGGACCGGGAGAGTCATGTTCCGTAATCGTCGAGTCAATTTGGGCGGGTTCCCAGAGCGTGAGGCAATCTTATGTTCTTTAGAGACTGGAAATGAGGAGAATGATCCACGCATAGATTGGCTCATTAATTTACTGGAAAACCTTGGAGAAGAAAAAGTACTTGTCATTTGCCGCACAGTTGAGGCAGCTGAGCAGTTAAATGAATCAATCCTGGAAAAGGTACGTTTAAAGACAACCCTTTTTCATGAGGGCTTAGAACTAATAAAACGGGACCGTAGCGCTGCCTATTTTGCTGAAGAGGATGGGGCACGGATGCTGATCTGTTCTGAAATAGGAAGTGAAGGAAGGAACTTTCAGTTTGCGAGCAACCTCATACTCTACGATTTGCCAAAGACCCCGTCTCTCCTCGAACAGAGAATTGGAAGACTTGACCGTATCGGTCAGAAAGAAACGGTCCGCATTTACGTTCCGTTTGTTGTAGGTACTGAGCACGCGGTCCTCGCGCAATGGTATCATCAGGGCATGGATGCCTTTCAAAAACCAATCGAGGGAGGCTCAAGATTGCTTGAACAGTTTGGCGAAGAAATGGAAAGGACTGACCCTTCCGATTCAAGTGCATGGGAGAAAATCACTATGCAAACCAAGTCGGCAAAAAAGGATCTCGATGAGGAACTCGAATCGGGCCGGGACAGATTGCTAGAGATGAGTTCTTTTGATCAGAATGCTGCAAAGAAAATCGTGGATGACATTGCTGCGATAGATCAGGACCCCACACTTGAGATTTTGATGACTGATCTTTTTGATCAATTCGGAATCGCGATCGAGGAGCTCGGAGATCATTGCTATTATATTAAACCTGATACCGTTTTTGCGGGAGATGCCTTCCCGGGAATGCGGGAAATTGGCATGTCTATTACCTTCGACAGGTCCACTGCGATGAGTAATGAACAGATGACTTTTATTTCCTGGGACCATCCGCTCGTATCTACCTGCATTGACCTGATGCTTGATGGAGAACAAGGATCTAGTTCGTTCGGCCAGATACTTGGTACGGCTGCCCAGGCAGGTCTCGTAGCGGAGTGCACATTCTTGCTGGAGCCGGTTTGTCCCGTATCGTTAGGTGCGGACAGGTTCCTTCCTCCGACCCCGATCCCAGTAGTCGTTGATCATGACGGGAACGACATCAAACCAAATTTCGAAGACACGAAGGTGAGAGAAGGTAACCGCAAGTGGCTTCGATCTAAAGTTGAGATTCTTAAAAGAATGGTGCCGATTATGAGAGAAGCGGCAGAAAAGTTGGCAGAAAAAGATGCTGTTAAGAACCGTAAGGTGGCAGCAAAGAAAATGGAAAAGGCCCTAGAGGATACCATTGACCGACTCGAAAGGTTAAAAAGGCTAGGTCATCCGGTCCGCGAAAGTGAAATTACTGCGGCCCAGAACGAACGGGATGCGTTACGTGTTCATCTTGCTCAGTCCAGGCTCAGACTGGATTCTATCAGATTATCGGCGGTCGGAGCCTAGTGCTTCATTCCCATTTCTCATCAAAGAAACCTGATGAAATTATCTTACCTGGAGTTTCTCCGTCCGGGTCCGCTCTCAGATCAATGATGACCCAGTCTCCAAACTTTGGGTTTTGTAAAGAATTGGTACGGTCGTGATTCTCACGGAAAGTCGGTCCACTGTTAACCACCAAATATTTTTTTGGATTGATTGGATTGGGTCTGATCATGCTAACGACCTGATTCAGAGGGTCATGGTCAGAAGCGTACTTGATAACGGAACGTACTAGGGCACTATTTTGGGGCGTTCCCCACGCTATTATATTATAATTGGCATGATCCTCCTTGGTAAGTTCCAATTCATTCTTTATGCGCAATTCGCCTCGGAAAAGCTCCTTCCAGCGTTTCTTGAAGTGTTGGATTTCAAATTCAATCCAGCGCTGATGCTTTGCCGAAGGTGCTCTGTTCTTAGGAACAGATACAATGAAAGGAGCCATGAAGGCATCGTCAATGGGGCCCTGAAGGCCGGGCCTCTTACGGATTGTAGTTTCGTTTTCTTTACCTATGGACCAGAGATTATCAACCTTTTGCAGATAGATTAGTGGATCTTTAAAATTTTTAATTTCTTGTCCTTGAATCCTTACACTTTCAGGTGAGAAAGGTAGGTCCAAGCGGAGGGAGGAAATATTTTTGGTATCTATTGAAATAATCTTACCCATGATTTTTGCCACTGCACTCGTCTCTTCCCAGTGCTTATCTAAACCTAAAATTTCCAACCAGTGCATTCGATTGTACCTGAGGGTCCTTGTTTGAAAATTGATTTCCTTTGGGAATTTTGTTCGGCCCTTCTGTAGGGCGCTTCCAATGAAGTTCTTAATTCTTTTGACCGAGTCCGGATCATATTTATGACCCATGCCTGGGCCGATTACATGCATTAATTGGTGTCCATGTTTTGCCAATGTTTCGGACATGACAAGAGCGGCCTGTATCTGTTTATCTTTTTCTCCAGAATATGCAATGAGTGGCGCATTGGTTAAATTAAGTGCATAATTTGGAACATCATAAAGGCCCCACAACGACTGTTCATAGGAGGCAGGGTAATCCTGGGGCTTTAGCTTTGTATATTGTGCAGTTTCAGCAAAACCTGCACCGGCATGGACGGCTGCGAATTGGTCTGTGTAATGCGCGCCCACGTGCCATGCTCCTGCTCCTCCCATTGAAAAACCGCAAAGTGCGACCCGTTCAGAATCAATTTTATATTGTGTAGAAAGGTCCTCAAGAGCATCAAAGATATCGATCTCACCGGCGTGCTTCCAACCAATGCATTGGCGGCCAAAGGGGTGAATAACGATTGCATTTTTCGGCCTGAAAACACTACCCCTGTGAAGCCGACTATGTAAAAAGTGGAAGTCTGTTTCTTTATCACCACGACCATGCAGCCAAATCCAAACCGGAATCGGCTGATCGAGATCCAATCCTTCAGGCACATCAATGCCGTAAGGCATCAAGGATCCATCAATACTGGATTCGTATCCTCTAATCTTCAAGCCGTGATGGGAACTTTCAGGTGCCCTTGCTGCTTTAAGCAGAGAAGATATCTTTTTTAGATCCTTGCCCGGATCATAGAATTCACTGTTTTCCAAAGCGAATCGGATTGCCTTGTGAATAACCTTAATGTCTGAGCGCCTTCTGGATCCTTTCTTTGAAATAGCATTCAGTTCTTCAAGAGCTTTCGTGACTTGTTTTTTCTGAGCCTCAGTTAATTCAACGCCTGGTGGAGGAATTCTTCTAGGAATTGAGGGAATCTCTTTAGCAGTGATATTGCTTAGAAATAAAAGAAATAAAGAAATTATCGTTGTTAGGGAGCGGCTCACTTTTTCTGCAGGTGTTTTTTCAGGAAATTGTCAACGCCATCTAGTGTTGGGATGAACCATTCGCGCATGTTCCAGAATGGATGTGGTGCCTTTGGCATGAGGACGAATTCATGCGGAATATTATAATTATCCATTTTGGTCCAAAATTCGGTGTAACGAGTGCGAGGCCGATCGAATTCACCGTCAATAAATAACATGGGTGGGGTTTGAGCACTCACATGAGTGAGTGGTGAAGCTTCGATGTAGATTCCTGTTTTCTGAGCAGGCAGTGCTCCTCCCATGAAATCAATGATGGCATCTCCTTCAGGTTTACCTGCTGCTTTTTCCACGCGTTCAATGATATGAGGCAATAGCAGTGTCATTGGTCCACACATAACTATAGCTGCCTGCACATTTGAGGAGAAATCACGATTAGAGCCTTGTCCCTCGAAGCGCTTGACTCCGTTAGTGGTTGCCATGAATCCGGCCAAATGACCTCCAGCTGAGCCACCCATACTCGCGATCCGGTTAGGGTTAATATTGAAGCGCTTGGCATTCCTACGTGTCCAGCGGATAGCAGCCTTACAGTCATGGACTGCCGCGGGAAAAGGCTTTTCCCCACTGAGACGGTATTCCGGAACCACACAAACGTAACCCCTTTGCGCCATGCCCTGCGCAAGGCTGGCAAAGATTCCAGGCCGCCCATTTTGCCACCCGCCGCCAAAATACATGATGATTGCCGGAGAAGGCGTTTCAGTCTTAGCTGGGCGGTAAAGATCCAGAGTCAAACGTCGTCGTTTTTTTTCATCCACGTAGGTGAACATAATGTGAGGCTCTCTAATGATGCCCTCATTCATATCGAGCAATACGCGGCTACGGTCAGGCTTGGGAGGAGATTTATCCTCTGCTTTTAGAAGAGATAAAAAAAGAAGGCTAAAGCATAAACCCAGAACAGTTTTCATATGGATTTACTTTTTGTTATTTGTTTTTGAAGGTGGTTCCGGATCAGTAGTATTGAGTATTTTTAATTTTTCAAATTTAGCAACTTTGACAGTCTTGATATTTCCATCCGAACCGCCCTTCCCAGTTATGCCGTCTGCGCAATAGAGACTCTTGTTGTCAGGTCCACGCAAAATCCCGTACCCACAATTAAAATTATACTTACCGACTACTTTGAAGTCCGGCGTGGTCTTTAATAGCATACTCCCATAACATCCGAACCACCAGTGACCTTGAGCAAAGGCCGCTGCTTGGATTCCAAGTTTAGTCCAGCCGCTTTTTACTATGTGTCGTTTCTTGAAATGAAATGCCTTATCATATTCATACACATAATTTTCCTGAATACCTTCAGGTAAGCCCCCTACCACGATAAAGCGGCCACTTTTAACGGCAATGCCGCCGGCCCCGTGCTTGACCTCGGGCACAGGATGCTTAGCTAAACATTCAAGATTTTTGGAGTCATAGACGTAAACCCAGTTATCTGCATTGCCCTTGGGATCATTGAAGGCACCAAAATTAACTGCACAATAGATTTTACCATTTGCGAAACAAACGTCCCCATGATGATCGGCGACTTGTATCTTTTTCATGATTTTGCCTTGAATATTTGTCTTAACCAGTGTTTTCGTAAAGCTCCAGAAAAATTTTCCTCCACTCCCGCGGCAGACCCCCTGTAAATGCCCAGAATATTTTCCTGCGCACAATACCGAATCTGGTGACTTGGGGGCCTTGGCTTGATTGGTACCGGGTTTCTGATACTTGGACAAATCAAAGACAGTTCGGGTACCCTCCATCCGCTTAAGTTCTTTCTGTAACTGAGCACGTATCGTTCGCGCCTTATCGCTCAGCTCACCTGGGCTGAGAGGTTTTTTCTCCATGACATCCTGATAAACATTATAAAATTTGCCGTCCGAATAAAGTTTCCAGTCAGCGTTTCGGGCAAATTCTTTACCCGTGGGTCCGCCATTGCGTGCATACCAGCTGTAACTTACCTGACGAGCTGCCCTGCCCCCCTTGAGATGTTGCAGAAAGCTGATTCCATCAATTTTATGCTTTATCTCTGCACCAGCTACTTGAGCGACCGTTGGAAGGATATCACTGAAGTTCACGATGGCTTTGGTGGTTTTACCCGCCTCGATCGTGCCTGGCCAACTTACAATGAAAGGCACATGATTTCCGGCATCTGGGGTACTTCCCTTGCCACCTTTGATTTCACGCCCATTCATCACACCTCTCACGCTGACGGCAGTCCCATTGTCACCGGTAAAGATAATCATCGTCTTTTCGGTCAACTTTTGCTCATCGATCTTGGCCACAATCTTGCCGATGATTTTGTCTACGTAAGAAACCATTTCGCGAAAGTACTTGGGTTTTTTTTGAGTTAGATTGCCGCTCTCTGCTCCTTCCGATTTTGGATCCCAATCCTTAGAGTCGGGCGTCGGCTCAAATGGCCAGTGCGGAAGAATCATGGGGTAATATCCGAAGAATGGCCGGTCCTTATTGCGCTCAATAAAATCACAAAGATAATCACTGGCAATGTCCGGACCGTACTTGCCTGGGTAATCGATTTCTTTGCCGTTAACCTCCATTCCTGGATTAGGGTAGCGGGCCGGGCGACGCGTGAGTTGCCAGAGGCAGTACTCATCAAAGCCAAAATTTTTGGGTCTATCAAAGCCACCTTCGAGCTGCCACTTGCCGACGATACAAGTCTTGTACCCGGCACCTTTCATCACATTGCCGAAAGTTTTGGCCTTGGGATCGAGCAGGCCAAACTTCACGTAATTCCGTTGGTTATAAATGCCGGTCATAATCTGAACCCGTGATGGGGTGCAGATGGGCTGAGAATAGCCATGGTCAAAGCGCATCCCGTTAGTCGCCAGTTTGTCGATGTGCGGAGTTGAGTAATGATCTTTTTCTCCCGAATTGGCCTTGGGGTAATTGTACTTGGTAATTAGATTACGATACGCACTCACGCATTCCCATCCCATATCATCAGCCATAATGACAATGACATTGGGTTTATCGGCAAAGAGCGGTGAACGAAGAAAAGGCGATAAAAGAAAACCGCTAAGTAAGAGAAAATATTTCATATGAATTATTTGCTATTGGGAGGAGCCCGGCTTCTCAGGCCAGATCATTTCCCCAAGGCTGTCCTATTTCTTCTAACGCTTTTGTTCACCTTCTACAAGTAAGGCATTGGCAGGAATCAAACCTTTGGCGACACTTGATCCTTCCCATTGAAGGCTAAGTGCCGGTTTGTTAGAAGACGTCTTATAATACAAGCGGTAAGGATGAATGCCCTGATCTAATTTCAAAGTCGTGCTGATTTCAGTTCCATCGTATTTATAATCCCCATCGATGACCAACTTGTTGTGTATCTTAAATATCAAGCCGCCCGATGCCTCGCAGTGGAATGTCCAGTCACCCGGTTCTGGAATTTGAATGTACCCGGAGAACAATAAACCAGCATTTTTTTCAGCAGGCAGAGATTTTAAATCGATATTTTTTTCAAGAGAACTTGCCTCGGTGCTCATTTGAGTAAACTCGGGGACCCAGTCCCATTCACCAAGGTAGGTCTTCACTGCCACACCATTACTTAAATCCTTCTTGCTAATATCAAGTCCGGGCACTAATTCGCCGTCATAGGATTTTTTTGCATGCTTATTTGGCATTCTTATCCTTAAGACTTCGGCCTTCATTCTCTTTTGTAGACGATTGAAATCTTCATTTGTTCCGGCGAGATTTTTTGATTCAGGCTCATCATCAATGGTATTGAAAATTTCAAAATCAACGGCGTGACCAGTAGTTTTCATTCGCAAACCCTTGTATCCGTCCAGATATAATCCTTGTTGATTATTGAATTCGACATAGACAATACCTTTCCTCTGTTTGCCTATCTGGTTAAGGGTTGGGACTAAGGATACCCCATCAATTCTTGCAGGCGCATTGACCCCGGCATAATCACAAAAGGTTGCCATCCAGTCGTGAAATTGTGAAGGAGAATTTGATTTTTGACCAGCCTTTATCCTTGAAGGTCCCCACGCAAATGTAGGTACTCGGAGCCCCCCCTCATAAGATGATCCCTTGGATCCTTTAAATGTGCCGGCAGATTGAAAGACAGAAGGACTCCATCTCTTTCCTTTGATATAGGCTTCCCTATGAGGACCATTGTCCGAGGAGAATATGACAATGGTATTCTTGTCGATTTTAAGATCCTTAATGGTTTGTAAAATATCTCCGACACAGTGATCTATTCGAGTGATGGATGTGGCGAACCGTTCGGCAACATCCGTTATACCCTTACCCGTATAATTGGGATCACGATAATGATCGATGGTTCCCTCTGCCGTATTGATCATTTTGCCGGCACGTCCCAACCATTTGAGTCCGCCTTTCACTCCTTTCCCATCGGGATAGGCAACGGTAGGCAATTGCAGCGCGGCATGAGGTGTATCATAGGCCAAATACAGGAAGAATGGTCGGGTTGGATTATTTTTAGTTTCATCAATTATCATTTGTTTCGCCTTGGCGGTCCACAAATCAGTGGTGTAGCATTTGTTCAGCCCTGCGGAGACTTCATCATTATTTTCCCATACCTGTTTTTTCTGCTGATGAGATTTATTATCTCCAAGTTCCCAGAAATTGGCGGGATAATGTTGGTGCCCATCAACGTGTCTCACATAACCATAAAAGTAATCGAACCCTCGTTTCGTTGGATAGCCGGCCCATTTTTCCGGCGAATGTCCCCATCCCTGCAAGCCGTACTTTCCCAGATGTATAGTGTAATAACCTGCTTTTTGCAGGGTATTGGCAAAGTTCCAGTTATCTTCTATGGCCTTATCGAATTGCATATTACGTACGTTCGAATGTCCCTGATGCATTCCCGTTATCAAAGAAGCTCTAGAAGGAGCACAAATAGGAGCGGGACAATAATGTCGGTTCATTATGGTGCCGTTCATTGCCATTTGATCCAATTCGGGGGTTTTGATTTGAACCCCTTCGCGGTGCTTTTGAAAAAGAATTCCTACGTCTCCGTAACCCAGATCGTCAGTTAATATGAATATAATATTGGGCTTTTCGGCAAAGATCGGTAGGGCCAGAAAAGGCGATAATAGAAGGCCGCAGAATAAATTTAGAATACGGTGCATATAAATTAATTTTCTATTTTTGGTTTTTTGTGATGGTAAGAATCATTGGTAATGGCCGGATTCTCACTATGCCTAAAAATCTATCCGAGGGGCTGTTCATGATTTTCATCTTACCGCCTTTATCGATCAGTCCCATGACGCTACTTCCGCCCCCATCCATGTTCGTTGCACTCCAGCAGCCAAGGTCCTTCATGACCGTTGCAAGCTCATGCATATTCATTCCTTCGCTGTAACCTTTTTGTCTTCCATCCACTACCACGAGCCATAGGATTTCCCCTTTCTCGTCAGTGCCTATTGAAGTTCGTGGGTGCCGGGGTCCTCCTTCACCGACTGTGAGCTTGCCTTTTGAGAGAATCAGTTGGAATCCGGTAGTGGCCTCTTCGGGCTTATCCTCAGGCCCGTGTCCAAAGTGAACGCCACTTTGAGCGTCAAACCACACGGACGTATTCCCAGGAGACGTTGTGCTGCGCATTTTTCCCTGAGTGCCTGCTAGGCCATGAATATCGACCGGTTGCCCAGGGTACCAGTTCCTGTTCTTTCTGCCATTAGCATTAGGAAAACTGTCCCATGGATTAGTGTTTACGAAAGCCAGAACCGATGGGTTTGAGGCCAGTTTTCTTGGATCAGTCAGTGACACTTCAGCCGGTCCTTCTCCGTCCGGGTCCGGTCCGAGAGCCACTTTGGGTTTTATTTTCTTTGAGGCCAGATTAATGCGTAGGACATGTATTCTATTGGGGATGGGTTCAGTGGATTTTTTCAATGTATAATTGATACCTAGCTTACCGAGGTCCGTTGTATTTTCCGACTCGGGTTCTACGGCTGTTAGACTAAAAATTGAACATTTAATAACGAGAATAATAAAATATAATCGGTGCATTACATTAACCTCCTATCGATTTAAAAGTGCTTTTTATCTTATCTAACTTTCCAATTGTCAGGTAAAATTTATATGAAACTTTCATCCCTTTTTTGAGTGAAAATGTTCTTATAGGCGCAACGTAAGAGCAAGATGATCCATTAGGATCATTCTTGCCTTTTCCTTTAAACCTATAACAAGTGAAGTCTTTCGTTCCTGGCGTGAAGATCCCTATACCCCAATCATTTTTATTTAAGTAGGCAAACCAACTTTTATGACTCTTCCCATATTCGTTGGGCCATTTCGGTATCTTGCGGATTAATTTATCTGACCCCGGATAGACTAAAGTAGAGAGGTCTGCATCAACAAACATTGCAGGCATTTCTTGATGATTATGAGAAATTTGGTCATCTCCGGTGTATTCTAATTCATAAGTAATTTCGGCATATGTATCTATTAATGAAACCTTCAAACTCATGATTGCTTCGGGGCAGCTTTTCCCATTAGACCAATTCAATGGCTCCACCTTAGCCGTTATTATTTGGCCATTAATTTTAGAAAAATTTAGAATTCTCGATTTATTCCCTTTCCAATCTCCACCTTGAACAGGGTTATAGCGCCAAGGTTTACCATTCCACTTAGAACCATCTTTATCACCATAATAAGATTGCTGTATAAATCTTCCCTCATCGAAATTATTAAGAAGATTTTTTTTAGTGATGCTTTCCCCAAAAAAACCAATGCAGGCCCCTCTAGATTTATCGACTCCAATCCTTATTTTACCATTATCTAGGTATTCCCATTGATGGTTTAAATCAGCTCTTAAAAAAGTGACTAATAAAAGGAAGAATAGAGAAATTATAGATATAATTCTTTTCATTTTTAGTAAGCACAAACAATCAAACCTATAATATCAGCAAAATAATAACGATCTTTTAATAATCTTTTTATCATACCTGAAGGAGTGGAAAATTTTAATCGTTATGGGATCTAGACTCCATGGTTTTGCCACAATATATTTATGTAATTAATGTTTATAAGACTCGCTACAGCCATTTCATTTCTTATTACTTTGAATTGGGGAATAGCTATCGAATCTTTTGATCATGTCGCTACGATCATGTCGCTGGACAATGATGACGCCAAGAAGGGCCGCGAACTCTACGCTGTGCATTGTTCTTCTTGTCATGGTAAGGACGGTGATCTTGCACTTAACCCACTAGCCAGACGATTCGCCAAAGATGAGTTGAAGTTTGGCAGTGATCCTTATTCTCTATGGAAAACGATCAGTTACGGTAACGGATTGATGTTTCGCTGGGATGCTGTCCTGACATCGAAAGAACGATATCAGGTTGCTCATTTTATTAGCGAATTGATTCTTAAGAAAAATAATCCAAATCAATACTTCACGCCGAGTGATGACTACTTTGCTCAACTCCCTGCCATTGCGGAGGCCGACGAAAAGGAACAAGCGTCCAAGGTTCAAAAGGTTGAGGCAGCACCTGGAATGATCGATGGGACCGGTGGCAAAAACATGGTTTATGGTCCCTTCATGCAGCATGGAGTCGCTTACGGCGCCATCAAGGACAAGAATGCGGAGTACATTGCTAACGTCACTGAGAAGGCGATCATTGTTGATCTGCCGGGCAAGGCCGTGATCTGCTACGATGCTCATCGGCTCAGTGTAAGTGGCCTATGGCAGGGGAAGCTTGCGAATACTGATAATACGCACCACACCAGCTACAAAGGCGAATATTGCCTCAGACCGGGAAGCTCCCCATCATACACAAATATAGACTCCATTGGCTGGAGTGTTGGAGAACCAAAAGCGCCCAAGGCCCGCGACCATTATCATTACAAGGGTCTCTATTTGGATGGTAATACTGTTGTTCTCAGTTACAGCGTTGGCAGTCGCGATATACTCGAGTCGCCGGGAGCCAGTGAAGATGGCAATGTAGTGTGGCGCAATTTCAAGGTCGGTCCCGGAGATAAGGAACTATTCTGTTTGGTGACGAGCGGTGGCTCGAAAGCAACGGGTGGAAAGTTGGTGCAGGGAGAAGGAGGCACAATCTGGCTTTCTCTTCCGCCATCAAAAACCCCCACTTCGGTTTCCGTTGCCATGGGTGATTCGCCCCTGAGAACCGGTGAAGACGATTTAGAGAAGCACACGAAGGGCGGACCACGCCGCTGGCCGCAAAAAGTGCAGACGGCAGTCGCACCGGGAAAGAGTGTTGATGGTTATGCTTTGGACCAGCTGACTGTTCCATTAGCTAATCCATGGGGTAGCTGGATGCGCACGACGGCAATGGATTTTTTCAGCGACGGCCGCATGGCTGTTAGCACACTGAGTGGAGACGTCTGGATAGTCAGTTGGTCCAAAGATAATCCTCAGGCCCTGACATGGAGCCGGTACGCGACTGGGCTCTATGAACCACTAGGACTAAAAATTGTCGACGATACTATTTACGTTCGTGGCCGTGATCGAATTACCCGATTGCATGATCTTAATGATAATGGCGAGGCGGACTTCTATGAGAATTTTTACGAGGAACCGGATGAGATCGGCGCAAGCTATCACGCTTTCATCTATGACCTTCAGACGGACCGGTCCGGAAACTTTTACTTTTCCCAGTCAGGCTATAAGTCACCTTTGACTGGTGGTGTGGTTAAGGTCAGCCCGGACGGTAAATCTGCCGAGTTCGTAGGCACTGACTTGCGTAATCCCAATGGTATGGGTGCCGGTGGTCCGAAGGACTGGGTGACTATAACTGATAACCCGAGCGGCAAAGCGGTTTACAATGGTTTTTTCCTGGCAAAGAAAGGGGCCAAATATGGCTACGAAAATTCACGTACGGTTCCGATGCTTGTGCGGCTTCCGGCCTCAGTAGATAGTTCAAGTGGAGGCCAATGCTGGTCACACGCTAAAAAATGGGGGCCCTTGAGCGGTACAGTCATCCATACCTCTTACAGCCGTTGCGCAGCTTTTTACTGTTTCATTCAGGACATTGAACCGTACCCTAATGGTTTTGCGGTACGGTTTCCTTTCGATTTGGACTCCGGTGCGATGCGTCCCCGCCTTCACCCCATTGATAATCAGGTATACATAACATGCCACAAAGGTTGGGACACGACTGCTCCACTTGACGGAGTCATTTATCGGTTTCGACATGCCGGAGAAAATATGGTTGGGATCTGTGATGCGGCGGTGACAGGTTCTGGGATACGATTGACATTTGCCGCTGACCTCGATCCTGCCTCAGTGAAATCCTCAGCCTTCAGAGCTTTCCGGGATGATGACTCTAAGAAGGGTCCTGAGTCACCTGCATATAAACTCGGAAAAGCTTACCTAATTGATCCACGAACCATTGAAATTGATGTTCCCGATATCGGGAAAGAATCCCTTGCTAACCGAACTGATGAAAAAGGAAACGTTTCTGTAGAACCGCCGATCTCTCTAAGCTACAAACTTAGATCCAAAAATGGCACCACCTTCGAACAAACAATTTATGCCACCATTAACTCACTACCATCGAAAGATGGATAGGAGATATTATGGCAGGACAAATTTTTTTATAAGCATATGAATTTCGGCCAAAATGTAAAATGGCTCGACCTTTAGTTCCCGTCCGAATACTTTGATTATGGAATGAGAACCATCAGCCTTTTCTGCTTCTTTGCTTTGGCAAGCCATGTTTTTGCTAAGCCGAAAGCGGACTTGACCGGGCAGGCCGACTTCGAGGAATTCCGCGACCGCTTGCCCTGGATCTGGCAATCGCCCCGGCAGGTTGAGCCGCCCAAGGTAAAGGACCCGGCCTGGCCGACGGATGCGGTTGATTGCTTTGTGCTCCGGAAGCTGGAAGCTGAGAAGTTGAAACCAGCTGGGCCGGCTAATGACCGGGTGTGGATGAGGCGCGTATACTTCGCCATTACCGGTTTGCCGCCGAAGCTGGAGGATATCCAGACTTTCCTCGCCGACACGTCCAGGAATCGCAAACGCACCCTTGTGCGTGCCCTGCTGGATTCCCCCCACTACGGGGAGCGTTGGGCACGTCATTGGATGGACCTCGTGCGCTACGCGGAGTCGCGCGGGAATGAGGAGGATCCCGTCCTGCCCAATGCCTACCGGTATCGCGACTACTTGGTGCGCGCGTTAAATGCGGATCTTCCCTACGATGCTCTGATTAACGAACATCTCGCAGGAGATCTGGTGAAAAAACCGCGCCTGCATCCTGAAACTGGAGCCAACGAATCAATCCTCGCCACCGGCTGGCCCTTTTTTGGAGAGATGCTACACGCCCCGGTGGATCTCCGTCAGGACGAATGCGATCACCTCGACAACAAAGTCGACGTGATGAGCAAGACCTTCCTCGGCTTGACCGTGGCCTGTGCACGCTGCCATGACCACAAGTTCGATGCCATCCGCCAACGCGACTACTATGCCATGGCGGGTTTGATTCTCAGTTCCAGTTACCGCCAGGCACGGTTTGAATCGATGGAACAGAACAAATCGGTTGCGAAAAAGCTGAAAGGCTCGCGCCGGGAACACTTGCCAAAAATCGCGAAAGTCTTTGCCGCAGCCGCGCGTCCCGTGATTGATGAGCTTGAAGAGCTCGCAATCATCGAGCTTACCACGACGCCCACATATTCGGTGGAAGGGGAGTTTCAACTAGTAGCCGACTATGTCCAGGGACATACACCCTGGCTGGTGGACGGGCCGACCTTTGGCCGATCTCCGGTTCGACCGGGCCAGTTGATGCTGGTCGCAGGCGATCAACCATTCGCACTGTCCAGCAACGGCGGCGCGATCCGTGATGCTTTCTGGAACGGGCTCAAGAACGTTGACAGTGAAAACGATCCCGGAGGATTATTGGATGGGTTGTCGCGAGCGGGTAAAACCATTCGCACCCCGACTGTTACCCTGATCTCAGGCCAAGTTTATTACCTGATCAGAGGAAAGGCGAAGGTGTATGCCGCGGTCAGTCAGAATCTTTTTGCCGGCCCTCTACACAAAGCTCTGGTCAAGACGGTGGAGGTCAAAGGTGACGCGCCGCGATGGATCGGGCACAATCTCAAGCACTATGCGGGTCAGCGCGTTCACTTTGAATTTTCTCCGGTCGGGGATGCACCCTTCGAACTCCTCCAGGTTATCGATGGCGGAACCCCGAAGCAGGAACCGGGAGAGAAGAAGACGGTGTCCCGCAAGGAATTGCACCTTGCGCTCGATGACCTGACGGACGGCAGACTGGAAGCCCGGCATGTGCCCCATGCGGCCTGGTTGCTCGAAGCGGGAAAAGTGAACCTTCCCGGCGAATCGATAAAGTCCTGGCAATCAGCCCTCGATGACCTGGCTAAAGAAGCACGATGGCGGGGTCATTTTTTCTTTGATCGGGGCGGAGTCTTCCAATTCGGATCAGGTTCATGAGACTGATCTAATAAGTTTTGAGCATGTCTGACCAGATCGGGTCTGCGTTTGGCATGATCCTTTTTCTCTTCATGGTCAAAAGAGAGATCGTATAGCTGTATTGGGCCAGTGAACATTGGTTTGCGAATGGCTTTCCATTTACCGAACCTCACAGCTTGGGCAGAGCCGCGTTCTAGAAATTCCCAATAGAGCTGACTTTTCCGTGACCACTGTTTTTCAGGCGGGTTCCCCTGTAAAGTAGATAGAAAACTGTCACTGTCGATGTCTTCTGGGGCCTTGGTTTTGGCCAACTCGGCAAATGTGGCCATGAAGTCCCCAAAGTACCATTGGTGATCATTGGTGGTGCTTGCCTTAATTGTTCCTGGCCACCATGCGATGGCAGGTACCCTGATACCACCTTCAGTAAGATCCCTTTTGATTCCACGGTATTGTCCATTTGAGTTGAAAAAGTCGGCCTTGTGACCTCCTTCCTGATGAGGGCCGTTGTCTGATGTGAAGAGTACTAAAGTGTCCTTGGCTAGATCCAGCTCGGTAATTAAGTCGAGGATCTGACCAACATCTCGGTCGATGTTTTTAATCATTGCGGCGAATCCTTTCTCTGGCTCCGGCCACTCCTCTTTGGCGAATTCACCAATGTCAGGCACTTCCATGCCCTGATTGCCAGCTTCATTGTTTGCATGAGGGACATTCATGGCAAAGTAGAGGAAAAAGGGCTGTTCTTGTTTTTCCCGGATGAAGCGAAGTGCATCCTTTGCAAAAAGGTCGGGGGCGTACTGGACTTTTTTCACAGCTACCCCGCGGCCAGCTTGTGGAAGCTTTGGGTCCTGCCAACGCTTCCACTTAGGAGCTACCTCATTTTGCAACTTCTCTACTTTGCCATTACGGATCAGAAACTCAGGATAGAAATTGTGAGCATGCCACATGTTGATGTACCCAAAAAAATGATCGAACCCAACATCATTGGGGTTCGTGAAATTGTCCGGCGTTCCGACTCCCCACTTGCCCACACAGGCAGTAGCGTAACCGGCCTTTTTCAGGACCGATGCCAAAGTGTGCTGACCGGGCTTGATCACAATCGGTTGTGTGGAGTTGCCGCGTACGACCGTGCGCCCCATGTGCCTGCCCGTGAGCAGTACACTACGAGAAGGAGCACAAACCGTGCAACCCGCGTAGAACTGGGTAAGTTTCATGCCCTCCGAGGCCATCTTATCGAGGCGGGGCGTCTTCAAAGTCTTTTGCCCGAAGCAACTCAAGTCGCCATAGCCCAGGTCATCGGCAAGGATCAGAATAATATTTGGTGAGCGCTCCTTGGCCGTTACGAAACTGAACGCTAGAAAAATCGACCAAGCTATGCCGAGGCGGAGAATAACCGACGTAGGTGAAAAGCATGTCCTTTTCTGCATGGGTTTTATTTTCTGATCAATCATCGGAAGGGTTCAAGCTGAAACTGTGGGGAAAGAAGATGATTTTACCCTTTATTATGATCAGTCAGAACAATCCTTTTATTTTATCTTTGTGATTGGTAAAATTGAGCCATGAAATTGACCTGCATCCTTATCTTTATTGCGATATTGGCAGGGTCTAATCAAAAGCTACTGGCAGGACTGAGTGCTGGAGCGGCGCAAGTTGATATTACTCCGCGCAAGTTGCCGGTCACTGTTAATGGGGGATTCTTAACGAACAAGGTACGCATCATTGCTGACCGCCTTCATTCCAGGGCCATTGTTTTTTCAGATAATGATCAAACCATTGCCATTGCAGTAGTGGACAGTTGCATGATTCCAACTCATTTATGTGATGCCGTTAAGGAAAAAGTTTCCAAGGAAACCGGCATTAACAAAGACAAGATTCTTATTTGCGCTACCCATACTCATAGTGCGCCGAGCGTCATGGACTTGTGCCTCGGCACGGACAAGGACGAAGACTATACAAAATTTCTTCCTGAGAAGATTTCAGAATCAATCATTAAAGCGCATTCCAGTTTGCGCCCGGCCAAGGCCGGATGGGCAGTATTTGATGGCTCAAATTATACCAAGCCCAGGCGATGGGCCTTTTGGCCGGGAACAGGCACTGACCCGTTCGGTGAAAAGAGCATCCGCGCCAATATGCACCCCGGTTATCAGAACCCTAACGCGACTGGTGAGACTGGTCCGACCGATCCTTGGTTCACTTTATTTTCTTTAGTTTCTGAGGATGATGAGCCCATCGCGGTACTGGGAAATTTTTCAATGCACTATTTCAGTGGGCACTCTGGAATTTCATCGGATTATTTTGGACGGTATTGCAAGGAATTGTCGGCCCGCAGAGGCGAGGGCTGTGTTGTGGCTCTTTCGCAGGGCACGAGCGGTGATGTTTGGAGAGCTGATTATGGGAAACGAAGAGAGGAAAGTGACATTAGTATTCAGCGCTATGTAAAGGAATTGACTGACCTTTCAGTTGAATCGCTTGATACAATCAAATACGCTGATAATTTGCCAATTTCCATGAAGGAAAAACGCGTCATGATAGGTCGCCGTGTTCCGAATAAAAAGCGACTCGAATGGGCAAAAAAAGTTGCTCAAGGCATAACCAATAATACTCCAAGGAACCAACCTCAGGTCTATGCGAGGCAGGCACTCTATCTTCACGAGAATCCAAAGACCGAGATCGTTCTTCAAGCAATAAGGGTCGGAGACTTTGGCATTACAACCATGCCTAATGAGGTCTATGCGTTGACGGGTCTGAAGCTCAAATCATGGAGCCCTCTCGGGACCACGATGAATATTGAATTAGCCAATGGAGCAGAGGGCTACATTCCTCCTGCCGAGCAGCATTTTCTTGGAGGTTATACGACCTGGCCATCAGTCACTGCTGGACTAGAAATTGGCGCAGAGAAAAAAATAACCTCACACTTAATCGGTATGCTTGAGAACATTTCGGGTAAACCCAAAAAAGAGTACCGTGAACCGCCAGGCAAGTATTCGACGGCGATCAATGTGCTGAATCCTGTAAATCAATGGAGGCTCGGAGACATTGAGCCAGGAAAAGGATTTGAGGATGGGGTCGTTTGCCACCTTCTCGGAGTAGAAGGCAAAGGATTCCCGAGCAATCACAAGAGTCGCTCAGCAAATTTTGCAGGAGGAAGAGTAGTCTCAGAGGCAAATATAGGCGATCAGTATTCGATCTCTTTATGGTTCAGAAATGGGTTACGTAAGAATGCACGATTAGTCACGGGTTATTTCTTTTCCAGGGGCCAACCAAATAATAGTGATGCTCCTGGGGACCATGTAGGAATTGGAGGAACCGCCGGTCATGCCGGCAAACTCATTATTTTTAACGGCAATGAATCCAATGATTTGCTGGCAGGGAAGCAGAATTTAATCAAGGGTAGGTGGTATCATTTGGTATTTGTTCGAAACCAGAAACAGGTCAGAGCCTACATTGACGGGAAGCAGGAAATGGTTGGTGAATTGAAGCCAACCTATTCAGGATCGAATAACTTTTTTATAGGCGGACGCAGTGATCAATTTGCAAACTTTGAAGGACGAATTGATGAAGTTGCCTTTTTTGATAAGGCTCTATCCGCTATTGAAGTGGGTGCCCTTTATGAGACGGCTGGTATTACCCCAGTGCCAGATTCACCGCCGCTCTTACCTGCGCAGAGTCTCAAAAAAACGCATGTTCCTAAGGGCTTTAATGTAGAACTAGTGGCCGCTGAGCCACTGGTCATGGATCCTGTCGCGATAGACTGGTCCTCTGACGGATCGGTATGGGTTGCTGAAATGGCGGACTATCCGTCCGGCGAGACCAAGTCCTCAGGCCGCATCGCTCGACTCATCGACACTGATGGAGACCATCGTCCTGACAAGAGGCAAGTTCTCATTGATGATGTGAATTTTCCTACTGGTGTCATGGCCTGGGGCGATGGAGTCATTGTGACCTGCGCAGGTAAAATATTTTATGTTGAAGATAAGAACGGTGACGGGGTTCCTGAAAAAAGAGAGGACTGGTTCACCGGTTTTGTTGAGGACAATCAGCAACTCAGGGTCAATAGCCTCCGATGGGGCCTTGATGGCTGGATCTATTGTGCTAGCGGCGGTCATCATGCCGGATTTGGAGTAAATACTGTCATCACCTGTGCCAAGAATGGCAAAAAAATTAAACTCGGAGCACGTGATTTCCGGTTCCGACCTGATGGATCATTTGAACCGGTTGCCGGGCCATCCCAGTTTGGTCGTGTACGTGATAATGATGGGAATTGGTTCGGGGTGCAGAACGCACATCCTATCTGGCATTATGTTTTAGAAGATAAGTACCTTAAACGCAACCCGGACATTGCTGCACCCGACCCCCGCAAAATGCTCAGGGGGAAATCTCCAAAAATTTATTCTGCCGGCAAGGCCCAAAAAAGGTTTCATGGGTTTGATATGATTGGGAGTTATACGTCCGCATGCGGTATTTCAATTTACCGAGACAATGTATTATTTGATCATTCTTCTGGGCAAATGAGCGCTTTCACATGCGAGCCTTTTTCAAATCTCGTGCAGCGTCATATACTCAATGATCATGGGGCAACCTTCACAGCTGAGCGTGCCGAGGACGGAGACCATGATTTCTTTGCTTCTGGGGACCGGTGGTGCAGGCCAGTCATGTCGAGGACGGCCCCTGACGGCTCTTTGTGGGTTGTGGATATGTACCGTTACATGATTGAGCATCCGCAATGGTTGCCTCCCGAAGGCAAGCAAGAATTAAAACCGCATTATTATTCTGGTCAGGGAAAGGGGCGCATTTACCGCATCACTAGGAAGGGCTCAGAACATAACTGGCGGGCTGTTAATAAAAATTCTCCGAACGGCATTGCCCGGGACATTGCTTTGAGAGAATCCTTTCGCAAAGGAGAATCAATTCTATGGAACAAGAAAGAAATCATGGAAGGGCTCATTTCCAAAGAACGCTCAGTTCGCAGGCTCGCTTTAAGAAAATCTGAAAGATTAACGGAAATCATTCCTCAGGTCCTTGCGCTTGCCAATGATCCTGATCCGAAGGTACGTCTTCAGGCGGCTTACACATTTGGAGAATTTGAATCTGAAAGGGCAGGTCAGGCACTCGCACAAATTGCTCAAAGAGATGGAGAAGACCCATACTTCGCGGCGGCCGTTCTAAGTTCTTCAATTCCCCATTTCAGGGCACTGGCAGGTTCTGGAAAACTGAGTTCCTCAATTACTCAAGGGCTCTTGAAAATGTCTCACCGTTTTCCAGGCATGGGGGAAAAAATATCGGAGAGGATACTTGTGAATCGGTCCGGTCTCGAGAAATGGAGGTTACTGGCTTCTGCGCCACCCAGTTTCAAGGAACGGGCACGCGCGGCAGCAGTCATTGCTGCAAATGATGCTGAACTTTCCTCAGATGAAAGAGCCTTGGCCGTTCGTTTGCTTGGAAAAGAAAACATGGAAGAGATGATTGGATTACTTGGTTCCGCAAATTCAAAAGAAATTCAACTGGCCACGTTGAAGCATTTGGGAACGCTCGGTTCATTTGTAAGCATTCTTGATTCCTGGCCTGTCCTTGGTCCGGCCGGTAGGGAAGCTGCAGAGAATGCGTTTCTATCTAAAGAGCAAGGCACGGATGCTCTTTTAGACAGAATCGAATCCGGAAAGATAAATTCTGTTGAGCTGAGTCCTAGCTCCCTCGGAAGAATTCAGGAACATTCTTCTCCTGAAATTCGTGACAGGGCAAAAAAGGCTTTAGCTAAATCTATGGTAGGTGACCGCAATGAAGTGATCGCCCGGTTCCGGCCCTCTGTGTCGATCCGAGGTGATCATGCAAATGGCAAAAAACATTTCATTGCCCGTTGTTCAAATTGTCACAAGATTGGTGAAATTGGTCGAGACTTCGGTCCGGACCTTAAAACGCTTTCGAACCGTTCACCTGAAGCGTTATTAATATCAATACTGGCACCGAGCGCTTCCATTGAACCGAGATACTTGGCCTACAGCACGGACCTCAAAGATGAAAATATTTATGGGCTAGTTCAGGCAGAGACATCGAACAGCATTATCATGCAGCTAATCGATGGAACTAAGAGGGTCCTCAATCGTAACGACATTTTAAGTTTGAAGGGGACCGGAAAGTCCATCATGCCGGAGGGTTTGGAGGCCGGCTTATCTTTACAGGATTTCGCAGATTTGTTGTCTTATTTGAGTAAGGAGCTGGCCTCTAATTGAGAGCATTTTAGTGATTCTAGTCATTGCATTCTTCGGATTGAATTAATAAATTATAAAAAAAATGGGACTATAAAATAAGCCAAATAGTATATTAATAGCAATTACCCGTTGAATTGTGTCAAAAAATGGGTTATCGGGCGCGCTCATTTTTTAAAAAAACATGGCTGATCTCTCGAAATACCGAAACATTGGAATTTTTGCTCACGTTGATGCGGGTAAGACTACGACCACAGAGCGCATTCTAAAGCTCACAGGCAAGATCCATAAAATTGGAGAAGTTCATGACGGCGCGGCAACTACCGACTTCATGGAACAAGAACAGGAACGTGGAATTACCATTCAGTCTGCTGCAACAACCTGCTTCTGGGACGATCACCGTTTTAATATTATTGATACTCCCGGACACGTCGATTTCACCATTGAGGTGTACCGTTCATTAAAGGTGCTTGATGGCGGGGTCGGAGTTTTCTGCGGGTCCGGTGGCGTTGAACCTCAGTCGGAAACTAACTGGCGATATGCAAACGATTCAGGTGTTGCGCGTTTGATTTTTGTAAATAAGCTCGATCGTCTCGGCGCTGATTTTTACCGGGTCGTTGGCCAGATCAATTCGGTCCTTGCTGCGAAGCCATTAGTGATGACGATTCCAATAGGATTTGAGGACAGCTTTGTGGGCGTTGTCGATATCCTGAGTCAGAAGGCTTACGTATGGGATGATTCAGGACAACCTGAGAATTTTGAAGTTCAGGATGTGCCGGATGACCTGAAAGAAAAGACCAAGCAATACCGCGCCGAATTGATTGAGACTGTCATTGATCAGGATGATGAGGCAATGGAGAAGTATCTCGATGGCGAGGAGCCTGACATCGATACAATTAAGAAATGTATCCGCAAAGGCACAATCAATCTGGATTTTTTCCCGACTTACTGCGGATCGGCTTTTAAGAACAAAGGCATCCAGTTGATACTAAATGCTGTCATTGATTATCTCCCTAGCCCGACCGAAGTGAAGCCACAGCCTGAAGTGGATAAGGAAGGAAATGAGACTGGCGAATTTGCTATAGTTGACAGGGATAAGCCATTACGTGCATTGGCCTTTAAGATCATGGACGATCAGTATGGGGCTCTGACTTTTACCCGTGTCTATTCAGGAGTATTGGCGAAGGGTGTTAACATCCTGAATACTTTCACAGGCAAGGAAGAAAGGGTCGGTAGAATTGTGGAGATGCATGCTGATTCGCGTGAGGATCTTGACGAGGCGCAGGCAGGGGACATCGTTGCTCTGGTCGGTCTGAAAAATGTTCAAACCGGGCATACACTTTGTGATCCGAAAAATCCAGCGACCCTAGAACCGATGGTATTTCCAGACCCGGTCATTTCAATTGCTATTGCTCCGAAGGATAAGGCAGGTTCTGAGAAGCTTGGCATAGCCATAGGTAAAATGGTCAAGGAAGACCCTTCCTTTCATGTGGAGACTGACCAAGATTCCGGAGAGACTATTCTCAAGGGAATGGGAGAGCTTCACTTGGATATTAAGATTGATATCCTCAAGCGGACCCATGGCGTTGAAGTTGAGGCTGGGGCTCCTCAGGTCGCCTACCGCGAGACCGTCACAACTCATCTTGAAGATTCTTACACTCACAAGAAGCAGTCAGGTGGTGCAGGTCAGTTCGCTAAGATCGACTATATCATCGAGCCGCTCGAGCCGGGGTCAGGCTTTCAATTCGAATCCAAGATCGTTGGAGGAAATGTACCGAAGGAATACATTCCGGCTGTCGAAAAGGGATGGAGGCGATCAACTGAAAAGGGTGTCCTTGCTGGGTATCCATGCTTGGATTTTCAAGTTACCCTAATCGATGGTGGATTCCACGCAGTTGACTCATCGGCAGTGGCCTTCGAGATCGCTTCAAAAGCGGCCTATCGACAGTCAATGCCGAAAGCAGGCGCTCAATTATTGGAACCGATAATGAAACTGGATGTATTTACTCCGGATGACAATGTCGGGGATGTGATTGGTGATCTTAATCGCCGCCGCGGTATGATTTCGTCTCAGGACAGCACACCGACAGGTATCCGAGTCAAGGGTGAAGCTCCACTCAGTGAGATGTTCGGGTACATTGGTGATTTGCGCACGATGACATCAGGAAGAGGACAATTTTCAATGGAATTTTCTCACTATGCTGCTTGTCCAAGGAACATCGCCGAAAAGGTCATTGAAGACGTTCAAGCACGCGAAGCGGCAAAGAAATAGGCCGAGTAAATTATTTTTAACGGATCCACCTCGGATCTTCTCAAATAAAAGAGAGTGGTCTTTTAGATCACTCTCTTTTTGTGTAAAATCAAGGAGTAGAACGATCTGATTTGAGCGCCTCAAGTCTTTTCAAGAGCATGGGAAAGAGCTCATCTTCTTTTAATGAGTTTATCTCTTTATTAATGTAGTTGGCTGCTGGATCAAGGAGATCAGCATCGAGTAGATCCTCAACGAAATCCAGGGGCCTTGCTGATGATATTCGTTTCGAAGCCCATATCCCGCTGAACGGAACCGAACGTGACCTGAGTTGAGAGCCATTAATATTAATATTAATGCAATCTTCTAATAATAAATTCTGATCAATGTGTCCTCTATAAATCGCGCAGAGTCTGTTTTTTTGGTCGATTAAAAAAGATATTGGAGTTGGAATTTCCCGTTCAGAAACATCAAAGAAATGATCATAAATTAACTGAATGAGTCGCAGTTTCTCAGGATCACTAAGAGCTAGAGTTGACTCACTAATCAATTGCAAATGGACACCTGTAGGAGGTGACACTTCCCATTCTTTTTTTTGGGCGGCACATATTTTGCAATCCTCAACAGTAAGGCAGATAAGGAGCGGTTTATCTTTGGCTTCTGGAGGACGTCCGAAGAATGCAACCAGAGGTAGCCTCTGTGAGAGAAAAGTCCTGTCATTAAAAGTTTCCTGGAAAGGATTTGGGCTCTTTTCAATTTCATTTGAACGGACCTTGAATTCAACCGGATCTGATCCTTGCTCAATATGATAGTTTCCGGGAACAATGTTGGAGATTATTTGAGCTTTATTGTTGGGCCAAAGGATTTCTATTTCCTCGATAACATCTTCTTTAGCGAGTCCGAAATGAAGCGTCTTAGAAGACTGTGCAAGGAACCCGGACCCGGCTGTGACTGTTCGGGTCTGAGGTAAGTTGTCCCTAACCTTAAGAATTACCCGAGCGCCTATAGCATCTCTGTTGCATGAGTTACCGCTCAAATGAATGTTGATCCCATGTCCGTCTGAAGGATTAGAATTCTGAAAAAATCTGATCTGGGGTCCATTGCGGTTGCTTATCCAGATGTCCAGATCCCCGTCCAGATCCCAGTCAGTGAAGCAAACTGAGCGACCGTCATCTTTAGAATCGAGGCCAGTGATACTTGAAACATTTTTAAATGATCCTTTTTCGTTATTAAAAACAACATGTGCTTCACTACCGGAAAAGGATGCCCCTCTACGAACATATTCCTGAAGTTGTCGGGCCGGATCAGAACCGTCAAGGCCGGGCCCGATTCCGGAATTTCCGAGCGGCACAACTTGCCGCCAAAAAAAACTTCACAAGTCATCGGGTCGTGGACCAGAAATATACCCGTTGGCAACGATTAGGTCCTCCCACCCATCATTGTTCAGATCAGCGAAGACGCTACTCCATGCCCACCTTCCCATTGTTGTGGCAGAACCTGAATCACTGAATCCCCCATTTTTTTCTTGTTTGAACAAGGTATTGCCTTTCGCAAAGCGACGGTAATGTTTTGTGAGCTCTTTATTTTTTGGCATGAATCCGCTTAGGCCTGTGATCCTTTTACCTGCGTTGGAATACATGTTTCCAACGTAAAGATCGGGTAACCCGTCCCTATTATAATCGGCCCAACTCACAGACATCCCTGCTCCGCGGTCTTCAATTCCAATCTCATTTGCGATTTCAGAAAAGAATCTGGAACCGTCACGGACATCGTTCCTATACAGCTGATTTTGGCCATAATCATTGGCAATGTATAGGTCCGGATCACCGTCCAGATCATAATCGTGCCATGAGGCTGCTAGGCTATGCCTATCATTTGCCTCAGAGAGCCCACACAGTGCCGTTACTTCAGAAAAGGACCATTCCCCGTCCCCCCTGAAGAGTTGGTTAGAGCCCCCGTCCCTAGCGTCATCAAAACGAAATGAAGAATCATCATCCAAGGACCGGGAACCTAAAGCAAAAGTGATGAGCAGATCCAGATTCCCATCCATGTCAAAATCAGTTGCGCTCAATGAATGACAATCTACCTCATCAGTTTGTAAGATGCCCCGCTCGATAAAAGATTGATACTTATCATTTTCAAGCAAAACAATTCCTGAAGGTGTAGCTAATGTCAGGTCCTGATCTCCATCATTGTCAATGTCGATGAAGAGAGCAGAGCTCGTATGATCAAGATAATTGGCACCGGTTTTTTTAGGTGCCTCTAGAATAGTGTTATCTGCTTGGTGCAGAAAGAGCCGATTAGGAAGCCCACCAGGCTGACAAACATAAATGTCATCTCTGCCATCACCATCAAAGTCACCGAGGGCCATGCCATTATTTATGAAGGCATCTATCCCATGAATTGATTCGATCCGTTTGAGCCAGAAATCAAGACCCCTTGAAAGATGCTCGGTGAACGTAGGCTCTTTAGCTGTTAATCGATCCGTTTCATCACTGAACCATAGGACGGGACTTTCATTTAGAACCGTTTGTTCAGGATCACCAATTTCCAGAACCTTTAATTGTTCGTCCTCATTCTTTGACCATGAGGATTTTAATTTGGTTATTAGACCAAAATAATTTTGGTTTTTCAAACGTGCTTTCATTTCAATCCTCGCTACGGTTTGAACAATGTTTCCTTCATGTCTTATTTCAAAAACTGATGCCTTAACGTTTCGGCTCTGTTCGGATGAATTAATGAATCGATTAGAGAATTGACTCCATTTCTTATTATCTGACAATGAATCAGGTAAAGCCCCTGAAATGATTCGTTGTGCAAATAGAATCAGTTCTGATTCTATTTGCGCTGCTAATTGCTCACTTTCTTTTATTGTTGGTTTCGTACCTTGAACTGTGGGCACCTTTGATTCGTGACTATCAAAGTCCGTGCCCTGCTTTTTATTACATGCAGAGAAGAAAAACAGGGCTGCAAGGAGCAGGACTGGCAACTGAAGGCACATCACTTATTCTAACGAACTCACTCCATTATTAATAGGCAGTGTTTGCCTTTGTCTCAAATTCATTGTTTTATGCTTTAATAATTAACGTTAGAGCCACAAGTCATGCGTCTTTCGATGATATTAACTCCATTCTCTGAGGAAAATCTCCAACTCGCGGCACAAATCGGTGTCGAAGAGATCGTTCTGGTGTATCCGGGACCTGAGAAAGATTCTCTAATAAAAGCTAAACGAATGGTGGACTCATTTGGTATGAGATTAACGCACATTGAAAGGAAACTCCCACATGATCAGATCGTTCATAATTTGTCCGGACGTGATGGTCAAGTTGAAAAAATAAAGTCTCTTATCCGAGAGATGGGAGAGCTGAGCCTTGAGGTTTTATGTTATAACTGGATGCCTAGTGAGGACTGGTGCAGAACAACAAAATCAAATCCTGAGCGTGGAGGATCCTATACGACCGGATTTGATCATGGGGCAGGTCAACGGACGGTCACCGATGCTGATGGGACACCTGAAACCAAAACCTCAGCAAAGGAACTATGGGTGAACCTTGAATGGTTTCTGGACCAGGTTCTTCCCGTAGCAGAGGATGCTAAAGTCAAGCTTGCCATACATCCGGATGATCCTCCCCTCACTGAGTTCTGGGGAAATGAGCAGATCATAACTAGTGTCGAGGCCATGAAACGTGTCACGGAACTGTCTCCTAGCCCCAGCAATGGAATTTGTTTTTGTACTGGCTCATTGGGACCGACCGGAGAGGATTTGGTAGCTAGCATTAGGACCCTCAAAGAGCATATTTATTTTGTACATTTAAGGAATACGATCGGGAATGCCGGATCGTTCAGAGAGACATGGCATGATAATGGTGACTTGGATTTACCTTCGATCGTACATGCATTGAAAGAAATAGGTTATGACGGTACCATTCGGCCGGATCATGTTCCTTCGATGCTGGGAGACTCAAATGAGGCTTCCGGCTACGAAATGAAGGGGCGGCTTTACGCGGCTGGTTATATTAGGGGTCTCATGCAGAGCTCTTAGATCCGATAATTATGTTCTTATTTAACCGTTAATTTGCGTCATTTGTAATAATAACAGCTAAAATTAAAAATAATTTGAGAGGCTTTAAGTTATGAGGTCGACTCGTGTTCTTGGATAGCTTATTTAGAGTAATATTATGCGATATCAAAAAATTGATCCAAAGCTTTTTGAACAGAACCGTGAGCGTCTCAGGCAGCGGCTCCCCCCGAACTCTTTAGTTATTCTTAACTCTAATGATATCCTCCCAACTAATGCAGACGGGTCCATGCTCTTGCGCCAGAATTCTGACATCTTTTATCTTAGTGGCATTCATCAGGAAGAGACGATCCTTGTTCTTTTTCCTGATGCTCCTGATGAAAAGCAGAGAGAAATGTTGTTTACAAAGGAAACATCAGAATTGATTGCGATATGGGAGGGAGACAAACACACGAAGAACTCTGCGAGAGAAACTTCAGGAATCCAGAACGTTCATTGGTCGGATGCTTTTTCTGGTACTCTGAGAATGTTAATGACGCAGGCAGAACACGTGTTCCTTAATACTAATGAACATGCTAGGGCAACGGACCGAGTTGAAACCCGTGATTTACGGTTTATTCGTGAGACAATGAGGCAATACCCTTTGCATGATTATCAGCGCCTGGCTCCGATCATGGCCGAGCTTCGGATTATCAAAAGTGACTTGGAAGTGGATCTGATCAAAAAGGCTTGCGATATTACTGAGTCTGGATTTAGGCGAGTACTCAAGTTCATCAAGCCAGGAGTCAAAGAATACGAAATTGAGGCCGAACTAATTCACGAGTACCTCAGTCATGGATCCGATGGTTTTGCCTATGATCCAATCATTGGTTCAGGGAAAAATGCATGCGTTCTTCATTATCTGGAGAATCACGACACATGCGAAGATGGACAAATGATCTTGATGGATGTTGCCTCACGCTATGCGAACTATAATTCTGACCTGACCAGGACCGTGCCTGTCAATGGTCGTTTCACGGACAGGCAACGTTCTGTGTATGAAGCCGTTTTAAGAACCATGAGGGCATGCAATGCAATGCTTCGTCCAGGGATGATTCTCAAGGATTATCAGGAAGAGGTAGGAAAGTTAGTACAGTCTGAGCTCTTAGAATTAGGGCTCATTACACAAAAAGATGTAGATGATCAGGACTCGAATAAACCTGCGTACAAGAAATATTTCATGCATGGAACCAGTCACCACATCGGCCTAGATGTTCATGATGTTGGTGATAACTGGAAGCCTGTATGCGAAGGCATGGTGTTTACTATTGAGCCTGGCATTTATATCCGCGAAGAAAATTTTGGGTGCCGTTTGGAAAACAACTATTTTGTTGGAAGAGATGAAAACATTGATCTGATGGCAACGATTCCTGTCGAAGTTGAAGAAATCGAGGAAATCATGAACTCTAATTAAAAACCGCTCACGATTCTTAATAAGTGAAAAAAATAATGGGACTATTTTGTGTCCTAGTTTTGATGAGGCATTTGCTGGCTCTTACAAGGGGCATTGAAATCAAAAGGCGCAGATTCTTGGCGATTTGATTATCATGATTGGTAAAACTGGCGTAATGGGGTGAAATAGATGGCATCCTTTGATTCGCTAGGCCTCATTCCGCAACTTTTGGAAGCAGTTCAGAAGAAAGGTTATAAAGCACCTACACCCATTCAGGCCAAGGCAATTCCTGCAATTTTATCAGGCCGTGATGTGATTGGTGGAGCACAGACAGGAACGGGCAAGACAGCAGCTTTCGCTTTGCCGATACTGCAGCAATTATTTGAGAATCGAACTAAAGACCGCTCTCCAAGAGCATTGATTCTGACCCCAACACGTGAGCTCGCAGCGCAGGTCGAACGGTTCGTTGTCGATTATGGCAAAGGGTTAGGTGTTTATTCCTGTGCAATCTATGGAGGCGTTAAAATGGGGCCACAGGTGAGTTCATTGAGAAGAGGCGTGGGCATCGTCGTTGCTACTCCTGGCCGCCTTTTGGATCATGCTCAAGGAGGAACAATTAAGCTTTCGCGCGTTGAGACACTTGTACTCGATGAAGCGGACCGGATGCTTGATATGGGCTTCATGCCTGACATTCGCAAGATCATAGCTTTACTTCCTGAGTCTCGGCAGAACCTCCTTTTTTCTGCAACTTATTCTGATGAAATCAGAAGGTTATCGAAGAAACTCCTAGATGATCCAGAAAAAATAGAGGTTGCGGGACGGAACACGGCAGCAGAACTAGTCCGACAGATTGTGCATCCTGTCGAGCAGAGCCGTAAGCGCGAATTACTTGTGGAACTGATCAATTCCGGGAACTGGAATCAGGTCCTTGTTTTTGCGAGAACTAGGCACGGAGCGGAAAAACTTTCAACGTACCTTTCAAAAGTTGATGTTGATGCGGTGGCCATTCATGGGGACAAGTCTCAGGGACAAAGGACCCGAGCACTGGACCGGTTCAAGAAGGGATCTGTAAGGGTCCTAGTCGCAACGGACGTTGCTTCCCGCGGCCTAGATATCAGGCAATTGCCCCGAGTCGTTAACTATGAATTACCTGATGTGGCTGAAGATTATGTGCATCGGATTGGACGGACGGGACGTGCCGAAGAGAAGGGAGACGCGCATTCATTAGTTTGCAAAGCAGAGAGGAACAAACTTGCAGCTGTCGAAGAACTTCTTGGAAAGAAGATCGAAAGATCCGAGATTGATGGGTTTGAAGGAGAATCAATAGAACAAGGATTCTCATCTCAAAAGGGGCGGACAAGACAAAGGCCACGTAGCCGCTCGGGAAGAGGAGCCCCTAGAACCAGATCTAAGCCGGAAAGAGGTACGAGATCTAGACCAGAGAGAAGTCCTAGAGATTCAAATCGGAAAAGATCAGAGAGTTCTAGAGCTACCAAAGAGGAGAGGGAACCGAAGATTAAGAGAGTTCGTAAAAATTCTAAGAGAGAATTTGATACAAAAGAGAAGGTGGCGAGAGAACCCAAGAAAGCCAGACCAGGTGAAACGCAGGAAGCGCGTCGAAAGCGAAAACCCAAGTGGAGTACCGCGAAAAAGAAAGCAGCGAAGTCGAAGAAGGCTTAGCAGGGATCAAAGGTGAAAAGAAAAGCTCCGAGAGAGAAGAGCTAATAGGAAACTAATTTAGCATTTGAAACAATAGTCGGGCTATGAGTTCTCAATTATGAGAAAAACTGCATAAATTGAGACTCATTTTCTGTAAAACATTTGATTGTGTTTGATTAAGGCCACATATTCCTGCACTCCCTTATGAAGGAACGACTTCATGTATTAATTAGTTTTCTTAGAGCTAGTCTCTTTGCTTCATTGATTTTTTTTATCGGTACTAGCAACTCTGATCTTAGAGCTGCTGACGAGGATCTTAAAATTTCAGAAAGTCTTGTGTCTGATGTGGAGGAATTAAATGGGATAGTTTATCGATATCAATTAGCTGGAGGTTGGTTTAGTGAATCCGACAATGCAAAATTAATCCTTACCCGTCTAGCGATGGCCCATGGTGACTTTGGTCTTCCAAGATTATTTTATCCTAGGGAAGGGCGATTCATCGCTATCACTAAGGACACTCCTCCCCAAAATCAAAAATGGGTTTATTGGAATAATTCGACGAGAAGATTTCAATTATGGAGAGGCGCTGCTACTCATGACGTGCAGATTGTGACTCGTTTTCTGCGAGACAACGATAAAATTTTCACGGCTAAAGTTGGTAAGTATTCGTTTAAAAAGAAAGCAGCTAAGGCCAATTAGGAAGATTTTGGTACTGTTCTATTATTAGTAAAAGCCGATTAATCGAGGATCACCTAATAATAATTAAGCTTTAGAGTTATATACAGAGTGCGCTTATATAATGCGTTACCTTATCCCCATTTTATATATCACTACCTACCAACTATTCGCTGATAGTTTAGAAGAGTCACGGGAACTTGAACAGGTCACAGTCACAGCGACACGGTTCAATGAATTGGTCAATGACGTTCCTCATGATGTTTACTTGATTGACGAGAGAGATATTCTTGACGACATGCCTCGTAGCCTACCTGAGGCATTTCGTTCTAATCCTGGTGTCCTTGTTCAGAAAACCGCTAATGGGAAAGGCTCTCCTTTTATACGTGGATTTACAGGGTTTAGAAATTTACTTTTGATCGATGGAATTAGGCTCAACCACGCAGCGTTTCGTGAGGGGCCTAATCAGTACTGGGCAACTGTCGATCCGCTCAGCATATCCAGAATTGAACTCATTAAGGGTCAGGGATCTGTGCTTTATGGAAGCGATGCTATCGGTGGAACGGTGAATGTAATCACTAAAGGCACTGACCCATTAGCATATGGAAAAGATCAACTATTTAGCGAAGGACGCATCCTTTATCGGGGCTCATCTGCGGAACAGAGTCATACTGGAAGGGCCGAGGGAATTGTCGGCATTGGTCAGAGCACGGGTGTCATTCTGGGATTCACGGACAGAAGTATCGGAAATATTAAAGCTTCTGGCTTAGGAGAGCTTCCACATACAGGTTTTGATGAGGCAGGCTTTGATTTGAGAATGGATCATTACTTCAATGAAAATGTGAGGGGAACTTTTGCTTACCAGCAATTTGAGCAGAATGATTTATGGAGAGTTCACAAAACCATATATGGACGTTCTTGGGAGGGCACTTCAGTTGGTCGTGAGTTGCGCCGGTCAGGAGATCAGTCGCGCCGATTAGCATATGCCCAAATCAAAGCGGATGACTTGGATGGTCCGATCCAGAAAATACATACTAGCTTATCATGGCATAATCATGAAGAGAGTCGTTACCGTATTAAATCTAGTGGCAAGGCAGATTACCAAGGATTTGATTTGGATAGTCTCGGAGCCTGGCTGCAGGTGGAAAGTGATACGGGAATAGGTAAGTTGAGTTATGGGACAAGTTATTATAGGGACTGTGCAGATACTTTTCGAGATGATCTTGATCAGGAAAGAAATGTTATAAGGGAAAGAATCCAAGGTCCTTTTGGAGATGATTCAAAGTACGAACAGTTTGGCGTTTTCATTCAGGATCAAATCAATGTGACAGATCATTTTGACATTAATTTTGGGAGCCGGTTCACTCATGTCATTGCTGATATTGGAAAGTTTGAGGATCCAGTTTCAAAGAACCCCAGCTCAATGCAGAATGATTGGGATGATATGTCGAGTAGTTTCAGGGGAGTCTACAAGGTGGGGAGTAGCGGGAAATTCAATGTTTTTGGTGGGGCATCACAAGGCTTCAGGGCTCCTAATTTTTCTGATCTTTCGAGATTGGATTCGGCAAGATCAAACGAAATTGAAACGCCTTCTACAGATCTCGATCCTGAAAAATTTCTTTCCTATGAGTTAGGATCTCGTTTTGATGATAAAAAATTCAGTGCAGGAATCTCCATTTTCTATACGGACATTAGGGACATGATTGTTCGTACACCGACAGGTAGGGTCATTGAGGACGAATTAGAGGTAATCAAAAAGAATGGTTCAGAGGGTCACGTTTATGGTGTTGAGCTGGACGCTTCATATATGATAAGTGACCGTTTCAGTGCCTTTGGATCCTTTGCGTTTAATGATGGGGTGGCAGATACTTTTCCCGATTCCTTAGCCTCATCACGCAGCGAACCTGTCAGCCGTTCCCTTCCCCTTTCAGGGATCCTTGGATTGAGATATGAATTATCCGATTCTCAATGGTTTGAGTTGAGTAGTTTTATTGCTGCCAAACAAGACAATTTGAACACACGGGACAAGGGCGATACTCAGAGAATACCTCCTGACGGAACTCCTGGATATGCTGTTTTCAATTTGAGGTATGGGTTCCAGGTAAGTGAACAATTGCTTCTGACATTGTCTCTAGAAAATATCACTGACGAGGAATATCGTATTCACGGATCGGGTCAGAATGAGCCTGGTGTGAACTTTGTTTTTGGGGCTTCGATGACTTTTTAGTTTTGATTCAGGGGAAACTATATCTGGGATTGCGCTCCTTTCTATTGATCACTTAGAAAATCCGAGCAAGAATCTACATTATGAAGTTTGCTTACTTTTCTTTTGCTTTCCTTTTTTTGATCAAAATTGTTCAAGCGGATCCTACCCATTATCTAATTCTTAGCTCCGAGAGTACCGCTTCTGATCCTGCATGGAAAAAGGTAATCGATCAATTGGAATCTAAATATGAATCTTCTAGGGCGCTGCATTTTCCAGATGGAAAACCGGAAGGCATACTCGAGCAACTGAGGAAAATAAAACCGAGGTACACATGCTTTGTAGCTAAGCATCCTGAAGTGACGAGGGTCATGGTTGCAAAGATTCATCAGCTCACCAGAAAGATTGATGAGGATCCGTATACTGATACTATCTGGGGCATCCTCACAGGGTATGATTCCGAAAATGCATTGAGTATTGCAAAGACACGAAAGCCTCTGACCATTGAACGTGTCGCCTCGGGAACCGAGATAGCACTTGAGCATTGTTTGGAAGGGGTCTGGCATTGCGAATTAAAAAAGGGAAAAATTGTCCGAAAAAATAGAAATCAGGATCCCATTGAATTGAGTGGACCAGTCGATAGTACCGAGGCATTGGCAAAAACGCTCACAGAATACAAAGCCCAACTCTTCGTCACTTCTGGTCACGCAACCGAAAGAGGCTGGCAAATCGGTTTCTCTTATCGGAACGGTTACTTTAAGAGCAAGAATGGAAACCTTTTTGGTCAGGACACTAAAGGGAAAACAATTGCAATAAATTCGCCAAATCCAAAAGTTTATATGCCGATTGGCAATTGTCTGATGGGTCACATTGACGATCAACAAGCCATGGCACTGGCATGGTTAAAGAGCGGAGGAGTGAGGCAGATGATCGGATATACTGTCCCGACCTGGTACGGTTACGCAGGTTGGGGTTGTTTGGATTATTTTGTTGAACAGCCCGGAAGATACAGTTTCGCTGAAGCGTTCTTTGCCAATCAACATGCCCTCATTCATCGTCTGGAAACATTCTTTCCCGGTCTCGCTAGTAAGGAAATGACAGATCCTAATCAGGCCACTGCCATTGGATCTAAGGTAAAAATGACCGAGGCGGCCACGCACGCAGGCCTTCGAGCTCAAGATGCTGCGGGGCTTCTCTTTGACAGAGACTCAGTTGTTTTTTATGGAGATCCTGGCTGGAATGCAAAACTGGCCAAAGGAGAACGTGCCTACGAGCAGTCATTAAATAAAAAGGATTCTATATACACTTTCAAGATAACCCCAATCAGAGGTAAGAAATCTTTTGAGCCTATTAATACTAACGGCTCTCAGAGAGGGTGGCGTCCGATCGTGCACTATTTCTCCAAAAGGATTGGAAATTTTGAGATTCTTGAAGGCGGCGAATTAAAGCCAGTGCTGACCGATGACTTTATCCTCATACCCAACCCCAAGTCCTGTGACCCCACAAAGGATTATAAAGTTGTTTTCAAAGCATCTCCTCTGTAGCAAGAGTTTTCTAATCGAACGGGTCAGCAGTTTTCTGGTACAGGCCAAACTCACCATCTCCTAGGTAAATTAAGCAAAGCGTTCCGTCGGCCGCAACCGCTTGAAAAAATTCTAGTACAAATTCCTGTTCACCAGGCCACGGATAGATAAAGAAAATATCCACTTCATCCAGATCAGCATCCATTCCTTCATAACCTGGTCTTAATTCACTTCTTTCTTGGTAAGTGTAGTTTTCAGGCCTGATAAGTTCAGCCCCACCAGAGCCTTCATAACATTCAAACCCTTCAGGCATGTAATCGCGTTCAATGATAGTGACCGATATATTTGAGTCTTCAGCCAATTTTCTAGATGCTTCAATCAGTGACGGTTCGATTTCTATACCATATGATTCGTACCCTAATAGAGAAGCTAGACAAGTGCCCACACCGTAGCCACTGCCCCATTCGCAGTACACTTTACCCAAACATAAATCGCTGTCATTTATGGCAGAGAGCCAATGGTAGAGCAGTTCATCATTGCATGGGATGAAACGGGGAACTTTACGGTTCTTTTCAGTTTCAAAAAATTCATCAATTCGGTGATTGGCCTCTCTGAGATAGTTTTTAACTTTCTCAGGAAGTTTTTTCCTCTCGATTGTTAGATCAATTTCCTCGATTGGCACAAGTCACAGATTATCACATGAGAACGGCCTGTTTGTCGAAGAAAATACAATCACGAGTCAGTTGCATCGGCTACTCCCTCATGGCTATATTTGGGGATGAAGATTTCCCTAACAATTATACTTACGGGTATCATTTCTTCGCTCAATGCCGCGGACTGGCCCAATTGGCAGGGCCCAAATTACAATGGCATTTCATCTGAAACAGAATGGGATCCTGACAAGATAGGCAATCTGATTTGGAAGGAACAGGTCGGTGTTGGATTTGCCGGGGTCTCTGTTTCCGAAGGAAGACTTTACACACTGGGCCACGACGGGAAGCGAAGGGATGGTTCTGAAACGGTTTATTGTTTTGATGCGAAGACCGGTAAAAAGATATGGTCTGATACATATAAGGCAGAATTATTGCCTAATCTTCATGAGGGCGGTCCGGCAGCTACTCCCACAGTGCACTTGGGCAAAGTTTACACATTGGGTAAGGATGGAAAATTTAAATCATACAATGCAAAAAATGGCAAAAAACTCTGGGAGAGAGATCTACTCAAAGATTCAGCTATGCAGAAGCCTGCCGAGTGGGGCTTTGCCGGATCCCCACTTATTGTTGGCGAAATGATAGTGGTCGAGGCTGCTCATACCATTGCCTATTCATTGGGAGAAGGCGAAATGATTTGGAAAAGTGAACGGTTCAAACCAGCATATGCTAGCCCAGTTTTATTCAATTTTGAAGACAAGGACCTACTCATCACATTGAAGACGGAAGGCCTAGTCATTCTTGAGGCGCGCAACGGGAAGACGGTGACGATTAATGAATGGAAGACAAGGTTCAGCACGAATGCGACGACACCCATAGTTATAGATAATAAAGTATTTATCTCGACTGGTTATGGTCGTGGGTGTGGGCTTTATACTTTTGATGGGAAAAGATTAAAAGAAGTGTATAGCAATAAAGCTATCAGCAATCACATGGCAAATTGTATTGTCATGGATGGACATCTGTACGGTATCAGTGGTAATACGCATGGTGCGGAGAAGAAGGAATTGATCTGTATGGAATTTGAAACGGGTAAGGTGAAATGGAAAGAAGGTGGCTTTGGTTGTGGCACAGTGACCGCTGCTGACGGTAAGCTTATAGTATTTAGTGAGCGCGGAGAACTTGCTGTTGGTGCTGCATCACCAAAGAAATTTGAAAGTTTGGCCCGTGAGCAAGTTAATCGAGGTCGGTGCTGGACCGTTCCTGTCCTTTCAAATGGTATTATTTACACGAGAAATGCATCAGGTAATCTGGTTGCTGTTGGGGTAGGCAAAGGTTTCTGAGTTTATTTTCTGGTAGTTTCATATCTGGGAGTTAACCATTTTTAAATATGGGTCAATGGTGTGCTTTCTTGTAAGGTTGAACTGAAATTTTTATTAAAGCACGTTACGGAGTAGTCATGACCTAAGAAATAAAAATAAAAACCCTATGAAATTTCTGCAAAAATCTCTTAATGCCAAATTGACCAAATCTGATCTACTTATTGTTTTTGGTTGCCATGGTAAAAAAATCAAACTTCCTCAGGGGGTTAAGATTCCGGTTAGTGCTCTAGAGTCATTCGTCTGCAGCTCTGGTCAAAAAAGAATAACAGATTCAATCAAGGGGCCCTTTCAGCGAGTCCTGATGGTTGGGCTAGGTGAATCCAAAAAAATAGACGCCGAAAATATTCGTCGTGCCGCAGCCATTGCTGTGAAAGAGGCTAGGAAAAATAAACTAGAATCTATAACTTATTGGGCAGCTAAGAATTATGGTTTCGATGCGGGCATTTTTGGACAGGCCCTTGCAGAAGGCGCCGTGATGGGCTCATATCGTCTGGACGACTTTAAAAAAAGTACAGAAGGCTTGAAAAAAGTTACGTTTCATACCGGGGAGATTATCAAAAGAGGGGCCAAGCGCGGCATTGCAATAGGAAATGGGAATTGCCTCGCCAGACGTTTGCAAGACACCCCTGCCAATAAAATGAGACCTCGTGATCTGGTCAGAGAGGCCCGCAAAATCGCCAAGAATTCAGTCAGTATTTCTGTGAAAGTTTTTGATGAAGGCGCCATGAAAAAGATGGGTATGGGGTCATTGCTTTCAGTCTCTGAAGGTTCGTTCGAGCCAGCTTATTTAATTCATTTGATTCATCGACCAAAGGCCAAGACTGGGAATAAGGTTTGTTTCGTAGGTAAGGGTCTAACTTTTGATTCTGGTGGCATTAGTCTCAAGCCTTCAGGAAAGATGCACGAGATGAAATATGATATGTCTGGAGGGGCTGCAGTGCTTGGCGTTTTTGATGTCCTTTCTTCAATTAGCTCAGATGTTGAAGTTCACGGACTGATCCCAACTTCGGAGAATCTTCCTGACGGTAAGGCTACTAAACCCGGGGATTTGGTTACTGCTTATAATGGGCTTAAGATTGAGGTTTTGAATACTGACGCTGAAGGGCGACTGATTCTTGCTGATGCGCTAGCTTATGCCGCTAAAAAGATTCGGCCTGATGCAATGGTAGATCTTGCCACTCTGACCGGTGCTGTTGTCGTTGCTCTGGGACACGAAATTACAGGAGTCATGGGGAATGATGATGACCTGACGCAATCACTTGTAGAGGCAGGTAAAAGAACTTCGGAAATGGTGTGGCCTCTGCCAATTATTGATCTTCACAAAAAGGAAATGAAAGGAATCGTAGGTGATCTGAGAAATATCAGTGGACCTGCCACGGGCGCGGGATCTTCAACGGGTGGAGCTTTCCTATCATACTTTGTTGGAGAAACGCCTTGGGCTCATCTAGATATTGCCGGTAGTGCTTGGGGTGCTGCGCAGAGAGACTATCAGGGTGGGGAGCAGGGAACTGGCGTGGGAGTTCGGCTACTGATTGATTATCTAGAGAGTATTTAATCGAATTTAATCAGAGAATTTCTCTCAGTGCCTTGACTAGCCTTTGGAGGTCAGATGCATCATTATATGCTTGAATTGAGATTCGGAACATACTGCCCTTCGGATGTAAAAACACTGGCACATCAACCTTGAAACGGTGAAAGAGTTCAGTGTGAAGGGAAGAGTGATCCCCTTCAGGTAAAAGATAAGAGCGCATCTGGGGTGGTTGCAAATCAGTGTGCAGATAGAGATCATCCATTCCTGTGATACCAAGAATTGGTTCATTAAATTCTGCTATGAGATGATTTGAACGCGGAACAACAGTTTCGAACCATTTGTTCTTGTTGAGAAAATTAATAGCATCTTGAACTGCTAGAATGGAAGAGATGTCTGTTGTTCCTTGCCAATCATTTTCAAGAAGCAGTGACGAGGTTCCCTCTGAAATGTTTCCCCAGCTGATCGCGGGCGGGCGAATCCTATTTTCATGTTCTCGAGAAGCGTAAACGAAACCTGCTCCCTTAGGTGAGAGCATCCATTTATGGCAATTTCCCACATAGAAATCGGCTCCGATCTCTTTAAGGTTTACTTTTATCTGGCCAGGTGCATGTGCTCCATCAATGACGGAGACCGCGCCCGCGTCCCTGACAATTTCTGTAAGTTCTTTGATTGGAAAAAGCTGTGCCGTTTCTGGGGCAATGTGAGGGAATGTGACAATTTTCACTGAAGGATCGATTTGTTCCTTCAATAGATCCACCGCCGAGGATGCAGATTCGAGAGGGAGCGGCATCTTGATTCTGATGAAATGTGCTCCTCTCTCCTCGCATATGGTTTTCCACATTCTGTCAACGGCTCCGTATTCGTGTTCAGTTGCCAATACCTTGTCCCCTTCATTTATGACCAGGGACTGAGTTACCATATTGAGTCCGTAAGTCACGTTACGTACAAATGCGATTTGATCAGATTCACAATTAAGGAACAGGGAAAGTCCTGCCCTTGTTTCCTGCATTCTTTTGGTGAATTCTCTGTAAAGCAGGGTAGCAGGCTCCCTCTCAAGTTCGTGCTGATAGCGTTGATAGGCTTCAAATACTGACCTTGGACAGGCTCCGTAAGCGCCATGATTGAAGTATGCTACTTCAGGATCTAGAAGGAATTGGTCTTTCAAATGATTCAATGGAGCTGGGCCTCTGTCTTCAAAAGGTTTGTTCATATCGAATCGCCTGTCAATCTCCTCTCTCATGCTCAGAATGAGAAAGCAGCAGTTCTAGTAGTTAAGCTTTGCCAATTCACAGCCATTCATCGATAATATAGTATTAGTCATTGAATAATTTAAGTAATTCTGAGTTGAAATGCTCTGGCTGAAAGCTACTGAATCAAGAAATGTCTAAATATGACCTTATTGTTATCGGGGGCGGGCCTGCCGGCTACGTCGGAGCCATTCGTGCCGCTCAGCTTGGGAAGCGAATCGCTTGTGTTGAAAAGGATCGAGCAGGTGGAACTTGCCTGAATTGGGGATGCATTCCGACCAAGTCGCTCCTACGCAATGCCGAGCTTTACCGCTTAATGCAGAACCATGCTGACGAGTTTGGATTCAGTTTCGACAATTTATCGTATGATTGGTCCAAGGTCATATCTAGGAGCCGTAAGGTATCGGACAGACTTGCCGGCGGAATTGAATTTTTATTTAAGAAAAATAAAGTCGATTATGTCCTTGGCACTGGCCAGATACTTGAGCCCGGAAAAGTTCAAGTCACCGATTCTTCTGGCCAGCAAAATGTTCTCGAGTCTGAACACATTCTTGTTGCCACTGGGTGCAAGACAAGAGCATTTCCTGACCTGCAGTTCAATGGTCGCTCCGTTGTTGGAAGTTCTGAAGCTATGATCATGGAGAAGCAGCCGGAGGACATTGTTATTATCGGAGCAGGTGCGATCGGTATTGAATTCGCATATTTTTTCAATGCATTTGGAACCAAGGTTACTATCGTTGAAATGATGCCCAATATTTTACCTGTTGAGGATCGAGAGGTGAGTGCTGAATTAGAAAAAAGTTTCAAGAAGAGTGGAATTGAAATTCTCAGTTCAACAAAAGTGATAGGTACTAGAGATCTTGGCGATCGTATTGAAATTGATGTTGAAAAGGAAGGGTCAGCACCAAGTACAATAGGGGCCGAGGTCGCACTCATAGCGATTGGGGTTGAGCCTGTCCTTCCGGCTGACTTTGATCTTGAATTGGATAGAGGATATATTGTTACGGATGATAAGTATCAGACCAACGTTCCTGGAATTTATGCTGTCGGGGACATTATAGGGCCGCCTTGGCTCGCTCACGTAGCTAGCTTTGAAGCGACTCAATGTGTTAATGGTCTTTTCAATGGGACCCAACCTAAGAAAGTAGGAACCTTTCCTGGGTGCACCTATTGTCAGCCTCAAGTGGCCAGTGTTGGTCTCACAGAACAAGGGGCTGAGGAGAAGAGCCTATCTTTCAAGATTGGAAAATTCCCTTATCAGGCTAGTGGTAAAGCACAAGCGGCCGGTGAGACGGAAGGTTTCATTAAGCTATTGATAGGAGAGCCGCACGGAGAAATTTTGGGGGCCCATATTATAGGTTCTGAAGCTACTGAGCTAATTGCTGAACTTGGTTTGGCCATTGAATCTGAGCTGACTTACGAAGAAATTGAAAATACAATTCATGCTCATCCTACCCTAAGTGAAATGGTCCATGAAGCGGTCGGTGCTTCTACTGGGCATGCGGTCCATATATAAGATAGAAAGAGGGCGGTTTTGACGATCAATTGCGCCGCTTTATTGGAGAATTGCCAATTTCTTTAATTATACTTAATAATAATGATAATTATTCTCAATAAAGGTTGACTCTAGCTATGCTGTTGCTAATAAGAATCAGTCTCATTTTATAAATTAAAAAATAAATGATTGCTCGGCTCTAAAAATTGTCTGCCCTAGGCAAACTTTCAAGTGTCGGGAAACTGTTCAAATAAAAAATAAAAATACTACTAAGTTACAATGTTAGAAAAGAAAACTAACCGATTCTCAATAATTTTACTTGTGATCTTTGCATCGTCCGCGCTGATTGTTTCCAATGCGGTTGCGCAAGATGAAGAAGCAGCCGGCGCATTGGATCCGAGTCTTGTAATTGGAGGAGGGGATGTTTTTGATCTTCCTGGTTCTGGTTATGTTATCGACACGGAAGAGCTTCGATCACAGAACTACTATAACGTGAATCGGATCCTTGATCGCATTCCTGGTGTATACTACCGCGAGGAAGACGGGTACGGTAATTTTCCTAACATCTCCATTCGTGGTGGTGAGGGTACACGTAGTGATAACGTGACAATAATGGAGGATGGAATTCTGACTGCTCCTGCAGCGTATTCTGCGCCTTCCGCGTATTACTCACCGAACGCAGCTCGTATGGGTGGAATTGAGATCCTTAAAGGGTCATCTCAGATTGCTCATGGACCACACACAACCGGTGGTGTCGTGAACTACCTTTCTACTCAATTCCCTACAGATCATAGCTTCTATTTGCGTTCAGCTTATGGATCAAATAGTGCCTTTGATATTCACAGCTACTGGTCTGATACATCTGAGGGGGACTTTGGCAGAGTTGGCATTTTAGCTGAAATTTACTATCGCCAAACAGACGGATACCGTACGATTGATGTTGGTAACGGATACGGTGGATCTGACAAAACTGGCTTCGATCTGATGGAGCCTATGGTTAAGATTTTCTGGGAGCCAAATAGTGACGTTTACCAGCGGTGGGAGTTCAAGTATGGATATACTGAGTTCAACGCTGATGAGACCTATGCAGGTCTGACTGAATCAGATCTTAAGGCTAATCCATACAGACGCTATGCGGGAACGTTCCTAGATCATATGGCGACTGAGCACAAACGCTCATACTTGAAGTATTTGGTCGAGCCTGCTGACAATTTGACCCTTCAAGTTGCAGCCTATTACAATGAATTTGAGCGCGACTGGTACAAGATCAACAAAGCTGGTGGACAGAGTGTCTCCAAAGTTGTTGCTGATCCTATTACTTACGCTGCTGCATATGATGACCTTCGCCTCCTTGGAACTGGAAGCTTAGGAATCAAGCACAATTCACGTGCATATGAGTCCAAGGGTTTCCAGATCAACTTTGACTATGATACCACGATCGCTGGTACCGAGCATAGCATTAGTGGAGGATCTCGAATCCACACTGATTCAATTCGTCGTTTCCAACAACAGGACACTATTGATCTTTCTGGTGGCACTCCTGTTGTTAATGAGGGGGCTCCAGGGTCCGGCGGTAACCGCTCCCAGGAAGCAGATGCTTTTTCCGCTTGGATTCAAGATGATATCAATCTTGGATCTTTGACTTTGAGCCCAGGTGTCCGTTATGAAACAATTGATGGAGACTGGAAAGACTATACGAGTGACGCAACTAACACTCAAACTAACGGCAAGACCGGTGAGATTGACGCTGTTGTTCCTGGCATTGGAATGACTTATGCACTCTCTGATTCCACTAACGCATTTGGTGGAGTTTATAAGGGAATATCAACCCCTTCTCCTCGTGGTTTCCTCAAGAGTGGAACTAGAATTGAGGAGAGCATCGGTTATGAACTCGGTGTCAGAACTCAGAAGGACGGCGCTTCAACAGAGATCGCCGCATTCTTAAGTGACTATGATGAGTTGACTGGATCTAATGCAGGTCTTGGTGGAGTGGCTTTTGATGACATGCTTGATGGCACCAACGCTGGTGAGGCTGAAGTCAAAGGTATTGAATTCCTTCAGAGCTACACTGCTAATGCAGACAGCTCAGTAGCTATTCCTATGTTTGTTAGCGCAACTTACACAGAGGCTACACTTACAGCACCTCTTTCTGAAGGTGGGGAAGACGACATCCTCGCTGCTGATGAGCCAGGTGCTACAATCCCTTACGTTCCAGAGTGGAAATTCGCAGTTGGTGCAGGATTGTCTGCTGAGAACTGGGGGCTTAGTGCTATTGGGTCATACAGATCCGATATGTATGCTTCTGCAAAGAACCTTGAAGTGTCTAATGGCCGTGAAGGCAAGATCGACGGAGGTTTTATTCTTGATTTATCTGCGCATTATAAGCTCAGTGATACGACTCGCCTAATTGGTGGCGTTCACAATGTACTCGACGAAGTTCTCACCGTGAGTAGACTTCCAGATGGGCCTAGGGCAAATGCTCCTAGGGAATTCTATATTGGGTTTGAGCTGCAATGGTAAAAAAACATATACTTAGTAAAACACACAAACAAAACACACATGATCTTGTCCTAACTGTTTTATTGTTGGTGTTTACCGCAACAGCAGCTCACGCTCAGGAAAAGATTGCTGACGGTGACACCCAAAAGGTGTCACCGTCTTTCGTTTTACAGGAGAAGGTTCGCCAGTGGGTAGAGGTCCAGAAGATTCGTTCCAAGGAGCGTGCAGACTGGTCAGAGCAGAAACGTAACATGGCATCTCTGAACGGTATCCGGCTGAAGGAAATTGAGCAGATCGATTCTCTGATAGCCGCTGCAGGGAAAAGGCTCAGTGACGCTACCAAGAAACGTGAGGAGCTTTTGGCCGAGCAGGAATCATTACGCAATAAACGTGCAATTATTCTGAAGCGTGTGGAGCGGCTCGAAACAGCTTTACGGCCTCAGCTGCAAATTTTTCCTGAGCCTCTAATGAACAAAATTAATGACGAGGTGGAACGTATTCGTCAGTCAGAACCTAGCAGTTCCCTGCAGGATCGGTTACGTGATATTGTTGCGGTGATGAGCGCGGCTTCGGAATTTGGTCAGTCCTTGACTATTCATAGTCAGATCCGCATTGACGGTGAAGACCAGATTGAGGTTGAAGTTTTATACCTTGGCTTTTCCGGTGCCTGGTACGTTGGTAGGGCAGGGAAGGTTGCCGGCTATGGTCAGGCACATAAGAGCGGTTGGACCTGGACCGAGGACAATTCAGTGGCAGGTCCATTAAAGGAGGCCATCGAGATGTACCGGAAAGAACGTGCACCAGATTATGTGCAAATTAATTTCAGTGGGAAGAAGGACTGATCAGCATGAAAATCTGGCATATTCTTTTTCTTACTTTTCCCTTTGGTTTGATGCTGAAGGCGCAGGAGCCCAATTATGAGGTCGCGGCCAAATCGATTGAGTCTGATCTGAAAATGGAATTGAAGGCCCTCGCAGAACTGCGAGAGGATATTGCCAAAGAAAGACCCGAACTTGCCCAAGAAACTGAGAAAATCGCCTCCGAGCTCCGTGATAAGAGGAGACGTTCTCAATTAGCAGGACAGGAAAGAGATGCACTGATCCATGACCTTGCGAGCTTATCCTCTGAGGTCCGCTCCTGGAGGGACGAATCCGTTTACATTGAGAATTTGCTCAGTGATTTTAGAAAGAATCTTGAAATGCAGATGAGTGTGACAGAAGCCGAATCGGTGAGGCCATTGCTGCTCTCTGCTGATGAGCAAGGCACTACAGAGGGCTTAGAGTCTCGTCTCGATCTTCTTGACGCGGCAATTGAACGGCTCGGTCAGATGACTGGTCCGCGGTCCCTTAAAGGAAATGCCTTAGATCCCGAAGGAGTGCAGAAAGAGGGTACATTTGTTGAGGCTGGCCCCATTAGCTGGTTCGTTGCTGATGATAAAAGCACCGCAGGGCTCGTCACCGAGAATAAGGATCTTAGGCCTCAAGTCATTGAGCGGACTTCACCGGCGAATGCCATTCTCGGACTTGCCGAGGGCAAGGATGTTAACATGCTCTTTGATCCGACAATGGGTATGGCTCAGGCACTAAATAAAAAGGACGGGTCAGTTCTTGCTCATATCAAGAAGGGCGGGTTCTGGATTTACCCAATTCTAATCATTGCTTTGATTGCAACGCTAGCAGCACTTTTCAAGTGGCTCCAATTATTGAGAATCAGAGCCATAAGACCATCAGTTTTGAGGAAAGTTATTAATGAGGTCAGTGAAGGTGATTTGGAAGAGGCCAAGTCTCTCATTGGTCGCAGATCTCATCCTGCTTACAAAGCATTGAGACGGGCCATTGAAACCGAAAGCAAATCACCTGAGGATATCGAAGAGGCTCTTTATGAAGAATATCTACGCGCGCAGCCAAAACTAGAGCGTGGCCTCTCATGGATAGAAATTGCTGCGGCCACGGCTCCATTACTTGGACTATTAGGAACAGTGACTGGCATGATTCATACTTTTAAATTGATTAATGTGTTTGGTACGGGCGATGCGAAGTCCCTCTCTTCTGGAATTTCAGAGGCCCTTGTCACGACTGAGTTTGGTCTGGTCGTTGCTATTCCAGCTCTAATCATGCACGCGCTACTATCGAGAAAAATAAGTGGGATCCTAGCCGCTACAGAAATGGCAAGTATCGCCTATGTTAATGGGTTGAAGGCGAGCCAAAAACTGCAAACAAAGTCCGAAAATGATTGAACTCGTACACGAAGAGTTGAGTGTCCTCGGTACTGAGGGTGGCTGGGTCTTTTGGTGCCTATTAGGACTCGCTTTCGGGATAGCGTATTCCTTACTTTCTATATGGAACCTGTTACGACTTCCGAGGGCTCCAATTCTTAAAAGCTCGGAATGGAAATGCTTGTTACTGCAAGGGTCCCGTTCTTCAGAAATTTTGGCATTACTTTCCCGGAAAATTGGAGAAAAGAAATTAGAAGGTCAAATGAATCAGATAGAGGAGGAAATGTTTTCAACGGCCGAGAGGCGAATCCCTTTTGCTTTTGTCCTTATCACTACTGCTCCTCTAGTTGGTTTGCTGGGAACGGTGAGTGGGATGTTCACCACCTTTGATGGGATGAGCGCGATTGCGTCGACTGGGCCCGACTCGGTCATTTCGAAGGGCGTTTCTGAGGCACTGATAACTACACAGACGGGTCTCGTCATTAGTGTCCCGGCATATTTTATTCATAATGCCTTGAAGGTCAGGTATGAAAATTTGAGGCACGGGTTCCAGCAGATTGGGACTGCTCTTCAGAACCAATTCTAGATCATGGCTAAGAACTTTCAGAGATGTAGAAAAAAGCTGAGCAGCGGATCCGGAGAGATTAATATTTCTCCTCTCATCGATGTGGTTTTTATACTCTTAATCTTTTTTATCGTAACTACTGTCTTCGTAGATGAGACCGGTGTCGAAATCGAAAAGCCCAGGGCAGCATCTCAACAGGAGTTAGACAAGAACAGCATACTCATTGGTATCACTGCTGAAGGCGGTGTTTACCATGGGGGTCGGGAAATTGGGGTTGGAGGTGTGCGTGCAGTCGTGGGAAGACTCCTCAAAGGAGATGATCTTCCAGTAGTAATACAGGCTGACCGCAGGACAGCCACTCAAAAGACAGTTGAAGTTTTGGACGAGGCTAAGCTGGCCGGTGCTGTCAGGGTTTTCGTCTCAACCTTGAATGGAAGCTGATCAAACGATTTTTAATTTAGGATGCAATTAATTAGAAAAAGGAACCCAATAGTTTTACTCAGGAGCCTGATAGGTAGACTCGTGGGTGGGCTTTTCTTGGTAATCTTATTAATTTCATTTCTCATAATGATGCGCCTCTTGGATGCGAAGCGGATCCCGGACCGAACTATTAGAACAATGGAAACTGTTCCTGAAATGGCTCCTCCTCCTCCTCCTCCCTTAGAAATTCAGGAAGAGACTCCCCCCCCTCCCCCTCCACCATTGCCTAAGCTTGAGTTACAGATTGAGAGTGTAGCCCCTCCATTAATTGCGACCCTTGACTCAAAAATTGACCTCACCATGAGGACTGCAGATTTTGAATTAGAATCAAATCCTGAGCTCATACCGTCACCACTTCCAATAAAGACGCCAAAACCCGCAAAGCCGGCACCAGCGCCCATTTCAAGGCCAAAAGTTCAGGGACTCGTATCCGTTGGCGATTTGGACTCGAGACCGCGATTGATGAATAGACCCTCTACAAGGTATCCGAGCGCTTTACTGAGGCGCGGCGTGCGCAGTGGAACTGTTATTCTTGAAGTGGGTATTTCAATGAACGGTAGAGTCAAGGTCAGGAAGGTACTTTCGAGCTCTCACCCTGAACTGACAAAGATGGCAACATCCTTTGCATCTAGGGCCCGTTTTTCAGTTCCGAGAAAAGATGGGCAACCGGTCAATGCCATTTACCGTTGGCCGATGACATTACAGCCACCGAAATAATGTTAAAAATACAATTCACATTAATGCTAGTATGTACCTGTTTAACAGGGGCTGCACCGCTTCCGATTGATCCGATATGGAACACTGAATCTTTTCGCAAAGCTTTTACTGCTAGTTATGGAGTCGATTCACGGATAGAACCCAAATTGAATCCGGCAGAGAAAGAGGAACTGGATTTGGTCGCTAAGAAGATGGCTTCAGGGGACCGACTAGGGGCCATATCATTGATGGTTAAGAGTTTACTTTTGGAGAAGAGCCCAGCGATGCTCTTCAATCTTGGGAGCCTTCAGTTCGAAGAAGGTCAGTCAACTAAAGCAATGAGAAATTTTCGTAAAGCACTTAAAATACAGCCTAATTTTAGAGATGCTCATAGGAATCTCGCAATAGCCTATGTTCAAACGGGGGATTATAAAGAAGCGGAACCTAGCCTAAGAAGAGCAATGGAACTGGGGTCGCAGGATGGTCTTACGATGGGTCTTTTGGGCTATTGTTTGAGTCAGTCCGGGAGATCACATGACGCATTGCAAGCTTATAGGATGGCGAAACTCACTATGCCTGATGAATTACAGTGGCAGTTAGGTGAAGCAACGGCGCTAATGGACCTTGATGAACTGGAAGAGGCAGCATCGATTTATGAGTACGTTCTGAAGGTGTCTCCAGAAAGAGTTGCGATATGGGTGAACTTGGGAGATGTGCATCTTAGGCAAGGACAGCAACTATTGGCCATTGCGGATTTGGAAGTTGCTCGAAGACTCAATGTTCTTGACGCTTCTGCGATTCTTTCTCTAGGGCATCTGTACTTGAACGAAACGTTGACTGAAAAGGCAATGATTTGTTATCGTCAGGCATTAAAGAATCCGGTTCCCTTACACTTTCAAAAATTCGCGGATGCAGTTGATTATCTTGTAAGGTATCAGTTGTGGAACCAAGCACGTCAGTTTGTCATGGAAATTAGACAAGCAGCAGACTATGACACACAAATTAAAGAGGATAGTAAATCGGCCCATCAATTTGAGCGTGCAGGGGCAATGATAGAGATTGAGTTAGGAGACTCTGAAGAAGGAGTTTCTAGGCTTGAATCATTGTTAAAAAAGAATCCCCTTGATGGTCTCATCTTGATCACGTTGTCAGAATATTTTGTAGAAAATAAAGAAACTGAAAAGGCACTGATGCTACTTGAGCGCGCCGCATCTATTGATGAGTTTGCAGTTCAGGCGCAGCGTCGCCGCGGAGAAATTTTAACTCTTCGAGGAGACTATAGTGCGGCCCTGGATGCCTTGAGAAATGCTCAAGAAATTGAACCTAACAAGGCCTTGGAACAATACATTGAGAGCATAGAAAGATTATCAAAACTACATGAACGCCAATAGCTTATACTGAAATTGTTTCTATTTACTAATGCAGTAGAGATTAGAAAAAGTCCTCACAAATAATTTACCATCTGCTACCGCAGGCGTTGCATAGATACCTTCCGAAAATTTAAATGAACTTAACAATTCAAGTTTAGCTGAGGCAGCAATGACTGTCATGTCTCCTTCCTTACTAAAGCAGTAAATTTTATTATTTATTAGTATAGGTGAACTGTAAGGAGCTCCTACAACACGCTCCTGCCATAACACTTTCCCGTCAGACGCTTTTCGGCATGTCATGATACCACCATCGTTAAGTAAAAAAATCATACCATTAAATGAAAGGCCCGTAGGCACATAAGGAAGCCCCTTGAGTCCGGCTTCCCATGCTACAGAAGCTTTCTTTCCGTTGACTCTGACAACTGCTGATTCTTTTCCTCCGGATCCTGAACCTGCAGATACAAAAATTGTATTTCCTGAGATCACGGGGCCACCAACACAGCGTTGAGAAAATCCAGCATCATGCTCCCAGCGAATCGTTCCTTCAGAAGCATCAATTGAGGTGATTCCATGCGCGGTGCTACTAAAAATAAGTTCTTCGGTTCCGTCATCTGCCTTCCGAGCAACAGGAGTGCTATAAGCTCCCTTATCATTGGATTCTCGTTCAATTCTCCATTTCTTCTTACCGTTACTTGGATCTAGACCCACAATATAACTTTTCCCTTGTTCACCGTGGCTACCAATGACCAGAGTATTATTTGCCAAGACAGGCGAAGTTGAGCTTCCATGCTTTGCATAAAATTTTCCAATTTTCTTTTTCCAAATTTCTTTGCCATTATGGTCAAGTGCTAGCGCTTCAACTCCGTCCGGTGAGGTCCAAGTAACGTAGACTCTCTCTGCATCACAGCAGGGCGTTGAGGCGGAAAAGTCATTGAAACGGTGTTGCTTATAAACTTGATAAGTTTGCTTAGTTCTCCATTTTTCTTTCCCGTCCTTTGAGGAAAAAGCAATTATGTACCTGAGGCCTGATGAGTCTTTGTCAGTGACAGTTAAGAATACTGTGTCACCCCATAATACCGGAGAAGAATGTCCACTACCTGGTAATTCAATGGACCATTTAATATTATCTTTTTCTATTGTTTCAGGGATTCCCTTTTCTGGTGAATGCCCGGAAGCCCCAGGACCACGGAACTGAGTCCATTCTTGAGCTGAGCTTAGTCCTAGGATAGCTGCAAAAAGACCAATTTTCAGAAGAATATGGAAAACCTTATTTTTCATCTTTTCAATGTAACCTTTACCGAAGGCTTAGTCACGATGAATAGCAGATTTCCTTTATTCTTAGGAGTTATACGCATTTGATACGGACTCGGTCAGGGATTAATGTTATGGTCTTAAAAATGTCAGAACCACTCATTGAAGAACTTCCGGATTCAGCCGGCCATTTTGGTACATACGGAGGGATGTTTGTTCCAGAGACCCTAATGTCTGCTCTGGAAGAGTTGTCTGATGAATACACTAAAGCAAAATCTGATCCACAATTTCGCCAGAAACTTGACGAAATGCTAAGAGAGTATGTGGGAAGGCCAACTCCTCTGACTTTTGCGGAGAGATGGACCGAACTTCTCGGGGGGGCTAAAATATATTTGAAAAGGGAAGACCTTCTCCATACGGGGGCTCACAAGATCAATAACGCGATGGGACAAATTTTATTGGCGCAAAGGCTCGGCAAGAATCGAATCATTGCCGAGACGGGAGCTGGTCAACATGGAGTTGCTACGGCCACGGTTTGTGCTCGGTTCGGATTTGATTGTGTTATTTATATGGGAGAAGTCGATATGGAGAGGCAAGCGCTAAACGTTGCACGTATGAAATTCTTGGGAGCCGAGGTCCGCGGAGTAGCTGCTGGCCAAAGGACACTTAAAGAAGCGGTCAATGAAGCTATGAGGGATTGGGTTACTAATGTTCGGAATACACACTATATCTTAGGCTCGGCTCTAGGTTCACACCCTTATCCTATGATGGTTCGTGATTTTCACCGCGTGATAGGCGAAGAGGCTCGTAAGCAGATACTGGAGAGGGAAGAGAGGTTGCCTGATTATCTCGTCGCTTGTGTTGGTGGCGGCAGTAATGCCATTGGTTTATTTCATCCATTTCTTGGAGATGACTCCGTTAAGATGCTTGGAGTTGAAGCAGGCGGTCGTGGTATACGTAAGGGCGAGCATGCTGCGCGGTTCCAAGGAGGAAAGTTAGGTGTTCTTCAGGGTACTAAGACTTGGTTATTGGCCGATGAGGATGGTCAGATAGAATTAACTCATTCAGTTTCCGCTGGTCTTGATTATGCTGCGATTGGCCCCGAACATGCAAACCTCAAAGATATTGGTCGGGCTGAGTATACTTATGCTACTGATGATGAGGCATTGGAGGCTTTTCAGGAAGTGTCTAAGGTTGAGGGGATAATACCTGCCCTAGAAACTGCCCATGGGCTTGCTGGAGTCCGGAAGATTGCCCCAGAGCTCGGAAAGGATGCGCTGATAATTTGTAATTGTTCAGGGAGGGGGGACAAGGATGTAGCACAGGCTGCAAAGGCAATCTTTGGAGAGGATGTCTTTGGTTAATTATTTAAAATTTTTCACTAGCAAATTAAAACTAAAAATCAATCATGAAGCATTACCTACTAGGAATTTTGATGACTTTAATTGGTACTCTTCAATTACCAGGTCAGGAAGGGGATGCCACAAAAGAGAATGTTGCTGATGTAATTGATGTTACGGATGAGGATGCTATTGTCAGTTCAATAGGTAAAGCAGTAATGGTTACAGGAAAAGTAAGGCATTCTGACAGTTCACCTAAGACTGCAGATGTCCGAGTTTGGTTTTCTGATAGTGGTTTCCGCCTCTTAATCAAATCGAATGTTTATGATTCCAAAGAAGACTGGGGCATTGACGAAGTTATTGGCAAACAAGTTTTTGTTCACGGTAAAGTGATTCGGTCAGGAGACTTTATCCAGATCAACCTCACTTCTCCAGATCAGATGGCAACGAGCACGGATAACGTTACCAAATTAGAGGCTCCCTCCAATAAGCCGGGAAAGGATGGTCCAGAAAAATTTGAGCCGGTTTCTCCCGGAGCTATTCTACCCGTGAAGCCAGGGAAGGAGAATCTGGTGCCATTGGCAACTGAGGCAAGGGTCAAGGTGATTTTGGCGATGCATGCTACTGAGGTTCCTACCATGGTGGTCTCTGAAGTGAAGGCTGAAATTGTTGATGCTGAGGAAGGTGGGCCAATGCAGGCAAGTTTTGAAACCAAGCCTAAACTTACTAATAAACCGATGATTTCGGTTATGACATATCTTCCCAAAAAATATTTCAGTCAAGGATGGCCAAAAAACAAAGCTGTTCATTTTGTAATTGATGAAATTCAGGCAGACACCGCTCCTCCAAATTTTGCCTCCGCGTTTCTTATTGAGTGCCTATTAAAAGGCATCAAGGTTCCTGAAAATTTGGTGCTCTTTGCAGGAATGGATGCTGGAGGTGGGTTAAATTACACAACTGACAAAAAACGTTGTGATGCTTCAATCGGAGAAGCAATTAAGCTGACTGCTGGAGCGGCACAAAAGGCAGGAGTAGATCCGGATGAAGGCAAGCTCGAGAGCAATTTTACGACTCCAAGTGCATTGGGCAAAAAGGCCTCAGTAGTAAATCAAAGTTTTTATTTATTAACTAGTAATGTCGATGACGGGATCTTGGATGATTTAATACTAGATGACAGTTGGGATGTTATTAATTCTACGCAGGTAATATCTTGTGAACATATTGATGATGCCTTGAATGTTGCAAGGGAACTTTCAGAAGGATTAGAAACCGGAAAATCTATAATTGATTTGAGTGCGGCGCAGAAAGTTCTTCGTGAACGATCAATACGAATGTTATCAAATGCACAGGTATGGAGCAAAGTTGTTGCTGCTGGAAGGGCCAGCAAAAATAATAAGACTGCTTACGCTTATGCACGTTTGAGGACAAGAAAAGTTGCTAAAACATATTCGTTAGATCGGTGCCTTTCCCATGTGAATCAACAGATCGTAACAGCAAGGAGCAATTCCTTGGATAAATTTTTAGATCGTGAATTACGTAAATATGTAAGGGATCTTTCCAACAAGATGAAGGAGATTCAACCAAAAATTCACCCTAAAGTTGTTCCTGTTCTTGCATCCGCACAACTCTATCTTAAGGAGATTGCTAACCATTCGGCATCAAAGCGGGACACCGCGGCCAAGGCAAAACCTGCAAAGAAAGAAGGGGACAAAAAAGCAGCTAAGATAGTTCCTGACCGTGTTCAAGAGGGATATGACATGGCAAAGAAAGCTTATGAGGATGCTAGAGCAGAAGCTCTAAAGACACCTTAATTCGTTGGTATCCAAAAGAGATAATTGTCGTAAAAGGCTATCCCCAGACAACAATTTCACCTTCTTTTTCAGTGTTGGCTAATGCTTCTTTGAAAGCATCCTTGTCCCAACCTTTGAGTTTGCCCAAATACTTAAAGAACTTGTTCGAATTGGCGATACTGGTTGGAATTTCAATTTCTTCATGATCACTTCCATCTGGCAGATTGATAGAAATAAGAGGGTCACCGGCATATGATGATACGCGAACTCTTACAATGTCTCCCCAAGGCACTGAGCCTATCTTTTCCTCGTCCTCATATAACTCTATCATCTTTGCAGTGAAATTATAAGTCATTGCAGTTTCATCACCATCATCACCACCATCCATTACGACGTTTTCCTCCTCCTCCTCGGCTCCGTGATCATCCTCCTCGTCATGGTCGTCATGGTCGTCAGGCCCTTTAGGTTCAATTCCGAATCCACTAGCTGGATCAAAGTTATACTCACCATTTTTGATGGTGGCATGAATATCAACTAACCAACTTTCAAACGAGTCAGCTATTTCCTCGTTCTCATCATTGCTTACGTATTTACTTATCGATCCGCTTTCTAACTCAACACAGAGCATGTCCCCTGATCCATCTTCAGCAAATGGCAACCAATCTCCAGGGCACGTTTCATCTTCTCCAGCATCATCTCTGAGTCCTTCTAGCTCGCTCCATGATTCCTGCACCAGATCAAGTGGCATTAGACTGAACATCTCAAAGAAGCCGGGATTGCTTTCCTGGCTCTGACCATTGTGTATGACAACGAAATCTCTATAGTCAGTTGGTAATTCCTGACCAATAAATTCTTCTAATGCCTCTACCTCCAACTCATCCGCTCCAGGATTCAGCGATTCTAGAATTGCGCTTGCTTTTAATGTTAATTCACCTTCGAGTCGGGACCAAATTTTCTTCATATAATTTAGTTAATTATTATTTATTTCCCCGTATCGAAACCCTTCATAGATTCAGCCATAACGAATTCCGCAAACTTCGCAAGAAAACGTTTCGAATAAGTTGCAGTTAAGATAATGTCGTTCCCAACATAATCTTGGCTTAAAATCTTACCTTCTCGGTGCAAAAGGGCTACTAAATCCTGTCTAGATTGAGGTATTTTCATGCTGTGACGCACTATATTTTGCAATAACATATCAGCCATTTTGTCCATTAAATTGCTGACACCATGGGCATTTTTGACCGAAATAAAAACCGCTTCAGGGAAATTATTTTTAAGTTCCCATAGCTTACTTTCATCAATGAGATCAATTTTGTTAACTACCGGGACGATTTTTTTTTCGTCTGCCCCGAGCTCCTTTAATACGCTCAGTGTGGTTTCATGGTGATCGAGAACGTCTTTAGAACTTCCGTCAATGACATGAACAAGAAAGTTGGCAAGCAGTGCCTCTTCGAGCGTAGCCTTGAAACTTTCCACTAAGTCGTGAGGCAACCTCCTCACGAAACCAACTGTGTCAGTTAGTAGAAGCGTTTGGCCATCTTCTAAATTAAGTTTTCTCGTAGTAGTGTCCAGAGTTACAAAAAGTTTATCCTCTGCAAGGACAGTGCTTTCAGTCAGGCAATTCAGCAATGAGGACTTTCCGGCATTGGTATAACCTACAATCGCGGCGTGAGGCAGATCAGCACGGTTTCGTTCCTTACGTTGTGTTCGGCGTTGTTTTTTTACTTTTTCTAGTTCTGCTTTTACACGGTCTATTTTTTTCCGGGCCAGTCTGCGGTCAATTTCGATTTGTTTTTCTCCTTCTCCTCTTGCTGCACCACCACCACCCTTTCCACCGCCCGATCCACCACCTTGACGATCTAGGTGGCTCCACATTCTAGCCATCCTGGGCAGGGTGTATTGCATTCGTGCAAGTTGCACCTGAAGGCGAGCCTCCCTTGACCGGGCCCGCATTGAAAAAATATCAAGAATGACCTCATGCCGGTCAATGACTAAAATATTAGAATCATTTTCCCAGTTTCTTTGTTGGTTTGGTGATAATTCATTATCAAAAATAATGCAGTCGCAACCTAACTCTTTGGCCAATTCAATAGTTTCGGCCATTTTACCTTTTCCCATCAAGTGCGAAGGATAAGTTTCGCGGACCTTAATAAGAGTAGTTTTTGCAATTCCTATGTTTAAGGTTTCAACAAGCTCACGCAATTCTTGAAGAAGACTAGTAGCTTCATCTGCTTCCGACTTATCATAATAGACACCTACAAGTAAGGCCTTTTCAACAAGCTGCGGTTTTTCGCGGACTTCAAACATATGGGTCTAATAACTAACTAACTAATAGGAAATAAGTTACATATCAAACAAGTTAGTATAACTCACTACTCCTAAAATATACTGGGTGGTATCACTTTATTCTGAATAATCAAGCTTTAGTACGTTCTTTTCTGGAAGACTATAAGGACTAAGGTTAGTTTGTTCTATGGTGAAAGGCCCGCGCATTGAGACTCGAGAACAAGTGATGTTTTACGATACGGATGCTGCCGGAGTCGTACACAACATTTCATACCTAAGGTTTATTGAAAAGAATCGAACTTTGTTGGGATCTGAATTGGGTCTTGATTATAAAGAAATGGCGGGTTCAGGCATTTACGGAGCAGTTCTTCGTATCGAGATTGATTATCGCAGGCCTGGGCGATTAGGAGAGGATTTACAAGTGCGCGGATGGCTGGAAGAGGTCACCAAAGTAAAATTTTGGTGTGGATTTGAAATCTATCGCGCCGAGAATAATGAGCTCTTGGTATCTTCAAGGCAAGAGCTTGCCTTGGTAAAGATGCCAGAAGGAAAACCGACAAGATTACCTGCTGATTGGAAAAAATATATTTAGCAATGAGCCGGATCAGACTGACGATAGCTTATGATGGCAGCTCTTTTCAGGGTTGGCAAAGTCAACGGGGAGGGAATACAATTCAGGATTATATTCAGACCGCTCTTCTAAAAGTTTCTGGAGATGCTTTGCGGATTACTGGTTCTGGTCGAACTGATACAGGCGTTCATGCTCTTGGCCAAGTCGCGCATTTTGATGCACCAGAAACAAGCAGTATGAATGCAGAAGAATGGAACCGTGCCCTTAATGTGAATTTACCACCCACAATTCGAATAATCAGGGCATCAATGATCGAGGATGATTTTCATGCTCGATTTGGAGCTAAAGAAAAAACTTACCGATACGAAATTGATATAGGGCCTGTCCTTAATCCTTTGCGAGTATCTAGGGCATGGCATCATCCAGAAAAAATTAATCCAGAAATTCTGCGTCGTGCCTGTTCCGTTTATATTGGGGAGCACGATTTCTCTTCATTTGCAGCAAATCGTAAGGACGGAAAACAAATAAACACTGTAAGAACAATTAATTCTGTTGATGTTGCAGAACTCCCTCATGGCCTGAGTATTACTTTTAGTGGGAATGGATTTCTATACAAAATGGTTCGGTTATTGGTAGGTGCTGCAGTGCGGGTGGCTGAAGAAAGAGAAGAACTCTCCTGGCTGAAGGGGATGCTGAAGAGTCCCGGAACTTCCAAGTGTCAATACTGCGCTACTGGCGAAGGCCTTTACCTTGTCGAAGTCGTTTATTAGTTTTTTCTTTCGATTCAGATTCCTTAATCTCTGAGAAGATTACAGGCGCTGACAAGTGCTCTGACACCTGCAATTTCAATTGAAGGGTCAACACCACACCCCCATGCCTCTTTACCGTCATCTGAATGTAATAAAATATAGGCAGCTGAATCAGCGTCTGATCCTCCCATCACTGCATGGGAGCGATAATCTTTAAGTTTAAAATCTTTTTGTTCAATTGTTTCAAGGGCATGCACGAAAGCATTTATTGGGCCGTTCCCCCCACCGGTTACTTCATGATTGGTTCCATTGATAGCAATCTTTGCCTCACAACGTACCTGTCCTGGGCCCACATCGTTGTGGAAGAGTTCGTATTCGATGAGAGATATTTTATTGGATACGTTTACAAATTGTTTTTTGAAAGCATCAAATATTTCCTGATTAGTTAGCTCTCTGCCTAAAGAGTCTGCCATATTATAAATCTTTTTGCCGACTTGAGACTGCATGGCTTTAGGTAAGTCGAAACCGTATTCCCTATCCAGAATATAAGCGATTCCCCCCTTGCCCGATTGACTATTAATACGAATGATCGCTTCATACGTTCTCCCAATATCAGTAGGATCAATGGTTAGATAGGGAACGGCCCAATGTGAATTATCAGCTTCAATAAGATCCATCCCTTTCTTGATAGCATCTTGATGGCTGCCGGAAAACGCGGTGAATACTAAGTCGCCGGCATAAGGATGGCGATCAGGCACTTTCATTTGTGTGCAGCGCTCATACACTTCTCTGGCCTTGGGTATGTTTGAAAAGTCCAGTCCGGTTTCAATTCCATGACTGTTCATATTTAATGCGACAGTTGCTATATCTAAGTTTCCAGTACGCTCGCCATTTCCAAATAATGTTCCTTCTACACGGTCAGCTCCAGCCATAAGCCCCAGTTCGGTTGCAGCAGTTCCCGTGCCCCGATCATTGTGGGTATGTAGACTGACCCTGACAGAGTCACGGTCTTGAAGATTACGGCAGAACCATTCGATCTGATCGGCATGTACGTTTGGGGTAGTCCATTCAACTGTTGCAGGAAGATTTAATATAATTGGATTTGTTGAAGAGGGATTCCATACGCCCATGACGCCGTGACAGACATCAAGGGCAAATTCAAGTTCAGTGTCTGAGAAGCTTTCTGGCGAATATTCTAGGTCCACTTGAGTTTCAGGCACTGTATCGACTAGTTCCTTTATTAGAGCAGTTCCCTCTACAGCGATTCGCTTGATTTTTTCCTGATTTGCGCCACCGAAAGTAATTCTTCTCTGCAATGGGGAAGTGGAATTGTATATGTGAATAATTGCTTTAGGGACACCCTCTATAGCTTCAAAGGTTCGGCGGATTAGGTGCTCTCTTGCCTGGACAAGGCACTGAATCTCCACATCATCAGGTATCAGTTTTTCGTCAACAAGCTTGCGTATAAATTCAAATTCAGTATCTGAGGCTGAAGGGAATCCTATTTCGATTTCTTTAAAGCCGATACTTACAAGCAGCTCAAAAAGTTCAAGTTTTTGAGAAACATTCATGGGAATGGCAAGGGCTTGGTTGCCGTCTCTTAAGTCTACGCTACACCATGTTGGTGCTGCCGTTATTGCCTGATCTGGCCATTGACGGTTTGAAAGGTCTACTGGGCTGAAAGGCCTGTATTTTTTCAAGTTTGATGACTTCATTTTGATTTTGGATACATTTCACCCTTAAAGCGAGGGAGTACAGAATAGGAGGAATTTAATTTCTGGCCTAAAGGCCGAGCAGTATAAGAATTTGCGCTCCAGATAAATAAGTTCTGGTTTTTTGTTCACGCTTTATTTTCAATGCAGTCATTTTTCTTATATCAGGGAAGAAGATACGACCTCGTGCCGCGAAGTCAATTCTCGCTCTTTTTGCGGTCGAATTATACTTAGAAATTAAGCAATAATCGTATTTTTATCTTTAATATATCTTCATAGAGCTGAGCTATGCATCCAAGAATATAGACTCTTTTATGAGATTCAGTTTGTCATGAAGCGATCTTCGTTCTTTCCTTTATCATATATGAAGAGCATGACCGGATTTGGCTGCGGGGAGGCCTTGAATGATGACCTCATTTATCGAGTTGAGGTTGCATCAGTAAATCGTAAGCAAGCAGACATTGTCGTGAACCTTCCTCGCGAGTTAAGTGCATTAGATTCACGCATTAGAAAGCAAGTAAGTGAAGTAGTCTCAAGGGGGCGGATAAATGTTGGGATTTCTCTGAAATCGGCAGAAGCGCAGGGCGGTTCATTGTCTATCAACCTGCCATTGGCTGAAGAATATACAGCGGCAATTGCAAAACTTGAGGAGCGCCTTGGATTGAATGGGCTCGTGTCCAGATTTGATCCTAGCCGAGCTCCTGGCGTGATTCAGCTCGGAGAAACCCTCCCAGAGCCAGAAGACGCTTGGCCCTTTGTTCAGAAAGCATTAAAAGAATCTCTCTCTAAATTATTAGAGATGCGCTCCACTGAAGGAGCGCACCTAAAATCTGATTTGGAATCAAGACTTGCGGCACTGAAAGGTTTTCTGCAACAAATTTCCGAGCAAGCTCCCAGCGTTGTGAAAAGATATAGAGACAATTTAATTAAGAGACTTGATTCGGCCGATATCGAATTGAATCTTGATGACGAAAGGCTCATTAAGGAAATTGGTTTATTTGCTGATCGTTGTGATATTTCAGAGGAGGTTACCCGGCTCGAGAGCCACTTTGCTCAGTGTCATAAATATTTTAAGAGTGATGAAGCTGTTGGTAGGCCCTTGGATTTTCTTATTCAGGAAATGGGCCGTGAAATAAACACGATTGGCAGCAAGGCAAATGATGCTTCAATTGCACAGATCATTGTAGAATCCAAGACAGAGCTAGAAAAAATTAGGGAACAAATACAAAATATTGAATAGATGAGCGTTGAAGATCTGCTAGGAACTCAAGGTTCCCGTAAGGGAATTTTGTTTTTATTATCGGGCCCGGCCGGTTCCGGTAAATCGACCCTCTTGCGTCGGGCTTTGGATGAAGATAGAAACCTAGTCTTTTCAATATCATGTACCACCCGGTCACCACGTGAAGGAGAGGTTGATGGCAAGGATTATTATTTTCTTAGTGATGAGGAGTTTTCGAAAAGAGTAGAAAATAATGAGTTCCTTGAGCATGCAGAAGTTCACAAGTGGCAATACGGGACACTATCAAATGCGGTAATTGATATATTAAATGATGGGAAGGATGTGATTATGGATATCGACGTTCAGGGTGCAGATCAAGTACGAGACTGTAAGGACCTTGTGATATCAGATGCGGTCGTTGATATTTTTCTTACTACCTCAAATACTGTTGAACTTGAAAAGAGATTGCGTGGGAGAGGCAGTGAAGATGAGGATAACTTTCAATTGCGTATGCAGACAGCAGTTGATGAAATTAAGAGGTGGAGAGATTACACCTATTGTATTCTTAGTGGTGATCACGAAGAGGATTTTAAAGTTTTATCCTCTATCTTGGCGACGGAAAGGATGAGAGTTGCAAGAATGGCACCCTAACGTAAAGCGTTACGGTAAGCAACTATGCCGCTCGTTATTCCGTTTGAAAGGAGGGATAAGTACGCTGTACTTGCGATTTTGCGAGCATCTTGTGGATTACTTAGGAAGCCGCCTTCAACTAGGATTGCAGGCATTGCAAGACCAGCTAGGACTGTGAATCTGTCTCTCTTTATTCCTCTATCATCTGCCTGGGTTTTTTTGATTACGGACGCATGTATTGCTGTTGCCAGGGCAATATTTTCTGAGTCCCTAGCATTTCCTTTGAGAAAATTATTTTTAACTCCTCTTTCGTTATGAGTGCCAGATCCCTGAGGACTGAGTGCGTAGGTCTCTATGCCTTTAGCTGTGTTGTTAGTGAATGAATTAAAGTGTAACGAGACAAAAATAGAGTCGGCTATTCGGTTAGCGTATATGACGCGCTGCCCAAGTGTAGGAAAAGCATCTGTTGGTCTGGTCATTCTGACACGAAACCCCTTACGCTCAAGATCGCGTAGTAAGATTTTGGCAAGTCTCAAGTTAAAATCTTTTTCCTTACCATAACCATTGACGCTTCCGGGATCAGTGCCTCCGTGACCTGGATCAATAATTACAGTCCTGAACCGTCTTGCTGTTTTGATGTAGCTTGGCCTTAGTACCGGATCAATAAGTTTTGCCAGATCAATTCGAGAGAATAGATAGTTACTATTTTTTTGAATGACCTTGTAACTTAATCGGAAAAGAACGGTATTAATGTAAAGGTTATCAGATCCATTCTTTATGCGCATTTCAATTTTGGGTGATCTGAATCTCAATGACCCTTTATTTTTTTCTAGGGAACTGAAACGATAAAAGTCTTTGATGTTTTGAGCAGTAACATATTCTCGACCATTATGCTTGATCACAGTCCAAGCAGCAGCATCGGATTTCTCGACAAAAGAAAAAATGCACAAAATAATGATCATTTTCCACATAACGGTAGATTTTTGTTTTAAGTGATTGAATAGAGTAAACAGAGTCAAAATTACGGGTTATAGTTAATTTCTGTACTTTTATAATGCCAGTGCAATTTAAATATTTTAGCTGAACAGTAATTAAATTTTGCAAATTGGGGTTCGATCAAGTTATTTCCGCCTTCAATGTCAGTCGAAATACCCAAGGCTTATGAACCTGGTCAAGTAGAAGAAAAGTGGTTTTCCCAGTGGATAAACGCTAAAGCGTTCCATGCAAATCCATCTGTAGAAAACGAGCATTACAGCATTGTAATCCCGCCACCTAACGTGACGGGTGTTCTTACGCTCGGTCATGTCTTAAATAATACGATTCAGGACATCCTTGCGAGGCGTGCCCGGGCCGAGGGTAAAGAGGTGCTTTGGCTTCCAGGAACTGATCATGCTGGCATTGCCACACAGTCGAAAGTCGAAAAACATTTACGTGATTCTGAAGGTCAAGGGCGACGTGACATTGGGAGGGATGCTTTTTTGGAACGTTCCTGGGAATGGAAAGAAAAGCATGGAGGAATAATTATTAAACAACTCAAGAAGTTAGGCTGTTCATGTGACTGGGAGCGTGAGCGATTCACGATGGACGATGATTACTCAAAGCAAGTCCAGAATTGTTTTGTGCATTTTTTCAATAGCGGGAAGATCTATCGCGGCAAGAGAATGGTTAACTGGTGTCCTTCTTCCTTGACTGCTCTTTCTGATGAGGAGGTGATCATGAAACCTCAGAAGAGCAAACTCTATTACATGAGGTATGAGATTGCAGATCGGGAAGGAGAATTTTTAGAGATAGCAACGACACGGCCCGAGACACTCATGGGAGACAGTGCGGTGGCAGTGAATCCAAATGATGATAGGTATTCAGAATTAATAGGTAAGAATGCGGTGCGTCCTTTTCCAAGAACAGAAATTCCAATCATTGCTGATGAGCATATTGATCCAGAATTTGGAACTGGAGTACTTAAAGTGACCCCGGCTCATGATAAAGCCGATTTTGAAATAGGGGTTAAGAATGATCTAGAAATAATTGATGTATTAAATCCAGACGGCACACTCAATGCATTGGCTGGAAAAGAATTTGAAGGCATTGATCGGTTCAAAGCGCGTGAACTTGTTGCAGAGAAGTTGGATGAGATGGGTTTACTCATTCGTGTCGAAGACTATGAAAATAATGTTGGGTACAGTGAGAGAGCCGATGTGCCTATTGAGCCTAGAATTTCAATGCAATGGTTCCTTAAATATTCAAAGGTAAGTGAATCTATCGCAGCTGTTTCTGATCGCGAAATTAAGTTTCGACCCGAGCGCTGGGCAAAGACTTACGCCCATTGGATGGAAAACATACAAGATTGGTGCATTAGCCGCCAACTATGGTGGGGTCATAGGATTCCCGTTTGGTACCGTAAGGATAGGGCCGAAGAACTTAAATCTGCGCCATCACTGGACAAGGAAACTTGTGGGGACGATTTGCACGTTTCTCTTGAACCTCCTTCTGATGATGAAAATTGGATCCAGGACGACGATGTTCTTGATACATGGTTTAGTTCGTGGCTGTGGCCTTTTGCAACTATGGATGAAAAGACCAGGGAGAAATTTTATCCAACTACCGATTTAGTCACTGGACCCGATATCATCTTTTTCTGGGTCGCACGTATGATAATGTCAGGATATGAATTTACTGGGCAGAGACCATTTGCGAATGTGTTCTTCACGAGCATTATTCGTGATAAAAAGGGGAGGAAGATGTCCAAGAGTCTGGGGAATTCTCCTGACCCCCTTGATCTTATTGCCCAGTACGGAGCAGACGCTTTGCGTTTTTCAATTATGAGAATCGCACCTACTGGAACGGACGTTCGGTTCATAGAAAATAAAAAGAAGGATTCTTCTGAGGGTGTTGACTGTCCACAGGTTGAGGAGGGGCGTAATTTTGCAAATAAACTTTGGAATGCATCGCGGTTCCGTCAGATGCAGGGTGGTCCTGAAGGATTGTGTCAGTTACCTGATATTAATAATTTATCAATTTACGATATTGATATCCTTTCAAAATTGGACGCGCTCATAGAAGAAATAAGCATATCCTATTCAGCATATAAATTCCAGGAAATCGCAAATAAGCTGTATGATTTTTTCTGGAGTGAGTTCTGTGATTGGTACCTCGAGTCTATCAAGCAATATTTCAGGGATGATGCGGATCCAGGCCGCAGGGAGACGGTTCTCATTGTCGTTGATATTGTGTTTGCACGGTTCCTTCAGCAACTGCACCCCTACATGCCTCATATCACCGAAGAATTATGGGAAAAATTTGGTTTTGCAGAAAATGGGGAGCTCCTGATGAGAGTTCGCCTCCCAGAGAATCCTGTGACGGAAGGACTAGATTCTCAGTTAGTTGAGACGGCCAAGGAAAGGACAAACGCAATTCACGAGGCAACTACTCGGGCCAGGCACCTAAAGGCTCAATATAATCTTGCTGCAAATCGTAATGTGAAATTTTACCTTCATCCTTCGGTTGAATGGGCAATCGAAGAATTGGAAACTTTGAAGATCCTTAGCGGTGCTGGCGAGATCTCTGTTTCAGAGTCTTATGATCCCAGTGCAGGTACTCCGACTTTTCTAACACCTATCGGAAAAATGTACATGCCCCTTGAGGGACTCGTTGATATTGAGGCAGAAAAGAAGAGAATCACTAAGGATATAGATAAGGCCAAGAAGGATCTAAAACAAATTAATGATAAATTATCGAATTCCAAGTTCACGGAAAGGGCGCCGGCAGAAGTTGTTCAGGAAAACCTTGATCGCAAGGATGATCTTAGAAAAAAGTTAGAACAGCTTGACGAAATGTTGCAGAATTTATCATAAAGCTGTAAAACTCTTACTACTGTATTGTTCCATTATGTTATTGTAAGGGACACAATTAATAATCATTAGTTTATTGGATACGAAGCAAAATATTCCTGAACATAGCACTGATAAGGATGAATTATCAGAAGCTAAAGATTTGTCCTTAAATTGGGAATCGGCGGAGGCTGATATCGCTGAGGGAATTGAAGAAGTCGCTGAAGTGATTGTCAAAGGGACAGTGGAACTGCATTCAAAGATGATACGAACTGATAGCTTAATTGATACGAATGCAGTTAACACGGTGTCTTCAGATGATGATTCCGTTTCAAAGGGAAACATTACTCAGCAGCAGGCCTACGTTGATGAGCCCAAGCAGGAGACAATAGATAAATCCAAGGTTGTTAGTCTTGAAGAATATCGTGAAGGGAAAAGTAGAGCCGATCCTCTTGCAGGTGGGCGTATTCGTGGGGCTAATAATTTTGCTGAAAAACCAAAGTTTTTTGATGGGAGATTGCTTCGTGCAGTTGAGAGGGGCGTGCCCTATCCACAACCAGGCAGACTCGTATTTACTAGTATTTTAGTTTTAATCAACCGATTTTTTTTGTTAGCGACAGTGATTGTTCTGCCTCTTGCATTATATTTTGATTCTACCTTTTTTGGCTTAACTGTTGCTCTTCCTATCATGGTGGTTTTTGTGATTATTGGTCTCATGCATTTTCTAGTAACATTGCGAACGAGGTGCCGTGTTTGTAGTTGTCAGTTATTTAGGATGCGCCGCTGTGACAAGCACCGTTTAGCACATAATCTTCCTTTGATGGGATATGTCTTTGCCACGGCCCTTCATCTTATCTTATTCAAATGGATTCGGTGTATATATTGTGGAACCGCTATACGATTAAAGCCGCGACTCAAAAAAGAACCTGATGACACAGAATCTATTCCCGGTTCCTAGAGTCAATCCATATTGTTACAGGGCCATTATTCGTGAGAGAGACTTGCATTGAAGCTCCAAATTTCCCTGTTGATACAGACTTTCCAAATACCGTTTCCATTTCAGAAATAAATTTTTTATAAAGAGGTATCGCATGCTCTGGCTTGGCTGCTCTGATGAAGGATGGACGGTTTCCTTTCTTGGTATTTGCGTGAAGCGTAAATTGACTTACTACAAGCATCTCGCCACCGATGTCTGATAATGAAAGGTTCATCTGTCCGGCTCCATCATCAAAGATCCGTATCTTTGAGACTTTGCCCGTTAGCCACAATACATCCTCTTCTGTATCGGCAGACTCAATTCCAAGTAAAATAAGAAGGCCAGTTCCAATTTTGCTATAAGGCTCTTTCCCAATAGAAACAGAAGCTTCTCTTACTCTTTGAATTAGTGCTCGCATGAATCATTTAAAATCTACTGACGGAGGATGCAGTAGATTGATTTATTCTATTATAATGTATTTTTACCTTCAAAATAAAGTCTTCAGGAAATCAAAATGCAATTAGATCTTGGAATTTATAAGCATTGCTTAAGTAATATCATTAGTGAAAAAGTTTTTCAGGGGATTGACAGTCATCATAGTTAAGGATATCTAACTTGCTCGCCTCACAAGGCGAAACCGATTACGCTTCGGGCAAATGGCGAGGTAGCAAAGTGGTAATGCGCTGGTCTGCAAAACCGGTATTCGCGGGTTCGATTCCCGCCCTCGCCTTTCTTTTGAGTTATTGTAGGCATAACAAAGTTTTGTGTATTGTCTTAGGGTCAATTTCAGATCATTTTTATTCAATAATTCATGAAAACATCTTGTCGTTTAATTTTATCATTTGTCCTTAAGGCCTCAGTCTTCATATGGGTTTCCTTTATCTTTACTGGTATTTCGAAGGGTAATGTTTACAAGAGCCGGATCAATGCTCAGTGGTCCGAGAACAAGTCACATTTCTGGTACCGCAATGACTTGGCTAAAGGGCAACGCGAATTTATTTTGGTTGATATGATTAAAGGCATGCGTCGTCTGGCTTTTGATCATAAAAAGTTGGCAGCCTCATTGTCCAAAATTAGTCAAAATCAAGTAGAGACGAATAAACTTCCAATCCATGGACTGAGTTTTGACTTAAATAATAACACGGTTTCTTTCCGCGCCTTTGGGCGGTTCTTTATTTGTGAACTCAAGACCCATGAACTGACTCAACTTGAAAAACCTAAAAATGTAACCAAGGAGAGAAGATCTGAAACAAAAGATTACAACAATAACAAAGGGCGAAAGCCCAGGTCCTACAGGCCGAGCAGAGAAATGTCTCCTGACGGTAATTGGAGAGCTTTCGTTCGTGACCATAATGTCTTTGTACGCGCAACGAAAGGAGAGGAGGAAATTCAGTTAAGTAAGGATGGCAAGGATAGAAACTCCTACCAGGCCCCTTACTGGGCACCTAATTCAAAGAACCTTTTTGTTTTCCGAGTACAGCCAAGAGCTATAGGAGACGTTCACTTGGTTGAATCATCTCCCAAGGACGGTGGCCGAGCCAACCTTCGTACTCGCCGCTATGCATTGCCTGGGGATAAGTTCACTGCTCATGAACTAAATCATTTCGATATTGAAAAGAAAACCCATACAAAACCCGAGGTCGGCAGCATTGATTTCAGGGAACCCCGACTAAAATGGACTCGGGATGGCAGATATTTCAGGTACCAGAAAATTGATCGTGGCCATCAGCGGTTTCGTGTCATTGAGGTGGACACATTTACTGGGAAATTCCGCAATATCATTGACGAGGTTGCCGAGACTTTTATATGGACAGAGCATCCAAAGGATCTTGGGGTTCCCTTGGTCAATTGGTTGGATAAGACAAATGAAATCATTTACCTTTCGGAAAAGGATGGATGGCGGCACCTCTATCTGATTGATGTTAAGGCAGGCAAAACCAAGAATCAGATCACCAAAGGTAAGTTCGTTGTTCGCTATGTGGACTCGATTGATAAGGATAAGAGGCAGATATGGTTCAGAGCCTCGGGCCTAGATAAGGGGCAGGATCCTTATCTTATGCACTATTACCGAGTCAATTTCGATGGAACGGGATTCACGGCCCTCACTGAGGGAAATGGCTGGCATAATATTACCTATTCTCCTGATCGGAAATATATCATCGATCAATATTCTCGCGTAGACATGGCACCGGTCCATAATTTGCGACGCGTCTCGGACGGGAGCCTAGTATGTGAACTTGAAAAGGCAGACATTACCGAGCTTGAAGCGAGTGGGTGGAAAGCTCCTGAGGTTTTCAGGGCCAGTGGGCGTGACGGTAAGACCGGTATCTGGGGCATAATTGCCAGGCCCAAGGACTTTGATCCAAAAAAGAAGTACCCAGTCCTTGAGGACATGTATGCGGGCCCCCATGATTCCTACGTGCCTAAACAATTTAGTGCTGGTAGGCGTTTTTCTTCATGGACGGACATGGGATTTGTAGTGGTAAAAATTGATGGCATGGGAACCGCGAACCGGTCCAAAGCCTTCCATGATGTTTGTTGGCAAAATCTTAAAGATGCCGGGTTCCCTGACAGGATTTTGTGGCATAAGGCCTATGCTGAAAAGAATCCATGGTACGATATTTCGAGGGTAGGTATTCATGGAGGATCAGCCGGGGGCCAAAGTTCGACCGGAGCACTACTCTTTCACCCCGAATTTTACAAGGTCGCTGTATCATCCTGTGGATGCCATGATAATAGGATGGACAAGGCCTCCTGGAATGAGCAGTGGATGGGATATCCGGTAGGACCTCATTATTCAGAATCATCTAATATTGATAATGCTCACCGACTACGTGGGCGTTTGCTTCTGATCGTTGGCGAACTGGATAACAATGTTCCACCAGAGTCAACTCTCAGGCTCGCTGATGCGCTCATCAAGGCGAACAAGGACTATGATATGATTGTCGTTCCTGGAGCAGGGCATGGAGGAGGAGGCCGGCACGGAGACCGAAGGCGCAAGGATTTTTTCCGTAAGTATTTGCTGGGCATTGAGCGTCCCAATTACAATCTGACTAACTAAAAATATATTGCGTGGATACCGTAATTAAAGAGATTAGAGCCGATGATCGCAGGTTTGACCTGTTGGACGGGGCCGGTTCTGATGCCGTTCACAAAGATCCTCAATACGGTTATGGGGTTACTCGGCTCATCAGTTCGGATTCACAATGCTCTGGAACGGGCATTGCTTATACTCTTGGAGGAGGCACCGATCTGGTCAGTTCTGCAATTAAATTGCTCTCGGAGCCACTCATTGGTAAGGAAATTGAGGAGTTGATGTCTGAATTTGGTGCCTTCCAGCGTTCCATCGCTGAGCATCACCAGATCCGGTGGCTTGGTCCTCACAAGGGCGTCATTCATCTTGCTTTGGCCTCTATTACCAATGCCTGTTTTGACCTATGGGCCAAATCTCGCGGAGTTCCTCTATGGAAATTACTCTTGGATTTGAAACCTAAAGAAGTGATTGGACTGATCGATTTTTCTTATCTTGAGGAGGTCCTCACCGCTGATGAGGCTTTTGCCATTCTGAAAGAGAAGTTACCGACAAGAAAAAACAGGGAAGGTCTACTCAATGAAGGATATCCAGGCTATGACACCTCTGTTGGATGGTTCGCATACAGCGATGAGCGGATCATGGAGAATGCTCGTAAGGCCATGGATAAGGGCTTTACCGCAATGAAACTTAAAGTTGGTTCTCCTGAACCGGAACGGGACATAAGAAGAGCCACTTTGGTCCGTGAAGCGGTGGGTGACTCTGCCAGAATCATGGTCGATGCGAATCAGGCATGGTCACTGCCAAAGGCCTTGAAGGTTTGTGAGCAACTCAAAGAAATGGACCCTTACTGGGTCGAGGAACCTACGCAGCCAGATGATATTCTTGCTCACCAAAAAATTGCGAAGGCCATCAATCCGATTCCTGTGGCCGTTGGTGAAGCAGTGAGCAACCGGATCATCTGGAAAAACTTTCTTGAAGCTGAAGCGGTAGGGGTAGTGCAGGCCGATTGCACCAGGCTCGCAGGAATCAGTGAGTACTTGGCAGTGTCCATTCTCTCAACCAAGTACCCTGTTAAGGTCATACCTCATGTCGGGGACATGGGCCAGATCCATCATCATTTGGTCTTTTTCAATCACATTGCCCTTGGTCATGAGAAATATTTTTTGGAGTACATTCCACACCTCAGGGAGCATTTTCGTTTCCCTGCCGTTGTCACAGACGGGGCATACCAAGTTCCTCAGGAACCGGGGTGCTCGACGGACCTTAATCCTGATTAACTGTGAAAAAGAACTTCTCATAGGCTGAATAACTCATCATTATCCATGGAAAGCATTCTCAATGAGCTTAATTAAGATCGTCACCATAAAGCATGCGAATCGTTCTATCTGGGGGCACCTTGCCGAGCGTGAAAAGTCACTGCCTCTGGTGACTCCGCTGGACATTTATCCGCAGTTTCAGGAAACGCGAGGCTCCTGGTTCTGGGACTCAGGCATGGCTGTGGTTGAAATTGAGACGGAGGACGGGGTGACCGGATCAGGTTGGTGTGAGGATGGCTGCGATACGATCAAGAACTTCATTGAACTTCATCTTAAAAACCTTCTGATCGGGCAAGAAGCTTCCGAGATCGAGGGACTCTGGGACCGTCTTTTCCGTGCCTCACTACCCTACGGTCGTAAAGGAGCAGCACTCCATGCCATCAGTGCAATTGATATCGCTCTCTGGGACATTGCCGGGAAAGTTGTAGGAAAACCCGTATACGAATTATTGGGAGGTCCGGTCCGAGACCCGATCCCTGTCTATGCGTCTGCCCTTCACCCGGTAGGTCATGAAAAGGTCGCTGCGGAGGCCAAGACGTATGTGGAGCAGGGATACAAGGCAATGAAGATGAGGTTTCCTTATGGTCCCGGGGAAGGTGTCAAAGGAATGAGAACAAACGAGGAACATATTGCCAATGTACGTGATGCGGTCGGTGATGATATTGAGATTATGGCGGATGCCTATATGGGATGGGATTTTCTGTATGCAAAGAAAATGGTGCGAATGCTTGAGCCTTATAGGCTTGCGTGGCTGGAGGAGGCTTTCCTGCCTGATGACTTGAACAGTTACGCGAAGCTTCGTCAGGAAACTGATATTCCAATCTCGGGCGGTGAGCATGAATATACGAGGTTCGGGTTCCAACAGATAATTGAGAAAGAGGCGATGGATATTCTGCAACCTGACCTTCGCAGGTGCGGAGGTATTACTGAGGGAAGAAAGATTGCCGCGCTTGCCTATTCGGCTGGCTTGCCTGTGATACCTCATGCGTACGGAGTCACTCACATTCACTTTGCATTGGGCACGGTCAATTGTCCGATGATTGAATATTTTCCGATGCCTTGTTGGGACTCTTTACCGGACGTTGAGGTTGAGCCGATCTTTCATGGTGAACCTCAGCCTGAGAATGGAGTCGTCCGGATGACTCAGGAACCCGGTCTCGGGGTAAGCGTAAATCCCAAGATTTTCTCATAATCAAAAGCTATGACTGATTCAAAAGAAGCCATAACTTTGTTGGACTGGAGTATTGTGATTCTATTGAACGGGGCGGTCATTGTATACGCTCTTTTACGGGGTCGCGATACCAAGACGAGTGGGGACTGGTTCCTGGCTGGCAAGACTTTGCCTTTTTGGGTCGTTGGATTGTCCCTGTATGCGACACTTGTGGATTCTGCAGACTTAATTGCGGATACTGGCGGAGCCTATAGCCTTGGTACAAGACTCTTTGTTCCCAACCTAGTGGGAGTGATCGGTGGTTGGTTTATTTTAGCTCATTTTGTTGCGGTGCCTATGTATCGCCGGGGCATGTATACGAACGCAGAATTTCTAGAGTCTCGTTTTGGAATTGGGGCCCGGGTCATTAGCGTTCTTGTTCAGGTCCTTTATCGAACGGTCATGATAGGCATGATAAGCACTGCAATTTATCTTATGTTGACCGTGGTCTGTGGCTGGGAGAGTCGAGTCGCTTGGGAAGGTGTCGGGGGCATTGCTTTGGTGGCAACTATTTATACGATGTCAGGTGGACTTAAATCTGTTGCCATTACCGATGCACTCCAAGGCATTGTGATATTGATTGCCGCTATTACCATTTTTTTCACTGTTTCTGGGAAAGTTGGAGGTTGGGATGGACTGGAGAAGAAAATTACTTCACATGATCCGGAACTTGCCCATCAAGTACTGCATATAGGGAGTGACTACAAGACTGTCATAGAGACTAAAGACTATTCCAATGAGGAGCTTGAAAGGGCGATTCGAATAGGAGGAGAGTATGATGAGGAGAATGGAAAATTAACAAGGACCACACCTGCCTGGATTATTATCTTAAGTTTTATAATTGTTGGTTTTGCTTATTCAATTGTGAATCATACCCAATCCATGCGGTTACTCGGATCAAAAAGTGAGTGGCACATGAAGATGGCTATTGTGCCTGCGGGGATTCTTCTCATTGTCATTACTTATCTTTCCTTGGGTCTTGGAGTGATGGGTAGAGGGCTTTATCCCGACCCTGGAACTCTTCCTGGAGGAAAAATAGATAACATTTTCCCTGAATTACTTAAAGAGTTCGGCTCTCGTGGATTCACTGGACTTGTCATCGCGGGTGTCTTTGCTGCCGCTTTTTCAACCTATGATTCGATCGGCTCAACACTTTCATCTCTTCTTACTAGAGACATATATGCTCGACTCATTGTGAAGGATCGTGATGATAAACATTATCTGGCAGTGGGACGGTGGTTAACACCTTTGATTATCTTTGGTTCTTTTATTTATGTTCCTTTGCTTTTAAAGGAAGGGATGATTTTCACTTATCTCAAGGTAGTAGGAGCTTTTGTGGTGCCTCTGTTGATTGTTTATGTTCTAGGTACCTTTACTAGGGTGCATCGTTCCTCTGCAATGCCTGCCCTTGTGCTGGGGGTTCTTTATGGCCTTGTTGCTTTGAATGCTGAAAAGTTGGCAATGAAAAATGATCTTTGGCTCTTACCTTCTTCGTTTATGGATAGTTATGTTACGGCTTTGGTAGGATCTTTTGTCACGGCGTTAACGATGTTTCTAGTTTCAATCATCAGGGGATGGACACCGAAAGAAGACTTATTTCTCGATCCAAATCTTTCAGATGGATGGCTTGCTACTAGTCAGAATGAAATTACCCAGAAACTGGAAAGCGATGAAACAGTTCATCGCAATGCTATAGTACCGGTCATACTTGGACTTTTGGTCTGGGGCATTGGCTTAATACTTACGTTCTTTGTGTTCTGGTAGAATACTAAATAATATCAAAAATACATTATCATGAAAACGATACCACTGTACGTCACATTATTAACAGCTGTTGCGATAGGCTCCATTCATTTTGCCTCAGCCGAAAAGAAAATATCTGACAATAAGTCACAAATTAAGGGTTGGGAAAAAGGAGTCGGATGGGGTTGGATCTGGGGCAAAGACGATGAGGTTGGTGCCTTTAATGCCATGACCGACGAGACCCGATCCTCTGCCCTAAAAATTGCCAAGACGGGAAAAGTATATGATCTGGGCATTACTTACAGCCGCAATAGCTTCATTTGGCCAGGACATAGCCCAGGAGAAGTTATGACTTTCCGGTCTCCGGAAGGAGTCGCTCGCCAAAAAGATCATGACTTTACCTTTCCGGCCGTTAATTCCATCGGTAACCGTTGGCACAGCTGCGCACTATTTGTGAATGATAATGTTGCGACCCAGATTGATGGATTGGCGCATATTACTGTGGGTAAGGACAATCATTGGTATAATGGGTTCAAGGAGAGTGATTGGGGTGGAAACTTTGGTGTGCGAAAGTGTGACGCGACGACCATTCCTCCTGTAGTTGCACGTGGAGTAATGCTGGATATTGCGGGTTTTAAGGGTGTCGATGCACTCGAATCTCAGTATGGTATTACCCCCGCAGACATTGATGCATCTATGGCTGCTCAAAAGGTAGAACTCTTGCCAGGGGATTGTGTTTTTGTACGTACCGGAACATTGCGATATTGGGCAACTGATGGGGCAGATCATGAGAAAATTACTAACCATGATTCGGCCGGTATCACATTAGCTACTGCAAAGTATTTGGTTGAGAAATATGGCACCATGATGATTGGATCTGATACTAGTGGTCTTGAACAGCAGCCTGCACCGGAAGGTTCTAAAACCTTCATTCCTGTTCATAATTATTTACTCGTTGAGCAGGGAGTTCATATTGCAGAGTTTCATTATCTGGAAGATCTTGCTAAGGACAAAGTTTACGAATTTTGTTATGTTGCTTCGACGAATAAAATTGCTGGAACTACGGCCGGGTTCACGATGCGGCCTATTGCAATGAAGTAATTATTTGAATGCTCTGGATGAGTTGTTTATTCTAATTTTCTTACACGATAAAAGAGCTCTCCTCTTTTGTTTTCTGGTGCCAATAAATCGTCCACAAATTCAGTTTTGTCTTTTTCCCCAATGACTCCATCATCAAGTTCTTCCCATATATTAAGATCATATGAAGCATCAACAGCATATTCTTCGTCTGGCGAGGAACTGAATTGAATTGTTGTTGATTCGGTATTTGGATTCCGAATTATCTTAATGATTTCGAAGGTCGATGAATAAGTGACTATAAGTTGCGGTCGCAGTTCTTTATCCTCTGCTTCGCTACTGTGGAAAACGTGAATTGTATTCTCAGAACCCTTTAATAGAATACCTTCATTGGTAGTTTCTGGTGCTGGTTGAGTCCAGTTCCAATCGGATGTCCAACATGAATTTCCTCCTCTATCACGGAGTCCTAAAATTGGACCGGAAAAGGACCAATCATCGATTAGACCATTCAGATCACCATCAAACTCAATATCAAATTTTGTATCCTCACTTGAATCTAAGTTATCTGTTAAACCTAGAGCTTCATCATCATAGTCGATTCCCGCATCTGTTGGTCCTGCAGTTCCGCTGGCCCAGCTTGGCTTTGCTGACAATCCACCATAATCTGCGAGATGGAACCATGTCACTTCGTGACGGTTTCCTCCGAACACAGTGCCTCCGCAATTACCACCTTCACGCCAAGCCGAGTTGGCAATGTTGAGTCTGTGTGCGGAGATGCTTCCGTTTTGTGGAGCGTTCTTACTAAATAGCCTTAGAGTAACAGAATTGATTTGAACGTATTTTTTTTTAATTGATGAGACATCAAATCTGATCAGTCCGAGCCTTGTTTCGGCGTTGATTTCTATATATGCGCATTTTCCGAAATTTGACATCCCGCCTGCGAATGTACTCCCATTTCTGACGAAAGTATCATCAGTCCCCTGATAATCTGTATCATTTTTAAAAACTACAGTTATTGCTGTGGCTAGCTGATGAGCTGTAGAAAGAATACACACGAAGCAAAACAGTAATAGGTTCCGCCATGTAAGGATTGTCATGCCTAATTGTTGTGTTTGATTATAGCCTTAAAGATATAGTTCTTCGTTTTATGAAGAAGTAATCAGACTGTGGAGTTATTTCTTCACTCTAATTTTCGAACACGATAGAAGAGTTGGTCACTTTTCTTTTCTGGCGCTAAAAAATCGTCGACGAATTCAGTTTTATCTTTTTCCCCAATGACTCCATCATCAAGTTCATCCCAAGTAATCAGATCGGAAGAAGCATCAATACCGTATACTGCACCTGCCGAGGAGCTGAATTCAATAGTGATTGATTCGGTATCTGGATCTCGAATTATTTGAGTGATTTCAAAATCTTTTGAAAATGGAGGGTCGAAAAATATTCCTCCAAGTGCATTAGCTTGCCACCTTTCATCCTGTTCTCCAGCAACGATGAATACGTCTCCAGCATTTCCGCTAATATCAAAGATAACATAATCAACATCTGCATCTCGCCATTCCTCGTCTGCTCCTACTGCATCAACAAGATCCGATTCGATGCCGTCTGGTCCACTTAGCTTAACTGATCTGGATGCTTCCCAGATAAGTCCTGGAGGACCTTCAGGGGTCGTGTCTGTAATGACACCAAGTCGGAAACTAGTATCTTCTGTAAGAGTAATCTCAAAAAAATCATCAATCGTACCTGTCGGGCCAGAGTTTGCCCAGTAATCACCACAGACGAGATCGGGAACATCGCCTGTTCCTGTCTGGGTAACATCATCGAATTTGGCTTGATATTGTTCCGCACCAACACCCTCATAACCTTTTCCAAGAATTGTTATTTCTGCGTATGGAGGTTGTAATGTATTGTTCACATCTCCATTAGGGTATTGAGCGATCAGCCATCCGTCCGTACCATAAATATTATCTTCGTCACCGAATGGTTTTAGGATATCAGATGATCTCCAAGCATCGTTTGTTTCTTCATCGACGCCTACCGTTTCAATTGTGGCAGATATTAATAACTGGTTTAAAAAACAAAAAGAACTCAATAAAACTAAATATACTATACGCAAATAACTCATATCCAATGAGTTGTATTTTAAGTAAAAAAAGTTTTAGAATTCAAGAACAAATTTCCGGATACAGATTAACCTTTTGTTCTCGGCTGATAAGTCACAATGAGTTGTGGCCGCAGTTCAGGATTTTCGGCTTCGCTGCTGTGAAAAACGTGAACTGTTCCATCTGTGCCCTTCAGTAGAATGCCTTCGTTAGCTGTTTCTGCTGCTGGCTGTGCCCAATTCCAATCAGCTGTCCAAGAAGGGTTTCCACCCCTATCACGTAGTTCTTTAATTGGCGCTGCGAGGGCCCAATCATTGATAAGACCATTCAGATCACCATCAAAAATAATGTCGAATCTGGTATTTTCTTTTGATGATTTATTACTGGTTAAACCAAGAGCCCTTTCATCATAATCTACACCTACCGTTGCTGGCCCTGCTGTTCTGCTGGCCCAGCTAGGCGGTGGTGATGGGAACCCTCCATAATCTGCAAGATGGAACCACGTCACTTCGTGACGATTTCCTCCAATGACCGTGCCTCCACAATTACCACCTTCACGCCAAGCCGAGTTGGCAATGTTGAGTCTGTGCGCAGAAATGCCGCCGCTTTTGGGAGCGTTCTTACTGAAGAGTCTGAGGGTGACAGAATTGATTTTAATATATTTTTTGAACAGTGAGGACACATCAAACCGAATCAGTCCTAGTCTCGTCTGTTCGTTCATTTCGATAGTTGGACATCTTCCGAAGTTTGACATTCCTCCAGAAAAGCTACTTCCTTTTCTGACAAAAGTATCATCTGTTCCTTTATACGTTGCGTCATTTTTGAATACCGCGGTCACTGTGGATTCATTTGCGATTGATTCTGATAAAAAAATCACAAGGGAAATTAAAAATGAATTCCATAACTTAAAGAGTTTCATGCCAATGTGTTATAATTTTTACAGCCTTTAAGATTGAAGAAAGCTCTCACTCAATATTACGGCTCTGATCAGTGATTGGATTTTGAAATTATCTTTTTCCGTTTCTTCTAAGATACGATCGATTACCAATGAATCCGAGGGACTAAGTTCCCTCGAAAGTGAGAACCTTAGCAGGTGGCCTATGAACGCTTTTGCTATGCGTTTATTTTCCTTGGAAAGGGATTTCTTAAATTCGACAATACTTTTAAAATCGTGTTTCCTAACTAATTTGCCGCTCATATCGACATCGCGTCCATTTTCGTATTTATCTCTCCACCTTCCGGTGATATCGAAATTTTCCAGTGCAAAACCTAGCGGATCTATCCTCGAATGACAGCCAGCACAGTCAGGATTTTCCCTGTGCTTTGCAAAAGTTTCTCTGATAGTTAGATTTTTTCCATTTTCTTCTTCTTTGAGAGGTGGCACATCATTGGGAGGAGGAGGAGGAGGATCATTGAACACAACGCCAAGTACCCAGGCTCCACGTGCAACGGGGTGCGTTCTTTTGGGCCCCGAAGTCATGCTTAACATTGCAGCATTGGTAATGATTCCACCATAACGCGGGTCTGAGGCGGCGACTCTTTGGAATGTTTGAGAGTATAATTTCTTACGAATTTCATCATCGTAACGGCGTTGAATTTCCTGACGTGCTTTATTTGGATCAGCATTATTTGGAATTTTTTTCAATGCATTTCCGGACTCACTGATAACTGTATTTAAAGAATTTCTTTTATCTTTTTGTGCGACAGTAAGTACTTGCAGTAATTGTTTTTCAGAGACAAATAAGTTCAATCCACTACTTGAAGCAGCAATTTCTTCTGCACTAAGAGCTCTATTGTAAAAGCGTGCCCTGGCCAGTGTGACGTCGAGGCGTCTGTTACCACCTGCTGGTAGGTGGCGCGTGCCAAAAATCACAGAGCTCTGGTTTTTTGGGAACTTAGCTGAACCTTTTTTAAATGGTTTTCCATAGGGCTGACCATTACGATATAGAGCCGTTGTACCATCTTCCTTGTAAACCATCACTAGATGAAGTCGCTCGTTTGCATTCTTCTCTGGAAAGGAATCAGGAAAATCAAGTGTGCGTGCAAAACCGTTACTGCCTGATATCCAGTGCCTGTTCTTTCGTTCACCAATGACAATAGTATCGAAGAAGTCTCCAGGGCCCTGAATTCCCATGAGGCCCCCACCCTTCATGTCTATGTTATGAACTTTGCACCAAACTTCTAGGGTCTTGGCTCCGAGGTCCATGGGCAGGCCCTTGCTCTGGAGGTAGGCACCGCCTTGAAGGATCGCTGCTCCTCCATCGAATTTGACCTTTCCATGGTTTGTCAGATCGAGGGATCCTACCGAGTCTTTGAAGTCTCCATTAAATTCCCAAGCCGCGAAGGGCATCAGATCAATTGGTTTCTGTGTTCCTGCGAGTTGTCGCCTCTTCTTTAGTAACCTATCCTTGATGGGATTAATAAGTGCCTCAAGATCTTTTTGAGCAGTATTGATCTTGTCGGACAATTGTTTTCTTTGAGTATCATTTGAACGATTCTCTTCAATAATTATGGAAGGGTCAAAGTTAGGAGGCTTGAGGTCTGATTCGTACCAAGTTTTAAGAAAGTCACTTCGATAACTGAAATTTGGTGATATGAGTTCGAGGACTGGTCTGTTTTCAATGAAAACAGTGTCGAATAAAAGCAGGGGTTCTAAAACCATCTGAAGGCTGGCCGGATTGTTTTTATCTATACTAAATAATCTTGCTTTGCCTGGGTCGGGCGTCGCTGCCAATGCATTTTCGAGTTGCATCCACTGAGAAGGAAAAGTGTCGAGGAATCTCTCAATTTTTGGATTCTTAAACATATAGTCCACTGCTTGCATCATTGAGTTTGGATTTTGCAATTTCCCTTTTTCTGCAAGGTTCAACAATTCATCATCTGGACCGCTTGCCCAGAGAAAGAACGAAAGATCCGATGCGATTACGTAAGGATCTTTCTGATCACTATTATGCCCATAACGGAAAAGAAATTTTGGAGAGGAGAGGACCGCGGAAGTCGTCTTTTTCATGGCTTCAGTGAAGGATAAGTCAGTATTCATTTTCTGAAGCCCATAATTAGCGTACCTGCCCAGTGTTTCCTGATCGATTGGGCCTCGAAAAGCCTTTCTCATGAATGGGCCGAGGCGTTTTTTGATTTCATCCAAAGGATTATTATTGGCATCGGGGGCCTTGAAGAACTCATTCCATATAGCAACGGAACCTTCATTGAAATCCGGACTCTCTAAAATGGATACGCTGAGTTTAAGGAATGAATCAAGAAGGAGAGGTGATAATGTCAGTTGGTTTGCTTGGTTATCATAGCCATGCTCTGCGCGTAGGTCTTGTGGAAAAGGATCCACATTTTTCATTCCCCCTTCTTTACGTAGAGATAGGCAGGAAACTTTGACCGTGTCAGGTACCTTTTCATTGAGAATGTAATTATCATGTCTGGTCATCAGTTTTTCCTGAATATTGAAGACATCATTCTTTAATCCGAACAGATCCTTGATTGTATTATTGTACTGGAACCGGTTAAGCCTTCGCAGATAAGAATCTTCCTTATGTTCTCCAGCCGTTGAGGCCTTGAGAATATTTTTAAGAGAGCTGACCAGTCTTGTTCTATCGGCATCAGCTAGAGCAGGCTCATCTTCAGGTGGCATGTCCATCGCATCGACCACTTCGATCATTTCTTTGATCATCTCGGGTTTGCCCATGAACTGTTCAAGGCTTTGTATTTCCTTAAGGTTGACCTTGCCTTTCACCTTCTTATCCCCGTGGCACTTTGTGCAGTTCTGCGAAAAGAAAGGTTTCAGAAATGAATCAAATTCATTGGCTTGCACATGGGTGCTGATCATCAAAGAGATGACAGGTACCAGGAGGCACCTGATTTTGCATTTGTCTCTTTGCATTGGGGAATTATCTTATGCCCACAAGTCAGAGATGACTCCGGAACTGTCAGCGAATGTATCCATTTCGACACCCATAAGCTTTGCCACTGACAACCACATATTGGAATTTAGGGTGCCGCTCTTACACTGAATGAATTTTCCTTGCTTGATTTGGCCCTGACCCTTTCCAGCAACTATGAATGGAAGATCAAAGAACTGGTGCGTTGCTCCATCACCCAAGGCAGCGCCATAAGTAACTATAGAGTTGTCGAGCATCGAGCTTCCATCTGATTCCTTGAGCTCTTTCATCCTCGATATGAGGTAAGCATATTGCTCCATGTGGAAAATGTCGATCTTCTGTACTCCTTTCCAACCGTCCCCTTTTTGGTTATGCGTCATGTTATGGTGCTGGACAGGTTTATCGAAAACACCTTCATATAATAACGTGGCATCCCATCTTTCAGGACCTATCATGAAGGTACTGATGTTTGTGATGCCCATTTGAAAGGCCAGAAGCATCAGATCAGCTTGAAGCTTAATGTAGTCACCCCTGGGTAAGATCTGGTCTTTCGGAATACGTATATCCGCATCAGAAATCATTTTCTTTTGTTTGGCGATGCGGATCTCAATATTTCGTATCATTTCCATGAATTCGCCGAGCGCTTCTTTATCTTCACGGCCGAGCTTCTTTGACAGTGATTTGGCATCCTCAAGTACAAGGTCAGTGATCTCAGTCAAGTGGGTCTGATAGGAGTCCGCCATGAAGAGTCGTTCATAGAGTTTCTGGGGATCTTTGATTGAAGGGGCAATTTTATCAGGCCCGTACCAGGAAATATTGTTAAAATAGATGCCTTCCTTAGGTTTCGTAAATCCGTTACAGCTAATTTCGAGTGTATTGAAAACACTTGATTGCCCAACATGATCACCAATGACCTGATCGAGGCTTCTGCCATTCGGGTACCTCATGCCTTTTTCTGCAGCCTGTTCTGGGGAAACACTGGTCAGATAACATGAGGCTCCTTGCGCATGAACGTCCTGGCCATTTTTGAAAGTCCGATCAATTCCAGTCACAAGAGTCACGTCCTTTGTGTGCTCTTTGAGCGGTTGCATTGTTGAGGTTAACTCGAGTGGATAGATTCCCGGCTTATTTTCCTTTCGGACTTTGTTCTTAGTTTTATCAGCATTAAAACCACCAACAAAACCTGGCAAATTTGCCTCTTCTTCACCCGGAAAGAAACCTCTCCGCACGATCCCGTTTGGGATATACATCATGACCAGTTTCTTGGATGGCTTTGTCCCTTTCTTGGTCGCTGCAGCGAGCGAAGGCATGAAAGGCAAAGTAAGAACCGCGCCGTTAACTTTGAGGAATTTTCTTCTGGATAAATTCATTACACTTATAATGTCCTTTAGCTTTATAATTTAACACTTATTTGGCATAGGAACCAAACATAAATACTTACATTAATGTTAGACTGGAAATATCCAATCCGACAAGGCCCCAGTACTATCAGCAAAGGAAGATTCTCTAATACTTTATTGTCGCTAGCGGTTTTAGCATGTTATAACTTATCAAAGGGACGTAACAAATGGCAAGAGAGGGTAAACATCTCAAATATTACGACTCCAAGTGAAGAAATTTGAACTAAAATTTAAATAAGAATCAATTATAATAAAGCCATAATATTATAATATTTCCCCTAATTTCATTATTCTAACATTTTCATATGAAATCTTTGGACCAACTTAGGCAAAATTTGGAGGAAGGAACAATTTTACTAACTGATTATATTTACAAAGATAAGGAGTGGATTTCTTTAAGTCAGTTCATAGAAGATCGGAAGGGAGCTATAAAAGCTGCTCAACAAATAGCTCATGGGGCCACAGTCACTGAAGAATTGAAAAGTAAAAAATCGTCTTCCGACGAGGAGAGCCAACCCGCATTGGTACTGGGAATTATTTCTATTGTCCTTGCTTCGATTACTGCAGGGATTTCATGGATTCCGATTATTGGGTTTTTGGCTTTACCCATAGGAGGCATTGCATTAATTCTTGCGATTATCGGCCTAATCATAGTTCTCGTTACAAAGAAACGGGGAATTCCTGTAGTAGTAGTAGGCTTAGTTTCCTCTCTCATATCATGTCTAATGCCTTTTATTATGACTCGGGCATTAATCGAGATTGTTAATGAACCTGAAGTTCAAAAAGCCATAACTGAATTGGTAGAGGATTTAAAAGGAGAGTTAAATAGGCCAGGGGTCGGTGAAGTTATGGAGCTAAAATTCACCAGTTTGGCAGGCAAAGAAATTGACCTTGCAGACATGAAAGGGAAAGTAGTACTGATTGATTTTTGGGCCACTTGGTGCGGGCCTTGTATAGCAGAACTACCAAATGTTCTTAAAGCTTATGAAGCCCATCATGACAAAGGCTTTGAGATTATTGGCATTTCACTAGATAACGCCAAGGATGAAGCAAAGTTAAAATCATTTGTTAAAAATAAAAACATGTCTTGGCCACAAGCCTTTGATGGGAAAGGTTGGGGTAACGCTCTAGCAAAGAAATATGGAATAACATCTATTCCTGCGACTTTCTTGGTAGGCAAAGACGGAAAGATTGTGTCTTCTAATTTACGAGGACCTGCCCTCAGTTCAGCAGTGAAAAAAGAACTCGATCTTTAAATTCTAGAGCAATCTGCTTTTCTATTCTCATAGAAGATTTTAATGAGGAACTTCGTGTTCCTTAGACTACAGGAAAAAATCTGATTTAAACTGATTCAATGCGATGATATAAACTAAAACCGATACCCTTTTGCTTTTTCATAGGGGACTAAGGCTTCCTTTTCTGCTCTTGCTTGTGCTGTGAATTGTCCCATAAATTTTTCAAGTGACTCAGGTGATTGGCGATTTTTATACGCATTGACTGCTGGATCTTTAAATTCAATCATCCATTCGAGCATTCTATCCCTTAACTTTGAAATTTCTTCCTCGTATCCTGATTGGCTCTCTTTGGAATTTAATAGGTTTTTAATAGAGTGAGGGTCTTTTCTAAGATCATAGAATTCCTCAACCGTTCGGCGCTGCAGATGATGAATTCTGTCTCTAATTTGAGGATTTTTTTCGGCTGCTCTTTGCATTGCCTTGAATGAAAGACCTGACATTGGCGCTGCTCTGTACGAGCGCTTCCCGTTAGACCATGGATTGAAGATATATGTATATTCTTTAGTGATCATTGAGCGCATCGGGTACGGAGTCCTTCCATGGATGTGATTAAATTGTGTAAAAACAGCATCCCTTCCTTCCTGAGAATCTCCTTTGAGTAGCGGTAGAAATGATCTCCCATCAGTTGGTGAGTCGCTGGATATTCCAACTGCCTCAAGAATGGTAGGCATGAGGTCGACTGTTGATATCATGTGTTCCTTATCTGAACTGCCTTTAGCAATCTGATCGGGCCATCTTATGATTAGTGGCGTTTTAGTGCTCTGTACGTAGCAGTTGACCTTAGCGAACGGTAAAGACATGCCGTGATCAGAAAGGAATATAACAATGGTATTATCGTAGTGTCCCGATTTCTTAAGTTCATCTAGGATTGTGCCCATCATGTCATCGAGCCTTCTGACCGAGGTGCAATATCCCGCCATTTCTTTTCTGGTATCAGGAAGATCGGGAATGAATTTGGGGACAACTACTTCCTTACTCTTGAAAGTTTTAGATGATCTTACTTTCTCGAAATTTTCTTTTCCGTTATTGCCTTCTCCGTAAGGACGATGAGGATCGTGTGAACTGGCCATGAGAAAGAAGGGTTGTTTCGAACCTTTCGCCATTTGGAAAAATGAAGAGCAAAATTCTTTATAAACATTAGGATCTCTACCCCATTCATCTTCGTCCCCTACACCTTGCCATTGATAAGTAACGGACCAACGGAAGAGCTCCTGTTGATTGAGTGGTTTACCAATGGTTCCACAAAGGAACCCCTTCTCATTTAAGATATTAGGCAGCGTTTGAATATCTGGAAGGATTCTCTGGAAAGCTTGGGCTCCATTATTTTGTGGATAAAGCCCTGTCAGCATGACGCTCCGTGACGGAGTGCAGATAGAGATATTTACGTAAGCATGATAAAAACGGATTCCCTGATCAGCTAGCTTGTCGATATTTGGTGTGATTTCAGGGGCGGCTCCACCAAAGCAACCGGGGCTATCCCAGTTCATGTCATCTGCAACTAAGAGGAGCACGTTCGGCCTTTTTTTAGGAGCAACAAGTTGTTGTGAAAAGACCTTTGAGGAGAATAAAACAATTCCAATAACTATGATTGACTGGAGTAATGATTTGTTCATATTCGATATCTTGACGCAATTACATACGCAAGCCATACTTAATATTCCGTGAAGAGGTTCATTCTCACCGCTATACCTTTTTTGTTTGCAGTCAGTATTGTTTCTGGCTCAGCAAAATTTGAGTCGCAGATATTGCCAATACTCGAGACAAAATGTTTCAAATGTCATGGTCAGGATAAGCAAAAGAGTGACCTGAGACTTGATTCTGTTACCGGAATCAACAAGGGGGGCAACTCGGGGGAGCCCCTTTTCGTAAGAGGGAATTCAAGTAAAAGCCTGATCGCTCACTTAATAAATAGTGATGATCTTGAGGAAAGGATGCCTCCGGAGGGTGAAACTGAATTGACTATAGAAGAACGTGCCCTCATTTCAGAATGGATAGATGCTGGGGCTCAAATGCCCTTACCAGAGAAGGTCATAGAACTTAGTACCGATCACTGGTCATTCCAGCCCGTTCAGAGGCCCAAGATTCCAGAGTTGAAAGGAGACTGGGCCAATAATGAAATCGATAGTTTTATTTTGGAGAAGATGCTGAGTAAAGATCTCAGCCCTTCAACTGTTTCAGAGTCAAGGAAACTGATTCGGCGAATTTATCAAGTCATGCATGGATTGCCCCCTTCAGATGACATGGTCAAGAGACATCTAAAACAGATTGCCAATGATGATTGGAGCGAGGTTGTCAATGAAGTTCTTGCGAGTCCTCACTACGGAGAACGTTTCGCGCGACATTGGTTGGACATTGTTCGATTTGCTGAAACGAACGGTTTTGAAACGAACCGTGAGCGTCTGACAGCTTATTATTTCCGAGACTATGTGATTCGATCTTTTAATGAGGATCAGCCTTATGACCGTTTTATCATTGAGCAACTGGCCGGCGATGAATCTGGTGTTGATGTTGGGACAGGGTTCTTGGTTGCCGGTCCACATGACATTGTTAAGAGTCCCGACATTAATTTAACATTGATGCAGCGTAACGATGAGATGGCTGATATGATTAATACGACGGGGACAGCGTTCCTTGGTTTGACCATAGGTTGTGCGAGGTGCCACAATCATAAGTTCGACCCTATTCTACAAAAGGATTATTACTCGATGCAGGCTGTCTTTTCAGGCGTCCGTTACGGTGAGCGGATGATGCCAAAAAAGAATAATGAGGTCGCAAAAAAAGCACTCGTAGAACTGGAGGAAAAAGTCCATTTCATGTCACAGGAACTGGACTCTCTCAAATTGCTCTCAAGTAAAGTTAAAGCGGAAGGAACCGTAAATGCTATTAAGAGAGAAGCGGTTAATGCTCTTGGCAATACTGAAATAGTTGATGAGATTCAGACAAAACATGTTCGGTTCACTGTGCTCCGTACCAATAGTGGCCAGCCATGTATTGATGAATTGAGAGTTTTTAATGATGAAGGACAGAACGTGGCATTGGCTAAAAATGGAGCTAGACTAGAATCTTCTGGAAACTTGAAGGGGTATGAAATTCACAAACTTGAACACATTAATGACGGTAAAGATGGTAATCCCAGAAGTTGGATCTCCGATACTGTCGGGACCGGATGGGTAAAGATTGATTTTGCCAAGGCATCAAAAATCAACAGGATTGAATGGGCCCGGGACAGAGAAGGTAACTTATCGGATCGCCTGGCTATTGATTATATTATTGAGCATTCGCTTGATGGTCAGTCATGGCACAAGATCGCCAGTTCAGAGGATCGAGAACCCTATGGCGGAGCAATAGCTGCCAAAGATGCTTTCCTTTCTTTTTTATCTGATAAAGATGCAGGAAGGGGCCGCAAACTCATTCTAAACCTGCAGAGGACCAGGAATGAAATTTCTTCTTACCGGAATGGCTCAAAGGCTTGGGTAGCTAAATTTGAAAAGCCTGGGAAAACGCATCGGCTCTATAGGGGTGATCCTATGGCAAAGAGAGAAGTTGTTGCTCCTGATACGTTGAAAATATTGGGAAGTTTAAAAATGAGTGAGGATGAAGATGAGCAGCAGCGAAGGCTCAAGCTTGCTCAGTCCATTGCAAGTAAGAAGAACCCATTAACTGCCAGAGTCATGGTGAACAGATTATGGCAATTTGTATTTGGTGTAGGCATAGTCGATACTCCAAGTGATCTTGGTACGAATGGTACAGGGCCCACGCATCCCCAACTTTTGGATTGGTTAGCCTCGGAATTCATGCGGAATGATTGGTCAATAAAGCACATGCTTTCTCTTATCTTATGTAGTGATACTTTCAGGCAGAGCAGTCGTCCCAGAGATGAAGCTCTGAAGATAGATGCGGGGAGCCGTTACTTATGGCGTTTTCCACCGCGCAGACTCGAAGCCGAGGCAATTAGAGATTCGATTTTGGCCGTTGCCGGGACCCTTGATCTAAATATGGGTGGGCCCGGATTCTATTTGCTGGATGTGGATCGCGAGAATGTTGTTCATTATCACCCTAAAGAGAAGACTGGCCCCGAAGAATGGCGTCGGATGATCTACATGTTTAAGATTCGTCAGGAGCAGGACCTGATATTCGGTGCTTTTGATTGTCCCGATGGCAATCAGGTCATCCCTGAACGGAGTCGATCAACAACACCTATTCAGGCTTTGAACCTTTTTAATAGTCATTTCATGATTCAACAGTCCGGGAAAATGGCTGATAAACTTCTCCAGGAGGCGGGGGATTCCGTAGAAGAACAAGTAAGAACTGCCTATCAATTATATTATGGGAGGCCAACATTAGTTGAGGAAATCAATGATGCGACTGCGTTTGTGCGGGATCATTCCTTAGCTGATTTTTGTAGAGCAATGTTCAATTCTAACGAATTTTTATTTACTTTCTGATGTTGGATAAGCGCCACCTCATGGACCGAGGTCAGTTTCTTTCCCACTCAGTGAGTGGCTTTGGTGGTATTGCTCTCGCTCATCTGCTCAACTCTGAAAAATTATTAGGTTCAGAAAAAGTCAGAGAAAGTGCGCCCGGCAAGACTCCCATTCGCCCTATCATTGATTCTGGGAACCCTAACGCTGCCCGTGATTCACACTTTGAGCCGCGTGCAACTCAGGTGCTGCAAATTTTTTGCTCTGGGGCAATCAGTCAGGTGGACACTTTTGATTACAAGCCGGAACTTATAAGGCTTCATGGAAAGCCAATGCCTGGAGGAGATAAACTCATCACTTTTCAGGGAGAGCAGGGTAATCTTACCAAGAGTCCTTGGGAATTCAAAGCTAGGGGTCAGAGTGGAAAGATGGTTTCTGAATTGGTTCCACACCTTGGGTCCTTGGCCGATGAAATGTGCTTCATTCATTCCCTCACTGGCAAGACTAACACTCATGGGCCCGGGGAGAATTTCATGTGCACCGGTTTTACTTTGGACGGATTTCCAAGTGCTGGTTCATGGGCCACTTATGCTTTAGGAAGTGAAACAGAGGACTTGCCAGCTTATGTAGCAATCTCAGATATTCGAGGCACTCCCCAGTCCAGTGTGAATTGCTGGGGCCCTGGATTCCTTCCAGCCGCATTCCAGGGAACAGAATTTAATGCTTCGAAACCGGTCCGCAATATTGCCAGGCCCAAAGGAATAAGTGATATAACCGATAAAGCGACTAGGGCATTTCTTAAGAGACAGAACCAGCGTCACCTGAATGAATATCCTGGTGACACTGAGCTTGCTGCGAGGATAGCCAGCTATGAATTAGCCGCAAAAATGCAAATGACTATCCCTGAAGTTTCCGATATCTCTTCCGAACCTGCCCATGTTCTCAGAGATTACGGAGCAGACGAGTCGGGAAGCAAGATTAAGGATTTACGCACAGCACATGCCAAGAACTGTATTCTTGCGAGACGACTCCTTGAGAAAGGTGTGCGATTTGTACAACTCTTCAATGGTGCTTATCAGACCGGAGGAGAGGGAGTTAGTAATTGGGATGGGCACAAGAAAATAAAAGAACAGTACTCTATTCATGGCCCCGTCCTTGATCAGCCCACTGCCGCTTTACTTAGAGATTTAAAGGTCAGGGGCCTGCTTAAGAACACGCTAGTCATATTCAACTCGGAATTTGGAAGGATGCCAACTTTTCAAAAGGGTGCAAGTGGGCGGGATCACAATCCTTCCGGCTTCACTTCCTGGATGGCCGGGGCCGGAGTCAAGGCTCCTTTCAGCTATGGGGCCACAGATGATTTTAGTTACAAGGCAGCCGAGAACGTGGCTACTGTTTATGATTTTTATGCGACGGTCCTTCATATTCTGGGCCTCGACCATGAGAGATTAAGCTTTTATCATAACGGAATTGAGCGCCGACTGACTGACGTTCATGGACATGTTATCAAAGAAGTTCTTTCATAACCTATGACACTATTAAAAGTGGTACACTGCCTTTATAGTTTATTCTTGTTTGGGGGATTTCTAAAACAGTTTGGACGAGAACTTAAGATTGGAAAAGTATATATAGTCTTCCGATACTAACTTAGAAATTCTTCAATCCTGCCCTTTGGCCGACCAATGATCGATTTCTTTCCTTTCAGGATGATAGGGCGTTGGAGAAGTTGTTTGTGTTTGAGTAAGATTTCAATCACAGCATCAGGATTCCCTACAAAATCATCGGGATTGAGCTCCAGTTTTTTGAATTTTGAATCTTTCCTCACTAGATCTTCTACAGGATCTTCGAGACCACTAAGGATTGTTTCGAGTTCTTTTCTGTCAGGAGGAGTTTTGATATAAAGTATTACATCGTGGTCGATTCCCAATTCCTCAGCGACCGCCAAGGCATTCTTAGAGGATCCTCAATTTGGATAATGATAGATAGTAACTTTAGGCACAGGCTTATTCCTAGTTATTTATCCTATTATAATAGGCTCAAATGCTCAGTCAATTATTTTCAAGGGGTTCAAATACCAAAGTGTCCCCACTTAGTGTCTCGTGAATCAAGATGCCTTGGACGAGCATGAACCAACCCAGCGAGACCGACGTGAAGTCGTGTTGCGGATCTCGATGTAATCGGGATACGAACCACTTTCATCTCGGAGTGAACTTCCCACCTAATTTGCTGTGCAATAATCTACCACAAGACCCATCCGGCAGAATTTCACTGTCTCTCCACGCGGAAGTAGAGTTCCTCCCCCTCCGTAGCCAGGTCGGTGATGTCGAAAGTCCTGGTAGTCGTTTCGCCGGCGTCGGCCTCGACCCCGTCGTCGAGGTCGAGCTCCCAGTTGGTTAAGTCGGTCGAATACCTGACGATGAAGTTCTGACCTTCGCGCGAGCGCCAGGTCAGCGTGACCATCTCATCGGCGGGCGCATAATCGATCACTGTGATGGCAAACGCCGGCGCACCAGAAACACCGCCTCCGATCACGTCATCGAAGTCCGTGCCGATGCGGATCTCGTCGACGAAGAACTTGAGGCCCATAAACGTTATGGTGTCAAGCTGGCTCTGGTCGAGATCTGGCTTGTTGGCAGCGTCCCAGTTGGCGCTGGAGAGATTAGGTTGGGCGGCAACCAAGGCGTCGAATCCCGCCTCCTCAAGAATCTCGTCTTCCAGGAAACGAACGACCGAGATGATATCCTCCCCACCGGCCTCGGCGTCCCACTGGATCTTGCCGATCACAATATTTGGCGCGCCGAAATTTCCGTCAATATCGTTTTCCTGCCAAACGAAACTATCAGCTGCACTTACTTCGGAAGCGGCTTGACTATACGCATTGTTCGGAATTGGCCCGTTCACATTGGAGTATTGGCCGGCATCGTAAAACATTGGATAGACACGGGTCCGATTGTTGCGAGTCGGACCACCGCCAGTTCCGAATCCACTGAACCCATTCCCAATGCCACCATAATTGTCGCCGCGGGATCCATTGGGTGCCGGGTCCGTTCCGATTACCAAGTTCGGTTGTTCCTCGTTGCGGTCCCAGGCCTTGACCGACAAGTAGCTGATCCAAGTGGTGGTGCCGGATGTGAAGGTCGCGGTCACGCTTGGTTCCAGCGCGATGCTCGCATCCATGTTGCGGCCGATCTCAAAATCCTCGTCCGGACCGCGGCCCACATCCGCCGGGCCGGGAAGGCCCACATAGCTGCCCGACGTCGGTAGGTTGTCAACAATCCCATCGAAGTGGTTGAGGACCGGACCGGGGGCGACGACGATATCCGCACTGATGCCTTCCCCGTGGACATACCAATCACCATTGTGAGTTTCATGGGCCGTCCATGTGCCTGTCGTGCCTAAGGCGCCACCCTGCCCGGTGAGGGTCGACCCGTCCGCGTAGTCGAAGGGTTCGTAGACGAGCAGATCAGCATTGGCCGATGGGACCATGGCAACAATCGTCATAATACAGCCCACAAAGAATGCTGCGGACCAAGCTGATTTGTTAGAGAATTGTTTTTTCATACCGCGATTATCATGTTACGAAAAGTAAAAGTAAAAGTAAAAGTAAAAGTAATCTATACACTGCACAGTGGATGGTGACTACTCCCACCCTACGATACAGGTCGCGTGATTGAGGTTCGTAGGTTTGTTCTGCGTTGGGAACCAGTGAGTCAGTGATGATAGACAAGTAATCCCCGAACCATGAGTCAGGATTCAGGGTTGGTGGTTAATTAAACAAAGGCCACCGACACAAGAACAACGAATAATGGTATGGAATTTAAGGAAACCTTGATCAATTATAGCAATCTGTTAATTTCAAACACAATGGATCATTGAACAGCTGATAATGCCACTCTGATGAAAAAAATAATCCCAGTGCTTTCTTTCCTTTTGGCTCAAGAGGCGTTAGTGGGGGCTGCTTGGAAGGCTAAGCAAAAGTTGCCAGCTACCGAAGCGCATCAGGCAGCAGCCGCGGATCGGAATTTCTTTTATGCCATTTCCAGTCGAGTCATTGCCAAGTACGATCGTAAGAGTGATAAGCGCGTGGCAACGAGCGAGGGTGAAGCTAAGCATTTAAATAGTGGCTTTTTCTGGAAGGGGAAACTCTTGTGTGCACATTCGAATTATCCCATTAAGCCTGAGCGCAGCGAGATCAAGGTGCTGAATGTTGAGACCATGAAGTTGACTACCTTCAAGGACCTTAGTAATGCCAGCGGTTCACTGACTTGGGTATTGCGTAGGGACGGTTTCTGGTGGTGTAATTTTGCGTTTTATGGAGCTGAAAACCAAAAGACTTCTCTGGTCAAGTATGATGAGAATTGGCAGGAATTAGCACGGTGGACCTATCCCAAGAAAGTTATTAGCCAGCTAGGTAGCCATAGTTTGTCGGGTGGAATCTGGCGCGGTCAGGAGCTGTGGGTGACAGGGCATGATGATCCGGTAACTTTTCGCTTGAGCTTACCCAAACGAGGAAGCGAGTTGGAATATGTGGATCAGCATTTCGTCCCTTTCACTGGTCAGGGTTTTGCCAATGATCCTGTGACTGGAGGTTTAGTGGGGATTAGCCGGGACAAACATCAGGTAATTTTAGCGGTCAACAACGAAAAACCGCTCCAGTTGAGGGTCTTGTGTTATAATATTCATCATGCTGAGGGAGTGGATGGCAAACTTGATTTGCCCCGCATTGCTCGAGTTATTTTATCAGTGAAACCTGACCTAGTGGCTTTGCAGGAGGTGGATCAGAACACTAAGCGGACCGAGCAGGTGGACCAAGCAGTGGAGTTGGCGCGTCTGACAAAAATGAAGAGTATATTTGGTTCTAATATCGATTTTCAAGGGGGCCATTATGGTAATGTCATCCTCTCACGATTTTCTATTGTCCGAAAAAAGAATCTTCACTTACCTAATGTTGATTCGGGTGAACAGCGTGGAGTGCTTGAATCGGTCATTAAGGTATCAAAAGATCAAAGCATCTTTTTTTTGGCGACGCATTTAGATCACCGTCGTCCTGACGAAGAGCGGCTTGCTTCGGCAAAATTCATTAACCAAATGATTGGTATTCCTGATAGGAGACCGGCCATTTTGGTTGGGGATTTTAATGATGTTCCTGATAGTCCCACATTAAAAGAGATCGGTAAATTATGGGTACGAACTAATTCTGACATTGCTCCGACTATTCCGGTAGCAAAACCCACCCGTCAGATTGATTACATTTTGGTGCGCCCAAAAAACCGTTGGAAGGTGATTGAATCTAAAGTGTTGGATGAGAATGTGGCTTCAGATCACCGGGCTATTTTTGCCGTGATAGAATTGCTTGATTAATTTAAGTATTTTAATTGGTACCAGACTAGGGAGAATGCCTTCATTGCATAAAGTTATATGCATCTGAAAATTCTTTTCAGATATAGCAAATTCGGCTGGCCTAGTCAGCAATAATTCTATTAATTGAGATCTTTATCTACACTAGGTCCGATGCCCGCCAACCTTTGCGTGCTTCGACTGCGATCAGTGCTGCGGCTTCTTTGTTGCCCTTGATTTTCATATTCTTGGCATCCCATTGAAGAGTCTTACCGGTGCGGATTGCAAGTGTGCCCAAGATTATACTTTCAGTGAGCGGACCACTGTAGCTGAAATCTGAGACGGACTTTTCGCTATTGCGGATACAATTTACCCAGTCATTATGAATTCCAGGAACGCGTTTCAGTGTCTTAGGAACGCGCTTGTCGGTATTCGCACGGTATTCTTCCCAGCGTGCCTTTGGATAGAGTCTGGGACTGTTTGGTCGCATGCCGTCGTGGCAGATACCGCCTTTCTCTCCAACCATGATAAAACCACCATGACCTTTAATGTCCCAGTCATAACCTTCAGGAGCTTTGGGCAGGCGTGGTCCTTCAATCCATTTCACATCTACGGCCGGTTTTTTTCCTCGTGAAGGGAATTTGTAAGTAACAATTGATCCGTTTGGCGTGTGAATCGGGTTGACTGCCTCGGCCATGTCCACTTCTACCCGGTCAGGTGCCCCAAGCCCGAGTGCCCAGTAAGCGGTGTCGATGGTATGACAGCCGATATCGCCAAGACCTCCGCAGCCAAAGCTCCACCAAGGGCGCCAAGTAGTTGGGTGCAGTGCTTTACTGAAAGGGACATTTTCCTGGCAGGGACCGAGCCACAGATTCCAGTCCATGCCTTCGGGAATTTTTTCGGCAGCAGGATAAGTCGTACGTACCTGACCGTTGAATCCCCATCCTCTTGCAGGCCTGTCTGTCCAAGTAAGAACCTCCTTAACCTCACCGATTAGTCCAGCCTCATACCATTCCTTAACCAGATAAGCACCCTCGAAGGCGTGTCCCTGATTTCCCATTTGTGTTACTAAGCCTTTTTCCTTGGCCAGTGCTTGCAAGGTTCGCGCTTCCCAAAGCGAATGAACGAGCGGTTTTTCGACAAACACATGCTTGCCCATACTCATCGCCGTGTAGGCAATTGCAAAGTGATTATGGTCCGGTGTGCCAACTCCTACGGCATCAATTTGGTCACCCACCTCTTCCAGCATCTTGCGGAAATCCTTATAGAATTTTGCTTTTGGAAATTTCTTTTTTGCACGTTCCCATGTGCCCGGATTGCAGTCACAAAGTGCAACGATATTGTTCCCTCCGGCACAATTATTCAAGTCACCCCAACCCATATTACCAAAACCAACCCAAGCAATATTAATCTTTTTTTCGTTGGCACCGAACACGCTGCTTGGTAGGAACGTTGGGATTGCTAGGGCGGAAGTCCCCTTAAGAATTCCGCGACGTGTGATCTTGCTTTTAGAATTTTCTTTAGTCATTTGATTTCCTTTTTGGTGTTGGTTTAAAATCTTTGATTGCAACGAGTGAATTTCGTATCGGTTCCGTTTTTCGTTTTAGTTGATCAAGGGATATTACCCTTGATCTGTCTTAATTTCTATATCTCTCCAATGAAAGCAAGTTATCATTTGAGAGTTGCTAAATAACTGACCACGTCCCGAATTTCTTCAGGTTTCATGATTGCACTCATCGGTGGCATTATTGAAATGACCTGAGAAGTGTCGACTACTTTTGGATCGATTTTCTTTTTGCTGCCATCGGCAAGAGTGATGACCCATTCCTTGGTTTCTTTACTTGAAAGGATACCAATAATTTCTTCTCCGCTCTTGGTCTTGATTAGGATATTTCCGTATCCATCAGAAATTTCTCTTAACGGATCCAACATTGATATGACTAAGTGAGTTCTGTTCCTTAATCTGCCTATCTTGGTAAGGTCAGGGCCGAGATCGCTCCCGACTTTATTAATTTTATGGCAACGAATGCACTGGGCTGCGGCATGTTCCATAACGAGTTTCTTGCCTCTGCCAGGATCACCGCCGGTTTCGAGCAGTTCGTAGCCTCCCTTTAACTTGATACCTTTAGATTTGGCAACCTGCCACATTTCGAGTTTCCAATGAGGAGGAGTCTTACCAGATTTGAATTCAGCAACTAGTTCCATGAACTTTTCTTTTGCTTTAGGGTCCTCAAGATTGGCTAGTTGGCGAATTGCTTCTCCCTGACCAGAAGCTTTCGGGTCTCCGAGCGTTGCAAGTATGAGGTTGAGTGTTGGCACGCCCGCCTTGTTCGCGAAGGCTCTGGCCTTTTCCCTGACTTCGGAAGAGTTTGAATCAAGTCCCTGAATGACAAATTCTTTGAGTTCAGAAGAATTAGTTTTATCAAGCGCCGCCAGTAGTCGGACTTGCATTTTAGGAGGCCAATCAGAAAAATATTTTTTAGTTCCCTTTAACCAAGCAGACTCCCCTCTTACCTCGACTCCCTTGAGAAGAACCTCCGTCAGTTCATTATCAGCAAGTATATTATCACGGATTGATTCGATTGCTTTATTTACCAAATCCTTGTTCCTTGGTGCGTGTTTCCGGTATCGTCCTTCGACTGGATCAAGGACGGGTGGGTTTGCCCACCAAAGTATTGATGCGAGTGCCGTTCTCCTCATTTTTGCTGACCCTTCTCCACTCCTTATATAATTGGCTAACAGATCAAGGTCTGATCCAGAGCCCGTTCGCAGTGCTGCATTGATAGCTCTTCTTATGAGGGCTTCGTTTTTCAGTCCTTTTCGTTTCAGGACTGCGGCCAGGTCTGGTAGTGCCTCGGGAATAGATTTGTCATCATGAATTGCACGGGCAGCTTCAAGTAGGATCAACTCATCTGAGTCATTTAGAAATGATCGGATTTCGGGGGCAGCGACTCGTCTCATTGCAACGATCGCGGCGAGTTTCACCATCTTATTTGGATTCTCGCTAAGTTTAGCAATTTGCGTTGGATTCATTGTTCCTGAAAGGCCCATGGATCCAGCATGTCTAATGTAAGGATCCTTTGAACCACTTTGCGCAATTAGATGGACAAGTTTTTCGGATATTCCTTCGCTTTTGCGATTGCCAAGTGCGATAGCGCAGAAAAATTTTACCCTCTCTGATTCATGGTCCAACCCTGCTATCAGTTCGGAGTTAAATTTCTTTGACCTTTGCCCAAGATCGCCCGCCACTTTAGCAGCTTGAGCAAGAATTTCGGGTTCTTTACTTTTCCATGCTGAGCTTAGAAGAGAAATTTTTCCCGGATCATTCCGGGACGCCATGCCGATTCCCCAAACTGCGTGGAGTTTGCCTAATAGGGTGCCAGAATCTAATTTTTGTTTTAGTGCTTCCAGACCTTCATCACCACGGTTGACTAGTTCAAATTGTCCTTTCATACGGACTCTCTGGTCTGGTGAATCGAGCCAAGAACTTAGTGTTTTTATATTTTGCTTTTTGGAAATTAGCCGAAGTATTTTTCGAGTTTCTTCTCTGGCTGGATGATGGCTCTCTTTCGCGGCTGCATCGAATCGAAAAATAAATCCTTTGCCACTTCCCCAAGATGCAGAGTAAAGGGCTCCATCAGGGCCAATGGCCAGACCTGTATTACCTATCCCTCCCTTAATGGGCTGAAGCTCTTCAAATTTAAATGAGGCGCCTTTAGGAAGGAATTTAAACACTCTTACCTGATTTTGCTGATTGGTCATAAAGAAGCAATCGGCGAGTTCCTTTGTGAGTGCGGTGCCAGGATTACTCGTGAATCCACAAGGTCCGGGTCCGAAGTTTCCAATTGTTGGAGTAATGTAAGCGGCATGATCCTCACGGTCCGGCAGAAAGAGTTTTTCTTCCATCCATGGGTTGTAGGCCGAGACACCACTAATTTTCGTAAAGTCCTGTTTCCTGAGCCATTGCCAGTTCAGTCGCCATCCGTGTTCACTCCCCTCAGTAATGTACAGTGCTCTTTCCTTTTCACCTGGATAGTCCCCATCATTGTCCATGCTGAAAAGATTACCGTAAGAGTCAAATGCGAGCTCCTGGGCATTTCTCTCTCCCGAAGAGAATCGTTCGACCCGGGTCCCATCAAGCTCGCATCGGAAAATTGCCCCGCTATTAGGCATGTGAAAAGTTTTTCCTTCTTTGGTTTTTACGTAATGACCCTTGTCTCCAAGTGACCAGTAAACTCTCCCATCAGGCCCAACTGCCACACCGCTGAGGTTATGGCCTCCCTGTCCCATATGGACTTGGAATCCAGTTCCAACGAGCTGTTCCTTTTCCGGGAATCCGTCCCCATCCTTATCATGGTATCTGAAAAAGTCCGGTTCTGCAGCGACAAAAACATCGTCTCCGACTGCAAGTACTCCTCCAGCGATACCAGTAACTTCACTATGGTATTCTCCGAGAACCTTTAGTCCATCAGCTGAACCGTTACCGTCTTTATCAGTGACTTGATAGACCATGTCCTTTTGTACAGTGAGATCTTTCCAGTCTTTTTTGCCATCATTATTTCTGTCCGGTATCCAGCTCTTTCCCGTCAGTTTGTCTCGATAGTAGTTACGGCGTTCATCGACAGTCTCAAACGAAAGATCCTGTTTCACCAAATCCTGATGGTGACGAATATCGAGGCTTGACTGTTTTCTTCTCTTTGAAACTGTCAAATAAGCTCGTCCCTTATCGTCCATTGAAATGCCAACGCTGTTGGTTAGTAGCGGGTCATTAGCCCATTCAGTGACCTTGAATTCTTCGGCCCTTAACTGAAGGGCCGCGAAATTCGCAAAGGCAATTGTTAGAATTATGTAGCGGATCATATCATTTAAATATTTACTAAAAGGAACTTAGCGGCGGAACTTCCTTGCTCTTTTTTGAAGGCTTTTCTTTTTGACCTCATTCGTGTTAGTTGATTCTGGGGAAGTTCGGGCCACTCTAAAACCCAAGTGTCCAAGTTCGAGATTCGGATTAGTATAATATCTCCCAGCCGCCTGGTAGTTATTGCCTTGGAACCAGGAATCGGATCTGATCCCACGGAACGCCTCTCCGACCTTAGATTCAGTCCATTCCCATACATGATTTGATGTTTCCATCATTCCGTAACTGCTCTTTGATGCGAGCTTTTCAGAGTTTTCTATTTTGTGTGAATCTCGAAGTGGATAGAGTTTATATTTTTTTGTTTTAGGGTCATAGTATGCTGCTTTGTACCATTCATCTTCGGTCGGCAAAAAATATTTAGCGCCTTTGTTCCTTTGTCCGGTCGAATCATCTAAAGATGTACCATAATTTCCTCCCAACCAGTTGCAGTAATGTAAAGCATCATACCAGCTCACATAAGTGACGGCGGCATTTGCTGTGGCCGGGTACGCCCCGTAGATGATTTTACCTCCTTTAAGTTCTCTTCTTATCCTCATTTTTGAATTGTAAAAACCACTTGGATCTGACTCACAGGCAGCCCAGTTGAGGAACAAGGCATATTCTGCATTACTGACCTTATAACGACCAATTTCGTAGTCATGGTTCACCGAACCAAATGAGCCGACCCTAGGATAATTATAGTCTCCCTTGTTTCCTGCATGGCCCACTCTTAAGAAGCCTGATTCGCCTCCGCTATCGGGCCGTGGTGTTACTTCTGCAGGGTTTTGCCAGAATGATTGGCCATTCTGTGGAACTCTCCCGTAGAAGGTCAGTTCTGCATAGTCGAGTAGTGATGTCCAGTCCGATCCACTGAATGTGTGACCTCCGCGTCGGAACCTGATAGCGTTCCTTTCAGGAACTCCATAGAGTTCATAAACCGGCATGGCTGCCCTACTTGTGGCATATGTGCCTAAAGGGTTTGCATAAAGATCATCCGTGGATTCAATGCAGAAAAGTCCACGCGGAGCAACGAGCGCTTTCAGAAAGTGTTGATCGAAGGGGAGGTGAGCTTCATTTTCTGCGAAAATTCTAATCCTCGGATGATACCAGTGAGGCTTATCATTCATACCGATTGATTCAGCGCCAGGTCCAAGGATTCTGGATGAGCCGGCCCCGCCCGCGCCTGAGCCGTTTGGAACAACTAGTGAGATGCGCTCGTCGAGGGCCCCAGCGAGCAGTGCCATTTTCCCACCTCTTGAGTGTCCGGTAATGGCAATCTTCTTCATGTCGACATCGGTCCTACCTTCGAGATAGTCGACTACTCGCATGCCTCCCCATGCCCAGACAGCTAGAGTTTCCCAATCATTTTCTGGGTACGCTTTCTGGGCAGGACCTTCGGTGCCTTTTCTGTCAGGATCAAGATCGTGTCTAGCATACTCGATAAACAGGTAATTTTTCTTCATGAAGCGTTCAGCGTTTTTGCTCCCTCCGAGTGATCCTTCTTCTTCGATTATTACGGGATGAGGTCCCGGTGTATTAGGCTCATAAATAACGAGCCGCATTTGCAGTTTTCTTTTTGAATCAATAATTAGAGTGATCCACCGTTCTTTACCGATTCCGCTTGGATGTGCCTTTTCTTTGTCCAACCGTGGAGTCACTTTGTCGGGTCTGGGTGGAATGGATCCGTACTGATAGAACATTAATGGTTCCACGAGTTCTTTTCTACGTTCTTTCCAGTCCCTGAGATCTTTAACTTTTTCGCCGTTATCGAATTTGAACAGGTCCGGCAGATTGTCTTGAGCAGGAATTTCCTTAAGGCTCGTCGGGAGTTCTTTCGCCAAGGAGGAATGAACATTAAAGATTAGCGAAGCTATCAAAAGATAGAGAAATGGCATGGGGAAGTGTGATGTTTTATGGTTCACCTCTGATTTGGATTCGGCTTTTTGATTCAATGTAAAGAATACTATTCGCTCATGACACGCTCTTACAAGAATATCCAATGGATCATGAGCAAAGATTTTATTTAATTCTTTTCTCTAGATCATCGCAAAGCAAACCACAAAAAGAGCTGATCCCCTTATATTTGAGAATGCTTTCTGGGCAAGACCTAAGAACGCCTAGTAAATTTGATTGTTGCCATTTTTCAAGTTCGGCGACTGATACTTGATCTGTGAGGATTGTAAAAAGTATGGTTTGGGTTTCAGGGAGTCTGGTTAGAGTTTGTTTTTCTACCCTGAAAAAACATCTGTCACTGACATTGTCCGATGTCAATTTTGCTTCTTCCTCCATAATTAAAGGCATTGACTTTGGAGACTGATCGAGCCTGCTACTTGGTTTCACTGCCCAGTTGCACCTCCAGAAGGTCCGACCCGATCTGAGGCGTTCCAGCATACGGTTCACGGCTTCACTCATTACCTCAGCATATTCAGGAACCGGTTCATGCACTTTATCAATTCCCTGACCAATTTTTTCACTGATAGTCCAGCCATTAGGAAAGCAGACGGTTCCGGCAATAATCCGATGGCCCAGTGAAGCTTCTCCACTAAGAATGACGAGATCTTCTTGGATTTTTTTTGATGTCTCCATGAGTTTATCCGGATTCTCAGTTAACATCATAGATACTTCGTCCTCGGCTAGGACACTTTCAGGAGTGGAGCATGAATAATATTGGGGATCCTGTGAGAGGAGGATCTTCTTTAATGCTAATTGGTTTTTGAATTCATCAGTTCTCTCTAGAATATTCTGTTCAGGAGCCAGTGATTTGATTCCAAATTGGTGCGAGAATTGATCAGATATCAGAGGAAAATGTATGATCTTACTCATTTCTTAGTTTTGTATCAATTCCCATCAATTTGAGAACAGAAGATCAGAAAAATATGCCTATGATCCTAAAGGAATAAGTTATTTTTTTGGGATCTCATTGACTGTGTAATAGGCCTTAGAATGAAGCAAGGATTGATCTGAACGGCTTTTAATTTTTACCAAGTCGAAATCATGAATGTGGCCTTCCTGTATTCCATTGATCTTGAGTCGTACACTTAAATTGTCGTCCGATACTGTGGCTTTATTTATTTCTGGTGTCGTATGATCAACTTCCGGACTGCCATAACCTGCAGAATAATTATGAGTGTATGTTGTCATTGAATAATTCATTGCGTCGGATGCTATGGTCTGATCCGCCTCCTTGGTAAAATGGATTATAAAGCCGTCGTTAAGGATGTTAATTTCCTTAATTTCAAAAGGAATTTTACCAGTCCAATCCAGTCTCTGAATAGCGAAAGGGGCTTCTCCTCGCACGGGCCATTGGCGGTTCGTTGTGAACCCACCGACAATCAGTTGACCCTTTGGAGAGAATTCAACGTTCATGATGCCGGTTGAGAGGCCTTCCCTGAAAGGATAACAAGCACCCTGCCAGACGCCGTTTATTTTTTCAGTCGTTGCCCGCATGATAATGCTCAGTGTGTAATCTCCGAAAAATAATTGATTTTCGAATGGTCCGAATTTGCCCTTGGTCTGATTGAGACTGAACCCAGAGATGGACCTTCCCATCTTAATGTAAGGGAAGAGTATTACCGGAGGCACAAGTTCTGCGACTCGTTTTTTTTCTATTGCGATTCTGGAATTGGTCTGGGGTTCTATTTTTGGAGTGTCAATTCCCTTAACAAACTTATACCAGTTGTAGCTGGCGGGGTGCCCTAAAAATGCCCCCTCTTTGAGGTGCTTGAGTGAGCAGGAGCCATTCCATGGTCCCTGACTCTCGATGCAAAACATCACACCCTCTTTGTTGGCGGCGACGCCTCCCGGGCTACGTAGGCCGCTACAGATTGGGATCATTTTCCCATCAGGTGTTACCTTAACGGCCCAGCCCCTGAAGATATTCCTGGAGTGGTAAGATCCACTCAATCCTAAAGCTACCCAGATGTTGCCGTCCGGATCGTGCTTTGATCCAAATGCGAACTCGTGACCCTCGGCGTAACCCCAATTGTTGGTTAGAGTGTCAAAGCGGTCAGCGGTCCCGTCCCCGTCCGAGTCGGTTAGTTTAGTGACTTCTCCAAATTGGGTAATGGTCAGAGAATCGTCCTTCCAAGACAGGCCAAAAATTTCATCCTGCCCACTTGCGTATAAATGATAAGTTGGGTTTGGAGGCGTATCGAATGCCCCTGAAATGAAATAGACATCACCTCTTCGAGTTCCAACTGCGAGTCTATTACCGGGAAGGATTTCGAAACTTCCTGGCCTCATTGGGACTCCAGGGGGAATAGGAATATTGTTAATGATATAGTATTTTTTCTCTTCTTCTGCCGTTCCCCACATTTGCCCGAGTTCTTGAGCGTTAGCTATTTTTTGAGGCCAGGCCAATACAATGATAAATGCAATGGGCCACTTCAACTGACAATTCATGGGCAGGAATTTTAGATAGAACTTCTTAAATTTTCTGAGAATTTTTACCATTTGTAGTCAATTTTGATAATGGTTTTTCCTTTATTCAAATGCATGGGAAGGAGTAAGTCCTTCGAGTCACCTTCTCTAATTAATGTTTTCATGTCCTCATGAAGACTCAGGCTCAGTCGATCAATATTCCATGACTTGCCATTATGTTTGATTTCTTTTCCGGATCCTAGCCTGAAGAAAAATGGTTCCTGCTTTACTGTTGTAGAGAAAGTAACGGTTCTTGTGAAAAAGGCCTTACCATTGTCATCTAGGTGATCTTTAAAAAAATCCTCAACCTTGATGCTTCCGTATTCGTACATGAAAGTCGGCCTCTTTCCTGAGTTGAGGTAGTATCCTTTATATTGATACCCATGATTTTGAGGGAACAGATAATCTGTTTTTCCCTTGTATGGCCATGCATCATCCATTGAGGCGAGTCTGTGAAAAGGAATTCCGTCAGGAAACTGGATCCTTTCATTGCCCCTCGAGTGGAAGCTTCCATGATTGATGTGAGCGAACTCTCCTTTCCATATTTGTCTCAGAGCCATTTGTTCAGAATCGAATGCCAGACTGATTCTTTCAGGATAACCGACTCCGATTCCGCGATATCCTGCCGTTCCACGTCCCCGGCACATTACCGTTTCATCGGCCACCTTAAGAGTCAGAGACTGTCGTGAAAGACCCTTCGGATTCTTTGCTCGTTCTCCGTCCGAGAGATAGTTCCAGAGAGCCTCGATTTGAAGGTCTGATTTACCATTAAGTATTTCTTTCCTGATCGCCTGGCCGCCCGGCCAATAACTTGGCATGATCACGGTCGGATGGAAGCGGGACGGATTTCGCATGTATAGGTGAAACCAATTTTTCTTTAGCCTTTTTGTTACATGAATTAGTTCTAGGGCTCCAGCACCTCCCGAGCGCTGGCCATTAAAATCATGACATGCAATGCAGCTTAACCCAGTTGCTCCGATCATTTCATAACCTGCATTCTTTGATTCTTCGATGTTAGTGACCTTTGGATATGACATTTCCTCGAGTGAATCATTTTTCCCGAACAGCTCGACAAGTGACTCGACTTCTTTTTCTCTGAAGGACGGCATCCTTGTATTGAGATAATTCCGTTGCCTGCCTCCATGCATTATTACTTCCGTTAACCATGAGTTTGTTAATTTGGCGCCAACGTGCGTGAGGGGTGGAGGTATGCGCCCCTGATTGCCCAGTTCAGGTTTTGATCCAGTGAAATACTTGTTTCGATCAGGATCTATACCGCCTAGCCCGGTCCTGTCATGGCAGGCGAGACAATTAAACTGCACTAGTGTTTTTTGAATTTTTTCTTTGTCGTTTAAGCTGGGTACTGCATTTTTTGGAAGTGCTGAAATGATCATTTTTTTCTGGTCTTCATTGAGATCATAACGGGGCACATTTTTATCTTCGCCTAGGCAGCCATTCCCAGGTCTTAGTTTGGTCATTTCCGGATATGAATTAATTTTGCCCTTGAGGTCATCATGACAATTAGCACAACCGAGTTTTTCAAAGTGCTCCTTGCCACTCGCAACAAGGGCTGGATCCGGTTCAAGTGCCTTTGTGATCTTGATGAGATGATTGTAGACCGTTAACATTTTCGAGGGGATTGGTCCTTTATTTAATCCTGGACCTTCCACTTCAAGAATGAACTTGGGGGCTCTTCCCGTATGGAAATAGACAAGCTCGAGTTCTGAGGGTCCTGTATCAAGTTTTGCTGAAATCTTAAATTTTTTGGTGCCCCTACGGTTACTTGGATCCTCTGAGAATAGCTTTTTACCACCTAGCGAAAGGCTTCCACCATTTAACTCTAGGTGAAATGTGTAGATTCCCGATTCTGTAACGTTAAAGAATCCTGAGTACTTGATTGCTGTTTGGTGATGAACTTTTCCAATGGATTCAAGATTAAAATTACCAGTCTGACCCGCCGTCTCTTTCTGAACATCTCCATCCAATCCTTCCCAGACCTTGCCTCGCCAGGTCATGTACGCGAGGTTTCCAGGAACTTTGATTTTACGAAGAAGATAATGCGAAATCTTTTCAATGTCCTGTTGAGGTAATTGCATGTCAGGCATTCTTCCGGACGGTCTTGACGTGTGTGGACGTCTTAGAAATTCAGTGAGTCCATTATGAGAGTACTTATTTTCAAGGGGTCCGAGCGGTACAGATTTTGCTTTCATTATTTCTTTGCCATTTGCGTCTCTTGGAGAATGGCAAGCGACACAGCCGACCTTATGGAACAGCCCTTCACCCTGCTCTGCCGCAACGGAGTCAGGAACTGTAATTTTGAAAGGGTCCTGCTTGTTTAGGGAAACCAGATAATGAGTTATGGCATTAGCTATTTGCTCCCTTTCCTTTATGCTGAAATGCTTAAGCATGGCAGGCATCAGTGTTCCCGGTTTGACTTTCTGGGGAGACAATAAAAAATCTCGAATATAGTCCGGATTCAATCGGTTACCCACTGCTAAAAGTCTGGGAGATTTTTTGGAGGATTTAGCAATGACTGGTTCATTGTGACATGAAACACAGTTCATTTCCTCAATCAAGATGCGACCTTTGAGAGGATCCTTGAGTTTGCTCGAATCAATTCCTGAAACATGGACGCGTGCATTTCCATCCTCAAGAGCTAGGACGGTTATTATAACAAGGAGCAAATTAAGAGAGAATAAAGAAGTCCTCATCAATTTAAAATCTTATATGCTTATTTGGTATCGTTCCAAAGACATTTACAAATAAACTTCTAGATTGATATAAGTCTTTTAAAATTGGATTCTTAACACGAAGGAACTTACAAGGTTTCCCGCCGTGTTTAGCTATTTACCTACTGTACGCATGGTCTGGACTGATTCATTATATATTAATGATGCTATCATTATGCTGCCAAAATGAACCTTTTGACAATTGTCATACTATTCTAATATACTAAGGGTAAGAAGAATTTCAAAAACCCCAACTAGAAAAAAGATATGAAGATAAAATTATATATATTAAGCGCAGTGATTATAGCGGCTGGTTTGTCAGCAGCATCTGCCCAAGGTCGTGGTGGTCGTGGTGTGCCGACTTTTGAGCGACCAACTTTCGAGCGTCCAACTTTCGAGCGTCCTGAAGGTGCCGGTGAGCGTCCTGAAGGTGCCGGTGAGCGTCCTGAAGGTGCCGGTGAGCGTCCTGAAGGTGCCGGTGAGCGTCCAAGCCGAGAGGAGATTGCGGAAAAAATCAAAGAAAGACTCGCAGAGCGTGGCGTTGATGCAGATGAGATCAAGGCAAAACGTGAAGAGCGCAAAGCGAAAGCTGGTGAACGTCGTAAAAAGTTAATCGGTGATCGCGGTGATCGTCGTGCAGCTTTTCGTGATCGTTTGAAAGCCCGCCGCGGCGCTCTCAAGGAGCGGTTAGAAGCAGCTAAGGCTGACGTCCCTGCTAGGGAAGAATAAGATACTGTTTTATTCAAAGAATGAGCCGGTCTTGACATGCTGTCAGGACCGGCTTTTTTATCCACCGCTGTAGCAATTTAAAAATGAACCTTCGCTCTCGGTTTATTTATCTGAAGTATTATACAGTGATGAGCATGATGGTCTCGACCCTTCATGCAGTGACAATTTACTCTACTGACTTTTCCACTTTTCCGGTCGGTGATGATCAGCTCGTTGATCATGAAAGTTGGGAGAGTGATGCGAATGGGCTTGCCTTGCACGGCATAGATAATGATTTAATTCCAGGTGGAGGGAATAGCGCTTTTCTCGGATTGAACCCACCGGACGAGGACTACATCAGCGTTTGGCGACCGCTTGATTATTCACCGCTTGATCAGAAGAAGACTATCATTCGGTTTTCAGCAGTGATAGCCATTATCGATTCAACGAATAGTAAATGGGATAATTTCTTTATCTCCTTCAATAACCAGAACGGAGATGCTCTGGCTTCAATTAACTTTGATAATACAAATTCTTATATCTTTCTTGATGACACAGAAGATGTAATGAATACCGAATTTCAGTTCGTTCAGGATACTTTTTACCAAATGGAATTAGTTATCGATTTTACTAAAAATGAATGGTCTGGATCCTTGGATGACGAAATTGTATTTGATAAAGTTCAGTTCCATGGAGGAGACAAAAAATTGGATCTTGGGAACCTCAGTGTTGACTGGTTCATTACCAATCTTGAGCAACCAGGTGACAATTGGATCAGCTTTGATGATATCAGTGTAATTGCTGAATCAGGGCCCTATATAGTTCCCCCTATCAACATATCTATGAACAATGCACTGAATAAAATATATTTGAGTTGGGAGTCAGAACCGAAACGGCGTTATGAGATCGAGCGTTCTTCCGACTTAATACAATGGAATTCAGGTGCCCCTAATTCAGTTTTTATCTCGGGTAATGAGTCTGGAAAAATGAGCTATACTGATTCCATTGGCGATCAATCATCAAGTCGCTTCTATCGTCTCAAAGTTAACTTCAACGAATGATTCAAAATTATCTTTAGGGCCCTGATTGGATGAGTAGAAGTGAACAACATTTCTGTCCTCTGATTAGGACATTAGTATCCTTTGCATTCATTACAATAGTGCATGCCCAGAGTGAAAGGATTGATGCCATATCTGAGGATGTAGTGTCCTTATCTGACATGACCTACAATTTAAGGTCTGGGATTGGAGTCAAAGACAACGTCCTTTATAGTAACAAGGATCCTGTCAGTCGATCATATGCGGTCATGGGGCTTGATCTGACAGCGTTTCAGATCAGAAGTGATGAAAGAGAATTTTCAGCCTTCCTGAGCGCTGATCATGAACAATACTTTGAGTCGGATCCAGTGGACTCGGAATCCTTCGTTTTAGCGATGATTGAGTACCGCTATCATTTACGTGATAATTGGTGGATTGGGCTTGGATCAGAGTATTTGTATATAGATCAACTGCTCGATTTGTCAGCGGATGATGACTTTAATATTGTACAGGCCACAGGTCATTCATTCGGTGTGCTTCCAAGCATCGAAAAGAAATTGGCAGGAGATTGGATAGTGTCGTTGGATGTTCCCTGGCGCCGGCAATACTATAAAGATCCACTCGATGACTATACCGAAGCAGCTCCTGAATTAATGCTGAGTTATAAGACTGGTCAATACTCTCAGCTGAGAGTAAAGGCTAATCTGGAGTACAGGGGATATGATTCTCGCACCATTCATGGTGCACTTTCGCCCCATCAGTCATCAGACATTTTAAATTTTGAAAGATTAGGATTTGATCTCAGGTACCGCCACTATCTTGATCATTCCAGGAAGTGGAGATCCACTACCGTACTAGGTTTTTTGAACAATAAAGATAATGGAGACGGTTATTATAATTACGACAGATTCACTGCAAAGCAGGAATTATTATACAAGGCTAACTCCTTGCAGATCAGATCAGGTATTGGTTTGAGTAATTACCATTATGCTAACCAGAAAGATGACGAACAGAATCAATTACGTCGCAAGAGAGTTGTTCGGGCCGAGATTCGTGCAAGTTATGATGTCCGTGATAGTTTAAAGGTTTTTTCTGCCTATAGCTTTGAACGCTCATTGTCAAATTCCAGTTATGATAACTACAGAGCCAACAATGTCAGTTTTGGTATGGAGTGGGAATTTTAATTATCCCATACTCACCAAAATATTCTTTAGTAGAGTTGATGATTGTTGAATTGGACAAGAAAATATACAGAATGCATTATATTTAATATTTGCTAGAGTTCTATTTATCTGATATATAGGAAGTTATGGGTTTTTCAGCATCAATCAAATCGGGATTTTCAAATTATTTTAACTTTAGTGGTCGAGCTAGTCGGTCCGAATATTGGTATTGGAGTTTATTTGTTGTTTTAATCTCTATTATAGAGACGGTGGTTGGCGGGACGGGAATTATAACTATGTTGGTTTTATTCATACCGGGACTAGCAGTTTTTTGGAGGAGAATGCATGACCTTGATAAATCTGGAGCCTGGTTTTTCATTGCTCTTACTGGTATAGGTGGTCTTGTTCTATTGGTATGGGCTTGCACTAAAGGCACTTCCGGGGCCAATAGATTTGGATCTGATTCTTTAGGTTCTGATGATCCAGCACCGCCAAGTGATCCAGCACCGCCAAGTGATCCAGCACCGCCAAGTGATCCAGCACCGCCAGCTGCTCCTGATGAGCCTACATCACAGGCATAGAACAAATTAATTTCTAGTATATTAAATTAAATTGATGAGCCCTCGAAGATGAGGGCTCATTTTTTTGGTAAGTACTCTTAATCGACGGTAAATGGTTGAGATGATCGCAGGTAAGCAAAGAAATCTCTTAACTGAGGATCACTCAAGCCACTTAGCAAGTTCACTGGCATCAAGCTCCTGCCGAGGAGGTCCATGGATTTGATCTGGGTTTTTTGGAAAGTTTTATCCAACCCATCGAAACTGCGTACGGTAATAGTGGAGATTCCTTTGTCTGTGAGAAATCCGCTCACATGGAGTCCGTCCTTTGTCTCAATGAGCACTGACTCGTAGCCTTCTCTTATTTCAGCATTCGGATCAACGATGCTTCTTAGCATAGTATCAAGGTCGTCCCTCTGATAACTGGTGAGGTCGGGGCCCACTTTGCCTCCGTCATGAAAAAGAACATGGCAGGACGCGCATCTTTCTTTATAGATCCCTCTTCCGCGGTAAGGGTTACCTGTTCCGGACTCAATGACTGATCGAATTTTCTCTATCATTGCCGGTGTTGGTTTTGTTTGAGCCGTTTGATTTCCAAAATATTTCTCAACTAATTCATTGAGACTCTTATCCTGATGTCGTAGCAAACCCGCAATGGCCTCTTCGCTAGTGTTAGCCGTTTCGATCTTTTCCTCCTGCACAGCATTCATCCACTCAATGCTCCAATTTTTTCTCGAGGAAAGGACTCTCTGAGCAGTTAGCCGGGTCTCAGCTATCATTAGGGGGTAGGAAGTGATTATAGTTTTTCCAACAGCATCATCAGTGAACCTCTGGCATGCATTGATTGCAGCTCTACGAATTACAGGTGCTACCGGACCAGAAATAATTCCGAGGAGCGGTTCAAGTACGGATTGGTCACTGATTTCTCCAAAGGCTCTGACATAATTTATGCGCTCAGTCATTGGAACTTTTTTTGAGGCAATTTTCTTTGCAGCTTCTCTAATCGCATCAGCTTCCGACTGGCGAACACGTAACAGTAAAGAAGCTGTCCCTGTATCCCTAATTGCCTTGATTAATGCATCTGGTAGGCTCGGAAGAGATCCACCCTCGAATGCTTGCTCGAACCCATCCATCAGTGCTTTTCTTTGTGTATCTGTATTTGCTAAACCCAACAATTCGGCACAGGTCAAAAAGTTTTTTTCTCCTCCTCTTAAAGCGAATCGACGCATGAGCCGCGGAAGAATTTCCCTTTGGATCATGGGTTGTGACCATATCCGATGATCTTCAAAAAGTTTAAGGACATGTTTAATGTCTTTCTGGCAATGTTTTTCAATGGCCCACCAGTACATTAATGGAAGATAAGGATCTTCAAGGTCACTGGCCTTTGCCAAAAGTTCGCCTAAAATAGGTAGAGATTTATTAGGCTCTATTCTTTGGACCGTCGATGCGATCTGTGACCAGACTTCCAGTTCCTTTTCGCTTTCTGCTAATTGTCTTAGCCCAATGGCTGTTGATTCTGAAATCGATTTATTGTCTCCTAAAAATCGAATCGTCCAGGAGCGTACGCCCGGGTACGAATGTTTCAGAAATTGAGAGCAAAGGTCCTCATTGAGCTGACCACTTTGATGTAGGGCCCATAGACCTCCGAGGGCTAAATTATTTTTCTTCTCATTGACCCAGTGGATTAATTTTTCCTTAAAGCCATCCTCTTTAATTTTTCCCAGGAGACGGACTGCAGTTTGACGGTGCCATTTGTTTGGGTGTTCAAGATGCTTTATTAGCTGATCGGAGTTTAATTTTGCCAGATCGTTGAGGGGATTGAGTTTTGCCTCTTTTGAGCGTAACCGATATATTCGTCCGGTCCTTGGATCAATCTGACTCTGATAATGCTGTCCATGTGCAATAAAATGTTCGTAGAAGTCAGCTACATAAATGGATCCGTCCGGTGCATTGGTTAAGTATACTGGCCTGAATCGGAAGTCCTTACTGCGAAGAGGAAATCCCAAATCCTTGGTTTCAAAAGTTGCTCCTCTCTTAATGCGTTCGCTCAATACAAGGTATTGGTGCAAAGGATCAGCTGCCAGAAACTTGTTTTGCATCCTAGCCGGCAGTGCCGTTCCCTCACAGAGAATAGTATTGTGCGAAAATCTTGATATTTTCCCACCTCTCATCATAGGAAGATCGCCAAAAGCGTAAGGGTTTGCTGGAGGACCGAACTTGTTCGGAGAACGTCCCTGCTTCAACATGTAAGCTCCCTGCACATAGTGCCAACCCCTAGTGTCTCCGCCGTTATGCCCTGAAAACAATCTGCCATCAGAGTCGAATTCAAGGCCGAACACGTTCCCGCCCCCCTCTGCAAAAATCTCGAAGATTTTTCTTTTGGGGTGATATCGCCATACCATGCATCCTTCATGATATGTTCCATCCTTTTCTTTGTTATCGATCCCAGGCCTGAAAACGTGTGATGTTACGGTGCTTCCCTGCCCCCCATAAATCCATCCGTCAGGGCCCCAGGTAAGACCATTTGCGATCGAGTGCGTGTCTTCAAAACCAAAACCTGAAAGGTGAACTTCGGGATCGCTGTCCGGCACATCATCTTTATTTTTATCAGGATAGAAGAGCAGGTAAGGGGTGTGCATTATCCAGACGCCATCAATGTCCGGCAGAACTGAGTTTGCAAGGTCAAGGCCTTCGGCAAAAGTTTTGTGCAGATCATATTTACCGTCTCCATCAGTATCTTCATGAATTGTGATCTTTGATCTTCCTGGATAATTTTTGGGTGGGGCTAGAGGATCCTTATCATATTTGCCGCGATAGTATTTGTCGCGGCTTATCATTTTAAGTCCGGCCGGATAAGGATATTGCCTATACTGAGCTACCCAAAGCCTTCCCTTAGAATCAAAGCTGAGTTGAGTGGGTTGGGAAATTTCAGGTTCAGTGAGAATCTGTTCCAGTTTCAGATCCTCATCTGTGATCATCATGTCGAAGCTCTCTTTGGGGCCAAGAGAAGTTCCTGGCATTAGTTCTTTTGCCTCACTGAGTACTCGGTTCGCTTCAAGAAATGTTTCAAAAGTTGCCTTCGCCGGTTTTTGTAAAAGCGCTTTCCTAGGTTCGACCGTTTCTCCTGGTCCAATGAATTCCCAGCTACCAGAAAAAACACATTCTAAGAAATAACCTTGAATCGAAGGGGCACTTCCCAAGAATCCGCTCTTGTCGTAAAGACTAAAGTTTCGAATATAGATTTCGTTCCAATGGCCTTTAACGAGAAGACCTGGAGGAACCTTGTATCTGTGAGTCCCCTTGAATCCTGACTCAAATTCCTCTTTAGAAAGTTTACCTGCAGCCCCGATTTTTTCCCCATTGATCCATAATTCATGAGAGTCGGCTAACTTCTCAATAGTGAAAGTCACTGATTCGACCCAGAGATCCCTGCCGGATGTGTTAGTCCAATGGTCCGGGACTTTTACCCAGCAGCGGTAAGTTCCAAGCTGATTTTCTTTTTCCTTCAATGGCCATGGCCCTGGAACTGGTGTTGTGATTATTTCTGCATTGGCAGAAATCAGGACGACCCATCTCAATATAAGAAAGAAAGCTATAGTTCTCAAACCGGGTGAATATTTCATAACGGATTATTCAGACATTAATGTTTCTTTTTAACTGATGAAAATGTTAATCTCATTAAATTTACTGAAGCCCAACTACTTTGATTCATGAATCGGTTATTAACTTTTATTTCATTTTATGTTCTATGCATTGTCAACCATTGCACAGGTAAGGAAATCGATGAGCAGCCGCTTCTTCGGCTGGGGCTCATTGGGCTGGACACCTCACATGTCATTGCTTTCACCTCAAGATTAAACGAACCGGACAGTCCTAAACATGTTCCTGGAGCACGTGTCATCGCCGCTTTTAAGGGAGGCAGTGATGATATAGAGTCAAGCCGGACCCGAGTCGAAGGCTATACGAAGACTCTAGTCGAAAAGTATGGTGTTAAAATCTATGATGACATTAGTAAATTATGCAAAGACGTTGATGCGATCCTTCTCACGAGCCTTGATGGAAGACCGCACTTGTCTCAGATTCGCCCGGTCATCCAGGCAAAGCTCCCGGTATTTGTGGACAAGCCAATCGCAGGAAGTTTGAAAGATGCCGTTGAAATCTTTCGTCTGGCTAAGGAGGCGGATGTCCCATGTTTTAGTAGTTCATCTCTCAGATGGTATTCCGGGGTAGTTGAAGTCGCCAATGCCGATGTTGGACAGCTCAAGAGTGCCATATCTTACGGACCGGCTCCGGCTGAACCTCATCATCCTGACCTTTTCTGGTATGGTATTCACCCTACCGAATCTCTATTCACGGTGATGGGCCCCGGGTGCGAGTCCGTGACCCGAACATCGACTGATGATACTGTCGTGGTAACTGGTATTTGGAAAGATGGGAAGGTCGGAACTCTTCATGGTATTGCTAGTGGGCGAACGGGGTATAAGGTCACTGCTTTCGGGACCAAGGCCATTGCTGAACAAAAAAGTGGGGGCGATTATACTCCGATGTTGAGGGAGATAATTAAGTTTTTTAGAACAGGAAAGCCTCCAGTTTCTCCAGATATCACCCTTGAAATTTATGCTTTTATGGAAGCCGCCGACGAGAGTAAGAGGCGAGGAGGTTTGCCTGTTAAAATCTCTGAAGTCTTGAAGAAGGCAGGGCTTAATTGATCTCGTAACTCACAAAAATTAATTACGAGTGATACTGTGTCATAATGCGATTAATTTTGTGAGACGATTTAAAACAAAGGCTGGAAAGTTTTCTGCTAATGGACATACTTTCCCATTGATAGGAAACAGATATTATTAAAAACAAAAACCACATTAATGATTCCATGTTGGACAGGAGAAATTTCATAAGAAACAGCACAATAATAGGCACAGGTGCTGCTGCCGTGACCAGGGCAACTGCCGAGGATCTGAAAGCTTCTAAAATTACCGGATATGAGTATCGACTGCCAAAATTCACTAAGGGCGAAAGATTACTTTTCATAGGGGATTCGATAACAGATATGAAATGGGGTAGGAATGAAAAGGATCGGAATCATTACCTTGGTCATAGTTACGTATATCTCATAGCTTCAAGGTTGGGCGTTGATATGCCTGAGGCAAAACTTGAATGCTTCAATCGTGGTCACAGCGGTAATCGCATAACTGATTTAAAGTTACGGTGGCAAAAGGACGTGATTGACATGAAACCGGACCTACTAAGTATTCTGGTAGGAGTCAATGACCGCAAAGTAAAGAAAGGCCAGACTTTTTTATCAGACCAATGGGAATCGGATTATCGTGAGATTTTAACTAAGAGCCGGCAGGCCAATGAAAAGCTTCGCATTGTTCTTCTTGATCCCTTTGTTCTTAAATCTGGCTGGTGGATGAACAAGGGAGGTGAGTGGGATATCAGTAGAGCTCAGATAAACAAGATGGGCAAAATTGTCTCTCAGTTTGCTAGAGATTTTAATGCAATCCATATTAAGACGCAGGAAGTTTTTGATGCAGCAGCCAAGTTAGCAGGTCCGGAACAATGGATTTGGGATGGGGTGCACCCATTGCCTCAAGGTCACGAGCTCATTGCTCGGAATTGGTTAGAGCAGGTCAGTGCATAAAAATAATTGATCAGAGTTGTGCATTAACTAGTTTTTTGAATCAAGATTACTTTTGTTAGTGGTTTTCTGATTGCAAAATTGTTGAAATTTGTCTAATGTCTTTGTCATTATGACTCGTATGAAAAAACTTCTAATTCTTATTGGAGCAGCTGCAATGGTTGCTTTCTCATTTAGCTCTTGTGCTACAACAAATTGTTGTGGATCTGATGGTAAGTGTTGCAAAGGCGGCGCTGAGCACAGTCACAAGTAAATGCTAAAAGAGTTTATTCTCTTGCCATTGTGCATTGGGAAAAGCTTATAAAGATCACGAAACGATCTGCAGTGCCTTTTTATTAGTACTTGCAGATCGTTTTTTCTTTACCAATGAAGTTTTTGTTTTGGAGTTTTGTTTCCTTGTCTTTCACAGGAATGGGTTGCTCGCCTTCCCATGATTCCTTGGTGATTACGGAACAAAAAGAAAACATCCTTACTACTTTTTATCCAACCACATATTTTGCCAAATCTATTTCAGGGGACTTGATCCCGGTAGAGTGTCCGGTACCGGGCACTGAGGACCCCATTCATTGGCAACCATCTCGCAACTCAATTCTTAAGTATCAGACTGCAAGTCTCATTATTCTTAATGGTGCAAATTTTGAAAAATGGGTAGACAGCGTTAATCTTCCCTTATCACGTGTCATCGAAAGTGTGAAGTTGCCAAGTGAAGAATTGATTCGTTACGAATCTATAGCTGAACACCGTCACGGCCCTAAAGGGATGCATGCTCACGAAGGAATCGATGGTCATACTTGGATCGACCCATTACTTGCGAAAGAATCTAGTCATAATATTTTTAAATCAATGTGTGTCAGATGGCCGAAGTACCGTGATGAGTTCACAAAGAATCATGGAAAATTGGTAGCGAGGTTAGATGCATTGCATGTTCGGATGAATGCTATTGAAATGCCCCCTGCTTTCGCCTCTCACCCTGCTTACAATTATCTGGCACGCAGATATAGTTGGACCATCAAGAATCTGGATCTTGTCCCTGATGAGATTCTATCAGAAGAGCAGATCAAAATCATCGGATCGTATGCTAAACAAAAGCCAATGCGTTTATTGTTATGGGAATCTGAACCTTTGGCTAAGAACATCGAAGAGCTAGAAACACGATTAGATATTCGCAGTGTTGTTTTCAGCCCTTGTGAAATGATTTCTCAAGGCAGTTCTCAAGAAGAATTTGATTATCTAAGCCGAATGAATCAGAACATTGATCGGCTTGTTAGGGTGATTGGTAGAGATGGGACAGGACAGTGAAGAGAGATTCGGGGCCTATTTATCGATAAAATCCTGAGATTCCATTCAAAATCTCCTAAAATATTAAGAGATGATAAATATATTTTTTCCAAACTGAAGTGACAATTTGAATATTTTAGCATATAATCCAGTCCAACTGATCGAAAAATCAAATTTAACTTATTAATAATGAAGAAATTAATCATTGCTACGATGGGCATCTTTGCTCTCAGCCTTGGCTTTGTTGCTGCTGCTGATAAAGATGCGAAAACTACTGCATATGTTGTGCAGATGACTGGTGTCACATGAGCAGGCTGTCAAAAGTATGTCCGTGGGGCATTCCAAAAGAAGCTTAATGCAACTAGCATCGTTATCACTAAAGGAGATAAGCCGAAGACTCAGAAAGTCACTTTCACTTGTGCTAAAGGTGATGTAACAAAGAAAGTTGCTGCAGAAGCAATGGGTTCTGCCAAGAACCGTTTCGTTGTTACTGCAATAAAGAAAAAGAGCTAAGCTATTTTTATCTTTAAAAGAAAAAATTAGCTAAGCTAAATCGATCTTAGGGACCGGCTCCAGTATTAACTGGGGCCGGTTTTTTTTAACGCTGATGAGTAGTTTATGAAAAATCTTTCAATAAAAATAATTCAAGTCATGAGGCTTTTTGGCCTAATTATTTTGTGTGGATTATGGCAATTGCCGATAATTGCCAAGACTGATTCTGAAATTAATGTTCAGGTTGGCGCAGCCAAGGTCGATGTGACTCCGCGAGAACCTGTTGTACTTGCTGGATATGGTGGTAGGACAAAAGAGTTTGATGGAATTGATACTTCCCTTTGGGCTAGATGTTTAGTCATTGGGAAGAATGAACCTGCTGTAATTGTAGTTGTTGATAATTGCGGTGTCCCAGGAAAACTGAGATCTCTTCTTGCTAAGCGGTTGTCAAAACAGGGTATACCAGAGAAAAACTTAGTTGTATCTGCTACTCATACTCATAATGCACCAAATCTCAGAGGCTATGCACCAATTCTTTGGGCTGGGCGGACAAGTAAGAATCAAGAAAAACGAATCGATGATTATACTAATTTCTTGATTGATAAGATGGAATCAGTCGTTTTGGAAGCGCTTGAGAAACGACAGCCAATGAAACTTGGATGGTCCCGTGGCTCGGTTCAATTTGGAGGGAACCGGAGACTGATTAGAGAAGGGAAATGGGCAGGTTTTGGATTTCAAAGAAATGGGCCAGTCGATCATAGCCTTCCTGTCCTTGTCGCTCGTGATATTAAAGGAAATGCTCGAGCCGTATGGGCTAATTATGCCTGTCATTGCACTACTGCTGGTTCTCGTAATCATGTGGGTGGTGACTGGGCTGGTTATGCAAATGAGATGATTGAGAAGGAATTCAAATCTGCAGTATCGTTAATGACTATAGGTTGTGGAGCAGATGTTGGTCCTCAACCGAGCGGAGGTTTAGAGGATGCCAAGAAACATGGCTCAAGTATCGCTAAAGAAGTAAAAAATTTATTGGAGAAAGAAATGATTCCTTTGCCGGGTGTTACTTCTGTGACTGGAACTACCGCTAAGTTGCCTTTGATGAAACCTTTGCCGAGGAAGCATTGGGAATCTCAGAAAAGTGCCGGTAGCTTTCAAGGAGAACTTGCCAAGGCAATGCTCAATCAGCTTGATTCTGCTGGCAGCATTTCTTCTGAAGTGAATTACCCTATACAGTCTTGGAAATTTGGTGACCGATTAGCAATGGTCTTCCTTGCTGGTGAAGTTGTGGTCGATTATTCGGTTCGTTTGAATAGTGAATTGGATTGGAAAAGGTTATGGATTAACGCCTGGTCGAATGATATGCCCGGTTATATTCCTTCTAAAAGAGTATTAAAAGAAGGAGGTTATGAGGCTGAGTTTTCACAAGTCTATTATGGATTGCCGGGTCCTTACTTGCCTGAAGTAGAAGATACTGTAGTAGGCGCCGTAACGGACTTACTTAAAAATGATTTTGGGGCGAAGGAGGATCAGGAAGCTGCACCGTTTCATCGTTTCCCTAGCCCTGAGCCTGCCACATTCAAGCGTATTGCATCTTGGCTGAAGGAACCTAAGTCGGAGAAAGACAAGGCGATTGTGGAAAAGGTCCGAGAATGCATTCGATCGGCTGTACCGGCTCATGCGACGATGGTAAGTGGACAAGGCCAGGGGACTGAATGGCATAATTTTGCGGGTGACTTTGTTGAAAGAACATTTATCCGTCAATCTAAGAAGGGGGCTCGAATGTCATGGACTTTTCCGCTCAACCAAGAGAAAGGTAGGGAACCAATGTCGTTGTGTTTCGTGGGCGGACTTGGTTGGAAGACTGAGCCTGAAACTGGTGGGTTTATGATGCTCATCAATGGGAGGGACCCTATCCAATTTGATGTCACTGCCGATCCTGCCATATGGTCATCTTCAAATAAGAGTATCGAACTTATTTATTTACCTACTTGGTCATCCTCGCTTGATTCTGGTGGATTCTTTTTCGTGCATATTCTGAAACCTAATGCTCAAGAAAAAACCAATGTGAAGATTTCTGTAAGTTCACTCGGAGAAGGGTCAATGAGATGGTTTGCTTTGGATTCAGAACAGAAGATAATGAATCGCTTAAAGCAGTTAAGAGAAGCCTTTAAGTGAATTCTTAGTCCCTTGTTAACAGCTAAGAGGATTGCCCAATAACAGAGAGTCGACAACCGTAAATGAAACACTCAGTATTGAAATGAGCCCATAACAATTAATTTGAATGAACCAAAAAATTGAATCAATTAATCTCTTGAAATTTTTAATCGTGACGGTTGTCTCCACTTTACTGCTATGCGTAAATGTGGCAGCCAATGACGGTGATGCGATACTTGCTAGCTTCGAAGATGAGGAGACTTTAGATGGATGGGCGGTCAGCCCGGACTCAACTATTTCTTCTTCAGTGGCACAAAGCACTATTGGGGTAACCCATGGTAGTCATAGTTTAGCGATAACTCAGGACGCTAAGGGTTGGAACCAACCTGCACGAGGATCTTGGAATATTGATGCCGGAGCGTCGATTGCGCTTGAGTATGCGATGAAGATTGGGCCGGAGTTTTTTTTACTAGAGTATGACGTTACCTTTCTGATTGATAAAATGCCGGCCAATCCAAATTGGTTTCAAACACACCTAGCGATCAGCAGCGGAGGGTGGGTTCAGCCAGTTGAAAAACTGACAAATTGGTCCCCTGCAGATGGTGATTCGATTTTCAGAGTGTCGAAGCCGTTATCAACGTGGCAGGTTCCACAGACCGGGCCCTATGTATTCAATTTTTACGTCAACTACGACGCCAACTCAATCAACGAGTCAGTGACTTTCTACATTGACAATATTCGTTTGGTGAGGACCGGTGGGATCGCTGAGACAATGTTGTTGGATTTCGAGGACGAGACGTCCCAGGGTTGGGAATTTTCTGATAACAGTGCATTTACTGAAATTGAAGTGACGACAGACCCTGAAGAAGTGATCAATGGAGGTGGAAACGCGAGCCTGAAGTTCACATTTCCTGAAGGAGGCTGGGCAAACGGTGCTGCACTTTACAACTATGATAACTCGGCAATTGATGCGGGGCTAACGCTACGGATGGACTTCAAAGTGATTGATTCCGGAATCAATCAAGTCTTCATGGTGTTGCAGGAGCCGGATTCTGGTGGCTGGCATCAAAGGGACCAGTGGCTCGGGGGAAACCCATTAGAGGGGACCTTAGAGGTTGACTATGTACGTACCGGTATTGAGCCGATAAATTTGTTTATTGGACGCGCCACGCAGGTTCCGCTTGACCCTCCTGGGGACGTTTTTGTTATAGTTGATAACATTCGAGTCCTACAGGTATTACCGTATGACGCGCCGGCAGTGATCCCATTTGAAATCATAGAGATCAATTACACCAATGATCAGATGTTTAACTTCACTTGGAATTCAGTCGAGGATGTGTTCTATGCTGTAGATTCTTCAACGGATCTCAAGAATTGGGAAGAAGTAGATGACAGCATTTTATCCGAAGGGAAACGGACGACATTTACTAATTCAACTGACAATGCCGATTTTCTCTATTACCGCGTGAGGCAATTACCGGGATTACCTTAAAAGACCTTTCCGTAGTTATTTATTATTAGGCTAGAATGAAATTCGAGCACGTATCGGTATTGAGCCGATAAAAACTGATTTTTTTGATTATACTTGGTGATCTTGAGCCTTATTATTATTCCAGTTGCATAATCCAGGCCGTTACGTCTGCTACGTCCTGAGCACTGAGAGTGTGAGGGAAGTTGCCCGGCATGCTTGAATTTTTAGCATCGTTTCTTTTTTGGATGTCCTTTGTTTTTACGGATATTTGTTCACCTGTCAGGAGATAAATTTTAACGATTTGCTTTGTTTCTTCCTGAATCATACCGAACAGTTTTCGGTTGTCAGCCATTTCTAAACTTGTTAGCTGAAATCCTTCAACAATGTATTCGTCTGGCAGGAGGATAGAACGAATTACATAATTCGCGTCGTGGCGTTTGTTGATTCCATTCATGTCAGGTCCAATCGGAACACCTTTTCCCTTCACTTGATGACAAGCGAAGCAGGTGCCACGTCCGAAGAAAATTTCTTCTCCGTGCTTGAGGTTGGCCTTAGCCATTGCATCGGTGGCTGCGGCGATATTGGTCTTCCGGAGGCCAGTCTTGGTTAGGAAGACCTGATACATGGATTCTCCATCGGAGCCATCTAGCTTGTTGCCACCGAGCACCACTTCACCGGCCTGCACCGTGCAACGATAGACGAGAAAGGATTCGCCGTTGCTCATACGCACTGTCATAGCGGTTTGCTCCATGCCTGCCACGAGCGCCTTCGGTGGAGTGGTACGGCCGTCATAGGCAAGGTAGAGAGTGGCAGGCAAATTGATCTCGAAGCGTAGAAATTCAGGTTTGATGTTGGTCTTGTCGTCGTTGTGGGTGCGGATGTGGGTAGCACCGGCTAGGGCTTCGGGGATCTCGGTGAAGGTGTAGTTGCGATCCGCATAGACGAGAGTGCCCCGCTGCAGGCCATCAAGTTGCGCGCGGTAGGAGTTTGCCGAGCCCTCGCCACGGATGCCACGCACAAAGAGGCGATCCCGCCATTCGGAGTCGCTGATTTTGTGCAGTGTCAGTGTTTCGACCCCAGATATCCGGCGCCCTTCCTTAAAGGCGGCCGCCTTGAGCTTGGTAGCTTCAGAGAGCGTGAGCTCTCCCTTTGCCTTTGCGGACTTCGCCGTGGGCTCGGATCCGTCGAGGGTGTAGTGGATGTCTCCGGGCGTTGCCGCAGTAAACTGTACACGGGTGGATTTACGGAAATGCTTCTCGCTTGCGGAGAGGGTCAGGCTTTTTGTTGGATCACCGCCATCAGCTGCTTTACCACCTAGGAATTCACCCGCTCGCTGCTGCAAGTCGCGATCGCCTTCCTCCATTAGGCCGAGTGCGGCCATCCGGCGGATGCCGAGGAGCCCGTCCTCCAGCAATTCGCGGCGCTTAGCTTCGGGCAGCTGGCGGCGCATCACTTGCCAGTTGGTGTAGTAAGCCACCCGGTCGGTCTCGTAGGCAACTGCATCGAGGATTGCCACGCTATTTTTTTCCCAGCCGATACGGTCGAGCGATCCCATTGCTGCCAATCTGATACGTGGCTCTTGGTCGGCAAGTAGCTTGATCAGGAGTGGAGCCGCTGTCGTCACCTCGTTCTCGCCGAGGATGCGCGTGGCCTGGATGCGGATGTTTAGCTTATAGCGCTTGAGCACGGTATCCGCAGTCTTCTTTGTGATTTTCCATTGGCCTTTGGCAAATTGCTCTATCTTCCCGTGGTCATGGCCACGGGCCTTGTCGATGTGGCCGATCGCCCACATCGCCCAAGTCGCTTGGGTTTCGCTGAGGCTGCCGGACTGGATTGCTGCCACGAGGTCATTGTGCGCCGCATCGCCCCGGTGGACGAGTTCGTCCTGAGCGTGTACCCGCCAGACGTGGACGTTGGATCCGAGATCCTCAATCAGCTCCTCGAAGCTCCAGGTCTCTATATCTTTTTTCCGTTTCGTCGTATCCCATGTTGTCCGGGGGATGAGCGGTGATTCCTTGTGAATGAGTCGAAACACACGCCCCTGATATTTCGCGTTTTTCTCAGGCGTCCACTTTTTGTTTGGAACATACTCCGTGCCGTAGACGGATCCCCAACCGGCAATGTATAGGGCACCATCGGGCCCGATCTCAATGTCTGTAGGGCGGAAAAGCGACCGCCCTTTGGCTCCCTTGTAGCCCAAGTCGCCTCCCAAGGTGGCACCACCGTCGACGATCTTGCGTTTCGTTTCTGCCGGCACCTGCAATGCACCGATCCATTTCGGGTCGTAGAGGAAGATACAGTTGTTGGTCCAGTCAGCGATCAGGTACTGGTCGCGGTATTGTTCAGGGAAGTGTTTCGAACTGTAGAAGGCAACCCCTGTCCCGGAACCGCTCACGCTTGGGAATAAATCCGAGGAGGGGGCGATAGCGATGTGTTTGCCCATCCAGTCGAATTTCCACGGATGGCGCATTGAGTAGTGGCCATGACGAATAGGCATAAAGATGCGTTCCCCGGGCCGGCCCGGGTCATTGTCGGTGGCGAGCCAATTGAAGCTGCTGTCCATACACATGTCCCAGGGGTTGCGCATGCCTCGGGCGAAAAGCTCAAGACCGTGCCCGCCGGGACGGCAGCGAAAAATGCCACCTTCCTTTTCATCCTTGTTCAGCGGGTGATAGCTTTTCGGGTAGGTGTCCCTAGTATAGATCTTCGTCAGCGGGTATTGAGTCTTATCGCCCGACTTGATGTCCTGCAGCTCACGGATCGGCTTCGGAGCATTCGGCTTCACCCACGTGTTACCCATGGTGAAGTAAAGCCAGCCGTCGGGTCCCCAGTTAAGCCCGTGCACACTGTGGCGCAGGTTGTTGAGACCGGTGTAGATGACCTGATACTCGTCGGCGACATCGTCCCCGTCGGTATCGCGCAGTACCGTGAGCTCTGGGGCGTTGGCTACCCACAGTTCATTGCCTTTCCAAGCCATCGCCTGCACGCAGTTGAGCCCCTCGGCGAAAGTCTTTACCGTCTCGGCTATACCGTCGTCATCCGCATCGATGAGAATTTTGATGTAATCGGTTGGTGAATCTTCCTTCGGATGCCGGTACTGCGGGCCTGCTCCCACGTAAAGGCGACCTTTTTTATCAAAGCAGAGTGAGGAGGGATTGATAATGTGAGGCTCTTTTACAAAGAAATTGATTTTGAAACCTTCTTCTACTTTGGGTAAAGCATCCTTATCTACCTCAGCATGTAGATGTTGCATGAGTAGCAGTGCTAATAAAAAGACACCTATGCTGCTTCTAAATATCTTCAAGTATATTGTCATCAAATAGTGTAACGGTCAGTTAATTTGGTCTTGTACTGCTTTTATTTTTATACGTAGTAAACGTCCGAGTCATCAATGTCTGGAATTCCTATGACTAGGACCCTCATTTTCCCATTAGCACCATGAACGACACCGGGAGGAATATGGATGATGGTTCCCTTTTGCACATGTTCTTCCTTTCCATCTAGGTTAACAGTTCCTTGCCCCTCTAATACATAATAGAGTTCGGTGGATTTTTTATGGTAATGGAGCTTAGCACCATCAATGTCTACTGCATGTGCCCAAGCAGCTATTCCTTCATCCTCACGGCTTAGCAATCTGTACCGGTGACCGCATGCACTTGGTTCTCTCTCTGATTCATCCTCGTTTCTGACAATGAGATTAAGAGGTTGGCTTTCTTGATTTTCTTTGTCCATATTTATAAGTGCATAGTTCGTGTGAGGACCGACAACTCGAACTCTTCGATTGATTATTTATCAGGCGAGGATCTCACTAATCAATTTCCCATGAACGTTAGTCAATCGTCGTTCAATACCATTATGATAGAAGGTCAGTTTTTTGTGATTCATTCCAAGTAAATGCATAACTGTGGCATGAAAATCTTGCCAGGTGACAGGATCCTCTGCAGTCTTCCATCCAATCTCATCAGTTACTCCATGACTAATTCCTGGCTTGAGTCCAGCACCTGCCATCCATATTGAGAAGCCTCCCTTGTTATGATCTCTTCCAGGACCAACCTTTCCTTTATCTGACTGTGCGAATGGGGTTCTTCCGAACTCAGTTGTGAACAGTACAAGTGTTTCATCAAGCATCCCTCTACGTTCCAAATCAGCTAGCAGGGCTGCTATAGGTTTGTCGATTCTAGTCGCCTCCTTGCCATGATTTTCCTTCACGTTCTCATGAGCGTCCCAGCTTGCTCTTGGACTTCCGCCTATTGGTCCACCTGAAAATATTTGTACAAATCGCACGCCCTGTTCCAAGAGCCTCCGACCAAGAAGGCACCTCTTTCCACAGTCATCGGTCAGATCTTTGCCGATCCCATACATTTCTTTGGTTTGTTCAGTCTCACCACCAAGGTCCGTTACCTCCGGTACGGAGAGCTGCATTTTCGCGGCCAGTTCATAGCTTCGGATTCTGGCCTCAAGAAGATCATCAATTTGGGTTTTTTTATGATGCTTATTGTTCAGGCGGTTGAGTAATTGCCGGGACTGGAGTTCCTCATTACCAGAAATTTCTCTGGCAGGGAAAAGATCCCTGATTGGATTTTCTCCTTTTCCAAAACGGACCCCTTGGTACTGAGCGGGGAGGAAACCATTGGACCAGTTAGAGGCGCCCCCGTTAGGATCGCCTCGTCCATCAGGTAAAATGACATAGGACGGGAGCGATTCAGACTCTGCTCCTAAGCCGTAGGAGACCCAACTACCAACTGAAGGATAACCATTGAATTCGAAACCACTATTTTCAAAGAATAGTGCAGGAGTGTGGTTGGCTGACTGGGTTATCATTGAACGGATGACAGTTATTTTGTCTGCCTGTTCTGCTATGTGTGGGAACATTTCAGAAACCATTAGTCCGCTCTTTCCTCTGGGCTTGAATTTCCAATCGGCTCCGCGCAATGGTCCTACACGGCCAAAAAATATGTCCGGTTTTTCAGAAAGTTGTGCTTCTTTACCGTGATTTTTTGTTAGATGAGGCTTAGGATCAAAAGAATCGATATGACTCATTCCACCTACCAAACAGATATGAATGACCTTTTTTGCTTTGGCTGGATAATGGGTTACTAGAGAAGTTCCAGATGCCTGAACTTGATCCTGTAGCAGAAGATTAGTGAAAGCAGTGGCACATGTGCTCTGAATGCCCCAGTTAAGAAAATCACGTCGGTCTGGATTCATGCTCATTCTACTACTACAAATTCGTTGCTATTAAAAAGGACCCGGCAGAGCGCTTGCAAACCGTGATTTTTTGAAAGATTAAGGCCGAGTTGAATTTCCTCTGGGTCAGGTCTTCTGCCGTATGCCAATTCATATGCTCGAATGACCTGCTCTCTGATCTTGTCCTGATTCTCTTCTTTTAGCCGCTTGGAGAATCCTTCTGCCATCCGAAGTACGAACGCATTATTTAATAGAGCAAGTGCCTGGATCGGTGTCGTAGTGGTGGATCGACTTGGAGCAGTAGTTGATGGATCCGGACAATCAAAGGCGTCAAGTATCGAACTTCTCTGGCCACGAGGGCTGAACCGGTAAACGGTCCTTCTGTTAAGGGATTCATCTTCCTTGTCAAATGGTGTGTAATAGGTGGTTCCATTCAATGACCTGAAAGTAACGTCCCGGAACCCAGGCCCTCCCATTGTGGTGTTTAATTTTCCAGAGACCTTCAGCATGGCATCTCTTAGGCTCTCAGCATCTATTCTTGTTGGTGATTTGCGCCAAATAAGTCGATTATCGGAATCATTTTTTATTGTTTTTGGATTAGGCATCGAGGATTGACGGTAAGCCCTTGAGTTAACCATTAAGCGGTGCAGATGTTTTAGGCTGTAACCATTTGTTTTAAGTTCCGTGGCTAGCCAGTCCAGTAGTTCTGGATGACTGGGGATCCCACCATTAAAACCAAGATCATTGGGAGTTTTTACCAAACCTGTTCCAAAGTGATGATGCCACACTCTGTTGGCAATGACTCTTGTAAATAGAGGGTTGTTTGAATCAGTAATCCACTCAGCTAATTTTTTGCGCCGTTCCGAATCTGCTGCGTCGGCGGGGAGGCCAAAATTTGCATCAGGACCGGTCACGGCGCTCACTGAACCGGGATTCACTTTTTCTTTAGGTTGAAGAGCATGTCCTCTATTCAATACGTAGGTGGGTCCGGGATTAGATCTGGCTGCGACCGAATAGATTTTGGTTTTTCTTTGCGAGCGAAAATTGTTTGCCTTGTCATTTAGTTCTTTGATTTTGGAGCTGATATTATCCCTCTTGGTTTTTTCGTTATCAGTTATCAAGGCAAGAATTTCTTCATCTGATACGAAGTTGGATTCGGTTCCGGCGGATGCCGCGATCTCTGCAGGATTGAGGGCTTTATCGTAGAGTTGGGCACGCAATATTTTTCCTGAAAGCATTCTCTTGCTATCAGCTTCTTTGCCGTGTCTCATTCCAAATATTATTTCGGATTTCCCTTTTTCGTATTTAATGATCCCGGTCTTGTAAGCTTTTCCATAAGGCTGACCTCCCCGGTACCTTGTAATGGTGCCGTCACTCTTATAAGTGATAGCTACATGAGTAGGCTCCTTGTCTACTTTCGTTTCTTCTGGGCCTTGATGAAGCTGAGTGCGTTTGAAAGTATCGCTCCCAGCCATCCAGGCTTTGGCTGTTCTTTCTGCATAGACGATCGCATCAAAGATAATACCGTCACTCGTTTGCAAGCTAATTACTCCGCCGCCTCTTTGGGTCAGGCCATCGAGTTGGACCCACGCTTCGAGCGTCTTTTCCTGTATGTCTCGACTCATTGGTGAGGTACTGACGAAAGAACTTTTACCGTCAAGTACTAGGGCCCCATTCTCTAGTCTAGCATTTCCGGATGTCTTACCATGCATGGTTCCAATTGAATCGTTTAAGTTTTGATCGAATTCCCACCTTGCCATGGGTACGGGCCCTTTAGTTTTTTCTTTGGGAGGTACCTGGGCACGATTTTTTAGGACTCTTTCTTTTATTACTTTATCTATTTTGCCGAGTCGAATCTGTAACCCATTAATTTCTTTTTCGATTTCATTGACCTGCTCGATAAATTCACTGTCCTGAACGTCTTTTTCTCCATGGAAGACACCGCCCAATGCCGAGGTTAACTGATAGTATTCTTTCTGTGAGATGGGGTCGTATTTATGATCATGGCATCTTGCGCAGTTAACGGTAAGTCCAAAAAATGTTTGTCCAACAGTGCCGGCTATCTCTTCAAGTTCATCCTGACGAGCAGTTTTTTTCATAAACTCACTCCCGCCGACAACTGTGTTGTGCAGGCCTGCCGCTAGAAATGCCACGGCAGCGGTACCATCCTTTCCCGGCTTAAGAATATCAC